>Ga0209810_1000165_pt1 | contig 196078 bp, 192 predicted proteins | sample Coa_R1_7_FD_187159 | JGI IMG/M metagenome (GOLD analysis project Ga0209810, IMG submission 187159) | Surface soil microbial communities from Centralia Pennsylvania, which are recovering from an underground coalmine fire - Coalmine... | ecosystem: Environmental > Terrestrial > Soil >...
GCGGAGGCCCTTGAGGCCGACCTATGAGCCGGCTGCTACCTGCCCGCCGGGACCGATTCCCCCTCTGGCGTCGGGCCCTTTCGTGGGGCGGTCATCGCCGCGGACCCACATCTATGCCAGGAGAGCCCCAAAAGTTCGGTCCACCGACGCTGCAGCTCGGCGGTCACCGCGGTCACCCCTTCGAAGGGGGTCGGCATCTCCCGGCGGGCCGAGGCGGGCATCAGGCGAGGAAGGGCCCGGCGCCACACCTCCAGCAGCGGGACCCGAGCGTCACCCCGCTCGGCGCGGACCTCCAGCAGGGCATCGCTGATGAGGCGCTGGCCGGCGGCATAGATCTCGCCGCAATACCAGCGAGACCCGGCCAGGACAGGAACCAGCGCTCGGGCGAACTCCCCCACCACGGCCGGACCGAGCCGCAGCCGCAGGTCGCGTCGACAGTCCTCGTAGCAGACGGTACGCCCGGCGTACATCTCCCCGGCGCGCCTTCTGGCTGACACATTGACGAGCGACTCGAAGACACGGTCCAGCTCCCGGAGCGCGTCCGCCAGCGCGTCGGCATCTCCGGCTGCGGCCGCCACCCCGGCGCGGGCCGCCTCGAGGCGGCCAAGACACTCCAGGCAACGGTCGCGCACCTTGTCGTCGCCGATCGCTTCAAGCTGGTCACGAAGATCGCGTTCTGGATACGGCCCGAGGGGCACCTTGAAGGCCCACACCAACGCCCCACGCTCTGTCAAGTTCTCGATCAGGCCGAGGGGGCCCACCTCGAACGCTGGGCGCCCATCGCAGGCGTTGAACAGCGCCGCCTCGGGCGCACCGAGGCTGTCAGGCAGGAAGGCGGGGTGGCGCCGCGGCGGGATCCAACGACGCACCTCGGGGTCCTTGGCGAGCGCAGCCGCCAGCGCGTCGATGGCCCACACCTCAAAATGCGTGACCCGCTCGGCCAGAAGTCCCGCACCCGGCTCCAGGACTGCTGCGGCGCAGTCATCGGCGAGGGTCCCCCATCCGAGCGGCCCGAAAAAGCCGATCGTGTCGTTCTTCGCGCAGTACCGCTGCCAGTAGCTGGCGACCGTCTCCAAGCGGCGCCGACGCGTGCTGCCCGTCGCTGAGTCCAAGCGGTCCAGCGCGTTGTGCAACACGTCTCGGTTCTGCCACGTCAACGCCTCACGGAGTCGTCGATTTTCGGCCAACCGGGCTAAGCGGCCGTCCTCATCGTCGCCGAACGCTTCGAGACCATCGACGGAGAAGCCGGTCGCTCGAACAGCCACGCTTCGCCACAGCGCCCACTCGCCGGCTCGCAGTTCGACCAGCTCCGGGTTTCGGTTCGCCTCCACAAGACGGGACCATAGTCTCAGAGGCATCTTCGCCCGAGGTGTACCGCGTCCCGCGGGGGCAGCCGAGAAGACAACGGTTCGTACGGTAAGCGGTTCGGACGACGACATCGAGGACCCATGGCCGTCTATGCCGTCTCGCCTGGTCAAGCGGGCAAGCGGGCAAGCGGGCAAGCAGCCCACCAGCGATAGAGGCCCGGTCCGGCGTCTAGGACTTGGCGGATAGTTCCCACCGTAAAACGACGATCGCCTATTCAACCGAGTTCCGGGCGGACTTGCGGTGTCGAACAGGTTGGGGTCGGAGCAAGGAACTGAGGGCTCGGGTCAGCCAGCTTTCGTATTGGTCGGCGCTCCATCGGCGCTCGATGGTCAAGATGCGGTGGACTTCGGGTGATAGTGCGGCGTACGCGATGTCTTGGGCGTCGGAGACGCTGAGGGTCGGATCGAGTGCGTCTCTGTCGGCGATGGCGGCAACGATGCGCGACTGGCCGGTGTGGCGCTGTCGGCGGATGTCGTTTTGGAGCTTGGCTATTTCGGGATCGACCTGGGCGGCGGTCGAAACCACATGGAACATCTCTGATGAGCGTTCCATCAACAGCCGACAGATTCGGGCGAAGGAGCGCACCAAGGCGGCCGGGTCCGGCTCGGCCAGCGCTTGTTGTTGTTCGGGTCGATCCCCGAAGGCGACCGGTTCGTCGTCGCCCCCCAGGGAGGTGTCGAGCACCTCCCTGAGCAGTGCTCGCTTGGAGCCGAACAGCCGGTACAGGGTGGGCAGCGCGACATCCGCGGCGTCAGCGACCGCCTCGAGGGTCGTGGCGGGATAGCCGTGCTCGATGAACAGTTGCTTGGCCGCGTCGATCACTTTGCGCCGGGTGGCTCGGACCTGAGCGAGCCGGCGGGTGTTGTCGTATCGCCTCTTGACAGCCTCAGCCATATTGACGATAGTACTCCTATCTCCGTGAGAGGTTAACTATCACGAACGGTGGAGGCAGGTGTGAGCTTGGAAACCAACAAGGCCATCGTGGAGCGCTTCGACGCCATCCTCAACACTGGGGACCTGGACCAGCTCGACGAGTTGTGCAGCCCCGACATGATCAATCACGCCCTGGCCCCCAGCCGGCCATCCGGGCTCGAAGGAACCCGCCAGTGGTTGGCCACCGAGGGGCTCAACTTCCGCTCCTTTAACTGGAAAGAACTCTTCGTGGTCGCCGAGGGCGACCTCGTCGTGCAGTTCGGGTCTCGTGGACACGACTGGCCCGGAGGCCGTTTTCGGGGCTTCGAGCTACCGGCTGGCCACTGCGAACGAGGCACCGCGTTCATGTACCGAATCGCCGGCGACCGCATCGTTGAGCGCTGGGCGGTCAACGACCTTCTCGCCATGCTCCTCCAACTCGGAGCGATCCCCGACCCCTTGACAGCCGCCTCGTAGACCAACAGACTCGCCGCCACCGATCGACGGGTCCCTGGGCTGCCAAAGTTTGGGCAGCCGAGCAGGATCCTGCCCAGACTGGTTCGAGGATAAGACCTACTGGTCGACGGAGTACGGGACTCACTCCGAACCGCGGTCCCACCGTAGCCGGCGGTTGGATTCGGCTAGGCGGCCGAAAGTTGAGCCAGGCTGGCTGCCGAGACGAGGTAGCCGCCGCTTTGCGGGCGCTTCAGACCCGGACGGGTCAACAGGTGTTTACCGTCGGAGCGGTCTACTCCGAGCTGCTTGCGGCCGGGACTGTGTACGCGGAGCCCACCGTCGTCTTCAAGACGATGCAGCGGATGAAGGCTCCGCCGGTGCGGCCGCCGTTCCTTCGTCTTGTGCGGGCCACCGATGACGGCTTCCGCCTGGCGTTGGGGGTTTGAAGGCTCGGCAGGAGCCTCTTTGCGACGCCAACCGAGCTTTAGGCGCGAAGCTGCTGGTCACCGGTTCGTTCATCGTGCCGGATTGGGATCCGAAGGCGCCGAAACGGCGCCTGAAGTCGACCAGGCTTGTCCGGTCCGGCGTGGGTGACGCCGCAGCCGAGGCGGCTGCCAGCGGGCGGTGCATGGTCGACTCGTGAGGTGGTCGGGGATGCCGACATGCTTGTCGCGTGCCCCACACGCCCAAGACGGCCCGTTCGGCGAGGCGAGGACCGGCGCCGCCCCTGGCACGGCGCCGCTGTGGAGCGCGGTTGTGCTGAGCAGGGCTCTGGCCGTCATGGGCGCGGCGGGAGCGGCGTTGGCGGCCGGCTTTGCCCCTGGCTCGGCTCGGGCCTCCGCGGCGCAGGATTGGCCGTCGTTCGTGCTGGTGGCCGGACTGCTTTTGATCGGTCTGGTCGCTCAGGAGGACCGCTTGTTCTCGGCGGCCGGGCAGTACCTGGCGGGCCTGACCCGCCATAGCGGGCTCATGTTCGTCGGAGCGGTCGGACTGGTCGCGGTGGTCACCGCCGTGCTGAATCTGGACACCTCGGTGGCCTTTCTCACGCCTGTCCTTCTGTATACGGCGCGCGCCCGCGGCGAGGTCGAAGCTCCGCTGCTGTACGGGTGCCTGTTGCTGTCCAACGCCGCGTCGCTGCTGCTGCCGGGCTCGAACCTGACGAACCTGATCGTGCTGGGCCACTTTCACCTGTCCGGCGGACGCTTCGCCTCGCGCATGGCCCTGCCATGGGTGGGGGCGATCATCGTGACAGCGGCCGTCGTCGCGGTGATGGAGCGCCGCTCGCCTCGACGAGGCACCACACGAGCAGCCGGTCTGAGCCGAGACCGCCCGAGGATCGGTCTGGGCCTGGCCAGTGTCGTCGCGGCAGTCGTGCTGGTTCTGGTGCTGCGCAACCCGGCGTTGCCGGTGGCCGGGGTCGGCGTCCTGGCCGTTGGTCTACGGCTGGCTCACCGACGGGAGCGGCTCGCCCAGGTGCTAGAGATCCTGGGACTGCCTGTTCTGGCCGGGCTGTTCGGGATCGCCGTGACGCTCGGCGCCGCCGGGCGAGAGTGGGATGGGCCCGCGTTGATGCTCTCGCACCTCGACCGGTGGGCTACCGCACCCGTCGCAGCCGCCGTCTCGCTCCTGGTGAACAACCTCCCCGCCGCCTCACTGCTGGCCGCCCGCACCCCCAGCCATCCGTTCGCTTTGCTGGTGGGGTTGAATCTCGGGCCGAACCTGTTCGTGACAGGTTCCCTGGCCTGGGTGCTTTGGCTGCGGGCCGCCGCCACCGCCGGGAGCCGGCCATCCATCCGGCACGCCAGCCGTCTCGGCGCCGTAGCCGTTCCTCTCTCGATAGCCGCCGCGCTCGGAATGCTCACCCTGGCCGGCATCAACTGACCGCGATGACCAGTGAGTCGCTCCGCCACGCGTTGCATCACCGGCCTGAGTCGGAGTGCAACCGGCGGAGCAGGCCATCTTCTTTAGCCGATAAGGCGCGTACGAGGTTCACCACGGTGCCTGTCTCGGGTGTGGAGCTGAAGTTGACGCTGTCCATGACTGCCCGCATGATCGCCACTCCCCGTCCTCTGTGCGAGTGCGGGTCCGGTGGCAGTCCGGCGAGCGCCGTGGCGTCGAAGCCGTTTCCGACGTTGCGCACGCTGATGGCGCATTCGCGCTCGTCGACGTGGACTTCGACCTCGTAGTTGTCCTCGCTCGCCGCGTGCTCGATGACGTTGGTACAAGCTTCGCTGAGGGCCAGGCGGATGTCTTCAACGCAGTCCTCGGCAACGCCGAAAAGATTGAGAGTGTTGGTGACTGCCGTGCGGACGAGCGTGACCGTCTCAGCTTCTCGTGGCAGGCAGACCGCAACCTCGATGTGCATCTTCCGCCGATCGACCTATTCGGCGGAAGATGAAACGCTGCGGTTCAACAGTGCAGTGACTCGCTGGTGGGTTACGCCGATCCGTCGGGCGATCGCCCGGCGCGATTCCCCTTCTGCAGCCAGGCCATGAGCCAGGACCTGGCTAAGCCGGGTCAGCGCGTCACCGAGTTGGCGGCGGCCGGTTCGCAGCCGTGCCAGTAGCCCGGGCGGTTCTTGGCGGTCCAAGGCCTGTCCCCATGACAAGCCCCGGTCTCGATCCCGGTCCAGCTGCCGGGCCTGGCGTGCCACCTCGCGCTGGTCGGCCGCCACTTGCTCTGCAGTCTCGGCGACCTCCTCGAGGGTCTGATCCATGTGGTTGCATCCGATCCGGCCCGACCGTCGAGCCCGATGGATCTCCTACCCGGCAACTATGGTTGCCACACGCGCCGTCCTGGCCGTCAGTCCGATCATTTCGGGCTGCGGTGTGACCCGCTACGCCAAGTCAACAGTGTTCAAGAGGATGTCAGCGCATGAAGGGTCCGGCGGCTGGTGCGCCGTGGATAGTTCTTAACCAGACAGGCGCGCTTCCGGGTGTCCACTCAGATGCAGCGTCTCACCCGACCTGGCGTTCGACGACACCCTTAGCGGGCCTTCCTCCTCGGCTGTTGTGGGTGGGGCGATATCGGGGGGGTTACCCCGGGCGAGGAGCAGCCCGAGCGGGTGCTACCGGCGTGTTGGCTCGATGTACGGCAGACGTTCAGCGAAGCTGTAGAAGCGCACGACCGTCAAGTCCAACAATCCCCTCGGTTGCTACTTCCTCGTCCGGCGGAAGATCTTCGCCCAAGTCGCAACCGTTATCGACGACGCTATCGGTGGACGGCGCCCAAGAAGCTCGTCGCCCAACTCGATGCCCCGGGCCGCCGGATCGGCAACGTATGACACGCCCGCTCGACATGTGCAACCGGGTCCGCTGCCGCTATTGGCTCTGTCAGTTTCGGGCGAGAGCGGTGGCGCGGTCCGGATGGACCCGTATCCCAACAACCTGCTCACCTTCGACGGAGAACACTTGGTAGAGCTGCTGCGGCGGCGACTGTCGGGCGCCTTCGGCTTGGCGGGCGACGCTGAGACCGAGAATGACCGCGTCTCGGTCGACCTCGACACTTTCCACCGTGGCGACGGTGCCCTCGGTAACGAGTTCCCGGTACCAGTCGAGCACCTCGCCCCGGTTGGTGCAGACGCCGGTCCAGCGGACCTGTGGGTGCAGGAGCGAGCCGAGCAGCTCGAGGTCGCGGTCGCGGTAGGCGGTCTCAATGTGCCGGGCGATCTCGGCCATCACGCCGGTACCGAGGGAGGGTGACGGGCGGTCCTCGTCGTCCAGTCCCGGCTCGGGTTCGCCGTCTGGGGTGATGCCGTAGCCGCGGAGAAGGTCGCAGACTTCTTCGCTGGGCGGCTTGGCCGAGATCCACACGCCGTCTCGGGAGGCTCCAGCGTCGACGAGCAGCCGGATCGTGCCGGTCCAGTCGCCGGGCTTGCCCGCAGACTCCCCGCTGCCCACGGTGGCGTAGCTCAGTGGTGTGCCGTCGAAGTTGTCGTCGCGGGCCTCGAGGTCGGCTCCGGCGTCGAGCAGCAGCCGGACGGCCTCGGCGTTGCCGGCATAGGCGGCGGTGTGTAGCGGCTGTTCTCCCATCCGGTTTCGGGCGTGGTGCGTAAACCCGAGGTCGAGCATGAGGGCGATGGCGTCGGCCGGGGCGGAGCCGGCGGCCTCGACAATCGCGGCGCGGTCGTGGTCGGTGAGGCGGTCACCAAGGTCGGGATGATCGGCCAGGAGTTGCTCGGCAGTCGAGCGGTCGGCGCGCATACACGCGCCGATGAACCGGTCGACGTCGCTGCTGTCGTCGGGTGCGCCGGCAGCGACGAGCCGCCTTGCCGATTCTGGCCGGCCGGCCCGCACCGCGAGCCGAACCGCGGAGATGCCTGCATCGTCACGGGCTGCGGGGTTGCCCCCGGCCCGCAGCAGAGCTTCGAGCACCTCCGTCGAGGCCGACGCCGCGGCGTCTGCCAACAGCCCTGCGGCCAGCTCAGCCGCTTGTTCGTCGTTTCGCTGCGCAGCCCTCAACAGAAGTGCCACGCCTTCGGGGTCGTCGGCGTGAACCGCCACGTCCAGCGCCCAGGTCCCGGTAATGGTGGCCCCGTGGGAAAGCAGCAACTCCAGGCAGGCATGGTCGCGATGGCCGGCGGCGTGATAGAGAGACTCGCCGTCATTGGCGTTGGCTCCGCGCTCCAACAGCACCCGCATGACGGCGGGGTTGTTGACCGTCGCCGAGCCGTGCAGGGCAGACCGGTAGCCGCGGTGCGGTCGCGCTCCGTTGTTGGTGTTCGGACTCGCCCCGGCGTCGAGCAGGAGCCGCACCACTTCGGCCATCCCGGCCGCTCGGGCAGGATCGACATGGTGCCAACGGGAGTAACACACATAGAGCAACGGCGGCCAGCCGCGAACCTCGTCGATGACCAGCGCAGCCGCCGGGTCGGCGGCCAGCCGCTCCCGGACGGCTTGAACGTCGCCCAACACGCTTCCGGCGTGCAGACTCCGCCCGGCGATGTCGGGGTCGGCGTCGAAGATTGCCCGGGCCGCCTGGAGGCGGCCGTCGACTGACGCAGCCACGAACGCCTCCACGCCCGCCCTCACCGCCACGGCGGCATCGACGACAGCTCTGAGCTTCGGCCAGCTCGAAAAGCCCAGCTCTCGGGCGACCACCAGCTGGGCCGCCGCCAAACTGACCGGCCCTTGCGACGCGGCCAGGTTCTGACGAGCGAAGCGTTCCAACGCAGCCGCATCTCCGCGTCGAGCGGCGTCGCGCAGCTCTTTGGCCTGGCGGCGCAACTGATCCAGGTCGGGCCGCTCGGGAAGCGAAATGGACATGGCATCTCCCTGCGGTGCCTGCGGTCCGCTGCTCAGGCCGAGGAAGAGGCCATAGCCATGACAGGTTCGTGTTTCGGAGGTGGACTCAGTCCTTCCCGCGGACCCGGCGGCACCCTCCCGGCGCCGGACACGATGCTAGCGCCCAGTCGAGCGGGTGACCTCCGCCCGCCCTGGCCGGTGCGGGGATATCGTTTGGTTCCGTGGGTTTCCTCTGAATGCGTTGAACCGGCGCCGCTAGCTGGGCCACCGCCTCGGTAGCGCGCGCCCGGGCTCCTCCCCCTGGAGGGGGGTTTCACCCCCCGTAACGCGGTCTTGTAACCCGACCATCCAGGAGGAACCCAAAAAAATGCTCAGCACCGCCCAGGTGGACCACTTTCAGACCTTCGGCTTCGTCGTGCTACGCGGCGCTCTCGCCAAACATGCCGCCGTCCTGGAAGCTGAGGTGGACGCCGCCATTCACGACGCGTACAACACGACCTTCGACGAGCGGATCGTCGATGGCATCAGCGGCCACTACCTGCCCATGGCGTCCCGGCTCACACCGATCAGCGCCTCGCTGATCTGCGACGACACCCGGCTCGTCGACATCGCCGAACAGCTCCTCGGCGCCCCCGCCCTGCCCGAGTGCCCCGAAGGAGTCCTGTACTTCTACGAAGCGGATTGGCACAACGACGACGGAATCGGAGTTCGCGGCGTCAAGTTCGCCGCCTACTTCGACGAGCTGACAGCCGACCGGGGGGCGCTGCGATTCCTGCCCGGCTCCCATCACCCCGACTACCACGAACGCCTGGCCGACTACCGCAGACAAATGTGTCTGGCCGCCTCCGATGGCCGGCCCGAGGCGGGCCGGGCGACATTCCCCGGACATGTGGTCGACACCGTCCCCGGGGATGTCGTCGCGTTCGACCTGCACACCTGGCACGCCGGCTTCGGTGGCCGGGACCGGCTGGCATGGACCATCGTCTACCAGCGCCGCCCCGAAAACGACCATCAGCGCCAGCGGACGTTGCGCTCGATGGCTGACAGCTTCGAGCAGGCGTTTCGGGGCTTCGACCGGGACCGTTATCCGATCTGGCGGGACTGGGTCGCCGAGGCCGGGTCACACCTTCGCCACGCGCAGATGGTCGAGCGCTTGAGAGCAGACGGGGTACTCGACCTGCCCGGATCGGACATCGGATGGTGACCGACGCCCAACCGGACCCGAAGAACCGCCAGGTTGGTCTTCGCTCGCCCGCCCATGGGTTCTGCGACGACCCTGCCACCAGGCGGCTCCTGCGGGCCCGCCCGCCGCGCCCGGCGCTCGCGTGGGCGGAACATCAACTTGGTGCCCGAGTGGTCTCGGCGCGGGCGCTGCGTGGCGGCATGTCCTCGGCGGTGCACCTGCTCGTCTACGAAACCAGCAGCGGATCACGGGGACGTGCCGTGCTGCGACGCTACGTACGGCCCGAGCTCAACGCCGAACAGCCCGACATCGCGGCGCGCGAGGCGTGCGCCCTGAGCTTCGCCGAGACCATCGACGTTCCCACCCCAGTTCTGTTGGCGCTCGACCCGACCGGAGCCGACAGCGACACCAGCGCTGCTGATGTCCCATCTGCCCGGTCGCGTCGATTGGTGGCCGACCGATATCGAGACCTGGCTGAGGCGACTGGCCGACCTGCTGCCGGGAATCCACCGAGCTTCACTGCCTCCGCCCGGAACCATCCCGGCGTTCCGCCCGTACCCGCAGAACAGCTACCGGCCGCCACCATGGGCACGCCATCCCACGGTGTGGGAGCGGGCCGTAGAGATCTTCCACGCACCGGCGCCGGCACTCCCCTCGGTGTTCATCCAACGCGACTTCCATCCCGGCAACGTCCTGTGGCGCCGAGCCAAGGTGTCTGGAGTGGTGGACTGGCAGTCGGCGTGCATCGGGCCGGCCGCCGTCGACGTGGGCCATTGCCGGGCCAACCTGCTGGGCTACAGCCGCTGGGTCGCCGAGCGGTTCACCCAACTGTGGGAGAAGGCGGCGGGATGACCTACCACCCGTGGATCGGCATCGTCACCGTCATGGACTTCCTCGACGACCTGCACGACGGCTGGGGCTCAGAGCGCCTGCTAATAGAGGACATACTCTCCTTCGCGGTCAGCGAGTTGGGAAGTGGGTCTTGACTTTGTACCTAGGTACAGGGTTTACGGTGATGGTATGCGCAGTTCCCAGGTGGCCGACCAGGCCGGGGTGAACGTCCAGACCCTCCGCTATTACGAACGACGAGGGCTTCTCCCCGAACCCGAGCGCTCCGATTCCGGATACCGCTCCTACGACACCCAGGCGGTGCGCACCGTCCGCTTCGTGAAGCGCGCCCAGAGCCTCGGCTTCACCCTGGAGGAGATCGAATCGCTGCTTCACCTCGCCGCCGGAGGTCCCCAAAGCTGCGACACCGCCAAGGCACTTGCCACCGAGAAGGTCGCCCAGCTGGAACACAAGATCGCCGACCTCACCGCCATGTGCGACTCGCTACGCCAGCTGGTGGCCACCTGCCGCAGATCCCCGAGCCGGCGGCTCTGTCCGCTGCTTGAAGCCATCCAAGACACCCCACACACATAAGACGACCGACCCGGACAAGGAAGAGGTGCATGACCGAATCCCGCGCGTGCAGCGACGCCCGGTTCATATCCAGGGTGGAAGGGATCGAGGCCTTCCCCCACCTGGTGCGTCTCCTCGCCCGAGGCACGCCGATAGGTATGGAACAACTCGCGGCACTCGCCGGCCGACCCGAAGGCGAGGTTGACCGGCTCCTGCGCTCCCAGCCGGGCACGGACTGGGACGAACACGGCCGCCTGGTCGGCTTCGGCCTCACCCTACGGCCCACCCAAACCCGCTATACCGTCAACGGACACACCTTCTACACCTGGTGCGCCACCGACACCCTGCTGTGCACCCTCATAATCGGTCAACCAGCCGTCGTCGAGTCGACCTGCCCCGTCACCGGTCAACCAATCCGACTCAAGCTTCGCCCCGACGCCATCGTGTCCGTCGACCCTGCCGGCGCGGTCGTTTCTCACCCCCGCCGGGGCGAACCGGTCGCCGACCTGCGCGCCGAACTCTGCGATCACGGCCACTTCTTCGCCTCACCCGCCGCAGCCAACACCTGGGCCACCGAACACCCCGAAGGCCAGGTCCTGACCGTGGCAGAGGCCTTCGAGGACTGCCGGCAAACCTTCCACGAACTCGGGTGGTCCGCCTCCAAGGAGGCACCTCGATGAGCGCCCCAACCACCGAGCCCGAACTCGCGGTCCAGATCCTCCACGTACCGCACTGCCCCAACGTCGGCACTGTCCGGGCCCTGGTCCAGCAGGCACTAACGGCCCTGTACCTGAGCGCCACCATCGAGGAAGCCGAAGGCCCCTATCCCTCGCCCACACTCGTGATCAACGGCGTCGAGGTGATCCCCAGGCCAGACGCCATCGAAGCCTCATGCCGGCTCGACCTACCCACCGAGGCCCAGATCCTCGACGCCCTGGCCCGCGCTACCGGCAAGCACAATCCGGACACGGTAGATCGCGGAACCTCCGCACACACCTGACATTTCATCGTTCGGAGATCGAGTTGCACGGCACCACATCCGATTCCCCAAACCAACGGGACCAGGCAACCACAACCCCCGGCGGCCCCTGCGGACCGCGGGCACTGTGCGGCTGGTCACCACCCTCACTCACCGCCAACAGCCCGCTCAAACAGCGCGTCGACCGCTTCGTGCGGGGGAACGTCGCCGCCATCTCAGTCCTCGTCGCCGTCATCGCCCTGCTGAACCTCGCCCCCCATCTGCCCAGACGAGGGGAGTTGGCCGTCGACGGGGTAGCGGCGCTCATCGGCGGCGGCTGGTGCACGCTCAACTTCTGGAGATGCCGCCACGCCCACTGCCTCATCACCGGACCCGGCTGGCTTGCTCTAAGCCTCTTCGCCTTCGCAGAAGCGGGACTCGAGCACAGCCTGATCGGCGGATACGAGCAACCAGTATTCATTGCCGTGCTCGGCATCGCGCTGGCCTTCGAGGCGACCTTGCAAATCACCCGGCAGACCAACGCCGTCGCACAGAGATGAAAGGCGTCAAGGAAGACAGTGGTTCGTACGGACAACGTTTTGTACGGCCTCATCCGAACGCGGAGTCGCTCCATCGCGTTTCGCCTGGTCAAGGCCGCAAAGAGTCACCGGTTCGTATGGACCCACGTCATCGGAGGTGATGCCTCCGGATACGAACCGCGGTCCCACCGTAGCGGGCGATTGGGTTCGCCTTGGCGCCCGGAAACCGGCTCAGTCGAGCTGCCGGGACGAGGTCGCCATAGCGCTGGCGGCCCTGCGGGATCGGACCGGCCAGCAAGTCTTCACTGTGCGTGAGGTCTACGCCCAGATGCTGGTAAGGGGAACCCACTATGCCGAGTCGACCGTGTTCAAGACGATGCAGCGGATGAAGGCACCAGCGGGTCGTACACCGTGGATCGTTCTTGAGCGGACAGCCGCCGGCTTCCGGGTATCCACATCCGCTTAGACATCCCGCCCACCCCGGCGCGGGGACAGCACTCTCGCCGTCTCACCGCCGTGCTGAACTTGTGTGGTGCGCCAGGACCAGTACGACGAGGCGGTTCAGATGGGCCGCTCCAACATCGAAGCCATTGAGCTCACCCGCCACCATTGTCGCCATGCACGGGTCGAGTTGGTCGGCGGCAACAGCCTCGTCGGCAACGCCCTGGGTCTCCCAATGGGCCTCATGGAGGTCCGTTGCGAGCATGCCGCGCCACCCCGCACGCAAGGCCACCAGGCGCTCGAACTCGCGATCGAGTTCTACAACGAGAACTGCGTGGGCTGTCCGTTCCGAGAAGGAACGGGTGAATTGCCCAACCTCGCCACTGTGGCAGCGGCCCGTGCTGCGGAGGAAGCCAACCATCGGGCAGAGGAGCAACGGCGAGCGGAGGAGCGCTATCGGCGCCACCGAGAGCGCGAGGCCCGCCGTCGACAGGCCATGGGGGGCGAGGATCGGGTCGTCCGCGATCTGTCTGAACATCTGGACCGCCTGGACAGGGCCGACCCACGGACAGCGGGGATGACCTCAGATGAGCAGAGGTCGGCTCGACACGTGATCGAGACGGCACGGGCCGCCCCCGAGCTATTCAGCGATGTCCTCGTCGACACCGTGCTCGAACTGGCGGGTGACACCGCTGACACAACAGCACTCACTGCTCTAACTGAGCTGGTGCGCGGCGGGCGCTGTCCACCTCGGCGGGCTTTGGATGCCGCGCTTACAGCCTTATCACAATTCCGTTCAGGCGAAGCCGGCGACCTAGTCGCCTTTCTGCGGCCGGAGTTGCGTTGCGGTGATCTTCCGGAAGTCATCAACCAGCTAATCAATCTCGCGTCCGGGGACTCTGACGAACGGCTGCGCCCTCCCCCAGCACCTGCGGGACTGCGAGCAGCGACCGAAGTAGATCTGGCGCTGGTCACGGAGCGGATCACGGAGTTCCTGACGAGCGACGATGAGTGGACCCGCACGGTTGCGGCCGATGCAGCCAACATCGTGCTGTCTGGTGATCCGACTCGAGTCGTTGCGTTGGGTAAGCCGCTTGCCGCCAGCATTCGGGGAGAGGATGCCGGGTACTGGGGCTACCCACATCCCTCGGGAGCGGCGCTGGGCGCCCTGGCCACGGCATGGCGCGGCGAACCCACGACGACGCGCGCCATCACTGAAGCAGTTGCTGTAGACGCGTCTTCCGAGGCCAGAGCGGAGCTGGCACGGCTACCCTGGCTGCTTCAGCGGTTCCGTCAGCCGTGGGATGCGGGTACCGACGCGACGAAGGAGGCGCTCGACTTCCTCGTACGTCGAGCCGGCGGCGATTGGGGGGATGAAGCCGCTGATCACTCAATCGACACGCTTGAGAACATGGCGCGTGACGTGCCTACTGTCGTCGAACACGTCGACGCACTCATCGGGCACGTGCTCGCCCTTTGCAGTCCGGAATCTCCACCCGCCATCGGCCCGGCCAACAATCCGATGGCTGAACAGATCGCGGCGATGGAGAACGCGTCGCGGCGAATCCGTCGAGATGCTCGCCGCCGTGATCTAGCGAAAACGATCGGTCGCAGCGCGAGGTTCGATCCGCAACGAGTCCTCGGGTCGATACTGCCCTTATTCACGGCGAGCACGGCCGACGAAGAATACGACCGCGCCGTACGCAGCACGATGCTCGACGCTCTCGAAGAGGTCGCATCGCCCGAAACACTGCGGGACCTCCTCCCCGTCGTCTACACGGCGCTGCTGTCAGACGACCAGGTGGTTCGCTGTGCCGGCATCGATCTATGGGCGGCGTGTGCACGCGTCACCGACACGCTGCCGGATGACCTGGTCGACCTCGCCTCAGTCCTTCTCGCTGACCCCTACGTGATAGTGCATCGCAGGATGCTGGACCTATTGCCGCGATTGGGACTGCCGGCGCGCCTCGCTCCGGCACTTATCCAGATTGCCGGCAGCTGGATGGTTACATACAAGGGTTCGGAGCCCGACGTTGTGGACGACGCGATCTGGGCGATCCGTTTCCTGGCATCACAACTCGAGAACGAAACCCAGGCCACCGAATGGTACGGAGTAGCGCTCGCCTTCGTCGGATACTGCGATCCCCACGACAGAGAACGACTCCTCACGGCGTGGTGGCCTGATCAGCTTCGCACGAGCAACGCATGGGTCACGGCGGCCCTGGAGACCGCGGCGAGCGCAGACCTGGTCGACTACTACAACCAGCGTAGAGAGCCGCTTCTGGCAGCCCTGATGGATCGCCCGGATCTCATGGTCAACGTGCCGCTGGACCATATCAAGCCCCTCAGCGAGATCCATGGGTCTCACTTCGTATGGCGTGCCCTGGAACCGGTGGAGCTGCTTCAATCTGCCGGGCGCTGGGCTGATGCCCTGACTGTGGCCCGTGACGTCGAAGCGCGGCAGCCTTCTGGAAGTGAGGGGGAGCCGGGACGACAGCTCGCACGCGCTGTTGTTGCACACGCTGAGCTGTCGCATCTCCTCGTCGAGTGGAGCGCGGACAGTGCGGCCGTCGGGGCAGCGATGGCGGCGGTGCGCGCCGCGGTCTCCAATCTTGAAGCAGCTCGTGACGAGGTGCCGAGTGACGGTGCCGTGCGCCAATTGTTAGACAGCCTTCTCGGCCTTGTATCCGCGGCCGATGTGCTGCGGGTGGACATCGTCGCCGATCCTGCCGCCGCTGCGGACGAGTTGGAACGAGCAGCAGACCTCTACCAAGCTGGAGCCCAGCCAGCCCACGCCTCCGGACGTCAGCGTCAATGGCTCGCCGAGGCCTGGAGGATCGCGTCGGGCCTGCTGCGATACGACGCAGCGGTCCGGGTAGCCGCTGCAGCAGCGCCTGCGCTGCTGCAGGCAGCAAAGCGCAAAACCGAGATTCTCGGTGCCTCGATCGCGGCAGAGCCATATCTGCTTGTCGCGCTTGGCATGTCTGCCTTCTTGGAAACCGTGGCGACCATCTCGAATGCGACAGAGGCCGAGGCGGCGTGGCGCCGACTTGGGCACGCTGCCGCTCCTGTGTGTCTGGTCGGTACCAGCCTCCTGCCGCGACGCGGAATATTCGGATCCCGACCCGAGTCTGAAGCACAACCCGAACCTCCGCTGGCAGTATGTGTCCCGACTCTCAGCGAGGTACCTGTCACAGATGTACTGGTGGTGCGACCGAACCAGCTGTACACGCTCGGAATGATGGTGCGACTGGTGGGGGTCCCCGACTGGGCACAGACTTGCATTGTCGAGCCGATCACCAGCTTGGATCGCGACACGCTGACCATGCCCCGATACGAGTTCCTCTTGTCCGACGGCGAAAGAGACGAGTCCGGAGTCACACTCATCGGTAGCGGGATGCTCCGCTGCACCGTGGAGCAGCCCATCCGGGACCCCGCCGTGGACTGCCCCCTCGTCGTACGACTGCTTGGCGAGAACCGCGACGAGGTAATCGAAGTCGCGGGCTGCACCCGTGTACGCCTCCGACCATTTGATCCAAGTCGTGACTTCGTGACCGACCACGAGCAGACGGACCAACGACTACTAGAAATGTTTGGACGACTTGATGTGGCAGAATTTGACAGCGGGGACGTTCGAGCGTTCTGTCGCTTATTCGCCGCCTCGGTCCGGGCTGCGCAGCGGATCATGTTCACGAAGACATTCATGCGTGGCACTCACGTAACTGAGCAGATGTTCCATGACGAGATTGAACAACTCCTCCGCGACGACCCCGAACTGGAGGGTCGCCTCACCAGACGAGACGCGGTCGCTGGCGGCTTCGACGACCTGCTCCACGACGACATCATCGCCGAGCTGAAGGTCGAGAAGAGAACCGCTGTGACCGTGGATGGGTCAGCAAAGTACCTGGGCCAACCGACGCAGTACGGCGTCGGCCGCGGCAGTCAGCTTTCGGTCCTGGTGATCCTGGACCACACCCGCAAAGCATCCCCGCCAGGCGTAGTTGAGAACTACATCGGCTGGCTGAAACCAAGACTTCACGGCCTCGAAGATCCGAAGTACCCCTCACTCGTCGGCGTCCTAATCGTCAACAGCAACCTTCCCGTGCCCAGCACGTGGTCCCGCAGACCGATCGAAGTGGCGCCGGAGAGTCAGGGATGCGAGGTCGCGGCCCCCCGTCCCGCGTGACGACGCGCAACCCACCTAGCCATCGCGGAGCGAACGAGCGACTGTCCGAATAGCGACGACGTATGGAGAGTCCTCAGCTTGGGTCGCCGGATCGAGGTCGCTGAAAGGAACCAGGGACTCGTGGTCCTCGCCCTTCCCGGCCATCCATGCCACCCACGCGTTGTGGACATCTGCGGGCGTGACTTGCTCTCCCTTCGCAAGAAGCAGGACCGCGTATCCCCTGAAAAGAGGGAGCGTGTCGTCCTCCGGTAGAGCGGAGGCCGGCACGGCTTGTCGGATCGTGTCTGCGAGCTCGTCCAAGTAGATCACTGGACCACGACCCGGACGGCCAGGGTGACATAGAGAGCTACGAAGACGAATGGAACTACCTGTTCGACCACCGTCGCCTCCCGATGCTTGACCCTCAGGCGGATGCTGCGCCACCGTCCTCTCCGCACAGGGTCCGTTCCGGTAGGGGTTTCCTCCGGGTGCAGCTCGGCCCACTCGTCGGTGAACGGGCTCGCCGGGAGCCGCCGCTCCAGTCGATTGATGACGTCCCACTTTGCCCGGCCCAGGCGCCGGTAGTACCGAAGGAGCGCCCACCACACGGTCGCCAGAACGACACCTGCAGCAGCAGTGATGCACAGCCCGAAGGCGTCGAACGACGGGACGTTCCCATGTGGCGGAGGTTTGCGCGCGGCGCTCACGATCCCGACGATGGCAGCGAGCGCTGTGTTGAGGGTCACAAAGAAGCTGTTAGCACCTGCTCGGCGGGCCGACACCCGATCGGCCATCTCCACCGCCGTCTTGTACAGCTCTAGGAGAACGCTCGTTTCGTCGTCCGCCACGTTAGCCACGCTCCGACGAGGAGCCTCGTCCGAGAGGCAAGAAGGTCACCATATTTTCTGCCACCACGGACGCACGTCCGTCAGTCGCTGCAAATTGTCCCATGTCCAGTCGTGCATCGTGTCGAAGAACCAGGAGGTTCCAGCGGGCCGCTCCACCTTGCCCTTTCTGTATCCGCGCAGGAGGATGAACCGCACCCCCAGCTGCCGCGCAATTTCGATCTCAGCGGCGACACCGACAGCCGAGTCCGTATGATGTCCGCAAAGGACGAGGACGAGCTTCGACCGGCCAATTCGCCTCTTAGCGTCCGCTTTCCAGCTCTTCGTTTCCTTCTTGATGGACCAGTCCTCGATGAAGAACGGAGAGTCATCATTCCTTGCCTGGCCAACGAGAAGGTCCTTCAGCCTGGCATCGTGGTCGTAGTCGAAGCTGATGAAGACTGGCGTCCTCGTCCGCGTCGCCATTGTCGCTCCGCACCTACCGCTCGCCTGAGATCAGTTTCTTGAGGTTCTCCCACGTCCACTTGTACATCTTGTCCGTGCTCAGTGCCGCGGGCGGTTTCTTGTTGCCGCCGTCCGAGTATCCGGCGAGCAGGAAGTATGGGGTCGCGACCTCACGAGCGAGCCTGATCTCTACGTTGACCCCGGTGGCGGCGTCCGTGTGCTTACCGCAGATCACGACGACTTGGTCCGCCCGCTTGATCCGGCTCTTGGCCTTGTCCTTCCAGTCCGGAGAGGGGTCTTTGATGGACCAGTCCTCGATGAAGAATGGGGAGTCCGGGTTCTTCGCCTGGCCCACGAGAAACTCGTTGAGGCTGGCGTCGTGGTCGTAGTCGAAGCTGATGAACACCGGGATCTTGATATCTGCCATCTGACGTCTCACTCTGTTCACTCGACCCGGTCGGGCCCTGCTCGCCGGGAGTCTCTGCGGTGCGGTCCGAACCTGAGGCCATTAGTCGAGGAGGATAGGAGGCGGGTGTGACATTTATGGGGAGCCGAACCACGACGCTCGAACACGCACGGAAGTTCCGAGGTAGTCCCGATGCACTGCCGGCTGGGGACGCAAGCGGCGAGCGTCGCAATCGGAGTCCAGGTCGAGGCCGCCCGAGGCGCCCATCGATGCAATTCATACATCCGCAGCACACCCCCGACCATGCACAGGTCGGCAGGACTCGCTCCCAACCCAGTGAGACGCGAGAACCAGTCCGCTTTGCCCGGATACGGGCAAAGCATGGATGAGCATGGACAAGATGGGTGGATCCGCTATACTCGTGGACCATGGGCAAAGGCCAGGACGACGAAGCCGTACGGCTGAGTGAACAGCTAGCGGAGGCTGTTGCGGCCGGCGACCGCGACGACGCCGTCCGGCTGACCGAACTCCTCCAGACGCGGCTATCAGCGCTAGCTCCTGCAAACGCCGATTCGATCTCAGCTCCAGATGGTCCCCGACTGGCGTTCGCCGCCCCGCCATCCGTGGTCCCTGTACGTCGGAAGGCACAGTCGACCGCAAGCGCACGTCAGTCGGTCGTCGGAGCCCTGAGTGAGATCGGGGCGCCGTCGCGCGCCCGCCTCGTGGCCGACTACATCGAGGCCCGATTTGGCGAGCACGTCGAGCCCCGGGCGTTTGCCGGGCTGCGGCGGGACGAACGCCGGGCGTGGGGCAAGGGAAGTGCCCGCCCCACCTACATCGTCCCGGCGCTTGAAGGCCGCTTCTATCAACCGATCCGGGGACTGCTGGCGTTGTCGGATTGGCCTCTTGAACGCCGGCTCATCGGCCCGTGGTCGGAGCGGGCCGACCACCTGGCCGCCACGGCGCAACTCGCCAGACAACTGGCTTGGTTGAACGACCGCGATCCGGACGGAGCGAAGAGGCTGGCGTCCGTAGTCGCAGGGATGGCCCGGTCGATCCCCGGCGCCATGGATGGGACCGGTGTGGACACCGCCCGGGTAGAGAACGCCGCCGAGGCGGAGCGGACGGCGCTGCTGACCCGGGATGATCCGTGGCGACGGGAAGCCGCCGCCCGTGCCCGTGACCAGCTCACGGATGAGCAACAGCTGTGGGGGACGACCGTCGGTGTCGTAGGTGAAGGCCCCCAGGAGGGGAGGGGTCGGAGTGCCAGCTCGTCGTAATCACGTCGACCCAAGAGTTGACGCCGCCCTGGAACGTGTCCGCGGTCGGGCAAGCACGCTGCGTCCGAGCGTTCGCAGACTCGCGGCCTTCGCCGATGTGCACGCGTGTCCCACCGCGGCCGTCGCCTTCGCCGCCCGTGTGGACACGAATCGGGTCCTCACGGGAACCACACTCGAGATGCCGTTCGGCCAGTCCCCGTTCGCGATCGGCCGGGGCGTGGCGTTCGAAGCTCTCCTCCGGCGACACGGTCATGCTGAGCTTCGCCGGGTACTGACCGAAGGGCTAGGGGTCGACTTCTCGCAGGCCGGAATCGAGAATCTGCGGGAGGGTTACCAGCCGAACACAACCGGTCTGAAACTACGTGCCTCGGTGACCCGAAGCCGGATGGCCGAGATCATCGCCTCACCGGCTGAACCAGTCGTTCTGGATGGTGCTGTCCTGCGCGCCGACGTGGGCGGGCTGCCGGCTTTCTTCGAAGCCGATGAGATGGCGATCGGAGTTGGCGGCGAGATCGTGGTCGGGGAGAACAAGTCGTGGCCGGTGGTCGACGGTCGCCCGACCGACGAGGACGCCTTGGGCTCCGCCCTCGACCAGGCCGCCACCTATGTCCTGCTCGGACGGCGGACTCTGGATGACGCGGGCGTCGATCCCGACCGTGTGTCGAGCAACGCGGTACTCGTTACTCCCCGGAACACCGGTCTGACCGCCGTACTCCACCGTCAGAACGTGGACGGGAGGGTTCGGCGAATAGAGCGGCTGCTGTCGGCGGTCCCTCATGTCGCCGACATCGCCACCTCCGTTCCGGCCGACGTGACCTTCGACGTGGCCGCGGACACGTCGCTTCCCGAACAGGAACGCGTCGATGCCTTCGCCGAGGTGTCCGACCGGCTCGGCCGTGTCTATGAGCCCGCCAGCTGCCTGTCCTCATGCGGATTCGCCTGGGCATGTCGCCAGTGCGCTTTCGCGACCGGCGATCCGGCTTTGTCAGGAGGAGTCGTCGCCCGGGCGCTTCCCGGGGTCGTGAGCCTGTCCCGAGTCGCAGAGTTGAGCCACGGGGCGCCGGCATCGGCCGTTGAAGCACCCGTGGCGGGCCCGCTTGCCCGGGCTGGTCGCCTCTATGACGAAGCTGTACCGGTCCCGGCTCCCCGCAGGCGGCGACCGGCATGAGCACCGCGATGGAAGCCATGTTCGCCGGACGGATCCATCAGGATGGCCACGCCCTGAGGCGCACGACGCTCCGCCACACAAATCTGACCGACCCCGCGCTCGGTATCTGTCTCTGGCGGTTGGGAGGCGAACGGTTCCGAGCAGCCGCTGTCGCCTGGGGTCCGATCGGTGGCCCGTACAAGCTTGCGGTTGCTGGTGAGCCGCGAAACCGGGACCTCTACTTCTCGGCCCTCCTGCCATTCGCGGCGGACCTCTGTAAGAGGATCCGCCGCGTGGCCGCGACACAGGTGGCGCGCCAACGCGGTCGGCACACCGATTACCTGCCGGCCGACGCCCTGCAGATCGTGGTTCCGAACAGGACCACCGTGGCCGCCCTCGGGCTGCTCGGACGGTACTTGGCGTACCTGTCCGACCGCGGCGGTGTGGCACCGGACCCTGCTCTGGTCGAGGCCGGCAAGCACCTTCGTTTCTACGCCCGACACGCACGGGTACCGGGCCAAGCGCTGCTGGTGCCACTCGACCGGCTCCTGGCCGAACACTGGGCGACTCTGCTGTCGCCGTTCGAGCAGGCCAACCTGGCGGCCGTCGACGCTCAGATCGACCCGCCCCGGGGGGTGCACGCGTTCGACTCCGGCTTTGCCGCCGAGGCCTCGGCGCGTATTGGTCCCGAGCCAACCGAAGACATCGACCGCATCACCGACGAACTGCTCGCCCGATTCAACGAAGCCCGGGGTGGCGCCACGGAGCCGGCCACGATCGGTCCACTGATCGCTCCCATCGAGGCTCACTATCGGCGCCTCGTCGACCCGGTTTGGGCCCTGATGGCCCGGGTCGTAGACCGGGAACGCGCCCTGCCCGCTGCTCCGTCGGTACCACGCCGTTTCGAAGTTGACCGCGAGGCATTCGGACGGCGCGTGGATTGGGTCACTGGGGGAGGCCGATATCGCACGACCGATACCCCACGGCAAGCGGCGATGACGTTGCGGCGGCTGGAGGAACCGCTGGCCCGTTACGAAGCCGAGAAAGCGATCGAGGACCCTGCTGCAATGGTGCCCTATCTGCTGGACGGAGAGGCCGTCCGAGGGGTCGTAGCTTCCCTTAACGACCAGTACCGGGTCCGATTCCGGGTCAAGGCGGTGCGAAGGGCGATCATCGCCCTTGACACAGACGACCCCGTCATCCTCCCGCTGGGAAAGAAGCTGTGGTGGACGGCCACCGCGCACGACCACCACTGGGAAGTGCAGGATGTCACCGCCAATGGGGCGGGCTCGCGGATCACACTCATGCTTTACGCAGCACCGACACCCGCCCGGCTCCCGGGGGTCGGCGACCGGATCACGTTCTCGGTTCTGCACACCAGCTCTGACGGCTATCGGCTGCCACCGCCGCAGAACCCGCCGTGGACCCACACTTCGGCCGCACCGCCCGCACCGCCGGAACCGATCGATGCCGGAGACGGTGATCCACCCGCGGCCGCCGTCGATGGCGCGACACTCCCAGACCCCGGGGTTTACGCGTGACCGCTCGGGTAGCTCCGTCACCGTACGACGCAGCTGTCCTCGCCGCTGCCCAGGCGGTCGAGGACGCGATTCGCGCGGACCTGTTCGCGCGAATCGGTCGTCAGGCGGCCGTGGTCGCTGCAGCACCCGCGGGTGCCGGAAAGAGCCAGCTGGTATCCGAAACCGCTGGACTACTGCGCCAACGAGACCTGCGGGTAGCGGTCACCGCGCCCACCAACGAGCAGGCGTACAGCCTGGTCGGAAGGTTGATCCGGCTCAACCCAGGACTGGCGGTGTCGTTCGTACACGCCCAAGGTCGCGACCTCCCTCCGGCCCTCGCTGCCCTGCCTGGCGTTTCCCAGCCGAGCGCCGCCGCGGCCCAGGCCCAGGGCGATCCATTGGTCGTGGCCACCGTCGACAAGCTCACCGACGCCTACCTGCGCGATGGCCTCGGCGCCTTCGACGTGCTCATCCTCGACGAGGCGTTTCAGGCGGATGCCGCGAGGTACTACACCGCAGCGCATGTCGCCGCGACCCATCTGCTCGTCGGCGATGCCGGTCAGCTGGATCCATTCTCGCCTCTGCCCGACGCCACGTTTTGGCGCGGCGGGCCCGAAGATCCACTGCAGACTGCGGTCGGGGTCGTGCTACGCAACCACCCCACCACCCCGGTCCACCGGTTGCCGATAACCCGCCGGCTTGACCCACGGGCCGTCCCGGTCGCGCGCTGCTTTTACCCGGGCCATCACTTCGACTCCGCCATAACCGCGGGGGTACGGGAGATTCGTCTGACGCGGCCGGGGCCAGGAAGCCGCGCGCTCGCCCCGATCGACCGAGCCCTCGACGAGGCGGCCGCATCCGGGTGGGCCCATGTATTGCTGCCCGGGGCGCCGGTTCTGACCGCCGACCCGACCTCGGCCGAACTGATCCGGGATCTCCTTCTTCGACTGTTTGCCAGGCAAGCCCGTGTCCGCTGCGAAGATCGACCGAACCCGACAGACCTCCGACTGTCCGAGGTCGCCGTCGGCGTTTCACACAATGACCAAAAGGACCTTTTGCGGGCCCTGTTGGACGACGCGGGCCTGGGCGGCGTAGCCGTCGACACCGCCAACCGACTGCAAGGGCTGACCTACGAGGTGGTCATCGCCTGGCATCCCCTCGCCGGGTCGACGGTCACCGACGCCTTCCATCTGGATCCCGGCCGGCTGTGCGTGCTGCTCACTCGTCACCGTCAGGCCTGCATCGTCGTCGGCCGCGACACCGACCAGACCCTGCTCGACGGAGTTCCTCCAGCCACGCCAGGCTTTCTCGGCTGGGATCCCGATCCCGTACTGGACGGCTGGGACGCCCACGAAGGTGTCTTCCGCCTCCTCGACCCTCACGTAGTCCACGCTTAATCGGCAAGGAGCACTGTTTCAATGCCCGATCTCGCCCGCATACTCGACCTTCTGGATCGCGACGACGCCCTCGAGTTGCACGAGCCGCTCGAAGAGGAGATGTGGCCGGAGATTGACGAAGGCGAGGAGGTTCTCGAAGTCGACTATGGCCGCTTGTTCCCGACCGGGCGACCGACCGACAGGGGCCAGCAGGACTTCGAAGTCTTCGGCGACGAATGGGACCTCACCGAGGACCAAGCCTCAGCCGTTCTCGACCGCGACTCGACACCGATGGGGCAGGCCGAACCTCCGGAGTGGGACGTCTGGGCGTGGTATCAGCCGATCCACTTCTTCGGACCTGATTGGGGGATCTTCGTCAAGGAAGCCGGACTCGTGGAATGCGCCCGCCGTATCGCCTCCTTCGTCCCACCAGTAGCCACTGGCTGGCGTGGACCTTCGCTGCTAGCGAAAGCGGTTGTGCGGTCGGCCTTCGCCGCTTTGTTTCTGCATGAGCAGTACCACCACAAGACGGAGTCGCTTGCTCTGCGCATGCACGTGGTCGAGCGCCGACCGATCTATCCCGCCTACCACCGGAATGTCTACCGGACCACGGCCGGGACCAAGGATCAGATCGAGGAGGGGCTGGCCAACGCGGACTCCTGGTACCGCATCGGCGACGACACTTACAAGAAGTGGACCGGCAAAATCGTCACTGGGAGCGCCCGCCGATACCTCGAGCACTCCTTCGCCTTCGCTCCGCCCGGATATGCGAACGCGACGCGCCTACTGCTGAAGCCCGACTTCGAAGACGAGCAACAGAGGCTTTTCACCGAGGTGCAAGAGGGGCTCTCTCCGAAACGCCATACCCCATCCGAGTTCGGCATTGCGACCCACCTCAACCACAGCCTGTTCCGGGTCACCCAACGAATCTGGACCGTCGTGCCGATAGGAACGCGGACGATCCTCCCTACTCATCCCGCGGTCGCACCCCTGGCCACGAAGAAGTTGGAACGCTTCATCAAACGTGAGGGCTGGAAGGAAGTCCCTGGTGCCGGCAAGGGGAGCCACCGCAAGTTCCGGGGTCCCTACGGCCGCATGGTCGTGCTCCCGGACTCGAAGGATGTCTCGCTGACCGTCCTCCGCAGTACAGCGGAGTCTCTCGGCCTCTCCATGCACGAGCTCAGCGCTCTCGCTGCTTGAATCCGAGGCGTACACATCTCAATGGTCAAAGATCGACTGCCCTCGACCCTTCGGCTCGGCGATACGGCTATGACGCCAGCAATAGATCGCCGCGGCGACTCTTCGGTCAGTTCCGACCATGCTGCCGCCGGGGACGCATCGGTGTCCCCGAGTCAAGTAGCGACGGCGTGGTCGAAAGGGACGGGGGCTCGTGATGTTGCCCGCTGAAGTCGCGGCCAGACCGCAGTGGACGGAGAAGCTGTACCCGCCGAGCCAGGGCCAGGATCACCTCGGCTTGGGGAGCGTGTCGTCTGACCAGATCCTGCCAAAGCTGTCGCCGGGCATCGTCGTGCAGACCGTCCACCCCCGGTACTGGAGCTTCTACACCTTCCTGCTCGATGAGTTCTGGCAACGCGACCTTCCACGCACGCGGCGCGACTTCTCGCGCTTCTATCGCCCGCGTGAGGCGATCTTCGCCGCCGGCTGCCATCTATGCGATCGGCCGGAACATGACGAGTTTGGTCCAATGCAAGCCATTGTCGGCTCGGTCAAGTCCAGCGCGCTCGTCCACACGCAACCATCCGTCTACGACGCCCAGTTCAACTACATCAAAGACGCGCTCGGTGGCTACGGCCTCTACTACAGCGCAGCCATCGCGGGAATGGGGCTCACGCTGCCGGCGACACCAGCGGCCGGTCTCCCTTATGACGCTCCGACGCCCGAAGGACGGGCTCTCGCCGGCGCGTATCGGACGGCGATCGCCGACACCCGCTATTACCGTGACTACTTCGACGACGATCACGCCCAGGTGCCGGCCGAGGTCGTCGCCGAATACATCCGGGCAGGCTGCCTCTGCCAGCTGCGCACGCCGACCGCCCCGGACCGAGCGCTCCTCCAAGACGTGTTCCTTCACGCCGGCGGCGCTCACGATTCCGCGCAGCGCCGCTCGACCATGCGCATGTTCCTCGACCTCGCGGAACAGACTGCCGGCCACGAGCTGTCCGAGGATCGCTTCCGACGCCTCACGTACTTCCACTCAACAGGCCCCGACGGCGCAGCGTGGGAACCCGCACCCCCCAACGTGCGCACTGCTCGCCGGTGGCGCCTCTACCAAGCGCGCGAGTACTACGCATACGCGCTTAACCGCATGTGGCGGTATCTCGCCGAGTGGGGCATCGGCCAGGTGCCTATGAGCGGCGACGTCGTTCCAATTGCTAGATGGTGGGACTTCGTCGACCACGCTTTGGACTTCGCGCCCCTCGCGGCGGCACTTGAGGTCGACGATTCCCGTCTCGACGCAACCTCAACCGTCGCGGAACTTGCGCAGTGGGCATCGACGTCCGGCAACGTAGCGGGTGGCCTCGACGACTCCTGGGACGTCGCTGCACCCGTAACAGAGCACCGCCTTTACCGATGGGCGGACTCGGCGGGCGACGATCCGGCGGTCGTCCCGGGGGCGCTCACGCTACTGGCTCTTGTAGCCTGCCGTGTCGGTTCGCGTCGCAATGAGCTGGCATTCGGCGAGGACTGGGATATCTGCCGCGATGGCGGCGTATCTCGCCTCGCGCTTAGCCGCTTCTTCAACCAGTGGCGTGACCGCCAGCACCTGAGCCTTTCTGAGGCGGCGCGCTGGGTATTAGGCGACTATGTCATCCGCCAGCACGAACGCGTCGCGGTAGCCAAGCTGGCTCAGAATGGCGATACGTTTCGATTCCGTCGTCAGGGCGATTACCTGCGCTTCTATGATGCCTTTGCACCCGCGCGGATGAGCAATTCGAGGTTCCAGGCCCTCGCCACGACCGTGTATGAACTCGGCTTCGTCGACAGCTTGTACGGAGCGACACATACGCTCACGGACGCCGGCCGACGTCTTCTCGCCGACGGCGACCTACCCGAACGGCATCTCCAGGCCGCGATGAACGATGGCGGCAACGATGGCTGAGCGGCTGAGCCTGCCTGAGGTGCTCGCCAAGCCCCGGGACCACATCGTCATTTGCACCTTCGGTGCCCAACTCGACTTCTACGAAGGGCCCCTGTGGCGCTATGTCAGCCGCGCCCACAACCGGATTGTGCTTGCCGACGATGTCGTCCTTGCCGGCCAGCTCGCCGACCTTGCCTCCGGCGGCTCTCGTCTGCGTCACGTGAACCGTCACTACCTGGCGACCCCGATCACCAATGCTGGGAGTGCCCACGCCAAACTGATTCTGCTCGTCGACGGTGCCGGCGGGACGCTGCTAGTCGGCAGCGGGAACCTTGGGATCGATGGATACGCGTCGCGCGGAGAAGTCTTCTACCGCTACGACATTACCGATGCGGACGAGACCTACCTGCCTGAGTTCCAGGCGGCCAAGGCCCTCCTCGACCTTATGGCCATGCGCGGTTATATCGACAGCCAAGCCCGCCAGCATCTCGATGCAGTGTGGACAGACACACCCTGGATCTGGGCGCCCGCTGGCCGGCTCGCCGGCGTGTGCCACAACCTCGTCGAACCTCTCGGGGACCAACTCGTCGCCGCGGTTGCGACCGCGCTCGCCAACTGGCTCAACGACACAGGCAGACGGTCCCGGCGCGGCGGTTTGTGGACGAACCAGACCGTGCTCCGCCTGCTCCGCAACCCGGTCTACGTCGGAAAGATCAGCCACGACGAGACGGTCCACGAAGGGAAGCACGAACCGATCCTCGACGACGCCACCTTCAATGCCGCCCAGCAGATCCTCAACGAGCGCGCTGCGGAATCGACGGCACTGGCACCGACAACCTCCGAATATCTGCTGACCGGCCTCGTTCGCTGTCTGGCTTGCGAAGGCGCCTACGTTGGCGTCAGCGCCCATGGACGCAGCAGCACCTATCGCTACTACGCTTGCCGCACCCGCCAAGTCAGCGGCGCACGTGGCTGCCCCGGACATCGTGTACCCGCCGATGACCTCGAAGCCGCGGTCATCGACACGCTGCTCAGCCTCTACGGCGACCTCAACCTCTTCGAGGACGCTATCCACGGCGCATACGAAGACAGCGAGAACGAGCGCCCACGGTTGGAAGACGAACTCGCCAGCACCGAAGCTCAACTGCGGGACACCACCGCTTCCATCGACCGCTACCTGCGGGCCTTCGAGGCGGGCACAATGCCCGAAACGATCTGCGCTCCCCGGGTGGCCGAGCTATCCGATCGCCGCACCGAACTGACCGCCCACCGCGACCAGCTCCAAGTGCAGCTTCGAACCACGGCGCCGGCCACGCCAAGCCGCCAGGAACTGGAAGGGCTCGCCGCCAAAGCGCGGAACGCCCTGACCGAAGGAAGCCCCGAACAGATCAAGCAGACACTCGCCGCGCTCGTCGACCGAGTCGAGATCAGCGCCGACCGTCGCGCACGGCCCTGGTTCAAAATTCCCAGCACAGATACAAACCGGCCCGGGCCATCGCTGGCCCGGGCCTGTGGGACACCGGTTCGTATGGGCCCACGTCAAGTGGAGGTGAGCGGACTCGAACCGCCGACTTCCACGTTGCGAACGTGGCGCTCTGCCATCTGAGCTACACCCCCCGAAGGGTGCTCCACGATAGTCGAGGGGGGTCTTCGCTCCGCCCCGGCTTCAGGCGCCGACGGCGCGTCGCCCCTCTTCGATGGCCGCTTGCAGCCGGCTCTGCAGGACGGTCGTGGTCAGATCGGCGCGGGTGCGCTCCAGCACGGCCCGCAGGGCGTCGGTGGTGCGGCGCAGCCCTCCGGTGATGGCGTCGGGGAAGTCGACCAGCATGAGGAGGTCGTAGACCTCGTCCATGGTGGACAGCAGCTCCTCCGCCCGATCGAGATCACCGCTGCGCAAGCGGTCGAGCAGGTGCCGACGCAGCTCGGACGCCGCCTCGGCGAGGCCGTTGAGCCATGCGGGTAGACCCACGGCCATCGCCTCGTGACCGGGGGGCGATTCCCCGCCGACCAGGGCGGCGGTGGCGACGGCCTCGACGTACTCCTTCTCGGCGTCGTGCAGGAACCCGGCGTGGGCTACCGACGGGAAGGGGCGCAGCACCTCCTGGGCGTGGCGCACGGCGGTCTCCGCCTCGGCGGTCAGCTGGGCCGCCAGGGTCAGGTCGAGACGGTGCACGGCGCGGATGGCCCGGCCGCTGGAGCGGATCGCCTGGCGGCAGCTGGACAGTCCCGCCTCACGTGCGGCATGGGCCGCCTCGAGCTGGGCGAGGATCGACGAGGCGAGGGCGCCGAGCTCCTCCCCCGGCCCTCGGCTCACGCGGAGGGCCTAGTTGGCCGACCTGCGGAGCAGGACCGTCCCCTCGGCGGCGGCGGCCCCGGGCAGGAAGGTCAGCTTCATCTCGCGCTCGGCGGCGACGTTGCGCATCCTCACCAGCATGGCCACGTAGGCGGCCAGCAGGACCCCGGAGAGGGCGGCCAGGGCCAGAAGGGTGTGAAGGTGGGGCACCAGGCCCAGGAGGAGGAAGGCGGCCGTCGACCCGGACAGGCCGAACAGGACGTTGCGCCGCCGCTGCAGGGTCCGGCTGTGGGGAGCGGGGGTGCGGGTGGGCGAGACCCGGGCACTCCGCCCGGCGGCACCGAGGAGGGCGTTGCCGGCGGGAACGGCGGGGACGCCCTCGAGTCGACTGTGGGCCGGGGCGATCACCTTGGGGCCGGTGCGCTGCAGGACACCCAGCTGACGGCGGAAGTCGGTGATGGAGTCGGCGCGGCGACTCTCGGCGCCTCTCCGCAACAGCGGGGGGGCCAGCACGGCGATCCACACGACTGCCAGTAAGGCAAGAACCACGATGGTCAAGCTCCTCGACCTACCTTCGTGTTCGGGGACCGTACCTGCGGTCCCGGCGCGATCGGTGGATGGTTGGTGCGAAGCCCGTCGTGGGCAGCCGCCTTGTTACTACAGGCCTTCCGCACAGGCCATTCCCATGCTAACTGACGCTAGCGGCCTGGAACAAAGCGACAGCCAGCAGCTGGTCGGAACGAGCCCGCTCCCGGCCCTAGAGGTCGGCCGGAGCCCGGCCGTCGGCGCCGGACCGGCGCCAGTGCCCGGAACGCCCGCCCGTCTTCTCCCAGAGGGCCAGCTCGCCGATGGTCATGCCCCGGTCGCTGGACTTGCACATGTCGTAGACGGTGAGGGCGGCCACGGCGCAGGCGGTCATGGCCTCCATCTCCACCCCGGTCCGGTCCACCGTCTCCACCTGGGACTCCACCTCGACGTAGTCGTCCCCGATGTTGAAGTTGACGTAGACCGACCCCACCAGGAGCGGATGGCAGAGGGGGATCAGGTCGGCGGCCCGCTTGGCGGCCTGGATGCCGGCGATCCTCGCCGCTCCGAGCACGTCGCCCTTGCTGATGGCGTTGCTGGCCACCTTCGAGGTGGTGTCCGGGTGCATGAACACCTTGCACCGGGCCAGCGCCCGCCGGTGGGTGGGGTCCTTCGGCGTGACGTCGACCATGCGGGCACGTCCCAGCGGATCCAGATGGGTGAGGCCGCGGTCGGACATGGCCAGAGTGTAGAGGGGGCAGGCCCGGGGCCGTCGGGCCGCGCCCGGGCCGGGACAGGCGGTGGAGGCGCTCAGCCCCCTATCTGGCTCATCGACCGGGAGGGTCGGATGAAATGCACCTTTCCGATGGAGTGGCCGGCCCACTTGCGGGCGACGTCGCCGCTGATGGCGCCGGCCAGGTCGTCGTCGGTGCCGCCGCCGCGCAGGACGGCCCGGAGGTCCGTCTCGCGCACGGCGAACAGGCAGTTGCGAAGCTGGCCCTCCGCCGTGATGCGGATCCGGTCGCAGTCCCCGCAGAAGGGGTGGGTGACGCTGGCGATGACCCCGATCTCACCCTGGCCGTCGAGGTAGCGGTAGCGCGAGGCCGGCTCCGGCCCGTGGGCGACGGCCTCCAGGGGGTAGACGGCGTTGATGGCGGCCACCACCTCGTCCGAGGGCAGCACCTGGTCCATCGACCAGCGCTCGTCGGCGTCCAACGGCATGAACTCGATGAATCGGGGCTGCACGCCGAGCTGCCGCCCGAAGGTGGCGAAGTCGACGACCTCATCGTCATTGACGCCGCGGATCGTCACGATGTTCACCTTCACCGGATCGAAGCCGGCGTCGATGGCGGCGTGGATGCCGTCGAGGACGCGGTCCAGCTGGGCCCGGCGGGTCATGGCTTCGAAGCGCTCGGGGCGCAAGGTGTCGCAGGAGATGTTGAGCCGCGATAGGCCGGCCCGTCGCAGGTCGTGGGCCAGCAGCCCGAGCGTCGCCCCGTTGGTGGTCATAGCCAGGTCCACCGGCTGTCCAGTGGCTGGGATCCGGAGGGTCGCCAGCTTCTCGATCAGGACCGGCAACTGGGCCCGAACGGTGGGCTCGCCTCCGGTGATGCGGATGCCGTCGAAGCCGAACCGCTCGACGCAGACGCGGGCCACCCGCAGGATCTCCTCGAACGTCAACACCTCTTGGCGGGGAAGCCAACGCATGCCCTCCTCCGGCATGCAGTAGGTGCAGCGGAAGTTGCAACGGTCCGTCACCGAGATCCGCAGGTCGCGCACCGTCCGCCCGTGGGGGTCCACCAGCGGTTGGAAGGGTGCGGTCACGTAACCAGCCTACGGTCGAAGAGACAGGGGGTCGGCCAGCAGGACTATGTCCGTCTTCTCCCCGGCGGACACACCGGGGCCGTCCGGCAGGAGGGCCAGGGCGTTGGCCGCGGCCAGACCGGTGAGGATGTGGGATCCCTGGCCGCCGGCCGAGCGGATCCTCAGGGTGCCGTCGGGGGTGAAGGAGGCCACCACCCTCACCAGGTGCAGCTTCCCGTCGGGAGACCGCCGAAGATCCTCTTCGGCCACGGCGGTCGCCCGGGGCCGGTCGATGTGGGGGTGGCCCATCATCTGGCGCAGGGCGGGGCGGGCGAACAGCTCGAAGCTGACCACCGAGGACACCGGGTTGCCCGGAAGGCCGAACACCGGCTTGGCGCCGACGGTTCCGAAGGCGAGGGGCTTTGCCGGACGGATCGCCACCTGCATCCACCGCATCCCCCCACCGGAGAGCCGGTCGAGCACCACCTTCACGTAGTCAAAGTCCCCGACGCTCACTCCCCCGCTGGTGAGCAGGGCGTCGCAGGCTGACAGCCCCTGCTCGAGGGCGTGGGTGATGGCGGCCTCGTCGTCGCCGACCGCGCCCAGGTCCACCGGCCGGCAACCGGCCTGCTCGAGGAGGGCGAGGAGGGTGGGGCGGTTGGAGTCGCGGATCTGGCCTCGTTTCAGGGGAGCCCCCGGAGGGGCCAGCTCGTCGCCGGTGGAGAGCACCCCGACGGTCGCCCGGCGGGTCACCGCCACCGGGTCCGCTCCCACGCTGGCGAGCACCCCGATGTGGGCGGCGGTGAGCGTCGTTCCGGCCGGCACGACCTCCTGGCCGGGCCGGATGTCGTCCCCGGTCCGGCGGACGTGGTCGCCGGGGGTGGCGGCCACCTCGACCACGACCTTGTCATCGCCCTGGCGCCGGGTGCGTTCGACCATCACCACGGCGTCGGCCCCCGGCGGAATCGGGGCGCCAGTCATGATGCGAGCGGCCTGCCCGGGGCCGACGGCGAGGTCTCCGGTGTCGCCGGCGGCGATAGTGCCGATCACCTCGAGCGTCACCGGGGCCGACGAGGTGTCGGCGGCCCGCACGGCGTAACCGTCCATGGCTGTGTTGTCGAACGGCGGCACGGCGTTGGCGGCCATGACCGGTTCCGAGGTGGCCAGCCCCACCGCCGCACCCAGGCGCTCGCGCGCGAAGGGCAGCGGCCGGCAGCCCTCGAGCACGAGGCGACGGGCCTCCTCGAGCGAGACCGCAGCCACCGGTCAGGCCTCCTCGGTGCGGCGCACCAGCTCGGTGAGGAACTCGCGCAGCGGTGGGCCGACGTCGGCGCGTTCGAGGGCCAGCTCGACCGTGGCCCGCAGGTAGTCAAGCTTGTTGCCGACGTCGAAGCGGCCCGTCTGGAAGACGAAGCCGTACACCGGGCGCTGTCCCATCAGCTGACCGATGGCGTCGGTCAGCTGCAGCTCGCCGCCGTGGCCGGGCTCGATTCGGCTGAGGGCGGCGAAGATGTCGGGGGTCAGCACGTAGCGCCCGATGACCGCCAGGTTGGAGGGGGCGTCGGCCGGCTCCGGCTTCTCCACGATGGCGGTGACGCCCACCACCGGGGGCCGGCCCTCGACGGCGGCGCAGCCGTAGGCCGCGATGTCGTCCTTGTCGACCTCTTTGAGGGCCAGGACCGGACCTCCGCGCTCGGCGTGGGCCGCCAGCATGTCTTCGAGCAGCCGGCTGTCGGGATGCATGACGTCGTCGCCGAGCAGCACGGCGAAGGGCTCGTCGCCCACGTGCTCGGAGGCCACGGCCACGGCGTGACCCAGGCCCCGCGGCACCTTCTGGCGCACGTAGTGGATGGTCGCCAGCTCGGCGACGGCCCGGACCTCGGCCAGCTCGTCGAGTTTGCCGGAGGCCTCCAGGTGGGCCTCCAGCTCGAGGGAGCGGTCGAAGTGGTCCTCGAGGCTGCTCTTGCCCCGGCCGGTGACGATGAGGATGTCGGTGAGGCCGGCCCGAACGGCCTCCTCCACCACGTACTGGATCGCCGGCTTGTCGACCAGCGGCAGCATTTCCTTCGGCTGGGCCTTGGTGGCCGGCAGGAAGCGGGTGCCCAGGCCGGCGGCAGGTATGACCGCCTTGCGCACCGCTCGAGCCACATGGACACGCTACACTTGGCACTCCGAGGTCGAGAGTGCTAACAGGGGGCCAGGGATGCCGACCTACGAGTACGCCTGCAAGAGCTGTGGTGAGCACCTCGAGGTGGTCCAGTCGTTCCGCGACGACCCGCTGACCACCTGTCCGAGCTGCGGGGGCGACCTGCGCAAGGTGTTCGGCTCGATAGGCATCTCGTTCAAGGGGAGCGGCTTCTACAAGACCGACAGCCGCCCCGCGGCCAAGTCGGAGGGCTCGTCGTCGAGCTCGTCCTCCTCGTCCTCGTCGGACTCCAAGCCCAGCTCGTCGGGCGCATCGACCGGCTCGGGGTCCGGTTCCTCTTCTGGGAGCTCGGGGACGTCGGGGACCTCCGCCAGCGCCGCCGCCTCCTAGCTGGGTGGCGGCCTCGGCTCGGGCCGACATCGCGGTAATCGGTGGGTCGGGGTTCTACGAGCTGCTCGAGGGGGCGACCGAGGTTTCGGTCCACACCCCCTACGGGCCGCCTTCCGCCCCCGTAACCGTCGGCGAGATGGCCGGCCGGCGGGTGGCCTTCCTGCCCCGCCACGGGCTGCGTCACGAGTTCCCGCCCCACCGCATCCCCTACCGGGCCAACCTGTGGGCCCTGCGCGAGCTCGGCGTCACCCGGGTCTTCGCCCCCTGCGCCGCCGGATCGCTGCGTCGTGACATCCACCCGGGCGAGATGGTCGTGTGCGACCAGCTGGTTGACCGCACCTGGGGCCGCCCCGACACCTACTTCGAGGGCGGAGTGGTCAACCACATCACCTTCGCCGACCCCTATTGCCCCGAGCTGCGCTCAGCCGCCGTCACCGCCGCCGCCTCCGCCGGCCTGGCCGCCCACCCGTCGGGCACCATGGTCGTGATCCAGGGACCCCGCTTCTCCACCCGGGCCGAGTCGGCCTGGTTCCGCTCCGCCGGCTGGGACGTGATCAACATGACGGGCTACCCGGAGGCCGCCCTGGCCCGCGAGCTAGGCCTGTGCCTCTCGGCCGTGGCCCTCATCACCGACTACGACACCGGGGTGGAGGGCGTGGAGGGGATCGAAGCTGTCACCATGGATTCGGTCTTCGCCGTGCTGCAGGCGACCGTCGCCGACGTGCGCCGGCTGCTGAGCGAAGCCCTGCCCGGCATACCGGCCGAGCGGTCGTGCTCCTGCTCGGCCGGAGCCACCGGCGGGCCCCTCGAGCGTCGTTGACGGTCGGGTTCCTCAGTCCCCCTCGAAGGCGGACGTGGAAGGCACGATCCGCGCACGCCACGGGCGGGGGGCGTCGTAGTGGTGCCCGACCACCTGACCCTGACGCACCGATTCGAGGAACGACTCCGGACCGTCGAAGTCGGGCATCTCGACGTAGGCCGCCCCGAAGGCGGAGGGGACATGGGCGTCGGAGCCCGCCCCGTGGGGCAGGCCGAAGCGGTCGGCGGTGTCGGCCGCCCGCCGGTTCAGGTGGTCGAGGGACGTCTTGGCGTTGAACACCTCGATCAGGTCCACCGCCCCCTCCTCGAGCAGCTGGTCCAACGCCTCCTCGCTCAGGCAGTGGCGCATCGGGTCGTAGGGATGGGGGACGTACACCACCCCGCCCTGGGACCGGATGCGCCCGGCGGCATCGGCCGCTTTGATGCCGTGGGGCAGCCGCTCGGTGAGGAACAGGCCGATCAGCTCCCCGGCGCCGGTGCGGACCTCCTGACCCACGATCACCCGGCACGGCAGCCGGTCGCACAGGGCCAGGGCCCCCTTGATGGTGTTGTGGTCGGTGATGCACAGCACGTCGATGCCGGAATCGGCCACCGCTTCGGCCAGCTCGTCGGGCGTCGTCGTCGCGTCCCCGGACCACATGGTGTGGGTGTGCATGTCGACCCGCACCCATCCGGGCCGCTTCGGCTGGGCCAGATGGGGGTGCACGTCCACGGCGGCCATGTCTGCCTCGGCGTCCTCAGGCGCCGCTGAGGCTCATCCCGTCCACGGCGAGGGTGACGCCGGCGGCGATGCCCGGGAGCCATTCGAGGTCCCCGCCGATGGCGATGACCTCCAACAGCATGCGCTGCAGGGTGGAGGCGATCGTCGCCTCGCGGATGGGCTCGGCCACCTGACCGTGGCGGATCATGAGCCCCTCAGCCCCCACCGAGAAGTCGCCGCTCACCGGGTTGACCCCCGAGTGGACGCCGGTGATCGACTGCACCAGCAGGCCGTCACCCACGGTCCGCAGCACGTCGTCGAAGCTGCCGGCACCCGGCGTCAGGGTCAAGGCCCGGCACCCGACACCGGGGCCGCTCTTGAACCCGGCCCGCACGGCCGAGGCGGTGGAAGACGTCGACGAACGGCGGGCCGAGTAGGTGTCGTAGAGGAACCGCGAAAGGACCCCGTCCTCGATCAGAGCGTTGCGCCGGCAGGCCAGGCCCTCGGCGTCGTACGGGCTGGCGCCGTAGGCGTCGGCGTCGGTGGGGTCGTCCACCAGGGTGACCGACGGGGCGGCCACCGATTGTCCGAGCCGGTCGGCGAACAGCGAACGGCCCTTCAGCACCGCCTCACCGGAGAAGGTGCCCGACAGGACGCCGAGCAGGGTGCTGGTCACCCGGCGGTCGAAGACGACCGGCAGCCGCGCCGAGCGGGGCTTGGTGGCTCCCAGGAGTCGCACGGCCCGGTCGACGGCCTCCTCGGCCGCCTCGTCGAGATCGAGGTCGTCCGGGGCCCGACCGACTGAGTATCCGGACCCGCTCTGGGTCTGGTCGGCGTCCCCGGCGAGGGCGTGCACGGAGAGGAAGCAGCCGGTGCGCCGGTAGGTCGCTTCGACTCCCGTCGTCGACGCCAGGGCCACGTGACCCATCCCGTCGCCGTAGTTGGATGACTCCACCTGGCGGATCCGCCCGTCGCCGGCCCTGACCCGGCGTTCGAGCTCGAGGGCCATCGACACCTTGTCGTCGGTGGCCATGGCGGCCAGCTCATCGCGCCACAGGTCGAGGGACGCCGGTTCGACTCCGTCCGGGGCGGCGAGGCCCACGGCCTCGTCCGGCGTGGCGAACGATGCGTTGTCGCGGGCCTCGGCGAGGGTTTCGGCAAGGACGTCGTCGTCGAGCGAACCGGCGTAGGCGAAGCCCTGCCGGTTGTCGGCGACGACCCGCACCCCCACCCCCTCGGACTCGGCCGAGGACAGCGACTCGATGTCCCCGCCGTAGACGCGCACCGAGGTGTCGCGGGACCAGGCCACGTACGCCTCGACCTGCTCACCGTCGCCGGCCCAGCCGACGATGCGTCGGGCCAGCTCGGCGAGGTCACGCACCGGCGGTGCCCCCGACCGTCACACCGGTCACCCGCAGGGTCGGCTGCCCGCACCCCACCGGCACGGCCTGGCCGTCCTTGCCGCAGGTGCCCGGCGTCATGGCGAAGTCGTCGGCCAGGGCGTCGATCCGGCCGAGGACGTCAGGGCCGTTGCCGATGAGGTTGGCGTCGCGGATCGGATCGGTGATCTCCCCGTTCTCGATCAGGTAGGCCTCGGTCATGCCGAACACGAAGTCGCCGGTGGCGGTGTTCACCTGGCCACCGCCGAGCTGGGCGACGTAGATGCCCTGGGGTGTCTGGCGGACTATCTCCTCGGGGTCGTCGCGGCCGGCGAGCAGATAGGTGTTCGTCATCCTCACCATCGGCAGGTGCTGATAGCTCTGGCGCCGACCATTGCCCGAGGTGTCGCGGCCTTCCTTGCGGGCCCGCAACCAGTCCCACATGTAATCGGTCAGCACGCCATCCTCGATGAGGACGTTGCGGCGGGCCGGGTGGCCCTCGTCGTCCACGGCAAAGGTGCCCCACTGGTCGCCGACGGTGCCGTCGTCCACCAGGGTCACGAGCGGGCTGGCGACGCGGTCGCCCACCCGTCCGCAGTAGACCGACGAGTCCTTGATGATGTGGTCGGCCTCGAGGCCGTGACCGCACGCTTCGTGGAAGAGGATGCCCCCGCTGCCGCCCTTCAGCACCACCGGCACCACGCCGCTCGGCGCCGGGCGGGCCGACAGCTTGGCCAGGGCCCGACGGGCGGCGGTGAGGGCGACGTCTTCGATCTGCACCCGGTCGAACAGCTCGAATCCCACCGTGAAGGCGGCGGTCTCGTACCCGGTCTGCATGCCGGTGTCGCCGGTGGCCACGCAGTGGACCGAGAACCGGGTGCGGACCTGATCGTCCTCGGCCAGCAGCCCGTCGCTGTTGGCGACCTGGATCCGCCGGCGGGAGTCCCCGTAGCCCACGGTGACCTGCTTGATGGCGGACCCGGCCCCCCGGGCCGCTTCGTCGGCCCGCTGGAGCAGCTCGACCTTGCGGGCCTTGGCCACGTCTTCGGGAGGGATCCGGAACGACGGGGCCGGCGCTGAGCCGGCCGGGGCCAGGGCGACGGTGCGGACGCCGCCCCCGCCCCCCCGAGCGGCGGCGGAGGCCGCCGCCGCGGCCTCGGTGAGGCCCCGCTCGGTCAGGTCGGCGGTGTGGGCGAATCCGGTCGTATCGCCCACCACCACGCGGATGCCCGCCCCCCGGTCGCGGCCGGAACCGAGCTCCTCCACCCGTCCGTCGTCGAGCGACGCCGACGTGCTCCGGCGGTCCTCCACGAACACCTCGGCGAACTCCCCGCCGGTGCGCAGGGCGCCGCCCAGCACGCGCTCGAGTACGTCGTTGTGGATCACGGCAGCTCCGAGGTTGGCCGGGGGAAAGGGGGAAGATTTACTCTACCGCCGTGCCCCTGGAGACCGGCCTCGTCGGGCGCGCCACCCTGTCGGTCGGCGAGAGCGACACGGCCATTGCCATGCGTTCCGGCGCCGTTCCGGTCCTCGCCACCCCCCGGCTGGTCGCCCTCTGCGAACAGGCGGCCTGCCAGGCCGTGGAAGAGCTGCTCGAGGAGGGGCAGACCACGGTGGGTATGCGGGTGCAGTTCGACCACCTGGCTCCCACGGCGGTCGGGGCATCGGTGACGGCGGAGGCGACGCTCGAGCGGGTCGAGGGACGCCGGCTCATCTTCACCGTGTCGGCCAGCGACCCTGGCGGCCTCGTGGGGGCGGGCAAGGTGACCCGGGTGGTGGTGGAGGAGGAGCGCTTTCTGAAGCGCGCCCGCCACTGACCCTCAGGCCAGGTTGGACGACCGGGGGTAGACCGCCTCCGGGTCGGTGATGACGTTCACCAGGTAGGGCACGCCGGCGCCGAGGGCCCGGTCGAGGGCCGGGCCGACCTCGCCGGGGGAGGTGACGGTCTCCCCCGCTCCTCCCAGAGCGCGCACCACCTCGTCGTAGCGGCAGCCGGGCTGCAGGTCGGCGGCCACGTCGTAGCCGTAGAGGTTGCGCATCGGGTGCTTCTCCAGACCCCAGATGCCGTTGTTGCCGACGACCATCACCACCGGCAGCCGGTGCCTGACGAGCGAGTCGACGTCCATGCCGCTGAACCCGAACGCCCCGTCACCGAGCATGGCGACGACCTGGCGGTCCGGGTGGGCCAGCCGGGCCGCCATGAGATAGCCCATCCCGGTGCCCAGGCACCCGTAGGGACCGGGGTCCATCCAGCAGCCGGGCTGATACGAGTCGACGTACTTGCCGGCGAAGGAGACGAAGTCCCCGCCGTCGCAGACGACGACGGCGTCGCGGTCGAGACGCTTGCGCAGCTCCCCGTAGACCCGGGCCGGGTTGATGGGGTCGGCGTCGGATTCGAGATCCGCCACCTCGGCATGGCGGGCGGCGTCCTCCTCGGCCCGCAGGGAGGAGATCCATGGCTCGTGGTCGGCTCGGGCCGCGCCCGCCCCGGCCATGGCCGACAGGACGCCGGCCAGGTCGCCGGCGGGCGACGCCGCCGTCTGGACGTGGGCCGCCCGCTGGTCGGGGGCGTCCACGATGTGGACGACCTTGGCCTCGCCGAAGCGGCCGAACGACAGGCGGAAGTCGAGGGGGGTGCCGACGACGGCCACGGCGTCGGCCCGCTTGAGGGCGGAACGGGTTCGCGAGAACGCCAGCGGGTGGTCGGCCGGCAGACAGCCGCGCCCCAGCCCGTTGACGAAGGTCGGGATGCGCAGCTCCTCCACCAGGGAGGCGAGCTGCGACCATGCGCCGTTCCAGTAGACGTCGGAGCCGGCCACCAGCGCCGGACGCTCGGCCCCGGCCAGGATCTCCGCCGCCCGGCTGATCTCGTCCGGGTCGGCGTCGGGAGCCCGTTGGGACCCGAGCTCGGGCACATCCGCCTCGCCGTGGGCGAACACCACGTCGAGGGGCAGGTCGACGAACACCGGTCCCCGGTGCGGGGTCGTCGCCACGGCCACCGCCTCGGCCATCACCTTGGGCAGCTCAGAGGTGGAGGTGGCCGTCCGGGCCAGCTTGGTGACCGAAGCGACGATCGGAACGTGGTCGAGCTCCTGAAGCGAGCCCGAACCCCACCGGCTCTGCGGGGCCCGGCCCCCCAGGACCACGAGGGGGGAGCCGTTCATCATGGCGGTGGTGATGGCGCTCACCCCGTTGGTGACGCCCGGCCCGGCCGTCAGCACCGCCACCCCGGCCCGGCGGGTCATCTTGGCCATCCCCTCGGCGGCGAAGGTGGCCGTCTGCTCGTGGCGCACGTCGTAGATGGGGACGTCGGCCTTAACGCAGGCGTCGTAGATGGAGAAGATGTGGCCGCCGGAAAGGGTGAAGATCTCCTCGACGCCCGCCGCCAGCAGGGGCGCCAGCGTCAGCTCGCCCCCGTGACCGGTCATCGCCATTTCGGGCCTCCTCGCATGAGCCGCGCCCGCACGCTAACCCCGACCGGTCAGGGGCTCTCGGCCGAGGGAGTGAGCACCGCCACTCCGGCGCGGCGCCGGGTGAGGGTCTCGTAGTGGGCCCAACCCTTGTAGAAGGAGGTGAGTCGGGGCCACAGCGGCTGGCGGCTGTCGGCGTCGAGGAGCTCGGCCCGGGCGCCGAAGCGCCGCCGGCCCACCCGAACCTCCACCTGGGGGTCGGCGGTGAGGTTGTGCCACCAATCGGGGGTCTTGTCGCGCCCCCCGTTGGAGGCCACCACTGCCAGGCGGCCATCCTCGAGAGGCATGTACAGCAGCGGTTTGGTGCGACGCCGCCGCGTTCTGCGTCCCGTGGTGGTGAGCAGGAGAACAGGTCCGCTCCCCGAGCGGTGGCCGACCAGGCCGCGGCTGAGGTCGTACACCCACCGGTGCAGCACGTAGACGGCGGGGCCGATGGTGCGGTCCAGCCGCACCGCGTTCCTCGGCTTCACCGCTACAGGTCGGCGGCCTTCTTCAGCTCTCCCATGGAGACGGCGAAGGCGTCGGCCAGGTCCCAGAGGTCCGGCACCAGCTCGCGACAGGCGATGAGGCCGACGTCGATCTGGTCCATGTAGCTGATCACCGTGATGTTGAGGCCCGCCCCCTCCATGACGGGGCCCAGCGGGGCCAGGGCAACGAGGCGGGCGCCGGCCATGTAGAGCGGGAAGGGCGGCCCCGGCACGTTGGAGATGATCACGTTGTGGATGGGGCGGTGCCGGTCGGCCAGGCGCATCTGCGAGTACGCCCGTGAGGCCCGGGCGAACAGCGCCGGGGTGGCGAACTCCGCCCAGTTGCGCAGGGTGTCGGCGCCCAGGGCGTGGTGCTCCTCCTTGGCCCCCTTGGTGCCCGACGCAATGGCCCGCAGCCGCTCGGCGGGGTGGGCCAGGTCGCTGGCGAGGGAGACGAACATGGCCGACACCTGGTTGGCGCCCTCGGCCCCCTCGGTGCGCACCGAGATGGGGACGACCGAGACGAGGGACTCCTCGGGCAGCTCCCCCCGGCCGGCCAGATAGTGGCGCAGGGCCCCCGAGCATAGGGCGAGCACCACGTCGTTCACCGTGGCGCCGAAGGCGTTCTTGACCGCCTTGATGTCGTCGAGGGACAGGGTCGTTACCGCCACCGAGCGATGGGGGGTGAGGGCGGCGTTGAACGGGGCCCGCGGCGCGGTGAACGGGGCGGCCATCCCCCCCTCCCCTCCCCGGCGACGCTGGACGATGCGCAGCAGGGATCCGACGGTTGCTGGGATGGTCTTGGCCACCAGCGCCGGTCGGGTGGCCATCGAACGAAGGGCGTAGGTGACCAGCTCGAGGTCGGTAGGTATGCGCTCCCCGGCCGTCGCCTCGCCGTCGGTCGTCGCTTCGGACACGGCGGGGGCGTCGGGCTCAAGATCCATCAGGTGCACGAGGACCTCGGCGCCGGTGACGCCGTCGACCATCGAGTGGTGGACCTTGGCCATCACCCCGATGTGGCCTTCCTCGAGCCCCTCGACGACCCACATCTCCCACAGCGGCTTGCCGCGGTCGAGAGGCCGGCTGACGAAGTCACCGGCGAGCTCGGTCAGCTCGCGCATCGTCCCTGGAGCGGGCACCGCCACCCGGCGGAAGTGGTAGTCGAGGTCGAACTCGGGGTCGTCGACGAGCACGGGGTGGTGGAGCCGGAAGGGGACCTCGACCAGGCGCTGGCGGAACATGGGGATGAGGGGAAGGCGGGCCGCCACCAGCTGGCGCACCCGGTCGAAGGAGTAGCCCCCCGGCATGGTGGCGGGGTCGAACACGGCGACCATCGAGACGTGCATGTGCATGGTGGGCGTCTCGGCGTAGACGAAGGCGGCGTCGAGCCCGGTGAGGCGCTTCACGGCATTCCTCCTGGGGTCGTGACGGGCCCGGCCGGGCCCGGTCTCATCCTCCCACGCTGGCCGCCCCGGGCCCCAGCCGGCGTCCCGCTGGTCGAGACAGGGCCGGGGGGACCGTGCACCCCGGGGCGTATGGTGACGGGCCATGGGCGAGCGCTGGAACCACGAGGTGGACGTCCTGGTGGTCGGGTCCGGCGCCGGCGGCATGACCGCCGCTCTGGCCGCCCGCCACCACGGGCTGGACACCCTCGTCATCGAGAAGCTGTCCACCTTCGGGGGGTCGAGCGCACTGTCCGGCGGGGGGGTGTGGATCCCCAACAACCCGGTGAACGTCCGGGCCGGGGTGCCCGACTCGATCGAGAAGGCCCGCACCTACCTGAAGTCGGTGGTGGGTGACCGGGTGCCGGAGGCGAGGATCGAGGCCTTCCTCCAGGCCGGGCCGGCGACCATCGACTTCCTCGAGCGCCACACCCGCCATGTCCGGTTCATGCGGGTCCCCGGGTACTCCGACTACCACCCCGAGGAGCCCGGCGGAGACCCGAACGGCCGCACACTCGAGCCGGTTCCGATAGACGCCCGCCTGCTCGGCGAGGAGGCCGACCGACTCAACAAGTCCAACCTCATGGCGCCCCCCGGGGGCATGTGGATCACCCAGTCCGACTACCGCCGCCTCACCCATGTCATGCGGACCTGGCAGGGCAGGCGCACGGCGCTGAAGGTCGGTGTGCGCACCTTCGTGACCCGGGCCATGGGTCGCAAGATGCTGTCGCTCGGCGCGGCCGGGGCGGCCCGCATGCGGTTGGCCCTGCGCGATGCCGGCATTCCCGTCTGGTTGGACACGCCGTTGCGCGAGCTGATCGTCGAGAACGGCGCCGTGGTGGGCGCCCGGGTCGAGCGAAACGGCGAGAGCCTGGCCGTCCGGGCCCGGCGGGGCGTGTTGCTGGCGGCCGGCGGGTTCGAGCGCAACGAGGAGATGCGCCGCAAGTGGCAGAAGGAGCCGATCAACGGCACCTGGACGTCGGGGAGCGAGGGGAACACGGGCGACGCCATCCAGGCGGGCATGGCCGTGGGGGCCGCCGTCGACCTGATGGACGATGCCTGGTGGGGCCCGTCGATCGAGGCCGGCCCGGCGTCCATCTTCATCCTGGCCGAGCGCAGCCTGCCGGGCGCCATCATCGTCAACAGCGAGGGGCGCCGCTACTTCAACGAGGCGGCCCCCTACGTCAACTTCGTGCACGCCATGTACCGCGGTCACGAGAGCGGGGTCGGCCACATCCCGTCGTTCCTGCTTATCGACGGGCTCTACCGCAGCCGCTACCCGTTCTTCTCCGTGCCGCCCCGCAAGAGCTTCCCCCGCTCGTGGGTCAAGTACGGGATCGTCCACATCCACGAGAGCCTGGAGGAGGTGGCTGCCGACATCGGAGTGCCGATCGAGAACCTTCGTCAGACGGTCGACCGGTACAACGGATTCGCCGCCACCGGCCGCGACCTCGACTTTGGTAAGGGCGACAGCGCCTACGACCGCTACTACGGCGATCCTTCCATCAAGCCCAACCCTTGCCTGGCCCCGTTCGGAGAGCCGCCCTTCTACTCGTTCCGGCTGGTGCCCGGAGACCTCGGCACCAAGGGCGGTCTGGTGTGCGACGAGCACTCGCGGGTGCTCCGGGCCGACGGCAGTCCGATCGCCGGCCTCTACGCCACCGGCAACACCTCGGCCTCGGTGATGGGCAACGAATACCCGGGCGCCGGCGGGACCCTCGGGCCGGCCATGGTCTTCGGCTACATCGCCGCCCGCCACATCGCCGACTCGCAGGTGACCCCGGGGGCGCCCACCCAGGACGCCCCCACCCCGGTGGCGTAGTGGGATCCGTCACCTCGACCGTCCACCCGGACGGGGTCGCCGAGGTCGTGATGGAGAACCCCCCGGTCAACGCCCTCTCGGTGGCCGGCTGGTACGAGGTGGCCGACGCAGTGCGCTCCCTCGGCGAGAACCAGGACGTCCGCGTCGTCGTACTGCGGGCCGAGGGACGGGGCTTCAACGCCGGTGTCGACATCAAGGAGATGCAGGCGACCGAGGGCTTCAGCGCCCTCATCGGCGCCAACCGGGGCTGCTACGCCGCCTTCGCCGCCGTTTACGAGTGCGCGGTGCCGGTCGTGGCGGCCGTCCACGGCTACTGCCTGGGGGGCGGCATCGGCCTGGTGGGCAACGCCGACGTGGTGGTGGCGTCCGAGGACGCCACCTTCGGCCTGCCCGAGGTCGACCGCGGCGCGTTGGGGGCGGCCACCCACCTGGCCCGGCTGGTCCCCCACCACAAGATGCGGGCCATGGTGTACACCTCGGCCACCGCCACCGCCGCCGAGCTGCACCACTACGGCTCGGTGCTGGAGGTCGTACCGGCCGGGCAGCTGCGCGAGGCCGCCCTCCGGGTGGCGTCAGCGATCGCCGCCAAGAACCCCACCGTCATCCGGGCGGCGAAGGAGTCCCTCAACGGGATCGACCCGGTGGACGTCAAGCGCAGCTACCGCTTCGAGCAGGGGTTCACCTTCGAGCTGAACCTGGCCGGGGTGGGCGACGAGGCCCGCGACGCCTTCGTCGAGCGGCGGCGGCAGGACCCGGCCGGCTGAGTGGCGGGGCGGACGGGGTGACCGTCGACAAGCGGGTCACCGAGGAGGAGGTCGCAGCCGAGCTGGCCGACGGCATGACCGTCGGCGTCGGTGGCTGGGGAAGCCGACGCAAGCCCATGTCGATCGTGCGGGCGATCGCCCGCTCGTCGCTCAAGGATCTCACGATCGTCAGCTACGGCGGCCCTGACGTGGGACTGCTGTGTGCGGCGGGCAAGGTGCGCCGGGTGGTGTACGCCTTCGTCTCCCTCGACACCATCCCCCTTGATCCTCACTTCCGGGCGGCCCGCCAGACCGGCGCCGTCGAGGACGAGCCCTGGGACGAAGGGCTGTTCCTCCTCGGGCTGCAGGCGGCCGCCTGGCGGGTTCCGTTCCTGCCCACCCGGGTGGGCCTGGGGTCGGACCTGCCTCGCCTCAACCCGAGGCTCTCCACGGTGGCCTCCCCCTTCGACGGGGAGGAGCTCATAGCGGCGCCCGCCCTGGAGCTCGACGCCGCCATCTGCCACCTCGACCGGGCCGATCAGCGGGGCAACGCCTGCTTCCTGGGAGCGGACCTGTACTTCGACGACCTCTTCCTGCGGGCGGCGGGGCGGCGCTTCATCTCGACCGAGAAGGTCGTGCCCACCGACCAGCTGGTCGCCGAGGCGGGCACCGAGCTGCGGCTGCGGATAAACCGGTCGATGGTCGACGCCGTGGTCGAGCGCCGGGGCGGTGCCCACTTCACCGAATGCCCTCCGGACTACCGGCGAGACGAGAGCTTCCAGGCGGCCTACGCCTCGGCCGCCTCGTCCCCCGAGGCCTGGGCCGACTTCCGGGCCGAGTGGGTGGACGTGGACGAGGCCGACTACCAACGACGGGTGGCGGCCCGGTGAGCGCGGCGCCGACCCGGGCGGAGATCTGCGTCGTCGCCATCGCCGAGTGCTTCCGGGGCGACGGGGAGATCCTGGCCAACCCCATCGGCACCATCCCGATGATCGGTGGCCGGCTGGCCCGGGCCAGCTTCGAGCCGGACCTGCTCATGACCGACGGTGAGGCGCTCCTCATCGCCAACGACGGCGCCTTCGCCTGGCCGGAGGGTCGGGTCGTCGAGTCCTACAACCCGTACCGGGCGATGTTCGACGTGGTCTGGTCCGGCCGGCGCCACGTGATCATGGGCGCCAGTCAGATCGACCGGTTCGGCAACCAGAACTTCGCCGCCATCGGCTCGGACTACGCCCGGCCCAAAGCGCAGCTGCTCGGCTTCCGGGGCGCCCCGGGCAACACCGTCAACGACGCCACCAGCTACTGGGTCCCCCGCCACTCGCCACGGGTCTTCGTGGACCGGGTGGACGTGGTGACCGGGGTCGGATGGGACCGGGCCATGAAGGCCGGGCCTGCCGCCACCCGGTTCTTCGACCTGCGCCGGGTGGTGACCGATCTGGCCGTCCTCGACTGGGAGACCCCGGACCGCAGCATGCGGCTCCGCAGCGTCCACCCTGGGGTGACCGTCGAGCAGGTGCGGGAGGCCACCGGATTCGAGCTGGTCGTGCCGGAGGGGGTGCCCGAGAGCCGGTCCCCCACCCCCGAGGAGCTGCGCCTCATCCGAGACGTCATCGACCCCGAGGGGCGCCGTGAGGAGGAGGTCCCGGGCTAGGAGCGCCGAGGGCCGTCATGTCTCGTTGAGCGGGACCGGGCCCGGGCGCCCGTCGCCCTGAAGGGCTTATCGTTGAGCCGAGCCCCGCCGCGTCAGGCTTGGGGACTAGGGAGCCGACGATGAGTGAGACCTGGGACAGTATCGACCGGTACGTGATCATCTCGGCGGACACCCACGCCGGCGCCGAGCTGCATGAGTACAAGCAGTACCTCGACCCTGAGTGGCACGAAGAGTTCGAGGCGTGGGCCCAGGGGTACTCCAGCCCCTACGACGATCTCGTCGACGCCACGGCGTCACGCAACTGGGACAGCGACTACCGGCGGTCCGAGCTCGAGAAGGACGGCATCTCCGCCGAAGTGGTCTTTCCGAACACCATCCCGCCGTTCTTCAACACCATCCACAGCTTCTCGAGCCTCCCGTGGGAGCGCGACGAGTTCGAACGGCGGGCCGCCGGGCTCAAGGCCCACAACCGGTGGCTGGTGGAGTTCTGCGGCAAGGCGCCCGACCAGCGTCGAGGCCTGATCCAGATCTTCCCTCACGACGTCGACATGGCCGTCGAGGAGATCCGGTGGGCGAAGGAGAGCGGGGTCATCGGAGGCGTGCTGCTCCCCGCCATCCCCGCCAACCACAAGGTCGAGCCGTGGTTCCACACCCGCTACGAGCCGCTGTGGGCGGTGTGCCAGGAGCTCGAACTCCCCGTCCATCAGCACCCGGGCACGGGTGGCCCGGAAGTGGGCGCCGACCAGCCGGCGGCCCCGGCGGTGATGCTGTTCGAGTTCACCTACTGGACCCGCCGGACCCTCGCCCACCTCATGCTGGCCGGCGTCTTCGAGCGCTACCCACGGCTCAAGGCGGTGTGGACCGAGCAGGGCATCAGCTGGGCCGCCCAGGACCTGATGATGCTGGACTACAACGTGGCCAACATGAAGGCCGACGCCGAGAACCGCACGAGCGTCCTGTTCGGCAGCGAGGTGATCCAGTCGCTGTCGCTGAAGCCGAGCGAGTACTTCGCCCGCAACTGCTACCTCGGGGCCAGCTTCCTCAGCCGACTCGAGCTCAAGTTTCTGCCCGCCGTCGGGCCGGACCGGGTGATGTGGGGCACCGACTTCCCTCACGAGGAAGGTACGACCCCGTACAGCCGCGAGGCCCTGCGGGCGACGTTCGCCGACATGTCAGTCGAGCAGACCAGGCGCATCCTGGCCGGCACGGCCGCCGAGGTCTACGGATTCGACCTCGACGCCCTGACCGCCGTGGCCAAGCGGGTGGGCCCTACGGTCGAAGAGATCCACACTCCCCTCACCGAGATTCCGCCGTCGAACTCGCAGGCCTTCATCGGCCTGCCGCTGCCGAAGGCCAGCTGACCTCGCCGACGTGAACCCCACCGATCTGGCGGCGGCCGCCGAGTCCCTGTTCGACGCCCAGGAGAAGCGGGTCCCCGTCGAGCCGCTGACCGACGTCTACGAGGACCTCGACGTGACCGCGGCCTATGAGATCCAACTGGCCAACATCCGGCGCCGGGTCGATGCCGGGGACACCATCCAGGGCCACAAGGTCGGGTTGTCGGCCAAGGCCATGCAGCAGATGCTCGGGGTCAACGAGCCGGACTACGGCCACCTGCTCGAGAGCATGTTCATCTTTGAGTGCGACACCATCGACGTGTCGCGCTTCATCCAGCCCCGAGTGGAGATCGAGGTTGCCTTCGTCCTCGGCCGCTCCCTCGCCGGGCCCGGCGTCACCGTCGCCGACGTCATCCAAGCGACCGACTTCGTGCTGCCCTCACTGGAGATCGTGGACAGCCGGGTGGCCGACTGGCGCATCAAGCTCCCCGACACCATCGCCGACAACGCCTCGTCCGGAGCGGTGGTGCTCGGCGGCTCACCCACCCGGCTCACCGACGTAGACGTCCGGCTCATCGGAGCCACCCTGCGCTCCAACGGCGAGCTGCGCGAGACCGGCGCCTCCGGAGCCGTCCTCGGCAACCCCGTCGTGGCCGTGGCCTGGCTGGCCAACAAGGTGGCCAGCTTCGGGGTCACCCTGGAAGCCGGCCACGTGATCATGCCCGGCAGCTGCACCCGCATGATCCCGGTGAGCGCGGGTGACACCGTGCGCGCCGAGTTCGACCGGCTCGGCCACGTCGCCGTGGCCTTCGCGTAGGAGCCCTAGGAGAAGAGATGCCTACCACCACCGCCGCCATCGTCGGGTCGGGCAACATCGGCACCGACCTCATGTTCAAGCTGTTGCGGTCGGACCTGATCGACCTGCGCTACATGATCGGAATCGACCCCGAAAGCGAGGGCCTCGCCCTCGCCCGGCAAAAGGGGCTGGAGGCCTCCCACGAGGGCGTCGACTGGCTGTTGGCGCGCGACCCCCTGCCAGAGATCGTCTTCGAGGCCACCTCGGCCTATGTCCACGTGCGCAACGCCCCCCGCTACCGCGAGGCGGGCATCCGCGCCGTGGACCTCACCCCCGCCGCCCGGGGTCCCTACGTCATCCCCCCGGTGAACCTGACCCAGCATCTCGACGAGATGAACGTGAACATGGTCACCTGCGGGGGCCAGGCGACCATACCGATGGTTCACGCCGTGTCTCGGGTGGTTCCGGTGCCCTACGCCGAGATCGTGGCCACCGTCGCCTCGCGCTCGGCCGGACCGGGGACCCGGGCCAACATCGACGAGTTCACCCGGACGACAGCGGCGGGCGTCGAGGTCCTCGGAGGGGCGGAACGAGGGAAGGCCATCATCATCCTCAACCCGGCCGAGCCACCCCTCATCATGCGGGACACCATCTTCTGCGCCATCCCCGACGACGCCGACCAGGCCGCCATCGAGGCGTCGGTGGACGACATGGTCGCCGAGGTCCAGGGCTACGTGCCCGGCTACCGGCTGAGGCAACGCCCCCAGTTCGACCCCGCCCCGGCGCCGGGCGGCTACGCCCGGGTCGCCATCTTCATCGAGGTCGAGGGCGCCGGTGACTACCTACCGCCCTACTCCGGCAACCTCGACATCATGACGGCGGCCGCCGCCAAGGTCGGCGAGGAGCTGGCCCGCCACATCACCAGGGTGAACGCCTGATGCCTTACTCCGACCAGCTCGACATCCGCATCACCGACTCGTCGCTGCGCGACGGCTCCCACGCCAAGGCCCACCAGTTCGACGAGTCCATGGTCCGCTCCATCGTCGCCGGCCTGGCCGGCGCGGGCGTACCGGTCATCGAGGTCACCCATGGGGACGGCCTGGGGGGGTCGTCGTTCAACTACGGGTTCTCCCACACCGACGAGCGAACCCTGCTGAAGGCGGCAGTGAAGGAGGCCGGCCGGTCGAAGATCGCCGCCCTCATGCTGCCCGGCGTCGGAACGATGGACGACATCAAAGCCATCGCCGACATCGGAGTGTCGGTGATCCGCATCGCCACCCACTGCACCGAGGCGGACATCTCCATCCAGCACTTCGGCCTCGCCCGCGAGCTCGGCCTCGAGACCGTCGGGTTCCTCATGATGGCCCACTCCCAGCCACCGGAGGCGTTGGCCGGCCAGGCCCGGATCATGGCCGACGCCGGCTGCCAGTGCGTGTACGTGGTGGACTCGGCCGGAGCCCTCGTCCTCGACCAGGCGGCCGACCGGGTGGCGGCCCTGTGCGCCGAGCTGGGCGGTGACGCCCAGGTGGGCTTCCACGGCCACGAGAACCTCGCCCTCGGGGTGGCCAACTCCGTCTATGCCATCCGGGCGGGCGCGGTGCAGATCGACGGGTGCACCCGACGCTTCGGCGCCGGCGCCGGCAACACGCCGACCGAGGCGCTGGCCGCCGTGTGCGAGAAGCTCGGCATTCGCACGGGTGTCGACGTGCTCCGGCTCTTCGACGTGGCCGAGGAGGTGGTCCGGCCCGTGATGGACGCCGAGTGCGCCCTCGACCGGCTGTCCCTCATCATGGGCTACGCCGGCGTGTACTCGTCGTTCCTCCGGCACGCCTACCGGGCCGCCGAGCGCTATGGCGTGTCGGGGGCCGACATCCTCATCGAGTGCGGAGAGCGCCGGTTGGTGGGCGGCCAGGAGGACCAGATCATCGACATCGCCGTCGAGCTGGCGTCACGCAAGTGAGCGGCGGGCAGGTCGGCGTCGCCTTATCGCTTCCGTCGCGCCCGGGGGAGGGCGTTCGGTCGGGGTGGTCGCCGGAGGCCGGGCCCGAGTTGGAGGTGGACCCGGTCCGGTCCGACGAGCTGCACCCGGAGGAGTCGCCCCTGCCGGTGGGGGGCCCGGCCCGGGTGTCAGCCGGAATCGCCTTCGAGCTGTCGGGGGCGGTCGAAGGCCCCGGCTCGGGCCCGGGCGACGTCATGGCCGCCACCCTCGGAGTGGCGCCGGCGCTGATGGTGGAGGTGGAAGGCGGTCCTCGCCGGCTGGTGGTCTCACCCAACATCAGCAGGCCCGAGGGGATCGACCTCGGGTTGGTGGGCGTGCTCGTCGAGCACGACGGCGTTCAGGTCGCCACCGCGGCCGGGGCCGGAGCGCCCCTCGGTCACCCCGCCGCGGCCGTGGCCGGCGCCGCTCGGGCCCTGGCGGCTCAGGGGGGCAGGCTGGGTGAGGGGTTCGTCGTCTTCTCGGGCGCTCTGGCCCCGCCGGTCGCGGCCGGCCCCGGGTCGAACGTGCGGGCCACGTTCGCCTGGCTGGGCAGCGTGGGTGTTCGTCTGCTCTGAGGGGCTGCCGTCGTCCCGGTGGCCGAAACGGGGAAGCGGGCCGGTGACGCCCCCTGTGCAAGCATCGGGCCGATGGGCGGCATCTGCGACGGACGAGTGGCGGTGGTCACCGGCGCCGGCCGGGGCCTCGGCCGGGCCCACGCCCTCGAGCTGGCCCGACAGGGCGCCCTGGTCGTGGTCAACGACATCGGAGTCGAGCTCGACGGCACCGGTCGATCGGAGTCCCCGGCCCATGACGTCGTCGACGAGATCCGGGCCGCCGGCGGCCAGGCGGTCGCCAACCTGGACGACGTGGCCGACTGGGAGGGATCCCAGCGAATCGTCAACGCCGCCGTGGAGTCGTTCGGCCGCATCGACGCGGTAGTGAACAACGCCGGCTTCGTGCGCGACCGGATGTTCGTCAACGCCACCGAAGACGAGTGGGACGCCGTGGTCCGCGTCCACCTGCGGGGCCACTTCGCCGTGTCACGCTGGGCGGCGGCCTACTGGCGTGACCGGTCAAAGGCCGGCGAGGCGGTCGATGCCCGCATCGTGAACACCACGTCGGGGGCCGGTCTGCTCGGGTCGGTCGGCCAGGCCGCCTACTCGGCGGCCAAAGGGGGGATCGCCTCGCTGACCCTCGTCCAGGCGGTCGAGCTGGCCCGCTACGGGATCACCGTCAACGCCATCGCGCCGGCAGCCCGGACCCGGATGACCGAGACCGTGTTCGCCGAGACCATGGCCCCGCCCGAGGAGAGCGGCGCTTTCGACCCGATGGCTCCCGAGAACGTCTCACCGCTCATCGCCTGGCTGGTCTCAGCCGAGTCCGCCGAGGTAACCGGACGGGTCTTCGAGGTCGAAGCGGGCAAGGTCGGCGTGGCCGACGGCTGGCGTCACGGGCCGACCGCCGACAAGGGTGATCGGTGGGACGCGTCGGAGCTGGGGCCGGTGGTGAGAGATCTCATCGGGCGGGCCACGCCCCCCGAGCCGGTCTACGGGGCGACGCCCGCCGGCTCATGAGCCCCGGCGCCGATCTGCCCTGGGAGACCGTCGGGCACCTGGCCCGGTGGGCGTTCGAGCACCACGGGGAGCGCCCCGCCGTCGTCGAGGGGGGCCGCGCCACGACCTACGCCGAGCTGGGCGCCGTGTCGGAGGGGGCGGCCCGCGCCCTGGTGGCGTCGGGCGTGGAGGCCGGGGACCGGGTGGCTCTGTGGGCCCCCAACGGGCTGGAGTGGGTCGCCGCCGCCCTCGGTCTGCAGCTCGCCGGCGGGGTGCTGGTTCCCTTGTCCACCCGTTACCGCACGGCCGAGGCGACCTACATCCTCAACCGGAGTCGGGCCCGGATCCTCGTGACCGTCGGCGAGTTCCTCGGCACCCGCTACCCCGACCTGATCGCCACCCAGGACCTCCCCCACCTCGAGCTCACCGTCGTCACCGGGGCCGGCTCGACCGCCGCCGGCGGTGCCGGCGGGCCGGCGACTTCGGCGGTGACGACCTGGGCCGACTTCCTGCGCCGGGCGGACTCGGCCGACGCGCGGATCGTCGATCGCCGGTTGGCCGCCACCGGCCCCGACGACACCTGCGACCTGATGTTCACCTCCGGCACCACCGGGGCCCCCAAAGGGGTGGTCTCCTGCCATGCCCAGACCCTGCGGGCCTTCCGCCAGTGGGCGACGATCGTCGGCCTCGAACCGGGCGACCGCTACCTGCTCGTCAACCCGATGTCGCACTCGTTCGGGTACAAGGCGGGGATCCTCGCGTCGCTCATGACCGGCGCCACCATGGTTCCGCTGCCGGTGTTCGACGTGGACGCCGTCTTCCGCACCATCCCCACCGAGTCCATCACGGTGCTGCCCGGGCCTCCGACCTTGTACCAGTCGCTGCTCGACCACCCGGGCCGGGCCGGGGCGGACCTGTCGAGCCTCCGCCTGGCGGTGACGGGGGCGGCGGTCATACCCACCGATCTGGTGCGCCGGATGCGGACCGAGCTCGGGTTCGAGACCGTCATCACCGCCTATGGGCTGACCGAGGCCAGCGGTTTCGTCACCGCCTGCCGGCGGGGAGACCCCGACGACGTCATCGCCTCTACCTCCGGTCGGGCCATCGACGGTGTCGAGGTGAAGGTGGTGGACGACTCCGGCGCCGAGGTGCCCCGGGGCACGCCCGGGGAGATCGTGTGCCGGGGCTACAACGTCATGCTCGGCTACTTCGAGGACCCGGAAGCCACGGCCGAGACCATCGACTCCGCCGGTTGGCTCCATACCGGCGACATCGGGACCATGGACGGAGCCGGCAACATCTCGGTGACCGACCGCAAGAAGGACATGTTCATAGTCGGCGGCTTCAACGCCTACCCGGCCGAGATCGAGAACGTGCTGCGGGGCCACCCGGGCGTGGCCCAGGTCGCCGTGGTCGGCGCCCCCGACGGCCGCCTCGGGGAGGTTCCGGTGGCCTTCGTGGTGCCCTCGGCCGACGCGCCGGACTCGCTGCCCGAAGATCTGGTCGTCTGGGCCAAGGAGCAGATGGCCAACTACAAGGTGCCTCGCCACGTCTCGGTGGTCGAGTCGCTTCCCGTCAACGCCAGCGGCAAGGTGCTGAAGACCGAGCTGCGCAAGCTGGCGGCCCCCGGCCGCCCCTAGGAGGCAAGGTGGACCGCTTCATCGGCCGTCGCATCATCGTCACGGGCGCCGGCTCGGGCATGGGCCAGGCCGCGGCCCTGCGGATCCTGCGCGAAGGAGGCACGGTCACCGCCTGCGACCTGTCGGCCGAGGGCTTGGCCGCCACGGCCAAAACGGCCGCCGACGAAGGGAGCTCGGAGCGGCTGACCACCGCCCAGCTCGACGTGGGCGACGAGGCCAGGGTCGGCGAGGTGGTGAGCGACGCCGTCGCCCGCATGGGCGGCCTCGATGTGCTGATCAACGCGGCGGGCGTGCTGCGGGGCTGCCACACCGAGGACTGCACCCTCGAGCTCTGGGAGCAGGTGCTGCGGACCAACCTGACCGGCACGTTCCTCGTCACCCGGGCGGCCCTTCCCGCCCTGCTCGACGGAGGGGGCGCCATCGTCAACTTCGCCTCGGTCGCCGCCTACCACGCCAGCCCGTACGCCGCCGCCTACGCCGCCAGCAAGGGAGGGGTGGCCGCCTTCACCCGGACCGTCGCCCTCGAGTTCGCCAAACGGGGCCTGCGGGCGGTCATCATCGCCCCGGGCGGGGTCGACACGCCGCTGGTCAGCGCCGTCCAGTATCCGGAGGACGCCGACATGAAGCTCCTCCTGCGCGACATGCCGGTCGGTCGGGCCTTTGCCACCCCCGACGAGGTGGCTGGCATCGTGGCCATGGTCGCCTCCGACGAGGGCGCCTACCTGAACGGCACGGTGATCGAGGTCGACGGCGGAGCCCACGCCTGAAGGCCCCGCACCGTTCCCACTGAGCGGGAGCCTCCTGGTGCGCCGCCAGCCGCCCCGGAGTACCGTCGGCTGCGACGTGACCCAGACGCTCGATTTCGACGCCACCAGCAGGAAGGTCGAAGGCAGCTACCGGCTCCACTACCACGAGGCCGGCGCGGGCCCCGCCCTGGTCCTGCTGCACGGCTCCGGCCCCGGCGTCAGCGGTTGGTCGAACTTCAAGGGGAACCTTCCCGTCTTCGCCGGGCAGTTCCGCACCGTCGTCCCCGACATGCCCGGCTTCGGCCGCAGCGAGCCTGTCGAGCTCGACCGGGCCTACCCGAAGGTGGCCGCCGACTCGGTCCGCTTCCTCCTGGACGAGCTCGGCATCGAGCGGGCCCACGTGCTCGGCAACTCCATGGGCGGATACGTCGCCGCCGAGCTGGCGCTGGCCCATCCCGACCGGGTCGACCGCCTCGTCATGATGGGCCCGGGCGGGCTGGCCGTGAACATCTTCTCGCCCGACCCCAGCGAGGGCGCCCGTCGCCTCACCGAGTTCATGATGAACCCCAGCCGCGAGGGGATGGTCGCCTGGGTCGACTGCATGGTGGCCAACAAGAAGGTCGTCGACGACGAGCTCATCGACGAGCGGCTGGCCAACGCCACCCGGCCGGGCGCCATCGACTCGGCCATGGCGATCTTCATGAGCCTGGCCCAGCACCCCGACGACTCCCCCCTGTGGGCCCGGGCCGAGCGGATCAAGCACCCCACTCTCGTCACCTGGGGCCGCGACGACCGGATGCTGCCCTTCGAAGGGGCGGTGTTCGCCTTCCGGCGCCTGCCCAACGCCGAGCTGCACGTCTTCTCCCGCTGCGGCCACTGGGCCCAGGTCGAGCGCAAGGAAGAGTTCGAGAGGGTCGTGGCCGAGTTCCTGACCCGGCCGGCCCAGGACCGCCCGGCCCGGGGCTAGGAGGATCGCCATGCCCATTCGCTCGCTCGGTTACCTGCGCTGGGAGACGCCCCAGGCGGAGGACTGGCGCACCTTCGCCACCGACGTCCTCGGCCTGATGCCGGTCGCCGGCCCTGAGGCCGGCGCCTTGTACTTCCGCTGGGACGAGCGCCCCTACCGGCTGGTGGTGGTGCCCTCCGAGCGCAAGCAGGTGACCATCGGCTTCGAGGTCCGAGACGACCTCGAGCTCGAGGAGACCGCCGCCCGGCTCGAGGAGGCCGGGGTGAAGGCGGCGATGGGAGGCGAGGAGGAGGCCGCCGACCGGCTGGTCTCCGGCTTCCTGCGCTTCGAGGACCCGTCCGGAGCGCCGGTGGAGGTGTTCCACGCCCCGATCCTCGACCACCTGCCGGTCCAGACCCCGTTGGTGAGCGGCTTCGTCACCGGCGAGATGGGGATGGGACACGTGGTGGTGGGCAGCGGCGACGTGCCGGCCGCCGTCGACTTCTACCGTGGGACCCTCGGGTTCAGGCTGCGCAACACCATGCGCATCGACATGGGCGGCCCGGCCAAGACCCCCATGTACTTCCTCGGCTGCAACCCCCGCCACCACACCCTGGGCCTGATCGGCATCCCCTTCCCCGGGCACCTGGTGCACTTCATGGTGGAGGCGGCCAGCCTCGACGACGTGGGCCGGGCCCTGGACCGCTGCACCGATGCCGGGGTGCCCCTGGCCATGTCGCTCGGCCGTCACACCAACGACCACATGGTGTCCTTCTACTGCGTCACCCCCGACGGGGCCATGGTCGAGTTCGGCTGGGGCGGGCTGCACGTCGACGAAGCCACCGAGACGACCTACGAGATCACCAAGGTCAGCTTCTGGGGCCACCGGCCGCCGAAGCGGGGCTGACCACACCTGACTGCGGCCCTCGGCGGTCGCGAGAGGAGCTGAGCGGCGATGGGAACGCTTGACCGGGTGAGGCAGCTGCTTCCGGGCCTGCGGGAGCGCTCGCCGGAGGGTGAGCGCCTGCGCCGCCTACCGGACGACACGGTGAAGGAGCTGCGCGAGACGGGCCTGACCCGCCTGCTGCAGCCCAAGCGCTACGGGGGCGACGAGGCCCACCCGGCCGAGTTCTTCGAAGCGATCCTCGAGATCGCCGGCGCCTGCGGGTCGACCGGCTGGGTGGCGTCGGTCGTGGGCGTGCACCCGTGGCAGATCGCCCACTGGGACGACAAGGCCCAGGCCGAGGTGTGGGGCGAGGACCCCGACACGTGGGTCAGCTCCTCCTATATGCCGGGAGGCAAGCTCGTCCCGTGCGAAGGCGGCTACCGGCTGTCCGGCCGCTGGAGCTTCTCGTCGGGGAGCGACCACTGCCGCTGGGTGATCCTCGGCACCATGGTCGACCGGGGAGAGGGCAACCCGCCCGAGCCCCGCAACAGCCTCATCCCCCGGTCGGACTACGTCATCGAGGACGTCTGGAACACGGTGGGGTTGCGGGGCACCGGAAGCAACGACATCGTCATCGAGGACCTGTTCGTGCCCGAGTACCGCACGCTCAACCTCATCGAGATGTTCGGCTGGAAGTCACCGGGCCTCGCCGTCAACACCTCGCCCCTGTACCGGATGCCCTTCGCCACCCTGTTCTCCTATGCCATCACCGGTCCGATCATCGGCATGGCCGAAGGGATGGTCACCGAGGCCATGGAGCACACCCGCAAGCGGGTGAGCAACGTCTGGGGCAAGGCGCTGGAGGACCCCTACACCGTGGCCGCCCTGGGGGAGGCCTCCCGCGAGGTGGACGCCTGCCGCCTGCAGCTGTTCCGCAACCTCAACGACATGTACGCCACCGTCGAAGGCGGCGGGAAGCTGACGATGGAGCAGCGGGCCCGGGCCCGCAGGGACCAGGTGCTGGCCACCCAGCGCTGCGTGGCGGCCATCGACGACCTGTTCGACCGGGCCGGAGCCCAGGCCATCCTGCTGGCCAAGCCGATGCAGCGCATCTGGCGGGACGCCCATGCCGCCAAGCACCACACCATCAACACCCTGGAGCGGGCGTTGTTCAGCTACGCCTACGTGGCCCTGGGGCAGAACCCCACCGAGACCATGACCTGAACCCCGGTGCCCGGCCCCACCCCGACCGTGTTGCGCGGAAACAGTGTCAGTGGGAAACTATCTCGGTGGCCGGGGGAGCTGTGGCCGGGGGAGCTCTTGCGCAGGACGTCGGGGGTGGGTCCGGCGCGGCCGCCGGTGACCCCGAGACGGTCGGGAAGCTGTTCAACTCGCTGCTGAGGCTGCTGTCGACCTGGACGGCCCGCCCGGTGATGCGGGTCTACATGGCCCGGGCCGGCGCCGACGTCGACCCCGCCCACTTCCAGGTTCTGCGCTACCTGTCGGCCGCCGGCCCGTTGCGGCTGCGCGACCTGGCGGCGGGCACCAACATGACCCCGTCGAACGCCAGCAAGATCGTGTCCGAGCTGGTGAAGGGCGGCCTGGTGAGCCGGCAGGTGCCGGACCACGACCGCCGGGTGACGATGCTGGAAGCGACTTCCGAGGGACGGGCCGCCGTCCGCCAGCTCGACCGGGTCGGGCGCGAGATGCTGGCCGAGAACATGGCGGGATGGTCCGAAGAGGACGTGGCGACCCTCACCCGCCTGCTTTCACGCCTGAGTCAGGACGTCGTGGCGTGGACGTCGGCGATGAACGCCAAGGAGGGATCCGATGCTGGCCGTGCATGAGATGAACGGTGATGAGGCGGAGCGCTCGGTGCGTCCCAACTCGGTTCTCGCCCGGGCGGCGACGATCCTGGACGCCTTCGACGGGAGCACGCCGGTGTTGAGCCTGAGCCAGCTCTCCACCCGCACCGGCCTGCCCAAGTCGACGGTCCACCGCTTCGCCGAGCAGCTGCTCGGGCTGGGCTGGTTCGAGCGGGCCCCGGGCGGCTACCGGGTCGGCATGCGGCTGTTCGAGGTGGGCGGGCTGGCCGAGCGTCACAGCCGGATGCGCGACCGGGCCCTGCCCTACATGCTGCAGCTGTCGGCCACCACCCGGTGCGGGGTGCACCTGGCCGTGCTCGATCACACCGAGATCGTCTATCTCGAGAAGGTTCCCGTACGGGGCCTGAACCTCCCCACCCGCGAGGGCGGCCGCATGCCGGCCTACTGCACGTCGCTCGGCAAGGCCATGCTCGCCTTCGCCGACGAGGACGAGATCGAGCGGGTGATCGCCGCCGGCCTCGACCGGCGGACGCCGTTCACCATCACCGCCCCCGACGCCTTCCGGGCCGACCTGGAGGCCGTCCGCCGGGCCGGGGTGGCCACCGACCGCGAGGAGGCGTGCCGGGGGATCTCCTGCGCCGCCGCCCCCATCCGGGGCTCGGGCCGGGCCATCGGCGCCGTGTCGATCACCGGATTCGCCGGCACCTTCGACTTCCGCACCGCCAGCGCCGCCGTCAAGCGGGCCACCGCGGCCATCTGGTACGACCTGTTCGGCAGCCGCCCGGGCGACGCCGAGTCCTCCTGCCCGACCGCCGGAGTCGCCTGAGCCCGGCCGTGCCCTCAGAGTCGCTCGATGATGGTGACGTTGGCCTGGCCGCCGCCTTCGCACATCGTCTGCAGCCCGTAGCGACCGCCGGTGCGCTCCAGCTCGTTTAGCAGGGTCGTCATCAGGCGGGCGCCGGTGGCGCCCAGGGGATGACCGAGGGAGATGGCGCCCCCGTTTACGTTGACCTTCTCCGGGTCGGCGCCCGTCTCGATGAGCCAGGCGAGCACTACTGAGGCGAACGCCTCGTTGATCTCCACCAGGTCTATCTCGCCGATGGCCATGCCGGTCCTCTCGAGGGCGTGGCGGGTCGCCGGAATGGGCGCGGTGAGCATGTAGACGGGGTCCTCACCCCGCACGGACAGGTGGTGGATGCGGGCCCGGGGCCGCAGGCCGTGCTGTTTCACCGCCTGCTCGCTGGCGATGAGCAGCGCCGCCGAGGCGTCGGAGATCTGCGAGGAGACGGCGGCGGTGACCCGCCCATCGGGGCGGAGGGTGGGCAGGGACCGGATCTTGTCGAAGTCGGGCTCGCGCGGTCCCTCGTCGGCCTCGAGTCCGTTGAGCGGCAGGATCTCGTTGTCGAAGCGTCCCTCGGCCCGGGCCTTCAGGGCCCGCTCGTGGGAACGGACGGCGAACTCCTCCATGTCCTCGCGGCTGATCCCCCACTTCTCGGCGATCATGTCGGCCGAGCGGAACTGGCTGATCTCCTGGCTCCCGTAGCGGGCGACCCATCCCTCCGAGCCGTTGAACGGGTCCTCGTAGCCCAGGCTCTGGCCGAGCGTCATCGCCGAGGCGATGGGGATGGTCGACATCTGCTGCACTCCCCCGGCGACCACCAGGTCCTGCGTGCCCGACATCACCCCTTGGGCGGCGAAATGAATGGCCTGCTGCCCGGAGCCGCACTGCCGGTCGACCGTGGTGCCGGGAACGTGCTCGGGCAGCCCGGCGACGAGGGCGCAGGTCCGGGCGATGTCACCCGCCTGCCCGCCGACGGTGTCCACGCAGCCGAAGACGACGTCGTCGATGGCCGCCGGGTCCACCCCGGTCCGCTCGATCAGCGCTCGAATGCTGTGGGCGCCCAGGTCGGCCGGGTGGACGCTGGAGAGTCCGCCACCCCGCCTTCCGACCGGGGAACGGACGGCGTCGACGATGAAGGCCTCGCTCATGGCCCCGATGCTACGTCCGCCCCGGGATGCCCCCACCGCCGGAGATCCCGCTGACCGGGATCGCCGCCTAGCGTCCCGGTGGCGGCAGCGCCAGGAGCGGGAGGAGGGCGGTGAGCGAGGACCTGTCGGGCCGGGTGGTGGTGGTCACCGGCGGAACCAGAGGAGTGGGCCGCGGCATCGCCTCGAGCTTCGCCCGGGCCGGGGCAACCGTCGTGGTCTGCGGCCGGTCGGCCCCCGACTCCCTACCGGACGGGGTCGCCGGCTTCATCGCCTGCGACGTGCGCGATGCCGAGGCGGTGGCAGCGATGGTGGGGGAGGTCGTGGGCCGCCACCGACGCGTCGACGTGGCCGTCAACAACGCCGGGGGCTCGCCTCCGGTGGAGGCGGCGACCGCCTCCCCCCGGTTCTCAGAGGCCATCATCCGGCTCAACCTCATGGGCGCCCTGCACGTGGCCACGGCGGCCAACCGCGTCATGCAGTCACAGCCTGAGGGCGGCACGGTCATCAACATCTGCAGCCTCAGCGCCCTGCGTCCTTCGCCGAACACCGCCGCCTACGGGGCAGCCAAGGCCGGGCTGTTGAGCCTCACCCAGTCCCTCGCCATGGAGTGGGCGCCCAAGGTCAGGGTGAACGCGGTGACGCCGGGCCCGGTGCGCACCGAGCAGTCGGCCCTCTTCTACGGCGACGAGGCCGGAATCGCTCGGGTGGGGTCCACCATCCCGGCGGGACGACTGGCCGAACCCCGCGACGTCGGCGAGGCGTGTGTCCTGCTGTGCTCCCCGGCGGCGGCCTACATAACCGGCGCCAACCTGCTGGTGCACGGAGGCGGCGAGCGGCCCCCCTACATCGACGCCGCCAACGGCTGACGGGCTCGTTAATCGGCCCCTAACAGAGCCCGCATCGGGCCATCACGTCGCCCCCCGACACTGATGTCGGAAGGGAGGCGACATGAGCGTGGATGACATCACCCTCGAAGCACTGGTCGGCGCAGCCCTGGGCGACACCAGGCGACCGACCGGAACGTTCGTGTGCGAGGCGTGCGGGGCACCGACTGACGAGCGGGTGGGACGCGACCTCATCCGCCTGTGCGGACCGTGCCGACGGCAGCGCCAGCAGATGACGGGACTGGCGTGCGCCGCTCGCCAGTAGTCCCGGTCAAAGCAGCCTGAGGCCCCGCAGGATCGCCAGGGCCGACCCCCCGGCGGCGACGACGAGAACGGCGACCCGCACCGCCCGGGCGGGAACCCGGCGGGCGGCGACGACACCGACCGCGGTTCCGGCCGCCAGCGCCACCGGCAGGACCACCGGGACGGTGGTGACTCCGAGCGACGGTATGCCGACCAGGTTGATGCCCAGGAAGAAGGCCTGGAGGGTGGGGCGGGCGACATCGGCCGGCCAGCCGGCCGTCAGCCCGTAGATGACGACGGGTGGGCCGCCGATGCCCGCCACCACGTTCATGGCGCCGCTGATACCGCCGGCGGTGACGGCCCCGGCCGGTCCGGGTGGCCGGTGCCGCCTCCAGCCCGTTGCCACCAGGAGGGTCGCCGCCAGGCAGACGGCCCCGGCCGCCACCGTCAATACCTGGCGGTCGGCGTGGCGGGCCACCAAGCCGAAGGCGACGGATGCCACGACCGCCGGCGCCAGCAACCGGGCCACCTCGGACCAGCGGACCCGCCGGAGCCCGCCGACCAGAAGGACCAGGTTGAGGGCCGCCGACAGCACCAGGTTCCACTCGACCCCCCGGGGGGCGGCGGCCGCCGCCACCAGGAACGGGGCCGACACGAGGGAGAATCCGAAGCCGGTCACCGCCTGGGCCACGGCGCCGATAGCTACGGCGGCGGCCGCCAGAGCCAGGTGGGGGCTCAGCGCTCAGTCCACCAACGTGATCGTCATGAACGTGTTGTGGGGGCTGGCCGAGTAGTCGCCGAACGGGCCACAGGGCCGGAAGCCCAGGCTCCGGTAGAGGGAGCGGGCGGCGGCGAAGTCGTCACTGGTGCCGGTCTCGAGGCTGAGCCGGCGGTAGCCCTCCTTCCTGGCGTGGCCGAGGACGTGGGCGGCCAGGGCCCGCCCGATGCCACGACGGCGGTGAGCCTGGCTGGTGTGCATCGACTTCAGCTCGGCGTGGCCGGGGTCCAGCCGCTTGAGGGCGACCACCCCGAGGAGCTCGCCGCCGTCTCGGGCGCTGAAGAAGGTGACGTCCGGGCGCACCAACTGGTCGACGTCGAGGGCGAAGGAGTACTCCTCCGGCGTCACGGCTCGGGAGAACGCGAGGTGGGCGCCGAGCAGCTGGCGGACGTCGTCCGCCCGGGGATCGTCGACGCCGATGTCCACCCTAGGGGTGCTGGCTCGACACGCTCACGACCTCGCCGGTCATGTAGGAGGAGTAGCCGCTGGCCAGGAAGACGATGACGTTGGCCACTTCCCACACCTCGGCGGAGCGGCCAAAGACCTCCTCTGCCTCCAGGCGGGCCAGGTCGTCCTCGGAGATGACCTTCGACAGGAAGGGGTGCATGGCCAACGAGGGGGACACGGCGTTGACCCGCACTCCGAACGGGGCCGCCTCCACCGCCGCGCACCGGGTGAGGGCCATGACCCCGGCCTTGGCCGCGGCGTAGTGGGCCTGGCCGGCCTGGGCCCTCCAGCCCAGAACGGAGGCGTTGTTGACGATGACGCCGCCCCCCCGCTCCTGCATATGTACGAGGGCGGCCCGGGTGCAGCGGAACGTGCCGGTGAGGGTCACGTCGAGGACCTTGCCCCACTGCTCGTCGGTCATGTCCACCAGATTGACGGTGCCACCCAGACCAGCGTTGTTGACCACCACGTCGATGCCCCCGCCGAGGGCGTCGGCCGCCTCGGCGAAGAGTCTCCGCACCTGGGCCTCGTGGGTGACGTCACAGGCCACGCCGGGCATGCCCAGCGCTTCGGCCGCCTCGGCCAGCCTCCGCTCGTGGGCGTCGGACAGCACGACTCTCGCCCCCTCCTCCACGAAGCGCCTGGCGGTGGCAAATCCGATTCCCGTGCCGGCCGCCGCCGTCACCACCGCGGTCATGCCGGCGAGAAGGCCGTGGCCCTCGACGTAGGGCGCCCCGCTCACACCGGCTCCTTCGGAGCCACGTCGGCCAGCCGGGCCAGGGTCTCGAGGGCCTCGGCCACGACCCCTTCGATCACCTCGGCCACCGACGGCAACGAGTCGATGGCTCCGACCACCTGGCCGGTGGGCAGAACCCCCGCCTCCGGGCGACCCTGCACCAGGGCGGCCCGGGTCAGCATGGGGGCGTTGGCCGCCATGGCGACCTGGCGCCAGCTGAGATCGCTGTGGCGGCGCATCGCCACACCTTCGCGGACCAGGGCGCCCACCGAGGTGTCGGTGAGGCGGCGCAACCGCCAGGCGTTGGCCGCCGAGCGCATGAAGGCCACCGGGCCCGAGCCTCGCTCCAAGCGGTCGACGAGGCTGGTGCGGATGACGCGCTGCGGGTATCCGTCCACCGCCGTGGTGACCACGGTGTCGGCCAGGCCGGCCTGGAGGTAGCGGGCCTTCACCGCGTCGGGCACCGTGCTCTCGCGGGTCAGCAGGAAGCGGGTGCCCATGGCGATGCCCTCCGCCCCCCACGCCAGGGCGGCGACCAGGCCCCGCCCGTCCTTGAACCCGCCGGCCCCGAGGACGGGGATGTCGACGGCGCCGGTCACGTCGGGCAAGAGGAGGCTGGTGGCGACGGGGCCGGTGTGCCCGCCGCCCTCGTGGCCCTGGGCGATCACGGCGTCCACCCCCCACGCCGCCACCTTCTCGGCATGGCGGCGCGCCGCCACCGTGGGCATGGTGAGCACCCCGCCGTCGCGCAGCGTCTTGACCAGCCGCTCGGTCGGCGCCTGGGCGAAGCTGGCCAGGGCGACCCGCTCGCGCACCAGCAGCTCGACGATGCGGGCGGCGTCGGCGTGGTCGGAGCGGATGTTGACCCCGAAGGGGCGATCGGTCCGATCCTTGACCTCGGCCACGGCCGACGTCAGGGCCTCATACGTCATGGTGGCGGAAGCCAGGATGCCCAGGCCTCCGGCGGCCGAGGTGGCGGCCACCAGCCGGGGACCGGCCACCCATCCCATCCCCGTCTGGACGATCGGATAGCGGACGCCGAACAAGGCGCAGGCCCGGGTGTGCAGCGGCCCCGAAGCCGACTCCGGGGATGGCGAGGTCACGACCAAAGTGTCCCCCAGGGCCGGGTGCGGCGGCCAACGAACGGCGCGCCGGGCGTACCGTTGAGCGGAATCCGGAAGCCCCGCTCGGGCGCCGACGGCGCCCGGGCGTCGCAGGATGGGAGCGGACAAGGAGGGCCATGGACCCGAGCGACCTGGTCGAGATCCACGCCATCGAGCGGCTCAAGTACCGCTACCTGCGCTGCGTCGACCTCAAGCTGTGGGACGACATCGCCGGGTGCTTCACCGACGACGCCACCGCCAGCTACGGAGGGGGCACCGTCGAGCTGAAGGGCAGGGAGGCCATCGTCGAGTACCTGCGCTCCTCGCTGGGGTCGACCGACTTCTTGACCAGCCACAAAGCCCACAACCCCGAGATCGATCTCACCGGCGCCCGCGAGGCTCGGGCCGTGTGGGCGCTCGACGACGTGGTGATCGCCAAGGCCTTCGACATCACCGTCAGGGGCGCCGCCTACTACGACGACCGCTACGTCAAGGTCGGGGACGACTGGTTGATCTCCCACACCGGCTACCGCCGGGTCTACGAGGAGGTCCAACCCCGCTCCGGGGCGGGCGCCCCTTCGCTGACGGCGGACTGGTGGGACACCGACGGCCGCTCGAGCCTGAACGGCTGATGTCGATGCCCACTGACCAGTTCCGGGTGGACGGCCGGGCCGCCATCGTGACCGCCGCCAGCCGGGGCATCGGCGCCGAGTGCGCCGCCACCTTGGCGGCTGCCGGCGCCGACGTGCTCATCGCGGCGCGCGACGAGGACGCCCTCGCCTCGGTGGCGGAACGGGTCCAGGAGCACGGGCGCCGCGCCGTCACCGTGTCGGGTGACCTGACCGACCTGGACCACCTGGTGTCACTGGTGGACCGAGCCGTGTCTGCCTTCGGACGGCTCGACGTTGTCGTGAACAACCTCGGTGGAGCCCTGCCCCGGCCCTTCCTCGACACCAAGGCCCGGCACCTCGAGTCCGCCTTCCACATGAACGTGAGCACGGCCTTCGAGCTCACCCGGGCGGCCACGCCCCACCTGCTCGAGTCCGGTCATGGTTCGGTGGTGAACATCACCTCGGCCATGGGTCGCCTGCGCGACCGGGGCTACAGCGTCTACGCCACCGTCAAGGGCGCCCTGGCCCACCTCACCCGGCAGCTGGCCGCCGACCTCGCTCCCAGGGTGCGGGTCAACGCCGTCGCCCCCGGCTCGGTCGAGACCGAAGCGCTCGGTTCGGTGCTCAACGACGAGATGCGGGCGACCATGATCTCGATGACGCCGATGCGCCGGCTGGGCCGGCCGGAGGACATCGCTCTGGCCGTGCTCTACCTGGCTTCCGATGCCTCGTCGTACATGACCGGCAAGGTGCTGGAGGTCGACGGAGGCATCGAGGCCCCCAACCTGCCCCTGGGGTTGCCGGACCTGTAGGCGGGGTGGACCCTCACGGGGGCCGGTGCTAGTTTCAGAACGCGTTCTAAAAGACGCCGAGGGACGAGAGCCAGGGGGCCGCCGATGATGCGGAACGAGATCTGCGAGATGTTCGGAATCGAGTTCCCGATCTTCGCCTTCACCCACTGTCGCGACGTGGCCGCCGCCGTCAGCCGGGCCGGCGGGATGGGAGTTCTGGGGGCCCTCGCCTTCAGCCCCGAGCAGCTCGAGATCGAGCTGAAGTGGATCGACGAGCACGTGGACGGCCGCCCCTACGGCGTCGACGTGGTCATGCCGGTCAAGAGCGTCGACCGCGACGCCGGTCTCCACGACGAGAAGAACCTCTCCAAGCAGCTGCGCGACATGATCCCCAGCGAGCATTGGGACTACGTCGAGAAGATCCTCTCCGACCACGGCGTCCCCCCGCTGCCGGAGGAGGAGTCCGACGGGAGCCCGCTCAGCGAGGGGGTGCTGGGCTGGACCGAGGCCACCGGCTCGCCGCTGATCGACATCGCCCTCGCCCATCCCATCAGCCTGCTGGCCAGCGCCCTCGGGCCTCCGCCCAAGGAGGCGATCGACCGGGCCCACGCCCAGGGGGTGAAGGTGGCCGCCCTCATCGGCCGGGTCGAGCAGGCGGTTCGCGACGTCCAGCAGGGCGTCGACATCATCATCGCCCAGGGCTACGAGGCCGGGGGCCACACCGGCGAGGTGGCCAGCATGGTGCTGATCCCCGACGTGGTCGACGCGGTGGCGCCCGTGCCGGTCCTCGGAGCCGGTGGGATCGGCAGCGGCCGCCAGATGGCGGCGGCGATGGCCCTCGGCGCCCAGGGCGTCTGGACCGGTTCGATCTGGCTGACCACCAGCGAGTCGAACACCAGCGACATGGTGATGGACAAGCTGATCGGAGCGACCTCGACCGACACCGTCCGCTCGCGGGCGCTCACCGGCAAGCCCGCCCGCCAGCTGCGTACGGCCTGGACCGAGGCCTGGGAGGCGCCCGAGTCGCCGGGCACCCTGCCCATGCCCCTGCAGTTCATCCTGAACTCGCAGGCCATGCGGCGGGTGGCCCGGGTGAACAACAAGGAGCTCACCGGCATGCCGGTCGGTCAGATCGTGAGCCGCATGAACCGGGTGCGCACGTGCAAGGACGTCATCTTCGAGATGGTCGAGGAGTACATCGAGACGGTCACCAACATGGGATCGGTGACGGCCGAGGTCTCCTGATCCCAGCCTCCCCCGGGCTCCAACTCGGGCGGCCCCGGTGACCGACGCCTCCCCCCTTGCGGGCATCCGCGTCGTGGAGCTGTCGACCGGCATCGCCGGCGCTTACGCCACCAAGCTGTTCGCCGACGCCGGCGCCGACGTGATCAAGGTCGAGCCCCCCGGCGGGGATCCCCTGCGCCGCTGGTCATCCTCGGGGTCTCCCCCGCCCGGGGAGGACGGAGCGCTGTTCCGCCACCTGTGCGCGTCGAAGCGATCGGTGGAGGGTGAGCTCGGGGATCCTGCCGTCGAGCGGGCGGTGGCCAGCGCCGATCTGATCGTCCAAGGCCCCGACCCGCTTCTGGCCGGCACCGGCGACCCGGCGCACGACGAGTGGGAACGGAGCCACCCCGGGCTGGTGGTCGTCTCCATCACACCCTTCGGGCGGACCGGGCCGTGGCGCGACCGGCCGGCCAGCGAGTTCACCGTGCAAGCCGAGTGCGGGGCGATCTCCGTCCGCGGCCGACCGGATCAGGCCCCGCTTCAGGCCGGCGGCCACATCGGAGAGTGGGCGGCGGGGGCCTTCGCCGCGCCGGCAGCGCTGGCCGCCCTGCGTCACGCCCGGAGGACCGGGCGGGGCGCGCTCCTCGACCTGTCGGTCGCCGAGGTCACCTGCATCTGCACCAACCTCTTCCTCGACCTCATGTGGGGGCTGTTGGGCCGCCCTCCGGTCGGCGGTCCGGCCCGCATGATCGAGTTCCCCTCGATCGAACCGAGCTCCGACGGTTGGGTGGCGTTCAACACCAACTCCGCCCAGATGTTCGAGGACTTCCTGCTGATGATCGAGCGGCCCGACCTCCAAGGCGACCCCGGGCTGCGCAACGACCCCGCCCGCCGGGTCGAGGTGGAGCGGGCCACCCGGGCCTGGACCACCCAGCGATCGACGGCGGAGATCGTCGAGCTGGCATCTCTGCTCCGGGTGGCGGTGGCGCCGGTCGGCAACGGCGCCAACCTGCTGACCCAGGAGCACCTGGTCGCCCGCAACGTCTTCCGTCCCTCCCCCGACGGGACCTTCACCCAACCGGTCCCGCCCTTCCTCATCGGAGGCCACCGGCTGGTCGGGGCCGGGCCGGCCCCCGCCCTGGGCCAGCACAACGGCGAGGTGGTTGGCGGGCGGGCGGGCGAGCGGCGCGCCGTGGCGGCCGACGCAGCCGACGCTCTGCCTCTGTCGAGCCTGCGGGTCCTCGATCTCACCTGCTGGTGGGCCGGACCGGGCGCCACCCAGCTGCTGGCCGCCCTGGGCGCCGACGTCATCCACGTGGAGTCGGTCCAGCGCATCGACGGCATGCGTCCTGCCGCCACCCTGGTGTTCGCCGATCGGGACCAGTGGTGGGAGTACAGCTCGTTCTTCCTGAACATCAATGTCAACAAGCGGGGTGTCACCCTGAATCTCGACGACCCCCGCGGCCAGGAGCTGGCCCGGCGGCTGGTCTGCTGGGCCGACGTCGTCGTCGAGAACTACACGCCCCGAGTCGTCGAGCAGTTCGGGCTCGACTGGACGGCGGTCCACGACGCCAACCCGCGGGCGGTGATGGTGCGCATGCCTGCCTTCGGCCTCGATGGGCCGTGGCGCGACCACGTCGGCTTCGCCCAGACCATCGAGGCCATGAGCGGCATGGCCTGGGTCACCGGCTACCCGGACGGGCCGCCGGTCATCCCCCGCGGACCGGGCGATCCCATCGGCGCCGTCCACGCCGCCTTCGCCATCCTCGCCGCCCTCGAGACACGGGACCGGACCGGAGAGGGCGAGCTGGTGGAGGCGCCCCTGATCGAGGCGGCGCTGAACGTGGCCGCCGAGCAGGTCGTCGAGTTCAGCGCCTACGGCGAGGTGCTGCAGCGCCGCGGCAACCGGTCTCCGTTCGCCGCCCCCCAGGGCCTCTACCCCTGCGCCGGGGAGGACGCGTGGCTGGCCCTTTCCGTCCGCGACGACATCGAGTGGGATGGGCTGCGCCGGGCCATCGGAGACCCTGAGTGGGCCCGCGACCCGGAGTTGGCCACCCACGAGGGACGGGCCCGGCACCACGACCGTGTCGATTCCGAGCTGTCGGCGTGGAGCACCAGCCGTCGTCTCTCCGAGGCGGTTGACGTCCTGGTCGCCCACGGGGTTCCGGCCGGCGCGGTCGTCGACCACCGCCAAGTGTCGACCCACCCCCACCTGGTCGGCCGAGGATTCTTCGAGACGAGCGAGCACCCGGTGGTGGGCGCCCAGCCCATGTTCGGAATGCCTTTCCGCTGGAGCGGCATCAACCGGTGGATCCGGTCACCGGCGCCGACCCTGGGCCAGCACAACCGGGAGGTGCTAGGCGGCCTTCTTGGCCTGTCCGACGAAGAGATCGCCGCTCTGGAGGCGGATCACGTCATCGGCCAGCGGCCCCTCGGAGTCTGAGCGGAGACCTACCCGGCGTGGCGGTCCATGGCCCCGCTGGGGTGCTGGGCCCGGGCTTCACCCATCGCCAGCTGCCGGAGGCGGGCCCCGGCCACCGTGGCCAAGCCGTCCAGCACCTCGAGCTCGGCCGAGCGGAGGGGGTGCTCGGCCCGCCCCACCACCAGATCGGGGCCCTCCGGGCCCAGAGAGGCGACCCCCACGGTGCGGTCGGCGCTGCCAGGCAGCGAGCCGCACCGCAGACCGGCGCACAGCGCCGCCGTCCAGCGGGGATGGGGCGCCGGCCCGGCCGAGGCCAGCTCGAGGTTGTCCTGGACGACCAGGACCCAGTCCGCCCGGGCCGCTTCGAGAGCGGCCTCCGCCAGGGCGGCCGGCACCGCCGCCGGGTCGCCGGCGTGCTCCAGGGCCCCGACCAGGTCGGCGATCACCCTGACCGGGCTGGGCGGGGCCGACCGGACCCGGCGGCACTCCTCCACGCCGCACCCGTCGACCTGGGCGATCTCGCGCAGCAGAAGCGGTATCAGCTCCTCCGAGGGCAGCTCGACGTCCAGTTCGTCCACCGCCACTCCGCCCTCGCGCTCGAGGACCTCGAGGCCGAGCACGTCCCCGCGCAGCGCCCCGATCCTGCTGGCTACCGCCCCCAGGGCGCCGGGACGGTCAGGCAGCCAAACCCGCAACAGGTATCTCGCCATGACAGGAACGTAACGGGACGACGTGAACGCAACGGGTCGCCTCCGAGAACACCGTGTTAAAGGACCGTCGCAACGCTGTGTCGTGTAGGTCCTTTACCCGGGAGCCGGAACGCGCTTGACTTCGGCATGAGGCACCACAGGGGAATGAAGCGGACAAGCGCCGCGATGCTGACGCTGTCCGCCATCGTGGCATTGGCCCTGAGCTCCTGCGGAGGCAGTTCGAAGACCGCCTCGGGGACCACCTCCACCACGGCAGCCTCGGGCCCGGTGAACGGCGGCACGCTCACCGTCGGTGAGATCTTCGACGCCTTCAGCCTCGACCCCACCAAGATGATCGGCAGCGTCACCGACGGCACCATCGGGCTCACCCTGTACGACCCGCTCACCGACTACGACGCCCAGGGGAACGTCCAGCCGTGGCTGGCCCAGTCCTTGACCACGACCGACCAGCAGACCTGGACCATGAAGCTGCGCCCCGGGGTGACCTTCAGCGACGGGTCACCGTTCAACTCCGCCGCCGTGGTGTTCAACATCAACCGGCACAAGGACCCGGCCAACGGGTCCCGCGAGATCTTCACCGCTCAGCAGATCACGTCGGTCTCGGCCCCGGACGACCTCACCGTCGTGTTCAAGCTGAAGGACCCGTGGTCCGACTTCCCGGGGGCCCTGGCCGGCCCGCTGGGCTTCATGGCGTCGCCCACGGCCATCCAGAAGGAAGGCGCCGACTACGGGAACCACCCCGTCGGCACCGGACCGTTCACCCTGGTCGAGTGGGTGAAGCAGGACCACCTGACCGTGCAGAGGAACCCCCACTACTGGCGGCCCGGCGAGCCCCACCTCGACCAGATCGTCTTCCGACCGATCGTCGACCGCCAGACCAGGGTCGCCAGCGTGGTGAAGGGCGAGACGCAGGTGGGACAGACGATCAACATCGACGACGTGGCCACGGCCCAGGGAGTGGGGTCATCGGTCTCACCCCCCCAACAAAACCTCATTGTGATGAACACCAAGGTGGCGCCGTTCAACGACGTGCGGGTCCGCCAGGCCCTCGCCTACGCCACCGACACCTCGGCGCTCAACAAGGTGGTGTTCGGCGGCCACGGAACCCACACTCCGGCCTTCATCGAGAACGACTCCCCCTACCTGGACCCGTCGGTGAAGTGGCCGAGCTTTGACCCGGCCAAGGCCATCCAGCTGATCAAGTCGTACGAGGCGGAGCACGGTGCGATCTCGTTCACCTATTCGTGCTACACCGATCCCGACCAGATCAAGATGACCGCCCTCCTGCAGCAGATGTGGCAGCAGGTGGGTCTCAAGATCACCACCAAGACCAGCGACCAGCAGACCTTCGTGGTCAGCGTCTTCCTGCACAACTACCAGGTGGCCTGCTTCGGCGGGGCGGCGACCAGCGACCCCGATGCCGCCTACTACCCGATCTTCTTCAGCACCAGCGCCACCAACTGGACCCAGTTCTCCAACCCTCAGCTCGACGCCGCCCTCACCACCGGCCACCAGAGCGCCGACCCCAACGTGCGCCGGACCGCCTACGACACGGCCCAGCAGATCCTGGCCGAACAGGTGCCGGAGTTCGCCACCGTGGCGTCGCCGTGGGGGTGGCTGTTCACCCGGTCGGTCCACGGGCTGGTCGACCTGTCCGACGGCACCTTCTTCCCCTCGGAGGTGTGGCTCTCGCACTGAGGGCAGCCGGTTAGCGTCGGCGCAGTGGAGAAGGTCGTCTATCTGCTGTGGCCCGACGGGCGGCCCGGTGACGCGGACGTGCTCCTCGGCGCCCTACCGGGCCGTCTGGTCGAGGTGGGCGCCCGCGGGGTGCAGATCAACGTGGCCGACCGGGGACCGTCGCCCTTCGCCGTCCGATCGGCGCCGCTGCCGGCCGCGGTGGTGTCGGTGTGGCTCGACACGGCCACTCACGCCTTCCGCCGAGGTGTCGACGAGGAGGTCGGCCAGATCGCGGCCCGGGCCGCGGCGTACCTGGTCACCGAGTCGGAGCCATTGGCCAACACCGCCCATCCCGCGCCGCTCGGCCAGCGCACCCCCGGGCTGGCCCAGATCGCCCTTCTGCGCCGGCCCGAGCAACTGGAACGGGGGGCCTGGCTGCGGGCATGGCAGGACGACCACACCTCGGTCGCCCTGCGGACCCAGAGCACCTTCCGCTACGTGCAGAACGTGGTCGTGCGACCCCTCTCCCCGGACGCCCCGGCCTACGACGGGATCGTGGAGGAATGCTTCCCCGAGGAGGCGGCGTCGGACCTGCACGTCTTCTTCGACAGCGCCGGCGACGAGGCCAGGCTGGCCGAGCACATGGCCACCATGGCCGACAGCTGCGCCCGCTTCATGGACGTGGACCGCGTTGAGGTCTTCTGGACCAGCCAGTACGTGATGTCGGACCCCTTCGCCGACCGGCGGGGCGACCCCTCGACCCGGTGACGGTCAGGCGGCTTTGGCGATGACGTCGTCGGCGTAGCGGCGCAGGGCGTCGAGCTTCTTCTGCAGCGGCTCGGTGTCGGGCCCCTCGCGGTAGGGGTAACGGAAGCCGACGATGGCGTCGGTGACGCCGGCTTCCTCCAGTCGCTTGACCCCGTCGAGGCTGTAGGCCTCGATCGAGGCGGCGAACACCCGGAACGGTTCGGACTCGCGCCCGTACTGCCGGCGCAGCTGGGACAGCCGGGCCAGCATGTCGTCGAGGGACTCGGGGCCGCCTCCGGCGTGCATCCACCCGTCACCTAGCCGGGCGGCCCGGCGCAGCGCCGCCTCGGAGTGACCGCCCATCAAGATGGGCACGGGCCGGTCCGGCGCCGGGCAGATCTTCACCGCCGGCAAGTCGTAGACCGAGCCGTGGTATTCGAAGTAGTCGCCGGACATGACGCCCCGCAGCACCTCCACCGCCTCGTCCATGCGGCGGCCCCGACCCTCCCAGGGCACGGAGCAGACGTCGTAGTCCTCCTTCCACGGGCTGGTTCCCACCCCGAGGATGAGGCGGCCGCCGGTCAGGGCGGCGACGGAGGTGGCCTGCTTGGCCACCAGCAGGGGGTGACGGACCGGAAGTTTCAGCACGAAGGTGGCGAAGGACAGCCGTTCGGTGACCGCCCCCAGGGCCGACACCAGACAGAACGGGTCGATGAACGGCTTGTCCTCGAGGAACTGGCGGGTGCCGTCCGGGTTGTAGGGGTAGACGGAATCGGCGTCGCGGGGATAGCAGATGCTGTCGGCGATGGTCATGGCGTCGTACCCCGCCTCCTCGGCCGCCCGGGCCAGGGGCACGTACAGCGACGGGTCGATCATCGACTCGGCGTAGGTGAACCTCACGACGCTCCTCCCCGCCGGGCCACCGCCCCAGCCGCCGGCTCGCACGATACGAGAACGCGTTCTAGTATAGGGGGCCAGCAAGCCCGCAGCCGGGGAGGGACCATGACCAAGGCCAGCACCAACGGCGCCAGCGAGCATTACACGATCATCTCGGCCGACTGTCACGCCGGGGGCAGCCACGCCACCTACCGCGAGTACCTCGATCCGAAGTTCCACGACGACTTCGACGCCTGGCGGGGCAAGTACAAGAACCCGTTCAAGGACCTCGGTGACCAGCGGCGCTACCGCAACTGGGACAACGAGATGCGCAACAGCCAGCAGGAGGCCGACGGCGTGGTGGGCGAGGTCATCTTCCCCAACACCGTTCCGCCGTTCTTCCCGAGCTTCGTCCTGTTCGCCCCCCCGCCCCAGCCCGACGACTACGAGCACCGCCGGGCCGGCATCCAGGCCCACAACCGGTGGCTGGTCGACTGGTGCGGCGAGTTCCCCGAGCGGCGGGCCGGCATGGGCCAGATCTTCCTCAACGACGTCGACGACGCCATCGAGGACGTCCGCTGGATCAAGGAGCACGGCCTGCGCGGAGGGGTGCTCCTGCCCAACATCCCGCCCGACGTGAAGTGGCTGAAGCCGCTCTACGACCCCGAATACGACCGGCTGTGGGCGGTGTGCCAGGACCTCGACATCCCGGTCCACATCCACGGGGGGACCGGCGCTCCCGACTACGGCAAGTACCCGGTCGCCATGCTGCTCTACATCAACGAGGTGAGCTTCTACTCGCAGCGGCCCTTCGTCCAGCTGCTGCTGTCCGGAGTGTTCGAGCGCTTCCCCCGCCTGAAGTTCGTGATGACCGAGCAGGGCTGCGCCTGGATCCCGCCGCTGCTGGCCAGGCTGGACAAGACCCTCGCCCAGATCCGCAAGACCGGCGCCACCGGTGAGATCCGCTACGGCCCCGACGCCATCCTGCCCAAGTCGGCCACCGAGTACTTCCACCAGAACTGCTGGGTCGGCGTCAGCCAGCCCGGGCCGGACGACGCCTCCGCCCGCTACGAGATCGGCATCGACCGCTTCATGTGGGGCAGCGACTACCCCCACGACGAGGGCACCCACCCCTTCACCCGCGAGCACCTGCGTCAGCTGTTCTGGGACGTCGACCCGGCCGAGATGCGCCAGATCCTCGGGGCCAACGCGGCGAAGCTCTACGACTTCGACCTGAAGGCGCTCCAGCCGCTGGCCGACAAGTTCGGTCCCACGGTCGAGGAGATCTCCCGGCCGCTGGACCGGCTGCCCGACAACCCCAACGAGGCGCTGCTCAAGGCGGCGCCGGTGGGGGCCTCAGCCGGGGCCTGACCGGCCCCGTGGGGCCAAGGGAGGGCTAGGTCGGCTCGGCCCGCAGGATGCCGAGGGCGAAGTACTGGGCGGCGCCCCCGTAGGCCTGGGCCAGGGCCGTGCGGGCCCCGTCCACCTGGTGCTCGCCGGCCTGTCCCCTCACCTGGAGGGCCGCCTCGGCGAAGCGGACCATGCCCGAGGCGCCGATGGCGTTGGTCGACAGCACCCCACCGGAGGGGTTGACGGGGAAGCTGCCGGTGATCTCCGTCTCGCCGCTGTCGACCATCTTCCAGCCCTCACCCGGCCCGGCGATGTCGTGGCCTTCGAGCCACATGGGCTCGTACCAGCTGAACGGCACGTACAGCTCGGCGACATCGATCTGGCTGCGGGGGTCGGTGATGCCCGCCTGCCGGTACAGGTCGTGGGCGCAGTCCACCCCCGCCTGGGGCTTGACCGGGTTGCGCCCGGGGAACTGGGCCAGCTCGCTGCGAACCGACAGGGCCTCCACCCAGGCGGGGGGGCGGGGCGCCCTTCGTCCCCCGGCTTCGTTGGTGAGCACGACGGCGCACGCCCCGTCGGACGACGGGCACGACTCGAGGAACCGGATGGGGTCCCACAGCATCGGGGACTCCTTCACCTTCTCGATGGTGATGTCGGCGATCTTCAGATGGGCGTAGGGGTTCTTGACCGCATTGAGCCGGTCCTTGACCGCCACCTGCCACCCGATGTACTCGGGCGCCCCCGACTGGTGGATGTAGGCCCGCATCCAGGGGGCGAAGGCGCCTCCGGCGCCGATGCCCCCACTGCGGCCCCCGGCCAGGCCCCACTGGGCGTTGCCCTCCGACTGCTTCTCCCACGCCACCGCCAGGACCCGCTCGTGGATGCCGGTGATGATGTGGTGGGCGCCGACCACGAACGTCGAGCCGCCCACGCTGCCGGCGGTGTGCACCCGCAGGAGCGGCTTGCCCGCCGCCCCCAGGGCGTCGGCCAGGAACAGCTCGGGCTGGATGATGCCCTCGAAGGCGTCGGGCGCCTTGCCGATGACCACGGCGTCGATGTCGGCGATGGTGCACTCGGCGTCCTCCAGGGCCCGGTCCACCGCTTCGCGGATCAGCCCGGCGATGGTCACATCGTCGCGGGTCTTCTTGAAGTGCGTCTGACCGATGCCAACGACCGCGCAGCGCTCCATCACTCACCCTCCAGGAGACAGACCAGGTTCTGCTGCAGCAGCTGACCGCCCGTGGCGTGGGCCACGGCCCGGTTGGCCGAGCCGTCGATGATCCGGGCGGCCGCTTCGATGATCCGGATGAGGCCGGCGGCCATCACCGGGTTACCGGCCAGCGGACCGCCGGACGGGTTGATCTCCGTCGCCTCGGGCAGCCCGATCGCCTCGCGCAGGATGATCTCCTGGGGGCTGAAGACGGCGCACAGCTCGGCCACGTCGACCGGCCCGCCGTCGTAGCCGGCCTTGCGGGCGGCCAGGGTGGCGGAGGGCGCCGTGGTCAGGTCGCGCATGCCCGGCTGGTGGGGATCCACTCGGTGGTCGAGGCCGCGGATCCACGCCGGCCGGCTGCAGAGCTGGCGGGCCTTGTCCCCTCTCGCCAGCACGACGGCCGCCGCCCCGTCGGTGATCGGCGGCAGGTCGTGGCGGCGCAGGGGCGAGGAGAAATAGGGCTCGGCCAGCAGGGCGTCGGCGTCGACGTCCCCCTTGAGCTGGGCGTTGGGGTTCGACCGGGCCGCCCGCCGGCTGCGGGCCACCACCTCGGCGAAGTCGCGCTCGGTCGCCTTGCCCGACTCCAGCAGGGCCCGGGCCTGGATGCCGGCCAGAGACGCCGGGTCCACTCCGAGAGGGGCCAGGTAGTAGGGGTCGAGCTGCTGGGGCCACAGCTCGAGGGGGTTGGCCGGCGAGGACTTCCCCGAGCCGAACACCAGGGCGGTGTCGATGTCGCCCTCCTGCAGCCGCACCCACGCCTCGTAGAGGGCCCAGGCCCCGTCGGCCTCGACGTGGGACTCGGCGATCGGCGGCCAGGCGCCGGCCGCTTCGAGGTTCTGTACGAAGGCGAAGGGGCCACCGGTCAGGTAGTCGCAGCTGCCGGCGCAGGTGAAGCCGATCTCGCGCCGGTCGACCCCGGACATCTCGATGGCCTCGGCCACGGTCGGCACCAGCAGCTGGACCTCGCTGCGGGCGTCGTCGCGCACGGACGGAGTCTGGGCGAATCCGATGACGGCGATGTCTGTGGCGGGCATCAGAAGATGTGCTCCATGTACTCCTCGGGGGCCGCGTCCGGCTCTCCGGTGGGCTCGAAGGCCTCCACCACCGAGCCCAGGCCACCCCATCCACGGTTGGAGATGCCCTCGACCGTCCTCTCCCCCTCCGGCTTCCAGACCGCCCGCACCCGCATGCCCATGCGGATCTGCTCGTGGGGGATGCCGACGATGTCCTGCCCCCCGAGGGGGCTGTCAGCGTCGTCGAGCAGCACGGACGCGTACACGAACGGTTCGGTCTCCTTCTGCCCGTAATAGGCGACGGGGGTGATGATGGTGAAGCCGGTGACGATGCCGCGGTCGCGGCACTGGACCTCGTTCTCCGGGCCGGTCGCCACCACGCACAGGGGGCAGTAGCCCTTGGGCGGCACGTAGACCCGGCTGCAGGAGGGGCAGCGGTGGCCGACGATGCGGCCGGCCAGGAGCTCGTCGACGAACCGGTTGAGGGTGGGGGTGAGCTTCTCGTGGTAGGTGAGGGAGACGAGGTGCTCCATCACCAGGTTCTCCTTCTTGTCGCCGGAGGTGGTGGTCATCGCACCGGCTCCCACGCCTCGAGGTCGGTGACGATCCCCTTGGCCTCCTGGCGGAACCGGGGTGCCACCCTCATGCCGGTCGACATGGTCGCCTCGTCGCCTGCGTCCACGGCGTGGACCATGGCGGTGTCGGCACCGTCGGGGCGGATGAGGGCGAAGGCGAAGGGCCGGTCGAGGGGGTGCTTCGGCGTGGGATGGGCCACCCAGGTCCACCCGTCGACGGTCCCCTCGGGGCCGACCTCCACCGTCTCGGTCAGCGCCTCGCCGGTCTCCGGGTCGTACTCGACCGCGGGGAAGAGCACCCGTCCGTCACGGTTGCGGGTGCCGAGCAGTTTGCCGTCACGCAACCCGGTAAGAAAGGCGCCCACGATGGGGCCGACCGTGCGGGTGTAGGGGAACTCCAGCTTGGTCTCGGAAGTCCTCAGCTCGGTCACCCCGGAATCAGAACACATTCTATTTCCGGGTGACAAGTGCCCCACCCGGTCGGCCGCCGGGAGGGGGTCCGGGTGGGCCCCCGGCGGTCAGGGGCGGGGGGCGCCGGCCGTCAACGGGAAATGGCAGGCCACGAATTGCTCGGGGGCGACCGCCCTCATGATGGGCTCCTCCTCGGCGCAGCGGGGTTGGGCCCGGGGGCAGCGGGTCCGGAACCGGCAGCCGCTGGGCGGGTCGACCGGAGACGGGGGCTCGCCGTCCAGGACCTCCTCGTCGCTGGGGCGGACGCTGGGGTCGGGCACCGGAACCGACTCGAGGAGGGCGGCGGTGTACGGGTGGGCCGGGCCGCCGAACACGCTGGCGGCCGGCCCGATCTCGCACAGCTTGCCGAGGTACATGACCGCCACCCGGTCGCTGATGTGACGGACCACCGACAGGTCGTGGGCGATGAACAGCATGGTGAGCCGGTAGCGCTCCCTGAGGTCGAGCAAGAGGTTGAGGATCTGGGCCCGCACCGACACGTCCAGGGACGAGACGGCCTCGTCGCACACCAGCACCTGGGGCTCGAGGACCAGGGCTCGGGCGATCGATATGCGCTGGCACTGCCCGCCCGAGAACTGGCTGGGTCGCCGGTCCCCTACGGCGGCGGGGTCGAGGCCGACGGCCGAAAGAAGCTCGTCGACCCTGGCGTCGATGTCGGGGCGGGATCGGTTCCAGACCCGCATGGGCTCGCCGACGACGCCACGCACCGACCGTCTCGGGTTCAGGGAGGACAGCGGGTCCTGGAACACCATTTGCAGACGGGGACGGACGGCGCGCACCTGGCGGCGTCCGAGGGTGGTCAGGTCCACCCCGTCGAGGAGCACCCGGCCCGACCGAGGCGGGGGCAGCTGCATGACGGCGCGGCCGATGGACGTCTTGCCCGACCCGGACTCCCCCACCAGGCCGAGGGTCTCCCCTTCGAGCACGTCGAAGCTGACGCCGGAGACGGCGTGGACGACCCGGCCGCCCGGGGCGGGGAACTCGACGACGACATCCTCCACCCGCAGCAGGGCGCCGGGGCGGAGGGGTCCGTCCTCCACCGTCGCCGTCGTCACGTCGCCGCTGCCGGAGGCTCCGGGTCCCCCAGCGGAAACCAGCAGGCGAAGCGGTGGCCGTCGGCGCCGGCGAGCGGTGGCTCCTCGGCCCGGCACCGGTCGGCGGCGCGCGGGCAGCGGGGCGCGAACCGGCAACCGGAGGGTGGGTCGACGAGGCTGGGCGGCTGACCCGGGATGGTTGCCAGCCGCTCACCGGGACGGGCGTCGGCCCGGGGGATGGCCTCCAGCAACGCCCGGGTGTAGGGGTGGCGGGTGGCGCTGAACACCGTGGCGGTCGGGCCCTGCTCCACCACCTTGCCGGCGTACATGACCGCCAGGTCGTCCGTGCTGCCGGCCACCACCCCCATGTCGTGGGTGACGAGGATCACGGCCATGTTCCGTTGGCGTCGCAGCCTTCCGAGCAGGCGGAGGATCTGGCTCTGCACGGTCACGTCGAGGGCGGTGGTCGGCTCGTCGGCGAGCAGCAGCGAGGGATCGCAAGCCAGAGCGATGGCGATGGTCACCCGCTGGCGCATGCCGCCCGACAACTGGTGGGGGTAGTCGCGCAGGCGTCGCTCCGGATCGGGGATGCCCACCGCCTCAAGGAGCGCCCGGGCCCGGCGCCGGGCCTCCTGGCGGCCGACACCGAGGTGGTGGCGCATGCCGTCGGTCAGCTGGGTGCCCACCCGCATCACCGGGTTCAGCGACGTCATCGGGTCCTGGAACACCATCCCGATGCGCCTGCCCCTGACGTCACGAATGACGGCCGGGGGCGCTCCGGCCAGCTCGAGTCCCTCGAAGCACACCGTGCCACCGGTCGAGGCGATGGCCCGACGGGGCAGCAGGCCGACGATGGAGCGCAACAGGACCGTCTTGCCGGAACCGGACTCGCCCACCACGCCGAGGCAGCGGCCGGGCTCGACGCCGAGCGAGACGCCGTCCACCGCCCGCAGCGGGCCCTCCGGCGTGGCGAACCAGGTGCGCAGCTCGTGCATCTCGAGCACCGGCGCGGACTGCGCCGTCACCGCCGGCCACCTCGAGCATCGATCATCGACCGCAGACGTTCACCGGCGAGGTTGAGGGCGAAGACCGTGAGGAACATGGCCACCGACGGGAACAGCACGATGAGCGGGTCGGTCTGGATCTCCTGGCGCCCGCCGGCGATGATGTTGCCCCACGTGGGCGTCTGGGGCGGCACGCTCAGCCCCATGAAGCTGAGCGCCCCTTCGGCGACGATGGCGACGGCGGCGGCCAGCAGCCCGAAGGTGAGAAGGCTCGGCAGGATGTTGGGCGCCACCTCGCGCCAGAGCACCCGCCACGAGGACGCGCCGGTGCTCCGGGCGGCCAGCACGAACTCGCGCTGGGCCAGGACGAGAGTGTTGGCCCGGGCCAGGCGCAGGAACACCGGCACGGTGACCACGGCGATGGCGATGATGATGTTCACCAGCGTCTTGCCGAAAAAGGCGGTGATGAACAGCAGCAGGATGAGGGCCGGGAACGAGAGCATGGCATCGGCCACGGTCATCAGCGCCGCCTCGACTTTGCCCCGGAAGTAGCCAGCCACCGCCCCCAGGGGGGCACCGACCGCCAACCCGATCAGGATGGAGAAGAGCCCGACGGCTAGCGACACCCGGGCCCCGTAGATGATGCGCGAGAGCAGGTCGAGTCCCACCGCGTCGGTGCCGAGCCAGTGGTGAGCGCTCGGGCCGGCGGCCAGTGAGGAGAAGTCGCTGATATTCGGGTCGCGCAACGGAAGCAGCGAGGCGGTGGCGGCCAGGACTCCCACCAACGCCAGCCATCCGACGCTCAGCCAGAACACCGGCCCCAGCCGAGCGGAGGCCCTCAGGGAAAGCGTGGCGCTGGGCAGGGAGGGGGCGGCCTCGGCCGCCACCAACAGGTTGGGGTCAGGCTGCTGCGACATGGCGGGTTCGGGGGTCGAGAACGGCGTATAGGAGGTCGACGCCCAGGTTGATGGCGACGTACACCACGACGGTGAAGAGGATCACACCCTGGATCATCACCAGGTCGTGGGCGAAGATGGAGCTCACCAGGAGCATGCCCACGCCGGGTAGGCCGAAGAGAAACTCGACGACCACCGCCCCGCTCATGAGCTGGCCCACGTTGAGCCCGGCCAGAGTGATGAGCGAGAAGGAAGAGGGCCGCAGGGCGTAGCGGAAGAGGATCTGCCAGGTCGGCAGGCCTTTGGCCTCGGCCATGGTGACGTGGTCCTCGCGCAGCGTGGCGATCATGTCGCCCCGCAGAACCCTCGAGTAGATGGCGATCTGCGGCAGAGCGAGGGTGAGAGCCGGCAGGGTCATGGACTCGAGGTTGCCGCCCACGCTGTGGGTTAGGTGGGTGAAGCCCGATATCTGCAGCACGTTCAGCTTCACCGGGAAGACGATGATGAGAAGCAGCCCCAGCACGAAGCTGGGCAGGGCGATGGTGGCGAAACTGAGGCCCGACCACGCCCGGTCCACCAACCCCTCGGCCCGGTAGGCGGTGAGGACCCCGACGGGGACGGCCACCGCCAGGCCGAGCACCTGGGCCAGCAGCATCAGCTCGATGGAGACCGGCAGCCGCTGGGCCAGGGCCGACACCACGCTCTGGCCGGTCTGGTAGGACTGGCCCAGGTCCCCGTGGAAGGCGCGAGCCAGCCAGTGGCCGTAGGCGGAGATGATCGGACGATCGAGGCCGATCTGGTGGCGGAGGAGGGCCACCTCCTGCTGCGACGCCTGAGGGCCCAGGAAGGCTCGAGCCGGATCGCCCGGAAGCACCCGGACCAGGGCGAAGGTGGCGAAGCTGACGAGCAGCAGGACCGGCGCCAGCTCCAACAGCCGGCCCTTTACTTGCTTCAAACGGCCCCCCTTGGGCTACTGCGACGTGATTGCGGATACCAGGGTCCGGCGCCATTACTAACGCGTCCGACCCGGTCCTGCAGGGACGCCCGCCGGTAGTGTCCCGCCCGGCGGCCGCCGGCCGCCGGACCCCGGGAGGCGTGGGATGAAACTCGGTCTGCAGCTCGGCTACTGGGGCGCCCAGCCGCCCGCCGACGCCAGGGACAAGGTTCTCGAAGCCGAGAAGCTGGGCTTCGACACGGTGTTCGCCGCCGAGTCGTGGGGATCCGACGCCTTCACGCCCCTCGCCTGGTGGGGTTCGGAGACCCAGCGCATCCGGCTGGGAACCTCGATCGTGCAGATGTCGGCCCGCACCCCCACGTCGACGGCGATGCACGCTTTGACCCTCGACCACCTGTCCGGCGGCCGGGTGGTGCTCGGCCTCGGCCTCTCCGGCCCCCAGGTGGTGGAGGGCTGGTACGGACAGCCCTTCGGCAAGCCTCTCGCCCGCACCCGCGAGTTCGTGGGGATCGTCCGGCAGGTGATGGAACGCAACGGCCCGGTGACGAGCGCCGGTCCGCACTACCCGCTTCCCTACTCCGGGGCCAACTCCATCGGCATCGGCAAGGCCCTCAAGCCCATCACCCACCCGTTGCGGGCCGACCTGCCGATCTGGCTCGGAAGCGAGGGGCCCAAGAACATCGCCCTGACGGCGGAGATCGCCGACGGCTGGCTTCCCATCTACTACTCGCCCACCGTGGCCGACATGTACAACTCCTGGCTCGACGAGGGCTTCGCCCGTCCCGGCGCCCACAGCAGCCGCGACCGGTTCGAGATCGCCGCCAACTGCCAGGTGGTGGTGACCGACGACGTCGACCGGACGCTCGAAGCCATGCGGCCGATGTTGGCCTTCTACATCGGCGGCATGGGCGCCAAGGAGATGAACTTCCACAAGAACGTCTTCGCCCGCATGGGTTACGAGAAGGAGGCCGACCACATCCAGGACCTGTTCTTCGAGGGCAGACGGGACGAGGCCACCGCCGCCGTCCCCCTCGAAGCGGTCGACGACATCTCCCTCGTCGGCCCGCCCGAGCGGATCCGCGACCGGCTGGCCGCATGGGAGGAGGCGGGCGTCACCATGCTGGTGATCGGGGCCCGCTCCCTGCAGGAGATGCGTGGGGTGGCCGAGGTGATCCTGGAGGCCTGAGCGGCCCCCGCCCGGCTTTGCCACGGTTTGAGAACAGGTTCTATTCTGGCGCGGCTGGGAGCGGCACCGGGGAAGAGGAGCGACCGTGACCGACATCGGATTCTGGCGTCTGGCCCAGAACGACCCGTCGAAGCTCGCCGTGGTGGACCCCGAGGAGAGACAGGTCACCTACGGGGAGCTGCTGGCCGAGTCCAACCGGCTGGTGCACGGCCTGCGCCGCCTCGGCCTAAAGGAGGGCGACGGGATCGTCACGGTGCTGCCGAACGGCATCGACATGTACGCCCTGTACTTCGCCGCCCTGCAGGCCGGCTGGTACATCACCCCGGTCAACTTCCATCTGGCCGGGCCGGAGATCGCCTACATCGCCGAGGACTGCGAGGCCAAGGCCATCGTCGTCCACGAGCGGTTCTCGGAAGCCTGTGAGGCGGCGGCCAAGGAGCTGTCCATCCCCGCCGAGGGCCGTTTCGCCATCGGCGACGTCCCCGGCTTCCGGCCCTACCGCCAGCTGACCGACGGCCAGCCCGAAACGCTGCCGGAGGGCCGGGTGGCGGGCCAGGCCATGCACTACACCTCGGGCACGACCGGCAAGCCCAAAGGGGTGCGGCGGTCCCTGAGCGGCGCCAACCCCGACGAGGTGGCCGGCGGCCTCTCCGGCGTGCTCTTCATGTTCGGGCTCCAGCCCGACGACGGCAACGTGCACATCTGCGGCTCTCCGCTCTACCACACCGCCGTCCTCGTCTTCTCCTCGGCGGCGCTGCATCTCGGGCACCCGGTCGTCCTCATGGACAAGTGGGACCCCGAGGACATGCTGCGCCTGATCGAGAAGTACCGGGTGACCCACAGCCACATGGTTCCCACCCAGTTCCACCGGCTGCTGGCCCTGCCCAACGAAGCCAAGCAGCGCTACGACATCTCGTCGCTGCGTTGCATGATCCACGCCGCCGCCCCCTGCCCTCCCGACATCAAGCGGGCCATGCTCGACTGGTGGGGGCCGGTGATCTACGAGTACTACGCCGCCACCGAGGGCGGAGGGACTCTCGTCACCCCGGAGGAGTGGCTCAAGAAGCCGGGCACCGTCGGGCGCCCCTGGCCGACCTCGGAGATCCGCGTTCTCGACGACGACGGCCGCGACGTGCCCACGGGTGAGACCGGCACCGTCTACATGAAGCTGCCGGCGGCCACCTTCGAGTACTTCAAGGACAAGGAGAAGACCGAGGAGAACCGCCGGGCCGGGTTCTTCACCGTGGGTGACGTCGGCTACCTCGACGAGGACGGCTACCTGTTCCTCTGCGATCGCAAGTCCGACATGATCATCTCGGGCGGGGTCAACATCTATCCGGCCGAGATCGAAGCGGCGTTCCTCACCAACCCGAAGGTCGCCGACGTTGCCGTGTTCGGCATCCCCCATCCGGACTGGGGCGAGGAGATCAAGGCGGTGGTCGAGCCGGCGGCTGGTGCGGAGCCCGGTCCGGAGCTGACCGAGGAGCTGCTGGCCCACTGCCGCGACCGCCTGGGGCGGTTCAAGATCCCGCGCAGCATCGACTACATCGACGAGATGCCGCGTGACCCGAACGGAAAGCTGTACAAGCGCAAGCTGCGCGACCCCTACTGGGTCGGGCGCGACCGGGCCATCTGACCCCCCAGGTGGGGATGGGCCGCTAACAGGAGCCGGGCGGCCCGCTCGAGCTCGTCCCCGACGGTGGACAGCGGCGTGCGCCCGCTGGCCCAGCTGGTGAGGGACGAGTACCAGACGTGCTGCAGCACGGCGATGATGCCTTCGAGCTCGTCGTCGCTGACGCCCACCACGATCGAGCCGGTCATGGCGGTGATGTGTCCCCGCACCTCGGCGGCCGCCGCCGCCACCCCCGGCTCGGCCGAGGCCAACGCCTTCACCAGGGCGGCGGTGAGCACCGGGTGGCGCTCGAGCGCCCGGCAGCCCCGGCGCAGGACGTCTACCAGCCGGTCGGCGGGGGTGGCGCCCCGGGCGGGGACCTGGGCGAGGCGTCCCTGCAGCTGGCCGGACCACTCGACCATGGCCGCGGCCAACAGGTGGTCCTTGGAGCCGAAGTAGCGGTAGATGGTGCCGAGGGCGACCCGGGCCCGGTTCGCCACCTCGCGCATGTTGACCGCCTCGTAGCCGCCTTCCGCTCCGAGCTCCAGGGCGGCCTGGATGACCCGATCGCGGCGGGCGAGCTGCTTGCCGCTCAGGGGGGACCCGTCCATGGTGGTCGTGACCGGCGGGTGCTCGGCACCGTCGGCGCGCGGGATGGCCACCCTGGTTAGCGACCCTTGAAGACCGGCGCCCGCTTCTCCATGAAGGCGCGCGGCCCCTCCTTGGCGTCCTCGCTCATGAAGACCTGCATGCCGATGGCGCTCTCGACCCGCATGGCCTCGTCCTCGGGCAGAGACTCGGTCTCGCGCAGCGCCCGCAGGACGGCCTGGACGGCAACCGGCCCGTTGGCCGCGATCTTCTCGGCGATCTCCAACGCCTGTTCGAGAGCGTGGCCGTCGGGCACCACGTAACCGATGAGACCGATGTCCTTGGCCTCCTGGGCGGTGATGTGGCGACCGGTCAGGAGTATGTCGGCGGCCAGCGTGTAGGGGATCTGACGGCGCAGGCGCACGGTGGAGCCGCCGAGCGGGAAGAGCGACCAGCGCACCTCCGACACCCCGAAGCGGGCGCTCTCGCCGGCCACGCGGATGTCAGTGGCCTGCAGGATCTCGGTGCCCCCGGCGACGGCGGCCCCTTCGACCGCGGCGACCAGGGGCTTGCTGAGACGGAAGCCCTTCAGGAGGGGCTTGATGACGCCCGACGCGATGCCGCTCGCCGGGGACTCGCCTTGCTGCTCGGCCTTGAAGGAGTCCCCGGGATGGGTCTGGGTCATGGCCTTGAGGTCGGCGCCGGCGCAGAAGGCGCCGCCGGCCCCGGTGAGGATGGCCACCCTGATGTCGGGGTTGGTGTTGACCTCGTCCCAGGCCTCGCCCATGAGCTGCAACATCTCGCCCGACAGGGCGTTGCGCGCCTCCGGGCGGTTCATGGTGAGGACCAGGGTGTGCCCGACGCGCTCGGTCAGCAGGTGAGGCTCGCTCATCCCGGCAGTAGAACACATTCTATTTTCGGCCGGCAAGCCCGCCCGGTGCCCACACCTCGGCGGGCAGGGCGTCCGAGCCGTGGGCCGCCGCCCCCTCGATGAGGGTGGCCAGCACGGTGGCCCCGGCGGCCGCCTCGGCCGTGTCCGGGAAGCGGTCGAGCACCACCAGATCGGCCGCCGCCCCCGGGCGCAAGGGCCCCGACAGGCCGCACACGCCGGCGGCGGACGTGGTGACGGCGCCCAGCGCTTCGCTCAGACGCACCCGTTCGGGACCGGGCCGGGAGGCGGCCGCGGCCACCATCCCGAGAGGGTCGGGCACCCCCGTGGGAGAGTCCGACCCCGCCGCCACCCGCACCCCCGACGAGACGAACGAGCCCATGCGGTAGAGCCACTCCTGCTCGGGCTCCGACAGCTGACGGCGGTACTTGAGGGCCCGGTCCACCATGAACCGGGGGTTGGTGACTACATCGGCTCCCGAGGACGCCACCGCCGCGACCTGTTCCGGCAGGCACAGGCCGACGTGCTCCAACCGGTCCGGCCACGAAGCGTTCCGGTCACCGGCGAGGGCGAGGGCGGCGCTGAGCTCCTCGACGTCGACGCAGTGGACGGCCACGGGCCACCGGTGGGCCCGGCACTCCTCGATGCCAGCCGCGATCGACCCGCTCGGATCGGCCGGATCCGGCATCACCTTGCCGTGGCCCAGCCGAAAGGGCCCTCCGCCGTCGCCCCCGGAGACGGGGTCGCCCGGTCGGAGGCCGGCCCCCCTCAACAGGCCGACCGAGCCCGAACCCACCATGGCCACGATCCGTTGGGCGACGACGCCGTCGACCGACAGCTCCTCGAGCCGTTCGAGGGCGAGGCGGTCGTTGGTGTGGGTGGCGTCGCCCACCGCCACCAGGCCGGCGGCGGCCATGGCGGCGCTGACCGCCCCGCTGGCCCGCCGCAGCTCCTCCCAGCCCAGGGGCGGAACCAGCCCAGCGAGGACCGCAGCCGGCTCGGCGACGACGCCGGTCGGGCGACCCTCCGCTCCCCTCTCCAGCCGCGGGTCGTCAGTACCCACCTGCCGGAGGGCGGCCCCGTTGAGCAGAGCGGCGTGGCCGGTGGCGTGGTGCACGACCAGGGGCCGATCAGGAACGGCCCGGTCCAGCTCCGCGACGGTCGGCTGGCGGCCCTCGGTGGTGAGGGACTCGTCCCAGCCGTGGGCCCGCAGCCACGCACCCCGCCCGGCGGAACCCCACGCCGATTCGGCGGCGAGCCGGGCCAGGAGGGTCTCCACATCAGGGACACCCGCCAGGTCCACCGACAGGACGCCCGCCGCCGTGGCCAGGAGGTGGACGTGAGGGTCGACGAAACCGGGCAGGACGGCCCACTCGGGCGCCAGCCGGAGAACTCTCTCGCCCGGCGCCGCGGCCCCCTCCGCCAGCACGGCCTGGACCCGGCCGTCGGCCACGACGAGCCCCCCGGCCCAGGGGCGGGAAGGGTCACCGGTCCAGACCCGGCCCACCACGGCCAGCCCGGCGCTCACCGCCCTAGTCGCCGCCGGTGAAGACCGGAAGGAGATTGCGCCGCACCAGCTTGCCGGTGGAGGTGCGGGGGAGCGCATCCATGATGATCACCCGCTCGGGGCGCTTGTAGCCCGGAAGGCGACGGGCGCAGAAGGCCAGCACGTCCTCGGCCGTCAGGCCCGAGCCGGGGCGGGCGACGACGGCGGCGCCGACCCGCTCTCCCCACTCCTCGTCCGGCACCCCGACCACGCCGACGTCGGCGACATCGGGGTGCTCGAACAAGGCGGCCTCGACGTCCTCCGGAGACACGTTCTCGCCGCCCCTGATGATCAACCCGCCGGCCCGACCGCCGAGGAAGAGATAGCCGTCCTCTTCGAGATGACCGAGGTCGCCGGTGTGCAGCCACCCGGCGTCGTCGACGGTCCCCCGGGCCTCGGCGGAGGGCGCGCCCCAGTAGCCGGCCATGGTCCGGGCGGTGCGGATGAGGACCTCGCCGGTCTGGCCGGCCGGAAGGTCGTTGCCATCGTCGCCCACCACCCTCAGCTCGACGTCGTCGACCGGCCGCCCCACCGACGAGAGGCGGCGGGTCTTCGCCTCCACCTCCTCGGGCCCTCCGCTCAACCGGTGATCGTCGGGGCTCAGAACGGCGACGGTCGCGGTGGTCTCGGTCTGGCCGTAGGCGCCGGAGAACGAGACGGTCGACGGAAACGTCTGCAGCGCCCGCAGGATGAGGCTCGGCGGCATGGGCGCGGCCCCGTAGGTGACCAGTTCGAGACTGGAAAGGTCGCGCTTGGCGACGTCGGGGTGGGCCAGGAGGCGGGCCAGCATGGTGGGCACCAGGAAGCCGTGGGTCACCCGGTGTCGCTCGACGGCGTCGAGCCACTCGCCGGCGTCGAACTGCGCCAGCAGGACGGCGGGACGGCCTCCGTAGACGGCGGACAGAAGGGAGGAGATGGCCGCCACGTGATGGAGCGGCGCGGCGACGATCGTCCGGCCCCGGTCGGTCCCGTCGGCGCACTCGGACCGGTTCATGACGTAACCGGTGAGAGCACCGTGGGTCAGCATGACGCCTTTCGGCAATGACGTGGTGCCGCTCGTGTACAGGACCACGGCCACGTCGTCGTCGTCCACGTCGGCCGCCTCGACGACCGGGTCCCGTCGCTCGAGCTCCGCCTGGTAGTCGGGGCCGAACACCGTCACCGGCACGCCGCCGGCCTGAGCGCGCACCAGGTCGGAGTAGCGGCCCTCGGTGAACACGATCCTGGCTTGCGAGTCACCGAGCAGGTGGGCGAGCTCCTCCCCACCCGCCCGGCAGTTCATCGGCACCGCCACCGCTCCGAGCACGGCGGCACCGAAGAGCACCTCGGCGTAGGCCGCCTGGTTGGTCGAGAACACACCCACCCGGTCGCCCCGCCCCACGCCATGGTCGGCGAGAGTGGCGGCCACCCGGCCGGCGGCGTGGCGCAGCTGGCCGTAGGTGCGGGGCTGGCGGCCCAGGAACACCTCCTGCTCCGGCACGATCGACGCCGGGATGTCGAGCAGCATGGCCAGGTTCACGGCGTCCTCCCGGTGGCTGCCGACGCCGGGCGTCGTCGGGGACCGGCCGTAAAATAGAACCTCTTCCGAGGCCGTCCGGCCCCCGACGTCCCGCCAGGCGGCACGGGCCGTGGCCCGACGCCGAGGAGGCGGCCGGGCCGACAGAAGGTGCGGATAGGGTGACCGGCGGAGGGACCGATGGCGAACGACACCGGCAAGAGGTACGGCTGCGAAGAGTGCGGCGGGGAGATCATCGTGACCAAAGGCGGCCAGGGAGAGGTCCGGTGCTGCTCGAAGGTGATGGTCCGCAAGTGACGATCACGCCGGCCAGGGGGTGCCACGTTGCAGATCGGTAAGCGGTACCGGTGCGAGTCGTGTGGCACCGAGGTGCTGGTGACCAAGGCCAGCGACGGGCAGCTGTCCTGTTGCGACTCGGACATGGAGCTCGTCAAGCCGAAGCAGACCGCTTCGGCCGACTAGCCGGCCCCCGCCCGGTCGCCGTGCAGCTGAGCCGGATCCGGGTGGCCAGCCAGGGGCCGGTTGCCGTCCTGACGCTGCCGGGCGGCCCGCTCGACGCCCGCACCATCGTCGAGTTGGACGAGGTCGTCGCCGGCCTGGACGAGGGGGCCGAGACACGGGTCGTCGTGCTCGAAGCGGAGGGCCCCGACTTCTGTAGCGGGACCGAAGCCGGCTCAGACCCCGGGAGCAGCGGAGTCGACCCGCCCCGACGGCTGGCGACAGCTCGAATGCCGATCGTGGCCGCGGTGCGGGGGGCATGCCGGTCCGCCGGGCTGGAGCTCATCCTCGGCGCCGACATGGTCGTGGCCGAAGAAGGATCGGTCTTCGGCCTGTCCGAGCTGGCCGAGGGCCGCCTGACCCGTTGGGGGGGGATCCAGCGGCTGGTACGCGCCCTCGGAGCGCCGACGGCAACCGCCATGGTGCTGCTCGGCCAGGAGATCAGCGCCGGGGACGCCCACCGGCTCGGTCTGGTCCACGAGGTGGCGCCCCCGTCGCGGGCCCGGGCGATCGCCGAGGAGCTGGCCCGACGGGGGCCGCTGGCCCTGGAGTACGCCAAGGAGGCCGTCCGCCGGGGCGCGGAGCTGCCCTTGGCCCACGCCCTCCGGCTGGAAGCCGACTTCAACCACCTGCTGGCCACCTCGGAGGACCGGGCCGAGGGACTGGACGCCTTCTTCGCCAAGCGGCCGCCGCGGTTCAGAGGCAGATGACGGCCGACGGCCCCCTGACCGGGCTGGTCGTCGAGCGGCGGTCGGGCTCGGTCGAAGCGGAGGTCGCCGCCTGGTACCTGGCCGGCTTGGGCGCTGGCGTACGGGCGGCCACACCGTCGGCCTCGCCGTTCGCGGTGGCCGAGACGGTCCGGGCGAGACCCGGCGGCGAGCCCGACGTCGTCCTGGCCGACACCGGCACGACCGGCACCGGCACGACCGGCGCCAGCACGCCGACAGCCGAGCTCGAGGTTGACCCCGACCGCCGCCGGGCCGGCGGTCTGCCGCCGGGCACCTTGCCCTACGCCACCGGTTTGGCCTTGGCCGGTGCCGCCCTGGCCTGCGTCCGTTCCGGTACCCGGGTGTCGGTGAACCCGCTCGACGTGGCCCTGCAGCTCTTCCTCCCCGAGGTCATGGCGGCGTCGTACCGCTCGCCGACCTGGCCGCGACCGCCCGACCCGCTGCCGGCGCCGGGCGGCGGGTGGCTGAACTGCGAGCTGGGCGCGCCGGGCGCCGGCGACGACTTCCGACGCCTGCTCGCCACCCTGCCGGCGGGGGCCGACGCCGGCGAGATCGCCGCCGCCGCTCAGGACTGGCGGCTGCCGGTCTGCGAGTACCTCCCGCGGCGACCGGAAGCAGACGAGCCGGTGGTCCAGCTCGGGGCCGCCTCCTCCCCGTCATCGACCGGGCCCGCCGCTGCCTACCGCCCGGATACGACCCGAGCGGCTCACCAGAGCGGAGCCCCGTTGGCGGGTGTCGTCGTATGCGACCTGACCGCCATGTGGGCCGGACCGCTGGCCACCTGGCTGCTGGGCCGTCTCGGCGCCGAGATTCGCAAGGTCGAGTCGGATGCCCGGCTGGACGGCACCCGGGCCGTGGACGGGCGCGGCATCCACCCCCGGGGCCGCCAACTCCCCCCTGGCGACGACTCGGCCCTGTACAACGCCCTCAACTCGGGCAAGACCCGCTTACCTCTGGACCTCTCCCGCCACGACGACCGCGACCGGCTGTTGGAGGTGATCGCCGACAGCGACGTGGTGATCGACAGCTTCTCGCCCCGCGTCATGCCCAACCTGGCCCTGTCGCCCCGCCACCTTCGTCGGTTCGGGGACCGCCTCGTCACCGCTTCACTGCCCGCCTTCCCCGATGGGCCGCTCCGGCCGTGGGTGGCCTACGGCAACGGCGTCCACGCCATCAGCGGCTTGGGTGATGCCGGAAACGGAACCTACCGGGCTCCTTCGGTGACCTATCCCGACCCGGTCGCCGGCCTCGCCGTATGCGCCGCCGTGCTCGCCGCCCTGGTCGGGCGGGACCGGGGCTCGGCGTGTGGTCATGTCGAGGTGTCTCTACTGGCGGCCATCCGGCCGCTGCTCCGCTTCCCCGCCGAGGCCTGGGCCGCGGCGCCGGCGAGCCGGGGAAGAACGCTGCTGCGCGCCGCCGAGAGCCGCGCAGGCGTGGCGTGGCTGGACGATGGGGCAGGCCGACACCTCTACCCCGTGGGTCCCTTTCGGGGCGGGGCCCTCCCCCTGCCCCTCTCCCCTGCCCCCGGCCTGGCCGCGGTGACGGCATGAGCTCGAACGCCGACCCCCCGCCCCCGGTACGGCTCGAGCTCGACGCAGGGGTGGCGGTGGTGCGGCTCAACCGACCACCGCTCAACATCTACGACCTCGACATGCGAGACGCCCTGATCGAGGCGTTCACGGCCGTGCGCGACATGCCCGCCGCCAGGTGCCTCGTCCTGGCGGCGGAGGGTCCGCACTTCTCGGCCGGCGCCGACCTGCACGAGTTCGGCTCCGCCGAATCGGTGTTCGAGGGCCGCCGTATCCGCTGGCGGCGCGACCCCTGGGGGCCGCTGTTGGAGATGGACAAGCCCTCGGTGGCCGCCCTGCACGGCTACGCCCTCGGAGCCGGTCTCGAGATGGCCCTCCTCTGCGACATCCGGGTGGCCGCACCCGACACCGTCGTCGGGCTGCCGGAGACCAAGCTCGGAATGCTGCCCTCCGCCGGGGGCAGCCAGACCCTCACCCGGGCGGTCGGTCGGGCCCGGGCCCTGCCGGCCGTGCTGCTCGGCGACAACCTGGAGGCAGCCGAAGCTCTCCGGACCGGCGTCGTGCACCAAGTGGTCGACGACGTCGATGGCGTTGCCATCCGGCTCGCTCGTCGCCTGGCCGAGCTCGAGCCCGCAGTGGTGGCAGCAGCCAAGCGGGCGCTGCGGGCCGCGTCAGACCTGCCGCTGGACGCCGGGTTGGAGGCGGAGGCCGGTCTGGCGTCGGCGCTGCGCCGGCGGGGCTGACAGCCCCGGGTGCGACGTTCAGGCCCACTCCACCTCCTCCAGCGGTGGAGTAACTCGCAGAGCCGGGCTCAAGGTGCCCCAGACGGCGAGGGCCACCGCCACCGAGCCGAACACTGCGACTGCCACCCGGGCCGACACCTCCAGCAGGAAGCCGGCTACCAGCGGTCCGAGCGGGCTGAACGAGAGCGACACCAGGCTTCGAGCCGCCTCGGCCCGGCCGAGTAGGCGGTCGGGCGTCATGGCTATCCGGTAGCCGTGCACGACCGAGTCGCTCGAAGGGATGACCAGCGCGGTGGGGATGAGGCTCGCCGCCAGCACGTACGGGCTCGGCCAGGCGAGAAACGCCACGACGGCGGTCGCCGCCCACAGCTCGGTCAGCAGGATCTGGCGGGGGCGCAGCCGGCGCCGGATGACCGCCGACAACAGCGCCCCGGCCAGCACCGACGCGCCGAAGGTCGCCACCAGCCCTCCGACGGCGCCGGCCGCCAACCCGTGACGTCGGGCCACGACAACCAAAGCCAGCAACAACCCCGGCCCGATGAAGTTCCCGGCCCCGAAGGCCAGGGCCGACGTGCGGAGAAAGGGCTGCGACCACAGGAACCGGAACCCCTCCGCCACCCGGCGGCGCAGGGGGGCGGGATCCGCCGCTCGCTCCTGCTGAAAGGGCGTTCGCATGGCCAGCAGGGATGCCGTCGACAGCAGATAGGAGCCGGCGTCCACCAGGAAGGGCAGGGAGCGCGCCAGCCCGAACAGGGCTCCCCCGAGAGGCGGCCCCACCAGCTGGACCGCGGCCCGGCGCCCGCTCTGGGCGGCGGCGGCGGCCGGAAGCTGGGAAGGCGGGACCACCGAGCGCACGGCGCCGGCCTGGGCGGAGGTGAAGATGGCCGTCCCCGCTCCTTCGACCAAGGCGACCACCGCGATGCCCCACAGGACCACACCATGAACCACGAGGGTGACGCCGAGGCCGGCCACCGCGGCCAGGCGCAGCCCGTCGGCGGCGATCATCAACGTTCGGCGGGCCCACCGGTCGGCGGCGGCGCCGGCGGGCAGGGTGCAGGCCACCACACCGGCGGACCTGACGAACCCGACGATTCCAGCGTCGCCGGCGGAGTGGGTGAGGGCCAGCACGAGGAGGGGGTAGGCGATCGACGTCGCCTGGGTGCCGGCGTTGGACAGCAACTGTCCCGACTGGAGGAGAAGGAAGTCGCGGTTGCGGGCCAGGGGTGCTGGGGCTACCGGCTCCACCGGCCCATCCTCGCGTGGAACCGGCGTGGCTTCGGCGGCTCACGGCGTCCCCTACCCGGGCAACCCCATGGCTGGGGCCCGGTGGACCAGCTCCGAGTGGGGCGGAGCCAGGTCCAGTCCGTCGACGTCGTCGAGCAGTCCCGGCGCCGACCCCGGCTGGCCCCTGACCCCGTACTGCCAGACCACCCGGTCGGTGCGGGGGTCGACGACGATCACCCGGTCGTTCGAGTCGTCGGTGGCGATGACATCTCCGTTCGGCAGCGGCAGGGCCAGCGACGGCTTGTTCAGGGCGTCCGGCCCCGCGGGCCGGTAGCGCCACAACAGCCGGCCGGAGCGGTCGAACGTCTCGATCTGGCCCGGGCTCGAATAGTCGACCGTCAGGTAGACACCCGGGGAGACCTCGTTGCTGTCCGACGGGTAGGCCACCCCCGGCGGATGCCACGACCCGTAGATGCGTCCGGCGAGGTCCATCTCGTCGACCCAGTCACCGTTGATCTCGGTGACCAGGTAGTGGCCGTTGCCCATCGGGAACGCCCCGTTCGGGCTGCCGAAGCGGGCCGGCGGGTCGTGCCGGCACGCACTGGTGGTCGTCCCGTAGATGCGGGAGGGCACGTGAGATCGGGGGGCGATCAACAGAAGGCGGCAGTTCTTGATGTCGGCGGTCAGCACGTACCCGTCGGGCAGCACGAGAGCGTCGTCCGGGTTGGAGAGCTGGTTGACCGCCGATCCGGGGGTGCCGGGGGCGCCGTAGCGCCAGACGATCCGCCGGGTACGGATGTCGATCAAGGTGACCACCGAGAACTCCTCCTCGGTGGCGATGATCTGGCGGCCGTCGGGGGTGAAGAAAGCGTCGTCGGGGGTCCGGAACTCGACCCCTGGGGGCAGGTCGCCCGGCTGGGGGAACGTCCAGGTGACCTGGCCCTGCGGATTCACCATCACCAACCGGTCGTTGCCCTCGTCGGCGATGAGTAGGGAGGCGGGAAGGACCGACGGATCCGAGCCGGGGGCGAGGTGGCCGGCGGTGACGGCGGCGGAAGCCGCTGGTTCGGCGACGGGCCGGGTCGCGTCGGGCGACGCGACCGGGGAGCCGCCGCCCCCGAGCTGCAGCCCCACCACCACAACCGCCACCACCAGCGCCGAGACCAAGGCCACAGCCGTGCGCCGCCGCCGCATGGCCAGAGGCTGACGCCCCCGTGACCGGCGGACGGTGCGCCGAAGGTCCTCGGCGCCCGGGCCTTTGGTCCCAAACCCGGCGGTGCGAAGGGATCAGAAGACCGAGGCCGGCGGCGGCGTGTCCTCGGTCGTCTCCTCGAGGGCCCCGGCCGCGAACAGCTTGGCCACCTCGTCGTCTTCCATGCCGAGCAACTCGGCGCAGATCTGCCTGGTGTGCTCGCCGAGGGCGGGCGCCGGTCGGATGATCGGGTCGGCCATGCCGGACGCCCGGAAGGCGGGGCCCTCGAGGACCATCCGGCCGGTGCCGGGCTGGTCGATCTCGCGGATGTAGCCGCGGTGGAGGTGGTGGGGGTCCTCCAGCTCGTCGCTGGCGTACATCATCAACGCCGCCGGCACCCCGTGCGCCTGCAGGGTCTCCATGACCTGGCGGTCGGTCCGTGACGCCGTCCATTCGGTGATGCGGCGGTCGATCTCATCGTGGGCTTGGCGGCGGCCCTCGACCCGGGCGAGCTCGTCCGCCGCCGCCCACTCCGGGTCGCCCATGGCCTGGCGCAGGGCCTCCCAGTCAGCGTCGTGCCGGCAGGTGATGACGCACCAACGCTCCTCGCCCGAGCAGGGGTAGACGCCCCACGGAGCCCCCCGTTCGCTGCGGTTTCCGGCGGGACCGACGGACCCGGGCTCCAGGCTCTCCTTGAGCAGAAGATCAGAGAGCAGGTAGACGACCGTCTCGACCTGGGCGGCCTCGACGTGGCATCCGGCCCCCGTCCGGCTTCGGGCGATCAGGGCGGCCAGGGCCGCGGTGGCGCAGACCCGGCCGACCAGGTGGTCGGGGTAGATGACGAAGGCCCCCGGCGGGGCCTCACTGCCGGGGAAGTTCCAGAGATGGGTGAGGCCGCCCACCGTGCGGGTGCTGGGGCCGTAACCGAGCCAGTCGCTCCACGGTCCCCAGGAGCCGAGCAGCTGGCTACTCACCATCACCAGGCCGGGATTGATGGCCCGCACGTCGTCCCAGCCGAGGCCGATCTCGTCCATGGTGCCGGTCGAGTTGTTTTCGATCATGACGTCGGCGTCGGCTATCAACCGTTTGATCACCCCCATGCCCTCGGCCGTCTTGATGTTCACGCCGAAGCTCCGCTTCGACCGGCTGGAGGAGGCGAAGGACGCGCTCATCTCCGAGCCGGCCACCACCCGGATGAAGTCCGGGTAGGCGCGGCTTTCGATCTTGATGACATCGGCGCCGTACTCGGCGAACATCCGGGCGGCCTCCACCCCAACCCCGCCGTGGCCGAAGTCGAGGACCCGCAGGCCGACGAACGGAAGGCCGGGGGCCGGCGCGCCAGTGGAGCCAGCCGGATCGCCGAGGTCGACCGGCGGCTCGGCCCAGACCTCCTCGCTGTCGTGTTCCCCGACCTGTGGCGCCCGGTGGCGGAAGCCGGCCCGGCGCCCGTCGATCTCGACCACACTGTCGGCCACCGCGCCGGTCACCCCCGGGGCCACCTCCGCCCGCGTGAAGGTGGCCCGCTCGACGAAGTGGTCGGCGGCGAGGACCGCCGGTGGGGGCAGAACCGGCGTCATGACGATGCCCCGGCGCTGAGCCTCGGCCGACAGCTCGACCATGGTCTTGTCGGCGAAGAGCTCGCGGTACATCGGGTCGAGAATGTCCTCCTGGATGCTCATGCGGGCGAGCAGGCCGTCCCAGTGCTCGTCCTGGAGGACGTCGGGCTCGCCCAGCCACGCTCGCATGGCCCGCCAGTGGCGAGGGCTGATGATGACGAGGCGCACCCAGCCGTCGGCGCAGGGATAGAGGGGGTAGACGGGGCCCGCTCCCATCCGCACCTCGCCGTACAGGCCCCCGGCGAACTTGATGGCGCTGGAGTTGGGAAGGCTCCAGTCGGTCGTCTGGGCTGCCGCCTGCATGATCGACAGGTCGATGTGCTGGCCGGCGCCGGTGTGCAACGCCTGCCAGTGACCGGCCAAGGCGGCGAAGGCGCCCACCACCCCGGCGACGTCATAGGCCATCGAGCCCGGCACCATCAGGGGCGGCAGCTCGGGGATGCCCGAGCGGAACAGCATCCCGGAGATGGCGACCATCACCGGGTCGGTCGCTACGTAGTCGCGGTAGGGGCCGGTTTGGCCGAAGTCGGTGGCCGACACCACCACCAGGCGCCCGAACCGCTGGACCAGCTCCGCCGGATCGAGCCCGTGGGCGCCCAGCTCGCCCGGGCGGGTGGTCTCGATGAGGACGTCGGCCCCGCTCAGGAGGTCGAGGAGGCGCTGGCGGCCGGCCTCGGCGGAAAGGTCGGCAGTAATGCCGCGCTTGTTGGCGTTGCGCACGGCGAAGTAGAGGCTGTGCTCGCCGTGGAACGGAGGCAGCCGTCGCGAACGGGCGCCCTCGGGGGGCTCCACCCTCACCACGTCGGCGCCGAGGTCGGCTAGGAGACGCCCGGCGAGCTCGGCCTTCTCGTCGGCCAAGTCCACCACCCGCAGTCCGGCGAGCGGAAGCGGTGCCGCGGGGTCAGGCTCCATTTGCTCCCCGATCAGGACGCGGCGGCGGCCCGCACGCCGGCCTGGAAGCGCACCGGGAGGTGCTTGATGCCGCCGATGAAGTTCGACCGCAGTGGCTGGGCGTCGCCCAGCGACTCGACCTTCGGCACCCGGCGGGTCAGCTCCTCGAAGAACAGCTTCATCTCCATGCGGGCCAGGTTGGCCCCCAGGCAGTGGTGGGGCCCGCCACCACCGAAGGCGATGTGGGGATTGGGGTCGCGGGTGATGTCGAAGCGGAATGGATCCTGGAAGACGTCCTCGTCGCGGTTGGCCGAGACATACCAGATGCTGACCTTGTCGCCCTCCTCGAGCTGATGGCCCTTGTACTCGTGGGCGCGGGTCACGTTGCGCTTGAAGTACATCACCGGCGAGGCCCAGCGAAGGACCTCCTCGATGGCGGAGTCGCTCAGTTGCGGGTTGGCGACCAGCTTGTCGTACTGGTCGGGGTTCTCGAGGAAGGCGTTCATCCCGTGGGCGATGGCGTTGCGGGTGGTCTCGTTGCCGGCCACCGCCAGCAGCATGAAGAACAGGTTGAAGTCCATGTCCGACAGGGCGTCGCCGTCCACGTCAGCCGACAGCAACTTGGTGATGATGTCGTCCTCGGGCTGGGCCCGGCGGACCTCGGCGAGGTTCTGGGCGTACATGAACATCTCGATCTGGGCTTCCTGGGCCTGCTCCTGGGAGACCGAGTACTCGGGGTCCTCGCTGCCGACCATCCGGTTGCTCCAGTCGAACAGCTTGTGGCGGTCGTCCTGGGGCACGCCCATCAGCTCGGCGATCACCTGCAGCGGAAGCTCGGCCGCCACGTCGACCACGAAGTCGACGTCACCCTTGGCGATGGCCTCGTCGATGATCCGGATGGTCATGTCGCGGATGTGCGGCTCGAGCATGCCGATCATCCGAGGGGTGAATCCCCGGTTGACCAGCTTGCGGTAGCGGGTGTGATCCGGCGGGTCCATGGTCAGCATGAGCCGGCCGCCGTCGCCGAAGTCGGGCGGGATCAGCTCCTCTTCGAGGCCGATAACGCCGCCCCGTGACTGTTCAGAGGAGTAGGTCTTGCCGTCGCGGCCGATGGCGGTGACGTCGTCGTGCTTGCTGAACACCCAGAACCCGGGGCCGTTGGGCTCCGGGTGCCGGTAGATGGGGGCGTTCTTGCGCAGCCAGGTGAACCACTCATGGGGGATGCCCTGGCTGAACCGGTCGCGGTCCAGCAGATTGATGTCGCTGAGCTCCATGATCAGGTCTCCTCCTGCGTAGCGGGTGTCACGGGTTGTGTCCTCATCGGGCGCCGGCCAGTGACCGGGGGTGGTTGCGGGCCAGGGCGGCGTCGAGCGCCTCAGCGTCGGCGGTGGTGAGCCGTCGGTATCCGTCCTGGCGGCCCGGCCGCCACCAGATCGGGTCATCACCGGTCCAGCGCTCGGCGGCCAGCTGGCGCTTCAGGACCTTGTTGGTCTCGGTCTGGGGCAGGGCCTCAGAGACCCGGACGAAGCGGGGAGCCCACTTGGCGCCGAGGTCGGCTTGGGCGGCCAGGAACTCGCCGAAGCCGGCGGGGTCGAAGCGGGCGCCGGGAACCAAGGCCAGGGCCGCCATCACCTCGTCTCCGACGTCGGTTGCCGGCACGGCGTAGACCGCGGCCAGGACGACGTCAGGGTGACGCATCAGGATGCGCTCCACCGGGGCGGCGGTGAAGTTCTCGCCGTCCACCCGGAGCCGCTCGATGGTCCGCCCGGCGAAGTAGTAGAAGCCTTCTTCGTCGGCGAAGGCCAAGTCACCGCTCCAGTACCAGCCGCGGCGCATCCGTTCGGCGTCGGCCTCGTCGTCGCGGTAGTAGCCCTCGAATGAACCGGCGCCCGCCGTGTTCACCAGCTCCCCGATGGCCTCCTCGGCGTTGAGCAGCTCACCGGACGGCGAGAAGCGCGCCGGCGGGCACGGGCTCATGGTGTCGGGGTCGAGGATCTGGACCCCGGGGGCGGGGCGACCGAGCGCCCCTTCGGGGGTGTCCGGCGTCCGGCTCACGATGACGCCGCCCTCGGTCGAGCCGAACCCGTCGACGACGGTGCACCCGAACCGGTCGGCGAACCGCTTGACATCGCGGTCGGCGCCCTCGTTGCCGAAGGCGATGCGCAGCGGGTTGTCGCCGTCGTCGGGACGGGCCTCGGTGGCCAGGATGTAGCTGAGCGGCTTGCCCACGTAGTTGAAGTAGGTGACGCCGTAACGGCGCACGTCGGGAAGGAAGCCCGACGCCGAGAACCGCCGGCGCAGCACCATGGTGGCGCCCGCGGCCAGAGCCGGGCCCCACCCGGCCATCATGGCGTTGGAGTGGAACAGCGGCATGGCCAGGTAACACACGTCGTCGGCAGCCAGGCCGAACCGCTCCGACAGGTTGACCCCGGGGAATCCGATCTTGCGCTGGGTGCAGCGCACCGCCTTCGGGGCGCCGCTCGTCCCCGAGGTGAAGATCAGCATCATGAGCTCGTCCGGGTCGCGCTCCTGGTCCGGGATCGGGGCATCGGCGAAGGCGGCCAGGGTCGGGCCGAACTCCTCGGAGTCGATGTCGATGATCCGGTCGGCACCGAAGGGCAGCTCCAGCCCCTCGAGGAGGGGGCGGTGCCGGGCCTCCGTCACGATCAGCTGGCAGTCGGTGTGGGAGACCGAGGCGGCCAGCTCCGCGCCCCGGAAGGTCGGGTTGAGGCCCACCACCACCAGGTCGGAGAGGGCGGCCGCTCCGAGGAGGAAGGAGAACTCAGGGACGTTGTCGAGCAGCACCCCGACGTGGAAAGGGCCGGGCCGGCGGAGCGTCTCGAGCCAGGCGGCACGGGATGCGCTGGCCTGCACGTGCTCGGACCAGTTCCAGGCCCGCTCCTCGAACCGCAGGCCGGGGCGGGGATCCTGGCGCCGGGCCAGCAGGAGGGAGGCGACAGTCACGTCCTCGCTGGCGGGCCCCGTCACCTCAGGCGGGCTCCGATGCCAGCGCCTCGCCGATCCTGAGCAACTGCTCGGTGGCTCCGCCCAGCATGAACTCCACCTGCTTGGCCCACACGAAGCGGCGGTGGATCGGGTACTCGTTGGCCACGCCCATCCCACCGTGGAGGTGGACGGCGGCGTGGGCCACCCGGTGACCGGCCTCGGCCGCCCAGAACTTCGCCACCTCCACGTCCACCGCCGCCGGCAGCCCCTCCGAGAGCCTCCACGCCGCCTGCCAGAGGGTGAGCCGCACCCCTTCCACGTCGATGTAGCAGTCGGCGCAGCGGTGGCCCACGGCCTGGAAGGTGGCGATCGGACGCTCGAACTGGACGCGGGTCTTGGTGTATTCGGCCGTCTCGGCCAGCGCCTGCTCGGTGATGCCCAGCTGCATGGCGCACAGGCCGATGGTGGCTCGCTGGTCGATCCACTCCACGATCCGGGGGCCGTCCTCCACGCTGCCGAGCACGGCGTCGTCGGGGACTACGCACCCCGACAGCTCGAGATACCCGGCCGAGTCGCGGTTGGTCGTGCGCTGTCGGGTGAGGGTCACCCCTTCGGCACCCGGCTCGACCAGGAAGACGGCCACTCCGCCGTCGACCCGGGCGGGGACGAGGAAGAGATCGGCCAGGGGGCCGGCGGGCACGGCCGTCTTCACGCCCTGGAGCCGCCAGCCACCGTCGGCCCTGGTGGCCGTGGTGGAGGGGGCCGCCGGGTTGTGGTGGACCGGGTCGGCCAGGGCCCCGGTGAGGATGGCGCGGCCCTCGGCGGCGGGCTCGACCCAGCGCCGCTTCTGCTCCTCCGAGCCGAACTCGGCGATGGGTGCGGCTCCCATGACGATCGATGCCAGCACCGGCACCGGGGCGATGGCCCGGCCCACCTCCTCCAGCACCAGGCACTGCTCGACGACCCCGTAGCCGCCACCCCCCACGTCGGCGGGCAGGGCGATGGCCAGCAGCCCGGCCTTGGCCAGCTCGTCCCAGACGCCCCGGTCGAAGCGGTCGGGGGCGGCCTCGACCTCCTTCAGCAGGTCGACGGTGACCCGGTCGGAGAGGATGCGCCGGGCCAGCCCGGCGATCTCCTGCTGCTCCTCGGTGAAGCTGAAGTCCATGTCGAATGGTCCTTACTCGGCGGGGCGGGCTCGGCGGCTCAGCGGGGGGCGCGGGGCATGCCCAGGGCGACCATCGAGATGATGTCGCGCTGGATCTCGTTGGTGCCGCCGCCGAAAGTCAGGATGAGCGCCGAGCGGTACATCCGCTCGATCCGGCCCCGGACCTTCGCCCCTGGCGAGTCACCGGTGACGTAGGCCTCCTCGCCCAGGCACTCCATCAAGAGCCGGTAGGCCTCGGTGTAGAACTCGGTGCCGAACACCTTGGTGGCGGAGGCGTCGGCGGGGCTCACCCCCTTGTCCACACCCCAGGCGATCTTCCAGTTGATCAGCTTGAGGTATTCGACCTTGGCGTGAACCCGGGCCAGGTTGAGGCGCACCCATTCCTGGTCGATGACCCGGCGCCCGTCTCCCGTCTTGGTCTGCTGGGCCCAGCGCCGCACGTCGGCCAGGGCGCTTTGGACCCCGGCCGCCGAGCACAGGGCCACCCGCTCGCGGTTGAGCTGGCCGGTGATCAACGACCAGCCGTTGTTCTCCCCCCCGACGAGGGCCGTCGCCGGCACCCGGACGTCCTCGTAGAAGGTCTGGCTGGTCGTGGTTCCGGTGACGGTGGGGACCGGCGACCAGCTGAAGCCCGGCGTGTCGGTCGGCACGAGGAAGACCGACAGCCCCTTGTGGCGGGGGGCGTCGGGATCGGTGCGAGCGGCCAACCACACGTAGTCGGCGTACTGGATGAGGCTGGTCCACATCTTCTGGCCGTTGATGACGTACTCGTCGCCGTCACGCACCGCCCTGGTCTTGAGGGCCGCCAGGTCGGTGCCGGCGTCGGGCTCGGAGTAGCCGATGGAGAAGTGCAGGTCGCCGGCCAGGATGCGGGGCAGGAAGGCCGCCTTCTGCTCGTCGGTCCCCCACTGCATGATGGTGGGCCCGACGGTGTTGATGGTGAGGAACGGCACCGGGGCGCCGGCGGTGGATGCCTCGTCCGTGAAGATCAGCTGCTCGAGCATCGAGCGGTTCTGGCCGCCGTACTCCTCCGGCCAGCCGATTCCGAGCCAGCCGTCCTGGCCCATCTGACGCACCAGGTCGCGGTAGAGGTTGCCCCCGCCGTACTCGCCCTCACCCCGGTTGAGCTGGCTCTGGACCTCGTCGGTCATCAGCTCGGCGAAGTAGCGGCGGAGCTCGCGGCGGAGCTCCTCCTGCGCCTCGGTGTAGGCGATGTGCACGGCCCCTCCGTTAACCCGGTGACCAGCCGGGGCAAGTGAAACGCGTTCTGAATTTCTAGCCGAGGGCGCCTCGGATTGTCGAGCAGGCCGAACCGCCTGGTGGGACGGTTGGGCTCAGTCCTCGAGGGAGATGGCCCCCATCGGGCAGGAGGCCACCGCCTGCTCCACGCCGGCCCGCAGCTCCTCCGGGGGGTCCTCCTGGAGGAGATAGAGCTTGTCGTCGTCTCGGACCTCGAACACCTCCGGAACAAGGCTCATGCAAACGGCGTTGCTCTCGCACCGCTCGAAGTCGACAACCACCCTCATGGTGCTCCTCCTTGTCAGTCCCAACGAGTCCGATCCGGCGAGCCCGGCGCCTCGGGCGGGGAGCCTCAGGCCACCGCCTTCGCCCGGCGCAGGGCCTCCACCCCGGCCCGGTCGAGCCCCGTCCACTCTGCCAGCACCTCGTCAGTGTGCCCGCCTACCACCGGCGGCGGCCGGCGCACCCGACCCGGGGTGGCCGACAGGCGAGGGGCGGGGGCCGGCTGCAGGACCCCGGCCACCTCGACATAGGCCGACCGGGCCGCCCCGTGAGGATGGTGCTCCACCTCGTCGAGGTCGAGCACCGGGGTTACGCAGGCGTCGGTCCCCTCGAAGCGCCGGCACCACTCGTCGCGGGTGTGCTGGCGGAAGAGCTCGGCGAAACGGCGCTTGGTGTCGGGCCACGACCCCCGCTCCATCTGCGGGGGCAGGGACGCCGGGTCGATGCCCAGCCCGCTCAGCAGCTCGGCGTAGAACTGCGGCTCGATCGCCCCCACCGCCACCCAGCGGCCGTCGGCCGTCTCGTAGGCGTCGTAGAAGGGCGCACCGGAGTCGAGCATGTTGGTTCCTCTGTCCTTCCAACCCCGGCCCGGCCCTCCCCCGCCGAAGAAGGCGGCCATCAGCAGCGAGGCGCCGTCGACCATGGCGGCGTCGACCACCTGGCCCCGGCCGGTGGCTCGGGCCTCGATGAGTCCGCACAGGATGCCGAAGGCGAGGACCATGCCCCCGCCGCCGAAGTCCCCCACCAGGTTGAGCGGGGGGGTCGGCGGCTGTCCGGCCCGCCCGGTCATGCCCAGCACGCCGGCCAGGGAGATGTAGTTGATGTCGTGGCCGGCGGCGCCGGCCAGCGGCCCCTCCTGTCCGTAGCCGGTCATCCGCCCGTACACCAGAGCCGGGTTGCGGCCGAGGCACACGTCCGGGCCCAGCCCGAGGCGCTCCATCACCCCGGGCCGGAAGCCCTCGATGAGGGCGTCGGCCCGCTCGGCCAGGCCCAGGGCCACCGCCTTGCCCTCGGCGTGCTTCAGGTCGACGGCCACCGACCGCCGCCCCCGACCCAGCAGGAGGCCGCCGGGTGAGCCCGCCTGCTCGAGGCGGTCGACGCGGACCACGTCGGCGCCCATGTCGGCCAGCAGCATGCCGGCGAACGGCCCCGGGGCCAGGCTGGCGAACTCCACCACCCGCACGCCCCGCAGCGGCCCCTCGGAATCGGTCACCTCAATAGGTTCCGCCCAGCTTGCGGTGGTCCCACGAGACGACCTTGGTCGGGTTGACGAACACCGCTACCCGCTTGCGCCCCGAGGCGGCCACGCCCTGGCGGGCGGCGTCGTTGAGCTCCCCGAAGTACCGGGGATACAGCGCCTCTCCCACCGACACGACAGTGGCCGGGTCGGAGGACAGCTCGGCCACCCCGTTGATCTGCACCCCGCGCAGCTCCGAGTAACCCTCGCCCGCCTCGGCCATCACCGTCAGGCGGGGATCGCGCTCCAGGTTCTTCACCTTCTGGGACTTCCCGTACGTCCAGAACGCCACCCGGCCGTCGATGACCGCGTAGTACATCGCCACCAGGTGCGGGGTGCCGTCGGGGTTGAGGGTCGCCACCTGCAGGGTGTTGGGCTCCTTGAGGAAGGAGGCGATCTCCCCCTCGGACATCGAGATCTGGTCGCGGCGCTTCATGCCAGGTCAGGAGTCGAGCTTCAGGATGCGAGCGGCGTTGTCGCGCAGGAACTTGGGCCAGACGTCGTCCTTGAAGCCGACATTGGGCATCTCCGTCATGATCCGCTCGAGCGACAGCCCCATCGGGAAGTAACCGGCGTAGATCACCCGGTCCGCGCCCCGGCTGTTGGCGTAGTTGATGATGTCCTTCGGGTAGTACTTGGGGGCGAAGGCGCTGGTCGAGTAGTGGAGGTTGGGCCACTTGACCATCAGCTTCACCATCAGCTCGGTCCACGGCTCGCAACCGTGGCGGGTGACGAAGACCAGGTCGGGGAAGTCGTACATCACCTCGTCGATGAGCTCCACCTTCTGGCACGCCATCGGAAGACGGGGCCCGGGCACCCCGGCGCACACGAACACCGGCACTCCGAGCTCGACGCACTTGGCGTAGACGGGATAGGCCTTCTTGTCGTTGATCGGCACCTGGGGGCTGTAGCCGGCGGGGAACATGTGCACAGCGCGGATCCCCCATTTCTCGTAGTCGGCGACGAGCTGGCGGATGCTCTGCATCCCCAGGTTGGGGTCCGCTCCCGTGGAGGGGATGAAGCGGTCGGGGTGATCTTTGAGCGCCCGCTCCGACACCTCGCCGTGCACCCCGATCATCGCCTTTTCGATCCCCCACCGGTCCATCTCGGCCAGGGTGATCGAGAGGGGATCGTTGCTGCGGTCGATCCGCTTGTCGGGTACGTCTTTGAACATGTACTCGACGGGGAAGGCGAACTCCTCGCGGGACTGGGAGTCCTTGGTGCGCGTGGTGATGAAGCGGTACTGCTCCTTCATGTCGGCGGCGGGGAAACCGAGCATGGTGTCGATGACGCCGATGTCTGTGGGCATTCCCATGGGACGGCTCCTCTGGTCGCGACCGGCTGAATCTTGTAACCGGTTCTAGACACGGGTCAAGGGGACCTCTCGTAGAGTCCGCCCGGTGGAGCGCCCGGCCCCCGCTTCCGGACTCACCGCCCGCCAGCAGGAGCGTCGTGACCGGATCCTCGACGCCGCCCTGGAGCTGGCGTCCGAGGGCGGCTATGAGGCGGTGCAGATGCGCGACGTGGCCGCCCGGGCGTCGGTCGCCCTCGGCACGCTGTACCGCTACTTCGCCTCCAAGGACCACCTGCTCGCCGCGGCCTGGGCCCGGTGGGCCGGCCAGCTCGGCCCCCGCATCATGAGCCGACCCTTGCGGGGAGCGACCATGGCCGAGCAGGCCACCGACTTCTACCACCGGGCCACCCGGGCCTTCGAAAGGGAGCCGCGCCTCGCCTCCGCCGTCCTGCAGGCGGCGGTGTCGACCGACGCCTCTGCCGCCGAGAGCCAGGCCGAGGTGTCCGCCCTGGTGGGGCGGATCGTGATGTCGGTCATGGAGGGCCTCGACCCCGTCCGGGCCGCGGGCGTGCGCGACGTGCTCAACCACGTCTGGTACTCGAGCCTGCTGCAGTGGGTCGGAGGGCGCTACCCGGTCGGCCGGGTCTACGAGTCCCTACAGACGGCGGCCCACCTGCTGCTCGACCCACCAGCCGCCTGACGGCGGCGCCGGGCGGGCCGAACCCCCGTCCGGCAATTAACTTGGTGGATACAAGCAAACTCCGCTACCCTGCGGGCGGTGCCCCGCAGCTCCTCCGTACCCGCACGGGCCGGCTCCGGCCCGGCCGACGACGCCCGCCTCGCCGACGTCGAACGGGCCTTCACCAGGCTGATGCGCCAGGCCACCCAGCCCCGCCTCTACCGGCGGCTGGCTGCCGCCGGCGGCGTGAACCTCGACCGGGCCGCCTACGCCACCCTGGTGCGGGTGGAAGAGGCGGGCGCGGCCCGGCTGACCGACCTGGCCGAGGCCACCGGCGTCGACATCTCCACCGTCAGCCGCCAGGTGCGGGCCCTGGAGTCCCAGGGCCTGACCGAGCGCCAGTGCGACCCGGCCGACCAGCGGGCCTTCCGGATCGGGCTGACCCCCGCCGGCCGGGAGGTCGTCGACCGGGCCCGCCGGGCCCGCCGCCAGGCCATCGGGGACCTGCTGTCGGCGTGGACCGCCGAAGAGCAGGAGCGGCTGGCGACCCTGCTCGGGCGCCTGGCCGACGAGATCGCCTCCTCGGCCCACGACCTCGACCTCGAGGCGGCCCGATGAGGGCGGTGGCCGCCCGCCAGCCGCTCACCGACGCGCTGAGCGACGAAGGGGGCCTCACCCACCGGCGGATCCTCATCATCTACGGCGCCCTGATGCTCGGGATGCTCCTCGCCGCCCTCGACCAGACCATCGTGGCCACCGCCCTGCCGACGATCGTCGGCGACCTGGGCGGGCTCAACCACCTGTCGTGGGTGGTGACCGCCTATCTGGTGGCCTCGACCGTGTCGACCCCGCTGTACGGGAAGATCGGCGACCTGTACGGCCGCAAGAAGGTGTTCCAGGTCGCCATCGTCGTGTTCGTGGCCGGCTCAGCGCTCTCCGGTCTGGCCCACAGCATGATCCAGCTCATCGTCTTCCGGGGCGTCCAGGGCCTGGGCGCCGGCGGCATCATGTCGCTGGCGATGGCGATCATCGGTGACGTCGTGTCGCCCCGCCAGCGCGGCCGGTACCAGGGCTACATCATGGCGATGTTCTCCTTCGCCAGCGTGTGCGGGCCGGCCATCGGCGGCCTGCTCACCCAGCACCTGTCGTGGCGGTGGTGCTTCTACGTGAACGTGCCGCTGGGGGCGGTGGCCCTGCTGGTCACCGGCTCGGTCCTCAATCTGCCGTTCAGCAAGGTGAAGCACAGCATCGACTACCTCGGATCGGCCCTGTTGGTCTCGTTCGTCACCATGCTGCTGCTGGTGACGGTGTGGGGCGGGGTGCAGTACCCGTGGGGCTCCCCGCAGATCGTCGGGCTGGTGGTAGGCGGGCTCTGTGTCGTCGGCCTGTTCGTGGTCCAGGAGCGCCGGGCGGCCGAGCCGGTGATACCACCGAGGCTGTTCGCCAACTCGGTGTTCAACACCACCAACGTGGTGGGGTTCGTGGTGGGCATGGCCATGTTCGGCGGCACCGTCTACCTGCCCCTGTTCCTTCAGCTGGTGACCGGGGTCTCGCCGACGCTGTCGGGGGTCCTCATCCTCCCCCTCGTGGCCGGGGTCACGGTCGCCTCGGTGTCGGTCGGCCGGCTGATCTCACGCACGGGGCGCTACAAGATCTTCCCCATCGTGGGCTCGGTGCTCATGCCCCTGGGCCTGTGGCTGCTCTCGTTCATGACGTCGACCACCCCCCGGTGGCAGTCGGGCGCCTACATGCTCGTCATGGGCCTCGGCATGGGCATGATCATGCCGGTGCTGGTCGTGGCGGTGCAGAACGCCGCCGAGCAGCGCGATCTGGGCGCGGCCACCTCGGCCAACGTCTTCTTCCGGTCGATGGGCAGCGCGTTCGGCGTGGCCCTGTTCGGGACGATCATGAACCTGAGGCTGCGCTACTGGTTCCCCCGCCTCGTCCCCCACGTCCACGCCGCTGGCTTGTCGTCGGCTTCGGTGGCCTTCAGCCCCAGCGCCGTGCACCGCCTGCCCGCGCCCATCCGCGACGGGGTGGTGACCGCCTTCGCCAATTCGCTGCACTCGGTATTCCTGTGGGCGGCGCCGGTGGCGGCGATCGCCCTTCCGATCGTCCTTCTGATGCGCGAGCTGCCCCTGCGCACCGGGGCGTGGGTCCGCTCCAGCGCGGCGGCGGCCTCCGCCACCGAGACGGTCGCCATCGAGGCGACCGAGGACGGGCTCGGTCCCCTGATGCCCCAACCGGTCGCCCCCGACGATGACGGACGCCCCGCCCCGGTCACGACCGGCTGACGGAGCCGGCGACCTGCCGGAGCTGGGCGCGACCGCGGCCGCCATCCTCGAGGCCCACTGGGTGGAGGAGGGCTTCACCGCCCCCCACCCCCGGGTCTATCCCTGGCGCTGGCTGTGGGACTCGTGCTTCTGCGCCCTGGTGTGGGCCGCGCTCGGCGACGGTCGGGCCCTCACCGAGCTCGAAGCGGTGTTCCGCTGGCAGCACGGCGACGGCTTCGTCCCCCACATCGGCTACCACCGCCCCTCCCCCCACGCGTCCCTGTGGGGCCGCCCGTGGGCGTCGACCCTCACCCAGCCGCCGATGTACGGCCACGTGGTGGCCGAGCTCGCCCGTCGGGGGGTGGCCGTCCCCCGAGAGCTGGTCGAGCGGGCCGAGGCCGGGGTGCGCTGGCTGCTCGAGCACCGCCGTCGCCCGGGCGGGGCCGTGGTGATCGTCCACCCGTGGGAGTCGGGCTGCGACGACAGCCCGCACTTCGATCGGTGGTGCGGCCCGCTCCACCGCTACGAGGCCAAGGGGGACCTGGTAGAGGCGGTCCGGCTGCACAACGGCGCCGCCGTCGCCAGCTCCGCCTTCGAGGTGGCCAGCGCCGGATTCAACGCCCTGGTCGCCTTCAACGCCGACGAGCTCGGCATCGACCACGGCCTGCCGGAGCCGGCATCGCAGCCGCCGCTCACCCTCGACGACCTGCTGGTGACCCTGGCGTGGCCGGACGATGCCCTGGTGGAGCTGGCCCTCGACGACCGGGTCTTCGGTGGTCCGTTCGGGCCGGCGGGGGTGCGTCGCGACCACGCCGTCTTCGATGGGGACGGCTACTGGAGAGGAGCGGCCTGGCCCCAGCTCAGCTACCTGCTCTGGGTGGCCGCTAGCCGTCAGGGACGAGCCGACCTGGCCGGCCAGCTGGCCTCGCGGGCGGTGGCCGGCGCCCTCCGCTCGGGGTGGGCCGAGCACTGGAACCCCGACACCGGCCGGCCCGGGGGGGCCCGGCCGCACTCGTGGTCGACGGTCGTGGCGCTGATGGAGGGCCCGGCATCCGCCGCCGGTCACTCGTAGAGCAGGACCCCCCGGATGTTCCGTCCGTCGCGCATGTCCTGGTAGCCCTGGTTGATGTCGGCCAGCTCGTAGGTGCGGGTCACCATGCTGTCGAGATCGAGCTGGCCCTGGCGGTACAGCTCGAGCAGCTTGGGGATGTCGTAGCGGATGTTGGCCGAGCCGAAGATCGACCCCACCACCTGCTTCTCCATCAGCGTCATGTCGAGGAAGCTGATGTTGGCCTGGACCTCGGCCATCGGATGGATGTTGGTGACGACCACCCGGCCCCGCTTGGCCGTGATGGCAAGGATCGAGGCCATCAGGTCGCCCCGCCCCACGCCCATGGCGCAGATGACCTTGTCGCACATCCGGCCCCAGGTGACCTCCTGGATGAGCCCGAGGGCCTCCTCGACGCTCGACGCCGTGTGGGTGGCGCCGTACTTCTGGGCCTGCTCGCGCTTGAACTCCACCGGGTCGATGGCGAAGATCCGCTCGGCGCCGGCGAGGCGGGCGCCCTGGATGGCCGAGGCCCCGATGCCGCCCACTCCTATGACCGCCACGTTCTCGCCGGGGTGGACGTCGGCGGCGTAGACCGAGGATCCCCAGCCGGTGGTGACACCGCAGCCGACCAGGCACGCCTTGTCGAGGGGGATGTCCTTGTCGATCTTCACGCAGGACATCACGTTGACGACGGTGTGCCTGGCGAAGGTGCCGAGCAGCACCATGGTGTGCAGGTCGCGGCCCCGGGCGTGGTGCCGGGAGGTTCCGTCCGCCTGCAGGCCGCCGAGCAGGGCGGCGCCGTTGTCACACAGGTTCGAGTGGCCGGTGGCACAGGACGGGCACACCCCACAGGCGGGGATGAAGCCGAACACGACGTGGTCGCCCGGCTGGAGCATCGTGCAACCCGGTCCCACCTCCTCCACCACCCCGGCCCCCTCATGGCCGCCGATCAGGGGACGGGGGACCGGCAGATCACCTGTCAGGGCGTGCTCGTCGGAGTGGCACATGCCGGAGGCGGCGATGCGCACCAGCACCTCGTCGGGGTGCTTGGGCGAGTCGAGCTCGATCGTCTCGACCGACCACTCCTTCTCGTCCTCCCACAGGATGGCGGCCTCGGTCTGCACGGTGGTCCCCCTCAGAGTTCGCTACGGCGTGAGCCGGGCCCCGGCGGTTCACTGTCGGGCCGGCAGGTCACGATAGAACGCCGATCTCCTCACCGGCCTCTTCGCCCACCCCGAGATAGGCGGCCTGCACGGCGGCATTGCCCTGGATCTCCCCGGGGGTGCCCGACGCCAGCAGCTTCCCGAAGTCGAGCACGAAGATGCGCTCGCACACCTGCATGACCAGCTCCACGTCGTGCTCGACCAGAAGGACGGCGACCCCCGTGCCCGCCAGGCGGACAAGGAGCCGACCGAGGTCCTCCGACTCGGTCTCGTCCAGGCCGGAGGAAGGCTCATCGAGCAGCACCAGTCGGGGCCGCACGGCCAGAGCCCGTCCGAGCTCGACCAGGCGGGCCAGGCCGGTCGGCAGCGAGTCCACCGGAGTGTCGGCGACGGACCGGATGCCCACCAGGTCGATGATCTCCTCCGCCTCGCGGGGCGGGTCGGCTTGGCGATCCTTGGCCCAGCGCTTGCGGATCTCCGCCGCCACCAGGATGTTGTCGCGGGCGCTGAGGGACGCGAAGGTCTCGAGGCGCTGGAACGTCCGGGCCAGGCCGAGGCGGGCACGTTGATGGGCGGACAGCTGGCTCACGTCGCGGTCGTCGAAGAGCACCCGGCCGGAGTTGGGCTGCTGCAGTCCGGAGATGACGTTGAACAGGGTGGTCTTGCCCGCCCCGTTCGGGCCGATGAGTCCCACGACCGTTCCGGCCTCGACCGTGAGGCCGACATCGGTCAGCGCGGCGAGGCCACCGAAGCGGACCCCCACCCCCCGGACCTCCAGAAGCGCCATCCGGCCACCCCTCCGATCTCCTCGCATAGTTCTAGGGCGGGCGGCCGATCCCCTTCGAGCGGGCCCCCTCCACCTGTTCCGCCCAGTCGGACGGTCGCGGATCTGCCGCTTGGGGCCGTTGCCCCCCGGGGGCAGGATAAGGATCCGGTTTCATCGAAATGCCAGTACGGAACGGTCCCGGCAGATCGATGGCGGGACGGGGGAGGTTCGATCAAGGTGGCCCTGCACGGGCGGCGCCAGGCGATCCGGCGGTGGGCACCGTTGGTGGCCCTCATGCTGCTCACCAGCGCCTGTGGCCTGAGGGTGAGCAAGTCGGAGCTCCAGGCCGCCCAGCAAGGGGGTGGCGGCGGCGCCAGCGGCCAGCTCGCCCCGGGCCAGTCGGCCAGCAACGGCTCGGGCGGCAACGCCGGCGCCGCCGGCGGCGGCCCGGCCACGGCCGGCGCCACGAGCGGCGGGTCCGCGGGAGGAGCCACCGGCGCGGCCGGACCCTCCAGCTCAGGGTCGAACACTGCCGCCGCCCCGCCGGGCGGCAACGGCGGGCCCACCGACGTCGGTGTCACCGGGGACACCATCCTCGTCGGCAACGTGTCCGACCTGGGTGGGCCGGTGCCCGGCCTGTTCCAAGGGGGCCCGTACGGCACCGCCGCGTACTTCAACTACATCAACAGCCAGGGCGGCATCTTCGGGCGCAAGCTCAAGCTCATCAGCGACGACGACGGGCTGCAGTGCAGCCAGAACGAGGCCGACTACCAGGACCTCGTAGGCAAGGTGTTCGGCTTCGTCGGGTCGTGGTCGCTCGACGACAACTGTGGCGCCCAGGTCCTGTCGGGAACGCCCAACGTGCCCGACGTCAGCGAGGCGCTCAGCCCCGAGGCCCAGGCCCTCAACGGCAACATCAACGTCGCCCCCTTCGGCAAGGGGGCGACCCTCGGCCCCTTCCTCTACTGGAAGTCGAAGTACCCCACCGCCGTGGCCAAGATGGGCACCATCGTCGGCAACCAGCCCTCGGCCGTGGCCGCCTGGCACTACCAGATGGCCGCGGCCGAGTCGGTCGGCTACCACTTCGTGTACGAGGACGACTTCCCCCCCGCCCAGAACAACTTCACGCCTGACGTAATCAAGATGAAGGCCGAGGGCGTGCAGGGCGTGTACATCATCTCGGTCAACGCCCCCGACATGGCCGAGTTCTCCATGGCCGCCGCCCAGCAGAACTGGCATCCGCAGTTCATCGCCAGCGGCATCTCCTACTTCGGCAACTACATCCAGGAGTCCGGGGGGCCCCAGAGCGTCGAGGGCCAGTACATCAACGCGGCCAACGCCCGCTTCCTGGGGGAGGACGCCGGCGCCATCCCCGAGGTGGCCCTGTTCGACAAGTGGATGCAGCAGTCGTACCCCAACTTCCCGATGGACCAGTTCGCCGCCAACGCCTGGGCCAACGCCGCCCTTTTCGTGCAGATGCTGAGACAGGTCGGGCCCCACCTGACCAGGGCCGCGGTCGTTAACGCCCTCAAACAGGTCCACTCCTTCAACGACAACGGGATGGTCACGCCCGCCGACCCCGCGGCAAAGAACCCGTCCAACTGCTACCTGCTCATGGTCATCCACGGGGGCCAGTACCAACGCCTCGAGGACCCACCCGCCGGCTTCCGCTGCGACGCCCCGTACTTCAAGGAGAGCTGACCCGTGCACGGGGCGTTCCTCTCCTACCTGGTCGTCGGCATCGTCATCGGCTGCCTATACGCCCTCACCGCCTCCGGGCTGGTCGTCACCTACACCACCTCGGGCATCTTCAACTTCGCCCACGGCGCCATCGGCATGTTCATGGCCTTCACCTACTGGCAGCTGGCGGTGGGGTGGCACGTGCCGGTGCCGATCGCCCTGCTGTTGACCCTGTTCGTGCTGGCCCCGCTGATGGGCGCCTTGGTGGAGCGGATCTTCATCCGCCCGCTCTACGGCGCGTCCCTCGGCGTCACCCTGGTGGTCACCCTCGGCCTGCTGCTGCTGCTGCTCGGCGTGGCCAACGCGGTGTGGTCCCCGACGGTGACCCGCAACCTGCCCCCGATCCTGATGGGGCACCAGGTGACGATCTTCGGGGTGGTGGTCAGCTTCTACCAGCTGATGGTGCTGGTCGTGTCCGTCGCCGTCGCCGTCGTGCTGCGGGTGCTGTTCACCCGCACCCGGGTCGGGATAACCATGCGGGCCGTGGTCGACGACCGCGAGCTGACCGCCATGGCCGGCACCAGCCCCCACCGCACCGCCCAGCTGAGCTGGGCCCTCGGCGCGTCGATGGCCGCCCTGGCCGGCATCCTCATCGCCCCTCTCGAGCACCTCGACCAGCTCAACCTGACGCTGCTGGTCGTCACCGGCTACGCCGCCGCCGTCGTGGGCCGCCTCCGCAGCGTCCCTCTCACCGTGCTCGGGGCCATGCTGCTCGGGCTCCTGAACTCCTACGCGGTGGGCTACCTGCCGAGCAACTGGCTGTCGGACCTCCAGCCCGTCCTTCCGATGGCCGTTCTGTTCATCATGCTGCTCGTGATGCGCCCCGGCCGCCTGGCCGCCGGCCGGGTGACCGGACGCATCACCGCCCGCATCCCCTCGGCCCAGCAGAGCCTTCTGGCCTCAGCCCTGTTCGTGGCCGCCGCCGTGGTGGCGTCCAGGCTGCTGTCCCCGTCCAACCTGATCACGGCCGGAGCCGGCCTGGTGATCGGGCTCATCGCCCTCTCGTTGGTCCTCCTCACCGGGTTCTCCGGCCAGGTCTCGCTGTGCCAGATGACCTTCGCCGGGGCGGGGGCCTTCGTCATGGGCAAGACGTTCGGCGGGTCGTCGATCTTCGGGCTCGTCCTCGCCGTCATCGTGCCGGCGGCCGTCGGCGGCCTCCTGGCGGCAGCCGTGCTCCGGCTGCGTGGCCTCTACCTCGCCCTGGCCACCCTGGCCTTCGCCTACGCCGCCGACTCTCTCTTCTTCAACCACTTCCTCGGCTTCGGCGGCATCCTGAAGGTCGGCCGGGTGCGGATCGGCCTGCCCACGACCCAGCGGGGCTATTTCGTGCTCATCGCCGTGGTGTTCGCCGCGGTGGCGGCCGGGCTAATGGCCCTGCGCCGGGGACCGGTCGGCCGGCTCCTTGCCGCCATGAACGACTCAGAGGTTGCCTGCGCGTCCGTCGGGCTGAACATCACCTGGGTCAAGATCCTCGTGTTCACCCTGTCCGCCGGCATCGCCGGCCTCGGGGGCGCCTTCTACGGCGGGTGGCAGCACGAGGTCGGGCCCAACGACTTCTACTTCCTGTTCAGCCTGATCCTGCTGTTGCTCATCACCATCGCCGGCATCGACACCGTCACCGGTGCGTTCGCGGCGGCGATCTTCTACGCCCTGCAGCCCCAGATCGCCCGCTGGGTGCCGATCGTGTCGATCAACTACATCCTGGTCGGGGTGGGCGCAGCCATGCTCGGGCGCAACACCGGTGGGGTGATCGGCCAGATGTCGGCCCAGCGCGAATGGCTGCGGGCCCGCTTGGGGCGGGGACCGACGACCGAACCGTTGGCCGTCCTGGACGACGGGAGGGACGTTGCCGGCGCCCTCAGCTGAGGTGATGACCGCGTCCGCCGGCCCCGGCCGCGCACCGGTGGTGGAGATGTTCGACGTCCACGCCGGGTACGGCAAGGTGGCCGTGCTCCGGGGGGTCAACCTGACCGTTCCCCGGGGCTCGGTGTTCGCCCTGCTCGGGCCCAACGGCGCCGGCAAGTCGACCCTGCTCAAGGTGGCCGGCGGCCGCCTGGTCCCCACCAGCGGGTGCGTCCACGTCGCCGGCCGCCACGTGAACGGCACCCCGCCCGAGACCTTCGCCCGGGCGGGGGTGTGCAGCATCCCGGACCAGGGGGTGTTCCCCAACCTCACCGTGGCCGAGAACATCAGGGTGTTCACCCACGCCGGCGGGGTCTCCGCCTCCGCCGCCGAGGAGCGGGCCTTCTCGCGGTTCCCCCGGCTGGCCGAGCGTCGCCGGCAGCTGGCCGGCACCCTCTCCGGGGGGGAGCGGCAGATGCTGGCCATGGCCCGGGCCTTCGTGAACGACCCGGCGGTCCTGCTCCTCGACGAGATCTCGATGGGGCTGGCCCCGATGATCGTGGCCCAGCTGTACGAGGTCGTCGGCGGGCTGGCCGACGAGGGGATCACCGTCGTGCTGGTCGAGCAGTTCGCCCAGGCCGCCCTGCGGGTGGCCACGTACGCGGCCATCATGAAGCAGGGCAGGATCGAGCGGGTCGGCGAGCCCGGTGACATCCGCGACGAGCTTGCCGGCGCCTACCTGGGAGGCCATCAATGAGAGCCACGAGAAGCACGGTGCGAGCGGCGGCGGCGACGGCCGTGCTGGGGGCGGCGCTGCTGGCCGGGGCGGGGCCGGCAGGAGCGGATGCCGCTACCCAGCTGTCGACCTTTACCGCCATGGCCCAGGCGCCCCTGTTCCAGATGACCGAGGACGAGCCCACCGCCAACTTCCACCCGGAGGGTGAAGGCGAGCTGGTCCACAGCCTGGCGACCCTCGACAACACCAGTGGCTACGCCCTGGCCGCCCCGTTCTGGCCGGGCCCGGCCGCCGCCAACGCCGGCTCGCTGGCCATCCTCCTGGGCGCCCCGCCCCAGGTGGGTTTCGTCAAGGATCCGGTGCGGGCCGAGGCGACCAGCGCGGGCCCGACCCAGTCGTCGGTTGACACGCCGACGTCCAAGATGGACGCCAGCGCCAGCTCCAACGCGGCGTCGTCGGAGACGACCGTCGCCGCGGCCGGCGACCCGTCCGTCGTGGACTTCACCTCGGCGGACTCGCGCAGCAACATCACGGTCAACACCGCCGGCACCGCGGTCACGTCCAAGGCGTCGGGCACCGCCCACGACATCACCGTCGCCGGAGGGCTGGTGAAGATCGGCGGGGTGGTGTCGTCGGCCGAGGCCACCACCGGGCAGAAGCCGTCGGGCGCCACCACCTTCTCCGACGTGACCATCGCCGGCCAGCGGGCGTGGATCGACGGCTCGGGGATCCACATCGGATCACCGGGCGCCCTGGCCAACCCGCTCACCACCGACCAGGTCAACAAGGCCCTGGCGGGGGCGGGCATGGAGATGTTCCTGGTCAGGCCCCACACCATCGTGGAGGGCCAGAAGAGCCAGTACTACGCCGGGGCCCTCGTCTTCTACTGGTACCCGCCGGACAACAACCACTACAACAGCTTCACCTTGACCGTCGGCGGAGCGTCGGTGGCCGTGGGCGCCGGCACCGGCGGGTCGGGGCTAGGCCTCTCGGTCGGGGGCGCCTCCCCGTCGCTGCCCGGTCCCACCGGCGGGGGCGACATCGCCGCCGCCCTGCCGCCCGCCTCCTCCCTGCCGGCGGCGGCCGCCGCCGCCCTGGGGGTGCCGGCGGCCCCCGCTCCGACCAGCCAGGCGGGGGCCGGCGTGCCCAGCTCCTTCACCGGTCCGCTCGGAATCGGCGCCGGCTGGATCCTTCTCATCGTCCTGGCCGCCGCGGTGGGGGCGGTGGCCCTACCCCGGCTGCCGACGCTGCTGTCCGCCGCCAGCGCGGCGGCCTGCGAGCGCGAACGAAGAGGTGAACCGTGAACCTGACCTTGCGGAGATCACCCGCCAGCGCGGTGGTCGTGGCCGGCGGTGACGGGACATCGCCTCCGCCGCCGGTCACCAGCGGTCAGACGGTCGAGGCCCGCGAGCGCCGGCTGGTCCGCACCCTGGACTCGGCCCGGGGCCGGCTGCGGCTGGCCGGGGACAGCACCCTGGTGGCGGCGGGGGGAGCGCTGGTCGTGGCCGGGGTCTTCGCCGTGCTGGCCGGATGGGCGGGCGCCTCTCACACCACGCTGGTCGCCGGCCAGATCCCCTACCTGATCTCGGGCGGCCTGCTGGGCCTGGGGATGATCTTTCTCGGCGGCTTCCTCTACTTCGCCTACTGGATGGCGGTGGTGGCTCGTAACAGCGCCCGGCGTGAGGAAGAGGCCCGGGCCGAGACCAACAAGCTCCTCGCCGCCGTGGAGGAGACCAACCGCCACCTGATGGCGCTGCTGGAGCGGTCGGCCGGTCCGGCCCGGGCCCGCTCGGGCACCATCGACCTGTCCGCTCCGGCGGGCCTGGTCGCCACGGCCAACGGGTCGATGTTCCACCGACCCGACTGCCCGGCCGTGGCCGGACGACCCAACCTGCGGGCCGTCGACCCGACCGCCGAGCCCGACCTGTCCCCCTGTGGCATCTGCGACCCGCTCGAGGAGCGGGCCGGCGACTCCTAGGCGCCTAGCGCGGTTCCGGCGGCGGCGGCCCCGGCGGCCCGGCCGAAGAAGGTCCCCTCCCCGAGGGAGATGCCGCTCACGTAACCCCACGCCGGTATCCCCGAGGCCGTGCGTCCGGCGGCGTACAGGCCGGGGATCGCCTCGCCGTCGAGGTCGAGCACGGCGCCGTCGACGCCGGTGTGCAGGCCCCCGAGGGTGAACACGCCGAACAACCCCTTGCGGAGGTCCACCGCGCCGAACGGCGGGCGCAGCGGCTTCAGCCACCGGCGATTCTTGTGGAACAGCGGATCCTCGCCCGCCTCGGCGTGCCGGTTGTACAGCTCGACCGTCGCCCGCAGGGACCCGGCCGGCAGGCCCATGTCCGACTCGAGCTCCTCGAGCGTCTCGGCGGCCCAGGTGATCTTCAGCCACGAAGGGTTGGCCTCGTGGATCTCCTCGTCCAGCACCAGGTACACCTGCTTGTCCTGTCGGAACAGGGCGACCTGGCCGGAGCGGCCGTGGTACACGTCCTCGTTGATGAAGCGCTGGCCCTGGGAGTTGACGAGCAGCGACGGCATCAACACGTTCGGGGGCGCCGGGTTGGAGACCTCGGCCGCGTCCATGTGGCGCACGGCGGCGCCGAGGGCCTGGGCCATGCGGATGGCCCGCCCGTCGTCGGTGTCGGTGCCCACCTTGTAGCAGGCGTCGTCGACCAGCCAGGGGGCGTGCTGGGTGAGCATCCGGTCGTTGGCCACGAATCCGCCGCCGGCGAGGATCACCCCGCCCCGGGCCCGCACGCGCACCTCGTCCCCGAAGCGGCGAGCGACCAGCCCGACCACCCGGCCGTCATCGGCGACGACGAGGCGCTCGGCGACGGTGTCGGTGCGCACCCGGGCCGGGCTGCGGTCCACCGCCTCCAGCAGGACCTTCATCAGGAGCACGCCGGAGCGGCCCTCGGTACGGGGGTAGTGGCCGCGGGGCGCGGGGCGGGCGATCTCGCAGAACGGCCACGCCTCCTCCCCGCCGGAGAACATCAGGCCGTCGTCGGTGAGCACCTCGTAGACGGGTTCGGCGTAGAAGGTGTCGTGCCACCGCACCCCCTGGTCGGCCAGCCAGTGGAAGTGATCGACGCTGCCCTCGCTGTAGAGGGCGATCTTGGCCTCGTCGGCGTCGGGGCCGCAGGCCGCCACCAGGAACCGGCGCATGTCCTCGGCGCTGTCCTCGAAGCCGCAGGCCCGCTGCACCGGTGTGCCGCCGCCGAGGTAGATGACGCCCCCCGACTGGGCCGAGGTGCCGCCGCCGGCGCTTGACCGCTCGAGGCCGATGACCTCGGCTCCGGCCTCGCAGGCGCCGAGCACGGCTGACGCCCCGGCACAGCCGAGGCCGACGACGACCACGTCGGCCTCGTCGTCCCACGATCCGACCCGGCTGGCGGACAGCGGCGCCACGTCCATCGCCGGCAGTGTGGTCGAGGGCGGACCGGCGGTCGAGCCGCCCTCATGTGGCCGGTCCGCCCAGCGGGACCGGCGGGGGGTACTCGGCTAGCGGCCGATGGGAGCGGCGGGCACCTCGGCCCGGCGCCGGCCGGCGTGCACGAACGCCAGGAAGTCGGCCGCCCCCTGCACGACGTGGGCGGTGCGAACCGAATGGAAGACCTCGAAGGCGTGCTGGGCGCCCGGCAACTCGACGTAGACCACCGGCGAGGTGCACACCCCACGAAGGGCGGCGCAGAAGGCCCGGGCCTCGCCCACCGGCACCAGGGTGTCGTTGGCCCCCTGGACGACCATGAAGGGCGGGGCCCCCTCGTGCACCTGGTCGATCGGGGACGCCCGGCGATAGGCCTCCGGATCGGCCGCCAGCGAGGTCCTCATGACCAGTCGCTCGAGAAACCGCCCGAAGCCGTGTCGCCACAGCCCGTCGCGGTTGGTGAAGTCGTAGATGCCGTAGAAGGGCAGGCAGGCGGCGACGCTGGTGTCGGCCGCCTCGAAGCCGGGCTGGTAGGACGGGTCCCCCGCCGTCAACCCGACCAGGGCGGCCAGGTGGCCGCCGGCGGATCCGCCGCTGACGGCGACGAACGTCGGGTCACCTCCGTAGCCGGCGATGTTCTCCTTCACCCAGGCCAGCGCCCGCTTGCAGTCGATGAGGTGGTCGGGGAAGCGGGCTCGAGGGCTGAGCCGGTAGTTGATCGTCACGCACACCCAGCCCCGGCTGGCCAGGTGGTGGATCATGGGCAGGCCCTGCTCGCGCTTGTCGCCCATCATCCAGGCGCCGCCGTGGATGTAGAGGAGTACTGGGGCGTTGTGCAGCGGGCGACGCGGTCGGTACAGGTCGAGTCGGTGGGAGCGGGCGCCGTCGCCGGCGTAGTCGATGGAGCGGATCTTCTCCACGTCGCGGTGGCGCAGCAGCAGCGGCAGGGCGATCCGCACCCGGTCGATGACCGGCATGTCCTCGCTGGTCACGTCGCCGAGGTGCTGGCGGAAGTCGTCGCCCAGGCCGGTTCGTAGGGCGTCGTCGACGACCGTGGACGCCCGGGACGCCTGAACGGCCAGGCCGACCAGGCCGGCCCAGGAGACGGCGGTGACGGCGAGGGCGGCCCAGCCGGGCCCGCCCCGCAGGGCGCCCTCGTCGATGAAAACAGCCGCCGCCACCGCCTGCCAGACCAGATGGTGAACCGGCAGCTCCGAGGTGAGCCAGCCGGCGAAGAAGGAGGGCACGGCCACGGGCTCGAGGCGCAGGGGGCGATAGGCGTTGACCGTGAAGGCCAGCCCTACCACGCAGACCGCCAGGAAGATCCAGCTCAGCACGGCCACTACTTTCCCCCACCAGCCCTCCGGGGAAAAGTTGAGGCGCCCGGGGCTGCTGATGGCGGTGGTCCGGTGGCGGTAGCTTGTCAGCAGGAGATCCTCGCCGCCCATGCTCTTGGACAACATCCACTCCCCCGCCGACCTGCGTTCCCTCCAACCCGAAGAATTGGAGCGCCTGGCCGCCGAGATCCGGGCCTTCATCGTCCAGACGGTCACCGTCACCGGGGGGCACCTCGGTTCGAACCTGGGGGCGGTGGAGCTGACCCTGGCGGTCCACCGGGTGTTCTCCTCCCCCCACGACGTGGTCCTGTGGGACACCGGGCACCAGGCCTACGTGCACAAGCTGGTGACGGGCCGCTACGGCCAGTTCGCCTCCCTCCGCCAGGAGGGAGGGCTGTCGGGCTACCCGTCGCGCCGTGAGTCGGAGCACGACTGGGTCGAGAACAGTCACGCCTCCACCATCCTCAGCTACGCCCACGGGTTGGCCACCGCCTTGTCCCTGGGCTCGGGCCCGGAGCGGGGCGACGACGACCCGGCTTCGCGCCGGGTGGTGGCCGTGGTGGGCGACGGCGCCCTCACCGGGGGGATGGCCTACGAGGCGCTCAACAACCTCGGCCATTCGGGTCGGAGGGTGGTGATCGTCCTCAACGACAACGGCCGCTCATACGCCCCGACCGTGTCCAAGCTGTCGGAGAGCCTGACCCGCCTGCGACTCAACCCGTCGTACATGCACGCCCGCGAGCGCATGGGCCGGCTGCGCGACGTGCCGGGCGTCGGCGCCCTCGCCGCCTCCGGTTGGCAGGGGATCAAGGCGGCCATGCGCGAGCTCATCGCTCCGCACGTCTTCTTCGAGGCCCTCGGCGTCCGCTACACGGGGCCGATCGACGGCCACGACATCGCCGGCATGGAGCGGGCGCTGGCCCATGCCGCCGAGTACGACGGGCCGATCGTCGTGCACGTGCTGACCCAGAAGGGGCGCGGGTACCCGCCGGCCGAGGAGGACGAGATCCAGTGCCTCCATGACTTCAAGGTGCCGGCCGGCACCGCCAACCAGCACGTGCCCGCCGAGTACAAGGACGCCTTCACCACCGCCCTCCTCGCCGAGGCCGAGCGCGACCCGCGCTTGGTGGCGATCACCGCGGCGATGCCGGGCCCGACCGGCCTGCTGCCCTTCCAGGCCCGCTTCCCGGAGCGCTTCTTCGACGTCGGCATCGCCGAGCAGCACGCCGTCACCGCCGCCGCCGGCATGGCCATGGGTGGGCTGCGCCCCGTCGTGGCCATCTATTCGACGTTCTTCACCCGGGCTTTCGACCAGGCCAACCTGGACGTGGGTCTGCACCGCCTGCCGGTCGTGTTCGTCCTCGACCGGGCCGGCATCACCGGCGAGGACGGGGCCAGCCACCACGGGGTGCTCGACCTCGCCCTGTGCCTGAAGATCCCCGGCATGACCGTGTTCGCCCCCTCCTGCGCCCAGGAGGTTCCGGTGATGCTGGCCGAGGCCTTGCGGCTGCCGGGCCCGTCGGTTCTGCGCTGGCCCAAGGGACCCGCCCGCCAGCTCCCCGCCGGCCAGGTCGGCTCGGGGTTGTCGGCCCGTCGGCTGCGCACCGGTCCGGACCTGTGCATCCTCGCCGTGGGCAAGCTGGTGGAGGCGGCCGAGGAGGCCGCCGGCAAGCTGGCCGCCGAGGGGATCGAGGCGACCGTCTGGGACGTGCGGGTCGTCGCTCCCCTCGACCCGGAGATGCTCGACGACGCCGGAGCCCACCCGCTGGTCGTGACGGTGGAGGACGGCGTCGCCGTCGGCGGGGCGGGCAGCCACGTGGCCGCCGCCCTGGCCGCCCGTCAGCCGGGGCGCCGGCCGCCGGTGGTCAGCCTGGGTACGCCCCTCGAATATCTGGCCCACGGCAAGGCGCCGTCGATCCTGTCGCGCCTCGCGCTCGACGGCCCCGGCATCGCCGAGTCCATCCGGTCGGCGTTGGCGGCGGCCGAGGCGCCGGCGGTCAGCCTGGAAGCCGACTGACCGCCGCCCGCAGCGTCTCGTCGACCACCGCCATCCGGTCCGGGCCCCACGGCAGGGGGAAGACGATCGGCACCTCGACCCCGGCATCGACGTAGGCCCGCACGGTGTCGGCCACGTGCCCGGCGTCGCCCATCACGTCGATGCCGTCGACCATCTCGTCGGACACCGCCGCCACCGCCCCCTCGCGGTCACCGGCGGCGTGGCGCTCGCGCACCGCCTTGACCGCGTCGGCGTAGCCGGCCCGTTCGAAGTTGCGGGCGTAGGAGTCCACCGTGGCGTAGGAGAACAGGTCGCGTCGGGCCAGCTCGATGCCGTCGGACCGCTCGCACACCCCGGCGTGCACGTAGCAGTAGATGGTGGCGTCGCCGCCCTTGCGCACCTGCTCGACCGACCAGGGCACGTGGGAGGCCGGCAGGTAGTTCAACAGGACACCGTCGGCCAGCTCGCCGGCCAGGCGCAGCATGCCGGCGTTGAGGGCGCCCAGCACGATCCGGGGCCGGCGCTCACCCAGGCGGACACCGAGCCGGAAGCGCGACACCCGGTAGAACTCGCCCTCGAAGCTGACCGACTCCCCCGACAGGCATTGGCGCAGAAGGGTGATGAACTCGCGCACCTGGGCGAGGGGCCGGTCGCGGTAGCCGGCCCCGTGCCATCGTCCGGCCACCACCGGCGAGGAGATCCCCACCCCCACCATCACGTCGCGGTCGGGGGCCAACGCCTGCAGGGTGGCCGCGGCCATGGCCAGCAGCGGCGGGGTCCTCAGCTGCAGGGCCAGCACGCCGGTGCCGAGCGAAAGGGACGGGGCCGCCACCGAGACGGCGCCCAGGGTGGAGAACGCCTCGGGCCCGGTCACCTCGGCCGTCCAGAACGAGCGGTAGCCGAGCTCCTCGGCCCGGCGGGCCACGTCGACGGCGGCCGCCGGGCCCAGGGCCTGGAGGGAAGCGAAGGTCACACCCACGGTTCGAGCGGTCACGCCGGCACCGTATAGGTTCCTCGCCCGCCGAACCCACCGTCCCCCGGAGGCGACGATGCGTCCGACCCCCTCAAAGCTCCGTGCGATGGCGGCCGCGTGCGGCCTGGCCCTGGCGGCGGCCCCGCTGGCCTGGCCCGGGCCGCGCCTGCCCGCGGCCCGGGCCCAGTCGGGCACGGAGAACACCGCTCCCCCGTCCACCTACTGGCTGGTGGGGTCGGACGGCTCTGTCACCGCCTTCGGGTCGGCGGCCAACGACGGCTCGCTCGCCGGCAAGAAGCTCAACCAGCCCATCGTCGGAATGGCCGGGCTGCCCACCGCCCCCGGTTACTGGCTGGTCGCTCGCGACGGCGGCATCTTCACCTTCGGAAAGGCGGGGTACTACGGCTCCACCGGAGCCATGAAGCTCAACCAGCCGATCGTCGGCATGGCCGCCACCCCCGACGGGGCCGGCTACTGGCTGGTGGCCTCCGACGGCGGCATCTTCACCTTCGGCGACGCCACCTTCCACGGCTCCACCGGCGCCATCCGCCTCAACAAGCCCATCGTCGGCATGGCCGCCACCCCCGACGGGGCCGGCTACTGGCTGGTGGCCTCCGACGGCGGCATCTTCACCTTCGGCGACGCCACCTTCCACGGCTCCACCGGCGCCATCCGCCTCAACAAGCCCATCGTCGGCATGGCCCCCACCCCCGATTCGGGCGGCTACTGGCTGGCGGCCTCCGACGGCGGCATCTTCAACTTCGGCGACGCCAAGTTCTACGGGTCGATGGGAGGGACCACCCTGGCCTCGCCCGTCGTAAGCATCGCCGCCCCCACCGAGGGCGGCGGCTACTGGCTGGCGGCGGCGGACGGTGGCGTCTTCAACTTCGGCGACGCCAAGTACCACGGCTCACTGGGGGGCAAGACCCTGCCGGCGCCCATCGTGGCCATCGCCACCGCCAACAGCCTGGATCCCTACACACCGGGCACGACCGGCTACGACATCTCCTGGCCCCAGTGCAACCAGACCTACCCGCCGTCGCCGTACTCGGTCGCCGTGGTCGGGGTGAACAACGGCGAGGCGTTCACCCAGAACCCGTGCCTCACGTCCGAGGCGGCGTGGGGCGCCCCCGCCGGGCTCACCCTGTACATCAACCTGAACTCGCCGACTCCGTCGACGTCCTCGCAGGGACTCACCGGACCGGCCGGCCAGTGCGTCACCACCGACTCCACCTGCCAGGCCTACAACTACGGCTACAACGCCGCGGTGTACTCCTACGACTACGCCAGCGGCCTCGGGATCAAATCGTCGATGTGGTGGCTCGACATCGAGACCGGCGGCCAGAACCCGCTGTGGTCGACCGACACCGCCGCCAACTCGCAGCTGATCGCCGGGGCCATCGCCGCCCTCACCGCCCTCGGCGTGCAGCCCGGCGTCTACTCGACCGCCTACCAGTGGGGCCAGATCACGGGGGGCACCTACAGCCCGGACGTGCCCATGTGGCAGACCGGCGCCACGACCGTGGCCGACGCCCCGTCGTTCTGCTCCCCCACCAAGGCCTTCACCTCGGGCCAGACGTGGCTGGTGCAGTACGCCCCGACCACGTGGGACGGGGACTACGCCTGTTGAGGCCGGCCGCGTCTGGCGGGCGGCCGGCCTGGGAATGACTGGCACCGGTGTCCTTCATCGAGAACCTCCTGCGCCGGATCGACGGCTTCCAGCAGCGTCACCGCTGGTCGGCCTTCGCCTTCGGTGTGGTGAGGAAGTTCGGTGACGACCGGGCCGGATCGCTCGCCGCCCTGATCGCCTACTACGGGTTCCTCTCGCTGTTTCCGTTGCTCCTGCTGGCCATCACCACCCTCGGCTACGTCCTGGCGGGTGATCCTTCGCTGCAGCACCAGCTGGTGAACTCCATGCTGGGCCGCTTCCCCGTCATCGGAGACCAGCTGAAGTTCAAGCCGCTGACGGGCACGGCAATCGGGTTGGTGTTCGGAGCTCTCGGGCTGCTGTGGGGATCGATGGGGATCACCCAGGCCGCCCAGTACGCCATGGCCGAGGTGTGGGACGTGCCCAACGTGCACCGGTCGAACTTCATCACCCGGCTGGGGCGGGGCGCCATGTTCCTCGGGGTCCTCGCCCTGTCGGCGGTGGTGACCACGGTCCTCGCCTCGGCCGCCAGCTTCGGGGCCCGGGTGCCGGCCTTCGCCGCCGTGGCCGGACCCCTCCTGTCGACCGCCGCCAATGTCGGGCTCTACCTGGTCGCCTTTCGCATCCTCACCCCCGCGAAGGCGGGGGTCTCCTACCGCGACCTGGTGCCGGGGGCGGTCATCGGCGGCATCGGCTGGGAGGTGCTGCAGCTGGCCGGCGGCTACCTGATCGGCCACCAGCTGCGCCACGCCAGCCAGGTCTACGGCATGTTCGGCTACGTCCTCGGCCTGATCTCCTGGCTCTACCTCGGCGCCCAGCTCTCGTTGTACGCGGCCGAGGTGAACGTGGTCCGGCGCCGGCGCCTGTGGCCCCGCAGCCTCCTGCAACCCCCGCTCACGCCGGCCGACCGCGCCGTGCTCGTCGACCTCGTCCACGAGGAGAGGCGCCGGACCGAGCAGCGGGTCGACGTGGCCTTCGAGGACGAGCCCGCCCGGAGCTGAGCTGGAGACGCCGGTCAGTCGGCCAGCTCGCCGGGCAGGACGTCGAGGTTGATCAGCCGGTCGTCCCGGACCGCTTGCACCAGCACCGGCCGGCCGATGCGCCCGGCGGTCATCAACGCCTGGAGACGCCCGACGTCCTCCACCGCCGCCCCGTCGACCGACACGACCGTGTCGCCCGCCCGCAGCCCGGCGGTATCGGCCGGGGATCCGGCCACGACCGACACCAGACGCACGCCCCGTCCCTGGCCGACCTGCTCGGCCACCCGAGGCGGCAGCGGCACCGTTCCCCCGCCGACGCCGAGATAGGCCCGCCGGACCCGGCCCTCGGCCATGAGCGTGCCGATGATGGACCGGGTGGTGGCGTTGACCGGCACGGCCAAGCCGAGGCCCTGGCCGATGAAGGGCCCGACCACGGCCGTGTTGACCCCTACGACCCGGGCCGAGGAGTCGGCCAGGGCGCCCCCGGAGTTGCCCGGATGCAGGGCGGCGTCGGTCTGGATCACGTTCTCCACGATCCGGGTCGCCGCCCCCGTCGAGGTGGGCAGGGAGCGCCCCAGGGCGCTCACCACCCCCACGCTCACCGAACCGGCGAAGCCGAGGGGGCTGCCGATCGCCACCACCAGCTGGCCGACCCGCAGCCCGTCGGCGTCCCCGAGCAGGGCGCAGGCCATGTCGCTGGCCGTCACCCTTACCACCGCCAGGTCCGACAGCCGGTCGGCGCCGACCACCTCGAAGCGGGCCGACCCCCCATCGGCCACGACCGCCTCGCCGGAGCGGCCGTGCTCGACCACGTGGGCCGAGGTCAAGAGGAACCCGTCGGGGGTGATGACCACGGCCGAGCCCGTCCCGACCGGGCGCCCGCCGCGTTCCACCGCCAGGCTGGCCACCGTGGGGAGCAGGTGGGCGGCCACCGAGGTGACGACCGACGAATAGGTGTCGAGCGCCTCCTGGTCCGGGGCGGCGTCCAGGTCCAGGCCGCCCATCTCAGGCCGTGCCCTGGGCGCCGGTGGCCGTGGGACCGAGCCCCACCGACAGGGTGATGTCCTCGCTACCCCGCACCACCTTGACCTCCACCGAGCCGGTGGGACCGGCGGTATCCAGGGCGGCGTGCAGGTCGTCGGGGCCGGCCACCGCCGTCCCACCGACGCTGACGATGAGGTCCCCGGGCCTGATACCGGCCCGGTCGGCCGGGCCGCCCTGCTCCACCGCCCGCACCAGCAGCCCGTCGCGGGGCTCGAGGCCCACGGCCGAGCGCAGCCGGTGGGCGACGTGCGGCGGGGCCACGGCGACTCCCAGCCGGGCCCGCGCCGGCGCCTCCCCCCGGGCCAGCCCCTCGAGTCGGGAGGCCAGGTCGTCCCCCGCCGGCAGGGCCAGGTAGAAGCCGTCGCCCAGCCGGTGGGTGTTGATCCCCACCACCCGGCCGGAGCCGTCGACCAGCGGCCCCCCGGAGGACCCCCGGGCCAGGGGGGCGGTGTGCTCGATGCTGCCGGCGATGCGCCGGCCGCGCGGGCCCCGGAAGGGCCGGCCCACGGCCGACACCGTGCCGATCGTCACCCGCAGGCCGCTGCCGGGCGGGCTGGCCAGGGCAGCCACCACCGAGCCGACCTGGGGGGCGTCGGTCGCCCACTCGATGGCCGGGACGTCGCCGGTGTCGGTCGACAGCACGGCCAGGTCCCCGTCCAGGTCGGCCGCCGCCACCCGGGCGGTGGCCCGCCGGCCGTCGGCGAACACCACATCCGTCTCCTCGGCCCGCAGGTTGTGGGCGTTGGTCGCCACCAGCCCGGGGCCCACCACCACGCCGGTGCCGGCCCGGCCCACCGACACCACCGCCGGCCCCACCCGGGCCGCCACATCTCTCAGCGCCGCCGAGAAATCCTCCAGAACTGTCATCCGACCCTCCTTCGATCGGCGGCCATCATCCACTAGTTGATTGCAATTTGCAAGTAGCATGTTTCCAGGCGCCGTCAAACAGGCGGCCGTGGGAGGATCCGGGGATGGACGAGGTCTCGCCTGCCCTCGAGTCGGCGATGGCCACCGTGGGGGACCGCTGGTCCCTGTTGGTAGTGGCGGCCCTGATGGGCGGTCCCCGGCGGTTCGGAGAGCTGCTCGAGTCGGTGGTGGGGGTGGCCCCGAACATCCTCGCCTCGCGCCTGCGCCACCTCGAGCGCCAGGGAGTGGTGGTCTCACGCCCCTACTCGGAGCGGCCCCCACGGGTCGACTATCAGCTGACCGCCCGGGGCCACGATCTGGCCGGGGCCATCCGCCTCCTCACCGCCTGGGAGGCCAACAGCGCCCCCGCCGGCGCCGAGCCCGCCTCGCCCCCCCGCCACCAGCCGTGCGGAACGCCGATGGAGCCGAGGTGGTGGTGCCCTACCTGTGGCCGCAACGCCGAGGACGACGAAGCCGACCTCTACTGGATCTGAGCCAGTGGTCGCCGGCCGCCTACACCAGCGCCGGGTGCACCGGCGTCTCGGGCACCCGGGTCGGCACCAGGCCCCGGTCGGCGACGAGGCGGGCGAACACCCTGGTGTCGTGGACGGCGCAACCCCGGGGGTCGTTGTTGAAATAGGCGTAGACGTCGGCGTCGGCCGGCCACAGTTCAGCGATCCGTTCGGCCCAGCTGCGCAGGGCCGATCGCCCGTAGCAGGGGCGGAGCGCACCCCGCCCCTCGTGGAACCGCACGTACCCCCAGTCGGCGGTGGCCCACAACGGCGTGATCGGGCGCGACATCCGGTCGGCCAGGCACAGGGCCGCGCCCCGGGCCTCCAGGACCGCCCGGGTCTCTGCGCTGAACCACGACCGGTGGCGGGGCTCGACGGCCAGGCGCACCCCGGCGGGGAAGGCGGCCAGGGCCCGGTCGAGCGCCTCGGGCGCCGCCTTCATGTCCGGCGGGAACTGGAGCAGGACCGGCCCCAGCTTGGCTCCGAGCCGGGTGGCGCCCTCCATGAGCCGGCCGACAGGCTCCTCGGGATCGCGCAGCCGCTTGACGTGGGTCAGGTAGCGGCTGGCCTTTATGGTCACCAGGAAGTCGTCGGGGGTCCGTCGCGCCCATGTCTCGAACGTCTCCGGAGGGGGCAGCCGGTAGAAGGTGTTGTTCACCTCCACGGTGGCGAAGGCGGCGGCGTAGTGCTCGAGCCAGCGGGCCTGAGGTAGCCCCGGCGGATAGAACGGTCCCCGCCACGAGGTGTACTGCCATCCGGAGCAACCGACCCACACCGCCACGGGCCGCGTCCTACCTCCCGGGGCGGGCGGCGACACCCGGCGGCCCGTGGCCGCTGTGACATTGGCGGCCGGCGGCCGCTGTGACATTGGCGGCCGGTGGCCGCTGTGACATGGGCCACCGTCGGTTCGGTTTCCGCCGCCCCCCGGTCGGTTAGGTGCACTACTGCAACCGACTTATGTCGAAAGGACGCGGTAACCAATGTCGACCATCCAGATGCTTCCAAGAGTCCTGCCGAATCTCGGCGAGAAGGCGGTGGGGCTGACCAAGGAATTCGTGGGCACCCTCCTCGATCGGGAGAACCTCCGCCGCGAGGGCCAGGCCCAGCAGGAGAAGGCCACCGAACGGCTGGAGGAGTTCCGCCGCGAGGTGGCGGCCGACGCCCACCGGGCCAAGGCCGAGGCCAAGGAGCGGGCCCAGATGTCCCACCAGAGCCCGTCGCGACGGGGCGGCGGAAAGCCGGAGCGGGCGAAGAGTGGCCCCGAGGCCGGGGCCAGCTCCGCTGCCGAGCGGATCAAGGGCGGCGTCAAGGAGGCCGCCGGGTCGCTGGTGGGCAACGACGACCTTCGCCGCGAGGGCCAGGCCCAGCAGGACAAGGCCCGGGCCGAGGGCGACGTGGCCCGTGAGGAGGGCAAGGCCGAGCAGGCCCGGGCCAAGGCGGCCGCGGCCGAGCGGGCCGAGAAGGCGGCCAGCCGCAGCTGAGCTCCGCCGGGCTCAAGACAACCTGATCGACAGCCGAGGGGTCTGCGGGCCCCTCGGCTCGCGTCCGGCCCCTCGTCAGTGGAGTCGACCCCCCGTGGGCGATTCGACCTGATTGAGGGAAACGCTCAGGTTCCTCCGGATGCGGTCGAGCGGACAGGGTGCCGGGGCGGTCCGCGGCAGTCCCCCAATCGGCGGGCTGCGGCTGACACCATGGTCCCCGGTAACGCTCCCACCAGCTCGTCGCCGGTGCCGCACAGGAGGAACGGAACCATCCGCACACGCACTCCCGCCGCAGCCCACTCGCTCTCCCGCCGTTACCGCCTGGCCCTCATCGGCGCCCCGCTGGCGCTGGGGCTGGTGGCAACGGCCTGCTCCACCACCAAGCTGAACGGCGCCGCCGCCGTGCCACCGGCTCCGGCGGTCACCACCCCTCCGAGCACCGCCCCCCCCGTGTTCCCCCTGACCGGGCTGCCAGTCGACAACAGCCAGCGGGCCGGTCGGCCGGCGCTGTCGGTGAAGATCGACAACGCCCCCCCGGCCCGGGCCCAGGCCGGCCTGAACAACGCCGACATCGTGGCCGAGGCGCTGGTGGAGGGAGGCCTCACCCGCCTGTTGGCCACCTTCCAATCCAAGGACGCCAGCCTCGTGGGTCCGATCCGATCGGCCCGACCGGCCGACGCCGCCCTGCTCCGTGAGCTCGGCGGCGGCATCTTCGCCTACTCGGGCGCCGCCGCCGGCGAGATCGCCCCGGTGAAGGCGTCCTCCGACGCCACCCTGATCTACTTCGACTCCGGCGACCCCGCCTTCCACCGGGTGAGCTGGCGGGTCACCCCGGCCAACGTCTTCTCGTCCACCGACGCCCTGTACGGGTCCGGCTACGCCCACGGAGCCAAGACTGCCCCGCCGCCCCAGCTGTTCACCTACTCCTCCACGCCGGCGGCCGGCACGCCGGCCACCAGCGCCTATATGGACTTCTCCAGCTTCTCGTCGGCCGGCTGGACGTGGGACCCGGCTTCGGGCACCTACCAGCGGACCCAGAACGGGACCCCCGACACGCTGACCGACGGCTCGCGGGTCGACGCCAGCAACGTGGTGGTCATGTCGGTCGCCATCGGCCACACCGGCATCTTCGACGCCGCCCACAACGAGGACCCGCTGGTCATCCTCACCGGGTCCGGCACCGCCTGGGTGATGCGCGACGGCAAGGTCATCCAGGGCACCTGGCAGCGGCCGAGCATCACCGACCCGGTGCAGCTGCTCGACGCCTCCGGCAAGCAGATCGCCCTTCACCCCGGTCGGACGTGGATGGAGCTCCTGCCCCGCCCGTTCTCGCCCCGGATCTCCTAGGCCCAGGCCTCACGGCCGGGGACGCCGGCTCAGCGTCCCCGGCCGGAACCTGTGCGGTCGCCCTGCACCTCTCGCAGGTCGATCTCGTCGAGCTCCCACGCCCGTCGCATGACGTCGGCGGCCCGGTCGATCGACTTGAGATTGGCCGGGTCCTCCAGCCAGTGGAGAAAGGCGAGGTCGCGGTCGCGGTCGGCACCGGAGCCCATGGCCTGTTCGGCCTCCGGTGATTTGCGGGCGGCGAGGATCGCCTGCCACACGTCGTGGCGCTCCACCCATGCCTTCCAGATGTCGAGGGGCGACAGGTGGGGCCACGCCGCCGTCGCCGCCTCCATGAACCTGCGGGAGCTGATCTCCCCCGGGCGCTCCTTCGGATCCATGCGTCTCCCCAGACTCCGCCGACCCGAGTCGAATCCTCGGTTCCTCACTTCGGCGACGGACCGTCCGATTCCTGCCCGTTGGGAAGGTTGGGACGATCCAGCAGGCGGGCGGCGGCCCGCAGGTCGGCCACGAAGGCCGCCATCTCCTGGTGGCGTGACTCGTCGGGGGCCCGCAGGATCGACGACGGGTGGACGGTCGCCACCGCCCGAACGGCCCGGTCGAGGTCGATGACCTCCCCCCGCTGGCGGGTGACCCGGAACGACGCGCCCAGCAGGGACTGGGCCGCGGTGGCGCCCAGGCACACCACCACCTCGGGCCGAACCGCCTCCAGCTCCGCCTCCAGCCACGGACGGCACGCCGACACCTGGCGGGCGGCGGGCTTCTTGTGGATCCGCCGTTTGCCCGCCGGTCGCCAGCTGAAGTGCTTCACGGCGTTGGTCACGTAGACCTCACGCCGGTCGATGCCCGCCTCCGACAGCGCCCGGTCGAGGAGTCGCCCGGCGGGTCCCACGAAGGGCTCTCCTTCGATGTCCTCGCGGTCGCCGGGCTGCTCGCCGACCAGCATCACCCGGCTGGCCTGGTCGCCGTCGCCGAACACAGTCTGGGTGGCCTGGCGGTGCAGATCGCAGCCGCGACAGGCGGCGGCCGCCTCGCGCAGGGCGGCCAGGTCGCGCTGGTCGGGCACGAAGGGGGCGGCGTCGGTCGGGGCGCCGGCGGGCACCTGTCGGGGCATGGCGAGTTCCTACCCGGGTACATCTGCCGGGTAGACCGCGAGCAAGCCGAGGAGGACAACCATGGCTACCGGAACGAAGGTCGTTCCCGACACGCACCAGGACATCCTCACCAAGACCGGCTTCGCCCACCTGGCCACCATCGGGCCCGCGGGTGAACCGCAGTCGCACCCGGTCTGGTACGCCTGGCAGGACGATGAGCTGCTGATCAGCACGACCAAGGACCGGCAGAAGTACCGCAACCTGAAGGGCGAGAAGCGGGTGGCGGCCTCCATCACCGACCCGGACAACCCCTACCGGTACGTGGAGATCCGGGGGCGGGTCACCACCATGGAGGACGACCCGAACATGGAGTTCATCGACTCGCTGGCCCAGCGGTACATGAACAAGGACAAGTACCCCTACACCCAGCCGGGAGACCAGCGGGTGATCATCCACATCCGCCCCGAGCACGCGGCGACCATGGGTTGACGCCCGGCCGATAACCCGGGAGCCGAATCACATGGACGGAACCGGCGGGGGCGGGGCGGGCCCCGCCGCCGGTCCCCCGGCCTCGCCGGCGCTGGAGCTCGACCTCTACGAGGTGACGATGGCGGCGGCCTACCACGCCGAGGGCCTGGCCGACGTGCCGGCCAGCTTCAGCCTGTTCGTGCGCAACCTGCCCCCCTCCACCAGCTTCTTGGTGGCGGCCGGACTCGAGGACGCCCTGGCGTTCCTCGAGTCGTTCTGCTTCGGGCCGGGCGACCTCGCCGCCCTCGACGGGCTGGGGCTGTTCGACGACGCCTTCCTGGAGATGCTCGCCGCCGTCCGCTTCTCGGGGGCGGTGCGGGCCATCCCCGAGGGTCGGGTGGCGCTGGCCAACGAGCCGCTCCTCGAGGTGGACGCCACCCTGGCCACCGGCCAGCTGGTGGAGACCGCCCTCCTCGCCATGGTCGGCCATCAGACGGCCCTGGCCACCCGGGCCGCCCGGCTGCGGCTGGCCGCGGCCGACCGCTCCGTCGCCGACTTCGGTTTGCGTTCGACCCCCTGGGGGGCAGCCGGCATGCGCCTGGCCCGGGCGGCTCGCATCGCCGGGATGGACTCGACCAGCAACGTGGCCGCGGCCGGCGCCTACGGCCTGCCCGTCAGCGGCACCATGGCCCACTCCTACGTTCAGGCCCACGAGGACGAGGCGTCCGCCTTCGAGTCGTTCGCCGAGCGTTTCGGGTCCCACGCCGTCCTGCTGGTCGACACTTACGACACCGACCGAGGCCTGGCCCACGCCGTCGAGGTAGCCCGGCGGATGCGCCAGCGGGGAGTGGAGCTGGCCGGGGTCCGGATCGACTCGGGCGACCTCGCCGCCGGGGCCCGCCGGGCCCGCCGGGTGCTCGACGAGGCCGGGTTCGGCCAGCTGAAGGTGTTCCTCACCGGTGGCCTCGACGAGTTCCAGATCGAGGAGCTGGTCGCCGCCGGCACCCCCGTCGACGGCTTCGGGGTGGGCGCCGCCCTGGCCAACCCGGGGCCGGCCCTGGAAGCCGCCTACAAGCTGGTGGAGGTGGGCGGGCGGCCCGTCCGCAAGCGCTCGCCCGGCAAGGTCAGCTGGCCCGGCCGCAAGCAGGTGTGGCGGCTGCCGTCCGGCGCCGACGTCCTCACCCTGGCCGAAGAGGACCGGCCCGCATCCGACGCCGAGCCGCTCCTCGCCGAGGTGATGGCGGTGGGGCGGCGCACCGCCGCCGGGCGCCAGGACGTGGCGGCGGCCGCCGACCGTTTCCGAGCGGATCTCGGGTGGCTGCCGGGGCCGGCCCGGCGGATCCGCCACCCCGAGCCGCCGCAGGTGCAGGTCGGAGGGGGTCTGCGCCGTCTGGCCCAACGCCTCGACGCCGACCCGTCGGGGCGGTAGAGGCCGCCCGCACCGGGGATAACTGAACGGTCAGCGAGTTCGCCGAGGAGAGACCACATGCCCAAGCCCCAGCAGCCCGAGCTCCGGCGCAGCGAGCGGGGCGCCACCGACTCCGACGGCGCCAAGTCGGGTCCCGGGCTGGCCGCCCCCCCGCCCACCAGCGACGCCCCGGGCCCGGTGCCCGAGGACAACCGGCCCGGTCATCACCCCGACCGCGAGCAGGACAAGCCGGTGGCCCGCTACCGCCGGCGGGCGGCGCGGGCGGCCGACCAGGCCCGCCGCCAGCTGGCGCCCGGCGAGATCGAGATCGACGCCGGAGGGATGACCTTCAGCGCCCTCGAGGCCGGCCGGCAGGGGGACGACCTGGTCCTGGTGCTCCACGGGTTCCCCCAGACGGCGGAGGCGTGGCGGCCCCAGCTCGAGGGGCTCGCCGGGGACGGATACCACGTGGTCGCTCCCAACCAGCGGGGCTACTCCCCCGGCGCCCGGCCGACGGGCCTCCACAACTACCGCCTCGACTGCCTGGTCGACGACGTGCTCCAGATCGCCGACCGGCTCGACGCCCGCCGCTTCCACCTCGTCGGCCACGACTGGGGAGGGGTGGTGGCGTGGGCGACGGCCGCCCGCCAGCCCCAGCGCCTGCGCAGCCTGACCGTGGTGTCGACCCCCCACCCCCGGGCCTACGCCTCGGCCCTGCTGCGCAGCCCGCAGCTGCTCAGGTCCGGGTACATGGGCTTCTTCGCCCTGCCGTTCGTGCCCGAGGCGCTCCTCGGCGCCGGCGGCGGCGCCCCCCTCCGCCGCCTGCTGACCCGCTCCGGGCTCCCCGCCGACTGGGCCGCCCGCTACGTCGACGAAATAGTCGAGCGGGGCGCCCTCCACAGCGCCCTCAACTGGTACCGGGCCCTGCCGCTGGCGGGCACGCCGGTTGGCAAGGTCGACGTGCCGACCCTGTACGTGTGGAGCGACGGCGACGTCGCCCTCGGCGAGGCCGCCGCCCGGGCCACCGCCTCCCAGGTCCGCGGCCAGTACCGCTTCGAGGTCCTCGAAGGTGTCTCCCACTGGATACCGGAGACGCGCCCCGACGAGCTGCGACGCCTGATAGGCGAGCACCTCCACGCCAACGGGGCCACGGCCCTGGTGGCGGCCGGCCAGTGAGCGTCCGCAGCGGGGCCGCCGAGGCGGTGTCGGGGCCGGCGCCGCTGCGCCAGCTGGTCGAGCACTACTCCCACGGCGAGGACGTGGTCCCCACCCGCTACGCCGCCCTAATCGGCGTCTACGCCGCCGGCGTGGCCGGCTTCTCGCTCCTGTTCCACCGGTCGGGCCGGCGCCTGCCAGCACGGATCGGCGCCGGCGACATCGCCCTGCTCGGCGTGGCCACCTTCAAGCTCAGCCGGCTGATCGCCCGCGACAAGGTCACCAGCTTCCTGCGGGCGCCGTTCACCCGCTACAAGGGCCAGGGCCCGGCCTCGGAGGTGCAGGAAGAGCCGCGGGGCGAGGGTCTGCGCCGGGGCGTCGGCGAGCTCGCCACCTGCCCGTTCTGCATGGGCCAGTGGGCCGGCACCGCCCTGATGGGCCTCTACCTGGTGGACGCCCCCGCCGCCCGCACCGTGGCGGCCCTGCTGAGCGCGGTCACCGTCTCCGACGCCCTGCAGTACGCGGAGACGGCCCTGCACCGGACCGCCGGATGAGCCGGTTGATCCAGCTTCCCCGGCCGGCTCAGCGGACGTCGTCGTCGTCGATCGGCTCGACGATCGACTGGTCGCGCCAGTCGGCCTCGTCGACGTCCATCGGGCGGGGACGGGGCGTCACCCGGCCGGTGTCGTCGCCCACCGGCATCGACTGTTCGATCACGTCGCGCTCGGGTGCCGGCTCGCCGGTGGTGCCGGCGTGGCCGGACATCTGCTCTTCCAGCTCGCCCTCGGCCGGGTCGTGCTGCTCGGCGGCGTCGGCGGGGTCGGCGTCGGGAACGAGGTGATCGGCCACGAGGGACATCTTTACCCCGCCGGCCACCCGTGCCCCCACCCCCGCGGCTATTGGCAGGGAATGTCCCATCAGGGGGCATTTCTCTGGGATCATGGGGCGGTGACGACGGCGGCTGTCCCCCGCTGCCGGGTGCTGGTGGCCGATGAGGACACCGAGCTGCTCGGCCGCTACCAGCAGGCGTTGGCCGACGACCAGCGCTTCGAGGTGGTCGGAGCAGCCGCTGACGGCGGCGACGCCCTCTGGATGGCCGCCGCCTGCCGGCCCGATGTCGTCCTGGTGAGCGAGGACCTGCCCGTGCTGGGCGGGGCCGAGCTGGTCGGCTACCTCCGACGGGCCCTGCCGGCCGCCCTCATCGCGGTGACGTCGCAGGTGCCGACCGAAGCCGGGGCCCGGGCGGCCAGCGGGGCCGGCGCGGTCGGGTATCTGGCCAAGCCCGGGCCCGGGGAGCGGCTCGGCGACGTGGTTCTGTCCGCCTGCGAGCGGCGCACGGGGGAGCGCAGGGTCGGCGACCGGCGGCGGGCCGACCGCCGGCAGGGGCTGCGCGACCGGCGGGCGAAGTCCCGGGGCAGCGATCGCCGCCAGCGGGCCCGGCGCCAGGCCGAGCGCCGGCTCGACGACCGCCGGGCTCGCAGCCTGATCCTCGCCGACCCGGTCACGGACCGGGCGGACGGCTAGCCCAGACCTCGACGAACACGCCGGCGTCCACCCGTTCCACGGTGAGGCCGGCCGCCGCCACCGCGTCGGCGAACCGGTCGGGCTCCCACACCGTGTACCAACGCCGCCCGTCGGGCTCGTCCAACCAACCGGTGTCACCGGCGCTCTTCACGCAGGCGTACAGCCGGCCGCCGGGGCGGAGCAACCCGGCCAGCTGGGCGAGGACGGCGGCCGCTTCGCTCTCCGAGAGGTGGACAAGCGACGACGCCGCCCAGACGCCGTCGAAGCTCGCCGGGGGGAACAGCTCGCCGACCCGGCGCAGGTCGCCGAGCGTGGTCGGGCCGTGGCGGCGGGCCATGGCCACGAACCTTGGGTTGAGGTCGACGCCGTGGGCGGCATGCCCGTGGGCGATGAAGCGGGCGAGGTCGCGTCCGGGGCCGCAGCCGGCGTCGAGGATCGACGACGGGACCGGCAACGAGGCGGCGAAGCGGGCCGCCGTCTCGGCCATCTTCGGCGCGTGCGTCACCTCGTACTGCTCGGCCTGGTCGCTGTAGGCGGCGACCGACAGCACGACCGGGTCGTCCGAGGCGCCCGGGTCGCTCACGGCGCGGTCCGGGCCACCGCCATCTGGCGCAGCTCCCAGCGGGCGGTGCGGCTGCTGGTCGAGCGGGCCAGCCGGTCGAGGCCGGCGGCCAGCCGCTCGAGGCGGAACCGGCCGAACCGGGCGACGAGCCCGGCGTCGTTGCGCCACACGGCCAGGTTCATGGAGAACATCCGAGCCGCCACCGGCACCGGCACGTCGACCGTCACGACCTCGTCGTGCACCCGGCGGTATCCGGCGGGCGGGGCGGCGAGCACCGGCGCCACCGCCGGACCGGCGTACATGAGGCCGCCCCGGGCCCGAACCAGCGCCACCGCCACCTCTTCGTAGTCGGCGAGCACCGGGTCGCGCGGGTCGATCGACTCGAGCTCGTCGACGGCCAGCACCCCGCCGGGCGCCAGCTGGGTGAGCCAGCCCGACGCCACCTGCGCCGGGTCGGCCAGGTGGGCGAGGAGCAGCCGGCCGTAGACGAGGCCGGCGGGGGCGGCGGGGAAGGGCACCCGGGTGACGTCGTGGGACCGGAACTCGACGCCGTCGGCGGTCGGGCCGGAGCGGGCCCGGGCCAGGAAGCGCTCGGAGGTGTCGAGTCCGATGGTGCGCGACGCGCCCGACACCGCCGACAGCAACCGGGTGGTGTGACCCGGCCCGCATCCGAGGTCGATGGCCACCGCCGGCTCGGCGGGGGCGACGGCAGCCACGAACCGGCGCGAGGACGGGTCGAACACTTCGGCCACCAGGTCGAGGCGGCGGGCGGCGAGGTCGTCGTCGCCGAAGGCGTATCGGGGGGTGGTGGTCAGGGTCATCGCTCTCCTCGTCCGGGCCCCGGTGAGGCGGCCGGCCCGCACGGGAGAGCCGTGCCGGAGGCCGCCCGCCCGGGGCGACCTCCGCTGGGGTTCAGCGCGTCGGTCGGCCGCCCGGGGAGGGCGACCAGAAGTAACTCACGCGAGTGTGGGTGACGCGCACGGCCGACAGGCTACGACGCCCGCGTCTCGGCGACCACCGGATTCTCGAGCACCCCGACCCCTTCGATCTCGACGCGGACGGTGTCGCCCGGTCGGAGGTAGCGCGGCGGGTCGGCGGCCATGCCGACGCCGGCCGGGGTGCCCGTCGAGATGACGTCCCCGGGCTCGAGGGTGAACGCGGTGCTCAGGTGCTCGACCATCTGCCAGCAGTTGAAGACCAGATCGTCGGTGGAGGCCTCCTGGCGCAACTCGCCGCTGACCCATGTGCGCAGGCTCAGGCGATGAGGATCACCGACCTCGTCGGCCGTCACCAGGTGGGGTCCCATCGGCCCGTGAGTGTCGAAGCTCTTCCCCATCGTCATGGTGGGGGTGCGCCGCTGCCAGTCACGCACGCTCACGTCGTCCACCACCGTGTAGCCGGCGATGACCGAGGGCGCGTCCGACGCGGGAACGTGTCGACACCGCCGGCCGATGACGAACGCCAGCTCGCCTTCGTAGTCGACCTCGTCGGAGACCGAGGGCACGACGATGGGCTCACCCGGCCCGACCACGCAGGTCCGCTGCTTGTTGAACCACATCTGGAACTCGGGCAGGGGCCGCCCCGTCTCCGCCGCGTGGGCCCGGTAGTTGAGGCCGATGGCCAGGAACTTCGGCGGCCGCGGCACCGGCGCCATCAGCACCACGTCGGAGAGGGACAGCCGCGGTGATCCCCCGGCAGTCGCCCGCCGGGCCGCCTCCATGCCCTCATCGCCGGCGGCCAGGAAGGCGGCCATGTCCGACGGCAGGCCGGTGGCGGACAGGTCGGCGACCTCGTCGCCGACCAGCACGCCGACCCGGACTTCACCGCCCGCCGACGGGCGGAAGCTGACCAGCCTCATCCGGCGGCGGCCCGGAGCTCCGGTAGCGCCTCGGCGACGGCGTCGATGGCCCGCCGGCCGGCCGGCATGCCGTAGAGGCCGTCGATGCCCATGGCCGACAGCTCCCCCACCCGGTCGACCATCTGCTGGGTGGAGCCCCGCAGCCCGAGGTCAGGGTTGAAGGCGGCCAGGCCCGACACGTCGGCGTCGCCAGGGGCGAACACGATCTGGCACGACCGGCGGATGCTGCGGCCGGCGTCGGCCAGGGCGGTCTCGAGGGTCTGGCGCAGCTGCGGGTAGGCGGGTAGGGCGGCGGCCGGGCAGTTCCACTCGTCGGCCAGGCGGGCGGCCAGGTCGAGCATCCGGGGGCCGGCCCCGCCGACGCCGATCGGTATCCGTCGTTCGGGGGCGGGCAGGTTGAGGGCGTCGACGACCCGGGCGTGGCGGCCCTCGTAGGTGAAGGGGCGGTCACCCGCGTCCCACAACCCTCGCAGGACGCGCACGGCGTCCTCCACCTCGCCCACCCGCACCCCCGGCGGCGGGAACTGGTAGCCGAAGGCCCGGTACTCCTCCTCCCACCAGCCGGCGCCCACCAGGAAGTGCAGACGGCCACCGGATATGAGGTCGAGGGTGGTCGCCATCTTGGCCAGCAGGGCGGGCTGGCGGAACGACTGGCAGAAGACCTGGGCACCGAGGCCGACCCGGGAGGTGGCCACCGCCAGCCCGGACAGCGCCGTCCAGGCCTCGAGGATGCCGGCCTGGGGAGGAAAGCCCAGCAGGTGGTCGATCAGCCATACCGAGTCGAACCCGGCTTCCTCGACCGCCTCGGCGGCTCGGCGCGTGCCCTCCCAGCCCGTCCCCACCTGGCGAACCACCACGCCGAATTCCACCCGGTCCTCCCCGTCGCCGACCGGGCGACGATAGAGGCAAGCGGCGGGGGTCGGCGGCCCTACGCCCTGGCTACGACAGGCCGTGGAGGGCGTCGCGCAGCCGGCTCACCTTCGGCTCCCACGCCCCGGCGGAGGGGTGACGCAGCTTGCAGCCGACAATGATCTCCACCCGGCGGACCGCGTCGCGGCTGGTGTGCACCATCCGGGCCGTCTCGGTGCAGGAGCGCGGCGCGCCCCGGTCGAGGCCGAGCCGAGCGGAGATGACCTGCTTCTCCCGTTCGGCCAGGAATGGCAGTTCGACGAGAGCGTGGTCGAACCGGCCTAGGCCCTCGCCCCTGGGCGCAGTGAGCGATGTCATGCGGTAATCACACCGCCGCGTGGCTAAGCCGAGACGGAGTCGATCAGCCCTTTCGCCGGGCCGAAGGTCCCGATTCGGGCATCTGGCCCGTCGGCCCCCTAACGGAGGCAGGCCAACGCCGCGGCGATGAGGGCCTGGCTGCGCGGATCGGGGCCGGCGTGGGATTGCATGCGGTCGATGGTGTAGCCGAGGGCCAGGCCGGCCTCGGGCAGGGCGAAGCCCACCGACCCGCCCATGCCGTAATGGCCGAACGAGCCCGGCCCGGCGAACGGACGCCAGGGGGCCGGCAGCTGGAAGCCGAGTCCGAACTGGGTGTCGTAGGGCAGCACGGCGTCGGGACCGGCGGCCCGGCTGCGGCGCAGCAACTCGACCGTGGCCGGGGCCAGCAGCCGCACCCCGTCGATCTCGCCGACGCAGGCGGCGTACATCCGGGCCAGCGAGCGGGCGGTGGTGATGCCGTTGGCCGCCGGTATCTCGGCGGCGTGGGCGTCGGGTCGGTTGAACCGGGCGGCGGCGATCGGCGGGTTGGCGAAGGCCCGGTAGGTCAGGCCGGAGGTGTCCGCCAGGGCCTTGGTCATCGGATCGTCAGGAGACGCCTCCGGAGGGATCAGATCCGCCACCCGCCCCTCCTCGCCGGCCGGCAGCCCGATCCAGGCGTCGAGGCCGAGGGGGGCGGCCACCTCTTCGGCGAAGAAGCGCCCGATCCGGCGCCCGCTCATCCGGCGCACCAGCTCGCCGGCGAGGTGACCGAAGGTCAGGGCGTGGTAGCCGTGACGGGTGCCGGGCTCCCACAGCGGGGGCTGCTCGGCCAGGGCCTCGACCAGCGGCTCCCAGGCCAGCATGTCCTCGAACGACAGAGCCCGATCGACGGCGGGCAGGCCGGCCCGGTGGGACAGCAGGAGGTCGACGGTGACGCCTGCCTTGCCGGCGGCGTCGAAGGCGGCCCAGTACTCGGCGACGGGCGCTTCGGGGTCGAGGCGGCCCTGCTCGACGAGCCGTCCGACACAGACGGTGGCCATGCCTTTGGTCGCCGAGAACACCAGCTGCAGGGTGTCGGGCCCGTAGGTGGGCCCGCCCCACAGATCGACGACCGGGCGTCCGCCGGCGTAGACGCACACGGCGGCGCCGTGCTCTCCGCGCCGCTCGAAATTGGCGGCGAAAGCTTCTGCCACCGCCTCGAAACCGGGCTCGACCTTGCCGTCGGTTGCGACCACGGACCGACGGTAGCCGGGGCGCGAGGATGGGTCATGGCCAGCATCGACGCCGCCACCGTCTCTTCGATCGTGGACCAGACGTGGGCCGAGGACGTGCTGCCGGCGCTCACCGAGTACGTCCGCATCCCCAACGTGTCCCCCGACTACGCCCCCGAATGGCAGGCCGAGGGTCACATGGCCCGGGCCGCCGCCCTGCTGGCCGATTGGTGCTCGGCCCGTGAGATCCCCGGCGCCCAGGTCGAGCTGCTCGAGCGGCCGGGCCTCACCCCGCTGTTGGTGGTGGACGTCCCCCCCGCCGGCGCCGGGGGCGACGACGAGACGGTGGTCCTGTACGGGCACCTCGACAAGCAGCCGGAGATGGAGGGCTGGCGGGCGGGCCTCGGCCCCTGGGAGCCGGTGATCGAGGGAGACCGCCTCTACGGGCGCGGCGGCGCCGACGACGGCTACTCGACGTTCGCGGCCCTGACCGCCCTCGAGGCGGTGCGGGCGGCGGGGGGATCCCACCACCGGGCCGTGGTCCTGATCGAGGCGAGCGAGGAGAGCGGCAGCTGCCACCTGCCCGCCTACCTCGACTCGCTGGCCGACCGGCTGGGCCGGCCCGGTCTGGTGGTGGGGCTGGACTCGGGTTGCCTCACCTACGACCGGCTGTGGGTGACCACGTCCCTGCGGGGGGTGGTGGCCGTGGTGGTCGAGGTGGCGGTGCTGACCGAGGGCGTGCACAGCGGAGCCGCCGGCGGGGTGGTGCCCTCGTCGTTCCGCGTTCTGCGCCGGCTGCTCGACCGCATCGAGGACCCGGCGACCGGCGACATGCCCCTGCCGGAGCTGAACGTGGAGATCCCCGCCGAGCGGACCGAGCAGATGGAGGCGTTGGCGGCCGAATTCGGCGACGCCATGACCCGCTTCCCGGTCGTGGAGGGACTCCGGCCCGTCGGATCGGACCCCGCCGACCGGCTGGCCCGCGTCACCTGGAGACCGTCGCTGGCCGTCACCGGCATGGACGGCTTTCCTCCCGTGTCCGCCGCCGGCAACGTGCTGCGCCCGCTGAGCCGGGCCAAGCTCGCCATCCGGGTGCCCCCGACGGCCGACGCCGCCGCCGCCGCCCGGGCCGTCGAGGAAGCCCTCTCCGCCGACCCGCCCCACGGCGCCCGGGTGAGCGTCACCGTCCAGGGCGCCGAGTCCGGGTGGGCGGCGCCGGAGCCCGAGCCGTGGCTGAGCGCCGCTTTGCAGTCGGCCTCGGAGGCGGCGTTCGGGCGGCCGGCCGGCTACCTGGGCGAGGGCGGCACCATCCCCTTCATCGGCATGCTGGGGGCCCGCTTCCCCGGCGCCCAGATGGTGGTCACCGGCGTCCTCGGGCCCGGCTCCAACGCCCACGGCCCCAACGAGTTCCTGCACCTTCCCGCCGCCCGGGGGGTTACGGCGGCGGTGGCCCACCTCCTCGACGCCCACACCCGCAACGGCTGACCTCCGCTGGCCCCCGCCGGTCAGCCCCGGCCGGGGAGGCGGGGACCGAGCTCGAGGGTCAGCTGCTCCGGGCGGGGCCCGCCCCGGGCCGGGCTGGCCGGGCGCAGCCGGTCGGGGGGCACCGACCGGACCCGCTCACGGCCCTTGGGGCCGCCGAACACGTTCGCCCACCGGGCCCCGGTGCGGCGGTTGACAACCACGGCCTGGAAGACGAACTGGCCCCGCAGGCCGGTGACGGCCACCGCTTGGCCGGCATGGAGCACCGTTTCCCCGACGAGGACCCGCTCCTCTCGCGCCAGAACCTGGTCATTCGGCGTCGGATTGCTGGCCCGGTCCACCCGACCTCAATACCATCTTGTCGGAGCCCCCTGTGTCACAGGGAGTGAAATCGGAGCGGCCATGAGCGCACAACCGGACGAGATGGAGCTCCGAGAGGGCATGCGGGTGGGGCTGGACGTCCCCGAACGGGGGGCGTGCGTGGCCGAGGTGGTGCGGGCGGCGGACCAGCGGCTCCGCCTGAAGCTGCTGGACCCGCTGCCCGACGGGGGCGTCGACCAGGGTGACGACCTGATGGTCTTCGTGGCCCGGGCCCAGGGGATCTGGCAGTGGCCGGCCCGCCTGGCCACCAGCCCGGGCGAGGAGATCGAGCTGACCCTGATCGGCTCGGGGGCCCTCCTGCAGCGTCGGACCCACCCCCGGGTGAAGGTGGAGCTGGCCTGCGAGTGTCGCCTGGTCCGCAACGGCCGGCGGGGCAACAACCACGACGCGGTGATCGAGGATCTCTCCCGGGGTGGAATGCGGTTGCGGGTGGGGGGCCCGTTCCAGCCCGGAGACCGGGTGGACGTGACCGTCGACCTCGACGGCTCGCGGGTGACCGTGGGGGGGCGGGCGGTCATGTCGCGCCCGGTCAGCGCCCGGGAGAAGGTGGTGAACCTGGCCTTCGGCGAGGCCGTCTCCGGGGTGATCGCCGCCATCGACCAGTACCTGGCCCAGCGGCTCGGCACCCGGGCTTCCTAGCCGGGCGCCCCACCGGCTACATCATCTCGACGACGGGATCGGCTTCGGGGTGGCCCGCCGGCACGGCCCGGCCCGGGGTCGCCGGCGGGAACTCGGGCGGCCGCCGTGGCAGGAACCAGCCCGGGATGTAAACGACGGCGATCAGCACCAGCGAGATCCAGTAGGTCTTGCCGAAGGCGTGGGCCAGGGGCGGAGCCACCTGCTGGCGAATGGCGTCGGGGATGCTGCTCAGGGCGGCGAAGCCGGCCCCGGCGTGGCCGGCCGCCCCCGGTAATGCCGCTTTCATGTAGCGCTCGAGCATGACGGCCAGGAAGGCGGTGCCCACCGACCCGCCGATGCGCTGGATGATGTTGAGGGCGGTCGTCGCCCGGGGCACGGCGTCGCGCCCGAGGGTGGCGTAGGCGGCGGCCATGGCCGGCATCATCACGAAGCCCATGCCGAAGCCCCGCACGAACAGGGCGCCGAGCAACAGGCCGTAGGGGGTGTGGGCGCCGACGAGGCAGTAGGGCAGGGTGCCGAGGAGGGTGATGGCCAGCCCGACCGGCACGATCTTGCCCGCCCCCACCCGGTCGGTCATCCGCCCCGAGATCGGCATCACCAGGGCCATGCCCACCCCCTGGGGGGTGAGCAGGAGACCGGTGGCCAGGGCCCCCTCGCCCCGGACGATCTGGTAGTAGAGCGGCAGCAGGATCATGGCCCCGAACAGGGCCACGCCGAACAGGAAGCTGGTGGCGGCGCCGGCGCTGAACGGAACGTCGCGGAACAGCTTCACGTCGATGAGGGCGTTGGGCCCTCGCCGGGCCGAGTGGGCGACGAACGCCGCCGTCAGGGCCAGGCCGGCCACGATCGGCGCCAGCGCCTTGCCGCTGGCGAAGCCGCCGCCGCTGCTGGCCTCGGACAGTCCGTAGACGAGGATGGCCAGCCCGGGCGACAAGAGGGCCAGTCCGACGCCGTCCAGCCGGTGATGGCCGGGCACCGACGGCCGGGGCAGCACCTTGGCCGCGATGACCAGGGCGGCCGCCCCGATCGGGATGTTCACGTAGAAGATCCACCGCCAGCTGATGTCCTGGACGAGGACCCCGCCGAGCACCGGGCCGAGGACCGGCCCCAGCATCATCGGCACCCCGATGATGCTCATCACCCGGCCCATCCGGTGCGGTCCGGCCGCCTGGGCGAGGATCGTCTGGCCGACCGGCATGATCATGCCGCCGCCGAAGCCCTGCAGGACCCGGAACAGGATGAGGCTCTGGATGTTCCAGGCCATGCCGGCCAGGGCGGACCCGACCAGGAAGACCAGCACCGAGGTCATCCACAGCCGCTTGGCCCCGAAGCGCTCGATGGCCCACCCGGTGAGCGGGATGACGATCGAAAGCGACAGCAGGTAGCCGGTCGTGACCCACTGGACCGACGCCAGGGTGGCGTGCAGGTCGCGCCCCAGGGTGTCGAGGGCGACGTTGACGATCGTCGTGTCGAGGATCGACATGATCGCCCCGAGGACGACGACCGACGACAGGACGATGACCTCGCGGTCGAGGCGCTGGGGATCCTCCGGCTTGTCGATCGGGTCAGCGTAGGACGGGGGCGTGGAGGCGGCGGAAACCGAGTGTCTGGCAGGCTGGCCCGATGGAGGTTCTGCGCACGCCGGACGAGCGGTTCGAGGGCCTGCCCGACTTCGGCTACGAGCCGCACTACGTGACGATCCCCGACGGCGATGGCGGCCGGCTGCGGGTCCACTACCTCGACGAGGGACCGTCCGAGGCCGAGGTGGTACTGCTCATGCACGGCGAGCCGTCGTGGTCGTTCCTCTACCGGCACATGATCCCGGTGCTGACCCGGGCCCGGCTCCGGGTGGTCGCCCCCGACCTGGTCGGCTTCGGCCGGTCGGACAAGCCGACCGGACGTGACGACTACACCTACGCCCGCCACGTCGAGTGGATGCGCCAGGCCCTCTTCGGGGAGCTCGACCTGTCGCGGATCACCCTCGTGGGCCAGGACTGGGGCGGCCTCGTCGGCCTCCGCCTGGTCGGAGCCGACCCCGACCGCTTCTGGCGGGTGGTGGCGGCGAACACCGGGCTGCCGACCGGCGACCGGCCGGCGACCGAGGCTTTCCTCGCCTGGCAGAGGTTCTCGCAGGAGACGCCCGAGCTGCACGTGGGCCGCATCGTCGCCGGGGGCTGCACCACGGCGCTTTCCCCGGAGGTGGTCGCCGCCTACGACGCCCCCTTCCCCGACGACCGGTACAAGGCCGGCGCCCGCCAGTTCCCCGTGCTGGTCCCCACGACCCCCGACGACCCGGCGGCCGAGGACAACCGGGCGGCCTGGCAGGTGCTGGCCCAGTTCGACCGGCCGTTCCTCACCGCCTTCAGCGACGGGGACCCGGTGACGCGGGGCGGCGAGGCGGTCTTCCAGCGCGTCGTGCCGGGAGCCCGCGAGATGGACCACGTGACCGTCGAGGGGGCCGGCCATTTCCTACAGGAGGACAAGGGGCCGGAGCTGGCCCGGGTGGTGGTGGACCTGGTGCGGCGGACCCGGCGGGTCTAGGAGCGGACCGACTCGGCGGCGACGGGCTCGGCGGTCGCCGGCACCACCCCGTGGCCGCCGGAGAGCACCGCCGTGCGCCAGGCGCCGTTGAGCTCCTCCACGGCCTTCAGGATCCGGCGCTGCTCCTTGCCCCGGCTGAGCCACGGCTCGGCCGAGACCCCCCAGACGATGACGTCCCGTCCGCTGGCCCGTTCGACCCGCGCCGTCCACGGGAACCCCTCGTCGATGCTGAATCCCCGCACGTCGGCCCACCCGATGCGGGTGACCCGGAACAGGTTCCGCACGGTGACCCCCCGGTCGTCCACCACCACGTTCATGGCGGCCGGGCCCAGCAGGAGGAAGAGCTCGACCAGCACGGCCTGGATGAGGACGATCACGGCTTGGAGCCCGTGGAGCGGGGCGTAGCCGGCGACGAGGAGGGCGGGAGCGGCCACCGACACGAGCTGGTAGCAGCGCCGCTGCCGGACGCCGTGGTACTCCCCCAGTCGAGCTCCCCGTCCCATAGATCCCGCCCTAGATCGGCCGGGGAGACGCCCCGCTTAGCCCGAGCGCTGCCTTTTCGTCCCAGGTGGAGCGGGAGGTCGGCGCCTAGCGCGACGGCCCGAAACCGAACGGCCGAGGGGAACGGCCGAGGGAGACGATGCGGGCGTCGGGGGTCATCATCTCGTCGGCCAGCCCGTAGGCCACCGCCTCGGAGGCGGACAGGTACCGGCCGGCCCGCATGTCCTCGGCGATGTCGTCCGCCGACTTGCGGGAGGCGGCGGCCAGCCGGTCCTGGAAACGGTGGAGCTGGGATCGGTGGTGGGCCACGACCTGGCCCAGGTCGGCGGCGCGCGCCGCGATCTCCAGCTTCGGCTCGCACAGGCGCAACCGGGCGTGAGCGGCGATGCGCCGACGCTCGCCCACGGCGAGCACACCGACAGCCGGCCCCTCGGCCCTACCGAGGCAGGTGGTGTGGACCGGCACCCCCAACAGGTCGATGGTGTCCATCACCGAGAAGGCGGCCTCGAGGCTGCCCCCGGGGCTGTCGAGGTACAGCTCGACCGCGTCGTCGCCCGTGGCGTCGAGGGTCATCAGCTGGGCGACGGCGTCGCCGGCCACCCGGTCGTCGAGGGCCCCGCTGACGAACACGGTGCGCTGACCGAACATGCGAGCCCGGACCCAGTCCCCCCACTCGAGGCCGGTGGGCAGCGGCTCCGGCGCCGGCGGCCGGACCGGCCGCCCGAGGGGCCAGCGGGGCGAGGACCCCGGAAGCGGGCTGATCTCCGGCCGGAACCCGGGCGGCGGCTGGGGCGGGGTCACCGAAGCTCCCACTCGATGCTGCTGCCGATGGCGGCGGCGTAGCGCTGCAGGGTGGAGAACCTCACGTCCATGGCGTCGGCCTCGAGGCGGGCGACGGTCGACTGGGAGGTCCCCATGCGGGCGGCGACCTCCGTCTGGGAGAGCCCGAGCTCCTGGCGGCGCATGGCCAGGGCGCTGATCACCTCGCGGGTCCGCCACGAGGTCTCGTCGTCGAAGCCGGGGAAGAGCGGCTTGTGCTTACGGGGGCTCATCTCTGGTGTCTCCCGGCGGTGCTGATAGCGGAAATGCTCACAGCGGGGCTCGGCGAGCCGCGAAAAAACTCACGATAGCCCCGCCGCGATCCTGTCGACGACATCCCGGCAGCGCTATCCCGATGACGATATCCCGGTGGTGATATCTCGTCTATGGTATCGCGTAAACGAGATAACGAGAAAATTTGGAGGAACGCAGTGGACGTCGCCACCTCACCTCTGGCCTCGGTGATCCCCACCGTCCTGGAGCAGTCGGCCCGGGGCGACCGGGCCTTCGACATCTATTCGCTCCTGCTGCGGAACAGGATCGTCTTCCTGGGCCAGGAGGTCGACGATCAGATCGCCAACCTGATCGTGGCCGAGATCCTCCACCTCGAGGCCGAGGACCCCGACAAGGACATCTTCCTCTACATCAACTCCCCCGGCGGGCTGGCCTACGCCGGCATGGCCATCTACGACGTCATGCAGCACGTGAGGCCGGAGGTCTCCACCATCTGCGTGGGCATGGGGATGTCGGCCGCCGCCATGATCCTCGCCGGAGGTGCGCCCGGCAAGCGTCTCGCCCTGCCCAGCGCCAAGATCATGATCCACCAGGGCTCGGCCGGGGCTCGAGGCGCGCCCCGCGACATGGAGATCCATCTGCGCGAGGTGATGGCGACCACCCGCCGCATGGCCGAGATCATCGCCTTCCACTCCGGCCGGCCGGTCGAGCAGGTGGAGAAGGACATCGACCGCGACTACTTCATGACCGCCCAGGAGGCCCGTGAGTACGGGCTGATCGACGAGGTGATCGCCCCCCGTCGGGGGGTCAGCGCCGAGGTGCTGGAGATGGCCGGCCGGCTTGAATCGCATCCCACACCCGCTCGGGCGTGAGCGGCATGTCGAGATGCTTGGCGCCGAACGGGCTCAGGGCGTCGATGACGGCGTTCTGCACCGCCGGGGTCGACCCGGTGGTGCCGGACTCCCCCACCCCTTTGGCGCCCAGCGGATTGCGGGGGGTGGGGGTGACGGTGTGGGCGGTCTCCCAGGAGGGGAGGTCGGCCGCCGACGGGACGAGGTAGTCGACGAGCGTGGTGGTGAGCGGGTTGCCGTCGGCGTCGTAGGAGACGGCCTCGAACAGGGCCTGGGCCACCCCCTGGGCCAGTCCTCCGTGGATCTGGCCCTCGACGATCATCGGGTTGATGAGGTTGCCGCAGTCGTCGACGGCGACGAAGCGGAGGAGGTCGACCAGCCCGGTTTCGATGTCGACCTCGACCACGGCCACGTGGGCGCCGAAGGGGAAGGTCGGCTCCTGCTCGAAGTCGAACTCGGACCGCAGCGGAGTGCCGGCCTCCTCGCCGGCGCCGGCGAGGTCGGCCCAGTCGAGGGCGCGGGCGGGCACACCGGCCACGCCGAAGCGACCTCCCTCGAGCTGCACGATGTCATCGACGCTCGCCTCCAGCAGGTCGGCGGCCAGCTCGCGGGCCCGGGCGAGGACGGCGTCCCCCGCTCCCATCACGGCGCTGCCGCCGAGCTGGCCCGAGCGCGATCCGAACGTCCCGACGCCGCGGGGCACGGTACCGGTGTCGGAGTGCACAACCCGCACCCGTGCGAAGTCCACTCCGAGCACGGACGCGGCGATCTGGGCGAAGGCCGTCTCGTGGCCCTGGCCGTGCGGAGAGGAGCCGGTTACGACGGTCACCGATCCGTCGGGGGCGACGGCGACCGAGCCGTACTCGCTCCCCACGCCGCTGATCTCGGCGTAGCAGCTGAGCCCGATGCCGAGCAGGCGGGGGGATCCCGCATCCACCCGGGCGCGCTGCTCGGCCCGCAGCTCTTGGTAGCCGACCAGCTCGAGGGCCCGGTCCAGGGCCTTGGCGTAGTCGCCGCTGTCATAGGACGCGCCGGTGGGTGACTGGTAGGGGAACTGGTCGGGCGAGATGAAGTTGCGCCGGCGGATCTCCACCGGGTCCATTCCGAGCTCGGCGGCCAGGAGGTCCATCGACCGCTCGAGCAGGGCTGCCGCCTCGGGGCGACCGGCCCCCCGGTAAGGGCCGGTGGGCGTGGTGTTGGTGACCACCGCCATCGGCCGGAAGGCGATGCGGGGGATGCGGTAGACGCCCGAGGCCATTACCCGGGTGACTCCGGGCAGGAACGTGCCCCTCCACGAATAGGCCCCGACGTCGGTGAGGGCGCGGGCCCGCAACCCGACGATGGTGCCGTCGCGGCGGGCGCCGAGCTCGACGTCTTGCACCTGAGCCCGGCCGTGGGTCATGCCGACGAGGTTCTCGGAGCGGGTCTCGGCCCAGCGAACCGGACGGCCCAGGCGATGGGCGAGGGCCGCCACCACGATCTGCTCCGGGTAGGCGCCCCCCTTGGCGCCGAAGCCGCCCCCGACGTCCGGGGCGACGACCCGGACCGCCTCCTCCTCGAGGCCCAGGGCGGAGGCAACCTCGCGGCGGACCCCGAACGGGGACTGGGTGCTGGCGTAGATGGTGAGACCTCCGCCGGGCTCGGGGACGGCCAGGGCGGCGTTGGGCTCGAGGGGGACAGGGGCCACCCGCTGGTTGACCAGCCTCGCCCTCACCACGACGTCTGCTCCCTCGAGCGGGTCCTCGTCGGCGGCGCCGCCGTCGGAGACCACGTTGGAGCCGTGGTCGGGGAAGAGGAGCGGGGCCCCCTCTTCGGTGGCGGCGATCGGGTCGACGACGGCCGGAAGCGGCTCGTAGTCGACGTCCACCAGCTCGCGGGCGTCGACGGCCGCCGCCGCCGATTCGGCGACCACCACCGCCAGGGGCTCGCCCACGTAGCGCACCACGCCGGCGGCGAGGCGGGGACGGGCCAGGGCGGCCCGCCGCCCGGCCGGGGACGGCGGCAGGTCGAGGTCGGCGGCGGTGAACACCGCCACGACGCCGGGCGCCCGGCGGGCGGCGTCGGCATCGATCGACACGATCCTGGCGTGGGCGTGATGGGACCGGACAAACGAGGCGACCAGCCCCCCGGCCACCTCGATGTCGTCCACGTAGCGGGCTTCGCCTTTGAGGAAGCGGGGATCTTCGCTGCGGTGGACGGCATGGCCGAGGATCGAGACAGACATGACCGCGGCAATCTACCGGGGTGCCCTCGGACGACGAGCTGGAGCAGGCTGCCCGGGCCGTGCTGGTCGAGACGGCGGCCCGGGGGTCGACCATCACCTACGCCGCCCTCGTCGAGCGGGTGCCGGCGCTCGAGCCGCGGCGGCGGGCCGGGCGGCTGGGCGAGGTGCTGCGGCGCATCACGCTCGAGGAGGCGGCGGCAGGCCGGGGCATGCTGTCGGCGGTGGTGGTCCGCAGCCGGGGCGAGGCGCTGCCGGGGGCGGGGTTCTTCCGGCTGGCCGAGGAGCTCGGCCGCGACGTGTCGGATCGGTCGGCGTGCTGGCGCTCGGAGCTGGCGCGGGTGGTCGCCGAGCACCGGCCGGGGGAGGGCGGCAGGTGACACACTGCGGCCGGACGCCCGTCGCCGGTGAGGAGAACATGCCCCGTCTCGTCCACGATCCCGAGCAGGTCAGCGCCGAGTGGCTGACCGAGGTCCTGGCGGCCGCCGGCCAGCTCGAGGGGGCGGCGGTCACCGGGTTCGACTCGGAGTTCATCGGCACCGGCCAGGTCGGCTGCAACGTCCGCTATCGGTTGACCTACGACCGACCCGACGCCGGGCCGGCGACGGTGGTGGCCAAGTTCTCGTCGCGGGACCCGGTCAGCCAGGCCACGGGCATCCAGACCCTCACCTACGACACCGAGGTGGCCTTCTACCGCGACGTGGCCGACACGGTCGACATCAGCCGGCCCCGCTGCTTCTTCGCCGACATCACCCCCGGCACGGCCGAGGTGGTCCTGGTGCTCGAGGACCTGGCCCCGGCGGTGCAGGGCGACCAGATCGACGGCTGCACCCCCGAGCAGGCGGAGCTGGCGGTGGTCGAGGCGGCCCGTCTGCACGGCCCCCGGTGGGACGACCCGAGCCTGTGGGACGTCGAATGGCTGGCCTCCAAGTCGTCGAGCGACGGAGGGGCGGTCGGGTTCTTCGCCATGCTCTGGGAGGGCTTCGTCGACCGCTACCGCGACACCCTCTCCGACGAGGCGGTGGAGATGGGCCATCGGCTGCGCACCGGCTTCGCCGCCTGGGTGGAGGGGGCGACCGGACCGACGGCCGTCTGCCACGCCGACTACCGGCTGGACAACATGCTGTTCGGCCCGCCCGGCCATCACCGCCCGCTCACCGTCGTCGACTGGCAGACCGTCCGCCTCTCGGTGGGGACATCCGACGTCTCCTACTTCCTCGGCGCGGCCATGCCGCCCGAAGACCGCCGCCGACTGGAGCACGGACTCGTCGAGCGGTACCACGAGACGCTCCTCGGCTACGGGGTGAGCGGTTACCCGTGGGAGCAGTGCTGGGAGGACTACCGCCGCTACAGCTGGAACGGCTTCATCATGGCGGTGATCGCCAGCATGCTCGTGGGCCGCACCGATCGGGGCGACGCCATGTTCATGGCCATGGCCAACCGGCATGCGGCGCAGGCCGCCGACCTCGGGGCGACGGAGTTCCTCGGATGATGCGGACCCTCCTCGTCGCCAATCGGGGCGAGATCGCCGTGCGGGTGATGCGGGCCGCCGCCGAGCTCGGGGTGGCCACGGTGGCGGTGCACTCCGAGGACGACGCCGACTGCCTCCACGTCAGCCGGGCCGACGTCGCCGTCCCCCTCTCGGGGGCGGGGCCGGCGGCGTACCTCGACGTGGACCAGCTGCTGGGGGCGGCCAAGGAGACGGGCTGTGACGCCGTGCATCCCGGGTACGGGTTCCTGGCCGAGAACGCCGGGTTCGCCCGCCGCTGCGCCGAGGTGGGGCTGGTGTTCGTGGGCCCGGACCCGTCCACCCTCGACACTTTCGGCGACAAGACGGCCGGCCGCCATCTGGCCCGCCAGCACGGAGTGCCGGTCCTGCAGGGCACCGACGGCCCGACCAGCATCGAGGAGGCGGCCGGCTTCCTGGCCGCCCTCGGGCCGAGTGGCGCGATGGTGAAGGCAGTGTCCGGAGGGGGCGGTCGGGGCATGCGGGCGGCCCGGTCCGCCGCCGAACTGGAGGCGGCGTGGGAACGGTGCCGCTCCGAGGCGGCCGCCGCCTTCGGCGACGGGAGCCTGTACGTGGAGGAGCTACTGGTCCCCGCCCGCCACATCGAGGTTCAGGCCGCCGGCGACGGCTCGGGCGCCGTCACCCACCTGTGGGAGCGCGACTGCAGCGTGCAGCGCCGGTTCCAGAAGCTGATCGAGGTGGCCCCGGCGGCCGGCCTCGACCCCCGGGTACGTGACCGGCTGATAGAAGCAGCCCTGCGCCTGGCCGAGGCCGTCGACCTGTCCGGGCTGGCCACCTTCGAGTTCCTCGTCGCCCCCGACGGCCGCATCGCCTTCATCGAGGCCAACCCCCGCCTGCAGGTCGAGCACACCGTCACCGAGGAGGTGACCGGGGTGGACCTGGTCGTGGCCCAGCTCCGGCTGGCTTCAGGCTTGTCGCTGGCCGAGGCGGGCCTCGACGAGGTCCCCGAGCCGCGCGGCTTCGCCGTGCAGGCCCGGGTCAACCTGGAGGCGGCCGCCGCCGACGGCTCGTGGCTGCCGGCGGGGGGGACGGTCACCCGCTTCGAGCCCCCGACCGGCCCCGGCGTCCGGGTCGACACCCACGGCTACTCGGGGTACGCCCCGAGCCCCCGCTTCGACTCGCTGCTGGCCAAGGTGATCGGACACCACCCGTCCGCCCGCCTGGCCCCCGCCGCCGCTCGCACCGCCCGGGCCCTGGCCGAGATGCGGGTGGAGGGGGCGCCCACCAACGCCGGACTGCTGCGGGCGGTCCTCGAGCACGACGCCTTCGTCACCGGAGCCGTCGACATCGGCTTCCTCGAGGCGCACGCCGCCGAGCTGAGCGCCGCTGCCCTCGGTCCGCCACCGACCCCGGGCCCGGGTCCGACCGTCGGGGCCCGGGTCGACCCCCGCGACCCGCTCGCCGTTCTGCACCACGGCAAGTCGGGGGCCCGGGCGTCGGCGGCCCACGCCTCGCCGACGGGGGCGTCGGGGGTGGCGGCCATCACCGGGCCGCCGGGCACCGAGCCGGTCACCTCACCCATGCAGGGAACGGTCGTTACCGTCGAGGTCTCCGAGGGCGAGACGGTGGGCGCCGGGCAGCAGTTGCTGGTCCTCGAGGCCATGAAGATGGAACACGTCATCGCCGCCCCGGTGTCCGGTGTCGTCCGCCAGCTGACGGTCAAGAGCGGCGACGTGGTGGCGGCCGGGCACCCGCTGGCGTTCCTCGAACCGGCCGAGGTCGAGGCGGACTTCAACACCGCCGAGGACGACGTGGACCTCGACCACGTCCGCCCCGACCTGGCCGAGGTCCACCAGCGCCACCAGATCGGTCTGGACGCCGCCCGCCCCGAAGCGGTCGCCCGCCGGCGTCGCACCGGTCAACGGACGGCGCGCCAGAACATCGAGGACCTGTGCGACCCCGGCAGCTTCGCCGAGTACGGGCCCGTCGTCATCGCCGCCCAACGCCGGCGTCGTCCGGTGGAGGAGCTCATCGAGCGCACCCCGGCCGACGGCCTGGTGGCGGGGATCGGGACGGTCAACGCCGAGACTTTCGGTCCCGAGGCGTCGCGCTGTGTGGTGATGTCCTACGACTACACCGTGCTGGCCGGCACCCAGGGCCTGCAGAACCACCGCAAGAAGGACCGCATGTTCGAGCTGGCGGCCGAGCTGCGGCTGCCGGTGGTCTTCTTCACCGAAGGCGGGGGCGGCCGCCCGGGCGACACCGACGGCACGGGGGTGGCCGGGCTCGACTGCATGGCCTTCAACCTGTTCGGCCGGCTGTCGGGCCTGGTGCCCCTGGTGGGCATCAACTCGGGACGGTGCTTCGCCGGCAACGCCGCCCTCCTCGGATGCTGCGACGTCGTCATCGCCTGCGCCGACTCGAACATCGGCATGGGGGGCCCGGCCATGATCGAAGGCGGTGGCCTCGGGGTCTTCCGTCCCGACGAGGTCGGCCCCATGGAGGTGCAGGTCCCCAACGGCGTGGTCGACGTGGCCGTGGCCGACGAGGCCGAGGCGGTGGAAGTGGCCCGGCGCTACCTCTCCTACTTCCAGGGGCGGGTGGCGGCGTGGGACTGCGCCGACCAGCGCCTCCTGCGCCGGGCGATACCGGAGAACCGCCTGCGGGTCTACGACGTGCGCCGGGTGATCGAGCTGCTGGCCGACACCGGCTCGGTCCTGGAGCTGCGCCGGCACTTCGGGCCCGGGATGGTGACCAGCCTGGTGCGGGTGGGCGGTCGACCGCTGGGGGTCATCGCCAACAACCCCACCCACCTGGCCGGCGCCATCGACGCCACCGCGGCGGACAAGGCGGCCCGCTTCATGCAGCTGTGCGACGCCTTCGACGTTCCCCTGCTGTTCCTGTGCGACACCCCCGGCATCATGGTCGGCCCCGAGGTGGAGAAGACGGCGCTGGTGCGCCACGCGGCGAGGATGTTCGTGACCGGCGCCAGCCTGACCGTGCCGTTCTTCACCATCATCCTGCGCAAGGGCTACGGGCTCGGCGCCCAAGCGATGGCCGGGGGCAGCTTCAAAGCTCCGCTGTTCACGGTGGCGTGGCCCACGGGCGAGTTCGGGGGCATGGGCCTCGAGGGGGCGGTGAAGCTCGGCTACCGCAACGAGCTGGCCGCCGTCGAGGATCCGGACGAGCGCAGAGAGGTGTTCGACGAGATGGTCGCCCGCATGTACGAGCACGGCAAGGCCCTGAACACCGCCTCGCATTTCGAGATCGACGACGTGATCGACCCCATCGACTCGCGGCGCTGGATCCTGACCGCCCTCGAGTCGGCGCCGCCGCCTCCGGCCCGGGCCGGCAAGAAGCGGCCCAACGTCGACACCTGGTGAGCGGGACCGTCAGTCGCTGCCGGGCAACGCCACCGCCGGGGCGGTGACGGGCGGCACCGGCGCCTGCCGCTCGTCGGGGGCCTCCGGGGCCGGCCGGCGCACGGCCGGAACGAAGACGGCGGCGGCCACGGCGAGGGCGGCGGCGATGACCGACACGTGGAAGGCCCGGGTGTAACCAGAAGTGAGGGCGGCGGCCACCGCGGCCCCGGCCGGATGGCCGGGGACGGTGGCCAGCAGGGCGTGGGTGCGGTCGGTCGCCACCGTGGCCAGGGCGGCCAGCCCGATGGCTCCCCCGACCTGGCGGTTGGTGTTGAGCACCCCAGAGGCCAGACCCGCCTCGTGCGGCGGCACGCCCGAGGTGGCGGCGAAAGCCACGGGCGTGAAGGTGAGGCCCATGCCGAAGGTGACCAGCACGCTGGGGACGAACAGGTCCGACCAGTAGGAGGCGTGGGCGGTGAGGCCGCCGAGGAGGAACAGGCCGAGGGCGGAGAGCAGTGGGCCGATCAGGAGCAGGGGACGGGGCCCGAAGCGGACGATGAGGCGCGAGCTGATCTGGGCGCCGAGGATGATGCCAATCGTCTGGGGGAGGAAGGCGATACCCGTCTTGAGCGGCGAGTAGCCGAGGATGTTCTGCATGTAGATCGACAGGAAGAACCAGCTGGCGAAGATGGCCGCACCGACCAGGAACATCACCAGGTTGGCGGCGCTGACCGAACGCGAGCGGAACAGGTGCAGGGGCATGAGCGGCGCCCGGGCGAAGCGGGCTTCGTGCACCACGAACCAGACGAGCAGGACCACGGCGGCCCCGAGGGTGGCAACCGTCGTCACCGAGCCCCACGGGTGGGTGACGGTGTTGACGATGCCGTAGACCAGCGCCATCAGGCCCCCGGTCACCAGCACGGAGCCGGTGACGTCCAGGTGGCGTGACATCGACTCGTTGCGGCTTTCGGCCAGCACCGCCATGGCGGCCGCCATGGCCAACACCCCGATGGGGACGTTCACGAAGAAGATCCATCGCCAGCTGACGGCGTCGGTGAGGATGCCCCCGAGCAGGGCGCCGGTCGCCCCCCCGGCGCCGGCCACCGCGCTCCAGGCTCCGAGCGCCCGCGAGCGGGCCGGGCCCTCGCGGAAGGTGGTGGTGAGGATGGTGAGGGTTGCTGGCGAGAGGACCGCGCCGCCGAGGCCCTGGGCCACCCGGGCGGCCAGGAGAGTGGTCTGGTCCTGGGCCAGGCCGCCGGCCAGGCTGGCGGCGGTGAACAACCCGAGGCCCAGCACGAAGATCCGGCGCCGCCCGAACAGGTCGGCCGCCCGCCCTCCGAGCAGGAGGAAGCCGGCGAAGGAGACGGTGTAGGCGTTGACGATCCACTGGAGGCCGGTCTGGGAGAACCCGAGCTCGTGGCGGATCGACGGCAGGGCGACGTTCACGATCGAGACGTCGAGGACGACCATGAACTGGGCCACGCACAGCAGGGCGAGGATCAACCAGTCCGGGCGATGACGTTCGACGGTGACGGCCTGGCTCATGTGGCTCTCCCTGGTCCGACGAGGGCTACGTTGCAGTCGCAACCGAGCTTGATCGCCTGGGATTCCCCTCGGCGAGCATTTTTCCGCCAAGCCCAGTAGACCGTACCGGACCGCCATCACCCCGGAGCCGCCCATGCCCCCCTTCGACCTGAACGAGACCGATCGTCTGTTGTCGACCACCCGGGCCGTGCGCAAGCGGCTCGACTTCGACCGGCCGGTGGAGCGGGGGGTGATCCTCGACTGCATCCGTCTGGCCCAGCAGGCGCCGACCGGCTCGAACAGCCAGGGCTGGCGGTGGGTGATCGTGACGGACCAGGCCAAGAAGGACCGGCTGGCCGAGATGTACCGGCGGGGCGGGGGCGACTACCTCGCCACCGCGGCGAAGAACCTGCCGGCCGACGACGCCCAGACCGCCCGGGTGCTGGACTCCGCCTCCTACCTGGCCCAGAACCTGGAGCGGGTGCCGGTGCTGGTGATCCCCTGCATCAAGGGGCGTCCGCCCGAGGGCACGCCGATGCCCATGGTGGCCGGGCACATGGGGTCGATCTTCCCGGCGGTCTGGAGCTTCCAGCTGGCCCTGCGCTCCCGGGGCTTGGGCTCGGTCATCACCAGCTTCCACCTGATGGCCGAGAAGGAGGCGGCCGAGCTGCTGGGGATCCCCGACAACGTCCTCCAGGTGGCCCTGCTGCCGGTCGCCTACACCAAGGGCACTGACTTCAAGCCGGCGGCCCGGCCCCCGGTGGAGCGGATCGTCCACTGGGACAGCTGGGGCAACAAGACCCCGGAGGGCTGAGGGCGGCGTGGCCGACGTCGAGGTCCGCCCGGCCGAAGGGGGCGTGCGCACGGTGGTGCTCAACCGGCCGGCCAAGCGCAACGCCCTCACCCTGTCCATGCTGGAGGCGCTGGCGTCCGCCTTCGAGGAGGAGCCGGGGGCGCAGGACCGGGCCACGCTGCTGACAGCGGCCGGCCCGACGTTCTGCTCCGGGCTCGACCTCACCGAGCGGGGCCGCGACGGCGGGGCGCCGGCGGGCGAGAGCCCGATCCACCGGGTGCTGCAGGCGATCCGCGCCTACCCGTTGCCGGTGGTGGCGGTGGTGCAAGGCGATGCCATCGCCGGGGGCAACGAGCTCGCCCTCAACTGCGACCTGGTGATCGCCGCCACCCGGGCCAGCTTCGGAATGTCGCTGGCCCAGATCGGCCTGGCCCCCACCTGGTTCCTCGCCGCCCGGCTGTACGAGGCGGCCGGACCTGCTCTCACCCGCGAGATGCTGCTCCTCGGCGAGACCGTACCCGCCGGGCGCCTCGAGGAGCTGGGGGTCATCGCCCGGGCCGTGCCCGCCCACGAGCTGGAGGCGGTGGCCGCCCGCATCGCCGCCCGGCTGGCGGCCAACGCGCCACTGTCACTGCGGGCCATCAAGGCCACCCTCACCCGGCTGGGCGACGCCCGCGACCCGCTGCCCCACGAGGACATCGACGCTCTGGTCGCCGCCGCCGGCGCCAGCGCCGACGCCCGCGAGGGCATCGGCGCCCGGCTCGAGCGCCGCGCCCCCCGGTTCTCGGGACGCTGACTGCCGTGGCCGTCCGACCCACCAAGCCGTGGATGGCGCTGGACCCGGCCAACGTGGCCCGCCTCGGCGGCCAACTCGGGGTCTACGAGGTCGCCGACGGCGAGGGACGGGTGGCCCTGATCGCCTACGCCGGAGGCCGGTCGCCCTTCGGGCTGCGGGGTGAGCTCGAGTCGCAGCTGGCCCAGCGGGGGGCGGGCTGGCAGTTTCGGGTGGAGGTGACCATGGCCTATCTCACCCGCTGGCGGGAGCTGCTCATGGTCCACGTCGCCGACCACGGTGGGCCGCCCCCCGGCAACATCGACGACGGGGCGGTCCTCGGTCGGATGTCGCCCGCCTGAGGGAGCAACGGGGGAACGGTGGACCTGCAACTGTCGGACGAGCAGACGATGCTGGTGGAGTCGGTGCGGCGCTTCGTGGTCGACGAGATCGTCCCCCTCGAGACCGGTCTCGACCCCGACGCCGACGAGCTCGATCCAGCCGACCGCGACCGTCTCGTGGCCAAGGTGCGCGCCATGGGACTGTACGGGCTCGACATCCCCGCCGAGTTCGGCGGCCCTGGCATCGATTTGGTCACCCGGTGCCTGCTGGCCGTCGAGATGTCCCAACACCGCGCCGGTCTGTACGCCCCCTGCTACGGGGTGTTCGGCGGCGCCGGCCTGGCCCAGCTGTACGACGCCAACGACGACCAGAAGCAGCGCTACCTGTACCCGCTGCTGCGGGGCGAACGCGAAGGCTTCTTCGCCCTCACCGAGCCGTCGGGCGGAAGTGACCCGGCCCGGGCCATCCGCACCACCGCCTACCGCGACGGCGACGAGTGGGTGCTGAACGGCACCAAGCTGTACATCAGCGGAGCGGACCGGGCCGACTTCGGCATCACCTTCGCCCGCACCGGTGACGCCGGGCGTGAGGGCATCACCTGCTTCATCGTCGACGCCGACGCCCCCGGCTTTCACGTACGACGGGTGGTGCACAGCCTGCGTTCGGCCCACTACGCCACCGAGATCGAGTACGACAACCTGCGGGTGCCGCACCGCAACGTCGTGGGCGAGGTGAACGGCGGCTTTCAGATCGCCAACGACCGGCTGTCACGCAACCGGATCCCATACGCCGCCGGCTGCATCGGCGTGGCGGTCAAGGCCCAGGAGATGGCGATCGCCTGGGCCCGCGAGCGCGAGACCTTCGGCGCCCCGCTCGCCACCCGACAGGCGGTGCAGTGGATGATCGTCGACAACGAGATCGACATCCGCCAGGCCCGCTGGCTCACCCTCGACGCCGCCGCCCGCGCCGACCGGGGCGAGCCGTTCCGCACGGCGGCGGCCATGGCCAAGCTGGTGGCCACGGAGGCGGCCGGACGGGTCGTCGACCGTTCCATGCAGATCCACGGCGGGGCGGGCATGACCAAGGACCTGCCGCTCGAGCGGTGGTACCGCGAGCTTCGCATCCGCCGCATCGGCGAGGGACCGAGCGAGGTCCAGCGCATCATCATGGCCCGCGACCTGATCGGCGGCTCCTTCAAGTGACCACCGGGCCGCTCGCCGGCATCCGGGTGCTCGACCTGGGCCGCATCTACCAGGGGCCGTGGGCCGGGCTGCTGATGGCCATGGCCGGGGCGGAGGTGGTGAAGGTGGAGCCGCCCCACGGCGACCCGGCCCGGGGCCGGCTGGGCACCGAGGCCACGGTGCCCTTCGCCATGCTCAACTCCAACAAGGCGAGCATCACCCTCAACCTCAAGCACGACCGAGGCCGCCAGCTGATGGTGGCGCTGGCCTCGGCGGCCGACGTGCTGTTGGAGAACTTCGCCCCGGGGGTCATGGACGGCCTCGGGGTCGGCCCCGACGTGCTGATGGCGGCCAACCCCCGCCTGGTGTACGCGTCGGCGACCGGCTACGGGATCGACGGGCCCGACCGCGACCGGTTGGCCATGGACATCACCGTCCAGGCCCACACCGGCGTCATGAGCGTCACCGGCTTCCCGGACCAGCCGCCGGTGAAGGCGGGCGTCGCCTTCGCCGACTTCCTCGGCGGCACCCACCTATACGCCGGGGTGGTGACCGCCCTGTTCGAGCGGGAGCGGACGGGGCGGGGACGGGTGGTCGACGTGGCCATGGTCGACGCCGTGTATCCGACGCTGGCGTCGAACCTGTCGAGCTTCTACCAGTTCGGGTCGACGCCCCGCACCGGCAACCGCCACGGCGGTCAGTCCCTCGCCCCCTACAACGCCTACCCCACCGCCGACGGGGGATGGGTGGCGATCATCATCATCACCGAGGACCAGTGGCGTCGCCTGACGGTGGCCATGGGCCAGCCCGAGCTGGGCGAAGACGAGCGCTACCGATCCAACGGACGACGGGTCCACCGCATCGAGGAGGTCGACGGCCTGGTGGCGGAATGGACCACCAGCCTGCCCCGCCACGAGCTCCTCGACCGCTGCCGGCAGAACCGGGTGCCGGCGTCGCCGGTGCGAGAGGTGTCGGAGGTGTTGGAAGACGAGCACCTCCACCAGCGGGGAGCGATCGCCCACGTCGAGCACCCTGCCCTCGGGGACGTGGTGCTGCCCCGCTCCCCCATCCGCTTCCGGGGCGATCCGCTGCCGGCCATCCGGCCGAGCGTCGCCCTGGGCTCGGACAACGACACCGTCTACCGGCGGTGGATCGGTCTGGGGGATGACGAGCTGGCCGAGCTGAGGCAGGCCGGGGTCATCTGAGTTCGGCGCTTCAGCCCGAGCGGCGGGGGGAAGGCCTAGGGAGGGGAATAGGCTTCGACCGAGTCTCTCCCGGGGGAGGTCCCATGAAGCAGCTGTCCGGACTCGACGCCAGCTTCCTCTACATGGAGACCGCCTCGCAGTTCGGGCACGTTTCCGGCCTGTCGATCTTCGCTCGCCCCGACAAGCCGGACTACGAGCCGCTGACCGCCTGGCGGAGCCAGATCGAAGCCCGCCTGCACACCCTCGAGCCCCTGCGCCGGCGGCTGGTGTGGGTGCCGTTCGCCCTTGACCACCCTTACTGGATCGAGGATCCCGACTTCGACCTCGACTACCACGTGCGCCACACCGCCGTTCCTCCGCCCGGGCGCGACGAGCAGCTGGCGGAGCTGGTCGCCCGCATCGTGGGACGACCGCTCGACCGGAGCCGCCCGCTGTGGGAGACCTACGTCATCGAGGGCCTGGCCAACGACACCTTCGCCGTGCTGACCAAGGTGCACCACGCCACCGTCGACGGCGCCTCGGGGGCCGAGCTGTTGACCATGATGCTCGACTCCTCCGAGGAGGGCGACCACGTTCCCCCGCCGGAGCAGGAGTGGCGGCCCGAACCCCCGCCCAGCGACGTGGAGGTGCTGACCCGGGCGGTGGCCAACCTGGTCCGCAAGCCCGGTCGGGGCATCCTTCTTACCGCCGGCACCATCCGCGAGCTCGGGCGCACCACCCGCAACCCGGTGATGGCCGAGTTCGGCCGCCAGCTGCGCAACAGCCTGCGGGGCCCCCTCGGCGCCGCCCTCAACCTCGGACGCCGGCGCGACGACCCCGATCCTCCCCCCCGCCTGCCGAGCCTGATGGCGCCCCGCACCATCTTCAACCGACCGATATCGGCCCATCGCCGCTTCGCCCTGCGATCGACGTCGCTCGAGTCGGTGAAGCAGGTGAAGAACGAGCTGGGGGCGACGGTCAACGACGTGGTCATGGCGGTGTGCGCCGGCGCCCTGCGCACCTGGCTGGCCTCTCACAACGCCCTGCCCGACGCGCCGCTCGTGGCCATGGTGCCGGTGTCGGTCCGCACTGGCGAGGAGACCGACAAGTGGACCAACCGGGTGTCGGCCCTGGCCGCGGTGCTGCCCACCGACGAGCCCGATCCGGTCGAGCGGGTGCGCCGGGTCCACGAGGCCATGGTGTCGGCCAAGGAGCTTTGGAACGCGTTGCCGGCCGAACGGCTGACCGACTTCAGCCAGTTCCCCTCCCCGGCGGTGTTCGCCCGGGCCATGCGCCTGGCCACCAGGGTCGCCGCTCGGACCGTCTCCCCCTTCAACCTGGTGATCTCCAACGTCCCCGGGCCCCGCCATCCGTTGTACGCGGCGGGGGCCCGGCTCGTGCACTACTACCCGGTGTCGACGATCATCGACGGCCAGGGGCTCAACATCACCGTGCAGAGCTACCTCGACACTCTCGACTTCGGCCTGGTGGCGTGCCGCGAGCTGGTGCCGGACCTGTGGGCGCTGGCCGACGGCATCGTCGATGATCTCGAACAGCTGGCCAAGGCCGCCAACGTGGACGTGCCGGTGCGCCAACCGTTATGAGTCGGTGACGGCCGTCACGCCCGGACCCGACAATTCATCCCAAAGGATGACCGAGGATCGGCTCGGAGGCTGATGACCGGCGACCCGGGGCGGCTTACCGTGCTCCCATGACCAAGAGACACGGCGCCACCAAGGCCGCCATGCTGAGGACGATCCCGTCGCTGTCACGCTGCAGCCAACGCGAGCTCGCCACCATCGGCGCCGCCGGCGATGAGATCGTGTTGCCCGCCGGCCGGGTGCTGATGGCCGAGGGCGAGCGCGGCGACGAGGCGTTCCTCATCGTCGAGGGCTCCGCTGAGGTAAAGGTGGCCGGCGAGACGGTCGCCGAGGTGGGCCCCGGTGACTTCGTAGGCGAGATGGCGCTGCTCGAGCGCCGGCCCCGCACGGCGACGGTGGTGGCCACCTCGCCCCTGCGGGTGCTGGCCATCGGCGCCCGCCGCTTCCCGGGGCTGCTCGACCTGCCCGGGGTGGCCTGGGCGGTGAGCCGGGCCCTGGCCGAGCGGCTGCGCCTGGCCGACTCGGTCCGCGTGCCGGTGGCCGTCTAGGACCCTCCGACACCGGCGGCCGACGCGAAGGCGGCCAGCTCGCGCCCGACGTCGGGACCGGCGGGTTGGTAGGCGACCTCGGTCACGCCGCTCTCCTCCAGCCGGGCCAGACGGTCGCTGATCTCGGCGGCGGTGCCGGTCAGGCTCAGGCTCTTGATGAGCGGAGCGGCCTCGGGCCAGGCCAGCCGGTCGTGGCGGTTCTGGGCGACCAGGTGGCTGTCGTGGACCGACAGATGCCGAGCCGCAGCCGGCGCCTGTTCGATCGACTCGCGCCAGACCCGACCTCCGGGGAAACCGTCGACCGCCGCCGGCCCGCCCCGCTCGTACAGGGCGTGGTAGACGACGCCGACGGCATGCCCGGCCGCCGCCGCCACCCGCTCGCCGCCGGGGTCCTCGTCGTCGTCGAGGACGGTGCCGAACTGCAGGAGGGCCCGCCAGGCCAGCGAGTCGGGAACGGCTTGAGGAACTCCGGCGGAGAACACGCCGTCGCCCAGCTCGGCGGCGACCGCCATCCCCTTCGGACCGTCGGCGCCGATGAGGATGGGCACCTCCAGCGGCCGGGGGGCGCCGAAGCCCTCCGGGTGGAGCATCTGGATCACCGCTCCGTTCCACTCCGTGCTCTCACCCCGCAGCAACGCTCTGAGCGATCTCACGTAGGCGGCGACGTCGTCCCATCGCATCGGGCGCTGCCCGAGGACCATCCGCCCGGTGAAGCCGGCGCCGACGGCCACCGCCACCCGTCCCGGCGCCAGGGCGGCCAGGCCGGCCACGCCGGCGGCGTTGACCATCGGGTGACGCAGGCTCGGCACCAGCACGGCCGGCCCCAGCCCGATGGCGCTGGTCCGCTCGGCCGCCCGACCGAGGGTCATCCACACGTCGGGGTAGAGGCCGGGTGAGTCGTAGCACCACGCTCGCCGGTAGCCGAGGCGCTCCGCCTCTGCCACCCATGCCGGAGTGTCCATGGAGGTGGCAAAGGCACACGAGATGTCCATCGGCTCACCGTAACCAGCCGCCGGCGAGCACGGCCGAGTGGGGGCGGCGGGGACGCGGATCCCACCTCCTGGCCGCGCCGACGGGCACAATGAGCTCAGGCGGAGGGAAGTCGAGGAGGGTCAATGACCGTCGTCGTCGCTACCGCCGCTGTCCTGGTCATCGTGGTGGCGTTCCTCGCCCTGGGCACGGTCCTGCACCGCGACCGCACCGAGCACGACACCGAACGCTCGGTCCGCTCCTACGGGATGGCGTTCTCCGCCACTGCCCAGGCCTGTGCCCGGTCCGCCAACGCCGAAGGGCCCGAGCGGGTACCGGAGCGCAGCCACGTCCTGGTGTTGGAGACGAGCGCGCGGAGCTGATCAGCGATGCCGCCCGGCGTTCGGGCGTCTGTCACCGCCGGCCTAGCCGACCGTCGTGGCGGTCGTGGTGCTCGTCGGGCGGTAGAGGGTGGTGGTGGTCGACCGGTAGGCGGTCGTGCTCGTCGTGGCGTAGGTCGTGCTGGTCGACCTGACGGTCGTCGTGGTCGTGCGGTAACTCGACCGGTAGGTGGTGGTCGTCGTCGAGTAGTAGTGGTAGGTCGACCGGTAGGTGGTCGTGGTCGAGTGGTAGTAGGCGTAACTGCTCGACGGATAGGTCGTCGTCGTGCTGGTGGCGCTGGCGCTGACCGCCGGGCCGAGGGCAGCCAGCTGAGGCAGGAGCCATGGCGCCAGCCACCGGTCGGCTGCCGGGGTGAAGTGGACGCCGTCGTAGCGCATCTCGATGCCGTCGATGTAGGGCGTGTACTTGTCGCCGATCGCCGTGTGGCCCCCGAGGTCGATCAGGGCCACCTTGGTCGGGTTGGCGGCGGCCACCGCCCTGACCACCCGGTTGAAGGCATCCACCCTCGCCGGGTCGTCCTCCGGCCACCGGCCGCCGTCGGGCCGCTCGCCCCGCAGGTAGTAGGGGGCGGTGGCCAGGGCGACGATGGCACCGCGGGAGGAGAGGATCGTCACCGCCCGCTGCAGCTCCGACTGCACGTACGACGCGAACGCCGGATCCTCGATGTTGGTCCACACGCCGTTGTGGACGCGGTCCATCACCTCCCACCGGCCAGCGACGAGGAACACCACGTCGGGGTCATGGGTGGACACCAGGTACTGGAAGTGGGAGGGCCACGTCTCGCACTGGGCCAGCTCCTGATCGATCGCCCCGAAGTAGCGGTAGGGGCCGCCCCGGACCACGCCGCAGCCGAGCGTGCCCTGGTCGTCGAGGCGGATGCCGTACTGCCGGGCGGGGGACACCAGCCCGACCCCGAGGGTCTCGGCGACCGAGTCCCCGACGAACATGACCTTGAGCGGCTGGCCCGGGGCCAATGGCGGCCGGCTGGTCCGCAGTCCGGAAGGCGTCGTCCCGCTGGTTACGGCGGTCGACCTGGCCGGGGTGGCGGCGACGACGTCAGCGGCGGTGGCCGCCGGCACGGTCGTGGCGGCCACGGTGGCGGCCACGGTGGCGCCGATGGCGGCGGGCAGGGCGGTGGCCGCCCGCCAGCGCCGAAGCGCCCCCCGGCGGATCGGCTGCTCGACGGCGTAGAAGGACACCGTCGCCACGGCGGCGGTCGCCCCCACCCGCACCGCCAGCAACTGGGCGCCGTAGAGGCCGGTGCGGGCGTGGTTGAGGACCAGGAACAGTGGCCAGTGGTAGAGGTAGACGCCGTAGGAGATGCGGCCGGCGAACCGCAAGGGCGACCACGACAGCAGAAACGGGACCACCGACCGGGGACGCAGGTTGATGGCGGCGATGATGACGGCGACGGCGGCCGACACGCCCACCAGCCCGCCCCGGTAGACCCAGGCGTCGGTGCCCTGGGCGGCGCGCACGGCGATCACCACCACGGCGGCGGCCGGCACGGCCAGGAAGGCGGCGCCGTCTCCCAGCACCCGGTTGGCCCGCTCGGAGCGGAATCCGCCGGTGCGGCGCAGCCGGGCGACCACGACCGCCAGCAGGGCCCCCATCATGATCACGTGGGCCCGGGTGTCGGTGCCGTAGTAGGCCCGGCTCGGATCGGCCCCGGGATGGAAGACCACGGCCATGGCGGCCGCCGAGGCGACCAGGCCGGCGGCGGCGACCACGCCGGTGCGGAGCAGCGGTCGCCGGCCCCGGCAGACCAGGAGCAGCAGCAGCGGCCACACCACGTAGAACTGCTCCTCGATGGCCAGCGACCAGGTGTGGGCCAGGGGCGAGGGGTCGCCGGTCCGGGCGAAGTAGCTGGCCTGGGAGGCGATGAAGTGCCAGTTGGCGAAGTAGGCCAGCGTGGCGAAGACGTCCCCTCTGATCCGGGCGTAGGCCTCGGGCGAGCTCACCGTCCACGTGAACAGCGCCGCCCCGGCCACCAGGAGGAACAGCGCCGGCAGCAGCCGACGGGCCCGGCGGATCCAGAAAGCGCTCAAGGCGATGGTGCCCGAGCCCGACCGCTCCTCGAGCAGCAGCGACGTGATCAGGAAGCCCGAGAGCACGAAAAAGATGTCGACACCGAGGAAGCCGCCCGACGCCCAGGGCATGCCGCCGTGGAAGAGGAGGACTGCGATGACGGCCACGCCCCGCAGCCCGTCGAGGGCCGGCAGGTGGCCGAAGTGGCGCCGGACCAGCCCCCCGGGGGATCCCTCACTTGCCGGGGCGCGGACCGTACCTTCCGCCCTCGGTGTTTCGATCATCCGCAACCCTGGTTCTTCGGCCGGCTCAGAGGCCGGGAGCTCGTGACGATACTTCGGTCGGAATGTCCGTCGATGTGAGCTTTGGACAGGTCCTGGAGGCCTGGGCGCCCTCCCCGGCGGGGCGCGCCCGGACCCTCGGCGGCCCGAAGATGCTGGTCACCGCCATCCTGGCCGTCCTGATCTGCGGCCTGGTGGCCGCCGCCCTGGGACCGGAGGCGCCGGCCGCCGCCACCCGCGGGGCCGACCAGGCCGCCACTGCCGTGTCCCCGTTGGCGGCCGGCTTGGGCCGTCGCCTGCCCCGGGCGCCGGTCGTTTCGACTCCCCTGCCACCCCCGGTGGTGCACCACTTCAACCGGCCCGGCGACCTGGTACGGGTCATGTTCGTCGGGGACTCGGTGGCCCAGACCACCGCGGCCGGCCTCGGCCCGCTCGCCTCTCGCTACGGCGGGGCGATCGCCAATGAGGGCATCATGGGCTGCGGGGTCACCACGGCCAGCCCCTACCGGTACTTCGGGTCCGTCAGCGACCTGCTCCCCCAGTGCTACGGCTGGGCCAGCACCTGGATGTCGGCCGTGCAGCGTGACGACCCCGACGTGGTGGCCATCGTGGTCGGGCGGTGGGAGCTGATGGACCGGGTCTTCCAGGGCCACTGGACTCATATCGGCGATCCGGCCTACGACGCTTACCTCGAGACCCAGATCGACCTGGGAGTGAGCATCGCCGCGTCGAAGGGCGCCAAGGTCGCCCTGCTGACCGACCCCTACTACCTGCGGGGCCACACGCCCACCGGGGGGATCTTCCCCGAGGACGACCCGGCCCGGGTGGACCTGGTCAACGGCCTGCTTCACCAGGTGGCGGCCCGTTACCCCGGCCTGGTGACGGTGGTGGACTTCGGCGCCTTCCTGTCGCCCGGCGGCCATTTCTCCATGGTCGTCGATGGCACCCAGGTGCGCAGTGATGGTGTCCACATGACGCCCGACGCCGGCGCCGTCCTGGCCCCGTGGATCATGCCGCAGCTGGTCGCCATCGGACGCTCGGCCTGACCAGCACCCCTGCTACCGGAAGGCGGCCGTCCACTCCTCGCTGCGCTGCCACAGCTCGGCGGCCAGCTCGGGCGTGACCGCCTTGGATGGCTCGGTCTCCTTGCGGTCCTGGTAGTAGCGGCCGGTGCGTCCGGCGACGTCGCCTGACGTCGAGCACCACACGGAGGTGTCCGCCCCCTTCTCCGGTGAGCGCATGGCCAGCTTGATGACCGCCCGCAGGGGGGCCGGCACCCGCCGGTAGATGTCGGTGGCGACCGCGCCGGGGTGCACCGAGTAGGTGGTGACGCCGCTGCCATCGCACCGCCGGCCCAGCTCGGCGCTGAACAGCACGTTGGCCAGCTTGGACACGGCGTACTCGGGCAGTCCGGTGAAGCTCCGGGTGGGGCGGCGCACGGCCTCCCAGTCGATGCCGGACGCCCGCTTGTGCTCGTCGCTGGCCACCGTCACCACCCGGGCGGCGGGCGACTTCTCGAGCAGGGGCAGGACCGAGGTGGTGAGGAGGAAAGGACCGACGTGGTTGACCCCGAAGGCCAGCTCGAACCCGTCGCGGGTCTGGCCCCGCTGGCCCCCGACCCCGGCGTTGTTGAGCAGCACATCGAGGGGTCGGCCGTCGGAGAGCAGCCGGTCGGCGCACTCCTTCACCGAGGCCAGGTCGCCGAGCTCCACCACCACCGGCGTCACCTCGCCGTTCCCGCTGGCCGCCCTGAGCTCCTCGGCGGTCCGGGCGGCCTTCTCCTCGTTGCGGCAGGCCGCCAGCACGGTCCAGCCCATGTCGGCCAGGGCCAGGGCGGCGGCCCGGCCGATGCCGGCGTTCGCCCCCGTGACCAGGACGGTGCTCAACGGCTCAGGATGACCGACGACCCGTGCCCGAACAGACCCTGGTTGGCGGTGATCCCCACCCGGGCGTCGGCCACCTGGCGGGCGCCGGCCTGGCCCCGCAACTGCCAGGTGACCTCGCACACCTGGGCCAAGGCCTGGGCGGGCACGGCCTCGCCGAAGCACGCCAGTCCCCCGCTGGGGTTGACGGTGACCCCCCGGCCCCCCAGGGCGGTGTCACCGTCGCGGGCGAGCCGCTCCGCCTCGCCGGCCTTGCACAGGCCGATGTTCTCGTACCAGTCGAGCTCGAGGGCGGTGGACAGGTCGTAGACCTCGGCGAGGGAGAGGTCCTCGGGGCCCAGACCGGCCTCCTCGTAGGCGGCGGCGGCGATCGAGTCGCGGAACGAGAGCGTGGGAGGAGCGAGGGCGGCGGCCGAGTCGGTGGCGAAGTTCGGCATCTCGATGACCGTGTTGGGGAACTGCGGGGTTACGGTCGACACGGCCCGCACCCGGACCTGCGCGCCAGTCCGGCGGGCGTAGGCCTCCGAGCAGAGCACCACGGCTGCGCCCCCGTCGGAGGTGGCGCAGATGTCGAGCAGGTGGAGCGGGTCGGCCACGACCGGTGAGGCGAGGACCTCCTCGTCGGTCACCGCCTTGCGGTAGCGGGCCCGGGGGTTCTCCGCCCCGTGACGCGAGTTCTTCACCTTGACCCGGGCGAAGTCCGAGGGGGTGGCGCCGTAGAGGTCCATCCGCCTCCGGGCGTACAGGGCGAAGTAGGTCGGGTTGGTGGCGCCCAGAAGCCGGAAGCGGAGCCAGTCCGGGTCGTCGGGCCGTTCACCGGAGGTGGGGGCCAGGAATCCCTTGGGGGTGGTGTCCGCCCCGACGACCAGGGCGACGTCGCAGAACCCGGCGAGGATCTGGGCCCGGGCCGCGGCCAGGGCGGTGGCCCCGGAGGCGCAGGCGGCGTAGCTCGACGAGACCCGCGCCCCGTTCCACCCCAGGGCCTGAGCCACGGTGGCGCCGGCCACGTAACCGGGGTATCCGTTGCGCACCGTCTCGCCACCGGCGACGAACTGGATGTCGCGCCAGGCGACGCCGGCGTCGGACAGCGCCTCACGGGCCGCCTCCACGCCGTACTCGGCGAAGTTGCGCCCCCACTTCCCCCACGGGGTCATACCGACACCGAGCACGAACACGTCGCCGCTCATCGCCGGCCTCCGTCCGTCGGCTTCCACTTCCAGATCACCTGGACGCTCTCGTCGTCCTCGAACAGCGGCTCCACCACCAACTCCACCTCGGCGCCCACCCGCAGGTCGTCGAGCCCGAAGCCGGATGCCACCTGACCGAGGACCACCATGTTCTCGTCGGCGAGCTGCACGGCGGCGATGGCGAAGGGCTGGTAGGGGTCCGAAGCGGACACGAACGGAGGCGGCGGCTGATAGCGGGCGTCGGTGTAGGACCACACCGTCCCCCGCCTCGAGAGACGCACCTCTTCGAAATCGGAGCCGTCGCAGTCGGGGTTGCGGCAGAAGAAGCCCGCCTTGGGGAAGAAGACCGTTCCGCAGGTCGTGCACCTGGTGCCGAGAAGGGCGGGGCCTTCTCCGTCCTCGGTGAACCACCCTTCGGAACCGACGGCGGGGATCCTGGTCTTGGGCACGAGGGGCAACAGTAATGTGCCGGCGGTCCGCCGGACCGGGGCGACGAGTGCCATGGATCTGACGTGGGGTGACGAGGAGGAGGCGTTCCGGGCCGAGGCCCGGCGGTGGCTGACCGCCAACCTGGCCGCCTGGCGGGAGGAGTGCGGAGGAGAGCCGGCCTCAGGGGACACCCGCCACGGCTTCGCCCAGCACCTGCTCTGGGAGCGGCGGCTGTTCGAGGGGCGGTGGGCGGCGGTGTCGTGGCCCGAGCGGTACGGAGGCCGCGACGCGTCTTTGTGGCAGTGGTTGATCTTCGAGGAGGAGTACTACCGCGCCGGCGGGCCGCCGCGGGTGACCCAGAACGGGATCTTCCTGCTGGCCCCGACCTTGTTCGAGTTCGGCACCCCAGCCCAGCAGGACCACGTGCTGGCCCGCATGGCGGCCGCCGAGGACCTCTGGTGCCAGGGCTGGTCGGAGCCGAACGCCGGCAGCGACCTGGCCGGCATCACCAGCCGGGCGACCCGGGTGGACGGCGGCTGGGTCATCGACGGGCAGAAGACCTGGACGACCAGGGGGGCCTTCTGCACCCACCTGTTCGGGCTGTTCCGGTCCGACCCGGACGCCGAGCGTCACCGGGGACTGACCTACCTGCTCGTCCCCCTCGACACCGACGGCGTCACCGTGCGGGGGTTCGGACGCCTCGACGGGGACGAGGGCTTCGCCGAGGTGTTCTTCGACTCGGCCTTCGTCGCCGACGACGCCGTGCCCGGTGGCGTGGTGCTTGGTGGCGTGGGTGAAGGGTGGTCGGTGGCCATGGCCACCACCGGTTCGGAGCGGGGTCTCACCCTCCGCTCCCCCGGCCGCTTCCTGGCCGCGGTCGACCGGCTGGCCGACCTGTACCGGGCCTCCGGTCCGGACCCACTCGTGCGCGACCGGATCGTCGACTGCTGGATGCGAGCCGAGGCCTACGAGCTGTTCACCCTGCAGGCCGTCACCGAGCTGACCGGGTCGAGGGCCGCCATGGGCGCCGAATCCTCGATCAACAAGATCTGGTGGTCGGAGCTCGACGTGGACATCCACCACACCGCGCTCGACCTGCTGGGCCCGGCGGCCGAGGTGGAAGGGCCGTGGGCCAAGGGCTGGCAGTTCTCTCTGTCCGGTCCGATCTACGCCGGCACCAACGAGATCCAACGCAACATCGCGGCGGAGCGGCTGTTGGGACTGCCCCGTCGGTGAGGTTCGCCCTCACCGACGAGCAGCTGGCGTTTCGCGACGCGGTCCGTGACCTGCTGTCGAAGCAGTGCCCGCCCGACGTCGTGCGGGCGGCCTGGGGGGCGCCCCCCGGCGCGCTCCAGCGGGGCCCGTGGGATGCGCTGGCCGAGATGGGGGTGCTCTCCGCCATGTCCCCCGAGGGCAGCGGGGGCATGGGCCTCGACTTCTGCTGGATGGTGGCGGTGCTGGAGGAGACCGGACGGGCGGCTCTGCCTCACCCGGTGGTCGAGACCGTAGCCGTGCTCGGACCGCTGCGGGCACCGGAGGGGATGACCAGCGCGGCGCTCGGCGGCACGCCGGCGCCGTGCGCCTTCGACGCCGACCAGCTGCTGGTGGATCACGACCGCGCCCTTCGCCTCTACCGGCGAGAGGACGTCCTCCTCGAGGAGCTGGCCGCGGTGGACAGGGCGCGACGCCTTGGGGTGGTGAAGGCCCTGAACGGCGACGGGGAGGTGGTCGCCGACGATCCGGCGGCCATCGAGGCGGCCTTCGACCGGGGCGCCCTCGGGACCGCGGCCCAGCTGATCGGCGTGGGCCAGGCGATGCTGGACCTCACCGTCGACTACGTGAAGGAGCGGCGCCAGTTCGGCGTGCCGGTCGGCTCCTTCCAGGCGGTGAAGCACCGGCTGGCCGACGCCCACAAGGCGCTCGCCTTCGCCCGTCCCGCCGTGCTGCGGGCGGCGTGGTCGGTGGCGTCGTCCGCGCCGACCACGGGGCGCGACGTGGCCCTGGCCAAGGCCATGGCGTCAGAGGCGGCCGACCACACCGGCCGGGCGTGCCTGCAGTGCCACGGGGCCATCGGCTACACGGTGGAGTACGACCTGCACCTGTTCCTGAAGCGGGCGTGGGCCCTCTCGCGGGCCTGGGGAGACTCGCGCTGGCACCGCCGCCGGGTGGCGGCGGCCATCGGCATCTGAGGCCGTGATGGACCGGGCCGAGCTGCTCAGCTTGTTCGACCTCTCCGGGCGGGTCGCCATCGTCACCGGCGGCACCCGCGGGATCGGGCGGGCGGTGGCTGAGGGCCTCGTCGCCGCCGGAGCCAAAGTGGCGGTGGCCAGCCGCAAGGCCGACGCCTGTGCCGCGACCGAAGCGCAGCTGCGCGCCGCGGGCGGGGAGGCCATCGGGGTCCCCACCCACATGGGCGATCTCGAGGCCGTCAGCCGACTGGTGGGCGCGACCGTCGACACCTTCGGCCGCCTCGACGTGATCGTCAACAACGCCGCCACCGCCCTCGCCCTGCCGGTCGGAGAGTTCACCCCCGACGCATGGTCCAAGGTGTTCGACGTCGACCTCCGAGGACCGGTCTTCCTCGTCCAGGACGCCCTGCCCCACCTGACGGCCAGCCCAGCGGCCGCGGTGGTGAACGTGATCTCCGTCGGCGCCTTCATGTTCGCCCCTGGGGAGGCCATGTACGCGGCGGCCAAGGCGGCGCTGCTGGCCTTCACCCGGTCGATGGCCGCCGCCTACGCGCCGAAGGGGATAAGGGTCAACGCCCTGGCCCCGGGCACGGTCGACACCGACATGGTGCGCAACACCGGGCCGGAGTCGGTCAAGCAGATGGGTGAGGTCAGCCTGCTCCGCCGGCTGGCCCGCCCCGACGAGATGGTCGGGCCGGTCCTCTTCCTCGCCTCCGACGCCTCGAGCTACATGACCGGTCAGGTCCTCGTCGTGGACGGCGGTCTGGCCGCCCACTGAGGGGTAGGGTCGGCCCATGATCGAGCGGGCGGGGTTCGGGCGCACGGGGCATGACAGCAGCCGGGTCGTCTTCGGGGCCGCCGCCCTGGCCCGGATGCGCCAGGAGAAAGCCGACGAGATCCTGCCCGTCCTGCGTGAGTTCGGCGTCAACCACCTCGACACGGCGGCGGACTACGGCGACTCCGAACTGCGGTTGGCTGCATGGTTGGCCGGGCGCCGCCACGAGTTCTTCCTCGCCACCAAGACGTCGGAACGCACCGGGGACGGGGCCCGGGCCAGCCTCGAGCGGTCGCTGCAGCGCCTGGGCGTCGACCAGGTCGACCTGATCCAGCTGCACAACCTGGTGGAGGAGGACGACTGGCAGACGGCCCACGGGTCGGCCGGGGCGGTGACGGCGCTGGCTCGGGCCCGCGACGAGGGTCTGGTCCGCTTCATCGGCGTCACCGGGCACGGGCTGCGGATCGCCGGCATGCACCGCCGCAGCCTCGAGCGGTTCGACTTCGACTCGGTGCTGCTCCCGTGCAACTACGCCCTGCTGTCCGATGGCGGCTACCGGTCCGACTTCGAGGCGCTGGTCGAGACCTGCCAGACCCGACGGGTGGCGGTGCAGACCATCAAGTCGGTGGCTCGGCGCCGGTGGGCCGAGGGCGACGGTCCCCGTTTCAGCTGGTACGAGCCGCTCTCCGACCACGACGCCATCGCCCGGGCGGTGCGCTACGTGCTCGGCCGCCCCGAGTTGTTCCTCATCACCTCGAGTGACGCCCACCTCCTCCGCCCCATCCTGGAGGCGGCATCGGCGCCGGGGGCGCCGCCGTCGGAGGCCGAGCTGGATGCGGACGTGGCTGCTCAGGGAATCCATCCGCTGTTCGACGGAGCCGAGCTCGACCGCATCTGAGCGGGGCGGTGATCAGAGGATCTTGCGCTCCCACAGCCGGATGCCGCCGAGAATGCCGGCGTCGTTGTCGACCAGGGTGACGCCCTCGGGCACGTGACCGGTGAGCCGGCTGGAGTTGCCGCCGCCGATGAAGAGATGGTCGTAGTTCAGCAAGGTGTGCAGCACGCTGATGGTGCGCACCACCCGCTTGCGCCACTTGGCCGTGCCCGCCTTCTTCCGGGCGGCCTCGCCGAGCCACTCGTTGTAGGTGAGGTCGCCGTGCAGCGGGTGATGGGCCAGCTCCAGGTGGGGCGCCAGCCGACCCTGCCAGAACAGGCCGGTGCCGACACCGGTGCCGAGGGTGACCACCAGTTCGAGGCCCTCCCCGGCGATCACCGCCGCTCCCTGCATGTCGGCGTCGTTGGCCACCCGGGTCGGCCGGCGCAGCGCCTGCCTGACCGCCCCGGCCAGATCGAAGCCCGCCCATGCCTCCACCAGTTCAGGGTCGACGCGGCTGCCGGGTCCCCGGCGGGTGACGAAGTGCGGTGCGCTGAGCACCTTGCCTTGGCGCACGACCCCGGGGAAGCCGACCGACACTCGCCGGTAGGAGGGCAACGAGTCCACCAGCTCGCGGATGGTGGCCACCAACCGCGGCGGTGGCATCGGATAGGTGGTCGCCACCCGGACCCGGCTCACCTCCATCTCGCCGTCGGCGGCCAGAACCGACGCCTTGATGCCGGTGCCGCCGACGTCCACGGCGAGAGTGTCCATCGACCCAGAGCCTACGGCCGTGCCGGCGGGCGGGGAGGACCGGCGGCCGCCGGCGTGCAAGAGTGGCCCGACCGAGGGGGGACATTGAGCGACCAGACGTTCCACGAGCGGTGCCGGGCCCTGGCCGGGGCGCTCGAGCCGGTGGCGGCCCAGGTGTACTTCGCGCCGGAGTGCCACGAGGCCTACGCAAAGCTCGGCTTCGGGGCCAGCCCGATCACGATAAGCGGGACGGCGATGCCCGACGGGCCGGCCTACTTCTGCTCGCGGGGGTCGGTCATGGGTCAGGTGGCGGGCGAGGTGGTGGCCGCCGCCTTCGCCGTGTTCAACCCGGAGGTGGTGGTGCCCGCCGTCAGACACGGGTGGTCGCTCACCGACGCCGCGACCATCTGCGCCGCCCGCACCGACGGGGCCCGGGCCCAGCTGACCCGCATCCTCGGGCCGGAACCGGAAGGGCTGGACCGGGCCCTCGAGTTGCTGCGCCAGGCCAACGAGGGCTTGCGTCCCGAGGGTCGACCGCTGTTCGCCGGATTGTTGTCGTGCGGGCTTCCGGGCGACCGGCTCGGCGACGTGTGGCGTCTCGCCGACCGGCTCCGCGAGTACCGGGGGGACGGCCACACGGCGGCGTGGACGACGGCCGGCCTCGACGCGGTGGAGATCGGTTTGCTCACCGAGCTGTTCTGGGGGCTGGCGCTTCGCACCTACGTGCGCACCCGGGGCTGGTCGGACGAGGATCTGGCGGCGGCGGAGCAGCGGCTGGAGGACCGCGGGTGGATTTCGGGCGGCAGCTTCACCGACGAGGGGCGCCGACAGCGCGAAGAGATCGAGTGGGTGACCGACCGCTCGTACCGGGCGGTGATGGAGGCACTGGGCGACGACCTCGACGAGCTGGTCGGCATCCTGCTCCCGTGGGGTAAGGCCATCCGCCAGGAGGGCGGCTACCCGGCGGGGCCTCAGGACCTGGCCCGCCGGGCCGGCTGAGCCTCAGCCGTCGACGAGCTCGAGAACCCGTTCCGGTGGCCGGGCGACGACCGCCCTATCCCCGACCACGAGGATCGGGCGTTCGAGGAGGATCGGGTGCTCGGTGATGGCCTGGAGGAGCTTCTCGGCGTCAGCCGACTCCAGCCTGAGCTGGCCGTAGACGGCCTCGCCCGTCCGCATCATCTGGCGGGGGTCGTCGATTCCCAGCAGACCCATCAGCCGGCGCAGGTCCTCGAGGGTGGGCGGCTGGTCGAGATAGCGGACCACGGTCGGCTCCATACCGTGCTCGGCGAGGATCCCCGCCGCGGTGCGGCACTTGGAGCAGTTGGGGTTGAAGTACAGCTCGGCCATCCGGTCGATGGTGCCCGGCGCCCGTCGCTGGTGTCCACGCCGGTCCGCCGGGCAGCGGTCAGGCCACGCGGGTCGCCACCAGCAGCCCGGAGCGGACCCCGCCCACCGACCCGTCGGTCCCCGGTGGGTACAGCTCGGCACCGACCAGGCGGGGGTGACGCAGGGCGAAGGCGCGCTTGGGGTCGACGGCCGGCGGGGGATGAAGCTCTGCCTCCGGGGTGAGGTCGTCGAGCACCAGCTGACCGCCGACGCCGACGAGCTCGAGCACCGAGGCGGCGGTCTCCTCGTCGTCGAGCCGGCCGCTCACCCCGCTGTCCACGAAGACCAGGTCGAACGGCGCCCGGGCCGGCAGGTGGTCCTCCCAGCCTCCGGTGATCACCGTCGCCCGAGGGTCGGTGGCCAACAGGTCACGGGCCAGCGCCGCCCGGTCGGCGTCGAGCTCGACGGTGACGAGCGTGGCGGCGGCGTCCATGCCCGACAGGAGCCAGGCGGCGCCGGCGCCCAAGCCGGTGCCGAGCTCGGCCATCCGACCGCCGGGACGGGCGGCGGCCAGGACCGCCAGGAGGGCGCCGACCCCGGGCCTCGAGGACGAGACGCCACCGTCGGCTCCGAAGCCCGTCTCCTCGGCGACCCGGTAGGCCCGCGCCGCCAGCGGCGGGATGAGGATCGGATAGGGCAAGACCGGGACGGTACCGGCGGATAGCCCGAATTGCCTATTGAATCGAGATCCCACTTCCCGTTTCCTTTTGCCCAAGGTGGTCCGGCCCACGGTGGGCGGCGGGAGGATCGAGATGGGCTGGATCAGCAAGAGGGCAGTGGTCGGCCACAGGGCGCGCTCGGCGGCGCTGGCCACAGTCGTGGTCGCCGGCGCCGTGGCTGCGCTCTCGGGGCCCGCCGCTCCGCCGGCTTGGGCCGCCTCCACGTCTGTGGACGCCTTCGGTTCCGCGGCCGCGGTCAACGCCGCCTCCCCCACCGGGCTGCAGGCGCCGGTGGTCGGAATCGCCACCACACCGGACGGCAATGGCTACTGGGTGACGACCTCGGCCGGCGAAGTGGGGGCCGCCGGCGATGCCCCGCCGCTGGGCTCGGCGGCGGGCATGAGCCTGACCGCGCCGGTGGTCGGCATGGCCGCCACCCCCGACGGCGGCGGCTACCGGCTGGCCGCCGCCGACGGAGGCGTCTTCACCTACGGCGACGCCCACTTCTACGGATCCGCCGGCAACCTCCACCTCGCCGCCCCCATAGTCGGCATGGCCGCCACCCCCGACGGCGCCGGCTACTGGCTCACCGCCGCCGACGGAGGCGTCTTCACCTACGGAGACGCCCACTTCTACGGATCCGCCGGCAACCTCCACCTGGCCGCCCCCATAGTCGGCATGGCCGCCACCCTCGACGGCGCCGGCTACTGGCTGGCCGCCCGCGACGGGGGGGTCTTCACCTACGGGGACGCCCCGTTCGCCGGGTCGGGGGCGGGCGGCGCCACCCCGGTCAACGCCATCGCCGGTCGACCCGGGGGTTACTGGCTGGCCCGGGGCCTAGCGCCGGCGGACATCGCCCCGGGGTCGGGGCTGCGACTCCAGCAGTTGCTCGCCGCCCTGGGGTACCTGCCGGTGAGCTGGCCGGCGGGGGCGCCCTCGAACCCGTTGGTGGACGGACCCATGGCCGCCTACAGCTCGCCGGTGGGAGCCTTTCCCTGGTGGTGGACGTCCCCGCCGCCTTCTCTCGCCGCCCAGTGGGCGCCCGGCCAGGACACCGCCATGGTGCGGGGGGCGGTGATGGCGTTCGAGGCCCGCGCCGGCCTGCCCATCGACGGGGTGGCCAGCCAGGACGTCTGGTCGGCGCTGTTCTCGGCCGCCGCCGATCCGGCCGTGGGCGCCAACCAAGTCGGCTACTCCTATGCCCTGGCCAGCACGGCCGTGCCCGAGAACATGACCGTCTGGCACAACGGGGCGGTGGTGGTGAGCACGCTGGTGAACACCGGTATCCCCCAGTCGCCTACCGCCCGGGGCACCTACTCGGTGTACGAGCGGCTCGCCTACCAGGTGATGCGGGGGGTGAACCCGAACGGGAGCGCGTATGCCGACCCGGTCCAGTGGGTCGCCTACTTCAACGGCAGCGACGCCGTGCACTACATCCCCCGGTCGTCGTGGGGGTACCCGCAGAGCCTGGGTTGCATCGAGACGCCTTACACGGCCGCCGCCACCGCCTGGCCCTACTTGACCTACGGCACGCTGGTCACCGTGCAGTAGGCGGGTCGGCCGGGCCGGTGGCGGGTAAGTCCCTCAGATGACCCCGGCGCAGCGACAGGAGCCCGACCCTCGACACACGTATCAGGCCGGTGCGTACGGCGGGGAGGAGGCGGCCTCGGACCGGGTGCCCTCCCCGCCCCCCGACACGCCCGACGTGCCTCCGACCGAGCACGAGAGCCGAGCCGAGGAGGCGGCCGAGCAGAGCGGGGCCATGGAAGGGCCGGCGCCCACCGGCTGACATTTATCGACTAAAGCCTCTATCCGGGCGGTCCGCCCGAGGGCCACTGTGAAGGGCGGTGACCGCCGGTCGGGGCCCCGTCCAGTGACCCGGCCGCGGTCGCCGATGATCGGAGGTGGCCATGACCGCATTCTTCGGGCTGCCGGCAGCCGGCCCGCTGTTCTTCCTCAGCGCCTGGGTCTTGATGGTCTTCGCCGGAATCGTCGGTCCCGATGTCGGCCTGCGGCCCTTCGGGTACGTGACGTCGCTGCTGGCGACCATCGGGCTGTGGATCTGCATCGCCCCCGCGGCCGGAGCCATCGCCCGCTCCGGGCGCCGGCACGCCTGACCGAGCCCGGCGCGATGCTCGCGCCGTGGACCAGGAACCCTCCCCGCTGACACCTGCGCCGGCCCAGCCGGAGGGGGTCCGCTGGCCCACTGACGAGTGGCCCACCGGGCAGCCACCCGCGTCGGCAGGGCTCGACGAGCTCCTCGACGCCGTCTTCGACGACCACGGCCCGCTGGCCACGACCTACGCGGTGGTCGTCGTCCACCGGGGCCGCCTAGTGGCCGAGCGCTACGGGGGTCAGATCGAGCACTGGGACCGGCCGGCGGAGCCGGTCGGTCCCGACACCGAGCTTCTCTCGTGGTCGTCGGCCAAGTCGATGCTGCACGCCGCGGTCGGCATCCTCGTCGGTGAAGGACGGCTCCGCCTCGATGAGGCGGCTCCGGTCCCGCAGTGGGCCGGGCCGGGCGACCCCCGGGCCGCCATCACCCTTCAGCAGCTGCTCGAGATGCGCGACGGGCTGGCCTTCGCCGAGGACTACGTCGAGGCCGGCGGCTCCGACGTCATCGAGATGCTGTTCGGCGCCGGGCAGGACGACGTGGCCGCCTTCGCCGCCGACCGTCCCCTGGCCGCCCCGCCCGGCGAGCGCTTCTACTACTCGAGCGGCGCCTCCAACATCATCTCCGGGGTCGTCGCCCGAGAGGTAGGCCCGGGGGACCCCTACATCCGGTTCCTCGAGGATCGACTGTTCCACCCGATCGGGGCCCGGTCGGCCCGACCCAAGCTGGACGAGGCCGGCACGTGGATCGCCTCTTCCTACGTGTACGCCACCGCCCGCGACTTCGCCCGGTTCGGCTATCTCTACCTGCGCGGCGGTGTGTGGGACGGACGGCCGATCCTGCCGGCCGGGTGGGTCGACCACGGTCGGCGTCCCCGGTCGGTCGACCCCGAGGACGGCCCTTACGGCGCCCACTGGTGGGTGGACGGTGACGCCCACGGAACGTTCAGCGCCCGCGGCTACGAGGGCCAGTACGTGACGGTGTGCCCCGGCCTGGACCTGGTGTTCGTCCGGCTCGGCCGCACCCCGGCCGAGCACAAGCCCGACCTGCGGCGATGGCGCAGTCGGGTGGTGGAGGCGTTCGCCGCCACCACCTGAGCCCGCGTCCTATGCTGAGAGGGCGTCGTCGGGGGAGGAACATGCTCTACGCCTTTGGCTTCGACCGGGTCGCCGTGGTGGTGGGCGACCTCTACTTCCAGGACCCGCGCCCCACCCCGGGCCAGGAGGGTCCCGAGCGCGGGGTCCGCCTCGAGCTGCGCATGCTCGAGCGGGGAGACCTGAAGGGATCGATCTACTCGGCGACGCCGATCTCGGTCGGCCAGCCGATCTGGCGAGCCGATTTCCTCGAGTCGGTGAACGGTCAGCCCGGCAGCTTCGACCGGACCCACCACCATCCCGCCTTCAAGGGGTGGGAACCGGGCCGGCGCCACTTCGTCGACGAACTGTCGGCCGATCCTCTGGCCTGGCTGGGCAAGCGGCTGGGTGACCTCGGCGGCCTCCTCGCCGAGGCGGGGGTCAAGGCCGATGAGGTGGGCGCCGACGACGCCGAGGAGCTGCGCCGGGCCGCCCCGGAGATCGTTGAGGCGGTGGGCAGGCTGCTCGACCGGGTCCGGGCCGGCGACCTGGGTCACCCCACCGACCAGCCGACACCGGGGGCCCGGGCCCGGGTGGGCTGGCTGTGACCGGCTGACCGAGCCTCGGCCGACGCATCCGGGCATCCTCCGGGCAGAAGGGCCCTAGGGCCCTGGATGCGACCGGCCCGGCGGCGTTTGCTGGTTCAGAGGCCGTCGGCGAAGGAGGCTGGGACGTGTGCAGCTACTGCGGTTGCGACGCTGAGCGCGTCATCGCCGAGCTCATGGACGAGCACGAGCAGATCAGCTGGCTGGCCGGGCGTCTCCTGCTCGCCTACCAGCGAGGGGACCGGCAGCTGGCCGACGCCCTTGGCGAGGAGATAGCCGGGCGCTTTGACCACCACGCCACCAAAGAGGAGCGGGGGCTGTTCAGCCAGCTGCTCGAGGCCGCCCTCGGCGAGGACGCCGTGGCCGAGTTGGAGAGCGACCATCGGGATCTCCGTCCGGGGTTGCGAGGAGCGGTGGACGGGACCTGGATCGGCCCCGGGGGCCTCATCGACCGACTACTGCGCCACGCCGAGCGAGAGGACAGCGACGTCTTCCCCTTCGCCCTCCAGCTGCTGCCGAATCAGGCGTGGGCGGAGATCCAGGCCGTCCACCACCGCTTCGACGGGGCCCCCTCGAGGCCGGCCGGGGCCCGGCAGACCACCATCGGCTGATCCGCCGACCCTCCGGCGAGCCTACTCGCGTACTCTCGGGCTCCCTCGGGCCGCCCGAGCCCCGAGGGGAGGAGGGCAGCGGTGTCGATCGCCGAGCTGGGCGGGAAAGTCGACCTGCTCGACCCCGACCTCTACGCCGGGGACCCCGAACCCACCTACCGGTGGCTGCGCGATCAGGCCCCGGCCTACTGGGACGAGGCCAACCGGCTGTGGGGAATCTCGCGCCACCGCGACGTGATGGCCGTCGAGCGCAACACCCGGCGTTACAGCTCGGCGTCGGGGTCGCGCCCGCACATCGACATGACAGATTCGATGATCAACAAGGACGACCCTCGCCACCTGCAGCAGCGCCGGCTGGTGTCGGATCGCTTCACCCCCCGGGCCGTACGCCGGCACGAGGAGAGGATCCGGGCCATCGTCAACGGCCTCATCGACAACATCGTCGAGGTCGGAGAGGCCGAGGTGGTCGAGGACCTGGCCGCGCCGCTTCCGGCGATGGTGATCGCCGACCTGCTGGGCTTCGACCACGACCGCTGGCCCGACTGCAAACGATGGTCGGAGGTGACCATGGGGGCGGCCGGTTACGCCACCGACGACCCTCGCCGCCCGGACGGGTCGATCGACGCGGTGATGGAGTTCGCCGCCGCCGCCATGGAGCTCGTCGCCGCCCGCCGGGCCGAACCGGCCGACGATCTGGTGTCGGTGTGGGTCCACGCCCGGGTCGACGACCAGCCCCTCGACGACGGCGAGATAGTCCAGGAGGCCCTCCTCCTGCTGGACGGCGGGGCCGAGACCACCCGCTCGGTGATCGGCCAGACCGTCCTGGCCCTCGCCACCCACCCGGCCCAGCGCGGCGCCCTGCTCGAGGACCCGTCGCTGCTGCGCACGACCGCGGTCGAGGAGTTCATCCGGTGGGCCACTCCCATCCTGAACATGCGCAGGACGGTCACCGAGGAGCACGAGCTGCACGGGCAGCGACTGCGCCCGGGCGATCACGTCCTGTTGCTCTACGCCGCGGCCAACCGCGACGAGCGGGTGTTCACCGACCCGGAACGCTTCGACGTCACCCGGACGCACAACCAGCACGTGGCGTTCGGCTTCGGGTCGCACTTCTGTCTCGGCGCCAACCTCGCCCGCTTGGAGCTGCGGGTCATGTTCGAAGAGCTCCTCCGCCGCATCCCCGACTTCGAGCTGGCCGACGGAAGCCAGCCCCGCTTCGTGCCCGGGTTCTTCACCCGGACCCTCGAGCGCCTGCCCATTCTTTTCACGCCCGGCCGGGGCGGCGCCGCCTGACCGGCCGGCGGTGGGTGACCGCCCGCCGCCGAGGCGCTGGGCGATAATGACCGCTTGTACCGGCGCCAACGCATGATCATCGCCGCCGTGGCGTTGGTGCTGGTGGGGCTCGGCATCGGCGTACCCCTCTCGAAGTCGCTCGGCGGCGGTTTCTCCACCGGCCCCTCGCGGCCCGACGCCTACCAAATCGTCTACCGCCAGGACATCACCACCTCGGGCGACACCGTCCGCTGGGAGGACCTCCGGGTCCGCCGTCCGTTCGAGGCCGCCGACCTCCTCTACGACTCACCTCCCACGGCGGGCGCCCAGCCCCTGTCAGGCACCATCTCCACCGAGGACGGGCTGTTCGACGTCAGGCAGGGCAACAGCCTCCTGCTCGTCGGCGGCCGTCAGCCGGGCGTGCCGTCGGGGGACCAGGACCTCATCACCCAGCTTCCGGACATGGAGTCGCGCGGGTTGGCCTCCGACCTGGGCGTCTCACAGGTGGTGGCGGGCCGGAGCTGCCACGTGTACCGGTTCTTCGAGCCGCCGTCGGGGCCGGTGAAGCCGCTCTCCGACGCGGCCGACCACGACGACATCTGCATCGACGGTGACGGGCTCGTGCTCGGCGAGGCGTGGACGCTCAAGGGCAAGCTGGTCCTCACCCGGCGGGCGTTGCGGGTCAGCCTGTCCGCCCCGCCCCTGCCGTCCACCAACGGGGCGTCGCACCCCACTCCCGGCAGCGGCACTCCGATCGCCACCGTCACCAGCTCGCCGAGCAGCTTCCTGTCGACCCCCGCTCCCCCGCCGGGCTTCGCCGCCCGCCCGCCGGTGCAGATGCTGATTCCGTCGCCCCAGGACCCCCAGGCCCTAATGGCCGAGACGGTGGTGTGGGCCTTCTCCGACGGGCCGGCCACGGTGTCAGTGGAGGCCGGGCGTGAACCGCCCGGACAGCTGCCGTGGCAGACGGGCGACACCGTCACCCGTCCGGTGCAGCTGGCCGGGCTGGGGGCGGGCACCACCGCCTTACGCTCGGACGGGGCCGAGATCCGGGTGGATCTGGGCAACGGAGAGTGGGTGCGGATCCACGGGACGGTGCCAGTGGCCGCCCTGGTCGACTACGCCAACAGCCTGAAGCTCTGACCTCTAGCCGCTGACCGACCTCCGCCGGTGGCTTCCGCCGCGAATGGAGAGCGGCTGGATGCGGCCCCCCAGAGGCCCGTAGCCCTGGGAGAAGGCGGCCAGGGCGATCACCACCGAGGCCAGCCCCAGCCCGGTCGCCACCCGGTTGCGGGGGAAGCCGGACCCACCCGAGGAGGTCGAGTACGGCTGGTAGGCCGGTCGCCGGGCCGCCGACGTGGCCGGTTGGGACGGTGCGTTGGCGGGCGGGGTCGGGGTGCTCGGCGCCGGCAGGGCCACCGCCGCGGATCCGCCGCTGTCGCCACCGGACACGAAGGCCGACACGACCGGCGGGGCCGCGGCCGGCGCTCCCGAGGACGAGTCCGACGGAGCTGGCGCCGGGAAGGCCCCACCACTGTCGGGGGCGGTCGGGCTGTCCGCCGCCGGGGTCGTGGGAGAGGACTGGGCCACCTGAAGCGAGTTGCTGTCAGGAGCGGTGAAGCCGATCTGGTCGGCCGGGCCACCCGCCAGGATGACCGCCGCCAGCGTGGTGCCCGACAGCAGCTGCGAGGCGTCGAAGCTGACCGAGGTCTGGGCGCTGTTGACCGTGCCGGTCACCTGGGTCTTGCTGCAGTCGTAGGTGGGCCGGTCGGCCCAGGCGCCGTTCTCCTCGGGCGTGAAGGACCCGCTGACCGGGCAGGCGACCGGCGGCTGGGTGATCACCGGGCTGCCGGCGATGCTGAGCACCAGCTTCTGCACGTTGGCGCCCGACGGCACGGCGAAGGACACCGCCGAGATGGCCACCGGGCCACCGGGCCCGTTCTGCACGTACAGCCCGCCGTTCGGGGCACCGGGCGGGGGCGGCGGCTGGGCCACGCCCATGTTGGCCTCGTTCCACCAACCGGCCTTCACCGAGGCGTCGGCGCCGGCCGGGCTGACCCAGCCGGCCAGCAGGACGACGGCGGCCGGCGCGCCACAAGCGACGGCGAGCAGCCGGCGCCGCCCGCTCACCGGGCGCTCCCCGTGCCGGCCTTGCCCCGCCGGGTCGAGCTGGTGCGGCGCTTGGCTGCCCCGTTGCTGGCCGCCTCCGACTCACGCAGGTCGATGTCCTCCTGACCCACATGGAGCTTGCCGCTCGTGCCCAGATAGGAGGACACGACCCTCGGGTCCTCGAGCACCTCGCTGGGCCGGCCGTAGGCGATCACCCGGCCGAGGTCGAGGCCGACCATGTGGTCGGCGAGCCCGTTGATGAGCGGGATGTCGTGCTCGATGATCAGGATGCTGCAGTTCAACTGCTCGCGGATCCGGCGCAGCAGCGGCCCGAGAGCCTCGGTCTCGCGCTGGGCGATGCCCGACGAGGGCTCGTCGAGCAGCAACACCGAGGGCCGGTGGGCGAGCATGCACCCGAGCTCCACGATCCTCCGGGAGCCGGTCGACAGCTCGGAGATGAACTTGTTGCGGAAGGCCTCGAGGCCCATCATCTCGATGAGCTCGTCGACCTTGAGCGCCAGCTGGTGTTCGGAGTCGGCCACCCGGGGGATGCCAAGCAAGGCGGGCAGGGTCGCCTGGATCTCGGCCTCCTCGTGCAGGGCGACGGCCAGCGCCTCGGCGACGGTCAGGGTCGGCCACAGGCGGGCGTCCTGGAACGAGCGGCCCATCCCCTTCATGGCCCGCTGCCACGAGCTGAGCTCGGTCACGTCCTCGCCGTGGAGGATGACCCGGCCGCCGTTGATGGGCGCGAAACCGGAGATGAGGTCGAACAGCGTCGTCTTGCCGGCGCCGTTGGGGCCGATGAGCCCGAGGATCTCGCCCTGGTGCAGCTGGAGGGAGACGTCGTCGACGGCGGTCACCCCGCCGTAGCGCTTGGTGATGCCCCTGGTCTCCAGCACGACCGCGTTGTCGAGGAGGGCGGCGGCGTGACGCTCGGCCTGGCGGGCGGCCTTGGCGATGGCCGCCTTGCCGTTGGAGGAAGACCCGCCTTCGGCCACCTGCTGGCCGACCGCCGCTCCTTGGAGGAAGACGGCCCGCAGGATGTCGGGACGCTCGAGCAGCTCGCCGGTGGGGCCGGAGAAGCGAACCTCGCCCTTCTCCATGAAGATGGCCCGCTCGGCCAGCTCGAGGGCGGTGTTCACCGACTGCTCCACGAGTATGACGGTCGTCCCGTCGGCGTGGATCTGGCGAACGATCTCGAGCAGCCGGCTGACCACTGCCGGCGCCAGGCCCAGCGACAGCTCATCGATGAGGAGGAGCTTGGGCTGGGCGATGAAGGCCTGGGCCAGGCTGAGCATCTGCTGCTCACCGCCGGACAGGTCACCGGCAAGGGTGTTCCAGCGGGTGCGCAGGATCGGGAAGTAGTCGACGACCTGCTCGATGGCCTGGTTGATGTAGGAGCGGTCCTTGCGGTACATCCACCCCGCCACCTTGAGGTTGTCGGCCACCGACAGCGACGGGAAGACGCCCCGTCCGCCGGGCACCTGCATGATGCCGAGGCGGGCCGTCTGGTTGGCGTCGGCGTGGGTGATGTCTCGCCCGTCGAAGAAGATCGCTCCGCCGGTGGGGTCGAGCAGCCCGGAAATGGCCTTGAGGAAGGTGGACTTCCCGGCCCCGTTGGTGCCGAGGAGCGCCACCATCTCGCCCTGCTGGATCTCGAAGTCGACGCCGAAGAGGATCTGCACCCCGCTGTAGCCGACGTCCAGGCCGCTGACCGACAGCAGGGCGGTGGAGCGGCCCGCCGCCTCCAGCCGGGTGGCCTGCTCGATGTCGCGGTCGATCGACGTGCGGGTGGTGGCCCCGATGACACCGCCGGCCGCGGTGAGGATGGCCAGCACCATCAGGCCGACCTTCTGGCCGTGGGCGTTGATCAGGGGCCCGACGACCACGGCCTGGATCAGGATCGCCCCCAGCGCGTACCACAGGAGGGTCCACGAGTAGGTCTGGGACCGCAGCCGCGGCGGCGCCACCAGCGCCACCAGGGCCGTGTAGGCGGGCAGGAAGCCGATGACGCCGATGGCCAGGATGCCCGAGGCGATGATGGCCATGGCGGCGTTGGGGGCCAGGACCATCAGGGCCGTGCCCACCGCGAACTCGACGATCATCGCCCCGTTGATGACGGGCAGGCGGGCGGCCTTGGCCGCGGCCACCGCCCGCTGGGTGAGGATCCCACCGAGGATGATGCCCACCAGGCCGCCGATGCCGTACAGGATGCTGATCTCGCCCCGGGCGTTGTCCCCGTAGTGGTAGACGTCCTTGAAGTAGGTGTTGAGCACGGTGGCGAAGGGCAGGGTGCCTCCGCCGAACAGGAAGGCGGCCAGCCAGGTGCGCCGGGCGGTGCGGATGGCCCGCACCCGGCGGTAGCCCTCCATGAGCGAGGGCAGGTTCTCGTCCGGGAACGACAGCCCCTGGGACTCCCCCCGCCCCGGCTCGCGCATCCGCAGCATGACGGCGGCGGCGAGGAAGAAGGTGGGCAGGGCCAGCACCACGAAGGCGGTGCGCCATCCCATCAGCGCCCCGATGAGGCCGGCCAGCGGGCCACCGGCCACCGCCAACCCCTGGGCGCCGAAGCGGTAGACGCCGAACACCCGGCCGAAGACCCGGGGCGGGTAGTAGTCCGACAGCAGGCTCGGATAGATCGTCTCGGTGCTCAGGTTGCCCACGCCGCCGATGATCCGGGCGATGATCAGCACCGCCAGCACCGGCGCCAGGCCGGTGAAGATGGCGGTGATACCCCAGATGATTCCGGCGTAGCCGGAGAGACGGACGCGGTGTCCCTTGTCCCCGAAGTAGCCGAGGAACACCGCCATGGTGATCGGCACCGCCCCGCTCAGCGAGGCCACCGCGTCGATGGCTCCGCTCGACAGGTGGAAGGTGTCGCGGATGTCGGGCGAGAGGACACCGAAGGCCACCAGGTCGAACTGCTGCACGCCGGCCAGGCCGACCAGCAGGAGCAGAGGGATGGCCGTGGCCGGGCCGAGGTCGGCCAGGAGCGACTTCAGCTGGTCGAACCGGCTGGGAGGGCGGGGCACGGGGGTCAGTACGGGGTCTGCGCCGGTGCTCATCGTTCGGCCTCCGCTGACGAGGCGGTCGCCCCGACCGGCACCGGCTCGGTCTCAGGGGCGGCCGACTCCTCTTCGAGGAAGATGGTCGGGGCGCCGAAGTCGGGCGTGGCCGCCCCGTCCTCCTGGCGCTGGTCGGCCAGCAGGCTCGGGACCAGCACGCCCTTGCGTGCGGCGAACCTGCGCAGGGCGGCGTCGCGGACCCGGAAGATGGCCTCGCCGAGGCCGCCGGGCAGCACCATCAGGAGCACGACCATGAAGGCCGCCGAGGAGAGGACCCCCCAACCTCCCGGCAGCAGGTACTGGGCGCCGTAGACGAAGACCGCTCCGAGCACGGCGCCCGGTATCGAACCGAGCCCACCGATCACCACCATGGTGAAGAAGGTCAGCCCGTCGATGGCCTGGAACGACCCGACGTTGAACGCCTCCTGCTGGATCACGAACAAGCCCCCGGCCAGTCCAGCGATGGCGCCCGACACGGCGAAGGCGACCAGGTGCAGCCGGGTGGTGCTCATGCCGAAGGACTGGGTGGCCAGGCGGTTGTCGTTGCTGGCGATGAGAGCTCTACCAGCGTGGCTGTTGCGCAGGCTCCGGGTGGCGGCCAGCACCACGGCCAGGGCCACCAGGCACACGTAGTAGATCTGGCGGTCCGAGTCGATGCCGATCCGGCCGAACAGGGCCGGGCGGGTGATCATCTGGCTCGGGATCCACCACGAGAACAGCTTGCTGGGCTGGACGAAGAAGAAGTACTGGGCGGTGTAGGCGAAGGCGAGGGTCACCACGGCCAGGAACTGGCCGGTGATCCGCAACGCCGGCAAGCCGAGGATGACGGCGACCGCCGCCGCCACCACCACCCCCACGGCGAGGGCGGCGAAGAGATCCCAGTGGTGGCTGCCGACGAGGATGCCGGTCGTCGCCGCCCCCACTCCCATGAAGGCGATGTGCCCGAGGGAGATGTGGCCCGACCAGCCGGTGAGGATGACCAGGGCGGCGGCCACCATGGCGTACAGGAAGATGATGGCGGTGAGCTGGGTGTGGGCCGGGGTCAGGATGAACGGCAGCACCAGGGCGAAGGCGAGCACGGCCAGCCTCACCCCGGCGCTGGTCAGACGGACCTGGCGGAAGCGGGTCAGCTCGGGCGGCACGGCGCGCACGGGGCGGATGGCCTGCCAGGTGGAGATGCCGGTCTCGGCCGAGCGGGTGATGTGGTCGCGCCGGATGAGCAGGGCCGCCAGGATGACCAGTACCAGCATGGCGTCGACGTAGCTGCTGTCGTGGAAGGTCCAGGCGCCCAGCTGCTCGGCGATGCCGATGCCGACCGAGCCGATCACCGCGCCGGGCAGGCTCGTCATGCCGGCCATGACCGCGGCGGCCAGGGTGACCAGCAGGATCTGGGGACCCGACTGGGAGACGCTGGTGAACGAGCTGAACCCGAGGATGGGGACCCGCAGGATGGCGGCCAGGGCGGACAGGACGCCCGTCAGGGCCCACACCACCGTCGAGAGCCGGTTGACCGGAACACCCAGGAGCCGGGCCCGGTCGCCGTTGTCGGCGGCGGCGCGGATGGCGGTGCCGTAGTTGGTGTAGTTGAGGAACCACACGAGGCCGAGCAGGACTATGGGCACGACCACGATGGCGGCGATGTAGTTCCCGTTGAACAGGACCGGGAAGATCATGAAGTGGACGTTGAACGGCGTGGTGAACTTCGCCGTGCTGTGTCCCTGCCACTCGATGGGGATGATGACGCTGCCGATGTTGAGGATCTGGGCCACGCCGATCGTCACCACCGCCACGATGAGTCGGGGGGCCTTGGTGAAGCGCCGGAGGATCGTCATCTCCAGGGCGGCGCCGAGGATGAGGGCGATCAGCACTCCGACGCCGACGCAGAGGAAGTAGTTCATCCCCAGCTGGACGTGGAACTCGATGGCGCTCACCGCCGCCACCGAGCCGAACTCGGCGGCGGCGAAGTTGATCACCCGGTTGGCCCGGTAGACGAGCACGATGGAGATGGCCAACAGGCCGTTGATCGCCCCGAAGACGGCGCCCGACAGGATGATGCCGGCCGGTGCCCCGTTGGGAAGGGCGTTGGCCAGCAGCAGCCAGACGAGCACGACCGTGACGGCCAGGACGGGGCCGCGGCCGGCCCGCGACCCGAGGACCTTGCGTGAGTAGCGGCCGAGGGGCTCGACGGGCAGCACCGCCGCGAGGCGCTGCCCGACTGGAGCCAGTGGATTGCTCATGAGTAGGCCGGAACTGCCCCGGTCGGGAACTGGCCGGCGCCGAAGCGCTTGCCTCCGTACATCTCGACGTAGGTGCCGACGTGGGAGCCGACGGTCGATTGACCGGTCGAGTTCCAGTACACCTCACGGGAGTCGGTGATGGCGGTGTGGGTGGTGCCGAAGTGCCACGTCCCCGAGGGCAGCTCGGGGTTCACCCCGTTCTGGCTCTGGGCGGGGGAGGTGGACGACGGCGGCAGCGCCTCGGTGCCCAAGGCGATGTTGGCCGGCGTCAGGTCGGGCCCGGCCGCCTGCAGCTGGTTGAACATCGACATCAGCAGGAAGTAGTCGGTGACCGAGCTGATGTTGAAGTCGCTGCCCGTGATGCCGGCGGCCGCCAGCCCCTTGGCCGCCTCACCGTGAGGATCGAGCAGCTGGTTGGTCGAGGCGGCCTGGGAGAGGCCGAACAGGCGCCCCCTCACCTCGGTCTGGTCCCAGAGCTGACCCCAGTTGTCGGTGTCGGTGAAGGCCACGCCGATGATCAGCCATTCGGGGTTGTAGTTCTGGTTCTTGGCGTCCTGGGTCAGGAAGATGGGCGAGATCGGGTCGCAGGCCAGGACCACGGTGGTGTCGGTGTTGGCCGAGAACTGGGTGATGGCCCGCTGGGCGTCGTTGGGGAAGGTGGAGATGTCGAGGCTGTAGTTGTACTGGTCCTCGCGGCCCTTGGGGATGTGGTAGGTGTTCTCGTCGAGGTTCAGGGTGTCCTGAACGCAGCTCTGGTACTCGGCGTTGCTCGGCACCCAGGTGCCGAACTTGCGGGTGGTGTTGGTCATCACCTTGGCCCCGTCGAAGCCGGCGAACTTGGCCGGGTAGGGAGCCACCTGCTTGCCGATGAACTCGCCCACCTCCTGGGCGATCAGCTGGCAGTTCATGGTGGTGGCCCAGACGTAGGGGTGGATGTTCTTCTGGGCGTAGTACCACTCGGGGAAGTAGGGCGCCCCCTGGGGCACGTACACGCCGTAGCGAGCGGCGCAGTCGGTGAACGGGGCCCACTCGAACAGCCCCTCGAAGTCGACGTCGCCGAAGGCCTTGACCGAGTGGGCCACGGTGTCGGCGTCGGCACAGGCCGCCGCCTGGCCGGTGTCGAGTTCCTCGTTGGTGTAGTTGCCCTGCCCGTTGTAGTCGACGAGCTTCACCTGGCGGCCGTACAGCTCGAAGGTCTTGTTGAAGTAGGCGATGATCTTCTGGTCGTAGCCCTCGGCCTGCTGGTAGGTGACCCCGCCCGCCTCCTGGTTGAAGGCGTTGGCCTCCTGGGCGTTGGCGCCCTGGGAGTCGGAGGTGTGCCGGTCGCCGATGAGGATGGTGTCGCCGGTGACGCCCTGCCAGGTGCTCCCGCCGTTGCTGCCGGTGAAGGCCCCTTCGCAGGGGACGGCGTAGGCGGAGAAGGGCAGCTGGCGCAGCCCCGGGGCGCAGCCGAAGCCGCCCCGTGTCGTGCCCTTGCCCCACTGCGGGCCGGCCGGGCCGGCGCTGGCGGGGCTGCCCAGGGCGCCCCCGGTCGGGCCGGGGTTGGCGGCTCCCCCCGCCGCTCCGCCGCCGGCGATGGATCCGCCTCCGCCGCCGGCCCCGCCGTTCACGGCGCCGCCGCTGGCCCCCCCGGCCCCGCCGGCGGCCCCGGCGGCCTGACTGCCTCCCCCGGCACCACCGTTGTAGGACCCACCGGCGCCTCCGGCCGCCACCGAGCCGCCCGGCCCGCCGCCGCCGGTGACGGTCGGAAATATGGCCAGGGCCAGTGCTCCCAGCGCGCCGCAGACGTACAGCAGCAGGTAGCGCCGGACGTGGTAGGCGGCCCGGAGGGTGTTCCGAGCGAACGGATCGTGGACCTGCTCGAGGGTCTCACGCTGTTCCCGAGACGACGCCATGCATCCCCCAGATGTCTTCGGCCCCTGAACGGGGAAAGCGCCCAGGGCCCGTCGCCTTAGGCTTCGACGCCGGCCCCGGCCGCTCCTGCCCCTCCTGTGACAAGCGTCATACTGTTAGCGGGCCGAACAATCTGGGGTCAAGGCACCCCCACGGCGGGTGCCAGCACCTTCCAGGCGGCGGCTTCGGGGGTGAGAGAGGGCTAACCCTTAGCGGGAGTAGATGTAGTCCTCGAGCGCCTTGCGGTCGGCCTCCAGCTCGTCCATCCGGCTCTTGACCACGTCGCCGATGCTGACGATGCCGACCAGACGGTCGTCCTCCACGACCGGCACGTGGCGGATCCGCCGGGTGGTCATCAGCTCGACCAGGGAGTCCACCTCGGCGCTGGGGGCACAGGTGTGGACCTCGGAGGACATGATCGCCGACACCTGGCCGGAGAGGATCTGCGGCCCGGTGTCCTGCAGGCGGCGGACGACATCTCGCTCAGAGACGATCCCGTCCACCTTGGAGCCGTCGGTGGAGACGACCAAGGCGCCGATGTTGTGCTCGGCGAGGAGCCCGAGGGCCTCTGTCACCGAGGCCTCCGGCCGCACCGTGGCGACCTTGCCGCTCTTGCGCTCCAGCAGAGCGTCGATCCGCATCCGGACCTCCTCCCCCGGCAGACCCTCCTGCCGTGACGCCATGTTACGACGGCTGGGCGAGCCCGGCTCTGGTCAACGGGAAGGATCGCGGAACTTCTCGAACTCCCACCACTCCTCGGCGTCGTAGGGGGCGTCGCCCCAGAGCTGTCGCAGGCGGCGACCCGCCTCGGCCTCGGCGCCGTGGGGCGAGGGCCGGTAGTACAGCCGTCGCTCGGCGGTTCCGATCGGGCCGGCGATCTCCGGCGGTCGGTACTCCTGGGCCACGAAGCCGGCGGCCTCGTTGTGGGGGTAGCGGTAGCCGCCGCCCTCCTTCAGCTTTCTGGCTTGGTAGGGGTGGACGCTGCGCAGGTAGGGGGGCACGGCGCCGGCTGGACGGTCCCTGACATCGCTGAACGCCCGGGCCAGACCGGCCATGGCGGTGTTCGACTTGGGCGCGCTGGCCAGGTAGATGACGGTGTGGGCCAGGTTGAGGCCGGCTTCGGGCAGCCCGACGAACTCGACGGCCCGGGCGGCGGCGTCGGCCAGGACGAGGCCCATGGGGTCGGCCATGCCCACGTCCTCGGAGGCCAGGATCACCAGCCGCCGGGCGATGAAGCGAGCGTCCTCGCCCGCCTCGAGCATTCGGGCCAGCCAGTAGAGACCGGCATCTGGATCCGATCCCCGGATCGACTTGATGAAGGCCGAGACGACGTCGTAGTGCTCGTCCTCCCCGTAGCGCAGCACCCGGGTCTGACGGGCCCCCTCCACATCGGCGAGGGACACCCGGTCGCGACCCGCCGCCGCCGCCAGGGCCAGGGCCACCTCCAGGGTGTTGAGGGCCGCCCGCCCGTCACCGCCGGCCATGTCGACCAGGTGGTCGAGGGCGTCGTCGTCGCAGCCGGCGCCCTCCGCCTCGACGGCCCGCCCGGCGATGAGGCGGAGCTCGTCGTCGGTCAGTGGCTGAAGGCGGAAGATGGTGGACCGGCTGATGAGCGGAGCGTTCACCTCGAAGAAGGGGTTCTCGGTCGTGGCTCCGATCAGGGTGATGATGCCGGCCTCGACGGCAGGCAGCAGGGCGTCCTGCTGGCTCTTGTTGAAGCGGTGCACCTCGTCGAGGAAGAGGATGGTGCCTCGGCCGTCCTCGGCCAGCCGGCGTCGGGCCCCCTCGATCACCTCTCGCACGTCCTTGACCCCGGCGGTCACCGCCGACAGCGACACGAACTCGCGGTCGGTCTTGCTCGCGATGACCTGGGCGATCGTCGTCTTGCCCGTGCCGGGCGGGCCCCAGAGGATGATCGATGACAGGCGGTCCGCATCGATGAGAGCTCGCAGCGGGGCGTCCGGCCCGAGCAGGTGGCTCTGGCCGATGATGTCGTCCACGGTGCGGGGCCGCATGCGGGCCGCCAGCGGGGCCTGCCGGGCGAGGCGCTCCTGCAGGGCGGATTCGAACAGGTCGTCGGGTTGACCGGGTCGGCGGGCTGCCACCTACCGAAAGCTATCCGGGGGCCGTCCGGGCCACCCGGGCCGAGCTACGTCCGAGCCGCAGAGGGCGGAGCTGGCTCAGTGGCCCTTGACCATGTGTCCGACGTGCACGCCGAGGATGACGTACCCGACGGCCATGGCGCCCCGCAGCACCTTCGACCGTGATGTGAGCACGGAGATGGTCTTGGGGTGGCCAAAGTTGGCCTCCTCAGCGATCAGCGCCGTCAGCTCGTAGGCGCAGACACCACCCATGACCGCCTTCAGGAACTTGTCACGCTTCTCACGCATCGCCACCCGATCATGACACGTAGGAACCAAAGTCCGCCGCGCTGGTACTACATCGGCACCGACGGTCGAAAGCTTTCGGGGGCGCGATGGTGGGAAACGCACTTCCCGCCGCCATCACTGACAAAAGTGGCTCTCCTGACCTATCCGTGGGTGCCTGAGGAGCCCATCCTCGGCCGCACCCCGCCTCCTGCCTACGTTTTCGAGCTTCTTGAGGGCTTCGAGAACGCAGGAGGAGATCGGGGTGCTGGGCAACAC
>Ga0209810_1000166_pt1 | contig 194747 bp, 168 predicted proteins | sample Coa_R1_7_FD_187159 | JGI IMG/M metagenome (GOLD analysis project Ga0209810, IMG submission 187159) | Surface soil microbial communities from Centralia Pennsylvania, which are recovering from an underground coalmine fire - Coalmine... | ecosystem: Environmental > Terrestrial > Soil >...
CCTTTTGTCGCATCCGCGGTTATTTGTCGACGTTGCGCAAGCAGGGCGTGGATCTGCTTTCTGCTTTGGAGGCCACGTTGCGCGGTCATCCTGTCCTTCCTTCATTTCAGACTACCTGAGTAGTTACGAAAACTTACTTTACCAAAACCAAATAAACGATGTAGAGACCTAACGAATTGCATCTCTACATCGCTTTTCAGGCAGAATACTACCCATTGAGTGAGCAAACCCAATCACGCCGTCCTGATGTTCCTCGCCTCCTCAAGCCCTAACATCTTGATAGCGTTCTCGCGCAGGACAAATTTCTGCACTTTGCCGCTGCCCGTCATGGGATAGGACGTGACGAACTGGAAGTAGCGCGGAATCTTCTGGCTGCTGATGCGGCCCTTGCAGTACTCACGCAATTCTTCCTCAGTGAGCTCCACACCCTCTCGAGGAAGCACCACGGCCAGCAGTTCTTCACCATAGAATTTGTCGGGAACGCCCAGCACCTGCACATCGGCTATCTTAGGATGGCGAATGAGGAATTCTTCAATCTCGCGCGGGAAGATATTCTCGCCGCCGCGGATCACCATTTCTTTGAGGCGGCCCACAATGTTGACATAGCCGCGCGCATCCATTGTTGCCAGGTCGCCGGTATGCAGCCAGCCATCAGCGTCAATAACCTCGGCAGTTTTCTCCGGCATATTGTAGTAGCCCTGCATCACCAGGTAGCCACGGCAGCAAATCTCGCCGCGCTCGCCGCATGGAACGACCTGCCCCGTCGCCGGATCAATGATCTTGACATCGACATACGGCTGCGGCACGCCTACCGTCGCCGCCTTGAGTTCGAATGGGTCTTCCGGGAAGGTCAGGGTGAAGCCGCCGGTGCTTTCGGTCTGACCGAAGGTAATCGCTACATCCGCCCCCATACGCTCTTTTACTGCCTCCATCAAGGCGACTGGTACGGGAGCGCCTCCACAGAGTATCATTTTCAGTGACGAGAGATCGTACTTATCAAAGTCGGGATGCTGCAACATGGCAAGAAACATCGTAGGAACGCCGCCGGTATAGGTGCATCGTTCGCTACTGATGATCTGCAGGGCTTTCAGGGGATCGAAAGCGATCAGCGGATAGATGGTGCCACCCTGACTGAGCGCGGCTACCACGAAACCCACACAGCCGAAAACATGGAAGAAAGGAACGATGACGCAGCCGCGCAGGTCCTGGTCAAACCCCAGACGCTTGCCACCGATCCAGCCAATGTTGATGACCGCGAGGTGTGAGAGGACGGCCCCCTTGGGAAAGCCGGTCGTGCCGGATGTATAGAGAATCATCACCGGGTCGTCAGGTGTAACGCTCGCCTGCCGCTCCTTGAGGGCCTCGGCGCTGATCTGGGCGCTACCGGCGACCATCTCGCGGAACATCGTGGGCCGCCATTCCTGTTGCTCTAACAATCCCTGCGGTGGAGCACCGAGTAAGCTGACGTAACGCAGGTTGGGTAAACGCTCGCCCGTTACTTCGCCATTCTTCGTGCCGGGAGTCGTCAGAGAGCGTATCGTCGCCAGGCAATCGTGGTCGCGTATCTGCGCCATGAAGAACAATGCGGCAACGTCGCCCTGCTTCAGAATATACTCCAATTCGGCCCCGCGCAGCAGGGGATTGATTGTTACCAATACCAGGCCGATTTTAGCGGCGGCCAGCTGGATGAGCGGCCATTCCGGCAGATTAGCAGCCCAGATGGCGATATGCTCGCCCTTGTTCAAGCCAAGCGCCATCAGGCCGCGGGCCACGGCATTGACGCGCTCGCGATACTCGACATAGCTCCAGCGAATATCGAGCGCCCCGCCAAACTCTGGATAGCCGGAATAGACCAGCGCTTCCTTGGTGGGATATTCTTGAGCGCGCAGGTCTAAAAGATCGCCAATAGTGATTTCAAGCAGTGATTCGCCGTCAGTTTCAGCCTGCCAGTACGACAGGCCATCATTGGTCATGCCCATGATCGCATTTCCTCCTCCTGGGCAGCAGGTGAAAGCATCTATACAGACGGTTCAGTTAAGGATATAACTCAGTATAGCACGTCAACAATTTAGCGTATATGTTTTCTTGTACGGCAAATCTTTATACAGAGATCATAGTGAGACTTTGGACACCGGAAACTGGGCAAACTACTCACCTTTAGGACTACACTCTCCCAATTTGAGGCAATACGACATGAAGACGAAAATGGCAACGAGTATTGGAGCGCTAAGGTTTATTCCTTCTGATCATTTCAATTCAGGAAGGCAGCCATAAAAAGATCAAGGGCTACACCTTCACATACACATGCGTTGTCGCATCATAGCGATACGCCGGATTCCCCTTATGAAATATCAGGTTGCCGTTGTTGTCGAGCGTGAGCCAGAGCAGAACCTGGGTACCGGCGGGGAGATGTAAGGGATAGCCCCAGTGATCAAGCGCGCCGGGTCCGGTGACTCCAAACAGCCAGGCGCCATTATCATCGATAATTGTGTTGGGGAGCAACTGGCTGCAGGAGAGTGAGTTATCATCATGGGTATTGTCTACCTGTAGATCACAGGCACGTAGCGACATTCCATTGAACGAAGCGGTAGGATCGGCATAGGGATAGTTCGGGAAACCAGGCACGACCTTGCGCGCAAGCGTGGCCTGCGCCCATACCCAGGAACCAACTTTAACCGGCAGAGATGTTTGCACAAGCAGGTGAATCTTCACGCCCGGAGCAACACGCACAGTGAGCCAGCAGCCGCCGGAACAATCGATGCCGATATTTTGCTGCTGCGCGACATTGATTAAGGGCGTCGGTAATGGCTGCTGAGGAGCGGTTGGATTGATCTGCACAACTACGCCGCCCAGCGCTACCAGTGGATATTGCGGGGGCAGGGCCAGCACCATACCGGGTTGTAGGGCGTGACAATTTTGACCAAGTACAGCATTCAGAGCTTTGACGGTATTTGGATTGGCATCACTGAAGATCTCGCTTGCATCTGCCATGCGCATTTGCACAGTGAGTATTTCATCGCAGGAATCACCTGCCTGGACAGTATAGAGAATGGAACCTGCTTGCGGCAGCACCGGGGAAAATGGGGGCAAGGGCGTGGGGGTTGGGGCCGGCGGCGGACCGGAAATGTTATAGAAATACCTGGTCAGGGCCGGTAATAGCTGCTGGCCTTGCTTTGTGCCAAATAAAAAAGCAGGGAAAGCGACTATGATTAAAATAGGCAGCAAGAGCAGTAATCGCCAGGGGATAGCATGGACTACCGCACGTACATTTTCCCGTGGTGTGCTGCGATGTTGAACACGGCCGTCCATAGGTTTTTTCCCCTCGTTAAATCGTCTCTTCCAGAACGTATTATAGCAAGATGACACAGAAATTACCATCAATACATATGAACACATAAATTTTTCAATGGCTATTTTTAGCTATTCAGATGGCGGAATATACGCTTTATACTTTTTGCAAGGTATACTTTTTATTAGCGCAAGGTTTCATTAGGAAGGGGTATTATTCGTGGCAAATGCACCAAAGGTTCTGATTGTTGACGATAGCGCTACGTCATGTTTATTAATGGCTCGCGCCCTGGCAAATGCCGGGTGCGATGTAATAACTGCATCCGATGGGAATGAGGGCATAGCTAAGGCTCTCATGGAACGCCCTCATTGTGTCATACTCGATGTTGTCCTGCCGGGAGTTAGCGGCTACGGTATATGCCGCCAGTTGCGAGCGTTGGACCCGGAACGCAACCTCTCCATCATCATGGTGAGTACCAAGAATACTTCGCTGGATCAAAGCTGGGGGCTGCGCCAGGGGGCAGATCGCTATCTGCCCAAGCCATTTACCGAAGAAACGCTGGTGCAAACTGTGGGAGAGGTGTTGACGGAACATATGTATCGATGATTGGTCCCCGGCAGAGAGGCGATGCCTATTATTCGCCTCTCTGCCTGCTACTCCAGACTTTCAACCCGGCAGCTGCATCAATTGCTGATAGTGCGTTTCACTCAACCATAACAACGGGAACATATCTTCCTCGATTGCCAGCATCAGGGCGTCGGCTTCCTGCCAGGCAAAATCGTATGCCAGGGGGGATATTTTTCCCTCTCGCAACGCCTCATCCAATTCTTCAACATCCAGTAAGATTATTTCTCCGTCTGGTGTTACCACAATATCAAGATAAAGATCGTCATACCAGGGCACCCCATCTTCATCAACGCCCAGTTGCCAGCAAATGTCAATATACCACTGAATAACCTCGCCATCCGCATTAAACATGGTGGTCAAGGTATAATGGGCTCCTTCAGGAAAGTGCTGTAGCCATGATAAATCTCTGTCCGCAATGTATATCTTTTGATCTTGTAGTTCAATAGAGAGAGGCTCTTCTACCTCATCCATATGTAGCAATGTGATATAACCGCTATATTCTTTCGCGTTCACACGTGTCATACGAAATCGGCTTCGGGTAATGCGTTTCCAATCGGCGCGGTCCGCGCGTTTGCGTTTCAAGCGTCTCTCCTGCCAGGTACTACTGAAACTCAACCAGAAGTGGTATACTGAATTGTACTGATTATTGTTGCTACATTTTAGCACGTTCTGAAATCAAGCAGGCAGATGAACATGGTAGAAGGCACAGGTCGTAGCCTTCTTGAACGCGCAGGAACACTCCTGACACTTTTTACGCTCATCGACAAAAGGCCTGCCGGTTTCTTGAATTTCACCGGCAGGCCTTTTATGGATGGGTGCGAAATCAGCTATTCCGCGCTACCGAACTCCTTGATTTCCTGCATCTCCGTTTCGGAGAGTTCGCGTGGCACCTCTCCACGGTTAATCTTCTGGCTTTGTACATAACGGCGCGTACTTTCAACGATCTCCGGGTTGGCAAGCGTCGTCACATCGCCCACGGGAGCGAAGTTGGTAATCGAAGCAAGGACGCGGCGCATGATCTTGCCGGAGCGTGTCTTCGGCATATCCGCGACGATCCAGATATTCCTCGGTTTGGCGATCTTGCCGATCTCCCTTTCAATCGCCTGGGATACCTTATCCTCGATTTCCTTGCTTGCTGTGTAACCAGGTTTGAGCGAGACATACATCTCGACCACTCTACCGCGCAACTCGTCCATCATGGGAACAGCGGCGGCCTCGGCAACCTCATCGACGGTCAGAGCGGCAGACTCAAGCTCCTTGGTGCCAAGACGATGTCCGGCTACGTTGATCACGTCGTCAACGCGACCCAGGATGCGGAAGTAGCCGTCGGCGGCCAGTACCGCGCCATCACCGGCGAAGTACGGCCAGTCATGCCAGTCCTTACTTTCGGGATTCTTGCAGTACTTGGCATAATAGGTTTGCACAAAGCGTTCCGGCTGGCCCCAGATTGTCTCGAAAACACCTGGCCAGGGATTGCGAATACAGATGTTGCCCGCGCGCCCGCTTCCGGCTGGAACCTCATTGCCTGCCTCATCATAGATCACCGGGTAGATGCCAAGCGCGCCGGGACCGCAACTGCCAGGCTTCATTGGCTGCAAGGCAGGTAGTGTAGTGCAGAGGAAGCCACCTGTCTCAGTCTGCCACCACGTGTCGACAATGACGGCTTCATCCTTACCAATGGTATGGTAATACCAGCGCCAGACATCCGGCTCAATCGGTTCACCTACCGTGGTCATGTGCTTGAAATGGTAGTTGTATTTGGCCGGCTGATCGGAGCCAACCTTGCGCAGCATGCGAACAGTCGTTGGAGCGGTATGGAAGATGGTCACACCCAGCCGTTCAGCGATGCGCCAGGGTCGGCCAGGATCGGGATAGGTTGGCACACCTTCGTACATTACACTTGTCGTTCCCAACGCCAGTGGGCCATACACGATATAGGAGTGACCGGTGATCCAACCGATATCGGCGAAGCACCAGTAGGTATCATCGGGATGGATATCCTGATAGTACTTCGACGTTCCGGCCACATAGGACAGGTAGCCGCCGGTGCTATGCTGGCACCCCTTGGGCCGTCCGGTCGTGCCGCTAGTGTACATGAGGAACAATGGGGCCTCGGCAGGCATAGAAACCGGCGGGACGATTTTTCGTTGATAGTTGGCGAGCAGCTCATCAACAAAGAAATCTCGCCCTTCGACCATCGGCGTATTAGAAGAATACTTGCCGGGATAGCGCCGCCAGACCAGAACCTTCTCAACCTCGACACCTTGTTCGCGGGCCGTTTTTACCGCCTCGTCTGCCTTGGCCTTGTGATCGACCAGCTCTCCATTACGGTAATAGCCATCCATTGTCACCAGGATACGACTGCCCGAATCTGCAATGCGGCCTCCACATGCTGCCCCGCTGAATCCACCAAATACCTCAGAATGAATCACGCCCAGACGGGCGCAAGCGAGCATGGAAACGGGCAGTTCAGGCACCATCGGCATGTGGAAAGTGACACGGTCGCCGGTCTTAACGCCGCCAAAATCGAGAAGCAATGCAGCGAATTCATTCACCCTGACATAAAGTTCTTGATACGTGATGGCCAGTGTCTGTTCTGCTTCCGGCTCGGGCACCCAGATCAAGGCCGCCTTATTAGGATTCTTCTCGCGATGGCGGTCGACACAGTTGTAGCAGGCATTGAGTTTGCCGCCGACGAACCACCTCCAGAACGGCGGATTGCTCGTATCCAGCGTCGTGTGCCAGTACTGATCCCAGGTGAGCAGGTCGGCATATTCCTTGAAGCACTCTGGGAAATTTTTTTCTTTAAATCGCTCAAGGATAGCCGGATCGTTTACATTCGCCTGTCCAATAAACTTTGGGCTGGGATAGAAGTATTGCTCCTCGCGCCAGTGAACAGCAATCTGAGCTTCGGAGACTAATCCTTCCTCTTCTTCAATTGCCATGACTTGATTTCCTCCTACATGGTAAAAATACTATGTTCCACGACTCTTGTGAACTTGTGATAATCATTCCAGTTGCAAGAATGTTACGGTGACATTGCTCTCTTATCCTTTCTCTCTGGTTGCATCCAGAATTCAGGAATATATGAATGATTTCAACCCCGGTCGGGCTTGCTAAAGCATTTAGCCTTCAGGAAATCACTATGTTCTTCTTGTTTCGTTTCAATCTCAAATGAGAAGCCAGGCCTTTTTAGCCTGATATAGCTCACAAGAGCCTGTGTTGAGCGTGGATTGTAGGGATCGAGTACCGGGCTAAAGCATGGCAGCACGTCTTTCCGCCAGAATGCGAGAAGTTTAAGTTTACTCTCCTGACTTGGATGTCGCTGTATGCTGGTTTCGTGCTGAAAAAGAGATCAAATATCATGGAACAGTTCTCGTGGATATAAGTTGGACGAATCTCTTTTCCTGCTGAAATACTACCATAACCAGAAGCTATTTACAAGGGAACAGGTTAGCTCTAGAGGTTCATTCATGCAAACGAAAAAAGCCAGGATAACCTCGCCTGGTCATCCTGGCTTTTAAACTCAGACCCTGTCTATGTCTGCGAGGGAAGTGGCACACCGATCTGTTGCAATACGCCTGGAACGCCACCACCAGGTACATTATCCGAGGATAGGCTGGCAATTTTATCACCCTGGAATGTGAACTCCAGATGTTCTTCGGGTAAGGCAACCGCTTTGTTGGTTGCCGGAATGGGCGGGAGACCTGGGACCTGCAAGTCTCTAGTATGCGTGCCGGTAATGTGTACTGTTGCTACCACTTTGTCGCCCTGCTCTTCCAGAGAACCCAGGTTGAATGACCAGTCAGGGAAAGCATTCATAAATGCGCTCTGGATGGCGATGAATTCTTTTTTCCCGACCGGTTGCGGTGTTGGGCCACTGAGCGTGAAATCATCCGACAGGTACGTGGCTACTTTGTCCCAATCGCGCGCTTCCATGGCCTCGGAAAAGGCCTCGACGGTCTGTGTTTTACTCATACTGCCTGTACTCCTTCTCTTTTTATCATGCTTTGCATTTCAGAAAGGAGTTATGCGCGTACTTGCTCTTAGACGCCATAACTCTCTCAATAGAAAGAGCGAGCATATTTTGCACATCGCTCTTTCTGCTGAGAGAGTACGTAAAGGTTTTCAAGATAGATCAATCTTTATCTTCCGCCCATCGTCAGGGCCATAATCGCGTTCTGGGCGTGCATGCGGTTTTCGGCCTGGTCGTAGACGACGGACTGCGGGCCGTCGATCACGGCATCCGTGACCTCGACGCCGCGGTCTGCCGGCAAGCAGTGCATGTAGATGGCATCCTCTTTTGCCAGGGACATACGCCGCTCGTCGCAAATCCAGCTTTCGTAGCGGCGAATCGTATCGGTGAGCTTCGATGGGTCCTTTACCGCGACGAGCGGCCCCCAGCTCTTGGGATAGACAACGTCGGCCCCCACAAAAGCCTCATCCATGTCGTGGACGATTTTGAAACTACCGCCGGTCTTGCGCGCATTAGAAGCCGCATTGTCCAGGATTTCCGGCATCAGTTCAAATTCGGGTGGATGAGCCAGTGTGACATCGGCTCCGAACTGCGTGAAGAGTTCGATGACCGACTGCGGAAGCGAAAGCGGCTTGGTATAGGATTTGGCATAGGCCCAGGACATGACGACTTTTTTGCCGCGCAGGTCGCCCTTCTTTTCGATCACGGTCATCAGGTCGGCCATGGCCTGGCAGGGATGGTAGATATCACATTGCATGTTGATGACAGGCACGCTGGCGTATTCCGCGACATCGCGCAGGTATTTGTTGCCCTCGCCCCAGTCGCAGTGCCGGATGGCGATGCCGTGTCCGTAGGCGGAGAGTATTTTGCCGATCTCCTTTGGCGTGTCACCGTGTGAAATCTGCATCTTATCGGGTTCGAGGAAAATAGCATGCCCACCTAGGCGCGTCATTCCGGCCTCGAACGAGTTGCGCGTGCGTGTCGAGGAAAAGAAAAAGAGCATGAAGAGCGTTTTGTCTTCCAGCAAGCGCGTTGGCAGGTCAAGTCCCCATTTCATTTTGAGGTCGAATGCCAGGTGCAGCACAGTCTCTAATTCTTCTTTTGTCCATTCCTGCGTACTGATAAAATCTCGTCCGCGTAAATTGGTTTTCATTCTATCAAGTCCTTTCTATAGAGCATTTATCTTTCTTCATCGGGCACAATCCAGGTTCCGGTCTGACCGGCCAGGGCCTGGTCGATAGTTTCGGGCATGGTTATTAGCGCGGCCTTTCCGCCTTGTTCGAGATAGTTGATGCAGGCCTGCACTTTTGGTCCCATGCTGCCCTTTGCGAAATGGCCCTGTTCGTAGTAACGCTTTGCCTCGCTCAGGGTAATACGGTCGAGATCGCGCTGGTCGGGTTTCTTGTAGTTCAAGGCAACCTTTTCCACGGCGGTTGAGATGAGGAAGAGGTCGGCATGTAATACCTGGGCAAGCAGGCTGGAAGCCAGGTCTTTGTCGATTACCGCCTCTACGCCTGAGAGCCTGCCCTCGCTATCGGCAACGACCGGAATGCCGCCGCCTCCCACGGCTACTACAATAACGCCGTTTTTGAGCAGCCAATCTATCACGTCGCGTTCGATTATTGCCCGCGGAAACGGAGATGATACAACGCGCCTCCACCCGCGCCCGGCATCTTCAACCATCTTCCAGCCCTCGCGCTCCATTTTGACGCGCGCCTCCTCTTCCTTGTAGAAAGAGCCGATGGGTTTGCTGGGATTGTGCATGGCCGGATCATTTTTATCGACCAGCACCTGCGTCACGACGGTCACGCACTGGCGCGAAATATCCCGGCGCAAAAATTCGTTGTGTAGCGCCTGCTGGATCATGTAGCCAATGGCGCCCTGCGTATCGGCCCCGCATGAATCGAGCGGGACGGTATGCAGCACGTGATGGGATAGCTCGGAGCGCAACAGGATGAAGCCGACCTGCGGCCCATTACCATGAGTGATGACCACATTCCAGCCCTGCTCGATCATTCCGGCAATATGTACCGCCGTCTCGCGCACGGCATTGAATTGATCTGGTACGCTCTTGTGCGCCTCATCCTTGATTAAAGAGTTGCCGCCAATGGCAACCACGGCTAATTTACTCATAGGGCCTCCAGGAACAATGGCAGCATGGCGTAGAAGTCCGCGCACTGCGCAACCTCTTCAGCCGGCACCTGGTCGAGCGTGGTATGCGCCCAGTGTTCTTCTCCGGGGCCGAAGCCAATCGACGGAATGCCTGCCTTGCCCATCCAGTAGGTTGCGTTGGTCGAAAAGACCCACTTGCCGGTCTTCGCGGGGCGTCCATAGCAGCTTTCAAAGGTCACTTTGCCCGCCTGTACGTAAGGATGGTCTTCCGCCAGCGCCCAGGCCGGGAAGATTTTTTCGACGGGGAAGACAAATCCGGTGTAACTCGGCACCTCGTACATGGGTACGACAATTTCGGCAAGGTGCGCGTTGGGCAGCGCGCGCAGTTCGTTCAGCACTACTTCCTTCGTTTCAGCCGGGTGCATGCGCCGGTCGATATAGAGGTCGCACTGGTCAGGCACGGCATTGAGTGAGGCGGTGCGCGTGCTGATGTTGGTCACAGTGATTGAGCCAGGGCCGAGGAACGGATCGGGACGGCTCTTCAACTCCTCGTTCAGTCGCTCGACGCCCTGAATAAAGGGAAGCGCCTTGTAGAGAGCGTTATCGCCGCGTTCCGGGGCGCTGGCATGACAGCTGCGACCCTTGAAAGTGACGCTGATCTCCGTACGCCCGCGATGGCCGCGATAAATCTCCATGTTGGTCGATTCGCCGATCACGACAAAATCGGGACGAATGCCCTCGTGTTCGACCAGCGCATTGCCGGAGATGCCGTCGCACCATTCTTCCATATTGCCGAAATAATAGAGCGTCCAGTCTCTGGCCAGGCCTAGCTTCTTCAGTGTTGCCAGGGCGTAGATCATGGGCGGCGTGGAGCATTTTTCATCGCCCGCGCCGAGACCATAAATAATGCCGTTTTCGTATTTGCCCTGAAATGGGTCCCATTGCCACTGTGTGGGGTCGGCAATGCTGACCGTGTCGATATGGCTGTCGTAAAGCAGCACGCGGGGGCCATTGCCGATGCGTCCAAGGATATTGCCCATCGAGTCGCGGCGCACCTCGTCGAAGCCAAGATCAGCCATGCGCGCGCCTATAGCATCGCCAACCGGGCCTATCTGACTATCAAAGCTTGGTATGGCAACGATATCACGCAGGAACTGGATCATTGTATCATGATGTTGTGCCAGTTCTTGCTGGACGGCGATCTGAGATTCATGTGAGTTCACTCTTTTCGATTCCTCCTCATTTTGTTGAATTATTGGCCTGGCAGTCTCCCAGGAGTGTCATTCTTCGCTGCGCTCAGAATGACAGGCCCAGGAGCGATGCAAAAAACCTACCTCCACTGCCCATGATTTTTAATGCCGCATCCAGACCGGGCGCCTGATCGGTGTCATGCATTTATTCTTCTATTTTCGCGATCCAATATAATAGAATCATAACCTCTTCCATAAAGCCTGTGATAGTTCCCTTGCCCTGGCATGAATACGTGCCTCGTCAATCGTCAGCAACTGGCGGTTGCGCATCAACCAGCGACCGGCAACCATAGTCGAGTTGACCTGAGATCCATCCATGCCGAAGATGAGGTGCCAGGGAAAATTATCGCTGCTGAGCGGCGTGGGCGGCAGATAATCGAGCAAAACAATATCGGCGGCACCTCCAACGCTCAATTCGCCGACACGCGGGAAGTCGGCGCAGAACGGACTGAAAACGGCTTGCATAATCTGAGCGTTATCTTCAAATGCCAGCTTGAGTACCAGGTCTGCTGGCATGGCCCTGGGGTCTGCCAGAGCCAGTTTGTGCAGAAGATAGGCCGTCTTCATCTCCTGCATCATGTTCATGCTGAAGCCGTCGTTGCCGAGACCAACATTCACTCCGGTTCGCAGCAGTTCCTCGACAGGCGCTCGCCCGACGGCATTGTTCATATTCGAGCGCGGATTATGCACACTGCTGGTGCTTGTATCTGCCAGCCTGCCCATCTCACCACCCTGCACATGCACGCAATGCGCGGCTATTGTGCGCGACCCCAGAATACCCGCTTGCTCGAGACGGTCTACGACGCGCATATCATAGCGCGCAATGCTATCCTGCTCATCGGCAACATCTTCGGCGACATGAATATGAAAGCCAACGCCGAGATTCGCTCCGCCCTCTGCGCACCGTTCCAGCGTTAAAGGGCCGAGTGTGAACGAGGCGTGCAGGCCATAGCTCGCGGCAATCCTGCCTGCCTCAGCTGCTTGCCTGCGTTCGGAGCGTAACGAACGGATAAAGCGTTCATTCTCATGGATGCCCCCGGCGGTTACATCCGGCCCATCGCGATCTGAAACCTCGTAGGCGAGACAGGCTCGAACTCCTGCTTCCTCCACAACATCACCGATGACATCCAGGCTGCCCTCAATCGCATTCGGGCTGGCATGGTGATCGACGACACAGGTCGTGCCATGTCGAATGGCATCGACCATATATACTCCTGCACTGGCCTTAATATCTTCGAGCGTCAGGAGCTTATCCAGCCGCCACCATAAACGCTCAAGGATTTCAAGGAAATTACGCGGTGGTTCGCCTGGAATAGCCATGCCACGCGCAAAGGCGCTATAAAAATGGGTATGCGAACAGAGAAAGCTAGGCATAATCAGGCCATCGTTTGCATCCACATACTCGGCATCGGGATATTGCTGGCGCAACAGGCTATCAGAATCGATGGCAGCAATGCGACTATCGCGAACCAGCACAGCTCCCCGCTCGATTAGCCGGTTTTCGGCACCCAGCGTGACCACTATGCCATTGCCGATGAGAATCTCCGACATGCTTTTTCTGTCCTTACCTGGCATCCGCGAGGTTGGTTACCTATCCCGGACAGGGTTCCCCCAAGAGGTGCCACTACACTACTTTCCAACTTTCTCTGATGGCCTGAAGCGCATAGCAGACCAGACATCGTTCAATGAAACAAGCGTAACACCGCTATAGCCATGTTGCGCAACTGCATCCCACAGAATATCGCGATTCAAGTCGGTACCTGCTTTCGTTCCGCCTTTGGGATACGCAATCCACAATAATGCATCGTATTTGACGGCCTGCAGAGCAAGCGGCAGAAATCGCTCTAACTCACTTTTATTCTTCGCGAACACCTGCACAAAATCGCAGTTGCCTTCAGGATGTTCAACCAGCTCAATGCCCTCCGGCAAAAGACCAGGTTCGTCGAAGTAGCCAGGCGGCGGATTGATGATCATGGCTCGCTGCCCGGCTTTGAGCTGGAGTTTTTTGACGAGTGTACTATTGACCATATTCCACTACTCGTTCGACTATCTCCATGCCTTCCTTTCCTGTGGCGACCGACACGACATTGCCGGCGGTTTCAACTACAGCATCGATACTCTTCAGGCCACTTCCTGTTACCAGCAGCACGACTCGTTCATCGCGGTCAATCTTGCCCTCTTCTAAAAGACGAAGTAGACCGGCATAGCTGGCGGCGCCTGATGGTTCGGCGAAGACGCCGGTGAGGCGCGCCAGGGCCTTTTCCGCCGCTAAAATCTCTTCATCGGAGACGGTTACGCCAAAACCGTTGCTGGCACGGATCATGCGTACCGCCATTGTGCCATTGCGCGGGAGACCGACAGAGATACCATCAGCTACCGTGTGTGCCGGATAAGGTCTCACTACCCCATCACCTTCCAGTGCGCGCACAATGGCGGGCGACCCTTCGGCCTGCACAGCGATCATACGCGGGATGCGCTCGATCATGCCCAGGTGGTAAAGGTCGTCAAAGCCCCGGTAGACGCCGCTGATAATGCAGCCATCTCCGGTTGGCACGATTACGCTATCAGGAACCTGCCAGCCCAGTTGCTCGGCGATTTCGAGACTGGCAGTTTTTTTGCCCTCGACAAGATAGGGATTGTAGCCGGTATTGCGATTATACCAACCAAAAGCGTTGCAGGCTTCGATACACATATCAAAGGCATCATCGTAGCTGCCCTGCACGGCAAAGACGGTCGCCCCGCACATCAGCAATTGCACAATCTTGGCCCGCGGCGCATTATAGGGAACGAAGATATAGCAAGGCAGGCCAACCGATGCAGCCTGTACCGCCAGCGATGAGGCCGCGTTGCCGGTAGAGGCGCAGGCTACCGTTTTCCCCTCCGCCAGCAGAACGGCAATAATACTGGCCCTATCCTTGAGCGAGGCACTGGGATTGCGTGTATCATCCTTCAGCCAGAGATTACTCATACCCAGATAGGATCGCAAGCGTTCAACCTGGTACAGCGGCGTTCCACCAATCGCCAGCGGGGGCCTTGTCTTCCGGCTATATGAAATGGGCAAGAGTGCGCGATAGCGCCAGATGGTTGGTTCGCGATCTTCTGCCAGCGTGTCGCGATTGATACGTGAGGCTATGCGCTCGTAATCGTAATGGACTTCCAGCACTCCAAGCGAGCCACAAGCAGGACAGCTATAGGTGACATCGGCGGGGCTATAGGTTGTTCCACACAGCACGCATGTCAAATGATGAATGTGGTCAGGAACCATTGTTTATGCCGCCTCAGGAAATCACTTCGAGTTTGACCCGTGCCAGTTTCGCCCGGTCTGCGTCGCTGATGGGATGCTCGCGTTCCGGCACTTCCAGGTCGGTGTACACACCACATAGTTCGGTAGTGAAGTAGCGCAGGCCATTATCAGAAAGCACGGTAACAATCATGCCGATATCGGGATAGCGTTGCGCAACCTTGATTGCGGCAGCGACATTGCAGCCAGAAGAGATGCCGCAGAAGATGCCCTCTTCTCGTGCCAGGCGACGGGCCATCTCAATTGACTCATCCGAGGTGGTAGTGACGACACCATCAAGATACTCGACGTGCAGCACTTCGGGGATGAAGCCATCGCCGATGCCCTCGATCTTGTGCGCGCCCCATGAGCCGCCTGAGAGGATATCGCATTCGGCAGGCTCCACGGCAAAGACCTTGATGTTGGGATTCTGTTCCTTGAGATATTTGCCCGCGCCTGTGACCGTCCCGCCCGTACCCTGCGATAAGACAAGCGCGCCGATTTTGCCTCCGGTCTGCTCCCAGATCTCGGGGCCGGTCGTGCGATAGTGCGCCTCGACGTTATCCTGGTTGACAAACTGGCCGACCTCCCAATATTTGCCAGGAGCGGAAGCCTTCAGTTCCCGAACCTTCTCGATCACCAGGTCTACATCGCTTTCCGCACCTGGAGTCAGCACCAGCTCCGCTCCATAGGCGCGGATGGTCTTTTTGCGCTCCTCGCTCATGCCCTCCGGCATGACGATGACAACAGGGTAGCCCTTCGCGGCGCCAACACACGAGGTAGCAATGCCGGTGTTGCCGGTCGTCCCCTCGATAATGGTCATGCCGGACCGCAAATTGCCGCGCCGCTCGGCCTCCGAAACAAGAAATGGTAAAATGCGATCCTTGACGCTGCCGCTGGGACTAAAATATTCGACCTTGGCAACGATGGTAGGCTTCACATCGCCTACCACGCGGCGCAGGCGCACCATCGGAGTCATGCCTGCTGTGTCAAGGATAGTATCAGCAATTTGCGCGCGACGATTCCAGTCAACCATGAAAAATGCCTCCTCAATACTCTATTGGAATAACCAGTATAGGCCGGTGAACGAAGAGATTAGCTCTACAACTTCAGCAGCGAACGATCAATAGAATCGATAGTTGGGCGACCGGCGAGGGCCATATCAAGCTCGAGTTCGTTACGCAGCAACTCGAGGACATGGCGCACGCCTTCCGCGCCGTTGACGGCAAGCCCCCACAGGACAGGGCGGCCAAGCAGCACTGCTCGCGCTCCCAGGGCCAGGGCTTTCAAAACATCGGTGCCGCGACGTATGCCACCATCCAGGTAGACTTCGCAGCGTCCGTTAACCGCTTCAACGACTTCGGGCAGGGCTTCGATGCTAGGAATAGCTGTATCAAGCTGTCGCCCGCCGTGATTGGTGACAACGATGCCATCGACGCCATGCTCAACCGCCAGTACAGCGTCCTCCGCTGTCAAAATGCCCTTCAGGATGATTGGCAGCGAGGTGATGGAGCGTAACCATGACAGTGACTCCCAGGTAAGCGTCACCCACTCCTGGCCCGTCTTTTCAACGCCCACAAAATTCGCCTCTAAGTAAGGTTCTGGCGGTATGGTGACGCCATTGCGAATATCTTTCTCGCGCCTGCCGAGCCGGGGGAGATCGACGGTCAGCACAATCGCGCGATATCCTGCTGCTTCGGCACGCCGCACCAATTTTTCCGCGACTTCGAATGTTGGATAGACGTAGAGCTGGAACCAGAGCGGGCCGGTAGCCGCCGCGGCAACCTCTTCGATGTTTTTGGTGGCAGTAGTGCTGACAATCATCAGCGTCCCGGCCATACCGGCACCCTGAGCAGTCGCGCACTCGCCATCGGGATGCGCCAGGCACTGTACAGCCGTAGGAGCAACCAGGATGGGCATGCGTACAGGAGTACCCAGAACAGTGGTGCCAGTCTCGCAATCGTGAACATCGACCAGCACGCGCGGGCGCAGCCGGATGCGTTCATATGCGGCACGGCTGCCACGCAATATCACCTCATCATCGCTGCCCCCAGCATAAAATTCCCAGAAGGCAGGTTGCATGCGTTCCTGAGCAAGCTTCCCGTATTCGTAGAGATTTATCGGTTCCAATGGTTGCTCCTCTCCAAATCTATGTACCGGTTCGCGCATGTCATTCTGAGTGTAGCGAAGAATCCGTATCCAACGACCAGAGATTCTTCGCTACACTCAGAATGACATGGTAGCGAGAGAGATTCTTCCCTTTCGTTCCTCAGGGCTTCGGCTCACACGCTCAGCATGATATGAGCGAACCTGATCTTTATTATTCATTATTCATTATGAAGCCCATCCCAGGACACGATCATGGGCTTCGAAAAAATCACCCAGCAATGGACGCAAGGCCGATGAATCGGCGGTGGGCGCGATCAATCGGCCCCTACACACCCCTCATTGCTCCCTCATCCTGGCTCTGAATAGCCTTTAACACCCTTTCAGGCGTCAGCGGTATTTGTCGTATGCGGAACCCTAGCGCATCGGCGACGGCGTTTGCCACGGCTGGGGCCATGCCGTCGATGGGTATTTCGGCGATGGCTTTGGCGCCAAATGGACCAAAAGGATCGCTGGTTTCAACGATGTAGGTCTCCATCTGCGGCATATCGGGCGCACTGAAGATGCGATAATCGCTGAAATTGGTGGTGAGTAGCGCCCCGTGTTGGTCGTAAAGCATCTCTTCACACACGCCATAGCCGAGGGCCTGGGTCGCACCGCCCTCGATCTGCCCCTCTGCGGTGATGGGGTTGATGACGCGCCCGGCATCAATCGCTGAGACGGCCTTGAGAACGCGTACAACGCCGGTTTCGGTGTCTACCTCGACCTCCGCTCCCTGTGCGGCAAAAGGCGGCGGCGAGTCATAGCTCATCCAGGAAGCCGTGGCCATAATCTGCTGCTGATTTTCGATGTGCAGCGAATGTAAGGCGACCTGCGAAACGGTGACTGTCTGCCCATTGGGAGCGGTGATGATGCGATCCTTGATGGTCAACGTTTCGGGGTTGGCTTTCAACATGCTGCCCGCGACCGCCAGTATCTGCTGGCGTACCTGTTCGGCCGCTTTTTTCGTTGCGCCGCCACTGATATAGGTGGTTGAAGAGGCGTAGGCGCCAGTATCAAACGGCGTGAAATCGGTGTCCGAGGAGTGCATGATGATATCTTCGACGCGCACGCCCAGCACTTCGGCGGCAATCTGCGCGATCACCGTATCGGAGCCGGTGCCGATATCGGTCGCACCCACCAGCACATTGAAGGAACCATCATCATTGAGCTTGATGCTGGCTCCGCCCATGTCCAATCCGGCGATGGCGGTGCCGTGCATGGCGAGCGATACGCCGACGCCCCGGCGCAGGCGTTCCGTGCCGCCCTTATTCTTACCGCGCTTCTCTTTCCAGTCAAGCCGCTCCTCGACGATTTGCAGGCATTGGGGCAGGCCGCAGCTTTCGATGATCTGCGTATAGCCCTCTTTGCCCTCGCCCAGAACTTTGGCAAGCGGATTTTCCTCGCCCTGTTGAATCCAGTTTTTGCGGCGCAGTTCCAGTGCGTCCATGCCGAGTTGCTTTGCGATCTCGTCGATATGGCTTTCGAGCGCGAAGAAGCCCTGTGGTACGCCGTAGCCGCGAAACGCGCCAGGGGGCGGCAGGTTGGTATAGACAACATCGGCCACAAAACGAATATTGGGACAGGGATACATCGGCAGCGTTTTCGAGCCGGTATTGCTCTGCACGGTAAGCGAGTGCGTCCCGTAGGCGCCGGTATTGGCAAGCAGTTCCATCGAGTTGGCGATGATAGTGCCGTCACGCATGACACCGGTCTTCATGCGAAGAATCTGGGGGTGGCGCGAACGGCTGCTGCGGAACTCCTCGGCGCGCGATAATTCCAGCTTCACGGGCCGATTTGTAGCGATGGTCAAGAGCGCGCAGATATCCTCGATCAAGACCTCCTGCTTAACGCCGAAGCCGCCACCGATGCGCGGCTTGACGACGCGAATGCGCCGCGGGGGCAGGCCGATGACCGGTGCGATAATACGCCGCACGTGGTAAGGCACCTGCGTGCTGGTGCGCACAACCAGCCGGTCATCTTCATCCCAATAGGTGATGACAATGTGCGTTTCGATAGGCGTCTGCTGCACCTGCGGAACAATATATTCGCCTTCGACGACCAGGTCCGATTCGGCAAAGCCGCGCTCTACGTCGCCGACCTCCGCTTCCAGGTGCGCGGCGATGTTGCGCGAGGCATCGTGGATGCGATAGGACTCTGGTTCAGGATGAATGCGCGGGGCATCGGGGTCCATGGCTTTACGTGGATCGAGCAGGGCCGGCAAAACCTCGTAATCGACCTGAATGAGCCTGAGAGCCTGTTCGGCAATTTCCGGCGTCTCGGCGGCAACGGCGGCGACGCGGTCGCCCACGAAGCGCACGCGATTGTCCAGGCAATATTGATCGTGCGGGCCGGGTTCGGGCCAGGATTGTCCGGCGGTTGTATAGGGGATGCGCGGCACATCCTTATAGGTGAGAACGGCATGCACTCCCGGTAGCGCACGGGCCTGGGATACATCGATATCGCGAATGATGGCATGGGCGTGCGGGCTGGTCAGCAAGCGCGCATAGAGCATACCGCGCAAATCAATATCATCAACAAAGGCAGGTTTGCCGGTGGCCAGCTTGACGGCATCCACCTTGCGCTCGGCCTTGCCAACGACGCTCAGTTCAGTGGAGACGCGCGTATCGACGAGCGTTGCAATTCCACCACCCGACGCCTCTTTGCCTGAACCATGTCCGGCAGGCTTGTCTTCTACATCAGGGTTGGTCGCACCATGTTCGGCATGCTCAAGGGGGGAGCGTCCGGGGTCCCAGGGACGAAAGTTCTCATTGGAGTTGGGGCGGCTGATCGGTTCTACCGTCTCGCCGCGCATAATGGCAGCGGCCCGTAAAACGGCCTGGACGGGCTTGACGTAGCCGGTGCAGCGACACAGATTGCCGGAGATGGCATCGCGAACCTCTTCTTCCGTTGGCCGCGGATTGCGTTTGAGCAGCGCGTAGGCGGAAAGCAGCATACCGGGCGTGCAGAAGCCACATTGAATGGCGCCAGTATCGATAAATGCCTCTTGCAATGGATGCAGCTGGCGCGCATTGCCCAGGCTCTCAACGGTGGTTAATGTGCAGCCGCCTGCCTGCGCCGCCAGCGTGACGCAACCTGGACGCGGCACGCCATCGACCAGCACAGTGCAGGCTCCGCATTCTCCGGTCTCACAGCCATGCTTAACACTGAAATAGCCTTCGTTGCGCAGCGTCGTCATTAATGATTGGTTCGGGTCAACATCCATGCTTCTGACGACGCCATTGATGCGTAATTCTAATTCCATATATTATGACCTTCCGTAGGGACTGCTTTGATTGCGTCCAGCCATACCTCGCCAGCGCGAAATATTGGCAGCCTCTTCGAGCGCGCGATAGGCCAGGTGCATACCGCTTAAATGCCGGTAATCACTGCTGGCGCGAAAATCGGATGGTGGCCGGAACTCGGCCATGCCGGACTCAACGGCGCGCTGCAGCGAGAAAATTGGCTTATCCGTTCCCTCATTTTGAGCGGCTGTCGCTGCCTCAACGGGCTGTCCCAGCAGTTGCTTTTCAACTGCTTGCAAGCGTACCGGTTCCATATTGACTCCGCCCAACGCCAACCGCACCTGGCTATAAACACCATCTTTTATCTCGACAAGGGCGGCAACGTTTAATAGCGCGATATCCGTGGGCGTGCGTCCTACGCGCAGGAAGGACGTACCACAGGTATAATTTGGGCGGGCGACGATGACCTCGATAATCAGTTCGCTGGCACGGCGCTCCCTGCTCAGGAAATTACACGCGACACGACGCTCCTGCTTGCCCTTGAAGGTGACGCCGGAAAGCGCCAGCCCGGGACGTTCGACGGTGCCTGCGCCCAGGTTCACCTGTGTTTTCGAGGCGGAACGCAGTACTACCTCGGTATCGAGAATGGCCAGCGCGGTAAGTAGATCGGCTCGTGAAGCGATGCCTGCGCCCAATGTGCCGCCAAGTGTGGCGCTCTCACGAATGACGCGCGAGGGCGAAGAGGCCTGGGCCGCCCGCGAGAGCAATCCAACGGCAAACTCTTTGAGGAGCGGCGAATCCACCATTGCTTGCAGGGTCGTCATCGCGCCGATATGCACGCCGCGCGCGTCCTCAGAAATATAGGCCAGCTCGAGATCGCGCAAATCGACCACAGCCTGAATGGTATCATCCACCAGGCCAAGCAAATAGGTGCCACCGGCCAGGGGGACGGTTTTCGTATCGTTGCGGGCCAGCAGCAGCAAGGCCTGATCGATATCCTCCGGCCAGTTATATTCGAGCAAATTCAGCAACATTGATTTTACCTTTGTAGTGGCAGCAATGTGAACGTTTCAACATCAATCAGCCCCTGGTCGGTCAATTTCAGCGCCGGAATGACCGACAGCGAGAGGAAGCTGAGCGTCATACACGGATGTTCGAGCCTGCAACCAAGCTCAGCAGCAGCAGCATCCAGGGCTTCCAATTGCTGCACCAGTTCGGCGGCAGGTAGTGGCGAGACGAGCCCACCCAACGGCAAGGGTACGCTGGCACGCACTTCCCCATCGACCACGCAGGCAAAGCCGCCGCCCATTTCTTCGAGAACCTGGGCGGCTCGCAAAATATCGCCGTCGTTCGCGCCCGCTACAACCAGGTTATGCGCGTCATGCGCTACGCTGGAAGCGACTGCTCCTTTGCGCAACCCGAAGCCCTTGACCAGGCCCAGGCCTACTTTGCCGCTGGCATGGTGCCGTTCAATGACGACGAGTTTGAGCAAATCGCGTTCCGGGTCGGCGACAATCTCGCCATTCCTGATGGGGGCCTCTTCCCGCAGGTGTTTTGTGGTGATCTGCCCAGGCTCAATGCCGATCACCTCGACCATTCCAGGCTTACCTGGGATGCGCAGGTCTGCCTCATGGATAGCGCCAACATGGATGGTGCCGGTGACGCTTGAAAAATCCATGGAAGGTACATCTGCCAGCAAGTGGCCATGCTGCACAACCAGCTTCCCATCCTTGTACACCGATTCGACCTGAAAGGTGTTGAGGTCATCCAGCACCACCAGGTCGGCGATAAAGCCGGGGGCAATGGCACCACGATCATACAGCCGGAAATATTGGGCAGTATTATAGGAAGCGAGACGAATGGCTTCGACCGCATCGAGTCCGAGTTCGATTGCGCGGCGTACCATGGAATCGATATGCCCGCGCGTGGTCAAATCCAGCGGGTCGCGGTCATCGGTGACAAAGAAGACGCGCGGCGGATGCAGCTCTTTGACCAGCGGCAGCAACGTATCCAGGTTGCGCGCCGCCGACCCTTCGCGAATCATCAGCCACATACCCAGGCGAATGCGCTGGCGAGCCTCTTCAAGCGTCGTGCATTCGTGGTCGGACATGATACCGGCGGCGGCGTAGGCGCACAAATCGCGATCATTCAGCCCCGGCGCGTGTCCATCGACGACCAGCCCATGCTCGCGAGTAGCAACGATCTTTGCCAGCACCTGCTCATCGCCTTGCAGCACGCCCGGCATGTTCATCATCTCAGCCAGGCCCAACACGCGCTCATCTTCCAACAAAGGCAGGAGATCAGCAGCCATCAGTACCTGGTAAGGACTTTCAAAGGACGAAGCGGGGACACAGGATGAGAGCATGACATAGGCGGTAAGTGGCAGATTGCGCCCCGATTCAAGGACGTAGCGAATGCCCGCGACTCCCATCACATTGGCGAACTCGTGCGGGTCAAGCATGACGACGGTAACACCACGGGGTACGACGATGCGAGCGAATTCGGGCAGGACAAGCATCGTGCTTTCAATGTGCATGTGACCATCGATCAATCCGGGAGCCAGCCAGCGGCCCTGCAAATCACGCTCCTCGTTGCCCCGGTAGCCATTGTTTGAGGCATTTATTCCGACCACACGCCCGCCATCGATAGCAACATCAGCGAGGTAACATTCTCCGCTACAAACATTCACGAGCCTGGCATTACGCAGCACCAGCTCTGCGGGCAATTGCCCACGCGCAATCTGGATGCGACGTTGAAGTTCGTCCATAAAACAACTTCCTCCGTGTCTAACATAGGATATGTTGCATGTTTTACTGGACATCCTATCAGAAACCCGGCAAATCGTCGAGGGTTCAGGTAGAAGGCTACCGGTGATGAAGACGTTGTAGTTAAGTATACTCCCTTTAAGGGGGTTGTGGAACGCTTTTCCACTGGACGGGATAAGGAGAACCGATGAATATCGTCGCTTATCAAGTTGACTGCTCTTGCGGGCGGCGCAGTACTCGGTGCGCTGCTGGCACGCTGGCTCGATGAGGTAGCGACAACACGTGCTGAAGAGCGGTCAGAACGCGATAGAACACGCTACGCGCAGGGACTTTCACCGATTGCTGATGAGGGCAGGAATAGGCAGGGAACACAGCAGTAACAATGTAGCTACATTACCATGATACCTGCAAGCAATGTCATCAAAAGCATTAGCTAACACGATGTGCGAGGAAAACCTTTCTGTTGCTCTGCATCCTAAGAAAAAAGTGAATCACAATTTTTCGCGAGTCCTGAAATTTGTAGCCTCCGTTACCAAGTTTTCCAACCAATATTGGCAATACTAGCTTGACGAATTGGTTAGGACCCTGATGGTGTACGCTGTCTGTACCCAGGCAGAAAAATCGCGATTTTTCTGCCTTTCTACCAATGCGTACCCATCCCTATACGGTTGCACGGGAACAAGTGGGGTCGGCTGGGAATCGACGTCCAATAGAGCCCAGCTGGTCCCATCAAAATTACCAAGAAACCAGCCGCGCTGAACAGAAGTGACCACCGTAACCCATTTGCCGCTACTAAAGAGCCCCTTCTTCAGTTGGCTCTCGATCTGATAGATAGCGACAGGCTCCTCTTTGCTAGAGAGGAGGGCCTTTCTCGCTGCACCCGACAGCAAGTATTCACGAGCTTCAACGGCTTCGGCTCGCTGTCTGGCTCGCTTCGCTTCCTCTGAGGAATTATCGAAACAAGGTCTACATCTAGGAACGTAGATTTCTGGCTGAAAAACTGTTGTGGGAAGTCGCTCAAATATCCTGTGTGTGGCACAGATAGCTCGCTTACAGATACCACAATGATCAACCGCAGTAACACCGCAGTTGTCTACTTCGCATCGTTGCTTGCCTTCTTCAGTCTTAGGAAAGCAAGGGGCGCAGGTATCCGTATAGACACGCTGCAAGAAGCGAGCTCTGTGCGTATCACAGAAAGCATGTCCACAAAAAACACAACGACCAACTGCGATAACCCCGCAAGCTTGTCCGTTTTCAAGCTGTACCTCGCACACGGCTGGCGTTGCTACTCTCTGAATCGTCTCTTCATCCATATTATCCCCACTCCTCTCATTGTGTCTGTCTAGTGCATCTACACTTGACATGTTCGGGTTTGGCTACTATACTCTTCCCACGCAGAAGCGGCAGGAACTGGACCTTTTCCCAACTTCCCGCTGGGGATTCCTGTGGAAATAGCTCATATGGATGAGCTACAAGCGCCTTTCCATGCTCCTCTCTGACACCGCGGTGTCATGGCGCTTGAAACTAGAAAACTTGCACATCGGGTTAGCTAAGACTTATGAGTGGCCTATATAGAGGGCAGCGCGGCTTATGTCAGATTATCGACTAATCTGCGGGCGACGTGTAGCCATTCCTCAGATACGTCATCAGGCACAGAACACCCGTTTGCCAGGATGAACTTTCGTCCTTTTGTCTGACTGATTGCTGAGAGGATTTCGTTTTCCAGTTCGGTTTCGCTACCGTGCGTGAGCGGGCCGCGCTCCCATAGGCCACCCATCAGGCATTTATCGGTAAGGGTTTGAGCTTCGCTGAGGCTTGGTCCTGTAATGCGGTCGCTCCAACTCATGACCGAGACGGGATAATCGGTGAAGGCTTCGAAGTAGATTTCATCACCGGTCTGCGTAGGGTCGGCATGGACGTGGACGGCATTGAGCCAGCCATTGCCCGCGCCCTCTAACGCATGGAGATCGTAAGGGCGTCCGATGCGCGCATACTCCTCGCGCGTAAAGTCGGCGCTGGTCGCTCCCATACAGGAGAAGAAGATGCCGCTCGCGCCGGTCTCGATGGCCGCTTCCATGAGCCTGCGCAAGTTGGCCGCGATGGTACCCAATCCTTCCTCAAACGGTTCGGGATTCTGGCGTGCAACCTCGATGGCCTTTTGCTTGCCCATGAAGCGCAGCACATAGGTCAACGGGCTGAAGAGGGTCAGCAGGATCGGATAATCATTGCCCAGGCGCGAGCGAAGTGCGCGAATGCATGTGAGCTGCTCCGCGAACATAGGTGTATCCAGGTCAAGGCGGGGTAGCATTTGTACCTGTTCGGCCTCGACCAGCGGCTCCGAAGGCGCCGGATAGGGCAGGTCAGGCATGATCTTGGCGATATCTAAATGAAACTTCTCGACGAAAAACTCTATTGTGTAGGCTGCCAGTCGTTCGCCGGAACCCTCCGGTTTGAAGTGATGCCAGAAACAGATTGGTACGCGATCTACATGCTCACCCTTTACTGCGGCGCGAACACGTTCCCCAGGTGTCATACTTGCCATACGTTATCCCTCAAAATAGTTGTTCTCTGGCATCCGCGAGGGATGCCACTACATTTCACATAGTTCCCACGAATTATATCACGTTTCGGTCCCGGTCTTTATGAAATTTTCTCACCGAAAGGGGAGTGCTGTAGGGACAGCGGCTGGTTCCTGTCCTGGCTGGGGTCCTGGTTCCTGTGCTGCACCCCCTGAGAGGACAGGGACCAGCCACTGTCCCTACAGGTCTTTTCAGTCGCCCAGTGGATGCGATCTCAGCATTGTAAGCAGGGAGCGGACTTGGTATAATGTGTCTGTACAAATTACTAGACAGGAGGCAGCTATGAAATCATTCGAGATTGACGAGTTATACGAAGTAGACAAGTTAAAGCAACGTATAGAAGAGATATTGCGTATGGTTGAGGAAAAGGGGGAATCTATAGATGTGACTAGAGGCGGTAAAGTGATTGCACATCTGATACCGGCAAGTGAGCCAGAAAAGCCGGTCAAAAGGGACTCTCAGGATTTCCTGGAGCGACTTGATCGGTTAGCTGCCGAGATTGGTGCAGCCTGGAAAGGAAATATGGATGCGGTTGAGGCAGTGCGTGATGTAAGACGAGATCTATGATAAGAGGCACCTATGAAGACTCTCAGGCAAACGAATTCATTGAACATATCAACGAAGTTTTACGCATGGTTAAAGAACAGGGCGAAACCATTGCGGTTACTGAACAGGGCAAGGTCATTGCCCGTGTAGTGCCGACAAATGAACAAAAATCTTCCTTCGCAGAGAGAGATGCCGCTGCCTGGGAGGATTTGAAAAGGATAGCCTCAGAACTTGGCCCTTATTGGCCTGAAAATACTGATGTAGTTGAAATAGTGCATGATATCAGGCGTGATTTATAATGAGTGTTTCGGTAGTTGTAGATGCAAGTGTGTGGGTAAGTTTATTGAGGGACGAGGACATAAACCATATCCCAAGTCGCCTCTGGTTGGAACAATATATCGCCATTAATGGTGCGATGACATCTCCAACATTTTTGTTGATTGAGGTAGCGGCTGCTATATCAAGGCAAACAGGTCAAGCAGAGTTAGCTAAAAAGGCTCTTGAAGAACTGAAAGGAAATACCGTCCAGTTTGTTGCCATAGATGATAATTTAATACAATCTGCTATTGATGTTGCGACCAATATGCAACTACGTGCAGGTGACACCATCTATGTAGCACTGGCGCGTCAATTAAACCTTCCTCTCATTAGCTGGGATAAGGAACAACTTCTAAAAGCGAGCAAAGTTATTACAACGTACACCCCCAGTACTTATCCTTTTTCAAAAAGCGAGGACTTGAAAGAATCCGAGTAATAACCTGAACCTTGGATCAAGCTGTTCCCACCCTCAATCCTGATTGAGCCGCAAGACCTGACTAAGTGATGGACGCACAGCCACACCTGCCATTGTTCCCAGCGTAAGCGCGCAAATGGCGATAAATGCGATGAATGCCAGCACTAGCGAAAGTGGCAGAATAATTTGCACAGGAATGATTTGCTGAATAGCATAGAATTCGTCGTTGCTGATGCCGCTCAAGGCGCTACCGGCCGGTGCAGTGGTAAAAGTAAGCAAGGGTATGGCTGTAGCTGAAAACACTCCACCGAAGAGAATACCCAGCACGAGTGCTGTCATATATATTATCCCCTGCTCCCAGAAGAGAACAGCGATAATCTGCCGTGGAGCCGCTCCTAGCGAACGCAGTACAGCGAAACCGGTCAGGCGAGAACGCACACTCATCCACGAAGAGAGCAAATCTCCCACCAACGTCAACAGCAGCGCGGTCGTGGCCCCGGTTACAAGCAGGATAATGATGCTCAGATAGAGAGGGTCGCTGCGCATGCTCTCGATCAGCTGCTGGCGGTCATAGAGGTTATCAAGATGCAGCGGGCCTGGTTGTACCAGCACTGAACGCACATTTGTGAGTGCTACCGGATCATCACTTGTATGGAGCCACACATGGTTCACTGGTAAATAGGGATGTGCTATTAAACCGCTTCTCAAGTAATCACGTGTATAGATGCTGGCATAAGTACTATAGTCGAGCAGCACTCCACCGGGTAGTGTAGTGTCGCCGGTAGTGCTGCCGTCACCACTATTATTGATGGTAGGAATATGCCATACAGTAGCGATTACAACACAATTCAGACTATCATAGGGCAGATTGTTCATCGTGACAGAAAAGGTGCTTCCAGTCTTCAAATCCAGCGTATTCATGACCTCAGCGTCGATAATTACGGGAACAGTATCATTCAGGCTCCCATTCAACACATCTTGCTTTTGGGCGAGAAGCTGAGCCATTAATGAAGTAAGTGGTTGTGAAGAATCTTCAGGCGTCCAGATGGCCGTCTGCGCGAAAGTGCTGGCATCTACCGCACGAATTTGTAGAGGAATAATCGGTGAGGTGCCTGCTGAAGTCGCGGTATCCGTAAATCCAACTGTAGCTGAAAGAACGCCTGCAATGTGTTGATAACGTGCAGTTTCCTGCGAGATAGAAGGGAGTTGATCAATTTGCTGAGCGAGAATGGGCCGGTCGCCGCTGAAGTCGGCTCCGGTTTCATACGCCGCAATATTAGCAATATGTGCCGACTGGGAAGCGGCAAAGACAAGTGTGAAGATGGCAAAAGCAACTGCCAGGGCCAGCAATAGTATCATGCGCAAAGCCTGGCGGGGAGCGCGAGCCATCTGCGCTAAGGCCAGTATAGCCGTCGCTCCACGACCCTGTGCAGAAAGCCGCGCTCCCCAACGCAACAATAGGGGAAAACCGCGTAGGAAGAGCAACAACACGGCGATCAGCAGAAAGAGAGGAGCAACCAGCGCGAGCGGCGTTGCAATCAGCGCCCGCGTGCGTGTATCTAACCACGTACTCAGGCTAGAAATATAGAAGGACATTCCATAGCCGGTAAGAGCAACCAGCGCGGCCAGTCTATCGAGATTGAGGCGTTGCCAGAGAGAAGGCTGCGTCGCGCGTGCTGCCTCACGCCGGGCAAGCAGGATGTTCAAGCCCAGCGCTCGGAAAAGTAAGAAGATCGTTACGACTACTACTAACACAGCGGTTCCAAGCGCATACATTCCTACTCCTACGGCTTGAGATAGCAGCGAAAATGTGCCTGGAGAAAAAACATGCTGTCCAGCCGTCCCAAGAAAACGCTCGGAAATCGCTGAAACGAGCAGCACCGCCAGCACTGGCCCGGTAAGCATAGCCATAATACTTAGACTCGCGCTCTGGGTGAGTAGCGCGGTAAAAATCTGACCTGAACTTGCCCCGCGACTGCGCAGCAGGGCAATAGCCTCTTCCTGTCGTTCGACGAGCAGCTGGATCATCAAGGCAACGAAGAAAAGCAGGAGACCAAGTATCTCCAGCGAAAGCACTGTTATAGGGATGGACACGGCGGCGATATGATTACGATACTGATCCAGTGTATCCACAATGGAGTAGGAGCCTGGGGCAGGGTTATAGATGTTTACCTGCACCAGATAGGGAGAACGCAAACTGCCATCTGGTTGTGTTTCATTACTCAGGGTTCGGTCAAAGAGTGACAAGATTTTGAAAATGCGGTAAGCTATCTGCATGGTAGAACAGATGAATATCACAACAGAACGAGTCGACGATCTTCCCCTCTTGCTGGGTCAAAGTGACAAGATGGGAGTGCCAGAATTGCTGAATACCTATTTCAAGCCTCATGGGAACTGGGAGGGAATGAGCCTGGGCTGGACAACAGCGATCTGGATAACGCACATCTTGTCGGAAGGCGATCACCGCATGAATCAAGTTCAAGGCTGGGCGGGGCAGCGCGTCCACACGCTCTCGGTCTGCAGCGGGCAAGAGGTGACCGAGCGCAGCTTGAGCGATGACCGCCTGGCACTGGTGCTCGATGCCCTCAGTGATGAACAGAAGTGGCAGCCGTTTGAGACGGCGTTGAACCGACAGCTCATTCGAGTCTACAACTTGAAGCCCAAGCGAGTGCGAGTCGATCGTACGACGGTCAGCGGCTACTGGAGCGTCAGCCAGGAGGGCTTGTTCCAATTCGGCTACAGCAAAGATCATCGTCCGGCCTTGCCGCAACTCAAGGTGATGCTCTCGGCCCTGGATCCGCTAGGGTTGCCGGTCGCGACGCAAATCGTCTCGGGGGAACGGGCCGACGATCACCTCTATCTTCCGGCCATTGCCCAAGTCAGTCAGAGCCTGGATGAGCATGGTCTGCTCTACATCGGCGATTGCAAGATGGCCGCCCTGGACACCCGGGCGTATCTGCAGGCCCAACAGGACTACTATTTGTGTCCGCTGTCGGCTAAGCAGATGCCAGAGGAGGTCCTGGACGAGTACTTGAAGCCGGTGTGGGCAGGGGAGCAAGCCTTGACGCCGATCGTGCGCGAACGGGAAGGGGGCAAGCCGGAACAGATTGCTGAAGGATACGAGAAACGGGTCACGCTCTCGCGCGAAGTGGCAGGAAAGACGATCAGTTGGACGGAACGGCAGTTGATCGTGCGTTCCTCCAAGCTGACTCAAGCGGCGACCCAGGCGCTGCATGCCCGTTTGGCCAAAGCTCAGGCCGAACTGGAAGCGCTCAATGAACACAAACAAGGCAAAAAACGCTACACGGAGACGGCGGCGTTGCGAGCCGCTGCCCAAGCCATCCTCAAGCAGTATCACGTCGAAGGATTGGTGCAGGTGAGCATTGAAGAACAGGTCCAAGAGCGAGCGGTGCGGGGGTATGGAGGCCGTCCTGCTGGCGTGCGCGTGGAAGGCAGCCTGCACCTGCACATCAAGGTCGATGAGCAAGCGCTCGCCAGAGGAGTGCGCCGCCTGGGATGGCGGGTCTATGTCACCAATCATCCGGCAGAGGAACTCTCGCTCTCGCAAGCGGTGCTGGCGTACCGCGAAGAATACCTGGTGGAGCACGGCTTTGCTCGCTTGAAAGGCAAACCCCTCTCGCTCTCGCCCATGGATGTGCAGAGTGAGCAGCGCGCCATTGGCTTGGTGCGCTTGCTCTCTATCGGCTTGCGCATCTTGACCCTGCTGGAGTTCCGGGTGCGTCAGCGCTTGGCTGAGCAGCAAGAACCTCTGGCAGGGTTGTATGCGGGCAATCCCAAACGCAGCACGCAACGTCCCACAGCTGAGGCGTTGTTGACAGCTTTTCAAGGGATTCATTTGTCTCTCGTTATCTTGCAGCAGCAGCTTCACCGTCATCTCACTCCTTTGTCAACCTTACAACAGCGCATCTTATCTCTGTTGGACTTTTCGTCCGATCTCTATGAGCAGCTTCTGTGCTGAATTTCCAAAACCTCCTAGAAAATGACCGAACCGTGAGGATAGAGTTAAGAAACAGAAATGTTCTGAATGACCATCTTTCTCTTGAGTTTTGCCTTTGACTGTTGTGAAAAATAGGTAACTTCCCATTGGAGGAAACAATGAAAGGTACTGAAGACGAGCAGATACAAAAGGGGTCTGAATACTCACAACATCAGCGTTTTTTCAAACTAGCTCTGCGGGTTGGGATCGTGGTGTTGGTGGCACTTGTTATTGTCGCAGGTTTTCTAGCCGCTCGTACATTGGGATTTGGTGCTTTCGCTCCATCTCATACCTCTACTGGAACACCCATTCCTGGTTCTAATCTTTTCTATATTCAAGCTTCTCCCCCTTGGGGCCGTGTTTCGGTTGATGGACAAGTTTTGAAGCAAGTGCCTGATTCTGGAACAGGTAAGCCTCTCCAATTATCCCAGGGTACACATCTGGTTGAATGGAGTGCTCCGCCATTTCTCATGCAACGCTGCACAGTTATTGTTCCCTCACAAGCTGTAGCAGATTCCTGTACAGGCGGTGGAACCAATACTGTCCAACCAGAACCTGGCGCCTGGACGATTACCTTTTCTGAGTCATTGGATACTCTACCTAATGTGCAACGCTCGATGCTGGTACAAGCGACACAATCCTTGTTAAACAGCTTTCAGGCGACCACAATAGTGCAGCCAGGAGAGCGGTTTGTCAATCTACAAGCGAGCCAACATATTGATATGGCTAGCCAGCCGCTCGAAGCAACTGAAAGCTTTCAGCTGGATACCAATCCTAACTCTAGCAGCCTGTGTGCCAGTTTTGTTTTAGGGATGTCATGCGAAGCGAATTCAGACTGTCACCTGCTCTGTGATCCAATTTATGATGTGCCAATCTCGCAGGCAGGCATAAAAGGGTGGGATGTCTATGTCGTGATGCGAACATCATGGACCTATACTACTATGAATGGGCAGCTCATTGCCAGGAGCCAACCAGACGGATCTGATAGCGGTGGAACGGAATATCTCCTACTTCTTTTTATCACTTGGGATGGCGCGAACTGGCATGTGACAAGTAAACCAGGCACAGATGGTCAGAGCGTTTATATTGCTCCTCTCAATCCGGTTGATCCTCCTTGTGTAGTCGCGCAGTATAAGACGCAAGGAGATAGAATGTTTAGCGTTGTAAATCCAGGAAATACAGCTCAAACAGTCAACTGGCACTTCGTGACCGGATCAAATCCTGCTCAGGGTTGCCTGGCAGTTGCAACCTTACCATCTACTAACCCGGTTACCCCCACCTCGTCTCGGTTGGCAGGGGCCTATTGTCTTTATCGGTTCGGCGTACTCCTGGCCGCCAATAATCTAGCACATCGTTATTGGCCCCAACTACCGATGGCGGATGCCTATGAGCAAGATTTAGCATCCCATTTAGCAACTTTAATTGCCTCACAATAGACGTTTTTGTAACTCATGAGGGGAGCGGAGAAAATAGTGCCGTATTGAGCGTGCTTGTTCTTTGATAGATAAAGAACAACTGAAAGGTTAAACTTAGTACCGTCAGATATTGTTGAGTTCAACAATGACTGCTACGATGATACTACCGATGGGATTGTACTTAGCAGCTCTCGTAAGAGATCATAGTTACTTACTGCTCCTTTCGCGCGAACTACGTTTTTATCATCAAGTACAAAAAGAAATGGGAAAACGTGTACATGATAAATATCTTCCAAAGGGCCTGGAATAGAGGTAAGGACAGGTATATCAATTTGATGCTCAGTAACATATTTACGATTCACATCAAGATTAGGACTTGCTACAACAAGTCCTGCGAGTTCTGGCTCTTCTTGAAGTACACGATTAAGAGCCTTAAGCGCATGAGGACAAGCAGGGCATCCAGGCGAGATAAATAAGAGTAGGAGCCATTTAGCCTTGAAATCATTCAGGCCGACACTTTTACCATTTTGATCTCTAGTAGTAAACCCAGGAGCCATCTCGCCCACCTCAATTCCCCCAAGTTCTGTATAATGTGTAGAAGTTGGAGAAAACTTTTCTTTGCTTTTAACCAGCATTTTTATCGCAAGAAATCCCTCACCTACAATAAATAGAGTAATCCCTATTGATCGCCACATCCAGTTTACTGAAGGTACCCAAATGATCAGGCCCAAGTGGATAAGGGTACATAGAATCAGTATAACTGAGACTACAATGCTGCTACCACTGATCTCCTCTATTTTTGCATTTCCGTAGCAACCGCAGTCTTTGGCACGTCCTGTGATTAAAAGAATGATCTTTGTACTAAGGAAACTGCCAAAAAGAATGACTACAATTATCGCATTAATTACTTTTGCAAAGCCTGTAACGAGAAAGAAAGCTATAACTATTTCTAACCAAGGCAAGATTCTTGCAACTGATTTTATACTCCAAGATGGTATAATGTGCTGACGAGACAATATTTCTTCGAAATTACTCAGGTCATCAATTTTTGTTAAACCTGATACACCCAGCATGGCTGCAAAGTAGAGTTCAAGCGCAAAAGAGATAAGACTCATACTATCTCCTGATTCGGATAGCTGCACTACCTATTAATAGATTTACGCTTATTCAGGTTTTGATTTACTGGCTGAACGAGGGTCTAACGTAATTGTTGAAACAAATATAATTGTTTTCTTACAATCTAAGGACACTTTGCAGCGAAATTATAGCAGTAGCAAAATCCAGCACCACAACAGTCATAACACCAGTAATTAAGATTTGGATCTATTGAACACCATGTTGACTGAAAGACGCAATACACATTCTGGCACGGGTAGTAATTGGGAGTTGCCTGACGTTGTGATACTTTTATTCGGGAACCCTTAGCTAGAGCCTGTGCCGCTGGAATGAATGCAAAAAGGCCTGCTCCAATTTCTGCAGCTATTTTAAATAAATGACGACGTGGTAATTTTTCCTGCTGATGGAGTTCATCATTTTGCCGATTCTTGTCTGCCATAGGATTGCCTCTTTCTGACATAAAACTACAACAAGAATAGCTGGTGACTCAAATTGAGTTCCATGAATATAGTACTTGAGATTATGCCATTTGTCAAGCTTTACGTGAACAATCGTAAATTTGCGTTGTCATGTCTTTGAACTCAGTTAATTCGACTTTTATGAACTTTAAATAATTTATTAGCAGTATGCACTGTGCCAATTTCTACTCCCATTAATTTTTTAAACTCCATAATAGCCCTACATCAGTTCCGCCCCAAATATGTTATGATTGAACCAGCCAACCGAACATTCTTGCTCATTCACTCATAACTTTCAGGAGAGACAGTTATGATAGTCCATGCACCTCTAACCAGAAGCAGAACTGGAATACCCGACCCGCTACTCATCACAGTTCTCGCCCTCAGCCTCATCTTCTCTCCATTGCTCGTCCGTGGCATCACTTATGCTAGAGGCAGCGCGTATGTCAGACTAAACCAGATAGGATATGTCAATGGTGAGACGAAGCAGGCGATATTGATGGCGACGGGTTCCGAAAATGGGGCCAGCTTCGATGTCGTCGATGTCTCAACGGGAAAGACGGTCTATTCGGCCCCGATTGGTGCCGGGCAGGGCAAATGGAACTCGACCTTCCCCAACACGTATTTGCTCGATTTTTCTTCCGTCACGACAACCGGAAGCTACTCTATTCAGGTCAAAGGCCCGATTGCCGCAAATTCACCTACCTTCAGAATCGATACTGCCAGTAACCTTTACTCCGGTTTGCTGCCGAACGCGTTGTTCTTTTACCTGGCGCAGCGCGATGGGCCGCATGTTGATCCGCATGTCTTGCAGCGCCAGCCTTCGCATTTGACTGATGAACACGCTTATACCTACGACATCCCCGTTTACAAACATGGTGTGTTACAAGGGCTGACCAGGATAGGCAGGCCTATCGATGTCTCGGGTGGATGGTTCGATGCCGGAGACTATCTGAAGTTTGTAGAGACGGCCAGCTATACCGATGCGATTATGCTATATGCGGTGCGCCAGTATCCCAACCTTTTCAACGGCGGTTCGTCCGATTTCAATACGGAGGCCAGATTTGGCCTGGACTGGCTGCAAAAAATGTGGGACGACCACAGCAAGACGCTGTATTACCAGGTTGGCATCGGCGACGGCAACTCACATATTGTCGCCGATCACGATATCTGGCGCCTGCCACAAGCCGATGATAAGTTGAACGTGAAGCCCGGCGACCCGAAGTATTACATCAAATATCGCCCTGTTTTTCGCGCCGGGCCTCCTGGCTCGCCCATCAGTCCCAACCTTGCTGGTCGCATGGCGGCAGACCTCGGCCTGTGCTACCAACTCTATGACGGTAGCGACCCGGCTTATGCCAATAAGTGCATTGCCAGCGCGGAGCATATTTTCGATCTTGCCCAGATAAGCAATATCAAGCAGCTACTCACCGCTTCGCCACATGGATACTATCCGGAGGTCGAATGGCGCGACGATATGGAGATGGGAGCTACTGAACTCTATTTCGCTACGGCGATGGGCAATCTACCGCCCGGACTGCCGCATACCAACCCGATGTATTATCTCGCAGCAGCGGCACATTGGGCGAGGCAATACATGCTGAGCCCGAACGATGGAAAGGATTCTCTCAACCTCTATGATGTCAGCGGACTGGCCCACTACGAACTCTATCATGCCATCACCCAGGCAGGAAATCCCCAGGGCTTAGAGGTATCGCAACAAGAGCTGCTGCACGATCTGAATAAGCAATTGGTGAATGGGATAACACAGTCGAAAAAAGACCCGTTTGGGTTGGGTATTGCCTACGGTGGAGAGGATGCTACGCCGCATGCGTTGGGATATGCATTAGAGGCCGATTTTTATGATGAACTCGCTGGAGTGAACACATATGAAACGTTCGGCCTGACGCAGCGCAACTGGGTGCTGGGCGATAACGTCTGGGGCGTCTCATTTATCGTGGGGGACGGCAGTACGTTTTCGGATTGCCTGCAACACCAGGTCGCGAACCTGGTCGGTTCACTGGATGGGAAACCTCCCATCTTGCTCGGTGCCGCCGTCGATGGGCCAAACGCAATTTCATCCTTTAAGGGACTGGGCATACCAAAAGGAGCCAGAAAGTGTCCGCCCAATGGCGGCGACCCGTACAAGGTATTCACAGGCATGGGAGCGCGTTACTTCGACAACGTGGTGGCATGGCCAAGCACGGAGCCGAGCGACGATTACACGGCATTGAGCATCGTGTTGTTCGCGCGAGAGGTGACGGGCGGGATGTAGGGGTCGATTGATCGCGCCCAATCTCGATGATGAACATGAACAAGCAAATTGGTCAGCGCCCTCTCGCCATGTCATTCTGAGCGAAGCGAAGGATCTCGGTCTCCCCGAGCGCGGATTCTTCGCTTCGCTCAGAATGACACGACCAGCGCAACGCGGATTGCCGATTTGGCCGTGATGGCCGGCCCAAGGCCTGTTACCAGAATCGTTTGTCAAGCGCCATCATCTCCCCTACTCATAGCGTAACACGTCCAGCGGGCGCACTCGTACCGCGCTCCATGCAACGAAAGTAGCCACCAGCATCGTCACCAGTGAGGTTGAGGCGATGATGAGTGTTACCAGCCAGGGACCAATATTCAGGTCGGTGTGGAAGACGAAGCGACTGAGCGCCGTAATCGCGCCCGTCACCAGCAGCATCGCGACCAGGGAACCGAGCAAACCCACCAGGCCATTCTCGATCAGTACGGTGGCAAGTACCGATTTGCTGGTATGGCCGACGGACTTGAGGATGCCGATCTCGCGGCGCCGCTCAAGCATTGCCAGCGCGACGGCGTTGGCGATGATGATTAAGCCGGCAATCATAGCCAGCGACGCAATAGTCGTCAGCATGATGACCAGGTTGTCAAGGATCTGGTTGACGAAGGTATCGATATCGACGACGCTGAGAATGATGGCCGTGGGTACGGATTGGTTGAGAGCTTTGCGCAAGGCGGGTACGGCGTTGGGATCAACCTTCAACGAGAAGACTTCCAGCGTGAGCGATTTTCCGAGCTGCAGCGTCACGGAGTCATCCGCCAGGATGCCCGCGAAATCAGGATTGCTGGTAAGGGTCGAACTATCATAAAAGCCGACCACCTTCAGCACTCGCGTGACGGAGCCATCGGCGCTCTGCACGACTACGCTATCGCCTAGATGCAAGTTGACAGGTGCCTGTTCGAGTTGGGAATCGAGGATCACATTGTTGGTGCCGGCATCCTGCGCTTCCAGATTGCGGCCATTTTTCAGTGTAATGTCCGGCAGGTTATTCTTGCCGCCACTCAGGTCGAAGCCCTGGATGCTTGTCAGGTCGCCGACAATATCACCTTTATCGATCTTATCGGCCTTTGTGACGCTACGAACGATAGTATTGATATCGCGTCCACCGACCAGGACGGGATAAATTTGCGGCACGACCGGATTGACCAGCGTCTTATCGGCATCAACGCCTTTCAATGTTGCCAGCTGGTTTGTGACCGTTTGCTCCTGTTTGGGAGATACCACGACGAAGACGTTATGGGTGAAGAGCGTACTCAGCGTGCTATTGACGGAGTCTTTGATGCCCTGCCCCAGGATCAGCACCATGCCAATGGCAAAGACGCCGACAAAGAGCGCGGTTAGCGTAGTCGTCGTGCGCAATCGCTGCCTGCCGAGGTTACGATAAGCCAGCATCACGGCGGTCTTCCACGAACGCGGCGCGAACAGGATCAGGCCATTGAGGATTGAAGCAAGCAGGTAAACCAGCGACCCACCTACCAGGATAATTCCAAGACCACCCAGCACAACCAGAACATATGTGCCGAGGAGGCTGTTGCCTGAACGTATCGCCAGGTTATTCGCGGCCTGTCCCAGGAAGAGCAGAGCAACCAGAATGACTGCGGAAGCTAAAGTGAGACCGAGCGCCACAAGTATCCATAGCAACATACGCGGGCGAGGGCGCTCATAAACGGGCAGCTTCGAGATGGCCAGCACTAACAGGCCAAAGCCGAGTCCGAGCGCAAAGATTACGCCTGCGCCACCGTAGACCGCGATGGCCGCCGTTATCAGGTCGCCCAGGATGGTTGAGGCCAGCACGACAAAGAGCAGCGACAATACCACGAGCAGTATAGCGGTCAGGAGCCAGGAGAAGCGCCTGTTTCCTTCAGGCAGTTCGCGCAACACCGCGAGCGGGCGCACCTGGCTGGCCTGCACAATCGGCAGCAGGCCGAAGATCAACGCGGTTGCCAGCCCAATAAACAGGCCCGATGCAATCGTCAGGCTGTCTAATACAACCGGCAGGTGAATGAAGAAGGCGTGTTCGACGACGAGGCGCACAAGAAAACTGGCACCCACACCGACAAGCGTCCCAAATATTCCGCCCATAATGCCCAACAGGGCAGCTTCCAGTCCAAAGAGCGCATAGAGATCGACCTGGCGATAGCCGGTAGTCTTGAGCATGGCAATCTCGATCTGGCGACGGCGCAGCAACACCTGGATGGTATTGATGATGCCGATGCCGCCGATGAAGAGCGCCAGCAAACCGACGATGCGCAAGAAGAGTCTTATCTGATCAACCTGCGACTGGCGCTGCTTCAGCAAATCGTTGGCCGTGATGACATTCGTCGTCGGAAATTGCGCGCTCAACTGCGCCTTGACCGAATTGATATTCGCCTGGGGAACGGTCATATAAATCGTGCCGTATTGCGTAGGGGGTACAATGCCGTCAGCATTGGGGATAGCGGCCAGGGCCGTTTGCGAGATGATGACCTGCGGCCCCCGAAAGACGCCATTCTCCTGAATTTCCGCGGCAACCGTAATGGCTACGTAGCGCCCATCCAGCGTCTTCACCTCATAGACGCTGCCGATATGGGCATTCAGGTCCTTGAAGACGGTCGAACTCATCGCTACATTTCTGCCATGGACAACGCTTTGAATTGTGAGGCTCGTAGATGGCGCGATGAAATCTGCCTGGCCAACCAGGGGAAAGTTGCTCGAGACGGCGATAAAGGAAAAGGACTCTTCGCCGCCTGCCGGAAGCGCGATACTTCCGCCCGGATCATAAGCGGTAGCATAATCGGTGATGCGTCCCTGCTGCTTCAATCTATCGAAAAAGGCCAGGTCTTTCTGACGTAGGGGAGCGAGTTCGGCATTGAGGCGAATATCTCCGCCATTCGCCTCGACAATATTGCCAATCAAGGCCGAATTGACGCTGAGGCCGACCAGTTGCAGGGCGACAATAGCCATCACCCCCACCGCGACACAGAAAATAGCGAGTACCGTGCGCTGTCCGCCGCGCATCAATGAGCGCGTGGCATAGGACCAGTACAGTCCAAGTTTCATAAAAATCTATCCTTAAGCTCTTATAGAGAATGTTTTATTTACCGGCAATCAAACAATAGCAATTTGTATGATAGAGGAACAGAGCAAGTTCTGCAATGGTTACAAACCCCTTTCCTCAAATCTTAACCATATCATAACCGCTTTTCAATTCCGCAGCCCATGGTTTATCCTTATCCTCTACATTAGGCTCTCTGAATGAACCGATGAAAACCAATACGGGAGACCGTCATTATGCTGAAAAAGTATCGTAAATATATCGTTTCGCTCATTATACTCGTGGTGGCCTTACCTGGGATATCAGGCACAGGTCTCATAGTCGCTCACGGCCAGAATAGCAGTCCGAGCGCCGGCACAATTATAACCGGCTCCGCCGAAGCTGTCACATCGTCCCTGGTGTACAGGCACACCATCAATATGCGCACCACACCACCAGCTAAATCTACATCATCACATACATCCACTGTCAAAAACAGGCCATTGCTAACGGGTGTCAATGCTTCGACGTATGCTCAACTCAAAGCAGCAGCGGCACATAATCCATCCGCTCCCGTTGCTACTCATATTCTCCAGAACACCGGAAATATTCTTCCAGATACTCCGCCTACAATTACGAAGTTCAACGGCATGGCCGATTCACCGTCAATCTGCCCGCCGATTGGATGCGAACCGCCGGATATGGCAATCGCCGCGTCTACACAGTGGGTCTTCCAGGGAGTTAATACGGCTTTTGCCGTCTATGACACAAATGGAAACGTACAAAATGGATGGCCAAAGACGAGCCAGGATTTCTTCGGCATCCCCAATCCGGGCAGTTGCGATCCCAACGGCGCATATGTGACCGACCCACGCGCCTTCTACGACTATGTCGATGGGCGATTCTGGGTAGCTATGCTCCAATTGCAGGGGGGCTTTGTCGACCGCTGCCCACCACTCTCGCTCTACTGGGTAGGGATCAGCCAGACGAGCGATCCCAATGGCGCCTGGAACATGTATGCGTTCGATATGCTGCTCGGCACGCAGTACATTGCCGATTACACCCAGTTCGGATTCAACCGCACGTCTGTTTTCTTCTCGGTCAACATGTACAATAAAACCGGTGATAATTTCAAGTACGCTCAGGTGCTGGCGGCGAACAAGGCGCTCATGGAAGCCGGATCACCTGCCACTGCCAGGGGCTTCAGGAGGCTGAAGGTTGGAACAACTCTGGTAGATACCGTCCAGCCGGTCGAAACACTGGCAAAAGGCCAACAAGCGCCAGATGCAGAATTATTGATCAGTTCGTTCGATATCAATTCGGGCGGAAGAGAATGCAACCAGGGATGCAGCGGGCTGGTTGTATGGTCATTCGCGAACGCGGATGAAAAAAATCAATTACTGACCCAGGTCAGTGTTTCGACACCAGAATATATTCTGGCTCCTGAAGCGGATGAACCGGGATGCTCGCAGTGCATCGAAACGCTTGATACGCGTATCACCGGCACGCCCGTCTATCAAAGTGGCTTCATCACCTTCGCCCTTGAGACGGGGGTGAATAATGGAACGCAGGTTGTGCCGGGCATTTTCTGGGGCGAGGTGCAGCCCACACTCGATCAGAATGGCAAGATCACAGGAGCCACGCTGCTTCAGGATGGCATTCTTGCATTCCAGGGCGACCAGGCTGCTTCCTTCGGCTGTACGATGATCAATAGAGGCGGCAACGTGCTGATGGTCTTCGATACCATGAGCAGTTCGCTAAACCCCAGCATCATGTATACCGTGCATAAGAAAAGCGACCAGCCGGGAATGCTGGAGAATCCCAAATTCCTTATAAAAGGGCTACAACCGACGAATAATGATCGCTGGGGTGATTTCGAGGCCACCTCTTATGATGGCGTGGGCAAGAATCACGTCTGGTTCGCCTCAGAATATGCCGGTGAGAATCAGGATTGGGCCTCGTATATCGGAGAAGCGCAAATATAGGATGTGTGAATGTAAAGATGATGATCAACTTTGACCAAATCATCCGATAATGGACGATGGGCCCATCACCGATTTATCGGCTTCGCTGAGTTGCTGAACCATTTTGTTTAACTATATCACCTGGCTGCTATGTCCCCTGAGCGGACCACTGTCCAGGCCGGGCAGAGTACAATACTTGAGTAGTACCCGAAAGATGCCGTACCAGCCTGATGAATTGCTCTATTGTATCGCGCTGACCCTCGAATGCATGGGTAACGAGCAAGTAAACCAGAGCTGTATGAGGTATATTCTTCATTCCGCCCTGCGCGCTCAACATCACGCGCGCAATGATCTCTGGTGTAAGCACATCTCCCATAGTAATGCTTGCCACTTTTGCGACCTGCTCGGGCCGGTGCGCAACCTCTGCGCTCAACGGCTGATTGATCGCCCCCGCACTCATCATCAGGAATGCGACATTTGTTTGAGGGGGTACGACCGGCTCGTGTTCTGCCGGGGCCTTGATCATATGGTGGCGGGCGCCGTCGGCTTCGACGATGACGACATCCGCGCCGCTTTTCATCAGTAGTTCGTAAGGTTGATCAACCTGCAGCCCGGCTAGTTTGCCCGCGCCGGTGGGACTGGCGGCTACAGTAATTCGTTGATGCTGCTCCCAGCTAGCACGGATCATTTTGAGCAGGCGGGGTGTTTCCGGTGAGACGATGAGCGTATCGGTTTCGCCTTGCTGTGGAAAGTAGATGTTGGTGGTCGTGGTGGTAATGACCCGCTTGCCCTGTTGAGCCAGTTCCTGGGCCAGGGTATACATAGTGGTGGTTTTGCCGCCCGCGCCCACGAGGGAGATAAGTGGATGAGCGGGTAATGTAATGAGATCAGAAAGTAAGGGCATGTTATTCGGGCTCTTTTCAGTTGCAGGCTAATCAATCGGCCCCCACGGCTTCGCCGTGGGGGCCGATTGATCGTACACACCGCCGATTCATCGGCCTTGACGGGATTACCACACTAATTCGTTAACCCCATCACCTGGCTCCTACAGGGCTTTTGCCGTGATACATCAGGCATCGCCAAAGATGGTGTAGTGCCAGCCCTTGCGAGCCTCGCCCGACAGCTCGATCATCACGTGCTTGATCTGCGTATAATCCTCGAAGGCGTACATCGACATATCCTTGCCAATGCCACTTTCCTTATAGCCACCATGCGGCATCTCTGAGGTCAGGGGTAGGTGATCGTTGACCCAGACGGTTCCGAATTGCAGCACTCTACTGGCGCGCATGGCCTTGTAGATGTCGTTCGTCCAGACCGAAGCCGCCAGGCCGTATACCACGTCGTTGGCTTTCGCCAGCACCTCTTCCTCGGTACCGAAACGAGCAACTACGACGACAGGGCCAAAGACTTCCTTCTGTATGATCTCGGCATCATTGCGGTCTTCCGCAATTACCGTCGGCTCAAAGAAAAATCCCTTTTCCAGGCCCTTGACTGTGGCACGCTTGCCGCCGGTGACGATGTTAGCTCCAGCACGCAATGCGCGCTCGACGAAGCCCTCAACGGTCTCGCGCTGCGTAGCAGAGATCAATGGACCCATATCGGTTGATTCCTGCGATGGATCGCCGACGCGGATCTGCTTGACCTTGCTCAGAAACGAGTTCAGAAAGCTATCGTACACATCGTCCTGGACATAGATGCGCGTGGCAGCCGTACAGTCCTGGCCGCAGTTCACGAAGGCTCCGACGACCGCGCCATGAGCGGCTGCTTCGAGGTCGGCATCGTTATACACGATGAATGGGGCTTTGCCGCCGAGTTCGAGATGTACATGCTTGATCGTGTCGGCGCCCGCGCGCATGATATGCCTGCCGCTTTCGGTGCTACCCGTCACGGAAACCATATTGACCTTGCTATGGCCGGCCAGCGCCTGCGCAACGCCGGGGCCGCTGGTAATGATATTGAGGACGCCTGGGGGTAAGCCCGCTTCCATGGCAAGCTCGCCGAGTTTGAGCGTGGTGAGCGGCGTTTCAACCGACGGTTTGAGGACGACGGTATTGCCGGCAGCCAGGGCCGGGCCAATCTTCCAGGCCGCCATCATGAACGGATAGTTCCAGGGGGCGAGTGAGGCAACCACGCCGACAGGCTCGCGGCGAATGATGCTGGTATGGCCGCCGCTGTATTCGCTGGCGGCAACACCGGCAAGGTGGCGCGCGGCACCAGCAAAGAAATGCAGGTTGTCGATGGCAAACGGAATATCGCTATCACGCGCCAGCTTGATCGGTTTGCCAGCATCCTGCGACTCCAGCTGGGCCAGTTCCAGGGCATGTTCCTCTATCAATGTAGCCAGCTTCTCCAATGTGGTGGCGCGCGCTCCATGCGGCAGGCCGGACCAGCGTCCATCATCGAACGCCTCGCGGGCGGCGGCAACTGCGCGTTCCACATCCTCAAGCGTACTCTGAGGAACCTGGGCAATTGGTTCGCCCGTAGCAGGGCCGATATCGTCAACAGTCTTGCCCGAACTGCTATTGACGAGTTCGCCATTAATAAGCAGTTTGTACTCGGCCATTCGAGATTCTCCTTTCGGAAAAGTAAATAACGGGTCATTCCGGCAAGGACAGGCACAAGGCGCTGTCCCTACAGACTTCAAATTTCGTGTCAAAATGACAAAATAGATACGAATCTACAAGGCGAAATGATCTACTGCTGCCATTTTATCACGACAATGATATGTAATAAAAACCTTCACCATTTGGTGATTCCCTCGAAGGTGGGCCGGGATTCTTCGTTTCACTCAGAATGACATGCTGGCGCCATGGCATGTCCTCCGGCATGTCATTCTGAGTGAAGCGAAGAATCTACCCCGCACCATCCTGAGATCAATCAGCTCCTCTTATTCCGGGGTATTCTGAACAATCACCAGTTCACGAAATCGTCACAGTGCGCGTCTCGGTAACGTGCATGTCGTATTTTGCCAGTTCGCGGAAGAATGGCGCGGTGGGTACGCATGCCTCGGGGCCGAAACAGCCACGCCGCGTTATTTCACCGTTCGCCAGCATGCGTCCCGCGATGGCGAGTGGCACGCCGGTATCGAGCGCGCCCGCGCTGATACCCCAGCGCCGGTAGGGCAGGACAACGATTTGATTCGTGATTTCTACAGGTTGCCCATTAGTTTCACCATTCGCGACGATGCGCAGCACATCACAATCCTGTGGCTCTACATCCTCGGCAGGGATCATGTCAAGCAACTGCGCCAGCACTTCACGGGGCGAAACCTTGACGCCCTGCACGGTAATCGGTTCGGCACTACCGAATCCAAGGTCAACCAGGAACTTCAATTTCGTCATGAAGTCGGGCGGGAAGGCGATCTTAAATGAGACGTGACGGATGCCCTTGTCTCGGAAGGACACCGGGAAGGTCGCGCATTCCGAATGCAGCGAATAGGTGGCAGTCGCACGCCCAATCGGCAAAGGAAAAACCATCTCTTCCACCCCGCTCAACGGTTTCTGTGGATACCACTTGCCGTCCTGGAAGACCTGTGGCTCCTTGGTAAATTCATCGAGGATGGTGCGGATAGAGTAGGGCGCGACCAGGGGCGCCTTTGAAGGCGTCTCGTCGCCACAGCCAAGCTGCACCCGAATGCTGTCGACGCTATCCAGTTGGTCGACGGCGGCGCGAGCGAGCAGATTGGTGACGCCGGGTGTGCCGCCCATCCCTACAATAGCGGTAATACCCGCCGCTTCGGCTTCCGCGGTCATATCCGTGAGCTTGCGCGTCATATGGAAGAGGCCGCCAAGGTCGGCATAATGCACCTTTTCCTGAATGCACGCCCGCAATACAGGCAGGTTGAAGACGTATTCGACTGCGTTCAGCACGGTATCGGCTCCGTGCAGCAGCTTGCGCAGGCGCTCCTCGTCATTGACATCGATCTGCTTGACCTCGATTTTGCTGCTGGCAAGCGCTGCCGCGACCTCGTGAGCGCGTTCCTCGTTATAGTCTGCGATAGTAATGTGATCTACGTCGGGAAATTCGGTCAGTGCGCGCACGGCAATACGTCCCATAGCGCCGGCGCCACCAAGTACAATGATTTGCATAAAGCCCTTTCTGTGTGGTGTAAAAGATACACGGGCCTGGCATCCGCAAGGAATGCCAGGCTACACGTCATGCTACTGCCGTTGTGGAAACATGAGGCACTACGGCTGGGGAAGCGGTTGCAATCAGCGAAGGCTCCATTACTGGAACTGCCGGTATCGAAAGGCTCGCGCGCAGTTCCTGCAATGTATCTTCCAGGCGATTGAGGATAGTATCGATCTCCTCGCGCGTAATGACCAGCGGCGGCTCAACACGAATCACACGCGAGTTATTGAGCGTGCCTGAGATGAGAACTCCGCGCTTGAAGAGACCCGAGGCGACAGCATAGCCAACGTCATCATTCACGAAGTGCTGGCCGATCAACAACCCCTTCCCGGTAATGCCGGTGTACACATCGGGATGGCGTGCGGCAATGCCCTTCAATTGCTGGATAAAGTAGGTGCCTTTTTCAGCCGCCTGCTCGGGAAGGCGCTCTTCAAGTGTCACATTGATCGCGGCGATAGCAGCGGCGCAGGCCAGCGGGTTGCCACCGGTCGTGGTCGTATGAATGAAAGGATTGCTGTTCATCACGCTCCAGATTTTGGGCGTGGACATGAAAGCGCCGATGGGCATGACACCACCACCGAGAGCCTTCGCGGAAGTGATAATATCGGGGGCAACATCCCAATGCTCAACACCCCACAATTTGCCGGTACGCCCCATACCGGTCTGCACCTCATCCGCTATCAGTAATACCTCATATTCATCGCAAATCTGACGCAGGCGCGGCCAAAAATCATCAGGGGGAACAATGGCGCCAGCTTCACCCTGCACCGGTTCCATGATGACGGCAGCAATATCGTTGCCGACCTCGCGCGCGATGCGCAACTGCTGCTCAACCGCGTCGGCATCGCCGTAAGGCACGTGAAAGACGTTGTTGTGCAGGGGCATGGCAGGGCGACGGAAGATGGCCTTGCCTGTGAGGGATAAAGAACCGGCGGTCTTACCGTGGAAGCCGCGCACAGCAGCAATGAAGCCACTCTTGCGCGTGTACAATTTGGCGAGTTTCATCGCGCCTTCAACGGCCTCTGTCCCGCTGCTGACGAAGAAGCTATACTGGATATCGCCCGGGGTAATCTCGGCCAGCAGATGGGCAAGCATACCGCGCAGGGGATCAAGTAGTTCCTGCGTCGGCAAAGGGCTTTTTTCTAATTGTGCCTGAACGGCCCTCACGACTTTGGGATGAGTCCAACCGAGGTTGAATAACCCGAACCCACCCAGGCAATCGATGTATTCGCGGCCCAGCACATCCCTGAAGGTTGCACCATGCCCCGTCCATTCGACTGCCGCAAAGTCACCAGCCTCGGCGACCGATTTGCGGTACTCGATAAACCCGCTGTTGTAATACCTGGCAAAGTTGCTGACAGTGGTTTCGATCAACCACTCCGCCTCGCTTTTGCCCAGGCGCGGTTTTTGCACAATATCAAGGTACCGCTGCGAATCGTTGAGGGCCTTGAGTAAGCCATCGCTACTCATAAAAAACCTTTCTCGTTAAGCGGACGAATAATAACTACTCACACCGACCCGCCTATCGGCTTAGCACTCTCTCTATTTCTCATCATTAATGGCTATAAGAAAACGAGGTGCTTGTAAGTAGTAAGGCGCCTATCCCTGGGGATAAACGCAAGGAAAAACTAAGGACGCTTGCTTGTGAATAGAATGAGATAAAGCTGAATAAACTCAGGCTATCCGCAAGAAAGCCAGACATTGTAAGAAGTGGAATCAATAGTGAGATGCTGAAATGTACAAAAACACTTCAAGCAGCCGGGTTCAATTCGTATGGATGGGGAGAAGGCGGTTCAGGGGTAGCAGGTAGACAGGTGGAAGCCGCGAAATACGTAGTATTTCGGAATGTAACGGCCTCGTTTTTTTCCCGGAATCTCGGTAATTTTCACGGAAAACACCTGGTTTCTTTGCATTTTTTGCGATGTAGCAATTCCTCTTTTCTTAGTATAGCCTATAAAGCGCGTAGAAGCAAGTCTTTTTTCAACCTGTTGACGCTGCTCTACTATACATGGTACTATCACTTAAAGGAATCCTCTCCGTAGGAGCTTTTCGAGGATTCCACTACATTCTGGAGATCCATATAACTGTAAACATCACCCGGGACGCGTATCTGGAATCAGGCTTGAAGCAAAGGTAGAGCAAATTGGGAACATCATCCTGGCGTGAGCTGCTTAAGACCATCGTCAGCATCCCAGCAGAGCGCAATCGCCTCGCTGAGGCTGCCGGAGTGCGCTCGATTACATTGATGCGCTGGATTAGTGAAGCTGCCCAGCCACGTCCTGAGAACATGCGCCGCCTGATTCAGGCCCTCCCACCCCAGTATCGAGAACAATTCCTGGAACTGCTCGAGCAAGAAGGTGGGGAGATTCCTATTCTTTCAACGAACGAAATCGTCGAACAGCACGAGATCCCTTTCACCCTGATCGATGAGATTCTGCGAACGCGCGCAACTACTGCTGATGCGCTCCGCTTCTGGGCCGTCAGCAGAATGATTCTACAACATGCGTTGCGACACCTTGATCCCGAATCTTCAGGCATGGCTATAACAGTGGTTCGCTGCATGCCTCCGACGCAAGACGGAAAAGTTCATAGTCTGCGTGAAAGCATAGTATATGGAACGCCTCCCTGGCATAACGAAGCGGAGCAACAAGGGTTGTTCCTGGGAGCAGAGTCGCTTGCCGGATATGTGGTGGCAACCTGCCACCCGGCCGCCATTCAGAACCTGCAAGACAATACCAACTATATCCCTTCTCAGCAAGGCGAGTATGAAGTAAGCGCTGCCGCGGCACCTCTCCTTTTCGCGGGCCGTATAGCAGGTTGCCTGCTCTTTTCCAGCACTCAGGCGGATTATTTTAACGAGTCCCGCTTCCCATATATCCAGGCCTATACTCACTTGATGACCCTGGCGCTCGATCCCGAGGATTTTCACCATTCCTCGCTCATCGATTTGCGTGTAATGCCATCCCTGCAAATACAGCGAACATATCTTGCCGATTATAAAAAGCGCGTGCAGCAGATACTGCGCGATTCTTTACAAAAAGGAGAACCTATAACATTTCTTGATGCAGAGCAGATGGCCTGGCAATATCTTGAAGAGTTGCTGCTGAGTCTGCCTCATCAATAGGAATATAAAGGTACAGCGAATACAAAGTGAGGAGCACTACGATGGCAACGACACCGGAGCCTTATGGTTTACGGTCTAATGAAAGCGACTACTTTATCCAGGACAGTGGCGCAGAACTTGCGCGTCTTGTAGAGCAAGAACGGGCATTCGAACAGGCCCTCGGCGGCCTACTACCGGAATACGCAGATGAAGAAGCATTTGCAAGCTCACTTCATCGCATACTCGATGTCGCCTGTGGTTCCGGCGGGTGGGCGCTCACGCTGGCCCATACATATCCACATCTGGAAGTGATGGGCTGCGATATTGATGAACGAATGATCGGCTATGCCAACTCGCAGGCCCAGGTAGGAAAGCTGGACAATGCCAGCTTCCGCGTGATGGATGCGCGCAAACCACTGGATTATCCAGATGACTACTTCGACCTGGTAAATGCTCGTTGGATGGCTGTTATTGGAACTGCGGCATGGCCGGGAGCTGTGAGGGAGATGTTTCGCATCACCCGCCCTGGGGGTATCATCCGGCTGACCGAGAGCGAAGATTTCAGTATTACCAGCAGTCCAGCTTTTGAGCGCTGGAGTGTGCTTATGTTGCAAGCACTCAAACGAGCAGGAACCGGCTTCTCTCCTACAGGCCGTACCGGCGGTCAGACCGTCATGCTACGTCACTTCCTGCGTGACGCCGGATGCCAGAATATTGAAGAGAGGGTATTCCCTATCAACTGGTCGGCAGGAACCGACAGCCACGAACCGATGGTGATCGATCACCTGGCAATTGTCAAGTTAAGCCAGCCATTCATCATACGCTTTGGCATGGCTACCCAGGAAGAACTTGACCGGTTATATGCAGAGGCCGAAGTCGAGATGCGGCTCGACGATTTCTGCGCATTATGGTACCTCTACACCATCTGGGGCCAAAAACCCGCGGAATAATATCTAAAGCCATCAGTATACCTACGGGAGAACCATCTTCGAACGCGCAGTACCGGTTGCGTAACATTGAACACAACCACAAAATGAGGGGCGGTTTATAGTGTATGAACCACCCCTCATTTTGTTTGTAACACACTCGGCCATTCCAGACCCGCCTTTACACCTGAAATTCTTTAAACTCTTCTATAATAAACTCTACTAATATTGTTATATTAGAATATGCTGAGAAAGTTCTACAGTTATCTAATAATTAGCCTGGTCACGTATTGATTAATGCTCAATTGTGTGCTACACTCGAAAAAGAGACCACAGATGGCCCATGAGAAGCGCCCTACCAGGCTCACAGCCGGGAGAATATCTCATAGTATACCGTCGAAACTGTCCAGTTTTACTTGAGACTGAAGTAATCTAAAGGACTACCCGAAGTACCTCGCAAATACTGATCGTTGTTCTTTAGTTATTTCTTAAGTAAGCTGCCTTTTCAGTAATGGCGGAAGGATAAAGCATCAGTTGCTGCGAACCTTTCCCTACTGAACCAGGATGCGAGAGAAGCAAGCCTATGACGTGGTTATTTTTAGAGGCTTTTGCATTCACACCCTCCAGATGCAATTTCTTTGTTACGTCAAAATTCGATGTAATAAACTTCGACGTAGAATTTTCTCTGTTACTGTTTTAGCCCCTAAAAGGTAATCTGCCCAGGCAAGCAGGCGTATTATTTAAAAGGAGGGTTTAAGTGGTGGGAATTTCGGTCGTTGACGAACGAGATACGCAAGGATGCAGTATTTCAATGTCGTTTCACCTCACTTTTGCAACACTGCATCATTTCCGGACTTCCTATATTTGAGAGGAGGTATGCAAGCAAGGATTTAGCCGGTTGCCAGATTCGCGAAACCCCTGATCGTCGTAAAGTTTAGCAGAGGCATTTTCCGTAGGTTGTAGTTACGGTTAATTTATGCAACTGTTTAAGATGCTCGCAGTGGCATCGTTCAAGGAGGTACAACATGGCGACCAAAGTGGAGGATGTCCACGTTATCTGGATTGTGGAGGGGTTGGGATGTGAGGGGGACACAATCTCGGTCACCGCGGCGACCCAGCCCAGCATAGAAGATGTTGTGTTAGGCGCCATCCCTGGCCTGCCCAGGGTTCACATCCATAACAAGTGTATTGCCTTTGAGTGGGGCAAAGACTTTATGGATTGGTGGTACAAAGCGGAGCGCGGTGAACTCGATCCTTTTGTTCTCGTCTTTGAAGGCTCGGTGCCAAACGAAAAGATCAAGGCCGAGGGCTACTGGGCGGCCCTGGGTGTCGATCCCGCAACAGATCAGCCTATCCCCGTGACTGATTGGATTGATCGCCTGGCGCCTAAAGCGCTAGCAGTGGTCGCGGTAGGGACCTGCGCCACCTATGGTGGCATTCACGCTATGCAGGGCAATCCCACAGGTGCCATGGGTGTTGCCGACTACCTGGGCTGGAACTGGAAATCTAAAGCCGGCATTCCCATCATTAACGTCCCCGGATGTCCTGTGCAGCCGGATAACTTCATGGAGACCATCCTTTACCTGCTCTATATGGCAGCTGGCATGGCCCCTATGATTCCCCTGGATAAGGAAGGACGGCCCACCTGGCTGTTCGGAAAAACCGTTCACGAAGGCTGCGACCGCGCCGGTTATTACGAGCAGGGCGATTTTGCTACCGAGTATGGCTCTCCCAAATGTCTTGTGAAGCTGGGCTGCTGGGGTCCCGTTGTGAACTGCAACGTGCCGAAGCGAGGTTGGATGAACGGCATTGGAGGCTGCCCGAACGTCGGCGGAATCTGCATCGGCTGTACCATGCCAGGATTCCCCGATAAATTTATGCCTTTCATGGATGAGCCAACCGGTGCGAAGATATCGACGAATTTGATCAGCACCTACGGTAATGTGATTCGCAGGCTGCGCAGTCTCACCAATAGCACCGACAACAAGGAGCCATCCTGGAGGCACAAGGGTAAGGAACTCACGACAGGCTACCAGCCCACATGGCGTCGATAACCAGTACAAGTACAGGTACCCTGTAGGGACAGTGCCTCGTGCCTGTCCTCGCCGGAATCCCTAGTAAAGGAGACAGTAATATGGCTACAGAGGTCAAACGCGGTGAGACCCCAACCGAGCCGCCACAACTTGTAGAGATGTCCTGGGATCCGATGACGCGCATCGTTGGCAGCCTGGGCATCTATACCAAGATCGATTTCAAGCAGCGCAAGGTGGTTGAGGCCTTCAGCAGTTCCCATATCTTCCGTGGCTACAGCATTTTCATGAAGGGCAAAGACCCACGCGATGCCCACTTCATCACGAGCCGCATTTGTGGCATCTGCGGCGACAATCACGCCACCTGCTCCGTCTACACACAGAACATGGCCTATGGCGTCAAACCACCGGCCATCGGCGAATGGATCATCAACCTGGGCGAAGCAGCAGAGTACATGTTCGACCACAACATCTTCCAGGAAAACCTGGTCGGTGTTGACTTCTGCGAGCAGATGGTCAAAGAGACCAACCCAGAGGTACTCGAGAAGGCGAACAATACGCCCGCACCACACGCGGCAGATCACGGCTATCGCACCATCGGCGATATCATGCGCTCGCTCAACCCTTTCACCGGTGAGTTCTACCGTGAAGCACTCCACGTGAGTCGCTATACGCGTGAGGCGTTCTGCTTGATGGAGGGCCGCCACGTCCATCCCTCGACGCTCTATCCCGGCGGTGTTGGAACCGTCGCCACCGTGCAGCTCTTCACGGACTACCTGGTCCGCCTGATGAGATACATCGAATTCATGAAGAAGGTCGTGCCGATGCACGACGACCTGTTCGACTTCTGGTACGAGGCCCTGCCCGGCTATGAGCAGGTCGGCTACCGCCGGACACTGCTGGGTTGCTGGGGATCGTTCCAGGACCCCGACGTGTGCGACTACGATTATCGCACCATGGATAAATGGGGACGCGCCATGTTTGTGACTCCGGGAGTTGTCGTGGACGGCAAGCTCGTCACCACGAGCCTGGTCGATATCAACCTCGGCATTCGCATCCTGCTTGGCAGCTCCTATTATCAGGACTGGGAGAACGAAAGAACCTACGTGGATCGCGACCCACTCGGCAATCCGGTCGATAAGCGCCATCCCTGGAACCAGACGACCATCCCCAGGCCGCAGAAGCGCGACTTCAACGACAAGTATAGCTGGACGATGTCGCCGCGCTGGTACGATAAGCGCACCGGCGATTACCTGGCGCTCGATACCGGCGGTGGACCGCTCGCACGCCTGTGGGCAACGGCTCTGGCCGGACTGGTGAACCTGAACGGGTATGTCGAGGCCACCGGAAACAGCGTCAAGATTCGACTGCCGAAGACGGCTCTGAAGCCGGAGGTGGAGTTCGAGTGGAAGATTCCGCATTGGAGCAACGCCATTGAGCGCGACCGCGCGCGAACGTACTTCCAGGCCTATGCTGCCGCCGTCGGTCTATACTGCGTGGAAAAGGCGCTTGCCGAGTTGCATAAAGGTCATACTCAGACCTGGAGCGACTTCACGGTGCCAAAGGAAGCTATCGGCTGCGGCTTCCACGAGGCCGTGCGCGGTGTGCTTTCTCACCACATGGTCATCGAGAACGGCAAGATCGCCAATTATCATCCGTACCCGCCTACGCCGTGGAATGGCAGCGTGCGTGATATCTATGGCACCCCCGGCCCATACGAGGATGCCGTGCAGCACACACCGATCTTCGAGCAGAATGGCCCGGACACCTTCAAGGGTATCGATATCATGCGAGCCGTTCGCAGCTTCGACCCCTGCCTGCCATGCGGTGTCCATATGTACCTGGGCGAAGGGAAAGAGCTGCAGAAGGTTCTTTCACCAACCTTCGGCGTACACCAGTAGGGACAGCGGCTTGTCCCTGCCCCGTGGCCCTGAGGCGGACAGGAACCTGTAGGACAGCGCCTCGTGCCTGTCCTGGTATGGGGGACGAGGACAGGTAACCAGGCCACCATTAGCGCGTTTTGAGGTAATGCAGGAATCCGCAATTGTTGCGCTTCCTGCATTGCCGACTCATAAACAGACCAGCCTGTAATATGCTGGTCAGAGGAGCAAGGGTAATGCAACAAGGCATGCAGGAACACGAGCGGCGCGCGGCACGTATCGAGGCACTGATTTCGGAGGTTGCGGCCTTCCCCGATCCGCATGTTCGCGCCACGACCGAGGAACTGATCCAGGCGCTCATGGACATGTACGGCGATGGGCTGGCAAGACTGCTGGAAATCACAGCGCAGAGCGAAGCATCGGGACTGGCGCTGATTGAGACGTTCGCGAACGACGAGCTGCTGAGTGCCCTGTTCATGTTGCATGGACTGCACCCCCTGGACCTCGAAACACGGGTCTTGCAGGCGCTGGACGAGGTGCGGCCCTACCTTAAATCACATGGCGGCAATGTCGAATTAGTGCATATTGAGGGCAATGTGGCACACCTGCGCCTTCAGGGCAGTTGCCATGGATGTTCATCCTCAACCATGACACTCAAAATGACTATCGAGGAGGCTATTTACAAAGCCGCTCCAGACCTTGATGGTATCCAGGTAGAGGGAGTCGTATCACCGCCGGCACGACAGGGCCTTCCTATGACATTCGTCGCTCCACGAAAACGCAAGGACAGCACGCAGGCGGCGGATCAGGGCAATGTATGGAGCATAGTAGAAGAGATCCAATCTCTTCCAGCCGGGATTCTCAAAGCGGTCACTGTGCGGGGTCAGCGCCTGCTTTTCTGCCGCGTCGACGCTACTTACTATGCTTACCATAATCACTGCGCAAACTGTAACGGGCCTCTTGAGAACGGAACATTAGCGGCAACTACCCTCACCTGTGCGAATTGTGGACGAGCATACGATATCAGCCGCGCAGGGCGATCTCTGGATGCTTCTGACCTGTTTCTCCAACCCGTCCCGTTGCTCCTGGACAACGGCAAGGTGAAAGTGGCTCTACCATCATTGTCAAAAGATGATCAATCCGAGGCTATTCTATCGACGCCCGCTAGATGAGGTAAGCAGCTATGTCATCGTCAGAGCCAACGAACAACAATGGTCAGGGCTTTGCTACCCCCTATGATGTGCTGCGGCAATTCGCGCGCAAGCGAGAAACGCAGCTGCCCGAAGAACAGTGCGAACTGTGCAGCGTCGGAATATTGCCGAAACATCGCCACCTGCTCGACCTCTCAAATCGCACGTTGGTCTGCGTCTGCCATCCGTGTTCGATTCTCTTCAGCGATTCCAGCGCGGGTGGTGGGAAATACAGACTTGTGCCTTCGCGCCACCTGTTCTTGCAGGATTTCCAGATGACGGACGAGCAATGGGATAGCCTGATGATTCCGGTAAACATGGTCTACATGTTTTATAGCTCAATAGAGAAGCACGTCGTGGCTTACTATCCCAGCCCCGCCGGAGCCATGGAATCCCTACTCAGCCTGGAGGGTTGGAACGAGCTTGTCAGGGATAATCCCATCCTGAACGAACTGGAGCCGGATGTCGAGGCGCTGCTCATCAATCGCGTGCGCAACAGGGGCGTCGAGGAGGATTATCGCGAGCATTTTATCGTCCCGATAGATACCTGTTACGAGCTGGTTGGCTTGATCCGGCTCAAATGGCGCGGTCTGAGCGGTGGGCAAGAGGTATGGCAATCAATTGCGGATTTCTTCGCGGATTTACGGGCGAAATCACGCGTTGTTGAGAGGAGCGTCTGATGCCTGATTTGAATTTCGAGGTAATCGGCGCTGAGGCACCACCCTATACCGCCATTCCAATGGTACTCTTCAAACTGCGCATCACCAACGCGAACGAGGAAGAGCAGGTACAAAATATTAATCTGAAGAGCCAGATCATGCTTGCAGTCACACTCCGCCGCTATAATGGTGATGAAAAAGCTAAACTGTATGAACTCTTCGGCGAGCCTGAGCGTTGGGGTGAAACATTGCGCGGCTTTCTATGGACGCATGTGACATCGGTGGTTCCGCGTTTCAACGGCAGCACTGTTGTCGATCTACCTGTTCCCTGCACCTACGATTTCGAAGTGGTCAGCACGAAATATTTCAACGCGCTCGAAGAGGGCGATGTTCCTCTCACCTTCCTGTTCAGCGGCACTATCTTCTACCAGGGCGAGTCCGGTAATGTGCAGATCGAACAGATTTCCTGGTCGAAGGAGGCATCCTTTCGGCTCCCGGTTGCGACCTGGAAAGCTGCAATGGAGCATCACTTCCCCAACAGCGCCTGGATTCGCATGCGCAAAGACATCTTCGACCAACTCTACCAGTATAAGATGCGCTCCGGCCTGCTCACCTGGGATGATGTACTTGAGCGCCTGCTGCGAGCAAGTAGCGAGGAGGTACAGCGATGAAGCTCGAGCAAATTCAGGAGATTGCCAACGCCGTCCTCTACGAGGGCTACCTGCTCTACCCCTACCGGCAGTCGGCCATCAAAAATCGCACCCGCTGGACGTTCGGCGTCGTCTACCCGCGCGAGTACAGCGAAGCAAATGGCGGCATCGACCCCTGGACGATGCGTACCGAATGCCTGGTCGAGGGCAGCGCGGATGAGACCGAACTGGATATTCGAGTACGATTTTTGCACCTGCTTTTACGCACGATTGTGAAGCAAGGGTCAACGACGCAGCACGCAGAGGAAAACGCGAAAGAATGGAGCCTGGCCGGACGGCTCGCGGATGAACCGTTGCAAGAGGGCATGGAGCGTGAGGTAAGCGCCCTGAACCTTCCCTTAAGCGAGGCGCTTGCCCAACCCCGGCGCGTGCCAATCGAATTTCCCACTTCGCGCATGGCCGAACATCCGGCAAGCGCACCAGGAACCGAGATTATGCGAGAGCAGCACGCCATTTCCGGTGCATTCGCCATCTCAGCGCGGCAATTAGACGCCAATCTTTTCAAACTGACCATCGAGATCGAAAACACAACGCCTGAGACTGGAATCGTGACGAGCAGGCGCGATGCGATACTATTCCAATCCTTCGTCTCCACTCATACTATTTTGCAGGTACGACAGGGCGCATTCATTTCCCTGATGGACCCGCCTGGGGATTTGCAGAGGTTCGCAAGCGAATGCCAGAATATGAGTACGTGGCCGGTGCTGGTAGGCGACGAGGGAGAACATAGCGCGATGCTCTCGTCACCCATCATTTTATACGATTATCCTCAGATTGCCCCGGAAAGTCCGGGGGCGCTGTTCGACGGCACTGAAATCGATGAAATTCTCAGTTTGCGCATTCTGACGCTGACCGATGAAGAGAAGGAACAGATGCGGCAGGATGAGCGGGCGCGCGAAATCCTGGAACGGACAGAGGCTCTGACGCCCGAGCAATTTATGAAGCTGCATGGTACCATTCGCGACCTGCGTCCCATTGGAGAGGGAGGTGAAGGATGATACGCCGCGGGGGTTGGGATTTCCCAGGCGAGGATTACCCGCCGCCAGAGTCAATAACCATTGATGGGAAGGAGATTCGCGCAGGAGATCGCGTGCGTTTACACCCAAGGAAAGGACGCGCCGATATTTTCGATCTGATGCTGGACGGCAAGACCGGGACGATTGAGGTCATCCACCAGGATTTCGAGAATCGTATCTACCTGGTCGTCACGGCGGACGATGATCCCGCGCTGGAGCAGATGCAAGCTGACAAGCGCATCTTCCCCGGTCATCTTTTCTATTTTTTCCCGGACGAGGTAGAAGTGTTGGAGGATACGCCGTGAACCATTCCCTGCCGTTAGAAGATACTTCACAGAGTGCGACCGGGCGCATCCTGATCGCCTGCATTGGCAATATCTTTCTCGGTGATGATGGCTTCGGGGTCGAGGTGGCACAGCGACTGATGGGCCGCAACTACCCGCCGCAAGTGCGTGTCGTTGATTTCGGCATCCGGGGCATCGACCTGGCGTATGCGCTGATGGATGACTATGATACACTTATTCTGGTAGACGCTGTGCCACGTGGAGGTTCGCCAGGTACGGTATATCTTATCGAGCCGGATTTATCGGGCCTGAGTTCTGAGAAAGGCGAGGAAGCGGGCAGAGTTGCGCTGGATAACCACAGCATGGACCCGGTGAAGGTACTCGCTTATGCCAGGACGCTTGGCGCCAGAGCAATTCGCACCCTGCTCGTCGGCTGCGAGCCAACCCCAATGGGCGAGGGTGAGAGCTACGAAGAAATGCAGATGGGATTGAGCGAGCCGGTACAGGCCGCCGTTGACGAAGCAGTGAAGTTGATCGATTCGCTGGTCGAGGAGTTGATTCCGGCGTAATATTACTCGTAGATGGCATCAAGGGCAACTCCGCAAGGTTGCCGGGTGAATATAGCTCATGAAATTGGCTTTTAGTCCAGGAAAGGGAAGGAAACCATGAAAGTTGTCGCTATAGCAATAGGCGTGCTGGTTGCAGCAGGTATTGGTTACTTGATCGTCCAGTCATATCCTGATATCCAGCGGTACATGAGGATACGCTCGATGTAGTGCTTTGACAAGTGTACCACTGGAAACGAGGCCGGTCATGCATGAACTCGCTATTGCCGAGAGTATCTATGATGCTGTTGTAGCCAAAGCAACCGAATGCAGCGCCACGCGGGTGAAAAGCGTACGACTGAAGATTGGCGAGGCCACCAGTATCGAGCTTGACTCGCTAACCTTCTGCTTCGAGATGATGGCCGACCTCGATCCACTTCTATCAAGGGCGCAGTTATTGATAGATACTGTGCCACATCGCGCGCGATGTCGTTATTGCGACAAAGAATTTGCGGTCAGAAACTTTATCGCTCAATGTCCGGCGTGCCAGGAATGGTCCGATGAGATTGTTTCTGGCACCGAAATGCAGATCGTAGAGATGGAGATCGACAGTGCCGAAAGTGACCATCGCTCAGAACATCCTGGCCGCTAACGATACCATTGCCCAGGAGATAAAACAGTCCCTGGCGGCACGCGGCATTCGCGTCCTCAACATCATGAGTTCGCCGGGGGCAGGGAAGACGACGTTGCTTGAGCGCACTATCGAGCGGCTGCGCGGGCAATTGAGCATCGGCGTGATCGAGGGCGATATCGAGACCAGCGCCGACGCCGAGCGCATCGAGGCATGGGGCGCCGAGACGGTACAGATCAACACGCAAGGCGCGTGCCACCTGGAAGCGCATATGATCCGTGACGCGCTGCAACAGGTGGACCTGGAACGCATCGAACTGCTCATCATTGAGAATATCGGAAACCTGGTCTGCCCGGCCGATTGGAACCTGGGAGAGGATATACGCGTGGTGGTCGTCAGTACCAGCGAAGGCGATGATAAGCCGGCCAAGTACCCGCAGATGTTCGCTGCCTCGCAGATTCTGATCGTCAATAAAATCGACTTACTGCCCTATGTGGATTATAACGTCGAAAAGGTCAAAAGGCAGGCGCTCGCTATCAATCCACACCTGCGGATATTCGAGATGAGCTGCCGGACAGGTGAAGGGCTGGATGCGTGGTGCGATTGGTTACTATCATTTGCGCGTTCTGGCAAATAATTGGCTGGTAGGGCCGATCATGAATGTTCACAACAGATTACGGTAACGGGTGCGGGCCGATGAATCGGCAGTGGGCGCGATCAATCGGCCCCTACAAAGGTGTTATCTATGACATCGACAATAGGATCGACAATCCAGCGCAGGCGTATTCTCATTCATGGCATCGTGCAGGGCGTGGGTTTCCGACCTTTCGTGTATGGACAGGCCCAGCGCCGCGGATTGGCCGGCTTTGTCTTGAACGATAGCAACGGTGTGACCATCGAGGTCGAGGGGCCAGCAGAATCGCTTGATGCCTTCGAGTGGGCGCTGCGCCAGGAACCACCACCCCTGGCCCGCATCGATTCGCTTATCTCGCATGAGATGGCGCCTCGAAATGAAACGAACTTCAGGATAGCGCACAGCCATGCTGGTACGGAACGCAATGCGCTCATCTCTCCTGATACCGCGACCTGCGATGATTGCCTGCGCGAGCTCTTCGACCCCAATGATCGCCGTTTCCGCTATCCATTCATCAACTGCACCAACTGCGGCCCGCGTTTCACCATTGTGCAGGATGTACCATATGATCGAGAAAAGACGACCATGCGTGTCTTCGCCATGTGTCCGGCCTGCCGGCAGGAATACGAAGACCCGCTGAACCGGCGCTTCCACGCGCAACCGAACGCCTGCCCCGTCTGCGGCCCCCAGGTGAAACTGGTCAATTGGAACACTGATGCTCCTATCCATACCGGAAATGCTTCAGCACTGACGGAAGCAGCACACTATCTCGCCGGTGGCGCAATTCTCGCCATCAAGGGATTGGGCGGCTATCACCTGGCCTGTGACGCCATGAACGTTGAGGCAGTGCAGCGACTACGGCAACTGAAGCACCGTGAGGCCAAGCCTTTCGCGCTCATGGTGCCTGACCTGGAAACTGCCCGGCAACTGTGTTTCATCAACGATGCCGAAGCGCGACTGCTACAATCCCACAAACGCCCCATCGTCCTGCTGAATGCCCGCAGGGGCCATTTGATCGCGCCCGCCGTCGCCCCGGCCTACAACACGCTCGGCATCATGCTGCCCTACACGCCGCTGCATCACCTGCTGTTGCACGATTTTGCCGCGTGTATAGGCCAGGGACGCCCGGCAGTGTTGGTCATGACGAGTGGAAACCTGAGCGACGAGCCGATTGCCTACCAGGACGAAGACGCGCAGGAGCGGCTATCAACCATTGCCGATGGAATGTTAACCCATAACCGGGCTATCCACATGCGCTGCGATGATTCCGTTGTGCGCGTGACGACTGCCGGAGAACAACTTTTCCGTCGTTCTCGCGGCTACGCACCCGAACCGGTATCCTTATCGTTCCACCTGCCAATGCCAATTCTGGCATGCGGTGGACATCTCAAAAACACCTTTTGCCTGGGCAAGGGGCGACAGGCATTCCCCAGCCATCATATCGGCGATCTGGAGAATCTCGAAACCCTGACTTCTTTCAAAGAGGGTATTGAACATTTCCAGCGCCTGTTCGATATCCAGCCACAGGCAATCGCCTACGACCTGCATCCCGAATACCTGGCGACCAAGTATGCCCTTGATAGCGCTATTCCGCACAAAATTGGCGTTCAGCACCATCACGCCCATATCGCCAGCGTGCTGGCGGAACACGGGCTGCAAGGGCCGGTCATCGGGGTCGCCGCCGATGGGACAGGCTACGGGACAGACGGAGCTGTCTGGGGCTGCGAGATTATGAGCGCCGACCTGAGCAGCTTTGAACGCCTGGCGCATCTCGCTTATGTAGCGCTGCCCGGCGGCGAGCAGGCCGTTCGCCAGCCCTGGCGCGTGGCAGCAACTTACCTTCAGCAGGCATATGGGGATGAATTCCTGAAGTTGAATATCCCATTTGTGCAAAGACTTGATCGCTCAAAGTGGCGCACGCTATCGCAGATGGCCGCGCGCGGTATCAACAGCCCACCTACTTCCAGCCTTGGACGGTTGTTCGACGCCGTCGCTGCCTTGCTTGGGCTGCCTGCAGGAGCGGGTGTCGAACCCTACACGGGAACCTTACTCTACGAGGGTCAGGCAGCTATCGAACTTGAAATCGCCGCGCAGTTCGTCGGCTCCGAAGCAATTGAGGATACGCCGGGCATCTATCCCTTTACGCTCAAAATGCGCGATGCGAAGGCAACACTATTGGATGTGACGCCAATGATTCGCGCCATTGTCAGCGATATCCAGCAGGGCAAACCTGCATCATTAATAGCCAGTTGTTTCCATCGTTCCATCTCCGCGTTGCTGGCAGCGACCTGCGCCGGAGTACGCGCCCACACGGGCATAAACATCGTCGCGCTCAGTGGGGGCGTATTCCAGAACAGGTTGCTGCTCGAGCAACTGGTGGCACGCCTGAAGGAGATGGGTTTTCAGATCTACATCAACCGGCTCGTACCACCAAATGACGGCGGATTAAGTCTCGGTCAACTGGCGGTCGCCGCTGCACAACTGGAACACTCGAAAACGTAACCACGCGGCTTCGCCGCGTAGGGGCCGGTTCACCGCGCCCACCGCCGATTTATCGGCCCACGCCGGTGCAGCTATAATCCAACGGCAACCATAGCCGTCCATACAAAGGAGGCAGTCATGTGCTTAGGTATTCCGGGCAAAATTATCGACATCGTAGATGATGAAAATTCGATTGCGAAGGTCGATGTATCTGGCGTCAAGCGCAACGTAAGCATTGCGCTGGTGCGTCCAGATGGTATCGCACCAGGAGATTGGGTCTTGATTCACGTCGGCTTCGCTATGAGCAAGATCGACGAAAACGAGGCACACGAAACGATGAAAGCCTTGCAACTGCTGGGCGAAACCTATACTGACGAACTGCAAATGCTGCACTCGAGTCAGATCGAATGACGCAATTGAGATGGTGAATGGAGATTGAGATGGCAAGGTCCGACCTGGTGGAAGTTGTTACCGCTCGCTTCGAGCAAAGCATGACCGTACCCGAAGCATTTTTTACGGCAGAAGCGGAACGGATTGCCGAGGCTTGCTGGGCAATGGCACGCCGTTTTCACGCGGGCGGGCGGTTGCTGGCTTTCGGCAACGGCGCGGGAGCAACAGATGCACAGCACGTCTCGGTCGAGTTTGTGCATCCCGTCATCGTCGGCAAACGAGCATTGCCTGCTATCGCGCTGACCAACGACAGCGCGACCCTGAGCGGACTGATGGCCGGTGGAGACGCTGAAATGCCTTTTGTGCGCCAGCTTCAGGTATTGGCACGCCCGCAGGATATAGCAATGGGCTTTTCACCTGGTGGCACCTGTGCTAATGTTGTCGCGGCACTGCGATTGGCCAGGCAGATGGGCCTGCTGACAGTTGGTCTGGCAGGAGCCGGTGGGGGCCAGATGCGGCAAACGGAAATGGATTTTTGCTTCCTCGTCCACTCGCAGGACGCAATGGTAATCCAGGAAACACATGAGACACTCTACCATGTCCTCTGGGAGTTGGTACATATTTTCTTTGAACACGAGGGGTTGTTGACATGAGCGATGACAATACAATTGTAAGGATGGGGGAAGTGGAGACAAGCGGCGGGGACCCTGGTGGTCGCCCTCAGATACGCCTGGATCGGAGCTTCATGATTGATGGCGGCATGTATTGCATTCCTGATGAGGATGGTCATTGCACGACATGCTCGGACGAGGCATTACAGGCAAAAGTCTTGCGCATCGACGAGGAGACCGGCCTGGCGCTGGTGGAAATGATGACGGAGGAGCCACGAACAGAGGAGGTCGATATCAGCCTGGTTGAGAATGTCGTGCCGGGCGATTTGTTGCTGGTCCATGGCGGAGTGGCAATTGGGAATGCCGATATGGTCTAGAAGAGATAAACAATGAGCGACTCGGAGGGTTCTGAATACGACCGGCTATTTTATCCTTTCCTTTTTGAGGGAGGTAAATCTAGTAAAGAGGATGTGCTTGCGCAGGTACGCCATTCGACACTGGAAAAGTGCCGCGAGGTGATTGAGCTGCGACGCGCAACCCTGGAGCATTCTGGCGAGCGCATCGTTGCCGCGGCTGAGGCGATGGCGAGCGCTTTTGCGCGTGGAGCTACGCTGCTGGCCTTCGGTAATGGCGGAAGCACCACCGACGCTCAGGACCTGGTGACAGAACTGCTCAATCCGCCTTTTCCTGACTGGTCGCCGCTGCCGGCCATCGCGCTGACCAACGATATCGCCGTAGTGACAGCAGTGGCAAATGATGTCGGCTTCGACAATGTCTACGCGCGCCAGGTGATTGCTTTCGGCAGGCCGGGAGATATCGCGCTCGGCATCTCGACGAGTGGCAATTCGACGAATGTGCTGGTTGCGCTCGAACAGGCCAAAAAGCAGGGACTTATGACGGTAGGATTGACCGGTTACGACGGCGGCAAAATGATGCGTTCCAGAGTAGTCGATTTTTGCATCAATTCGCCGGGAGACCATATTCCGCGTATTCAGGAGGCGCAGGCAACGGCCTATCACGCGCTCCTGGAGGTGATCCATGTTCTCTTGAAGGAAGGGAAAACCAGATGAGCATGAAGTATGTTGACGAGTACCGAGATCCAGAACTGGCCAAACGCATCGCCGCCGAGATCGCGAGGATGAGCGAAGCTCGACCCCTCAAGTTCATGGAGGTCTGCGGCGGCCACACGCACACCATCTACAAACACGGGATCGAGGACGTATTGCCGCATAATATTGACCTGGTGCATGGGCCGGGCTGTCCCGTCTGTGTCCTGCCCATGGGCCGCATCGATGACGCCATCGCCATTGCTCGTATGGACAATGTCATCTTCACTACCTTTGGCGATATGATGCGCGTGCCGGGTTCAAAAGGCAGCCTGCTCGATGCCAAGGCCGAGGGAGCCGATGTGCGCTTCGTCTATTCGCCGCTTGATGCCTATAAGCTGGCCCGCCAGAATCCGGACCGCCAGGTAGTCTTCTTTGCCATCGGCTTTGAGACCACCGCGCCCTCAACTGCCGTAACCCTGCTGCGAGCGAAGGCTGAGGGACTCAAGAATTTTTCCGTCTTCTGCAATCATGTCACCATCATCCCGGCAATGAAGGCCATCCTTGACTCGCCCGACCTGCGGCTGGATGGCTTTATCGGCGCGGGGCATGTCAGCATGGTCATCGGCATGCGACCCTACAATTTTGTTGCGCGCGACCACCACAAACCGGTCGTGATCGCCGGCTTCGAGCCGCTCGATATCATCCAGGCTGTGTATATGCTTGTGAAGCAGATCAACGAGGGGCGAGCCGAGGTCGAGAACCAGTATTCGCGCGTCGTGCGACCGGAAGGGAATGTCAAGGCGCTAGAGGCAATGGCGCGTACCATGGAATTGCGGCCATTCTTCGAGTGGCGCGGCCTCGGTTTTATCACGCACAGCGCGCTGAAGCTGCGTCCAGAATTTGCCGATTGGGATGCCGAACTGCGCTTTGAGGTGCCGGGACTGCGTGTGGCCGATCCCAAGGCCTGCCAGTGCGGCGAGGTACTCAAGGGAGTCATCAAGCCGTGGGAGTGCAAGGTATTCGGAACCGCCTGCACGCCGGAGACGCCTATCGGCACCTGCATGGTTTCGCCAGAGGGTGCCTGTGCCGCGTACTTCAACTATGGGCGGTTCTCTATGGCCGCTGAACGCACGCGGCTGAAAGTTCTTCCAACGACAAATTAACACTCCTCTGGAGGCAAGTATGGATACATCAAGGCCGGATAACTCGGAGCGCATCGACGATGTGCTGAAGAAGATTGAGCGCACGCGGCAGGCACGCAGGCATAAGTTCTACCTGCGCGACGAGAAGATCAATCTCAGTCACGGCAGCGGTGGTAAGGCCACGCATAACCTGATCGAAGGCGTCTTCGCACCCGCCTTCTCGAATCCGCTGCTGGACTCTATGGACGATGCGGCAACATTCGGCATCGATGGTACGGGGCAGCGCCTGGCATTCACCACCGATACATACGTGGTAAGCCCGCTCTTCTTTCCCGGCGGCGATATCGGCAAACTGGCGGTCCATGGCACCATCAACGATCTGGCAATGGCGGGCGCGCAACCACTCTATCTTTCCGCAGGCTTTATCCTGGAAGAAGGATTCCCCATCACCGAGCTGCGCCGCGTCGTGGCCTCGATGGCAAAGGCGGCAGCGGATGCCGGTGTAGCCATTGTCACGGGTGATACGAAGGTGGTGCAGCGCGGCAAGGCGGACGGCCTGTTCATCAACACGGCGGGTGTTGGACTTATTCGTGCCGCCTGGCCCATGGGGCAGGCCCAGGTGCAGCCGGGAGACAAAGTGTTGTTGAGCGGCCCGGTTGGCGATCACGGCATCGCCATCATGCTGGCACGCGAGGCGCTGGACATTGAGACCGACGTGGTAAGCGATACGGCTCCCCTGCATACAATGGTGGCCGCTATTCTAGAGGCGGCAGGGGATGCAGTTCATTGCATGAAAGACCCCACGCGCGGCGGCGTAGCGACGACATTGAACGAGATCGCCATCGGCTCGGAAGTTTCCATCGGTCTTGACGAACAGGCTATCCCCGTCCGTGCGGAAGTGCGCGGGGCCTGCGAAATTCTCGGCCTCGATCCGCTCACCATCGCCAACGAGGGCAAGATGCTGGCTATTGTTTCTGCTGAGAAAGCGGAGGCCGCGCTGGAAGCCATGCGCTCGCACCCGCTGGGACAGGAGGCCGCGATTATCGGCTCTGTACAATCCGAGCCGCCAGGAATCGTTTTCTTGCGCACGGACATTGGGGGCATGAGAGTTTTGGATATGCTGGTGGGGGATCCGCTGCCGAGGATATGCTGAAGATGAACCCTGTATCATTGAAGTGAACAGGTCAAATTCATATTGAGGCAAGCAGGTTATTCTTCTTGATCTAGCGCATCTTTCAAGGGAACCAGATTCTGTTGCAGGGCATATATCGCGGCCTGCGTGCGGTCTGCCAGGTGCAGTTTTGAAAGAATATTTGCGACATGGGTACGTACCGTCGGCTCGCTGATAACGAGTTCCTGAGCGATCTCAAAATTAGTGCGCCCGCGAGCGATGCGCGCCAGTACTTCCAGTTCACGCGGGGTTAGATCATTGAGCGGGGTGTGCGGACGATGCTGCATCTCACGTAGCAGGCGGGCAGCAACCATCGGGTGCAACTTGCTCTCTCCCCGGGCGGCGGCGCGTACCGCTTCAACCAGCTCCTGGGGACTGCTATCCTTTAATAAATAGGAGAGCGCCCCGGCCTTAATGGCATTGAAAATATGCTCATCATCGTAGTAGGAAGTCAGGATGATAATCTTTGTGCTAGGTACGAGCCGCTTGATCTCTCGTGAAACCGCGACCCCATCCATTGTAGGCATAAGCAGGTCCAACAGAGCGACATCAGGTAACAGTTCGGCAACCAGCTCGAGCGCTCGCGCTCCGTCACCACACTCTCCCACGACCCGAATATCAGGACGCTGCTCTAACATAAAACGCAGGCCATGACGTACAACCGCGTGATCGTCGGCCAGTACTACTTTAATCATTTGCTTTCTCCCATGGTACACTGAGCAGGATACTGGTTCCCTGTCCTGGCGCCGTCTTAAGCTCGAATATGCCATGCAGTTCCTCAACACGTTCTCGCATGAGATGCAGTCCCAGACCCTCCTGATCTCTATCATCATTCGCAACAAATCCCTTGCCATTATCGGTAATGGTTAGCTTCACGCTATCCCCCTCACTCGCCAGGCAAAGTGAGATCAGGCTAGCGTTGGAATGGCGGGTGGCGTTGGCAAAGGCCTCCTGCGCGATGCGCAATAGTGCATGTTCTATCCTCGGCTCAAGTCTAATCGGCCGCACATCGGTTGTAATAGTAATACCCAGGCGCGTGCTATAGACCTGGGCCAGCTTCAACAGAGCGCCTTCCAGTCCAAGGTTTTCCAGCTGTAGCGGGCGTAATTCAAGCAAAAGCGCGCGCATTTCGCGGATCATATTGGCTGTTGTTTGCTCCAACAGTGTGATATGCTGGCGCAGGTCTGTAACAGGTTGTCCCGCCCGTGCAGCCTCCTGCAAGCCATCGGCCAGCATACGCAGCGAAAAGAGGTCTTGCGAGATGGCATCGTGCAACTCACGCGAGATGCGAGATCGCTCTTCCAGGCGCGCATTCTGTTCGGCCAGTTGTTTTTGCAGCACGATATTCTCCGCCAGTCGCTCAGCCATCTGGTTAAATTGCCGCTCCAGCTGTCCGATCTCATCTTGCCCATGCGACTCGACCTGTTGTGTATAATCTCCAGCGGCAAAGCGCGTCGTCGCCAGCACAAGCTGTTGCACCCGCTGCACCAGGCCCCTTGTCGTCACCCGTCCGAAAAAGACGCCAAGCGGAATGACGAGCAACAGCAGCAAGATATTGGTAATCAGTGCGCTGGTTAGCCGAGAAAAAATACTATCTTCCTGGGGTTCTGGGGCCTGCAAAAAGATCGCGCCAATCGGCTGGTGATTCTCGCTCCAGACGGTTTCCGCGGCGTATGCCAGCGGGACCGAGGAGAGTTGTTCTGTCCCCATGAAAGCCTGTCCAGTAAGGGCCTGCCTGATGGCCGATCTTTGCTCAGGCAACAGAGCAGCAACAGTCATACCGGCGGGATAGCGTGACGGATAAGAGCTGGCAACCACGCGACCATCTGGCGCAATAAGCAGAGCAATCGTCACTGCTGTTGGATCGGGAGTAGCTGTCGAGATATAGGGAGCGAACACGTTATAGACCTGATTTTCCTGGCCAGGTAAAGCAATCGTATGCGCCTGCCCGGGCATAAAATTGCTCTGTGGATCAAGCGCCATACCCTGAGCCTGGAGACCAGCTACCAACGCATACGCCTGAGCCTGTTGTTGCGTGTCCCTAAGAAAAGTGCTGTTCCCCTGTGAGTCCGAGAAAAAAGCCGCCAGCACTCCGGTGGTCAGGGCCACCAGCAGCAAAAAAGAGACCACCGAGCCGAGCGTTACAGCCACATATGAAATAGTCATATGCCTCCGCAGGCCCGATCCATGAAATGGCCGCGGGACGCGCAATCGCATCCACAAAGGAACCGCCGGACTTTTCATAGGTATGCCTCCCAAAGATAGCAGGACCAGACAGAAGCTCTGTAAAATCTTCTTTTGAAGATACGTTTCACAACGTACAGAGTTCTATCTGTCCTGTTTTCCCGCTCGTAGAACTAGCTGGTCACATCGCGATGCACCGTCAGCCAGCAGGAGACGCCTACAAACACGACCAGGTAAGCAGCAACCACCAGGAGCGAATGCCCATTGGAATAGGGACCAGGATCGCTAAATGAGAGGATGTGTCCCTGGTTATGCAGCAGCGACGTGAGGTTATTGCCCAGGAAGTAGTCCGGGACATGCTTCAGAAAATCCGTCAGACCGCCGCTGCTATTGCTCGTCAGAACCGTAATGCTGCTGCTGACCAGAGGTTCAATAGCGAGTACGATGAGCGGCCCGACAATAGCGGCCACTGTCGAACGCCCTACAGTACCAAAGAACAGCGCCAGCAGCATATAGGCATACCAGTAGAGTATCGCCATTAGCGCATAGAGGACAACATGACCGAAATGGTCTGCGGTCAAAAAGCTTAAACCGTTGGCAAGGCCTGCCAGTTGAGCCATGACCGCTCCAATCACGATTCCCAACAGCATCAAGAACAGAATGGTGGGAATGACGTAAATGACAAGCACTAGCATCTTCGCGATGAGAAACTGCAAGCGGGTCGGGCCGCGCGTGAACATCAGGCGCACCGTACCCAGGCTATATTCACCGCCCACCAGCGTGCCGGCCAGGATGACCCCCAGCACCGCGAGTGGCAGGATGAAAAAGTGTTCCTCTGCGAACCAGGCGCCGGGCATAGTCAAAAACTGAGCCCCGCCATTCACGACGCGCTGCTTCTCGCGCTGCATATCGGCAAGGGTTGCCGGTTGATGGGTAATGCACCCGGCAGCAGAAAGCTGCGGAGTCGCGGCACATTTCGATGGCACAAAACTGGTGACAGGCTCGCTCGCGTAATGTAGGACCGCTATACCAATCCCCAGAAAAACCAGGGCGATTACACATATCCCGACAAGCAGCAACACTCTCGCTAGAAGACGACGGTACACTTTATACAAGTCCATGCCGACCAGGCGAAACAGCTCACTCAGGTAATCTTTGCGTCCCATCACAATGGGCGCGACACGTTTAACATCAGGCCGGGCCTGCGTATCAATAATCATCGTTTATCTCACTTTCTTTTTATCGATGCGGAATCAGTAGTTGATTTAGGGCATATCAGGTGCAGTCGGGTTGGTCAAATCGGTCATTCTGGAGCGTGAGCCTTCGCCTGACGCGGTACCGGTCAATTCCAGGAAGAACGCTTCCAGACTGGCCTCGGATTGATACATTTCAGCTATGAACAGATTGTGCCGGCCTAGCAGCGAGGCAATCTCTTGCGAATGCGAGGCCGGGGCATCCACAAAGAGTGCCGGAAGATCGTGCTTATCGGTACCCTTACTCACCTGGGAAATCCAGTTCATATCATTCTGCGCAGCCTGCTGGAGAATAGCCAGGGCTTGCTCAATCTCTTCAACTGTACCCAGGCGTATCACAAGTCGTCGTCCTTCACTGAGCAGTTCCTGTACATTTCCCTGTTTGAGCAGCCTGCCTTTCTGCAAAATGGCCACACGGTTGCAGACCTGCTGGATCTCATAAAGGATATGACTCGACAGGAAGATCGTCTTACCGATCGAGGCGAGACGGACAATCAACTGGCGAATCTCACGCACACCCGCGGGATCAAGGCCGTTCGTCGGCTCGTCGAGCAGGATCAACTCGGGATCGGTCAACAAAGCAGCGCCAATGGCCAGGCGTTGCTTCATACCAAGCGAGTACTTGCGATAGGCATCTTTTGCTCGCGCGCTCAAATCTACCAGGTCCAACACCTCGTCGATGCGCGCCTGATTTACTCGCCCCAACCGCATCCCGGAAGCCGCGGCGACCATGCGTAGATTATCGACGCCCGAGAGGTAAGGATAGAAGACGGGGGTCTCGACGATTGCTCCAACACGCGGCAAAATTTCTCGAAGGTGCGTAGAGTTGTCCAGGCCAAAGAGAGAAACGCTCCCTGCAGTGGGCCGGATCAGACCAAGCAGCATACGAATCGTCGTTGTCTTGCCGGAGCCATTAGGCCCCAGAAAACCGAAGACATCGCCGCGCAACACCTCAAGTTCTAGATCATTGACGGCTACCAGGGTATCAAAAGCCTTTGTCAGCCGATGGGTGGTGATGATATGTTCTTGCGCAGGTTCTTTTTCCATAAGATTCCTCTTCTTTCAACAAAATGCTTTTTTGTTCATTTTCCTGTTCTACAGGAGTGATCCAATGAGCTAACTATAAAAAGTAGGGGAAAGGACATCTCCTCTGTTCACAAGTGTAACCGCTCTCCGGGGATTTGTGATCAACGCAGCATAGATTGCGCCTCATCATTTTGTTGAGTGGGAAGGAGTACTTATGGGTGGATGATGCAGGCAGGGATGACAGGGAAGTGAGAAAAAGGCAAACGGAGGCAAGATGCTGGCTATCATCTTGCTGACAAAAGCGGAAGTCAAAGTAAATGGAAGGCCAGATATCAAGATATCTAGTCTTTAGCCTGTGGATATATTTGTTAGTTTCATCTCAGTACGCTCTCCCCATCCTCCCCTCAAGATACCGGGCCACCAGTGCCAGCGCGTAGCAGATCACGAAGTAAATCATGGCGCCCAGAATATACATGAAGAGCTTGTCATTTGAATTCAACATCGGGTCGGCAAACGAACCGGTTGTTTGCTCCAACTCGGTCACGCCAAGGATTGACAGCAGGGCGCTATCCTGGATGAGCGTGATGAAATAGTTGGTAAATGGGGGAAGTGTAATGCGCAGGGCCTGGGGCAGGATGATATGGCGCATGGTTTGGCGCGAATTCAAGCCCAGGCTCAAAGCGGCCTCGGTCTGTCCTTTATCCACGGTTTCAATACCCGCGCGAAAGACTTCGGTCAGGTAAGCGCCATAGTTGAAACTCAAACCGATGACTCCATAGAAGAAAGCATCGAAAGCGATTGGCACAAGGCTATTTTCTTGCAATATGGTCATGAAATTAAATGCAGCATTATATGGATCAAAACCAAGATTCGAGAGCAACTGACCGATGCCAAAATACCAGAATAATAACTGTACTAGAATCGGCGTGCCGCGCACAACCTCGACATAGATGGTCGCAATCCAGCGCAGCGGGGCAAAACGCGAGAGACGCCCCATCGCCCCCAGGAAGCCGAAGATGATCGCCAGTATTGCGCTCACTACCGAGAGACCAATTGTCAAGCCGGCCGCCTGCAATAGATAGGGCAGATAATTGCTGATAATGTCCCGGTAGGAATACAAATAGTAAATGAATCCTGCCACGGCTGCTATCAAGACGATATAGAAGATATAGTCCAGTATGACGCGCCAGTTACGCGGCTGCGGTGTAGCTTTTACGATAGTCTGTTCCATACATTCCTCTTTCTATTCGTGTTACAAAGCTGCGCGTAACCGGCGCTCGAACGTTCTGGCAACATACGAAGTCGGCAGGCTCATTACCAGGTATAAGACGATGGCGAGGGCGAAGAGCGGCAAAGGATTGGCCGGGTTCTGGAAAACTTTGAGTTGCAGGACAGAGGTGAGTTCGCTACCGGAGATAACGCTTACTATTGCCGAGTCCTTCAGCATATAGATAAAATCATTGACGAATGGCGGGATCATTAAGGGGATGGCCTGCGGCAGCACAATGCGAAAGAAGTTCTGCTGTGGCGTCAGTCCTAACGAAAGCGCGGCCTCTGTCTGCCCCCGGTCCACGGAGAGGAAACCGGCACGATAGACTTCGGCCTCATATGCAGCATAGTTCAAAGCTAACGTTGCGATACCGGCGACCCAGGCGTTATCATACTGCGCAAGATTGTAATTCACCAGAATTGCTCCTATACCATAGTAGACGAGAAATATCTGTGTGATAATCGGGGTACTGCGCATAACCTCGATAAAAATCCGAGAAGGCGTGCTCAACCAGACAAAAGGGGAATTTCGCATCAGGGCGAGTATCAGCCCTAGCAGCAAAGCCAGGGGAAAAGAGATGAAACAGTAAATCAGGGTGTTGCGCGCGCCAATCAGAAAGGCCGGAAGGTTTTGCAGGATTATATCCATCAGGAGATGCCTCCATTACATAGCACATTGCTCGTGAAGTAGAGAATATCCACAAACATCTCCATTACACACATTGCATATAATGGAGATGTTTGTGGATATTCTCTACTTCATATAGGACCCTTACACGATGCCAATTGCCGCCTGCTGGTCGTTCCACATGCTCCATTTCATGTAAATACGCTTGAGCGTGCCATTCTTTTTGAGAACAGCAATCGCCGCGTTGATCTCGGGCAAGAGGATCTGGGCATTGGGATTGCTCTTGTTGAAGCCGCACACATACACATCGGGATAGAGCGGCTTGCCGATGGGCTTCAAGGCAGGATCGGGCGTACCGCCAGGACCAGCGCCATCCACATAATAGGCAACGATGGGTACATCAAGCATTGTGGCATCAATCTTCTTCTGCTTGAGGTCGTCAAATGGCAGATCCCCATTGTAGAGCTTGGTATTGATCTTGGGGTCCGCTTGTAAATACACAGCCGCCTTGTAGCCATCGCCGGTTCCCACTGTGAGACCATCCAGGACGCTTAAGGTTAAATCGCTATTGCTGTTATACTGGGAGAAACGGGGGTCGTCCGCGCGCACGACGATTTGCTGGCCGTAGCGATAGTAGGGATCGGAAAATAATTGGACTTTCTTGCGCTGGTCTGTAATTTCCCAGCCGTTCATGACCATATCGAATTTGTTGGCTGCCAGCGCCTGGTCAAGCTCGCCGTAGCATGTTTCAACCTGTACTTGTCGCACGCGCATCAGGTTGGCCATAGCAACCGCAATCTCAACCTCGAAGCCGATGAGTTGCGAGGGATTTTTCGGGTCCTTGAAGACGTAGGGAGCGCCATCGACAAAGTCCGACCCCCATTGCAACACACCGGGGGTCTTCAGACCAGCATTGCCAATGGGTGTGACTCCTGGAGTAGGAGTCGAACTTGATCCGGTAGAAACATTGCCTCCACAGGCCGCCAGCAATGCTTCGAGTGAGCTACCGGCAACGACGAGGCCACCCGCCTGCCCCACGCGCTTCAAGAATGTTCGCCTGTCGATTTCATGGCTCATGATGTGGATAATCCTTTCCGTTGATCGTCCTGGTACATCAATCGTATGAATGCTTTATCTATGGCAACGTTGAGAGCACGCGCTCCAGGAATAGCCTTGTGCGCTCATGTTTGGGTTGCTTAAACAGTTCTTCGGGGTCGCCCTGCTCCACAATCACACCATCCGAGATAAAGACAACGCGGTCCGAGACATCGCGCGCGAATTGCATTTCATGCGTCACTACCACCATCGTGCTACCCTCGTAGGCCAGGTCGCGCATTACCTTGAGTACCTCTCCCACCAGCTCTGGATCGAGCGCCGATGTCGGCTCATCGAATAACAGCGCCCGTGGCTGCATGGCAAGCGCGCGGGCAATAGCTACACGCTGCTTTTGCCCACCTGAAAGACGGCTGGGATAGACATCGCGTTTGTCGGAAAGCCCCACTTTCGCCAGTAACCTTTCGCCGAGAGCCACCGCCTGGTCTTTGGGCATCTTGCGCACAAGTAGCGGCGCCATGATAACATTTTGCAGCACGGTCATATGGGGAAAAAGGTTAAAATTCTGGAAGACCATGCCGAGTTCGCGGCGTATCGGGCTGAGTTGTTTATTAGAGAGATTGGGATCGAGCTTCTGCCCGTGAATGTAGATTTCGCCGCTGGTACACTTCTCCAACCCGTTCAGGCAACGAATAAGCGTGCTTTTACCCGAACCACTGGGGCCGATCAACGCGACAACTTCTCGTTTACGCACTTCAAAATCGACATCCTTAAGGACATGCTTATCGCCGAAATACTTGTTGACCTTGATGGCGCTGATAATGACTTCATCCTCAATGCTATTCGAGACCTGGGGCAGACTACCAGAACTGGTTGCGGGAGATAAGGCATCATTCGAAATAGTTTGCTCGGAGTCCATAGGCCACTCCTTCCAAAAGCGCAAAATATGCACCTTATCGCATGGCGAAATCTGGCGGTTAGATCACCGAAATTATACAGCCATGAATGTTGCCTTATAGTATAGCACCGGCAAGAAGCCTGTCAAGCAGTCGAATTTGACCCCGCGGAACAGGCAGACTCAACGCATTGATTGCCTGGTGATATACTATTTGCATCTCAGCAAGTCGGGAAACATCGTTTTCACAAAGTAGGTACAAAAATGCCCTTGCTTACAACCCCAAATACTAGTCTGTACTACGAAATTTTTCAACCAGCGTTCACCGCACAGCCCCTTCTATCCTACTCATCAGAAACTGTGTTGCTACTGCACGGCTTCGCGGGAACCCCGGAAACCGATTTTGAAGCCCAACTCCCTCATTTGCGAAATCGCTACCGCGTGCTTGCTCCTCACCTGCATGGCTACGGGCGCTCATCACATCGAGATCGTTACAAACTCACCTACTATCGCGATGATGTGGCGGATATGGCCGCACTGCTTGACGCGCTGCGGATCGAGCAAGTACTGGTGCTGGGTTTCAGCGATGGCGCGATTGTCGCTCTGTTGCTGGCAGCACTTCACCCAACACGGGTGAAAAAATTGGCCGTGCTGGGGGCACAGCCAACTATCAATGTGCAGAACGCAGCCGATATTCGTCACTGGCTGCTTGAAGAGCCTCTTTCAGAGAAATGGCAGGCGCAAATGGCGGCACTACACGGCGAACCCTACTGGCGTTCCCTGCCGCGTATGTACGTCGAAGCTCAGGAGGCGCTGGTCGCCAATGGTGGCGTCCTGATTACTGACGAAGAACTGGCCTCTATCCGCTGCCCGGCACTCGTTATGCACGGCAAGCGCGACCGCGTCGTTCCTGCTGAGTACGCGCGTATTATTGCCGAACATATTCCCGGTTCACAATTGCTACTGTTCGACGCCGGACATGCCGCGCACATTCGCCGCGAAAACGAATTTACCGAGGCAGTTATGAATTTTTTCGCGAGGGCGGCGGAATAAACTTATTCCGCCGTCTTGCCACGAGTTGAGCGTTTTTGTTTGCTTCCTTTACCCGTCCCTGATTTACCAGCCGTACGCTTTTTACGTGAAGATGTGGACTTCGATACAGATTTAGTGGCCTTTTGCTTGACAGGAACAGCCTCTTCTAAGACAACTTCTGGCTGACCTCGGTCACTACCGGACTGATCAGGTATCAATGCATCCCCGGGTTCCTCCTGCTTCTCAGGGAGTACCAGCTCTAACTTATCTATTTTTTCCTGCTGCTCTTCAGGAGAGATCGGCTCCAACTTCAGCGTTACTTCCTGTTGCTCTTCAGAAGGTGTCTCGGGCTGCGGTTCTGCCAGCTTCTGTGTGGGAAGTTCTGCTTCTGTCTGAACTTCTGTCTCAACCGGCATGCTATCAGTTCCAGGTGACTGAAGTTCTGATACTACTTCGCCTTGCTCCTGAGCAACAGGTTCGGATTCCACCAGCTTTGCTGTGGCTGGTAAACCGTCTTCTCCTGGCAGTTCAGCTTCAGACTCTTCCTTCCAGGCATCCAATAATTCGGCCCCTGGTTCAATCGCCGGCTCCTGCCTGCCATTGTTAGAAAAATGCACTGGCACTGTAGAAGGCCCTGGTTGCTCTTCGCTTTCAACGGCTTCACGCTGTCGCTGCAAGCGGCGCATGCCGCGGTCTGCGCTTATCTTCGCGCGCAGGCGTCCTAGCAACAGGAAACCGAGTAAGACCGCTTCAAGGGCCGCGGCTCCTCCAACGGCCAGGGGAATGGACATGAGCAAGTACTTGCCGTGCAGCACCCGAACGAGCATGACGATCAGCCCGACACGCGCTCCTAATCCAATGATATCCATGAAGAGCGGCGTGCGAGCATCCTTTAAGGCGTAGAAGCTGCGATTCAACAATTCATCCGCGACGCGTGCCGGCAAAATGAGGGCATAGCCGACGAGCGCGTAATAGACCAGGCTGGAGGAGCGTCGTGTAAAGGCTCCGTGCTGGAACAGGAGATGAATGACAGGCTTGCCGAACAACGCCAGGAAAATGGCCGCGGGTATGCTTAGCAAGATACCGGCTCCCACCACCTTGATGATCATTTTTCGCAAATGCACGTAATGCTGTTTCAATGCCAGCAAGGACATACGAGGCAAGGCCGCTCGAGCTACTACCTGCGCCAGCAGCGCGAATGGCAGGGCAAAGAGCAACTCTGCATTATTTATCGCCGCAATACTCCCCTTATCGCGAAAAAAGGAAGTAAACGATATATCGATGACCGATCCAATTGAGGCAACGCCTACAGCAAGCAAGCTTGGGATCAGCAGGCGCAAGACGGCATGCAGTCCGGGGTCTTTGAGATCCCAGACGAAGAAATAGCGCACCTTTTGCTTCACCAGACCGGGTACCTGCACGCCAAAATGGCAGGCAGCCGCGGCCAGCACACCAAACGTAGGGCCATAGATGCCGATGGATGGGAAAATCAATGTACAGATCAGGCCACCGATCAGCCCGATGTTGTAGACGGCGATGGCAAGAGCGGGCAGCGCAAACTGTCGCCTGCTGCTGAGAACACCACTCATGACGGTACTCAAACCAAGGATGAGCGGCTGGAAAAGCATAATGCGTGTCAACGTGATCGTTAACGCCTGCTCGGATGGCGAGAAACCGGGAACGAGAAATCTATTGACGAATGTGGGAGCCACAAACTCGCCGATCACGAGTAAAGCAGCTAACGTTGCGAACATGATATTGAAGACCAGGCTTGCAAGTCGCCAGATTTCACTTTCGCTGCGCTCCTTGTCATACGAGACGAAGATGGGCACGAATGCATGAATGAGCGTGCCTCCAGCAACCAGGTTAAACAGCGTATCTGGCAGGCGGAAAGCCGCTACATAGGCGCTGGCCTGCACGCTCGTACCGAAAATCGCATTAAAGGTGACCTGGCGTACTACACCGAGGCCACGCGAAGCAAGTATGCCCATCATAAGCAGGACCGCGGCTTCTGCTACGCTAAAGCGGCGCAGCGAAAAGCCCCGGCCTGGTCGAAAATTTTCCAGGTTGAAGTGGAAACGAAACGAGCCTATGCCCCACTTCTCTCGCTGTTGGGGTATTTTCTCATGTCTCGTCGATGGAGATGCTTCTGGTTCAGGATCAAGAGTGGACACCGCCACGGTTGATTTATCTTCCGGGTGTTGTGATTTGTTTAAAATGGTAGTCTCTCCTCGTCTATATAGCCGATGACAGAAAGTATTGGTTCCAGGGCGATCTCAAGGGCATCGCCCTTACATGGCTATCGAATGTATCGACGGCAAATAGCGCTAAAAACGGACATTTTTACCGAAAGTACTCCTGCATGCTTCCCCAAATAAGGCTATTCGTGCTATGAGTAGAACGAATAGCTGCGAATTTCATCACGCCCTCTCTTTTTTGGTACTATTGAGGACCGCCTAAAACCTGGAGTGCTGGTATAATGCCCTGGTATCAGCAGAGACGACCAGAGGCGTCGATGGCCATGTATTAGAGGCTATTTCGCATGAGCGGCTTAGAACCCTACTCCAGTCTTGAACTGAAATCAGGGCGTATCTCATCCTCTGCAAAACACTACAAAACGAACGTTCATATGCAGTAGATAGCAGGCTGGCATAAATCGATGGTAAAGATCCCAAGGCTCGCATAGCCTATTCGCGCTATCTCACAACATTCAAGCTAGCAAATTGCCATATTTTCAGGTAAATTTACTCTTGTGTATTTTAAAAGCACAACAGATTATTGTTTTCGTAGAGCGAGGATGTAGTATGTTATCTTCAAATGAGGGTCCGCATCTAACGAAGCCCTTACTAAGTGGAAGTAGCTGACCAGCATCTGAGCCTGCAAAATTAGCACTTCGTTCTCAATCAGAGCAAGCCACCGGGCCGCTAACTAGCCTCAAGCAACCCATAGTCATTCCGGCCTCAACTAAGAGATTGAAAACACAGCCATTGGCCTCACCACAACCCAGGCGCCGTTTTGCTCCGCTGATTATTTTGTTTGGCAGCCTGCTTATGGTTATTGGCGCCTCTCTTTTTGTTGTGCCTTTAGATAACGGGCAGCAATCGCATACAGTTGTTCAAATTATCAGTGACTTGATTGCTAGCGGGGAATTGAATAGCGCCAATCCTTTGGAGTATTCAGCCCCTCCTACACCGACAGTTCCACCGCAAACGTTGAACGAAGGATACTGCGGCGGTACCGATATCTGGGGGACGTGCGCAACCTATGATACTCAGAGCGGCGTCATGGGAACCGGGCATATGCAGCGCCCCATCATTGGCGCTGTGATTACGCAGGTATTTGGGCACCCCGAATTCCAATCATGGTGCGGATGCTGGAAGCCGCATACCGGCATCGATCTTGCGGCCCCTTTTGGCACGCCTATCATGGCGGCAGATAGCGGCCAGGTGATCTGGACGGGTTGGGATTGGTCAGGGCTGGGATGGGCTGTAAAAATCAATCACGGGAATTATATCGCAACGATTTATGGGCATATGGAACGCTTCATCGTCAAAGTTGGGCAGAACGTGACAAAAGGGCAGGTGATTGGCTATGAGGGAAGTACAGGAGCTTCTACAGGGCCGCACTTGCATTTCATGGTAGTGATCAATAATACCTGGGTAGACCCTACCCTTTACGTACAGCTTCCTTAGAAACAGGAAAGGCTGGCGTAAAAGCCAGCCTGACCGAAGTATCGATCCCGTTTTATGCCTGAGCAGCATTCTTCGGGCGACGGCGGCTAATGGAACCACCCTTGCGGCCCGCAGCCTGTGCTTCTTCGCTCGTCCATTTGTGCGCTGTTCCCATCTGATGGGCAGCTTTTCCGCCCTTGCTGGCAATCTCGCGCTTCTTTTCCGGGCTCATCGAGGCAAAACCACGTCCACGACCTTTGTTTCCTTGCATTGTTCTCTCTCCTTACCTTAAAATTAGAGGTACCAACCAAAGGTATTGAAACTCTGAACAGATAGCTCTCTCTGCATCTGTTCCCAACATGAGATGGAGTATTTTCTTCCATCACAATCATAAGGTTAACATGCTCTCATCTATTCGGCAAGTCAACAATAAAAAGACTCAGCATTCTCTAAGGTAGACTCAGCATTCTTTCATGATGAGCTTATTTACCGGGCTTGATTGCTGCAAACCCTCCATACAGCTATGCCCCGGTACTCTAATGACTCCCGGAAGATGTTGTCGTAAGGCTCTCGACCATCTTGACAAGCTCATCAACGTCAAAAGGTTTTTCTAAGAAATGCACACGTAAATCTGAAAGATCCTCTATGTCGGTAAAAGAGGCAGCAGAGGTTAAAATAATGGGGAGGGAAGAAAGACGAGAATCATTTCGTATCTGCCTGATTACCTGGATACCTGAAACTGCTCTTGGCAGGCGCAAATCTACGATCAGGAGACCCATCGAAACGGCGGCCTGTTCTCCTTCTCCGGCCAGCAATGCGTTTAAACAGGCATCGGCAGTAGGATAAATGACGACGCTATATTTTGCATCCTCCAGTATGAGACGCAACATCTCCTGGATCGCTACATCGTCTTCCAGCAGGCCAATTTGCATACTTCTTCCCTTTTTACGATTCATGGGACGACTCTGCTTACATAGACACTATATCAGAACCGGCCACGTTTAGCAAGAGTTGGAATATGTTACAAATGTGGGGCGGAATGAAGACCTCCGCTTAAGTGGAAACGACTAGACTTTTTTCATCTGCTGGGATCATAATTTCATTCGTTTGCGCCAGGAGCATAGTAGAATCGGCGAGTGGTAAGGTGAAAGTGATGCTTGTCCCTTCCGTTTCACGGCTGGTCAGCATAACTTCGCCCTGCATAGCCTCGACAAACTTACTAGTGATATAGAGCCCGAGTCCAATACCAGGAATATAGGCTGTAGCCGGGCGCGCGAGCCGGCTATACGGCTTGAAGAGCTGCGAGCGCAGCTCATCAGGAATACCGATACCATAATCGCGTACAGTAATATGCATCACGCGAGATTCTTGTTTATCTTCACCGGCGATGAACTTTTGTAGCTCCTTTTCCCACGAGAAGCGGTTTTGCTGTTGCTGCGGCCTTTGCTTTACGCATGCCAGCACCTCGATCAATCCCCCATCCGGGGAATATTTCAGCGCGTTATCCAGGAGATTCTGAAGCACTTGCTCCACCCGGTCTGCATCGGCCCATACTAAAGGAAGATCAGGATCGAGATCACAACGAATATGATATTTTCCCGGTTGTTGCTGATCGACGCGATCCTGGATAAGCTGTGCCACACGCCGGCACAATTGCGCTATATCGACTTTAGAGAAGTAGAGAGCCAATCGCCCCGACTCTATGCGCGAGATATCGAGAAGATCAGCTATGATGACTTCCAGGTGATCGACCTGCTCCATAATCACGTGCAGGTAGTGTTGCCGGCGTTCCAGGGTCATCTCTGCCTGACCACTCGTATCAAGATGATCCGGCACGCTATACGCCTGTAAAAGCCCTGCGTAGCCTTTGATCGCGGTCAGCGGCGCTCGCAGTTCATGGCTAACCATAGAAACAAACTCGCTTTTCACCACGCCATCATTCGCCATCCCTGCCTGAGGCGATTCATATCTATCCGGGCTGGAAGTCAATATCTCCTTCATGCGATGAAGATATAGATCACGTAGCGCGCGTTCGAGGTCAGGAGCAATTGCCTGTCGATACTCATCCAGCAGCCGGTACTCACCTTGAGAGAAATTGCCTGGAAACGGATTGGCTATAAGAAACAGGCCAGGTAGCCCGGCAGGTTGCTCAACCGGCACCACAACAAGGCTGCGCACCTCAAGATTGGAAATTGCCACCCGGTAGTTATTGCTGTATTGTATGTAACCGGACTGTACAGCGAGATCGAACAATGCCCGCACCTGCTCTTGCTCGAGTAATGGCTTAAGTTCTGGCGAGCCATAATAGCTCAGGGGAAAGCATGAAGTGGAAGGAAACAGGTCAAGCAAGGGATGCCGTAACTCCATAACAGGGCAGCCTATCATAAGACAGGCTGCCTCACCATCTACAAGCTGCCTCGCCTGTTCTACCAATCCAAGAACACGTGCTTCCCGTCTCACAGGCATCTCTCCCTCGCCGTTTAAAGTACGCGCCAGAAGAATCTCATTTCCAGTATATGCGGCACTCCAACAAGCGGGCGAAGAATCCAGAAACGCGGGTTATGGCCGGGTGTTCAAGTGTATGTCACCGCTGTTCGTCTTGAACGTCAACTGGCTAGATGAGCCTGGCGAGCCAATATAGCCGCTGGCTGTCGCACCAGAGTCGTTATTCTGTACATCTATCGTGGGCACATTTCTGTCGATCGAACCTGAATCTGTAGAGGCATTTACAGAGGCATTACCATTCAAATTGGCAGTGATATCACCGCTGTTGGTCGTAAACTGGTAGTTTCCAGAGCCGGTAATGCTTCCATCGAAATTAATATCACCAGAATTATCATTGAGAGTAGTTGTGCCTGCCAGCTGATCCTGCCTGCCATTAATATCACCGGAATTATCCGTCAACAGGGAAGAGGTACTCAATATATCGTTTGTGGTCGTGATATCGCCGCTATCGGTGGAGAGAATCATCTGCCCACTGATACCGTCAACACTGATATCATCTGAATTTGTATGAATTTGCAGGTTGCTATTATCAGGAACCGTTAGATTAAAATCAACGGAGCCACCCTGGCCATCAAAACTGATCGTAATAGTATTCCCATCCTGGTTGTAGGCTACTTTTTCATTGTTGGGATTGCTAAAAATATCTGCTTGCTTGATAGCTTGAACATTTACGCTTTTCGAACTACCGCTGCTCTGCACGTGAACCGAGCCGCCCAAATCGTTGATGATAATCGTCGGCTGATTGGTCACAGTGAACGTTTGCGGTACAGTAACGCTATTCTGGAAGCCAAAACCTCGAAAGGCCGAGCCGAATCCGCCGCTCATAAACCCAAGAATGATAATTGCGATGATGATCCATAACCAGGGGCTGCGACCACGCCTTCTCGCCTGTTGCCTGTAAGGTGTTCTGGTAACGTTGTTTGGCGGAGCATAGCTATAAGAGTCTGGGCTGGGATAATCCAATTTCTGATCTGGTGGAATCTGCTGCCCGGCGCCGGCATACCCATCTTGATAGTCGCGTAGTGGAGGCGGCGCCTGCCATTGCTGCTCTTGCGGTCTAGCATTGACCGGTTGTGTCGCGTCTATTTCCTGCTCCTGCGGAACATTATTCTTGTTCAGTGGCCGCGTAGGTTTCCAGTCCGGGTCGGCAAACTGCATCTCCTGATCGTTCATAGTATCCTCTTCTCCATGTGGAATTACACTCAGCACCCTTATTATCCTGTAATCATTTACGCAAAGTGAGAGGTAGAGTTGCACTTGACCATCGCGGAAGAGGACGTTACAATAACCCCGTATCGCTCAGCGTATTGTTTTGAGAGGACTATGTAAAATAGTTCTGAGCAAATATGATTACTATAAAAGGATAGAAATTGCATGTCCGAAACGAGATTGGAACAAACTGAGAATCCCATTCCTCCTGATAGCGGCTCATCCGAACCCGGTGAGGTGCTGATCGACGAAAGTACAACGGGAACGACTATAGTAGCGCTTGCCCCCCCTGCCAATGTCTCTCCTGTACCGGCGGCAACACAACGACCATCAAACCGCTCCGCCACAGTAGAACACCTCGCTGCCCGGCGCACTGTAACGCCGCTCAATGCTGATGATCGTGAAGTGAAACAAAAGATCAGCGAACTGCGCGCGGAAATGACGACTCTGGTGACTGGCCTGCGCTGGGGAGGAGTGCCTGTCAGCGAGACTGCTGAGCGTATGATCCCGCTTCTGAATATGGGTTCGTTGCAGCAATGGATACCAATTCTGGTGCCCAACCTGCTGGAAATTGATCGTGCCGGAAACCTGGTCCCGGCCTGGTTCAACATCATCGAACGAGAAGACCCTATCGATATAGCTCCAGATGCCAACCCTGCTGAAACGATGATCGGACGCGCCCGCCGCATCGGTATCCTGATGCTGGGGTATTATAAAACCCCGGAGATTGCCGAATTCCTGGGCAAGCTGGCAACCGATCCCCACTCTTCACTCTACGCCACGCGCTCGCTGGTAAAGCAGAACACAATCGCTTCAATGCAGGCCATGGCCAATGCGCTCAAGTCTGCTGAAGGCTGGGCGAAGGTCGATATCATCGATGCTTATGCCACGCTGAACCAGTCCCGTTTCTATGAACTTATGCTGGCAAGTGGGCTGGATCGTGCCAACGGGCTGGAAAGCTATATTGCCATTCCACTTTACCGCACTATTCCACTCGCGAAGTACTTGCGGGGTGGAAAAGACATCCCGGCACGCCTCACACAGCAAGCCGCCCTGGTTGTCGGCCAGGTGCTTCAGGATAGTTCGAATACAGCTCCGGCAAGCCCTGATGCGCTTCCCATTATCTTCGAGCGCGATTTGCGTGAGATTGCCACGGCCCTTTTTGAGGGAACCCGCAATACTCCTTTCTGGCAGAACGTGACCGCGTTGCATCGCCTGGGCCTCTTCCTTGGCCGGTATTGGGCGAACATCTCGCGCGGCGCTGTGCAGGATCAGCGTATTGTACAGCCCGTCTATGCCTGCCTATCGCTGATGCCGGATATCGAACGCTGGATGAATAGCACGGGCCGCGATGTGCTGCTGAACGCACTCGCCAATTCAGAAGAGGCTTTCCTACCCGCGATGAAGGTATTGAATGAATTGCGCGATCCACGCGCGGCTTCTGTACTCCTGTCACGCCTCGACAGCGTAACACAGATTACTGACCGGACGCAAGCCATCCAGGTGGGTCATATCTGCGATACCCTGGCGCAACTTGGAGATCCCCGCGCGACCAGCTCCATGCTTTCGCTCATCAAACGGGTCGCGAACATTGACCTGCGGGCCAGTCGTGGCAGGCGTCGCGATAACCTGGCCGTAGGTGATCCCGACCTGCCTACAAGTATTGTATACGCTGCTGTTATTCGCGCTTTTGCCCAATCCGGTGATCGCGGCGCTATTGATATTGTTGCTCGCGCAGCCGGCGACTTCGATCCATATGTGCGAACACAGGCGCTTGAAGCATTGAAAAAAATCGACCCGAATGGAGAAGATATGCGCAGCCGCCGGGCAGCACGCGAAGCGCTGAACGATCCGCGTGATACAGTAGTCCGACTTGCCTGCCAGCTACTCACACAGTATCACGACACCGAATCGATACTCCTGCTACGCAACCTGGCCGAGACCCGTCCTGAATTCGCCCCATCAGCTCAGGATGCCTTGAGAAAGCTAGAAATGTGAAAACGAGGCCGGATACCCGAAAACTTTCCGGGCATCCGGCCCCATTTTTGTCTGTCTATCCCCTATTTCTTTTCCTTCCATGATAGTTCTATTGGGTGATACTCAATAAGAGAACTTCAGACGCCTCTGTATACTGTTAGTAGGAAATATAATTATCCGAGATGCGAGGCAAAGGTTGTCCTCAAGCTAACGGTACATGAAAGACTTTTCTGAACTACATCTTTTATCTTATTTCTTACTAGAGGCGGCAAATGAATATGCTGGTGGGGAAAACTCTTGGTGGGTATCGTCTTTTGCGGCTCATCGAAAGCGGTGGAATGGGTGATATTTACCTGGCCCAACATGCTCGCATTGGGCGTAAAGTTGCGATTAAAGTTGTGTGCGGAGATTTGCGCGACCATCCCGATACGCCTGAAAGCAGGCAGGCGGCGGCGCGTTTTGAACGCGAGGCCCGCGCTGTGGCCGCACTGGAGCATGAACATATTTTACCGCTCTATCATTTTGGAGAAGAGGTCATCGATGGCGATGCAGCGCCCATTACATACCTCGTCATGCCCTATTTACCGGAGGGTTCGCTGTGGAACTGGCTGCAGAGGCGCACGCAGCACTTTGGCTTCTCCTGGCCAATTGGCGCACAGGAAGCCGGTTATTATCTCTTACAATGCGCGGCGGCATTACAATGTGCCCACGATCATGGCATCATCCATCGCGATATCAAGCCGACGAATTTCTTAATTCGCGTTGAGCGGGGCACCGGCAAAATGGGAGCAGATGGAAACCTCAAAAAAATCTTTCCCCATGGCAGGCCGCACCTGCTACTGGCGGATTTTGGCTTAGCCGCATTCTACCGCAATGGCCGTTCACTGCACCGCTCTGTCGGCACTCCTTTGTATATGGCCCCCGAACAGTTCGACGACCCGGCGCTAGAAACTTCTGTACATGTAGGGCCGGCAGCAGATCAGTACGCGCTGGCCGTCATGATCTACCAGCTTGTGACGGGTCGCGCGGTCTTCGAGGGAACGGCCAGCCAGTTGCTTCACCACCATCATCATACACCGCCAACTCCACCGAGTGTTTACAATACTTCTCTTCCTGCTGAGTTGGACGAAGTATTTCTCAAAGCATTGGCGAAGAAACCAGAACAGCGCTACGCCAATATCCTCGCGTTTGCTCAGGCCTTTGACGCAGCGCTGCAACACCTGAGACGTTCATACCAAACCGGTCCCCTTGAGCCAGGAAGGCGCGTGGAACAGGCTGAAATTGAGAAGCCGAAAGCGGCCCCTGTACTCCCCGCCGCCCAGCAGCGAGATCGCGGCACTATGCCTTTGCCAACCATCAGAATAGCCGCGTCTCCCCCGCGTGGCACTCCCCAACCCGCCCTTATCCTGCCAGGCAGGCCTCATATTGCTACATTGGAGAAGAGCAGGTCGCGCGGACAGACGCCACTTCCGCAGGTGGAAGCGGCCTACAGCGATGAACCAACAGCGCCCACAATAGAGATACCGCAGGTACCGCGTAGGACGAGAGCAGTTCACCTCTCATCCTCAACTATAGTAGCGTTGACGGGATCGATTGTGCTTTTGCTGCTGGTAACGGGCCTGCTGTTGGCGATGTTGAGCCTGGGGCATGGACACTGATAGCGATGCCTTCCGGCGGCAACTTACACCTGGCTCATAGAGGCCAGGGGGAGAATAAACCAAAAAGTAGAACCCTGCCCGGGGATGCTCTCGACGCCAACCTGCCCTTGATGGCGTTCAATAATGATGCGGCAAATGTACAACCCTAATCCCAGTCCAACGCTGTTGCCGCTCTGGACCTCAATCCCCGGGACCCGGTGGAAGCATTCCCAGACTCGTGCCTGTTCTTCTGCTGCAAGCCCTGGCCCCTGATCGCGCACCCAGACTCGTGCCTGCTGTTCCATAACATCAAGCCCCGCAAAAACAGGGCGATCTTCGGGCGAGTACTTGAGCGCGTTGGTCAGGTAGTTAGTCACAACCTGGGCAAGGCGATCGGCATCAGCGTAGACCAGCACCGGCTGTGCCTGCGGAATTTGGAGCAAAAGTGTACGTGTTGGCGCAGCCTGACGTTGCTCGTTGAAGGCCCGGCGGACAATCATCCTCAGATCAGTGGCCTCACAGTGCAGTTCCAATCTACCTGCCCGGATACGCGACACATCCAGCATATCGTTCACCAGCCGTTCTACCAGGCATACCTGTTGATCGATGTGCGCAAATTCCTGGGGCATGAGCATTACCTTCTGGTTGAATTCCTCAGGCACCCCGGAACTCGTGCGTACCAATTTCTCCAGACGCCGCTGCATCGATTGAAGACTAAGCTTGATGTAGGTCAGCGGAGATTTCAGTTCATGGCCGGCTATAGCCAGAAAGGTATCCATCTGGGTCTGGGTCTCACGCAGGACCTGCGCCTGCGTTTCGACTTCCTGGCGGGCCTGGCTCCGTCGCGCCACGTTCCCGGCGATCAGGCTGATCAGCAGGCCCACCAGCAGCATCAACCCCACGCCAACTACCTTTTCCATCCTTACGATGGACCAGGAGAACTGAGGTGGGAAGATAGCATAATACTCCATTGCTGAGCCAACTAGCGCCGCCAACAGGCTCGGGCCACCACCCCAATTCAGCGCCACCAATGCCACTCCCAGGGTCACCAACACCCCTGACATGCTGAGTGCAGGCATGACCATCCTCAAGAGCAGTGTCAATGCGACGGCAATCACTTCCACTATTACTGCTGCCAGGTAGCCAAGAGCCGGATGGCGGAGACGAGCGGGCAACCAGGAAGGCGCAAACGTATTGATGCGTACCAACTGGCATAGGCGATGCCACGTGTCGCCGGTAAGCCACCACTGTGGAGCGGACGGCCTGGTTTCGTCCAGGTCATGGCCAGCGTTTGGCGTACCGGACTGAGACCGGTGCTTCACGGAAACCATCTCCATCATATTCCACCACGTTCATAGAGGAATGCTCTTCTGGCTGCGCTAGCTCATCAGACAAAAGATAATGTCCCTGTTTAGAGTATGACCGGAGAGCATTATGAAAACGTCACGCGCATCGTCATAAATGGAAACCGCCTCCACACCAGGCATCTTTCGGAGAGGTTTTTGGGTAAGGAGCGCACTTTTAACACTGTGCGCTCCTCTTTTGTTGGCTCAGTCCCCTCTACTGCCCGGGCACAACCGGCAGTACTATGTAGGATGGATGGTCACGGTCATGCAATATTGTCTGATGTGCTACTGCCAGCTCTATATCTACACCAAAATCGTGCCCTGTATTGGGATTGCGGTCCCAGCGCGGGAAACCACTGCTTGTCACATCCAGGCGAATGCGATGCCCGGCCTTGAAGACGTTACTGGTTGACCAGAGATCAATTTCATATTCATAGGCTCTGCCCGGCTCAATGAGGGAAGGAGCCTCGCCGCGAGCAAAGTTGCGGTAGCGCGCGCGAATGATGCCATCGGTCAGAATTTGCGCGAAGCCATTGGGATGCACATCCACGAGGCGCGCCACAAAATCAGTATCCGGCGCGCTGGAAACGGCCCAGAGATGCATGGTGATGGGGCCAGTGACCTCTACATCCTGCTCCAATACGGGCGTCGTATAGACCAGGACATCCGGGCGGATTTCAATGGGAGTTTGATCAAGCGGACCAGCACGAAATTCCGGCGACATCAGTAGCGCGCCGCCACGCGTCATCACCGGATTGGCCGGATCGTAGACAAATTGATCGAACGGCTCATTATCGGGACTTTCAGTACTCAAAGTACCATCTCCGTTCAGTGTATTGGCCTGGCCATTGCTGCGCAGGTAGAAGCGTGTCTCGACTGCTCGCGCCAGCGGCCATTCCTGCTCGTCGCGCCAGATATTCGCGCCCATCACGAACAGGCGAATCGGTGCCTCACGCATCATGCCCGTGTCGATCCCCTTAAGCCAGTGGTCGAACCAGCGTACTTGCAGGCTTGTCAGGTCGATCTGCAGGTTGATGTAGGCGGCGGAAGCGCCAAAGCCAAAATTCATATCGCCAATGGGATTGTTCATTCCACCATGCGACCAGGGGCCGATCAGCAACTTGCTCTGCCGCGCCTCTGACGTGCTGCCAGAATGGCGCATGAAGGTGAAATTGTCGATGGTATCCTGCAGGAAGATATCGTACCAGCCGGCGACGTTAAACGTAGGAACCGTGACACGCTCGCGTTTCTCCAGCAACGTCATGTAATCGAGCGAAGAACGATCCATCGGCTTTTCGACGAGCGAGAAGAAGGTGGAATCGATGCCTTGCCGTTTGAAAGGCGCGAAATCCCGCAGTGGCAATTCCCAGTAACCCCGGCTCGCCAGGTTATCCATTTCGGCGGCAAGCATATAGATTGCGCGCCCTAGAGCCTCTGGATTCCCACGATGACGGCGCATCAGCACATCGAGATTCATTTGCAAATCCCAGTTCGCCAGCCCAAGCTGCAATGCTCCACCGCGGAAGAGGACGCCGTTCAATGGGTCATTCCAGGTTTGAACGGGTACCATTGCCTTCAGTGCGGGCGGCTGGAGTACGGCGGCGGACCATTGCGTGAAGCCGAAATAAGAGATGCCGTACATACCGACGCTGCCGTTACTGTAGGGCAACCTGGCGGCCCATTCAACGGTATCGAACCCATCCTGATCTTCATTGTGAAAGGGATTCCATTCGCCCTCCGAAGTCAGGCGCCCGCGCGTATCCTGTACAATCACGACATAGCCCCGTCGCGCCACCTGCGCAGGGTCCATGACGGCAGTCCCAATGGGGAAATCCTTGCCATAAGGTAGACGTGTGAGCAGAACCGGCCATTGACCATCGCCCGCGGGCCTGTACACATTGGAACGTAATACGGTGCCATCTCTCATGCTGGCCGGTACATCAAAATCGACGGTGATTTCCTGACCCAGTTGCATTGCCATAAACGGAACATCCTCCTGAGGTTATGATTCTTTTCGTGTAGAAAGGTTGATAGGTTTTTCATCATACAACTTTAAAGGAGGGAATGCCAGTTCTGGTAACTGGCGCTTCCCATAAGTTGGGGGGAGATTCTTCGCTGCGCTCAGAATGACAGGCCCCAAGATCAGAATGACACGGGGACCCGTCATTCTGAGCGCAGCGAAGAATCTCTGTCTACCCTCTAGAGAATCACCGGCTAATATCCTCTCGCACATTAGGAGGCCGGGGGAATGCTCTGGGCGAAGTGGAAGAGATTATTGGGATCGTAGGCAGCTTTGATTTGTTGCAATCGCGGCAGGTTGGAACCGTAGTAGGCCTGTTGCCAGTTGGCAAGGTTGGGATCAATGTAGTTCTGGTATGCGTATCCGCTGGCATAGGGGCGCATGCTCTGCCAGATGCTGGATAACCAGGAAGTGTTGGCATTGACAATGGAGTCAGGATCACCAGCATTCCAGTTGGCGGTATACTGGGCACTGAAAAGGGCATTGCGATGCACAAAAGCAGTTGCATCCGCGGCAACGCGATTAATAGCCCCGCCAAACGCATCCAGCCCGATACCGCCATTACCAAATGTGGAAGCCTGGCGTTGTGCAATCGCGTTTACCAGGCTATTGATGCCCTGACGCGGCAACAGACTATTGAAGTAGTCCGATTTAGCGCCATAGGCGGTGCGCTGCAACTGGCCCTGTGGATTCTGGCTCGGCAGGTGACACTCACTCACCGTCTTACCATAACAGCCGGCCTCGACCATCATTGTATCGAGCAGGCCTGAATTCGAGGCGTAACGACTCGATGGCGCGGAACCAACGCGATTGATCAGTTGCTGGAGCAGCGTATTCAGTGCGGAGACATCTCCAACATAGACACCATTCGCAAGCACAACCGGGCCAGCACTCTTATCAGCAGTGGCTTCGAGTACGCAATTCGACCAGAGCGCGTCCGGGGCCTGGGGCGCCCAGTTTTGCCAGGCGTCGACAACATTGGCCGCCTGGCTCCAGGGCCAGTACAGCGTGAAAAGCGAGAGTGCAGAGACGGGCTGCGCCTGGAACGTAAAGGATGTGACGACGCCAAAATTGCCGCCACCACCGCCGCGCAGCGCCCAGAAGAGGTCAGCGTTGGTATTCGCATCGCAGGTGAGTACGCGTCCATCGGCAACGACAATCTGCGCCGATTGCAGCGTATCGCAGGTGAGGCCGAACTTGCGTCCCAGCACACCAACGCCACCTCCCAGCGTTAGCCCGGCAATACCTACAGTTGGGCAGGAACCGCCGGGGAGCGCCAGGTTATACTGCGACAGGGCCGCGTAAATATCGATGAGTCGCGCGCCTGCGCCGATGGTAGCCAGACCGCTGCTGCTATCCACTTTGATGGTATTCATGCGGGTGACATCAATTACCAGGCCGGTACTGGTTGAATAGCCTGCATAGGAATGGCCACCGCTGCGGGGCGCGAACGACACTGCGAACGAGCGCACGAAACTGAGGCACTGCTGCACGTCGGCAGGCGAGACGCAGTAGGCAATGGCCGCTGGTTGAATGCTGTCGAAGCGTGGATCGAAAAGCTGCAATGCAGTCGCATAACCAGGGCTGCTCGGTCGAACCAGGGTTCCTTGCAGGCTGGAAGCCAGGGTTTTCCAATCGGCATCCGCAGGTGAAGGACGCGGTGTGGGTGACGGCTGCGGTGTGGGTGACGGCTGCTGAGTAGGTGACGGGCGAGGCGTGGGTGTAATGGTAGCCGTACCGGATGGGCCATTCTGACAGGCGCTCAAGATGCAGGGAACTGCTCCCAGGACGCTCAAAGCGAGGAATTTACGCCGGTTCATTTCAATCCCAAATGGGTTCGGGAATGGATGCAGTTCCTGTTGCCTGGTCATGGAGAAAAGTATACCACGAAACCCGAAAAGGTCAAGTGGAAATGCCCTCATTTTTTGCTCGTTAAATCATGACCACAACAAAAAATCAGCTTTGATAGCGAAATCACCCCAATTTTCGACTCTCATGAAATGTGCGGAAACAGGTCAGTAAGCCTTCTCGACAAAGAAATATGGTATATTTTTGTATACCTGAGAAACAAGACGATAGGCCTTGTGATTTTGTACCTATTCATACATCAACACATTACCAGAAAGGTTTGAGCTATGAGTGATGCCATCGTGGAGACGCGCTACGGCAAAGTGCGTGGGACGAATCATGGCACGGTCAGTGTGTGGAAAGCTATTCCATTCGCGCAACCACCCGTGGGAGCATTGCGTTTTCGCGCGCCACAACCACCGGCGCCCTGGTCGCATGTACGTGACGCGACAGCATTTGGCCCCATTGCGCCTCAAGCCACTTTACAAGGCAACGGCTTCTTCGGTGCGCGGCGGTTGACGCAGGAACCCGAAAGCGAAGATTGCCTGTACCTGAATATCTGGTCGCCGGTGCCACAGGCTGATGGCAAGAAGCGACCCGTGATGGTCTGGATACATGGGGGAGCGTTTACGATGGGGTCAGGCTCGACCGCTACCTATGATGGCACGAACTTTGCCATGCATGGCGATGTTGTCGTGGTAACACTCAACTACCGGCTGGGCGCGCTCGGATTCCTTTACCTGGAAGAGCTGGCCGGAGAACAATATGCCACATCGGGCAACAATGGTTTACTCGACCAGATAGCGGCGCTGCAATGGGTGCGCGACAATATCGAGGCCTTCGGCGGCGATCCCAACGCGGTCACGATCTTCGGCGAATCGGCCGGGGCGATGAGTATCGGAGCCTTGCTCGCTATGCCCGCGGCAAAGGGCCTTTTCCGTCATGCCATTCTTCAAAGCGGCGCCGCTCATAATGTGCGCAGCAAAGAGGCGGCCAGCCAGATCGCTTACCAGTTCCTGCAGGCGCTCAATCTGAAAGAGGACGAGTTGGCATCGCTGCTCCAGGAGCCGACTGATGCTTTGCTGGCAGCGCAGGCCGTTGTATTACGCAAGCATGTCAGCCTCGCATTCGGGCCTGTTGTTGATGGTATTTCCCTCCCCCTTGCTCCCAGCGCCGCGATTGCAAGCGGCATGGCAAAAGATGTGACCGTGCTGATTGGCACCAACCACGACGAGATGAAGCTCTTCCGCGTGGGCCCTGCCGCGACAGAACCTGACGCAAGAGTACTGCAACGCACATTCGGAGCGGCCGCTGATACAGCCATTGCCACCTACACCTCTGCCCGCCCGGAGTTGCCGCTTTCCGACGTCTGGACGGCTGTGCTGACCGACCAGGTATTTCGCATTCCGGCCATTCGGCTGGCCGAAAAGCAGGCACAACAAGGAGCGCCTGTGTGGATGTATCGTTTCGACTGGGCTACCCCTGCCTTTGGCGGCATTTTCGGTGCCAGCCACGCGCTAGAAATCCCTTTCGTCTGGGATAATCTCGACACGCCGGGGTTAGGCATGCTGCTCCAGGATTTCCCGGGACGCCAGCAGCTTGCTAATCGCATGCATCATGCCTGGATCGCCTTCGCGCGTACCGGTAACCCCAACGCACCCGATCTGCCGCCATGGCCCCGTTACGATACCCTTCGCCGCGCCACAATGCTGTTTGATGAAGTATGCCGTGTGGTCGATGATCCGCAGAGTGAAGAACGCCTGGTTTGGGACGGGCTGATGTGAATAGCAATGATATGTTACACTTTAAACATCAGAGCTTGTACTCCCAGGAAAGGAATCAACGACGATGAGCGGAGCCACAGGTGACACAAGAAATACTCTTCCCATTGACTTAGTGGAAATGCAGCAGGCAGAAGAGGCATTCCGGCAGGCATATCCATCCTTTGAAAGCACGTCCTTGCTGGATGATCTGCGGGAAACCGAGTATGTACGCCTGGACGAGCTGGATCATATCTACCTCGATTATACCGGCGGCGGACTCTATGCCGATAGCCAGCTGCGCGAACACTTTGAACTGCTGCGCCAGAACGTCTTCGGCAATCCACACTCGCTCAATCCCACCTCGCGCGCGATGACCGAACTGGTCGAACGAGCACGTGCCAGCGTGCTGGACTTTTTCCATGCCTCACCCGACGAATACGCGGTCATTTTCACATCCAATGCCAGCAATGCATTGAAGCTGGTTGGTGAGGCCTATCCTTTTCAGGATGGCGGCCAGTTCCTGTTGCTCTTCGATAACCACAACTCGGTCAATGGCATCCGCGAGTTTGCGCGTACCAAGGGCGCCTCTTTTACCTACCTGCCCGTTATGGCTCCCGAACTACGGGCCGAGGAAGATCTACTCTTCTCGTTCTTAGATCTGGGCAGGCGTTATACGCATCCCTTATTTGCCTATCCCGCGCAATCCAATTTTACCGGCGTGCAGCATCCGCTAGAATGGATCGAAGAAGCTCAGAAGAGAGGATGGGATGTGCTGCTGGACGCGGCAGCGTTTGTGCCCACCAATCGCCTGGACCTCTCCCGCTGGCACCCCGATTTTGTGCCGCTCTCGTTCTACAAGATGTTCGGCTATCCGACGGGCGTGGGCTGTTTGCTGGCGCGCAAGGCTTCGCTGGCTAAATTGCAGCGGCCCTGGTTCGCGGGCGGAACGGTGTGGGGCATTTCGGTACAGGGCGATGGCTATGTCATGCTTTCAGGTGGCGAGGGATTTGAGGATGGGACGGTCAACTACCTCAATCTGCCAGCCGTCGAAATCGGCTTGAAACACCTCGAATCTATCGGTATGGAAACCATCCACGAACGGGTTTGCTGCCTGACCGGCTGGCTACTCGACGCCCTGCTGTCCCTGCGCCACAGCAATGGGAACCCGCTTATCGAAGTTTACGGTCCGCACGATACTACTATGCGCGGAGGAACCATCGCGCTCAATTTTCTTGACCCGGATGGTACAATCATCGATGAGCGCGTGATTGACCGCAAGGCTAGCGAAATCCGTCTCTCACTGCGTACTGGCTGTTTCTGCAACCCGGGCGCAGGTGAGGCCGCTTTCAACCTGTCGAAAGAGGCGCTGCATAAAATCTTTCATGAGAAGCCACAAGAGACTCTTCCACAGCTTTTTCAGGGTGAGAAGGGTATGACCTGGGATGAATTTCTGGCCGATTTGGGCATGCAGAGCGGCGGTGCTGTGCGCGTCTCGCTGGGCCTCGCCACGAACTTCGCGGATGTGTACCAGCTGGTGCAATTTGCCAGAACTTTCGTGGATACTTTTCCGGGAGAAACCGATTTGCCGCCAAGGTTGCATTGTTAATTACTAATGAATAGATTCTTCGCTGCGCTCAGAATGACATGCCGCGGGTATGACATGCCGCGGGCATGTCAGGACAGTCTGGGGCATGACTGGACTGTGCGGGGCATGTCATTCTGAGCGCAGCGAAGAATCTACTCAACCAAAAACACTTCGCATGGAGGATAGTCGCGATGAGCGAATATCAACGTTACGAGTTTATGACCATAGATCGACCGCTGACACGGGAGCAGCTCGATGCCATCAATGGTCTTTCCAGCCACATCAAGGCATCACCAACCCACGCTTTCATAGAATATCATTGGGGCGATTTCAAGCACGACCCTATCCAGGTACTTTACGAGTTCTTCGATGCCTTCCTCTACTGGGCCAACTGGGGCTCGCCGCAACTCGCATTCCGTTTTCCCCATGGCGTCCTGCCCGCCAATCTCCTCGAGGGCTATAATCTCGAAGACTTTGTCACGTTCACACGCCATGCTGACTATGATATCCTCGATATCGAGTTTGGCGAGTTGGAAGCGCCTGATGTTTGGGCTGAGTATGAACTTGGCTCGCTCATCCCTATCCGCGATGAACTGATGGAAGGCGACCTGCGTCCGCTCTATATCATCTGGCTGGCTGCTCAGAATATGATGAAGGGCTATGCTCGGAACAGGTATAGCTATTCTCGTAACAATGATAATGATGGATATGAAGAGGACGAAGACGAGGAATGGGATGAGGATCAGGAGGACGAAGACGACGAGAGTGAAGATGAGGATCAGGAGGAAGACGAAGACCATGAAATCAGCATACCGGCGGTTCCACCTGCATTCGATAAACTGACTGCCGCTCAGCAGGCGTTGGCCGAGTTGTTTCGGGTACCTGAAGAACTACTTACGGCTGTAGCAGGACATAGTAAGGCAAGCATGGCTCGGGCTAAGGATGATTTTGCAGCCTGGATCAGGTTGTTGTCACCTGAGCGCCAGCACGATTACCTGGTTCGCTTAGCGCATAATGAGCCAGGATTGAGCAGGCAACTTGTGAGAGAGTTGCGCGAACTGGGTCATGACAAAACGACAGATGCAACGCCAACAGGCGAGCGCGTCCCTTTTGCCATACTGCTTGCTGAAAGCAAAGAGATTAAAGATAGGGCGGAACGCGAAAAGCGCGAACAGGAGCGCGCGGCGCGATTGCGTCACCTGCAAGATATCCACAAGTACCGCGACACCTACTGGCGTAAGGTCGATCAGGGAGCTGCAAGCAAAACGTCCGCTGGCTATGACGAAGCCACCACATTGCTGGTTGACCTGCGTGATGCTGCCGAACAATTCAATACGACCCAGGAGTTTCAAGATCGTTTCAACACCTGGATTCGAGCTTACCTGAGCCGTCCTGCCCTTATCAGGCGATTGAAGGAACGTCATTTTTCGTGGCCAGGAGGGTGAAAGATAAGTTAAACCTATCCATTGTGTGAGACCTTGTGTTCAAACCTGCTCAGATGGTGTGACAGGTCATGCACCATGAATGGCTATTTCTTTCTGACGGGCGTAATGCCAGGCTTCACGGGGATTGCTTATTCCTCTAGTGCGTGCTTCCTGGTAAAGTCTTTCTGAGTGCTTCCGTTGCCTCCTCATCAACCATATAAAGATTCGGTGGCCTTACAAGCGCCTTCTCACTCCCAAGATAGCGAATCACGACGCCATATTCGCGCTCGGCGGCTTCGAGCGAGACATAGCCGTTCACGACATCCTTCAGGACAAGCTCGATGGGACGTTTGAAAGGATCGCCATAGCCACCACCGCCGGGCAGGTTCAGTTGCACGCGGGCATCCGGTGCGAGGGGGACGAGCGCCTTGGCTTGCGGGCGAATGCTGTTGTTGACGAGAAATTCGCCGGGGGCGCCGGATTTCCCGCCTTCAAGCCCGGTAGCGGGAAATTGGGTGCGGTCGACCAGCGCGGAAACACCCCAGGGTACGCGGGCAGGATTACCAAACTCTGTCCATTGCCCCAGGCCACCACGATAAGTGCCAGGACCGCCGGAGTCGGTACGCAACTCGCGGCGATGCTGCACCAGCGGCGTCAGGCTTTCCATCACTTCGGCTGGCACGCCGGCCACCCCACTGGGAAATCCTGTGGTATTTAACCCATCCTTGATGGCTCGCGCACCCGTTCCACCACACTGGAAAAGACTGAAGGTGAAGGATTCCTGGGAAACGGGCCATTTGCCGTGCCAGACGGAGATCCAGATCGGGTCGGCGCCACAGGCCATCAATTTGCCTGGCATCGCGGGTGCCAGCGCGCCAAAGATGACTCCGGGCAGGAAATGTCCGATCACATGCCGCGAGGCAACAGGCGCAGGCTCAAGGCAGTTCAGGATAGAACCGGGCGGCGCGCTCACATGCACGGGACGAAATGCGCCCTCGTTATGCGGTACCTCCGGGCTTACGGCAGCTTTGATGGCAAACGAGGCATAGGCGTGGGTATAATTCAGCACCACGTTGATGCCACGCGAACTTTGCGGCGATGAACCCGTGAAGTCGATAAACATATCTTCGTCCTCGATAGTGACCGTGACGTTGATACGGATGGGTTCGTCATAGCCATCGCTCCACGACTCGTTCTCGTAGCGTCCGTTGGGAAGAGCGCGAATAGCATTGCGCATCGCCTGTTCGGAACGAGTAATGATCTCGTCTGCAAGCGGATCGATGGAGTCTAGCCCGAACTCCTTCATAAAGTGCAGCAGTTCGCGAGCGCCGACCGCGTTCGAGGCCGTCTGCGCGTACAGGTCGCCAACTGTTTCATCAGGGGTGCGCACGTTGGCGCGGATAATCTTGAAAAGCTCGGCATTCGGTTCATTGCGCATGAATAATTTGGTGATGGGGATGCGCAGGCCCTCCTCGAAAACTTCGCGCGCCTCACCTGAGAAGATGCGGCCGCCGATATCGGGTGAATGGCAGGTGCTGGCAAAATAAGCCACGACGCGCTCACCTATGAAGACGGGAGTCAGGATCGTCATATCGTTGATCTGCCCGGCCGTCTGCCAGGGATCGTTGGTAATCAGCACATCGCCCGGCTGCAGCGTTTCCGGTGGATACGCTTGCAAGAAATGGCGCACTCCGGTTGCCATGGCGTTGATATGGCCGGGCGTGCCGGTCAACGATTGCGCAATCATCCACCCGTGTGTATCAAATACGCCGCATGCCAGGTCCTGCGATTCGCGCACAATGGTACTGAAAGCGGTGCGCATCAGTGTGACCTGCTGCTCGTTCACCACCGCAAGCAGCCGATTCCACAACACTTCTAACGTTATTGGATCAAGTGTATTCCTCATCAGAAAGAAAAACCTCGCTGCTTGCGTTACAATTCAACAATCAGATTGCGCTGCTCATCGATGCGAAAACGGCTGTCTGGCCCTATGATCACCGTCGACTCACGCTCTTCAACGATGGCAGGCCCGCTGAAGCTCATGCCGGACACCAGGCCATAACGGTTATACACAGGCGTATCGACATAACCGCCCGGCTCAGGGAAATAGGCCTTGCGATATCCCTTGTGAACAGCTTGACCCGCTTCCTGCTGTTCTCCAGACGCTTGCAAGCGTATCTTTGGCGCGGGACTGGACGAAACGATACGCCAGTTGATAATCTCAACCGGCACGGACGGGCTGAGCCGTTCATAGAGGTTGCGATAGACCTCTTCGAAGGATTTGAGAATCGTGGGGACGCTTTCACTACTCAGGTGACCGGGCGGTAGAGGCACCGCTATCTCATGACCCTGACCAACATAGCGCATATCCGCCTGGCGACGATGGTTTATCTGCTCTGAGGAAACGCCGGACTGCTCTAACAGCGCCTGGCCCTCTGCCTCCATTTCAGCGAGCAGCGCGTTGGCCCTGTCCCAATCCAGGGTATCGAGGCGGCCGCGCCAGGAGCGCACGAAGTCAAAGGCGAGCGGGGCCGTTAAAAAGCCAAACGCGCTCATTACTCCCGCCCCAAAAGGCGCGATCAACGCCGGAGATCCCAAAGCTCTAGCGATACGAAAACCATGTACGGGTCCTGCTCCCCCAAAGGCGAAGACCGGAAAGCGATGCGGGTCTTTGCCGCGTTCAAGTGTATGGATACGGGCAGCATTCGCCATGTTTTCGTTTACTACCTGGTGGATGCCCCAGGCCGCTTCCTCAATCGAGAGTCCTAATGGCCGGGCAATTTGTTCTTCAATGGCCTGTCGAGCCGCCGCGAGGTCTATTTTGAACTGGCCGCCGAGGAAGTAGTCGGGGTCAAGATAGCCAAGCACAAGGTCGGCATCGGTTACAGTAGGCTCGGTTCCACCCAGGCCGTAGCAGGCGGGGCCTGGATCAGCGCCTGCCGATTCTGGCCCTACTTTCAATAATCCCAGCGGGTCTATACGGGCTATAGAGCCGCCACCGGCGCCGATCTCGATCATCTCGATCACCGGCAGCTTGATCGGCAGCCCTGATCCCTTTTTCAAGCGGTAGCGCCGGTCAACCTCGAAATTGCTGGTAGTGAGCGGCTGGCCCTGGTCGATGACGCAGAACTTGGCGGTGGTTCCACCCATATCGAACGAGAGCAGGTCATCGTAACCGCAGGCGGTTCCGTAGCTGGCTGCCGCCAGTGCCCCCGCCGCCGGACCCGATTCGAGCAGCCGCACCGGAAAGCGAATGGCCGTGTCTATTGTAACGATGCCACCGCTGGAAGTCATCAAGAAGATACTACCGTGAAATCCGATGCGCTCCAGGCGTGCCTGCAACTCGCGTAAATACCTTTCAACGCGATCCTGCACATAGACATTCGCAAGCGTCGTCGAGGTTCGTTCAAACTCGCGGATTTCAGGCACCACCTCTGATGAGATGGAGACGCGCATATTGGGAGCGATGCGTTGTATGACGGCTCGCGCTTCCCGTTCGGCGGCAGGATTGGTGAAGCTATGTAGAAAGGTTATGGCGATGGCCTCTATGCCATTGGCAACCAGTTCGCGGGTCAGTCGCTCGACAAAGGTGATATCTAGCTCCTGGAGTGTCTCACCGCCTGCAAGCGTCCTTTGAGGCACGTCAAACCGCAGGTAGCGAGATACCAGTGGCTGCGGCATTTCCAGCATCAGATCGTAGAGTTCGTAGCGATGTTCGCGCCCGATTTCTGTAGAGTCGCGGAATCCCTGCGTGGCGAGCAGCGCGGTTGGCGAACCGGTGCGCTCGATAATGGCATTGGTGACTAACGTCGTGCCATGGATAATCTGCTGAACCAGCCCCGTGTCGAGCTGCACGCGCTCAAGGGTATCGAGGATGAGCATTTCGACGGCCTGAGAAGGATCGCGCGGCGTGGTGAGCGTTTTGCCAACAGCGAAATTGCCACCGGCATCGTCAAATAGGACGAGGTCGGTGAAGGTTCCGCCAATATCTACCCCTATCCTGTGATGGGCGGCAATACCCTCCATCACTCGACCTCCAGCTTGGGAAAACGGCTCAGCGGGAAAATATCGACCTGCGGCGAGCGCTGCTGGGCAAGGAGTCCACCGTCAACTACGAGAATATGCCCGGTGATATAGCTGGCATCATCTGAGGCGAGAAAAGCGGCAGGGCCGGCCAGTTCTTCTGGTTCGCCCACGCGCCCCAGCGGTATGGTCTGGCCGCGATCATGCTTCACCTCCAGATTCATGCCCTGCGTATCAATCGAGCCGGGAACAAGCGCGTTGACGCGAATGCCATACGGGGCAAGGTCGAGCGCCATCGCCCGCGTCAGAGCTTCTATGCCGCCCTTCGAGGCATCGTAAGCCGCCATCCCTCGATGCGAGCGCGTGGCTCCTCCGCTGGACATATTGATAATTACGCCTTGACGGCGACGGGCCATCGCGTGAGCGGCGCGCAGCGAACAGAGAAATGCTCCCTTGAGATTTGTTGATAGGACGCTATCCCACCAGGCCTCGTCACCCTCGAGAAAGTGGCGTTCGACATTGATGAGACCGGCGTTGTTGACCAGCACATCCAGCTTGCCGAAACGCTCAAGTATGTTGTCGAACAGGCCATCAACCTGGCCTTTATTCGATACATCCGCGATACCGGCAATGGCCGATCCACCGGAACCGGTAATCGCCCGCACGGTGGCTTCGGCGCCCTCCCTATTTACATCATTAACGATGACCTGCGCGCCCTCGTTAGCGAAACGCAGTGCGATGGCACGGCCTATGCCATGCGCGGCTCCCGTCACCAGCACCACTTTAGACGTAAAGCGTTTCTCCATGGATGCATTTTCCTTTCTGTTTTGAGGCTTCAACAACCGTCGGGACCGAGGGCCGATTCAGGAGTTCGACAAAATACTCCAGCAATGCACAGCAGGCCGATGAATCGGCGGTGGGCGCGATCAATCGGCCCCTACGGCAGAGCCGTGGGAGCCGATTCATTGTCCTCAGACTCTTGTAAAACAGCGGGGACGTTGAGTGGCAGGGTGAAGCAGAACGTTGCGCCTGCGCCCTCCTCACTTTCTACCCATAGGCGCCCCTGGTGCCGCTTAATCAGGCCTGCCGCTATCGCCAGTCCCAAACCGAGGCCTTGCTTAGAACCGTTGTCGGGCGTATCGACGCGGTAAAACGGCTCAAATATGTACTCCTGATATTCTTTAGGGATACCTGGACCGAAGTCCTGCACGCATGCCGTTACAAACTGCTCATCTCTCTTCAGTTTAACCAGAATCGTCTCGGATTCTGGAGCATATTTGATGGCATTCGCCAGCAGATTCGTCAACACCTGGCTGATGCGTTCCCGGTCTCCATAAATCGTTGCGCCGCTCCGGCCCTCGATGACGATGGTTTGCTGCTCCGTTGTCAGTTGGATATCCGCCACTACCTCTGCCACCAGTTCATCGAACGCGAACAGGCTTTCACGCAGCCGGAGCTTTCCTCCCTCCATGCGATTGATATCCTGTAAATCGTCGATCAGGCTGGTCAGGCGGTTGACCTGCTGGTCCAACCTGGCCGCCAGTTGTGCTCCCTGCGTATCCCCTGAACGTCCGCAACGCCTGCCGAGCAATTGCGAATATCCTTTGATGCTGCTGAGAGGCGTCTTGAGTTCATGCACAACCATGCTGATGAATTCATTTCTCCTCGCATCGCGCTCGTCACGAATCATTTGCTCGCGCATCAGTCGCTGGCGCTCCTGCTCAGCTTTGCGTCGCTCAATCGCATAGCGTATCAGGCGATCCAACAATTCTCCTTGCAGCAGGTCCTTCGTGATATAGTCATCAGCACCGGCCTGCAATGCCTGGATATCGATGCCTCCTCCCCCAACCGCGCCCGTCAGAAGAATAATGGGCAGGTCGTACCCTCGCCTGCGGGCCTCTTTCAACAGTTCGATGCCGCTGTTTGCCCCAAGCCGGTAATCGATCAGGCAGATATCGTGATCCTCTCGCAGCATGTGCGCGAGTCCTTCCCCGGCATGTTGTTCCCACTGCACCTTATAGCGAGTGGATGAAACCTTCGCGAGTACCTTTTGCAGGAGAATAAAATCTTCCTCGTCGTCCTCAATGAGCAGGATGCCAATCGATTGTGTGTCAGTAGGCACCTTTGTTCTCCTCCGGAGGTAATGTTACAATCTCGAACCAATATTTGCCGATCATCTGCATGACCTCGATGAGGCGTTCAAATGTTACCGGCTTCGTAATAAACGAGTTTACGCCCAGTTTGTAAGAGCGATAGATATCTTCCTCTGCTTTTGAGGTTGTGAACACCACGATGGGAATATCGTTGACATCTGGATGCGCTTTGATCTCTCTGAGCGCCTCGCGTCCATCCTTGCGCGGCATATTTAAATCGAGCAGGATGACGCCGGGACGGGGCGCACTCTCCTTATCTGTATAGGCCCCACGATGAAACAGGTAATCAAGTAATTCTTCGCCATCCCGCACACAATGGAGTTCATTGAGCAGTTTCCCCTGCCGCAGCGCTTTTTGCGTGAGCAGGATATCATCTTCATCATCGTCAGCCATCAAAATCACAATAGAATCTCTGCTTGCCATAGGCTCTTTCCTTACTCATTTATTAGGGGTTTCGCGGTCTGCCGGAGTGGAAGCGTTACGAGGAATGTTGAGCCTTCCCCGACAGCGCTTCTCGCGGTAATAGACCCGCCGTGCCGTTCGACAATTTTTCGTACGACTGCCAGGCCGATACCTGTTCCCTCGTATTCTCCCCGGCTATGTAGCCGCTGAAAAACGGTAAAAATACGATCAAGGTATTTCTCATCGAAGCCAATGCCATTATCGCGGACGGCAATCACACATTGTTCTTCGGATGCCTCCGGATTCACCTGCAATTCAGCAGCAACGGAAACGCACGGTGGAACGCCAGGACGATGAAATTTTAATGCATTGCCAATCAGATTTTGCAGCAACTGGCGCATCTGCAAAGGATCGGCCTCGATGATGGGTAGCGTGTCGATCTCGACTGTTCCTCTGGTTGCCTGTAGCAGGGCTTCCAGGTCGATAACCACCTCGCGTGCGATCACATTCAGATCGACCTCGCTAAACGGCAGGGCCTTTGTGGTGACGCGAGAGAATATTAAGAGATCGTTGATCAATACCTGCATACGCGATGCGGCATTACGCATGCGATCCAGGTATGTTTTACCTTCGCTCAGGACGGAACCGTATTCTTCTTCCAGCAGATTGCCGAAGGCCTGGATTTTGCGCAGTGGTTCCTGTAAATCATGCGAGGCAACATAGGCAAAATCTTGCAGTTCCTGGTTGCTGCGCTGCAATTCGGCGTTCAACTGGCGCAACGCCTCGCTCGACTCCGTCAAAGCAGCAGTTCGCTCAATCACCTTCTGCTCCAGATTGGCGTTGAACTCCTGAAGCTGGCGGTACATGCGGGCGTTTTCCATGGCCATGGAGATACGGTTGGCGAGTTCTTCTGCCATCGTCAAATCGGTAGGAGTATAGTGTCGCTTCGTTTCGGTTGTCACCAGAGTGATTGCGCCTATCCCTCGTTCCTGCAAAACGATGGGAACAGTGATCACTGAGGAGAAGCCGATGGAGCGAATCATTTCAAGCTCCTGTTCATCTTTCGCCGCGGCCACCAGCATTTCATCTGGAATAAATGGGTAAAATTCAGATGTTCGTGTGCGTATCACGGCAGGGACTCCGCCTGGGGCATCGGGATCATACGGGGTCTTTGCGCTCAATTCGTAAGCCCAGGCCACCTTCTCAGGATCGACATGCGCGATGGCCAACGGGTAAAGCGTCCCATCCTCGCGAAGCAGATCAATACGGCACCAATCCGCGACCATGGGTACGGCATGTTGAGCCACCTGTACCAGTACATCCGGGTAATCGAGCGAGGAGACTAGCAACTTACTGGCTTCTGTCAAGAATCGCAGGTGTTGGAGGGTACGCCGCAGTTCAGTGATATCCCGATTGACTTCTAAAATCGTCATCGACGTACTCTCCGGCAGCTCCAATACGATCCAGCGGCTAGCAACCACGAGAGGCTCTCCATCACTCCTACTCTGTTCAAGCTCACCTTCCCAGCTGCCTTTTTCGCGCAGGGTTTGTTCAATCTCCGCCAGTGGCACGGAGGGTTCGGTCTTCAGCACGCTATGCACATTCTTGCGCTGGATTTCCTCTTGCGACCAACCATAAAGCCGGCTGGCTCCAGAATTCCAGAACAGCACATGGCCATTCTCGTCGTGAACGATAAACGCATCGTGCGATGCCTGCAGGAGCAACGCGAGTTGCTTCTCCGTAAGCCGGCCATAAAAGGTGGGAGCCGAAGTCTCAGGCAAGCTGGTATCTGTAATATCCTGAGACGATGAACCAGCAAGCATAGAAGCAGCGGGAAGCTGATCGCTGTTTCCTTTATTCAAGGTCATATGTACTATTAACCCTTTCCAACACAAATAAAGAATATGGGTCTCTTCTCTTCAGATGTGGCACAGTAGCGAGCGAGGTAGTCTACCTCTATAAATCTTACGTGCAGTATAAAGAAAAGTTGATGTGTTGGCAAGTCCCACTATCCTTGCCTTATGTCTGCTGCGCCTTGCTATAAAGCTCGTACCAGGTATCATCGTAGTAGGGAGAGAACATATGGCCACGCTGCATACTGCTCGTGAAGTCGTTGTGGCCGTTCAGATACCAGTCGCCGTTGATTTGTATGAACCAGGGGCCGCCACTTGAGCCACCGGTCATGTTGCAGGGGATAGAGATGACGGTACCACCACCATGCTGCCAGGCGATGCCGGTGGCACCAGGGCAGGACTGGCGGGTCTCACCATCAAAAGGATAGCCGGCAGGGTAACCATAGGCGTAGAACGTGGAATTCTCCGGCTGGTTATAGGCCCAGCCCGCGCCACCGACTACGTTGGTCAGTTGGCCCTCACTATTGGGCGCAACGATGAACATGCCAAAGTCATGATGTAAGTCGTTCGGCGCGGCATCTATCCAGTCAGCAGGAACCTCCAGATCGCGAGCCGCCCAGCAGCCATAGGGTGTATTGCCATGATCATACAATGGGCAGAAAATGACATTATTCATCCAGCTTCCCTGCCAGTAGAGGCAGTGACCAGCGGTATCAACCACGCTATGATTGCTGCTCACAACAGCAGTGCCAGAACAGGACAGGTTTTGACCGGAAGCGTTGGTCAAAAAAACCCTTCCCACGGTCGAAAGCGGATAGGAAAGGTCCTTGCTGCCAGGCAGTTGCCCCCGTTGTTGGGCCGCTTTTCCCGCGCTCTGGTTACTGCTCTGCTGTGTCAACCCCGAAGTAGAGGCCATTTGCGAATCGGCAGCGGTGGCATTCTGCATATTTGTAGCTGTCCAATAGTTGATCTCGAACTGAGGATTCGTCGCTACCTGGTGTTCGACAACCGTCACGCCGGGAGCTGGCAAGGATGGAAACGCGAACAAAAAATGCGCGAACGCAACCAGGTATATCAGGTAGGCGCTGCCAAGTGTGTAAAGAAAAACCTTGCCGGTTAATGGATGTAGAATGAATCGATGCAGTTGCGGCATGATACGTCTCGCTTTCACTCAGCATCGGGAGATCGCCGTGGCTGTTCCTTTTTTGGCTCGACCTGATTGACCCGGGGCATCTCAACACCCTTAGTCTTGCGCATCTTCTCTTCAGTCCAATATTTCAACGCATCTTGAGGAGAAGTTTTCACCGTATGTTTGCGAATCCTGGACGCGGGACCCGGTTTCGAAGAACGCTTACCCGCGAACAGGTAAAGAGCAACTACTACGCCCACAATCGTCATGCCTATGAGAGGTAGGCGAATAAATTTCTTGTGCCGCAACATTCTGGCTCTCACTTTCACATAATGGACCCTCGGACAGGCACAAGGCGCTGTCCCTACAGCCGAGACCCTAAAGCGTGTAACAAGCATCACCTTAAAACAATACCATCTTCACATTGCAAAAGCAACTCTCGTCCAATCATTTTCAACAACCCGGGAACAACAGCAAAAAAAGACATGCTGGAAAATAACGACAAAAAATGGGAACTTTTGGAACGGGAAAAACGACTATCGCACAGATAGAAGGGATCGTATCTTCTTTGTTTTCCCCATACAAAGAAGTCCCCCAACATCCCTTCTTTCTGTCTTTACTCGTTCTCCTGTTCAGTAGACAGAAGTGGAAGAGTCAAGAAGAACGTGGAACCGGCTCCCTCCGCCGATTCAAACCAGAGATGACCCCCGTGTTGTTCGACCAGTTCGCGGCTGAGATACAATCCCAGGCCCGTTCCGCCAATGCCCCAGGCCGAGGCGTTATCAGCGCGCATAAAACGTCCGAATATCTGGGCATGTTGCCGCTCCGGAATCCCTATGCCCTTATCCTGCACGCTGATCTCAACCATCGACTCGGCCACTCGTGGCCGGATAGTAATGACAACGGGTCCCCCTTCAGGGCTGTACTTAATGGCATTACCGATCAGATTGATCAATACCTGCTCTATTCGACCTGGATCGATATACGCAACCAGCGAGATGTGGTCCGTATTTACTGTTATACTGTGTCGTGTGGTAGTCTGCTGCAGGTGGGCGACCATACGGCGTGTCAACGGCACTACATCGGTGGGTACGCGGTGCAGGAGCATCCGCCCCGCCTGCAATCGCGTGACATCCAGGAGTTCGTCAGTCAGCTTGGAAAGGCGGGTGGTAGCCTCGTCAATCTCCATCAGCGCTTCCTTTTGCCAATCGGCCAGCTGCGGCCCGTGCCCGCGTCCGGTTTGCACCAGCAGCATGTCGGCAAATCCTCGCAGGGCGGCCAGAGGCGTGCGCAATTCGTGCGCCACAATACCGATGAATTCGTCTTTGAGATATTCCGTTTCCTTAAGAGCGGCAACATCCTGATAGACGACCAGGGCTACCGCCTGTGGAGATGATACCTGCTGCTCTGCCCCCTCACGCTGTTCTTGTAGCATCTTCCAGGACTCTTGCGAGCCGAGCGGCAGGGCATTGACCAGGACGGGCAGGCTCGATTCATCAGGACGGCGAATGGTTTCCTGGTGTTGCAGCACGGTTTCTCCTCGTACCGCTCTTAGTGTCGCGTAGTGGGATTCAGGCAAAGGATGGCCCTGGGGGTCGAAAATTCTGATACCCTTCGTTGCAAGAAACTCCAGCATTGGCCGGTTCACCTGCCATTCAGCACCCCATAAATTGTTGGCCTTGCGATTGGCCAGCAGAAGGCGCGCGTCGGGGCCATAGACAAGATAGATGCTACTGGGCAGGGCGTCAAGTATTTTACGCAGAAATTCTAGCTGCGCTGCCGTTTCAACATGCGCTGCATGCTCCTGTTCTTCCTGGCGCTGCCGCTCAGTAATATCGCGGTTAATCTCCAGTATAGCAGATGGCTTCCCTGCTTCATCGCGAAAGAGTGCCTGCCGGCTTTCGACGGTGACAATCCTGCCATCTTTGCAGGTATGGAGCAGTTTCCCCTCCCATTGTCCTTCTTGTTCGAGTTGCGCATCAATGACGGAAAGAGTGAGAGGAAAGCGCGTTTTGAGCAATATGTGAGTGATACGCCCTGACGCTTCCTGGGCCGTCCAGCCATAAAGTTCTTCAGCGCCGCGATTCCAGTAGAGAATACGACTGATGGGGTCGCGCACGATAATCGCATCATGTGCCTGGTTGATTAATTCGGCCTGTAAGCGAATTTGCTCTAATTGTTGCAGGCGTTCCCGTTCCGCACGCCGTTGCTCGGTAACATCCCGAATAGCGGCGATAGTCAGGGGCCGATCATCCAACAGTAATGGGCGCAGGCTGATATCTACCGGAAACTCGCTGCCATCCTTGCCTCGCCCAAAAAGTTGTAATCCCAGTCCCATAGGACGGCGGCGTGGAGCAGCGAAAAAGCGCTCGCGGTGACCAATGTGAGCTGCGCGAAAACGTTCGGGCATCAGCGATTCGAGGAGCTTCCCCTGGAGTTCTTCCTGGTCATAGCCAAACAATGCAGCCGCCTGCTCATTGAGCATCACAATCGATCCTGCCTGGTCAGTAACGACCAGCGCATCCGGCGACACATCCAGCACCTGCTGCAATCCACTTGCATTGACATGCAGAGGAGCAGACGAGAGAATAGCATTGGTTTTTTCCGATGATGGCTCGGGTATCAGGTCGATATCCTTTCAATTACAGGCCGCTACTAACTGCAAGACAAGATGAGGCAAAGACCTATCTCAGCAAGGGCATGTAATAATTATAGGGTATCTCTAAGTGAGGAGAAATGCAAGGGAAAGCAATCAGAAGTGTTGTTTGCGAACTTGCAAGGCGCTCAACACAGCAAATACTGCATCGAATGGTTGTTACCTGTCAACATCGACAACCAGAACGCGGGCACCGCCAGGTCTTTGCACCACATCGATGTGCGGAGTGGCGGAAGCCGCGGACCTCTGGCCTTTTTTGACGCGAACGTACCTGATAAGGGTCTTGATCGCATCAGAGAGAGCGTCGCTATCCACATTTGCAGGGGTGGCAAGCTGTACGCTGGTCAGCAAAGGTTCGTAGTAGGATATTCCTCTTGGGATGCTGAGCCGGGCTATCGCAAGGTTGCGCGTGTCCGGTGTAGCATTCCAGGCATCGGCAAACTCTTCGGCGCTCAGGTTGAGGTCGGGCGATAATGCTACCTGGTATGTCTGATACTCCATCTGGGTCTTCCTCATTTTACATAGCTATGACTGCTGAGTGTAGCATACCACATAGCCTACAATTTGCAAACCTCGTGTTGAAACTGACCCCCGCGGTACATCGATACATATACACTGTCGTGGTTATTTGCTATACTATGGCACAAAGCATTTGATCAAAATCCTGGATCATGGATTACATGCATGTGGAGTAGAGGCAATGGGAAACAGGTTGCGAACATGGTGGCAGAAGATTACGAGGCCATTGGATGCCGTCATCATGATTTTCCTCGTCGTTTTGTTCGCGCTCGTCATTGTGATTATCTGCGGTTACCTGCTCCATTGGGGTTGGACAGGGCTTACTGCATCTTCCAGCACATCTATAGCCACTGAAATCGACACCGCAACGCACAAAGTCACGACAACGATAAGCCAGCAACCAGGAAAAACATTATGGGACTGGCTGCAGTTGCTTGTCATTCCGGCAGTACTTGCCATAGGTGGCTATCTCTTCAATTACACTACGAGCGAAAATGAGCGAAAGTCTACAGATAGCCGTGATAAGACCGCGCGCGATATCGCATCGAATAACCAGCGCGAGGCAATCTTGCAATCATACATTGATAAGATGTCCCCGCTGCTGCTCGAGAAAAACCTGTCTAATAAGGCAACCAATGAAGCGAAAACTATAGGCCGCGTGCGAACGCTGACAACTTTCCCTCATCTGGATGGGCAACGAAAAAGAGTTGTGCTTATGTTTCTTTATGAAACCGGGTTGTTAGACAAAGACCATACCATTGTCCCTTTAAAAGAGGCTGATCTCAGCTTTATCAACCTGATTTCGGCCAGTCTACGCAGAGCAAACCTGAGCGGAACAATTTTATTTAAGGCCGATTTAAGGTTCGTTGATCTGAGTGGTGCCGACCTGAGCAATGCCAATCTCACCGAAGCCGACCTGAGCTTCGGTGACCTGAGTGATGCCAATCTCAGCGGGGCCGACTTCAGCGGTGCTGATCTCAGCGGGGCCAATCTGAGCAGGGCTGATCTAAGTGGAGCTATAATCTTCGAGAAACAACTGAGCCAGGCAATATCGCTCAAAGATGCTATTATGGTGGATGGATCAAAGCATTCATAACGGGGAAGTTATCATTTATCATCTGTCAGAGATGTTGATAATTATTGAAGGAGCAACCATTTTGAACGACATCAACCCGCGCGCGCAACAATACGCCGATATTCGCCAGGGAGTGCGCGATGTTTGCAAGGCCTTCGATAGCGCCTACTGGCAGAAGGTTGAGGAAGCCTCTAGTTATCCTGAAGCGTTTGTGCAGGCGCTGACAGAGGCAGGATGGCTTGCCGCGCTCATTCCAGAGGAATATGGCGGCAGCGGGACCGGTTTGACCGAGGCGTCGGTGATCCTCGAAGAGATCAACCGCTCAGGCGCGAATTCTGGGGCCTGCCACGCGCAGATGTATACCATGGGAACGCTATTGCGCCATGGCTCGCCTGAGCAGAAACGCGCCTACCTGCCGCGCATCGCTTCGGGCGAGCTACGCCTGCAATCCTTCGCCGTCACCGAGCCAACAACCGGCACCGATACCACGAAGACCAGAACCTTCGCCGAGAAGCGTGGAGACCGCTATAGAGTGAATGGGCAGAAGGTCTGGATTTCGCGCGTCCAGCATTCGGACCTGATGCTGTTGCTGGCCCGCACCACACCGCTGTCGCAGGTCGGGAAGAAAACCGAGGGATTATCCGTCTTCCTGGTGGATGTACGGCAGAGCCTGGGACATGGTATGACGGTGAGGCCCATCCGCAACATGGTCAATCACGAGACCAACGAAGTCTTTTTCGACAATCTCGAGGTTCCCGCTGAAAACCTGATCGGAGAAGAGGGCAAGGGCTTCTCATACATCCTGGATGGCATGAACGCCGAGCGCATCCTGATCGCGGCGGAGTGCATCGGCGACGGCTACTGGTTCATTGACAGGGCCCGTACGTATGCGAGCGAGCGCATCGTCTTCGACCGGCCTATTGGGCAGAATCAGGGCATCCAGTTTCCTATCGCCCAGGCTTATGCTAACGTGCGCGCTGCCGATTTGATGCGCTACGAAGCAGCAGGCCTCTTCGATGAGGAACAGCCCTGCGGAGCCGAGGCAAATCTGGCGAAGCTGCTGGCGGCAGACGCTTCCTGGCAGGCGGCCAATGCCTGTCTGCAGACGCACGGCGGCTACGGCTTCGCGGCAGAATACGATGTGGAGCGTAAGTTCCGCGAGACGCGCCTCTACCAGGTAGCGCCCATCTCGACAAATCTGATCCTATCATATCTAGGCGAGCATGTGCTGGGTATGCCGCGCTCATTTTAAAGGGCAACGCGCAATAACATGCCAGTCCTACTCACCAGGGAATGAGAATGAACTTGTGACGGGCAAAAGCTGCCTGGCGCTCCCAGGCATCCGCAACTTGCTCAAGCGGAACCATCTCCCGCTCAACCGTACAACGGCCAGCGGCAGCATATGCCAGGATTTGTTTGAGTGCCTGGGCCTTCTGCTCGTGTGCCAGCGCATTGTTGGTATAGCCTAGAATGGCATGCAACCGGCTGCGCACGGTGGCCGATTCAAAGCGTGCTGAGGCTCCGGCAGCAGAGCCGATATTGACGAGCCTTCCTTCTGGCCCCAGCACGCGCGCAGCTGCTTCCGCCGGAATGCCCCATACAGGATCAATCACGAGGTGCAGTGGACCATCACAGGCCGCGACGATACGCCTGGTGATCTCGTCCACATCACTGCCTATAAGATCAACAGTGGCATCGGCGCCACGTGAAAGCGCCAGGGCAAGTCCTTCCTTGTCACGCGAGGCAGCAATCACACGTCCGGCCCCAAGCAGCCTGGCCAACTGCACAGCCACCTGTCCAACCGCGCCGCTGGCCCCCAGTACCAGCACCTGTTCTCCAGCCTGGAGGCGACCGCGCCAGGTGAGCGCCATCCAGGCGGCAATCGCGGATAGTCCGAGGGCCGCGGCAAGGTCGCTCTCGATCTCATCAGGGAGCAGGAGGGCCGCCGTCTCGTCGATCAGGCAGTACTGCGCCATGCTGCCATCCCCAGGCTTCATACCAGCATCGCAACTGAACCATATGCGCTGCCCCGGCGCAAGGGTATCGGCCTCTTCGACGATGCCGACGCCCTGGGTACCCGGAATATAGGGGAGCTTTGGCGGCCCAAAGTAGGACTTACCGGACGCGCACAGCCGGTCTAAAGGGCTGATGGGAGCGGCCAGGACGCGCACCAGGACCTGCCCTTTCCCACGCTCAGGGATGGACCACGGGTGAAATTCGGGTGGAGCAGCATACTTGTGAAGTACTGCTGCCTGCATCTCGGCGCTCATTTTCATCTCCTTTCACTTGGAGTTGAAGAAGATAATCTGAGAAACATCCTGATGAATTTTGACGACCGAATGGCGCCCTGTCATGCTGAGCGCAGCGAAGAATCTCTGCCGGGCGAGTGAGATTCTTCGCTGCGCTCAGCATGACAGGGCCAGAGGGTCCTTACCGGATTTGAAAGTTAAAATTCACCAGGATGTTTCCGCCAGTACATTAGCTGCATCCGTTTATGAAGTGAACGTTACTCCTGTTGCCCGGTCTGCGCATGTTCAGAATGGGTGTAGGTATATGGATTCTCAATCAGTTCAACTTCTGCCTTCTCGGGGTTCATACCCTCATTCCAGGCCTGTTCGCCCATTTTAGATCGCGCGTATTCAACCGTTTTCGCCACGGCCTGCCTGGCCTTTTCAAGGTCAATGCCGATGAGGCGGTGGTCGTACTTGATGACCTTGCCATCCACCATCACCGTATGCACATCGCCGCGTCCGGCCTGGAACACGACATGTCCGTAGGGATGAAGCACCGGGAACATGGCGGGCGAGGAATCATTCTTAATCAGGACGAGATCGGCCTTTTTGCCCGGAGTGATACTGCCGATAATGTTGCCCATCCCTAACGCTTCGGCTCCTCCAATCGTGGCGTAGGCGACAACCTGCTCGGCGCGCAGGTGAGAGAGCATGACGGTTTCGCCGCGTTTATGCGCTTCCATATGCTCGCGAGCGCGGTCGGCATTGAGCGTGGCACGCATGGCAGAGAATAGATCGGCGCTCCACCACACGCTGGTATCCATCGACAAAGAAACCGGGATGTTATGCCGCCGGAGCTTCCAGGTCGGCGGATAGCCCTGTCCGGCGTTATCCTCGCTCTCGGCGGACACGGAGGCATGACCGCCCGTTGCGGCGATACGCTGGTACGAATCATCGGACAGCGATGCCGCGTGTACGTAGATAGTAGACGGGGTCATGAATCCATGGTCATACATCATACGGATACTATCATCTTTGGTGACGCCCCACACACCGGCATGGGTTGTCACCGGCAGGTTGAAGTCACGCGCCGCCTCGAAAGCCGCCTTTTCGGGGAAGGCCGGGTCGCCAGTCACGTCAAAGGCAATCTGCATACGCAGCATATCTCCGCGCCCATCGATACGGCGCTTGATGAAATCGGCAAACTCCGGCGCCCTTGTCCACTCCCAGGGCGCTCCAAGTAGATTGCCATAGGCGAGAACGAAGCGCCCCGGAACCGCTTCGAGCGCATCCACCGCGGCATCGGCATATTCAACAGTTTGCAAGCCATGAGACCAGTCAACTGCCGTGGTGACTCCGGCGTCTACAGCCTCAATCGCGGACAGGAGGTTGCCGGCATAGATATCTTCGGGGCGGAAAATCTTGCCCCAGTTCAGGTAGTAGAATTGGAAATAGTTTGTGAGGGTCCAGTCCGCGCCGTATCCACGAAGTGCTGTCTGCCACATATGGCGATGGGTGTCGACCATACCGGGCATGAGAATGCCGCCGCTCGCGTCGATCTCCATGGCACCATCAGGAGCAGTAAGCTGTCTCCCGACTTCCGCAATGCGGTTATCAACGACGAGGACATCGCCTTGTTCAATCATCCCGAGTGAAGGATCGATAGTCAGCACGGTGGCGTTGCGAAATACCACCGGGCGTCCTGAGGGGAAGGAAGTGCTGTCTGCTGCATTCTGGCTCATATTGCTCACCTCGTTGTGTCGTGGCCGCAGGACGTGAAGCAGGACGCATGTTGCCTGATTGCCGGACGCCACTGCTGGTGCTGGCAGCGCCGGGCGAGCTGTACCGTCTCCCGCATCCTGGTAGCCGGATTATAATACTACTTTCAAAAGGCTGACGGCGGTTATGAGAAGTGTCCGTAGAACGGACAAGTGTCCACGCGATAATATTACATGACAGATGAGGATGTGTCAAGGATAACACTGTGAACAAACTGGACATCATATAGTGTTTCTGTTACGATGAGCGCAGAAAAATGGTATCGTGTATACTGGCACAACGTACCCGGAAATGATCTGATGTGCATAGAGGGAAATGATGCGAGGCGAAACAGGACCCGACTTTATCGAGGCGCTGGCACGTGGCCTGGATGTCATCCGCGCATTCGAGCCTAACCGGCCAACGATGACGCTCAGCGAGGTGGCTGCCGCTACCGGTCTGGCCCGACCGACGGCGCGCCGCATGCTGCTGACGTTGGAGGAACTGGGCTATGTCCGCATAGCGCAGGGAGGGTTTGCCCTAACTCCACGCGTGCTGGAACTGGGTATGGCCTATATCGGCTCGACCAGCATCTGGGAGATAGCTCGCCCGCACATGGAGCGGCTGGTCAGCTTTACCGGCGAATCTTCCTCGCTCGCGCAACTCGATGGCTCTGATATCGTCTACGTCGCGCGTGTCGCCGTACCCAAAATCATCACCCTGGCGGTCACCATCGGCACGCGCTTTCCGGCCCTTCAGACCTCGCTCGGAAAAGTGCTGCTCGCGGAGCTGCCGCCAGATGAACTGGAACGAGTGCTCGCACAGCCAGGTCGCTCCGGCATTACACCACTCTGGCAGCCGGATAGAGAGGAGCGCGACCGCGTTCTGAGGGAGGTGCGAACGAGGGGCTGGGCGCTCACCGATGAACACCTGGCATATGGCATTCGCTCGATAGCCGCGCCTATTCGCGGCTGTAACGATCAGGTCGTTGCCGCGCTTAACGTTTGTGTTCACGCGGCGGAAACCAGCATCGAGGTACTGACCGGAAAGTATCTTCCCAGGCTGTTGCAGACCGCGGCCGCCATCAGCGGCGACTGGGTGCGATGGCAAGGCAGGCCGCAGATCACGCTTGGGACAAGGGCCACGAGCGACGCACCTTGAAACGCTTTCATAGACCCGCGTCCCTTGACAGCCTCTCCTATTGTCATCTATACTTCTTTTACGGACGGCTGTCCGCATAACGGACATCAATCGCGCGAGAATAAATACTCCAACCAACAGGAGCCTGTATATATTGGTGACAACCGTTCGCTACCACGGGAGGCGTACATCTTATGCCAGAGCAGGAACATGAGAGAACCAGGCAAGAAGCCAATTCGCGGCCCGCTCCACTTGATGGCCTGCTGGTCGCCGACTTCTCACGAGTGCTGGCCGGCCCATATTGCACAATGCTGCTGGGTGATCTAGGGGCGACCGTGATCAAGGTCGAAAGCCCCGCCGGAGATGATACGCGCAACTGGCTACCGCCTGAACGGGATGGAGTAGCCACCTACTACCTGGCCATTAACCGCAACAAGCGTTCGGTCATCCTCGATTTTAACAACCCCGACGACCTGCAACTGGCTCAAGAACTGGCGGCACGTGCCGATATCTTCATCGAAAATTTCAAGCCCGGTGGCCTCAAGCGTTTCGGGCTGGATTATGACGCCATCCAGCAGCGCAATCCTGCCATCATCTATGCCTCCATCAGTGGTTTCGGAACCGCGCAGGGAGCGTCGCTGCCCGGTTATGATCTCATCGTGCAAGCCATGTCCGGCTTAATGAGCCTGACGGGTGATCCCGATGGCCCGGCTTATCGCTCCGGCATCTCAGTATTCGATGTGATGGCCGGGCTGCACACAACCATCGGCATTCTGGCCGCCCTCAACTATCGCAACCATACGGGCCAGGGCCAGCACGTGGAAACGAGCCTGTATGCTACTGCCATGTCGGGCATGGTCAATCAGACATCCGCGTATGTCTCCGGTGGCGTTGTTCCGCACCGCATGGGCAACGCCCATCCCAGCCTGTTCCCCTACGAGCCGCTGCCAACAGCGGATCAGGCCCTCATCATCGCTGCCGGCAACAATGGGCAATTCGCCAGGCTTTGCGAGATTCTTGGCCTTCCTGAGCTGCCACATGATCCCCGGTTTGTCAATACCAAAGATCGCACCCGCAACCGCGAGGCCTTGCGCCCATTGCTGGTGGAGCGACTGCGCACGAGGCCGGCGCAGGAGTGGTTCCGCTTATTAACGGCAGCCGGGGTGCCGTGTGGCCCGATCAACAGTGTCGATCAAGGAGTCGCATTCGCGCGCGAAATTGGACTCAATCCCGTGGTGGAGGTCGGCAGCGGAGATAATGCCCTGCCTATGGTTCGTCATCCAATTTTGTTTTCGCTGACGCCACCGCGCTACAAGCTGCCGCCCCCGGCGCTCGGTCAGGATAACGAGCAGATTCGCGCCTGGCTCAGTCAAGGGGAAAGCACCGGCGCGGAAGGACTCGATATAGATAGTCCTTCCTCAGAGGAGGGCTGAGCTACGAGAAGTTCCGTTTAGCCAGATATGATCTGGCAACTGCCTTGCACTGAGAGAAATGAGCAGTATTGTAATGGAGAACGAAACACATGGAATATCCTACCGGCATCGGGACATCTGATGCCACGAGTATTCACCTGCTTGGCCACGATCTTGCCAACGAACTGATTGGTCACGTCGGCTTTGGTGAGCTGGCCCTCTGGCTCGCCACACAGCAAAGACCGACACCCCAGCAGGTACGTGTGTTCGAGGCAGTGCTGGTCTCGCTGGCCGATCATGGCTTTACCCCAACCGCGATCGCTGCCCGCCTGACTCTATATAGCGCCCCGGATGCGTTCCAGGGGGCGATGGCGGCGGGCCTGCTGGGAGGCGGCTCGCGGTTCCTTGGCGTTACGGAAGATACCGGGCGTTTTCTGGCAGGCGTGCTGGCAAGCGTCGCGGGGCACCTTCCAGAGACCGATGAAGAATGGGATGAGCTTGCCCGCGAGGCCGTCGCAGGGCAACGAGCCGCGGGGCGCTTCGTTCCAGGATTGGGCCACCCGGTACATAAGACGGCTGATCCGCGAACCCCGGTGATCATCGCTATTGCCGAACGCGAGGGTCTGCGCGGCCCGCACCTGCGGCTGTTCGAGGCGATTGGCCGCGTCCACCCGGAGATACTTGGTCGCAAGCTGCCCCTCAACGGCGCTGGAGTGGCTGGAGCGGCCCTTGCCGACCTCGGGCTGCCACCGGATTTGCTGCGCGGCGTGGCATTGCTGGCGCGAGCGGCGGGACTGCTCGGTCAACTTGCTGAAGAGTTGCGCCATCCCATCGCACCCGATATCTACGCGATGGTAGACCGCAATGCCGTATACCGGCCAGCAGCGAGCGACGACCATTCAGAATAGTAGGACAACTTCTCTGATGATGAGTTTGAACAAATAGTCCGGCAAGGGATGCAGGGCCGATGAATCAACCGGTTGCTGGTGTATTTTGTTCAACTGCTTTATCCGACGCCTGCCACATGTGCAGGCCCATATTTGAAGGAGGCACTTATGGCAAATATTGTCGCTGTCCTCGCTACGACGCACCATCCTTTCTTTTATCGCGCCAGTACCGCGCCGCCTGAAAGCAGGCCCGATTTCGCGGACGAGTGGGTAAGCAAGGTGCTGGCCTACCGCGAAACGCTTACCCGTGCCAACCCGGATGTACTGGTGATGGTTGGTTCCGACCACTTCCACCAGCTCTTTTACGATAACATGCCGCAGTTCCTCATCGGCAAAGCGCCCTTCTACGACGCCAACTATTACAATGAGGAACGCGAATTCGGACTGCCGCGTATGAAATTGAAAGGACACGAAGAACTCTCGGCATACCTGCTGCGCGCCGGGCTGGATGCCGGTTTCGACTTCGCCTTCAGCAACGAACTGCGCGTCGATCACAGCATTACCTGCCCCATCATTACGACGCGCCCGCAGGCCGATTTGCCCATTGTGCCCATCTACACGAACATCTTCGCGCCGCCACTTCCGCAACCCTGGCGGTTTGTCGAACTGGGCCGCACCCTGCGCCGTCTGCTCGAGGCCTGGCCCAGCAATGAGCGGGTAGCTGTCATTGGTACCGGCCATCTTTCTCTTGAACTCGGCGGGCCGCGACAGTTTGGCCCGCATGGACCTGACCCTGAGTTTGACCGCAAAGCAATCGAGTGGATCGCCAACGGCGACATCAAGGCCGCGTTACAGGAAGTTTCACTCGAAAGCCTGTGGCTGCCTGGCAACGCCACGCATGGTTTCCTCGACTTTATGCTGATGATGGGCGTCGCCGGAGAAGTGAAGGCTGATTATGTCGATTCGCTCGATCTGTTCCACACCATGGAAGCCTACATCACCTGGTATCCGAAAGGGGCGAACTCATGAGCAAGTATCTTCTCAACAAGTTTCTTTTCACCATTGACCGCGACCCGCAACTGGTCGAGCGCTACCGCGAAGATCCACGCGGCACCGTCACCTGGTGGGAAGCCGAGCGGGCCAACGTCGTCCTGAACCTGCCCGAGATCGAAGCCAGCTCGTGGCAGCAGTTTACTGACGAGGAGCGCGAGGCGCTGGCGACGCATGATTATGTCAAGCTGTTCGAACTTGGAGCGCACCATTTCCTGACGCTGACGCTCTTTATCGCCCTGTTTGAGCGCGATTACGAGGAACCGCTGGGCTTTCAGCGCGAGTACGCGCGAAAGCTCCAGCACTGGTCGCTGCCCTACCCCGATATCACTACGTGACGACGGGGCTTTTGAGTGGACGCGTCACTGGACGATTGTTTCACTCGTATTGACCGAGCAACCAGTTCAGGCGTTCGCGATTGCGGCGCAAGCGTTCAATGAAGTTCCGGTTCAGGCAATAGATCTCTTTCACGTCGCTAAATTCGCCTGGACAGTGGGCGACGATCTCTCGTGGCTTCAGGCCACAGTAGTAAAGCAGGTAGGCCACCCGGCTTTCACGCGCATCTGAGAGCAGTGGTTGTATGCTCTGCCAGATACCCTCGCTATCGAGCGTATCTCTGGTTTCCGGTTCTCCAGGAAAACCTGGCTCCGGTAAAGGAACAATATGCGAGCGCCGGTACATACGCAGAGCATCGATGAGGATACCATTAAGGGTGGCATGCAGGTAGTTCAGCAGAGCCGCCAGGGAGGTAAACGCAATAGGCGAGTCGTGTACCGCGCACCAGAAGCGAGCCATGGTTTGAGCAACATAGTTCTCTTCTGTATCGAACTGCAGGACGAGGCTACAACTGGAATGTGTGCGTACCCAGCAACAGAGCATATCGCTAAAACAGTGCTGTAACGCTGTCCAGGCATCATCTTCTTGTTCCTGGATAGCGCGCCGCAACAGTTCCAGGCAATAGCCCTCATCACCGGTTTCCTTGCGCCGGCAGCGCCTGAGTTCTGCGGTGCAGAGGTCGGCCAGGGTTGCCAGATTCATCTGATCGAGTACTTCATCTATGCAGATAATCATCGTTTGCGACTCTTTCTTGTGAGTAATAACTGGACATCCTTGTTGTTCCAAGTGTGCCCGAAAAGTGGTCGCGTTTGAATAGCAAAGACTTATCAACTACTAGGCAATTTTTATTCCGGTTTTAGCGGCCAGATGATATGATTACGACAGCTTTAACCGGCCCATATTGGGAAGAGGGCGCGGTGACGAGTTGCCCGGCAAAGGAGGTGGTTTCCTAACACGGACAGGCACGAGGACAAGGACAAGCCATTGTCCCTACAGCATTCCCAGCAAAGTTTCAACGACGAATGTCACACAATGAAAGGAGGCTATGATGCCAGCCAACCCGATGGATTACAATAGCAAAGACCTCGTACTTGATATAGCACGCACCGAGCGCGCTAAATTCTATGACATCATTGACAATCCCGATAACTGGTACGTCCAGACGCGTTGCGAGGATTGGCAAGTGCGCGATATGGTCGGCCATATGATCGATGTGACCGAGGGCTATCTGGCGGCCTGGGAGATGGATCGCCGGGGCGAAACCGGCACTCCGCTTGGCCTGGGGATCATGAGCGAGCGGCTCAATGAACATGCGCAGGCATTCCGCAGCCTGCCACGCGAAGAAGCCATCGCCCGGCTCAAAAGCGACTCAGATCAGGCATTCGCTATTTTCGAGGGCCTTACCGCCGATGAATGGATGGGGAAAACCATCCCTCACCCCTATATGGGTCCAATTCCAACCTGCTTCTATCCTTCCTTCCAGATCATCGACTATGGCATTCACACGTGGGATATGAAATGGGGCCTGGGAGACAAAACGGGCAAGCTCGAGGAGCGCACCGCCGGTATCTTGATGCCGTACATGTTTATCGTTATGCAGTATACGGTAGACGAGGAGTCGGCCAGGGGTGTTGATGCGGTCATTGGCATCATTGTCGATGGCGAATGGGGTGGTCAGTGGCGCGCTACTATCAGGGATGGACAGTTCATTTGCGTCCCGGCTGACAACCTTGATGATGTGCAGGCCATTTTCCACTTCAAAGATGCATCAGATTTTGTACTTACGACCTACCAACGCTTTCCGGGCGGCGAGACGAGCGGCGATCCCAGAATAATCGACCAGGTTCGCCATCTCTTCTTCAGGATATAGGAGTCAGTAATAGTGGGAGTAGGACTTTTACCCAAGAGCGCGCGAGAGATTCTTCGCTGCGCTCAGAATGACATGCCTGCGAGCAGGCATGTCATTCTGAGCGCAATCAGCCGAAGCCCTGAAGAACGAAGGGGAAGAAGCTCTTGCGCTGAGGGTCGTCTAGAAGAAGGGTGAAACAAAAGCTCTGCTCCTGCTGGGAGGAACTTTATGTCTACAATACAAGCTCAAGGTGTTCACCATATCACTTTCGTCGGTTCTAACCGGGAGGCGACCATCGATTTCTATGAGGGTGTGCTGGGGATGCCGCTGGTGATGGAGCAGCCCAACCTTGATGTGCCAGAAGAGACGCATCTCTACTTTGACGCGGGCGATGGGCGATTGATTACGTTCTTCGTGCGCCCTTCACGGGTAAACGATCCAACTCCCAATCCAGAGGGTATTGGCAACCTGCATCACCTCGCTTATACCGTCTCGCGTGCCACGTATACCCAGGTCGCTCAACGCCTCAACGAGCGTGGCATCTGGAATACAGGCAACATCGACCGCGGCTTTATGGACTCGATCTACTTCAGGGACCCGAACGGGCAACTCCTCGAGATGGCCTGCTACAAGTTCGTTCCGCCGGAAGGCTATAGCGTTGTCGATGTGCTTGTCACAGCCCATCGCATTCGGGTGGCTGCCGGCGCCTACAGTATCCAGGATACGCACCTGGCCGATGCGATTGCCGAGTTGACCAGGCGTAAGGGGATTTCCATCAGTGAAGTGGTCCCGGCATAGCGAAACATTTTGAGAGGGAGGGATGAGTATGGCAGAGATGCTGCTGACGACGGTTGTGGGAAGCTACCCTCAACCCGAGTGGCTGGTTGACCGCAAAAACTTACGGAGCCGGTTACCACCGCGCATCCGGGCGCGAGAAATCTGGCGCATCCCCGAGCCTTTGCTGCAAGAGGCACAGGACGATGCCACGCTGCTCGCCATTCGTGACATGGAGCGCGCCGGAGTCGATATTATTTCTGATGGGGAGATGCGCAGAGAGAGCTACTCCAATCGCTTCGCTACGGCGCTGGATGGGATGGATCTCGATAATCCGGGGGTGGCGCTGGATCGCACAGGTCATGCTAATCCTGTCCCACGCGTTGTCGGCCCGATCCGTCGCTTACACCCGGTCGAGGTGCGCGACGTGGAGTTTTTGCGGCGCAACACCAACCGCCGTATCAAAATCACGGTGCCAGGCCCTTTCACGGTCACCCAGCAGGCGCAGGATGACTATTACCACGATGAGAAAGCGCTAGCGTTGGATGTGGCGGCGGCGGTGAATGAGGAGATCAAGAGCCTGCAAGCTGCCGGAGCCGATGTGGTGCAGATCGATGAACCGTACCTGCAAGCGAGGCCGGAGAAGGCGAGAGCCTATGGGGTAGAGGTCATCAATCGCGCGCTGGAAGGAATTGAGGGGACTACGGCGCTGCACCTGTGCTTTGGGTATGCAGCCATCGTTCACAACCGGCCGCCCCAGTACTCGTTCCTCACGGAGTTGCGTGATTGCGTGGTGAGGCAGATTTCGATTGAGGCCGCTCAACCGCGCCTCGACCTCTCTGTGCTGCGCGCATTTCCAGATAAAACCATGATTGTGGGCGTGCTGGACCTGGGCGATATGGAGGTGGAGACGCCAGAGACGGTCGCCGAAAGAATACGCAACGCCTTACAGTACATAGAGCCGGAACGCCTGGTGCTTGCCCCGGATTGTGGTATGAAATACCTGCCACGAGAAGTCGCTTTTGGTAAGCTGCGCGCGCTGGTGGAAGGTGCCAGGATGGTGCGACAGGAGCTAGAGGAGGCCAGGCTCTAGAGCTTGACCACCTTGAAGCTGCTCATTTCAATTTGCATGTTAGCGCACCATAATCCGACTTCGCCCGCGGAGATGAACCTGTTGTCAACGACATTGAGGACGGATTTGCCATCGATCAAGAAGTTGATGGTATTCCCTCTGACTTCGGCGCGGTAGGTGTGAAAAGATGTGCCAGGGTTAAAAGAAGTAGTGTTGATGGCATCGCCGCCGGCAATAGCGATATTTGCTCCACTGGAGGAATCGATATATGTCGAGTACCCGGTTTGAGTAGATGGAGATGGAAGCCCGCGCACATTCAGGCCGAAGCCGGAGTAGCTGTTCCTTGACGTTGATACGACCTGAATCGTTGCTTCCACGGCGTAGTCTGTGGTTTTTGGCTGGCAGCGGGCAGGAGCAACGAGCGTGGGCCTGCCATTATAATCGCCGTTGGTGCCGTCATTGAGCAGGAGGTTATTGAGTTGTTTCCAGCCGTTGCCGAGATGCCAACCGCGCCAGTTGTCGTTACTGCCTGATTGACACAACACGTCCTCTGTTACCTGCCCGGGGAGTGAAGGAGCGAACGTGTGGTAAGCAAAACCGATCAGGAATATTACAAACACAGCCGCCATCAACTGCCAGCGATAGTGCCGCGAAAAATGTTGTAGAGCCAGGTAGCCCTTTTTTCCCCTTTCAACAAACCTGTTCTTCCGGTCATCCACATTCCGTCTCCTCAATGAGCAAACGACGTTCCCACAATCGCGAGTGATGATGGCGCAAAAGGGATAGGCAAGGCGGCACTATTTGCGCGCTCAAATGCCTCTGATAGCTTGAGAGCTTCCACCAGCCTTTTCCGGTTCTAGTTTAAGGAGGAAAGCGTCATGAAAGCGCTATAGCCTCGTCACAGTGTTTTGATAATTCGCTCTCATGAGCCTCAAGCGCTTGAGGCGAGACGTTACTGATGAACTTCCCGCTACTCTTACCACCTCAGGACCCTGTCATCTGAGCATGCTCCTTCGTCAGAAAGCTTGCAGTGGCAACACTGACGCCTTATGGGAAGCGCTTTCCCGTTTGTAATGGTGCCATAACGTTTTCATAGCACTTCTCGCCTACACTGGGCTTGAGTTCACAATGGTCCTTGAGTACATGTGAGGATGAACGGAGGAGGAGGCCTACGCGGGTTCATGGAACGTGGTGAACTCTGGTACCTGGAAAGCACACCTGCCGGGTGCAGGGGAAAGCAGCAGGAAATGCGCCTGTAGATGACTGTACAGGTCGCTTCCTGCTTCCTTACCCGCGACCTGGCAGGTAGTGCCGGCACCATTGGCGGTTCCAGGTGGGAAAGACGACGTGGTCGCCCATCTGGGCCTGGGAATATGGCCTTATGTTTCTGGTAGCAGGCGCGGAATCTTCGGCGCCTGCCCGCGCTTGTAGAGCATGATTATCCGTTGTTGTCACCGTTTTTCCCAGCGGATGTAGGCACACATCGCCAACCTCAAATCCTCGAAGAAGCGTCCTTGCCAGCCTTTTTTGATTGCCATGAGTGTGTTCCTTCTTGTAGTGTGTTCGCGTTAGATCACCACGGGCAGTTCGCTTCAGGGCTTGTCCACGACGAAGACATGCAGGGTGCGCGGGCCATGCACGCCTTCAACGCGGCGAAGTTCGATATCACTGGTGGCTGATGGCCCGGATATGAGCGTGATGGGAGAGGTTTTGCGATCCGCGAGCCAGGCGATGGCTTCGGGAACCAGCCCGACCACCTGTTCCGCATGCACGACGCAGAGATGTCGATCTGGAATCAGCGATAACGCGCGCCTGCCCTGGGTTGTCCCGCTATCCAGGATAATTGTGCCCGTTTGAGCGATGGCCACGGCGCAGCCGGTGAGCACGGCGGAGCTTGCGTCCAGTTCAGCATAGGGGAGCGGTGGATCATCCTTTACTATGGTGATACCTGCCGGCATCCAATTGTTGGGCAGATCTATTGGAATCACCAGTCGAGTGACGCCCAGCTGCTGGCAAGCATTCGCAATAGCGCCGGGCAAATTGGCAGCACTGGTGCGCGTGACGACGGCTTTGTAATCAACCAGCCTGTCAATGAAATCTTCGAGGATGGCGGCGCGGTCGCGCTCATCCCGTTCGCGGAAATCGCGCGGCACCGGCGCTGGTTCGGGCGCGTTGGCAAGGGACTGACGAATGCGCGCGAGTATAACATCTCTAGCGGTGTTGCTCATGGCTGATCCTCTTTCTCTCGCGCTCGCCACCAGTCGCGGAAGCTCTGTTTTGGAACAGGCGAGAGATCGCGGGCTGCGGTCCAGCCTGAGAGCATGCCCGGCAAATGGTTGATGACGCCTTGACGGACGAAGATGCCTTGCCCGCGTCGCGCCAGTCGCTGTGCGCGTTCGTAGCGTTGCTGGCTGGCGAAGATGTACGCTAATTCTCGCATCACCAGCGCCTCTGGATTGAGAGGCGAGGCATGACGTGTCACTTCACCACGCAAGTGCAGCAGCACTTCAGGAATATTGATCTTGACCGGACAGACTTCGTAGCAGGCCCCACAGAGGCTGGAGGCATAGGGTAAGCTTTTCGCCCGCTCGATACCTAGCAACTGCGGCGTGAGTATAGCGCCGATAGGGCCGGGATAGACAGAGCTATAGGCATGCCCGCCCACACGAGCATAGACAGGGCAGATATTGAGGCAGGCGCTGCAACGGATGCAGTGTAAGGCCTGGCGACCTACCTCGTCGGCCAGGACACGCGTGCGACCATTGTCGAGTAATACCAGGTGAAATGCCTGCGGGCCATCGCCAGGCGTTACGCCTGTCCAGAGGCTGGTATAGGGGTTCATGCGCTCACCGGTGGAACTGCGCGGCAGCAATTGCAGGAAGACGGCAAGGTCCTGGAAAGTAGGCAGGATTTTCTCGATACCCATGACCGTAATCAGCGTCTGGGGCAGCGTGATACACATGCGTCCATTGCCCTCGCTCTCTACGACGCAGATGGTGCCGGTTTCAGCAATGGCGAAGTTGGCGCCGCTGATGGCTACCTGGGCCGAGAGGAACTGCTCGCGCAGGTAATGACGCGCGGCGGCGGCGAGCTGCTTCGGGTCGTCGGTGAGGTTCTGTCCCTGGGCGATGGTCTGGCGGAAGAGGTCGCGTATCTCGGCTCTATTCTTATGAATGGCGGGCACCAGGATATGGGAAGATGATTCGCCGGCAAGCTGGATGATGAGTTCGGCCAGGTCGGTCTCGATAGCACGGATACCTGCCCCTGCCAGCGCCTGGTTGAGATGAATCTCATCGGTCGTGAGGGACTTGACCTTGACGACGCGATCAGCGCCGGTATCCTGGACGATCTTCGTAATAACGCGGTTCGCCTCGGACGCGTCGCGTGCCCAATGGACCTGTCCTCCGGCACGCCGGACGGAGGCTTCGAGCTGCAATAAATAGTCATCCAGGTGGCGCATGACGTGGGCTTTGATAGTCGATCCTGCTACGCGCAAGGCTTCCCAGTCGGGTAGTTCGCTGACAACGGCAGTGCGCTTGTCGCGGATGGTGGTGGTGGCTTTGCGCAGGTTGCTGCGCAGCTGGCTGTTGGTGAGGGCCTTTTTCGCGGTCTGAGGGAACATGGGCAAGGATTTGGATGGCATCACGCGACCTCGCTTTCGGTGCGCGCCAGGATTTCGGCCAGGTGAACGGTTGCGACTCCGGCGCGCTGGCGATGCAGACCTCCGCCGATGTGCATCAAACAGGAGGTATCGGCAGCGCACAACACTTCCGCGCCGGTATCCAGCACGCAGCGCATTTTGTCGCTGAGCATCGCCAGGGATGTATCGGCATTCTTGATAGCGAAGGTGCCGCCAAAGCCACAACATTCGCGCGCGTTGGGCAGTTCTACCAGGTCGATGCCTTTGACGGCTCGCAGGAGTTGTAAGGGCGCATCGCCAACATGTAGCACACGCAGGCTGTGGCAGGTTGGATGATAGGTGACGCGGTGCGGATAGTAGGCCCCTACATCGGTGACGCCCAGGCGTTTCACCAGGAACTCCGAGAGTTCATAGACGCGCGGGATGAGTTGTTCAACGTCTTCGATCAGCGCTTTGTCGCTAGAAATTGCGGCGGCTCTGGGATATAGTTCGCGCACCATACCAACGCACGACGCGGAGGGTGCAACAATCACTTCTGCATTGCGAAACACTTCGACGAAGTGCCGTACCAGCGGGATGGATTCGCGCTGGTAGCCGGTATTGAAGTGCATCTGCCCGCAACACGTCTGCGCTTCTGGGAAGTCCACAGTGAGGCCGAGCCGTTCCAGCAATTGCGTCGTAGCGATGCCGACATGAGGAAAGAGCGTATCGTTAAAGCATGTGATAAAGAGCGCAACCCTCATCAGCAGTTCCTTTCATGAGACGGGCCTGTGAGAGACCAGCGTGGCGAAGCGTTGCGCGGCCCCGTCCCAGGCCGCACGTTGAGCTGCTCGCGGCGTAAAGACGCGTGTGGGTGCGTTGCGAGCCATGGAACGTACCTCTTGCAGTCCGCTCAGTTCACCCAGACCGGCCAGTTGCATCAACGCGTTACCCAGCGCTGTCGCCTCATAGGGTCCGGCAATTACCGGCCTGTCGAGCGCGTCTGCCAGCCATTGATTCAGGCGCGTGTTGCGCGCTCCGCCACCAAGAATATGGACGGTGTTGATCATGGCGCCGGTCAAGCGACCGATCTGGTGAAACACCTCGCAATAGCGCAGCACCAGGCTCTCCATTATACAACGCGCAAAGGCCGCCGGTGAGGAAAGCGGGGCCTGTTGATGCTCCTGGAGATACCCATTGATTGCGTCCGGCATATCCTGCGGCGCCAGAAAGCGGGGGTCATCCGGGTCGATCAGAGCAGCAAATGGCGAAACAGCATCCACTTCGGCCAGCAGGGTTTCGTAGTCCGTCACATACCCATTATGTGCCCAGTGCCGGCGGCATTCCTGCAACAGCCATAGTCCCATCACGTTCTTAAGGAAGCGCGTCGTGCCAAATACGCCACCCTCGTTCGTACAATTGGCGGCCTGCGCTTCCGGCGTCATGATCGGACGCGCAAGCTCTACTCCCACCAGCGACCATGTGCCGGAACTGATATAACCCCAATCACGCGAGAATCGCGCCGGAGTGGCCGCAATCGCCGAACCGGTATCGTGTGTCGCCGGGGCAATCACCCTCGCCGCGCCGAGATCTGCACGCAATTCTGGCAACACCTCGCCCAGCGCGACGCCAGCTTCGATGGCAGGGGGAAAGATGCTTGTGGGGATGGAGAGTTGCTCCAGCAGATCGTTCGTCCAGGTTTTCGCGAGAGGGTCCCAGCATTGCGTGGTGGAGGCGTTGGTTTGCTCGGTCATAAGCGACCCACACAGCCAGCCATGCAGCAGGTCGGGGATCATCAGCAAGCGATGGGCATGGGCCAATGCTCCCGGCTGCATGCGTTCGTGGGCGTAGAGCTGGAAGAGCGTGTTAATGGGCAGAAACTGGATACCCGTGCGCCGGTAGAGGACATCGCGAGGAATACGCGCGAAGACCTGCGCCATCACGCCCTCTGTACGTGAGTCGCGATAATGGAAAGGCAGGCCGAGTAGCAAACCTTGCGCATCCAGCAGACCATAATCAACCGCCCAGCTATCTACGCCAATACTGTCCAGCCCGCCAGTAACCTGACGTGCCTTGCGCAGTCCTGTGAGGACTTCATCCCAGAGCGCGAGGATATTCCAGAAGCGATGGCCACGCACCATCACCGGCCGATTGGGGAAACGATGCACCTCCTCCAGGCTTAATTGTCGCCCATCGAAGCGCGCTAGCATCACGCGTCCACTTTCCGCACCCAGATCGACGGCAGCTATATTGCGTGTGACCATACGCCTTTCCCTCTTTCATCGTTGCCGATGATGAAGTTTTATCATCAAAATCGGTCATCCGACTGGTTGAGTCATGTCATTCTGAGCCGTTAGTCATGTCATTCTGAGCCGTCAGTCATGTCATTCTGAAGTGGGTCATGTCATTCTGAGCGCAGCGAAGAATCTCATGACCCACTTCAGAATGATTCGACTCACTCATGCTTACCGGTTTTGATAGTGAAAGTTTATCACCGGTCCCTACGGTCAGCGTGGATAGGCAGCTGCGATGCCGCCATCCACATTGAGGATGTTGCCGGTGCTTTTGATGGATCGTGTGGGGGAAGCGAAGAAGGCCACCGCCTCGGCGATATCCTCCGGCAGGATATTGACACCCAGCGTCGTGCGCTTGCGATACACCTCTTCAAGCTGATCGGGAGCTACCCCATATGTCGCGGCCCGCTCCTGTCGCCAGGTGCTATTCCAGATGCGCGACCCGGCCAGCACCGCATCGGGATTCACTGTATTCACGCGAATGCCGAACTGGCCGCCTTCTTCTGCCAGGCAGCGCGCCAGGTGCGCTTCGGCAGCTTTGGCAGTCGAATACGCAGCGGCATTCTTTCCGGCCACAAGCGCGTTCTTACTGGCGACAAAGACCAGGTTACCTCCCCGTCCCTGCGCTTGCATCAGCCGGAAGCCTTCACGCGCCACCAGGAAATACCCGGTCGCCAGCACGTTCCAGTTCTTGTTCCACTCCGCCAGGCTCGTCCCGGTAACTGGTGCGCTGGAGGCCAGCCCGGCATTGTTGACAATGATGTCAATACCGCCAAAAGCCAGCGCGGCTTGCTTAAATGCTGCCTGTACGCTGGCTTCGTTGGTCACATCCATCTTCACCGCTACGGCGCGCCCCGAACCGAAGTGTGAATTGAGGTATGCGGCCAGTTGTTCCGCGCCTGCCAGGTCAATGTCGGTAGCGACGATATGCGCTCCATCCTGGGCCAGGCGCCAGCAGACCGCGGAACCAATACCTCCTGCCGCCCCGGTCACCAGCGCCACGTGGCGGGCGAATTCGCGCTCCGGTGGGACCAGTTTCAGCTTGAATTGTTCCAGGGGCCAGTATTCGACCGCGTAGCTTTCGGCATCATTGAGCGAGATGAAGCCACCACAGGCCTCTGCTCCACGCATCACAGCGATAGCCCGGTGGTAGAGCTGGGCAGAGACACCGGCCATCATAGCATCCCTGCCGGTGGTGAACATGCCAACGCCAGGAATCAGGATCACGCGAGGATGTGGATTGGCGACCGCGTCCCCCGCACGATAGATTGGTGTTGCCGCGTCGGGATCGAGGTTCTGCTGCGCGTTGGCTTGCAGGTAGCGGCGATACTGCTCCACATAGGCCGCCACTCCAGTACGCAAGACTTCCAGTAGCGCCTCGAGAGGCTGATCGGGCGCCCACTCGACGAGGAGCGGCCAGGGTTTGGTATGCACCAGGTGATCGGGACAGGCCGCGCCAATCTTCGTCAATCGCGGTGCATCCTGACTGCTGGCGAAGGTAAGCACATCTTCACCATCTTCAAAGCGTAAGATCTGGTGTTTCTCGGCGGAAACCAGTCCGCGTAAGACCGGAGCAACCTGCGCCGCGATATCATGCCGTTCTCCGGCTGGAAGTGCAGGAACACGCGGGCCGCCAAAGACTCGCCTATCAGCACGGGCGATCCGTTCCTCGACGAAGTTCCGTGCCTGGACGATGGTTGCGAGAGTCGAGTTGTAGCATTCCTCATCGCTTTCGCCCCAGGTGATGAGTCCATGCTTAGCAAGAATGACGAGCTTCGCGTGCGGATTGGCACGCACCGCCAGAGCGACTTCGCGCGCCAGGCCGTAACCGGGACGGCGATAGGGAATCCAGATCAACGCATCGCCAAAACAGTCTCGTGCGAGTTGTTCGCCGCCCTCCGCACAGGCGAAATAATTCGTTGCATCCGCGTGTGTATGGTCAACATGCGTAAATGGCAGGAATCCATGCAAGAGCGCCTCGATGGATGGGCGTGGCCTGCCCGGCTCATAGAAGCAATGGGCCAGGTACTCGACCATCTCCGTATCGCTCATGCGGCCGCGTTCCAATAGAGGAAGCACATCGTCCAGGTACAGCCCGGTAAATGAGGCCTCCGTGACGGTTGCTAAATCCGAGCCTGAGCCTTTGACCCACAGGACGCGCGTTCGACGCCCCCGGAAGTCGATTTCCTCTGCCTTGGCCGAGGTATTGCCTCCTCCCCAGTTGGCGATAGAGCGATCAGCTCCCAGCTTGCGCGAACGCGCTACCAGTTGCGCGAGCGTCGTTGCTGTTGAGTTATTTTCCATCGTAGAGAATCCCCCTTCTAAGCCCCTGGATACCCACTACCCATCGCATGACCAACTCGCTCCCGCGCCACACGTTCGGCGTATCCACTGGCACGAAAATCCGCAATGGGGTCGGGATTGCGTCCTTGTCGAACTCGGAATTCGGCCAGCAGGGGTCGCACATCTGTTTCGTAAGCTTGCTGGAATACGCGATATCCACCCAGCACATCACCGGCTTCCTGGGCCTCGCGCAAGGCCACGCGATCCACCAATAGCGCCTTGACATAGGCAGTCTGGATGTTTACGACGCTCTGGATCATGGCCTCGATCTTGGGCTCGATATTGTGCGATTGATCGATCATATATGCGATGCGACCGGCGTTGGCGTTACCCTCACTCGCCGCGCCGGTGATCTCATTGAAGATGCAGAAGAGTTCGAAAGGATTGTTCGAACCGGCGATCAGGTCATCATCGGCATAGCGACGGTCGTTGAAGTGGAAGCCGCCCAGCCGTCCCTCATCGAGCAACTGCGCCACGATCTGCGCAATATTGGTTCCTTGCGGGTGGTGGCCGGTATCCACCAGTACCTCTGCCTGCGGACCCAGCTTCTGCGCCATCAGTAGCGAGGTGCCCCAATCCGGCAGGTCGGTGGAATAAAACGCCGGCTCGAAGAATTTGTACTCAAGCAAGAGGCGCATATCAGCGGGCAAAGCAGCGTAGATGGCCTGTAAGGATTCCAGCAAGCGATGGCGGCGGCGACGCAGGTCATCCTGTCCAGGATAGTTAGTGCCGTCAGCCAACCATAAGCTGATAATGTCCGAGCCAACCTCCTGCGCGATCTGGATGCACTCGATCACATGCGCGATAGCTCGCTGCCGCACCTGCTTATCGAAATGACACAGGCTGCCGAGGCGATACACGTCATCCTGAAAGAGATTCGGATTGACCGCGCCAATCCGCAGACCAAGAGTACTCGCATATTCCTTCACCGCCTGCCAGTCATCTTCCTTGTCCCAGGGAATATGGATGGCGACGCTGGGACAGATGCCGGTAACTCTCTGCACCTCAGCTGCATCATCCAACTTTTCACGCAGCGTTGTGGCCGCTCCAGGCCAGTGAAACACCTTGAAGCGCGTGCCCGAATCACCATAACCCCAGGAGGGCGTCTCGATGGTAAATGCCTGAATTTTCTCTAACACAGCTTCGATGTCTCGATTTTGTTTCCCTAAACTGTCATTCATATGAAAATTCACCTTCGCGCTTCAGTCCAAAGGCCTGCACCCCGCCGAATTACTTCGTGATGCCAGTGAGTTCCAAGAACGCGTGCCAGATGCTTCTCCAGCTTTAAAGCCGGTGAGCGAAGCAGTGGCCGCGAAGGAGAGACCAGGCAGCATTGGAGGAAAAGAGATGCTAGCGCAATGCTCCGTTTCCCTCAGCTTCTCATGAACGCTTCTCCCCACCGGTTGAGCGTATCCGGTTCCTTTGGCCAGATGCCGGCCGGTCGCCCTGGCTCAACCAGTTCCAGTTCCGCCGACAGTTCGATGCGATTTCCATCAGGATCAAGCACAAAGATGAAGAGGTTGTTTCCGGGCCCGTGCCGTCCAGGTCCCCAGACGAGCTTGACACCCTTCGATGCCAGGTAGTCCGCCCAATCGCGAATGAGCATCCAGTCGCCGACCTCGTAGGAGTGATGATCGATCCCTTTCTTTGCCGTGCGGAAGATGGCGAACGAGTGGTGTTCCCTGTCCTCATCCGCTCGCATCCAGCAGGCAGCAACTGCCGTACCATCGAGCATTTTATCAGAGATTGCCAGGCCAACGATATCACTGTAGAAACGTACCAACGGCTCAGCATTCTCGCTTGCCAGGACCAGGTGTTGCAGCCGTCCTGTAAGAGCGGGCTCCGAACTCCTATGATCCGGCTGTTGCCCTGGAAGACCAAAGACCAGGCGATTCCCATCAGGGTCGGAGAAGGAAAAGGCGTCTGTTGAAAAGAGTGGACTCGGTGATGGTTCCAGTTGCACTTCCTGTCTCAGGAGCCTGGTGCGTAACGCCGACAGATCATCTCGGGTTTCGCACCGGTAGGCACCGAATCCCAGTGTATTCGATCTACCTCGTCCAACTAGCAGGCGCCGTTGCGGCCCCTGGCAAAGCCATAGATCATGATCAATAGCCTCGGTGGTCATGCCCATGATATCCTGATAGAAGGCCACGAGTCTCTCGGGCGCTTCACTTAAGAGTTGAAAGTGGTCGAGTCGAGCTAGCATGTGGCAGTCCTCTGCTATGATTTCCTACATTTCAAGATGTCTATCCTGAATTATAGGAAAATCGTAACACCTGCCGTCTCATTGTGTCAAGCACTTATCCCCACACCTGCGCTGCCGTCTCAAGCATGATATCGAGTTTGCGCCACTGGTCGTCCTCGCTCAACAGGTTTCCCGCCATCTCGGAGGCGAAGCCGCACTGGGGGCTGAGGGCAAGCTGGTCGAGAGGAATGTAGCGAGTGGCCTCCTCTACGCGGCGTTTGAGTTCATCAACCGTCTCCAAACGACCCGTCTTCGTCGTAATCAGGCCCAGTACGACTACTTTCCCCTTTGGCACGAAGCGCAGGGGCTCAAAGCCGCCCGCCCGCTCAGTATCGTACTCCAGGAGAAAACGATGGTGATGAAGACTATTGAAGAGGCGCTCGGCGATAGCGTCATAGGCTCCTTCTCGATGCCAGTAACTCTGGCGGTTGCCCCGGCATAGGTGAAGCCCGAAAGTGACGCCGGGTATTCCGGCAATGATCTTGTTGTCCGCTTGAATCGAACGCTCCATGTTAGCTATCGGATCTTCGCCGCGAGATCGCATTTCGGCGAGAGAGCCTGCATCGACGTAGGCTGTGTAGCCAGGCTCATCGATCTGCACGTATTGACAACCCGCCTGCACCAGTTCGGTGATCATCTGCCGCTCGATAGCTATAACGTCGGCCAGGAACTCATCAATACCGGCGTAGACCGCCTGCGAATCCTCATAGGCAAAGCGCTGTGAGATACGGTCTGGGCCGATAAGCGTTATTTTGACAGGGGTCGAAGTGAGGCCTTGAGCGAAACGAAACTCGTCTAAAGGTCGATTGCTTACCAGGCGCAACCGCTGCGTAGTCGGCCTGCGCGTAGCGGGAAGTGGGTCGCGCCCTCGCTCTTGAGCAGCCGGAAGAGTTCCCGATTGTTCTCCTTCTAAAAGCCCTGGGGAAGCCTGTGCTCTGCTTTTCCATAGCTCGAAACCGGCAACATCGGCAAAGCTCTCCATGAAATTGTGGCGTCGAAATTCGCCATCGGTGATGATGGGAAGGTGATGCGCCTCCTGGAGCGCAATCACGTCGCGAATAGCCTCATTCTGAGCAATGATCAGTTCTTCGTCGCCCGCCAGACCCCGACTATGGCGAGCGAACGTTTCTTTCAACTTCGCCGGTCGCAGCAGGCTCCCGACCTGGTCCGCGCGCAGCAAACGAAGGTCTGCAGGTTCCCGATTTATCGTGGAACTAGAAATAGCCATCTCTTTTAGCCGATCTCAATGAAGTTCCGAGGACGCTTGCCAAGTCGTCGCGCCCCCGAAGGAGTTGCAACAACCGAATCGCCCCAGCACACGGTCCTGGCTCCGCTCTCCGTCGCGCTGGCCAGCTGACCGCCACCTATGACAGAGCCACCCCAGGAGACCGAGCGCACCCATTCACCTGTCATCACCACGGGTTTGATGACAAAGACGGAATTTTCTTCGATGCGCCAGTTTCGAATGCGCTCGTCACGCGTGCCAAAGACGGCAATGGGCGCATCGTTACCCAGTCCCCGGCTGTGCATAATCATCCTGCTCTGATAGGGCGTTCCTTGCGTCGCCTCCTCACCTATGCGCAGGAGTTCACCGATGGGAACACCAGGGCGGAAGCGCTCGTATGCCCGGTCAATGATTTCCTGCTGGATGCGGTACATATCCGCGTAGTCGGGCGGCACCTTCCCAATAGCCCCCGTGATTGTTACCTGCCCAACATAGCCGCCCCAGTGCGCTTCGGCCTCGCTGGTGATGATATCCCCCTGTTGCAACCGGCGCTGTGTAGGCATGAAGGCATTGGTAGGTGGTTGTGGAGAGCCTGCTGCCCAGAGAATCATCGTCGGCAACTCACCGCCATTCTCTACCATATATGCGAGCATACGAGCGTAGACAACGTTCTCCGGTACCCCTGGTCCGGCTTCTCGTATCATCGTCTCGATGGCCCCCTCCACCAGTTCGACCGCGCGCTCGAGAAAGGCGATTTCCTCTTCGCTCTTGACGAAGCGCGCCTCATCCATCAGGTAGGTTGCGTTGACCAGTTCCGCGTTGGGGAAAGCATTGCGAATCTTCATGTAGATGCCGTACGGCACGATACCGTCAGGCATGCGTGGAACATCGGCAAGCCCTGCAATGCCTATACGCCCGCGATCAACAGAGAGTTCTCGCAAGCGCTCGACAATAGCATCACCTTCAGAGAAGAATTTAGCGCGGATGTCCGTGACCCAATCCTGGAAGCCAAGCCAGTACTCAGGATAAGGTACGGGACCGGTAAGCGCGGTCACTTCGCCATGCCGGGGAAATACGGCTGCTACCGGCGAGCTATTCACGCCGATGCCTGTGAGATAACGGACGTTGGCCTGGAGTCCATCCCTGCCACCCGTATTGGAAGGAGCAACGATAACGTCTATGCCTTCGCGATCCATCAACTGGCGCACCTTGCCCCAGCGTCGTTCGCGTTCGGCCAGCGAGAAGCGGGGAACATCGAGTTTCGGAACAGTAGCAGCCATGATATCTCCTCCATAACAGGTCTCTAAGCATACTCAATACAGGGGATTGTCGAGCGGTACTCTTCCCAAGGGATAGTAAGTTATCGTCGCGCGTCTACGATTCTTCGCTACGCTCAGAATGACACGCTGGAGAGTCATATCATTCTGCGACCGATCTGTGCCAACATATCCTTTTCATCCTTCGCCTCAGAATGACACCCTGGGGTGTCATGTCATTCTGAGCGCAGCGAAGAATCCAACCACTTTTTAAGAGCATATCCCGCTTGAGCAGCCCTTGTCAAGTATTTTTCTTGACGACCGTCATTTAATATGCTATGTTTTTCCAGGGTTGTAGGGCTCCTCGCCGTCTTCGTCTACGTGCTGCAATCTCATAAGGGAGAGAAACGATGCAAGATACTATGCGGGCCGCCAGGATTCACCCGGGCGAACACACGTTTCGTATTGAAGAGGTACCTGTTCCCCAGCTCGAAGATGGCGATGTGCTGGTGCAGGTGAAGGCTACCGGCCTTACGCGAGGCGTGCTCTCCCTCTGGCGCAGTAGGGGCAGGATGCGAGTGCTTCCTACCATCCTGGGCTACGAGACAGCAGGGGTCGTGGCAAAAATCGGGCCAGGCGTTACCTCGGTTAACGAAGGTGACAGGGTTCGCGTTCACCCCGTCCTCTCCTGCCACAACTGTTATTACTGTCGTACAGACCTGGAGCCGATGTGCCCGGCCGTATCCGTAATGGGCGGAGCCGTGTACAGCGACCAGGCCATGCCGTTGTACCAGAAATATCACAATGGCGGGCTGGCCGAGTACATCAAAGTGCCGGCATGGAACCTCGATCCTCTCCCCGGCGCGATCTCCTTTGAAGTAGGCGCGCGCATTCATAGCCTCGCGGTCGCATTTCACGCTATCCGCATAGCACAGCTCAACTTTGGTTCAACGCTGGTTGTCAATGGCGCAACGGGCGGTGTCGGTTCAGCAGCAGTGCTATGCGCGCCACTTTTTGGCGTCACTCGGATTATCGCGATCTCAAGAAAAGCAGAAACGCTGGCAGTAACTCGCAATCTTGTGCCCGGCCTGGTCGAAACTATTGCCACCGGTGATCTGCTGGAAGATTGGGAAGCCAGGCAACTTTTGACAGAGCATATCCGCACCCTCAACAACGGGCAGGGTATAGATGGCGTCGTGGATTTCCTGCCGGGAATGCCCAATATAACCGTACAGTCGATATTTGCCATGAGGAAAGGCGGCAGCGCGATTCTGGCCGGCGGCAACTACGAGGAACTGGTCTTCCCCTATGGGCGCATTATGACGAATGGCTACACGATCAAAGGCTCCAACGGCTATGTGAGGCGTGATGCGCAAGAATTGATTCGCCTGCTCCAGGCGCGACGACTGGACCCTTCCCCTCTCATCACGCACCGTTTCCCCCTTGAAGAGGTGAATAAAGCCGCCGAGACGATCTGGGACCGCCGCGGTGATGTGAGGTTCGTCATCATTCACCCGAATGAGTAATCGGAATGGCCTTCGAGTTCTGACCCGGCATAGACGCTACAAGTTGCCGCAGGCTCTCCTCCGTTTGTCCTTCAAGCTCAAGCTGTTCAACATAGGGCGGCTGGTAGTCTTCTCTGCCTGTGGCCCAGTACACTTCAACGACGTTCCCTTCCGGATCAGCAAAATAGATGGCGAGCGCAAAGCCATGATTCCAGGTGTAGAGTATCTGCAAGCCACGTGCTTTTGCCTCGCGATAAAACTCGAGTAGTTCCCCGGGCGACTCGACGCGCAAGCCGATATGAGCGGCGCGAGGATTATCTTTGAAAAGTGCCAGGTCATGATTCTCTTCATGTGGGTTGCTGGCGACAAAAGCGTTGGAACCTGTTTTTGTGCCTCCAACCAGTTCCATACCAAACATTTCCTGGTAGAATTGCGCGAGGGCGGTCGGATTTTTCGCGGATAGGGCGACGTGAGCAAGGCGAGCTTTAGGCATGGTGTCTCCTCCATGAAATCAGGATTGCACGGGCGTTTCGAGCCGCCCAAGACCCTCTATCTCAATAGCGATCTCATCGCCGGGTCGCAAGGGTTCCTGTGGCCTGCGTGCATACCCTACGCCGGCAGGGGTTCCTGTGGCAATCACATCTCCCGGTTCGAGCGTCATAATCGAGGCAAGATGTTCAATGATTTCCCGCACCGAAAATACCATGTTAGCAGTGTTCGAATCCTGTTTCACCTGCCCGTTGACCGATAGCGTGATGAGCAGGTTCTGCGGGTCTGGCACAAACTCCGCGGGAGTGATAAACGGTCCCATAGGCGCGGAGCCATCGAACGCCTTGCTTAACACCCAATCGATACCGACGGGCGCGGGTTTTGTGATCCAATCGCGCACGGACAGGTCATTGAAAACGCTGTAGCCGGCAACGATGTGCAGCGCCTCATCACCTCGAACATTGCGCGCTCTTTGCCCGATGACTACCGCCAGTTCTGCTTCGTAGTCGGTGAACTCCGCATATTTCGGGAGAGTGAAAGGCTCACCCGAACCAATCAGGGTAGTAGTTGTGGGCTTCAAGAAGCTATACGGGTAGGCAGGTAATTTCATACCCGCTCCGCCGCTCATTTCCAGGATGTGGTCTTTATAATTGGTACCGATGCAAATCAGCTTGTGGGGATACAACAGTGGCGCACGCCATGATAGTTGATCGGCTCCGACCTGCGCGGGTAGAGTCCCGGCAAAGCTATCACCGGCTAGCCAGTCTGCGATGGATGCAAGTTGCCCTTTCCAGAACGGCCACCTCTCCATCACCTCCATGAGCGAAACCGGCGGATTCACCCGTTCCAGGGAAAGTGCTTGTTTCGACTGCACTAACTTGAGAAGAGATGACAGATCGAAGAAGGCATCGCGGCAATACAAAATAATGCTTTCGCGACCGGCTACAAGCGCGGTTCCAAGTTGGTATTTCAATACTCATGCCCCTCTTGGTCTTCCAGGCTTACGGGGACGGCTGTCAACACGGGGAAATATAGCATATTTTGTGACGACCGTCAAGATAAACTCTTGCTATTCCTATGATCGATGGCTTATAATCGTTTAAATATAGAAATTCAGTATACAATATCTTCATTTTGTTCAAGAAGAAATAAATAAGTTCTGAGCGAACCTATGCCAAAGCGAAACATTTGCTGATCGCTGTGCGTGATTACTGGTGGTGACGCCGGTAGCAAAATGTCCCAAAGCCTTGCGAAATTCACGCGGACTCACCGGTGCAAACTGAAGTTGTGCCATTCTACTCCCTCATTTCGATCAGCATATTCACCCCGGCTTAAGAAGTATTATAACGCTTTGCTGCTATGGATACAATCAAAAATAGCCTGTCTTTCCCGCAATGTGAAAATAAGTTCCCGAAAATAAAGAAAAATTGTTGCTTTTCACACAGGCATATGGTATCTTTCTTCTCAGAAAGCCCTCTCCATGAGAATCGAATCAGAAAGGTGATACGAACATGGACCAGATCAAAGATACTGCCACGAACGAAGAGAGCAACGAGACGAAGGCGCGGCCGATGACGGGGGATGAGTATCTGGCAAGCCTGAATGATGGGCGCGAAGTCTGGATTTATGGCGAGCGCGTCGAGAATGTGGTAACGCATCCCGCTTTCCGCAACACTGCGCGTATGATTGCGCGGTTGTACGACGCGCTCCACGACCCTTCGAAGCGAGACGTGCTTACCACCGGGACAGATACCGGCAACGGGGGCTATACCCACAAGTATTTCAAAAGCCCGCGAAGCGCTGATGACCTCGTGGGCGACCGCGACGCCATCGCCGAATGGGCCAGGCTCACCTATGGCTGGCTGGCGCGCAGCCCCGATTACAAAGCCAGTTTCCTGGCAACGCTGCGGGATAACGCCGAGTTTTACGAGCCCTATCAAGAGAATGCTCGCCGCTGGTACAAAGAGGGCCAGGAGAAAGTGTTGTACTTCAACCACGCCCTTGTCAATCCGCCGGTAGACCGCAATCGCCCGCCGGACGAGGTCAGCGATGTCTACTTGCACGTTGAAAAGGAGACGGACGCCGGCATTATCGTCAGTGGGGCCAAGGTTGTCGCTACCGGTTCCGCGCTGACACACTATAACTTTATCGCGCACTATGGCCCTCTACCCATCAAGAAGAAGGAATACGCGCTCATCTTCATCGTCCCCATGGGGACGCCAGGAGTGAAGCTGATCTGCCGGCCCTCTTACTCGATGGCCGCAGAAGTGATGGGCAGCCCCTTTGACTACCCACTTTCAAGCCGGCTGGATGAGAACGACGCGGTATTTATTTTCGACAAGGTGCTTGTACCCTGGGACTGCATCTTCGTGTATGGAGATGTAGAGAAAACGAACAACTTCTTCCCCACCTCGGGGTTCATCCCACGCACGACCTTTCACGGCTGCGTGCGCTTTGCCGTTAAGCTGGATTTCCTCGCGGGACTCTTCCTGAAGGCGGTAGAGGCCAGCGGGACAAAGGATTTTCGGGGCGTGCAGGTGCGCGTGGGCGAGGTGCTGGCATGGCGCAACCTGTTCTGGGGGATCGCCGAAGCCATGGCACGCAATCCTGTTCCCTGGAAGAATGGCTCGGTCCTGCCCAACACGGAATACGGCCTCGCCTACCGCGTTTTCGCGACGGTGGCCTATCCGCGTATCCGGGAGATCATCGAGGGGGATGTGGCGAGCAGCCTGATCTACCTCAACTCCAACGCAGTAGATTTCAAGGTGCCCGAGGTGCGCGCCTACCTGGAGAAGTACGTGCGCGGCTCCAACGGATATAGCGCGGTGGATCGCATCAAGCTCATGAAGTTGCTCTGGGACGCCCTGGGGAGCGAGTTCGGCGGCAGGCATCACCTCTACGAACTCAACTACGCGGGCAACCACGAGAACATCCGCCTGGAGGTACTGTTCAACGCCCTGTCCAACGGCGATGCGGAACGCTTCAAAGGATTTGCCGAGCAATGTATGGCCGAGTATGACCTGGATGGCTGGACCGTGCCCGACCTGATTACGCCCGAGGACATCAATCTTCATATGGGGAAGTTCAAAGAACCATAAAGGAGTAGTGCTATGACATGCTTATACGTCGCAATGGACGATGCAGTCGCAGTTGTAGGCCGCCAGAATGGTCGCTGGCAATTTGTCGAACGCTTGCATGACGTACATCCGCAGTGCCTGGCAGTAGACCCTTTTCAGCCGGATCGTATCTACTGTGGCACTTTTGACAGGGGACTCTGGTGCAGTGACAATGCCGGGGAGACCTGGCAGCCCATAGGGAAGGGCGACCAGGGGATTCCGCAAGAGAGGGTGATGTCCGTAGCTGTCAGCCAGGCCGAGCGAGTCGGAACCTATGGTGTGGTCTGGGCGGGAACAGAACCAAGCGCCCTGTACTGCTCAGAAGATGGTGGCAATACCTGGCAGGAACTACGCGCCTTGCAGGACATCCCCTCGAAGCCCAACTGGAAATTCCCCCCGCGCCCTAATTCGCACCATGTGCGCTGGATTTCGCCCGACCCCAACGACCCGGATCGGTTGTTTGTAGCTATTGAACAGGGCGGCATCATGCGTACGCTCGATAAAGGGAAGACCTGGGACGACCACAATCCCGCTGCGCAAAAAGATGGGCATACGCTGGCAATGCATAAGCTCGCGCCGGGCCGCCTGTACGAGGCCTCGGGTGGTGATAGCGTGAAGTTCCGCATGTTTGTGCGCCTCGCCTGGCCACCACTTGAACCCAACGTGATTATGACCGAAGGCGGCTTTGCCGAAACCTACGATGGCGGCAACACCTGGCAAACCGTCATCGACGGCTTGCAGCATCACTACCTGTGGGGAGTAGCCGTTGATCCGGGAGACCCTGATACCATTGTCACCTCCGCCTCGATTGGCCCATTGCAGGCGCATCGTTCAGGAGCGGTCTCGTTCATCTACCGCCGCACGGGAGGCAAGCCCTGGCAGATGGTGACCGATGGATTACCTGAGCCAAGGGGTATGAGAGTTTCGGTGCTGGCTGCTAATGAGTCGGAGCCGGGAGTATTCTACGCGCTCAACAACGAGGGCATTTTCCGCTCAACTGATGCGGGCTTAACCTGGAAAGCGCTGGATGTGGAGTGGCCGCAGCGCTTCCGCAAGCAACATCCCCAGGGGTTAGCCGTAGTTGAATAAGGAGACAAAATGGTATGAGCGAGGAGACAATAGCCTCTCATAAAGGCGATGGTTTACTGTCATCACTTGCCGGCCATAAATTTATCCAGCTCACAACCTTCCGTAAGAACGGCGAGCCTGTAGCAACGCCGGTCTGGTTTGTGGCCGAGAACGGCAAGCTCTACGTGACAACCAACGGCAACGCAGGAAAAATGAAGCGCATACGCAGCACCGGGCGCGTGCTGCTTGCGCCAAGCGATCCCCGTGGAAAGCCCCTTGGTGAGCGGGTCGAGGTCCGCGTGCGCGAGGTGCCCCAGGAGCAGCATCGCGACGTTCATGCTCTATTAGCCCGCAAGTATGGCTTCCCCTACCGCGTGTTTGCGTTCATACACATCTTTATCGGATGGAAGCGCAAGGCAAAACGAACGTACCTTGAGATCGAGCCAGCATGATCTACTCAAAGGTCAACAGCACCTTGCCGAAGGGCCGGCCCTCCATCAGGTAACGCTGCGCCTCTGCCGCCTGCTCCAGTGGAAACGTGCGGGCGACAAGAGGCTTGACGCGGCCTTCCGTCCAGAAATTGAAGATGGTACTGAAAGCCTGCTCGCGTATCTCGGGCGGCGTGGTGACGGTGCGATGGCCTATAATGTGAGGCTCCTTGGCCAGGAAGTCGCGGGGAATATTGAATCGCGCCTCCGAGCCTGCCGAATCACCTATCAGCACGATTATGCCTCCCACCTTGATCGATGCCACCACCTCTCCAAGAATATGCCCACCCAGGCTGTCTATCGCCAGGTCAACGCCTTGATTGTTGGTCAAGCGTGCCACACCATCACGCAGCCTCTCCTGCGACAGATCGATCACATCCTCGTAGCCAAGTTCGCGGGCCTTTTTCGCTTTTTCGGAAGACCCAGCTGAGGTGATAACGCGAGATGCGCCCTGAACAAGGGCAAGCTGGATGACGGCATTCCCAACGGAGCCGCCTACGCCGGGCGATAAGACCACCTGCCCCGGTTGAAAGCCGCCCTTGTATGTGAGAGCGAGTTGAGCCGCCTCGTAACCGGTGCGCAGCGCGGCTGCTTCCAACTCGCTCTTGCCGTCCGGGATAGGTTGAAGGGCCCGGGGAGCAGTTACTACATACTCCTGCCATGTCCCGCCGCGCGGGAGAAAATAGCCGCTCTTGAACATCACGCGCGTGCCTATCGGAATAGGTGACTCCCCTGCCACGACAATGCCCGCGCCTTCGTTCCCCAGGATAATGGGCGGCTTCTTCCCCATGGTCACGATGCCCCGGCGCATCACGTCGTCCAGCGGGTTAATGGCCGCGGCAGTCATCTTCACCAACACCTGCCCCAGTTCAAGTTCGGGTATGGGCAACTCGACCAGTTGCAGCCGATCATAGCCCCCAAAATCTGTCACTTGAATAGCTCTCATCACGCTTCTCCTATGACAAAACCGAATACACGCTGCCAGCGGAATCGCTCAGGTATTCGCAGGTCAAGCTGCTGCCACGTCACTCCTGTATCGACCGAGCGATAGATGCCCCTGCCGCTGGCGGCATAGAAGGTACCGGGCCGGTGTTCATTGGTTGCCAGCACACATGCTCCCGTCCCCCTTGGTTCCGGCAGTCCCTCAGTAACCATCTGCCAGGGAGTACCGGTCGTGCGACGGTAAAGAAAAGATTCGGCGAATGCAGGGAAATGGGCCTGATTGGGGCCAATCGCTGCCGAAGCGACTATGGTATCAGGGTCTCCCGGATCAACAGCTAATCCCCACAGGTAGTGATGCTGCTCCAACCCTTCTGTTTGTGTCTGCCAGGTAGCTCCACCATCACGCGATTCAGCATAGCCGCCACGTGTGAGCACGGGATACTGGCGGCCCTTTTCATCCTTGCCAAGAATCAGGCCATCTCCACCGGCTGCCTCGTAGACACGTCCCGGCGCCTTCTTATGCGTTCTCAGTGTGTGACCATCGAACTGCGCACCCGGCTTGTGATCTTCCCACGTTTGCCCACCGTCAAGCGTGCGCATGACCCCACCCTGTTCAATGGCGAGAAAAAGGCGTCCCGGCTCCACGGGATCAGGTTCGATCCAGCGCACATGATGGGTGTACGGACGAGGGGGAAAGCTCCAGATCGGCTTCGAGGGGATATCCTGCAAGGCTCGCAGTTCCTGCCAGCTCTCACCGCCATCCTCCGAGCGAAACAAGGCGCTCGGCTCAGTTCCCACCCACAGCAGACCATACTTGCCTACCCGCTCGATAGGGCTGATCGCCACCGACATCACCTCTGCATACGGGATACCTTCTCCTGCAGGCTGCCAGGTCTCCCCAAAGTCATCGCTGCGCCACAGTCCTTTGCCAAAGGTGCCGCAATACATGCGACCGGCTCTATGTGGGTCCTGCGCGATGCAATACGTTGGCAGCCCATCCAGTCGAAGCTCAAGCTGCCAGCGCCCCTTTTGCTCCTGCGCTACCAGGAGTGCATCCTCCATAGCGATATATAAGGTTGTCATGGCTGTTCCTCACAAATATCCATGTTCTCGATAGTACCGCTCCGCACCTGCATGAAGTGGAATCGGCACCGACCGGCACATCTCTTCAGGCTGCATAGGATAATGCAGCGCGCTCTGGTTGAGCGGGAGCGAGGTATAGCGGGACTCGAAAGCCTGCCGGTCCTCGACAATGATGCTCGCCGCCAGGTACGCCACCTCCTCCGGTACGTCCTCACGTGTCACGATCAGCCACTGGCTGAAGTCCACGCAAGGGATGGGCTGCGTTACTCCCGGCAGTTCCCCAGGCTCAACATTGGCACGCTCGAATCCATAGTGGTGATACAGGCCCTCCAGGATGAGCCGGTGGATGGGGAAAAGCCGGTACGATTTCTGCCCAAGCTTCGGCCAGAGCGTGATGGCTTCAAAGAAGAGCGCATCCGCCTCTCCACTCGCGAAGCGCTCCAGTGCGGGAAACGGCGTCTCCGAGCAAAGCCATTGCCCACCCCATTGCTCAAGGTCTTCCCACATCATGCTGTGCGCATTGAGAATCTTCTCGACGGTGTAGCCGATCATGTTGATGCCATCGTTGATACCTGTTGCGATGCGCAGCGGCGGGCGCTTAGCAACCAGTTCAGGCAGTGAACGAACGCCATAGCGCTCAGAGGCCCCGGTGCTGATCGCCAGCAATAATCGATCGCGGTGCGGAAGGGCCGCAAGTGAGCGTAGTTGTGGATGGGTTTCGGGATACGGCCCCAGGCCCTTGAAGGCCATGAGCGCGTTCACACCTGGCGTAGTGATGGCGATATCTACTGTGCCATCAAGCACGGCATTCACATTATCGAGCATACCTCGCCCGGTGTAGATGACGAAGGTCGAGTTTTTGGCCGTGCGCCAGCGCATGCCCGTCGCAATCCAACCACAGGCGCTGGTGAGGTTGTCCATGCCCCAGCCGCCCATAAAGCGCAGGTAAACTTCCAGGTCGCTTTTGCCCCAGTTCAGTTCGGTACTCATCAATCAGACCTCTTTAGAGGATGGAGTATCAGGATCAAAAAACATCATGTGTCACGTGTGGTCTCGGCGAAGAGGCTTTCAATGCCCGGACGCGAATCGAGCTGCCCTTCGTAGTGCAGTTGCTCAATAAGCACCTCGAGCATTGTCCGATTCGCGCTTATGCCGGAAGGATAAGGGTCTGTACCAAAGATCGCTGCCTGCCGTGCGAAATCCCCGCTGGGAAACAGCAAATAGGCTTCGGCAGCTTGCAGTGCCGACTTATAGGATTGTTGCTTGGCCTCCTCAAACATATCGTAGAGCGCTCGCGCCAGTTGGGGTTGCCGAGCCAGCAAGCGTCGTTGCACGATCACGGTGTGATTGACCGGTGTCGTGCCGGTCTTGCGAGCAAATTCCGTAATCAATTGCCGGGCCTGCTCTGAATCTAATAGTTTGCGCACATGCTGCCCTTCGCTCACCGGTGCAACCGAGTAGTCACCAAAAGCCGCGTCAATTTCACCCCGCTTGAGCATTTCGTTTAACGTCGTGCCAGGTTCCAGTTCGAGCACACGTACCTCACGCCCGGGCGGCGGTTCGTGAAAACCGATCAGCGTGCTGTGACGCTGAGATGGAGACCGGCCATTGATCCAGGTAATATCTTCCGGGCGGATTCCGTAAAGTTGCCACAGCATGATGCGCATCCAGATCGAGGCGGTCATGTTGTAATCCGGGAGGCCAATCCGCTTACCGGCCAGGTCGGCCCAGCTTCGAATGCCGGCATGTTCGTTAACGCAGAGTTCCAGCGGTAGGAATGCCTTAGAGAGGAAGATAGGGAGAGATGTCCATCCCAGGTGCGTCCATTTCGGCCTGTCGTTGACAACCAGGTAGCCCGACAGCGAGAACTCGAACACATCAAACGGGTTCTCGCCGAGGTGCCGGAGATTGAGGGCGGCAGGATGCCCAAATTCCCAGTCGAACTCTATGTCCTCCGTCCCAACGCTGCCATCAAGCAGCGGCTGAAGGCGTGGGTTGTGCATAAAGGCGGCCTTCAAGCGCATAGGTGTCTCTCTCCAGGATTACAACGAGAGCTTCAGCAATCTGGCGGCATTGCCTCCCAGGATAGCGCGTTTGTCTTCATCGCTGATCGGCAGCTCCTGCACCAGTCGCTTTGCTTTTGGTAGTAAAGGCAGAAGTGGCGGGGCATCGCTGCCAAACATTACGTGATCAACTCCTACCGTCTGGATGCCACACATCAGAGCGGGAGCATGATAGCTCACACTATCCATGTAGAGCTTGCGCAGGTAATAGCTCGGCGCGTGAGAGATAAGCAGCGGTTCATACGTACCGAGGAAATGCGCAAAGTCGCCCAGTTCATAGGCGTAATCCATACGTCCGATGACTTCGCAGATGCCGCCGCCCAGGTGAGCGCCCACAAACTTCAAGTCCGGCAACTGCTCGAAGACGCCGCGCACGATCATGCGTGCAATCGCCAGGCATTCATCGAATGGTCGCCCTATGCTCGAGGTGAGGCGGTACATGCGCATGCATTCTTCGCCGAAACTCGAGGCCGGCGCGTGAATCATGACGGGCACATCCAGACTGTTGATGAGTTCAAAGAATGGGCGGGCGCGGTCCTCATCTGGATATGCCCCCTGGTGGCTGGAATTGATAAAGACCCCGTGCAGGCCATACTCGCGAATGGCCCGTTCGAGTTCCTTGAGAAACTCGTCCCCGCCACCAGGAATCGAACTGGTGAAGACCACGACACGATCTGCATAGCGCTGCTGCACCCCGGCGGCGTACTCATTCCAGCGTTTGATGGCCGAGAGCGCCTGCGAGTCCGACATCGTCTTGAGATAATGGATGGGATTGGTGACGACGCAGAAGTCGATGCCGGCCCGCTCGTGCGCATCGAGCAGCTTCTCGATGGTGAGCGGGCAGTCACCTCGCCATTCAGGTGCCGCAGCTACCTCCGGTGGGTAGATATGCGCGTGCCAGTCGATGACCGGCGAGCGGTTCTCCCCTGAATTGTTCAATTGGCTACGCTGAGCGGGTGAGATTTCGCTTCCTGCCATCCGTTATTCTCCTGGTAGGCTTGCTCACGATAGAAACCGAACGGCTCCTGCATTGGAAAGTCGCTATACGAGAAGAGCACGACTTCTTCATCGCCTGCGACATGCTCATGCCAGGCCCAGGTCGGAACGACGAAGATATCGTTCTGTTCCCAATCATGACGCTGGCCGTTGATTACACTATAGCCGGAGCCGCGCGCAACGCAGTAGACGGTGCTGGTGGTATGACGGTGCGCCTTCGTATGCGCTCCCGGCTTGAGCAATTGCAGGTAAGCCGCGATGGTGGCAAGGACATGCCCACCCGTTACCGGGTTGACATACTCGACAATCGTGCCATCATACGGGTCTTGTTCGGTCGCCTGAAGGTTCTTCAAGGCCTCGTAGGTGGGCTGCCACTTGTAGACACACAAAGGCGAGAATGGCGTCGTGGGCCGGTTCTTGACGGGAAGCACGCTTGCAGTGCCAAAGGTGTTCAGCGACTCGCCCTCTGGTCTTGTCACAGGCTGCGCCTCGTCGATTTCCTCGTAAAAGATGGGGCGTAAAGCGTTGACAAATGGAAAGTCGAGGCCATCCAGCCAGACCATCGGTTCGCTTTTGCCCTCGTGCCCGTGATCGTGCCACTTCCAGTTAGGTGTCAGCACCAGGTCGCCTACCTCCATAAAAATCTTCTCACCCTCTACCACCGTGTAAGCGCCATGCCCGCTGAGCATAAAGCGCAGGGCCGAATAGGAGTGCCGGTGCGCGGGCGCGATCTCGCCTGGCATTAACATCTGCAGCGATGCCACCAGGGATTGGGTAGCTCCCACGAAGCGCCTGCCCGGGTTCTTGAAGGTGATCGCCCTCCGCTCGGCGCCCTCGCCCAGTTTGACAACCTCGACCGACTTCCGTAGCAGGGGCAGCAAGTCTTTATAATGCCAGACGTACCCAACCTCGTCCGGTTTCGGCTCGGTCTGCTGCGACTCCGCCAGCTTCCAGAGAGGGATAACGTTAGCCTGCTCCAATGACTGGTAATACTGTGCAGGATTGACTGCTGTAACTTCGCTCATAAGAGTGTCCCTTTCTCGAATGCTTCAGAAACGTGGCAGGGCAAGCCCTACCTGCCTATCTTTAAACGCATCACGATCCTGTAATACGGGAGCATCATCTTGAAATACAGGAAAAGCGTATCACCGCTATGCTCTTCCTGTCAAGCGCGAACGCATCCTTTAGCTTACGGCAGGAGCGCTTGCAGCCTCCCGCGTAGATGCCTTGAAATGCGGCATCACATGTTTTGCGAAAAGTTCGATTGTGCGCATAGCCTCGGCTTCCGAGATATTGCCAAAGGTGACCTGCATCGAAGGTTCCATCTCACCGAAGAGGCCGCGCAAGTAGTTGATGTGCTCCACCACATCATCGGGCGTCCCTACAAAGGCCGTACGATTGTCGAGATTCGTCTTCCAGGTCTGTGAGGAGATGGCGGAGACGAGTTTGTCGTAGCCGGGATAACTGAGCGAAGAGGTATTCTTCCAGCCGCTGACAGCCTCGGTAAAGACTTCGAGGTAGGTGGTCATGGGACGTTTGTAGCCCTCGATGGCCTCTTCGCGCGTCTCGGCTATATAGCAGTGGAAGGACATCTGAACCTGCTCTTTACCCGGTTCATGCCCCGATTCGCGCCATGCCTGTCGGTAGGCCTTCACGAAGTTGCTGGTGCGCTCAAGGCCACCCGCGTAGGGCACGATCATCAGGTTGTAGCCCTGCCGACCGGGCCAGGTGAACGACTCTTCCGAGGATATCGCCGCTATCCAGATCGGCGGATGAGGCTTCTGGTAGGGGCGCGGCATGGAATGTACGTCGCGAAGATGATGGAAGCGCCCATCAAAGGTCACACGATCTTCCGTCCATAGACGCTTGATGACCTCAATGCCCTCCTCGAAGCGAGCGCGGCTCTCATCCATAGGTATATGGAACGCTTCGAACTCATCGGGGATGAAGGCACGTCCGAATCCAACATCCAATCGACCCTGGCTAATGTTGTCCAGCATCGCCAGCTCACCTGCTAGCTTGATAGAATTGTTGAACGCGGGGATCACCGCTCCTGTGATGGGACGCATATGCTTCGTGCGGGCCGCGATAGCCGCCAGCAGAATGCCTGGATTGGTAGAGTAGCCTCCATATTCGTGAAAATAGTGCTCGACGGTCTTGACCGAGTCAAAGCCTAGCGCATCGGCTCGTTCGCAGATACGCAGCGTCTGGGCAAAGTAATCCGCCGCCGATAGTTCGCTTGAGCGAAAGGCGGGAAAAAAGTTGAGGCCAAACTTCATAAAAGATATCTCCTTTCTATCTCACATAGATATCCATCCGGCCTATTTTCTCGATCTCAAAGGTCATCCTATCCCCGGCAGCAATCTTCCCTACACCGGGTGGCGCACCGGTGCTGATGACATCGCCAGGATTGAGCGTCATGATCCTGGAAATATAGGCAATCATCTGCGGTATCTTGACCTGCATTTCTCTCGTGTTCACATCCTGGCGTGGTTCATTTTGAGCATTCAGCCACAGCCGGATACGCAGGTCGTGCGGGTTTCCTACTTCGTCGGCGGTCACCAGCCAGGGGCCGATAGGCGTAAAGCCATCGTAGGATTTGCGAGTAGAGCGATCACCCTGACCCCGTACTGTTATGTCAAGTACTCCGGTATAGCCCAGGACGTGTTCCAACGCCCGCTCTTCAGGAATGTTTTTTCCGCCCTTGCCGATGATGAAACCTAGTTCTGATTCGTGATGGATTTCGGCATCACCAACATCCGGCAGTTCAATCGCATCGCCCGGACCAATAATCGAGCTGGGAGCTTTGAGAAAAACTCCAAATTCCAGCATCCAGGCCTCATAGGGGCCCCTTGCGGTCATCTCACCTACATGAGCGGCGTAGTTAGCGGCCGCGGCCACAATCTTCTGAGGCCAGAGCACCGGAGCATTGAGCTTGACTTGAGAGAGCGCTACTTCCTGGCCTCTTGCAGCCTCGGCCTCGATGCGTGGCCGCATCTCATCAAAGTCGTGGCACAGGCGCAACCACCAGTTGGGCGCGTAACCATTATCCCAGTGCGGTAGCGCCGCCGTCACGTCGATCATCTGTTCGCCTTTGAGAACCCCCAGGCGATTGCCATTAAAGAGCGCTAATTTCACCGCATCTCTCCTCGTGTACATGGAAGCAAATGGTAAAACTCAACCCTACAATGTACATCTCAATTGCTCTTGCTCAAGCACGGCTCGGAATTGGTTGAGCAGTAGCGCGAGCGGAAATACAGCAGCGGCTGCGACTCCTGCCCATCCGCACCCGTTATATCGTTATAGTGCATGTCGATGACCTCGCCCAGAAAGAGCGTATGATCACCACCCTCGTACTGTGCCACTACCCGGCACTCCAGGTATGCCATCGCCTCGTCAAAAAGTGGAACGCCCGTCTCGCCCGTGTGCAGCTTGATATCGGCAAAGTTTTTCCCTTCGCCCGTATCCTTGCGAGCAAAACGCTCCGAAAGGTACTGCTGTTGCGCCGTAAGGATGTTCACGCCGAAAGTATGGCTCTGAATGAGGATCGGATACGTTTGCGAAACGTTATCAATGCTGATCAGCACCAATGTGGGATTTAGCGAGACCGAGCAAAAAGCACTGACAGTCAGGCCATAGAACCTGCCCTCAAGTACGGTTGTCACGACAGTGACACCGGTAGCAAAATGAGCCATGGTACGGCGAAATTCGGCAGGAGTGACAGGCATTGCTACCTCCAGGCGCTGAGCAAAGGATGCCTTATAAAGGCCCTATGCGACGGCAATAATAGTTCCACGTGTTCTGTATGGCTTCAGGATGATACATCTTTCGCTTCGCCAGGCATTCCTCGTCGCCGGTATAGCGCAGGTGCTGGCTCGATGCCAAAGCCAGGAGCTGAAGTTGGCTCGCCCGCTCCAAATTGAGCGCTGCAATCACAGCCAGCTCGATAGTCTCAGCGGCAACCACGATGCCGTGATTGACGAGGTAGCACGCTAGCGCATTCCCCAGCGTAGCCGCAACGGCCTCACCAAGCTGTCGTGTGACAATCAGGTTAGAAGTCATGGTGAAGCGCGGCACGTCCGGAGGAGTAAACATGCAGCCCTCATGCGAGATCGCCCGCAATGGCTGCTCAGTCGCGGCAAAGGCGATAGAGTAGGGTGGGTGCGTATGAATGACACACCGGATTTCAGGACGAGCGCGAAAAATCTCCGTATGAATCGGGTATTCCAGGTGACGAGGGAATTTACCTTCAAGCACCTGGCCGTCAAGGTCCATGCGGATAAGCATTTCGGGGGTGATTTCATCCAGTCCCATCCCTGCCGGTTTCATCCAGAAATTTTCGGCTCCAGGCAAACGATGGGTCACGTGCCCATAAATCGCATCATTCTGTCCGTTAGCAGCCAGAATGCGACAGGCATAGGCAAGCTCGCTACGCAGCTCCATGCTTTCCCCTGAAAATAATGCCATAGATACCTCTCCGGTCTCGTCCTTCACATCTTTTGCCGAGTACATACTTCCCCTTTCAGAAACCTGTACTTTCTGAACATTATGTCTTATAATATGAGACGGATATCTTGATTTATAGGAAACATAGCATCTAGCAGAGCATTTGTCAAGATATTGGCAAAGCCGCAATCACCAAGAAGGGAGATCCAAGAATGGCAGAATCTTCACTTCCCGGCGACGCTCGTATTCCAGCCGACCTTTCGGCATCCGATGTTCGTGCGACTGATCTTCCCGAAGCCTTGCAGGCTCCAACTCGGAGAGTCGGTGCGGGCTTCCAGGTTCTCTTCCTGCTGGCGAATATCGTTACCTGGCTTGCTAAGTTCCCTTTCACACAAATCGTGCTACCCCTGCAAATCCTGGCATTTGATCCCGGCAATAAAGTGGCCGACCTGGCTATCATCACCGGTGTCGGATCATTCTTCGGCCTCGTTGTTAACCCTATCGCAGGGGCTTTAAGCGATCGTACCACCAGAGCGTGGGGCCGCAGGCGACCCTGGCTCATCGCAGGTGGATTGCTTTCCGCGGTGGTCCTTGTACTGCTTGCCTATGCGCCCGGCGTGATTGGCCTGCTCATCGAATGGATCGTCTACCAGATCGTTGTCAACGCGGTACTGGCGGCCCTGCTCGCGACCATTCCCGACCAGGTGCCACGCAGCCAGCGCGGGACCGTCTCAGCCTATACCGGCCTCTCCTACCCGCTTGGACTGATCCTGGGCACGCTATTGGTAACGCGCGTGCTGAAATCGGCGATTGCTCCTTCGTACTACGTAATTGCCGCTATTTTCCTGGTAGTCATAGTGGCCTTTGCCTTGATATTGCCCGACAAGCAACTGGCAAGGGGAATCATGCCATCATTTCATCTGGGTAGGTTCCTCGCCAGCTTCTGGATCAGCCCCAGGCGCTATCCCGATTTTGCCTGGGCCTGGATCACCCGCTTCCTGCTGATTATGAGTTCGGCTGTCGTCACCGTCTACTTGCTCTACTACCTGCAAGATGTGCTACATTTCAGCACCGGCCTTGCTGCCCAGCGTGCAACCACCTTCAACAGCATCTACGGCGTCATACTCATTGTCTTCGCCTTCCTCAGCGGCTTCGTCTCAGACAGAATCCAGCGCCGCAAAATCTTTGTGATGAGCGCAGGCATCATTGTCGCTGTATCGATGCTCATCCTCGCCTTCGTTACCTCTTGGGCCGGGGTGCTCGTGGCTGCCGCCATCTTTGGACTTGGCTATGGCGTCTATATCGCCGTCGATATCGCGCTTATCACCGAAGTGCTCCCTTCGGCCGGCGACCGTGGCAAAGATATGGGCGTCTTCAATATTGCCAACTCGCTGCCACAGGTGATCGTTCCAATCATAGCCGTCATCACCGTCAGCTCTTTCCACAATTACAGTGTACTCTTTGTCGTCGTAGCGATTGCCGCCGTCCTGAGCGGCGTATTGATCGCCCCAATCAAGGGAGTTCGTTAAGTATATACAACCCGGTATACCCTGAAAGGAGAAAGTCGTATGACACGATTGTATATAGCCATGCAGAATTCACTGGCGATAGTGATCGGCCACAACGGGAGCTGGAAAACAGAGGTAAAACTCGACGGCATGCCAGTTTATGATGTAGCTGTAGACCCGTTGAATTCCGATCGCGTCTATGTGGCTACTATGGGGAACGGAGTTTTGCGCAGCGATGACGCGGGTGAAACCTGGCATCCCGTCGGCCAGGGCATTACGCACGATGTGGTGATGTCAATCGCCGTCAGCCCTATCGAGCGCATTGGCAAATACGCCGTGGTCTGGGCAGGAACCGAGCCGAGCGCCCTGTTCCGCTCAGAGGATGGTGGTGAAAGCTGGCAGGAGAGACCGGCGCTGCTCGATCTTCCGTCGAAGCCAACGTGGAGCTACCCACCCAAACCCGATACACACCACGTGCGCTGGATTCAACCGGACAGCCATGATCCGGGTCTCATCTTTGTTGCCATCGAACAGGGCGGCATCATGCGCAGCCTGGATGGTGGCCTGACCTGGGAAGACCGCAAACCGGGAGCGCAGCGCGACGGTCATACGCTGAGAACGCATAAGCTGGCTCCCGGGCGTGTCTATGAGGCGGCGGGGGGAGAAGACCCGCAGTTCGTGACCGAAGAGTTGGGAAGGTACGTTGTCATGTCGCGAGGCGGCTATGCCGAGACACGCGATGGCGGGGCAACCTGGGAAACCATTACAGATGGGCTTGACCGACACTATCTCTTTGGCCTGGCCGTTGACCCCGGCGACCCCGACATCATTGTCGCTTCAGTGACACGGGGACCCGAGCAGGCCCATAGGCCACCAACATCCGAATCGTTCATCTATCGTCGCGCTCATGGTAAACCGTGGGAGCTGGTTAGCGAGGGCCTGCCCGCTGCAAGAGGAACGCTGGTGTACTCCCTGGCTTCCAACGAAGACGAGCCCGGCATATTCTATGCCGCGACCAACAAGGGCGTCTTCCGCTCGGCAGATGCTGGCAAGACCTGGAGGCAACTTGATGTGGGCTGGCCTGAGCGCTATCGCATGGCTCATGCGCGTGGCATGCAGGTCATCTCTTAAGTCGGAGTGTAACCATGCCAACAACGCAACAGGAAGAAATGGCGACCGCGGGATGATGCCATGCAGCACTTCTGCCATGTCGCGTTCGGTTTTGGCTCGCCGAATCCTTTCTGTTATCGATATCAGCCTTATTCTAATGAGGGCGGACCTGCCTCCGCCCCATCCATTCTTGACACATATATGGCCGGGTGATACCATAATTCCAAAATTACAGGATACGTATCCTGAATAGCAGGAATCTTATAGATAAGTACCATGAAACAAGATCTAACCCGCACTCCAGAAACCACTGCATCGCAGGGACGTAACGCCACTGCTGATCGCGCCATTGACGTATTATTGCTCTTCAACGAGCAGCAGCCAGTACTGACAGCAGAAGACATCTCCGAGCAACTGGGTATGCCACGCAGCACAACCTATCGCTACCTGCAAAGCCTGCGCTCGTATGGATTAGTCGAGGAAAACGATAGCAGCGGTGGATTTCGCCTGGGACTGGCGGTATTCCGCCTCGCCCGCGCCGCTCGCCAGGGCATGGGCCTCTCCGAGGTCGCGCTTCCCATTATGCACGAACTGGCTGCTCAGACAGGCGAGACAGCGCTGCTGACCCGGCGCACGAATTCGCACGTTGTCTGTATAGAACGCGTTGAAAGCCAGCAGCGGGTGCGCCTCTCTTACGAGCGAGGGCAGGTGCTGCCGCTGCACGCCGGAGCATCGGCGAAGGTGCTGCTCGCATATCTCGACCCGGAAGAAATCGAGGCCATTCTCAGCAACGGCCCATTTCCCCGCTATACCGAGCACACCATGACCGATCCCGACACCCTCCGCAGGCAACTCGAGGTCATTCGCAGCAGAGGATACGCGATGAGCGAGGGAGAGGTTGATGATGGCGTGCGGGGCGTGGCTGCTCCCATCTTTGATACACATAAGCGCGTCGTGGCCGGTTTGAGCGTGGCAGGACCAGCGTTTCGTATCAATGATGATGTTTTGCCCGGCGTTATTCAGGCCGTGCAGGAGGCCGCCAATCGCATCAGCAGTCGCATACGCGAACTCGATCTGTAATGTACGCGGACCGCTTTCTGGAGCACTTCAAGAGTTCTTCAAGCAGGCCAGGGCTATACGCGCCGGGACCGCAAACAAACAGGAGATACTTCTAGAGGAGGCACATGCATGATGAAAACGCTCGAAGGTTTTGCACCCTATCCTCCAGAATTTATCGCTCGCTATCGAGAAGCAGGCTACTGGGAAGACCGCTCAATGGCCGATTTCTTCGCGGAGGTCTGCCAGCGCTTCGCACCTCGCATTGTGCTGGTAGCGGGGGATGAACGCATCACGTATGGTGAGCTGGATGCCCGGGCAGAGCGACTCGCGTTGCACTTGCTCAAGCTGGGTTTGCGCCCCGGTGACCGTTTCGTCTTGCAGCTCCCGAATGTGCCGGAATTCGTCTATTTCTACCTTGCGCTCCAAAAAGCCGGCATCATGCCTGTAATGGCCCTGCCGCCTCATCGCTATACGGAGATCAGTCACTTCGTCAAGCTGAGTGAAGCGGTTGGATACGCTCTCCCCGAACGCTTAGGCAACTTCGAATTCGCTGCTATGGCCGAAAGAATTCGAAGTGAGAATCCGCACCTGCGCTGGGTATTTGTCCTGGGCGATACCATCTTTCCCGAATCGATCTCCATCCGGCATCTTCTGCAAACTGAGAGCGGGCTTCCTAAAGAGCGACTGGCCCACATCGAGATTGATCCCCTGCTTCCCGCCCTGTTCCTGCTCTCAGGCGGTACGACAGGCGTACCCAAGCTCATCCCGCGCACGCACAACGACTACATTTACAACTCGAAGGCGGCGGCCGCTATCAACGATATTCATCCAGATGATGCGCTGCTGCTTGTCTTGCCCATGGCCCACAATTTCCCGCTGGCATGTCCCGGCATGCAGGGCTTCCTGATGCATGGCGCTCGCTGTGTCCTCAGCACTTCGACCCAGGCCCAGGATGTGTTCTCGCTGATTGAGCGCGAAAAAATTACCCATCTCGAACTGGTTCCCACGCTACTCATCCGTCTGCTGAACGATCCTTTGCTCAAGGAGTACGACCTGTCGTCTGTCCGCATCGTCAATACAGGGGGTCAGAAGCTCCAGCCCGAGGTAAAGCGGCGTACAGAAGCGCTCATTCCTTCCTGCAAGGTGCAAGAAGTATTCGGTATGGCCGAGGGGCTGCTCAACTACGTACGGCTTGATGACCCGGATGAACTCCGCTACGAGACCGTGGGCCGGCCGGTCTCTCCCGGCGATGAACTGCGGCTGATCGACGACGAGGGCAACGAGGTGCCTGAGGGGGCAACCGGAGAACTGCTTGTCCGGGGTCCGTATACCCTGCGTGGCTATTTCCGTGCCCCCGAACACAACGCAAAAGCGTTCACTCCCGATGGTTTCTACAAGACGGGAGACCTGCTCAGGCGTCACCCATCGGGCAACTACATCGTCGAAGGTCGCAAGAAAGACTTGATCAACCGGGGCGGTGAAAAGATCAGCGCGGAAGAAATTGAGAACCTCATGCTCGCTCATCCCGCTATTCTAAATGCGGCATGCGTACCCATGCCAGATCCGATGTTAGGAGAGCGCGTGTGCGCCTTCGTGATCCTGCGCCCAGGAATGACCCTCATGCTTGAGGAGTTGACAGGCTTCCTCCTCGCTAAAGGTATCGCGAAATTCAAGCTTCCTGAGCGCCTTGAAGTTGTGGACGATTTCCCCATGTCGAAGTTCGGCAAGGTGGCGAAAAACGTGCTCACACAGCAAGTGACTGAGAAACTTGCGCAAGCTCAGGTATGAGTGGCCTGGCCATCAGGCCACTTTTAAATGGTGCATAACTGGAGGAAGACGATGATCGATCTCTCTGGCAAGGTTGCGCTCGTACCAGGCGGCAGTGGTGGCATTGGAAGCGCAGTCTCACGCGTTCTCTCCGAATGTGGAGCAGATATTATCGTTGGGTATCGCTCAAACAAGGAACAAGCAGAACAAATTGTCGAGGAAGCCCGCCGACTTGGAAGACGGGCTCGTGCTGATGAGATCGATGCCACAAGCTTGAGCAACGTACAGCGCTGGATCGATGCGACACTCAACCAGTACGGGAAAATCGATATCCTGGCCAACTGCGTCGGCTGGCATGGACAATTTCGACTTCTGAAAGACCAGCCACCAGAAGAGTGGAGGCGCATCATCGATATCGAGCTGATGTCATGCATCTATTTCGCTCACTCTCTCCTGCATGCCATGCTTGCCAGATCATCTGGACGCATCATCACGATAAGCTCAGATTCCGCTAAAGCAGGTGAGACGGGGGCTGCTATCAGTTCTGCCGCACGAGGTGGCGTCAATGCCTTCTCCAAGGCGCTGGCTCGGGAGGTAGCGGCCAATGGTATTACCGTCAACACCGTTTGTCCTGGGCCTGTGCAAACTCCTGCTCTTCAGGAGATGCAGGAGGCCGAAGGCGTGGGAGCTAAGATCGTTGCTGCTCTTATCCGGCATATTCCTATGAAACGTGTTGCAGACCCACGCGAAATCGCCAATGTTGTTGCCTTTCTCGCCTCTGACGAAGCAAGCTTTATCACAGGTCAAGCAATTAGCGTCAGTGGAGGCCTCACAATGTCTTGACGAGGAGAACGATTATGCGGGCTATCGATATACACTGTCATCCTATGACAAAGGAGTGGTTCAAGGCATTCGGCACGTTTACACCTGCGCTTGAAAACATGTTTCATGTGAGCCTGCGTGAGAAAACCGAAGCTGAGATGGCTGAGGATTTCCGTCGTGCCAACGTGCTGGCAATGATGATTGCATGGGATTCCGAGACCGCAACAGGCGCGGGTATCATCTCCAATGATTGGGTTGCCAGCCTTACACAAAAGTTCCCGGATGTATTCTTGCCCGGCTGGGCAGTCATCGATCCATGGAAAGGCGATGCGGCGCTCCAGGAACTCGAGCGCGCACTGACGCAACTTGGACTCAAAGGAGCCAAGTTCCAACCACCGGTCCAGGCCTTTTTCCCTAACGACCAACGCTTTTATCCGATCTGGGACCTCTTACAGTCACTTGGTGCCCCAACGCTCATTCATACTGGCACGACGGGACTGGGCGCCGGTATGCCAGGGGGTGCAGGCATTCATCTGAAATACGCTCAACCTCTAGCAATTGATGATGTGGCGGCGGACTTCCCCAACCTGACTATTATCGGCGCCCATCCATCATGGCCCTGGGTCGAGGAGATGATCGCCGTCCTCGTTCACAAAGCCAACGTCTATATGGATATCTCCGGGTGGCGACCAAAATATATCCCCGAAAGCCTCAAGCGCGAGATCAACGGCCGGCTGCAAGACAAAGTGCTGTTCGGCTCTGATTACCCATCTTTAGACCCGGGCCGCTGCCTTGATGAGTTAGAGCAGCAGGGTTACAAACCAGAGATAATCGAAAAAATCTTTTACAAGAACGCACAACGTGTGCTCAAACTGTAAGCAGTTGACAAGCCAGAGATCCGAGGAGTTACACTTCCACGACAGGCCTGGCACGATGGATGAGCAAATGAGCCAGACCCCACAAAGGAGCAAGGTGAATGCATATGAACGAGCCTCCAACAACTAAACTTCCTCTCTATGCTAAAGCTATCGATTGGGACACTTTCTTCAGCGATTACCCTGTACCGGACGTCTTTGCTGAAACTGTCTACCGGTGGCCAAGGGAAAGGATACTCGACCTTCAGAATCAGCGATTTATAAAACTCGTTGAGGATAGCTGGAAGAATCCCTTCTATCGAAGACGCTGGGAAGCCGCCGGTTTGAAGCCGGGTGATGTGCGCGACTTGAGCGATATCACAAAGCTCCCCACCTTCAATTCAGACGACATTAAAGATAATCAGCACGACTACCCACCTTTTGGTGACATCCAGGGCGTAACCCTGGCAAATCTAACATCCACTCCATTGAAGGTCCAGACGAGCGGGGGAACAACCGGCAAGCCCCGCCCTACACTCTTCGGACCAATTGAATGGGAAATGAATGCCCTTACCAGCGCACGTGGCCTCTACATTCAAGGCGCCCGTCCAGGAGATGTTCTCCAGATTCCCACGACTCCCTCGCTCGCTAACCTTGGTTGGGCCTATTATAAAGCAGCACACGATTACCTTGGCATACTTCCGCTAACGACTGGCAGTGGACTTGTGACTCCTAGCCGCCGACAAATTGAGATAGCCTTCGACTGGCATACTACCATCTGGACATGCTTCCCTGAATATTTGACCCAGCTCGCCAAAGTCTGCCATGATGAGTTTAATCGCGATATCCGCGAACTCGGCACAAAATTCATTGCCACATTCCTTGGCCCTGATGTAGAAGAGACATTGCGGCAGAAGCTCGAAACATTATGGGGATGTCCAGTCTACGATCAATACGGCACACATGAGATTGGCCTTGGAGCTTTTGAATGCCAGGAACAACAGGGACTGCATCTTATGGAAGATTGCGCGTATTTCGAGGTGGTCGATATTGAGACTGGAGACCCCCTACCTCCAGGGGAAATCGGTAATCTCGTAGTAACCCTCCTCTTCCGCAGGATTCCACCAATCATCCGTTTCAATGTTCGTGACCTTGGGCGCATCATCTCCGAGAGTACTTGTGGCTGTGGGAGCAGCTTCCGCCGCATGGATCATTTCCTCGGGCGCAGCGACGACATGGTCAAAATCCGTGGGGTCAATATTTACCCCATGGCCTGTTTACCGGCCGTCCAGAGTGACGCCCGGACAACAGGCGAATGGATCTGTATTGCGGACCGGACCGAAACAGAGGGCGTTATCCGAGACGAGATGACCGTACTCATAGAGACACGTCGTGACGCAGGAGATCTCACCGGTTTAACTGAGCAGCTCGAACGTAGATTGCATAATGATCTTGGTCTAAAGGTCAAAGTAGAACTCGTCGATGAGGGCGGTTTAGCCGAGGCGGCCAATCTCGGACGCGAAGGCAAACCAAAACGGTTGCTTGACCGCCGGTATGCACCTAAAGCTGAGAGGCAGTGAGTATCCTAAATACGCTCTGGTATTTACCTCTTAGCAGCCAGGTAAGCTTCATAACGCGCCATAAAACGCGGGGACTTCTGCCGCAGAGCCTCTTGATCGATGCGCCCACTTCGCGTCACATAGCTATACGTAAGAGCCAATGGGTCGAGGTCCATTTTCTCGTGAAAGGTCTCGTACCACGTATAGCTTTGTTGCGCGATGCTCAGTAACTTACCCGCCCCTGGCCTGCGTGCCTGCTCAAATGCCTGCAATGCCGCCGGAACATCCCCGGTTGCTGTGAACGCATTGTAGAGCGCAATCGCATCCTCGAGCGCCATGCGTGTCCCGGAGCCAATCGAGAAATGTACGGTTCGCAGGGCATCTCCCAGTAACACCACGTTTCGATAGTTCCAGTAGCGATTCGATACCACTCGAAAATTGAGCCAGACAGACTTATTCAAAAGAAGAGCATGCCCCCCCAGATCATCCTGAAAGATGTCCTCACAATAAGCGCGGCTCTCGGCCTCAGACATTTGCTCAAAGCCGGCTCGTCTCCACGTCCCGGCATCACACTCCACAATGAAGGTGCTGGTCGAATCACTATAGGGATAACAGTGAGCAACAAAGGCACCACCCCGGTAGGAGCGGAAGATCAACGACAGGGTATCAAAGAGTTGGTGCGTACCGTACCAGATATATTTGTTTGATAAGAGGCTTGTTGAGGGCTGGAAATGCTCGGCGTAATGCTGCCTGACGACACTGTTGACCCCATCAGCCCCAACCAGCAGATCATAGTCTGCGAATTCCGAGGCATCCGTGACTCGAGTCTCAAACTGCATTTCGACCCCATAACGCCGGCAGTGCTCCTGGAGAATACGTAACAAGGCAAGCCGTGCGATGCCAGAATATCCACTGCCATCAATGCGCACCTTTTCGCCCCGATGCACAATCGTCTGGTCATTCCACGTCTTCAACACTGCCTCAATATCAGTGTAAGATTCTGGATCACTATTTTTGAGAAACGACAGCGCCCGTTCCGAGAAGACCACCCCCCAGCCATAGGTGGCACCGGCGGGATTCTGCTCCACCACCTGAATCTGATGCGCAGGGTTGTGTTTCTTCATCAGCAGCGCAAAATACAAGCCCGCAGGTCCCCCACCGATGATGCCGATTCTCATGCATTCTTCCTTCTATCAAAGCAAGCCAGGTTCATTGCTTCCAACATCTGCTATCCTGGTCTATATTGTACCTCAAAACGATTACTCGCTAAGAGAGGCATACCCGAAGGAAGGATGTAGAGTAAGGGTAAAGTCCTGGAAAACGATAGACGCCGCTGGGACAGGTGACCTCATGATAATAACAGAACTGTGCGAAGACGGTCTGGATAGCGTTCCTACAGAGTACGAGCCGCTGAGATGCCCATCGCTATGTTCAATTTCACCGAATCGTTTCCTGCATATAGGCTGCGAAATCGTTCAAGGCGGCATGGCCAACAGGCCGTTCCATTCGCTCGCCTCGATAGAGAGCGAGGGCCTGGTGGATGAGCGGATGATACTGTTCAGGCAAATGGGCGAGTCCCCAGACCCCTCCTGCATCTTTGGAACGGATGGTGCCATCAGACAGGTAAGCAGAGGTGCGACAGGCGTTCAATACAAAAGAGATGGGGTCGTTGAGCGGATCACTCGATGCGGCCTGCATGGCTTTCACGAGCGCATCTCCAAAAGCGCGTTCTGGTAGGGTGGGGAAGGCCTCCGCGATAGGTTTCCCGTACAGACAGATGCCATGCCGATGAAGCACCGCGAGAGAGAGTGTGAGATGAGGGTTGCGCAGGATGCGCTCATTCCAGTGTTTCCAGGTACCATTGTGCAGGGCCTGTTGATCGTCCTCACGCCATGTTTCACTATAGTGAAGATCATAGGGCAGGGGATGATGGAAAGGGAAGATATCTTGCTCAACCAGGAAAGGGACGTCGAGCGGGCATGGCATCTTCGAGATGCGCAGAAGGAGTTCTATACTCCTGCGCTTCGTCTCCACATCCATCCTCTGGCGGGTCACCACGATCACATCGATATCGCTGCGGGTTGGATTGAAACCGCCCAGTGCCAGCGAGCCGTGGAGATAGATGCCGAGGAGATTCTGCTCCAGCACGCGTTGAAGCTCCGTTTGCAAGGTATTGACTTCAGCTTTTATAACTTTTGAACAGGTTGTCCAGTTGTATTGTCCCATGCTGTAACACTCCTTCTCTCCTGCTTCCCTCTCGCTCAAGCATAGTTTCTTCAGCTTCTGGAGTGACAAGCTCGATGGAGGCATCCTCATCGGTGCGAGCTGAGAAGAGTCTCGTCTCATTGGTGCCATCCATGAGCACATAGACAACTCCCCCGTCAGTGGCATTCACTCGCCCGGTTTCTCCTGTGCGCTTGATGCGCAGATGATCGCCTTCCTGAAAATAGGTTCCTTCTGCATTGGTTTCCATAGCTCTGTCTGCCTTTCTCAAAGAACGTGCGGTTCCCGCCGACCCAGGTGTTCGTCAAGCTTCTTTTGCTTCTTGTTCACGCTATCGGCATACATGTAAGCGTCATGGCGAACGGAGAACGACCGGACGATGCGGTCATCGGGTCCCGATTCTCCGTCAGCAGACGTGCGCTCACGGATCAAAAAAATCTGCTCCGTCAGACGCTGGACGTAGTAGCGGTCTTTCATTTCCTTAGACACGATCATGGTATTGATTCTGCCTCTTTTCCTCGGCTCGATTCCTGGAGTTACGAAACACCGTCAGGCTAAAAGCGGACGCGAAGAACGCGAGGGCGAGGAACAGGAATATGAGTGGTGGCATAGTGCATTCCTTTCTGCCGTATCCCTGCTCTTCCTGAAATCATGCTCCCGGGTGGGGAGAGGTGAATGCGAAGACGTGTGAGCCGTCGCGCCCCCGTAAAGTGGAGGTGCTTTGAATGTCGTTTCATACGAGGGACATGCTTCACGGGAAGAAGTAGGATACGAGCTAAGTATACACTATTTTTTACAACAATGCAACATTTATTTAACTATTTAAGTTTCATAGAATGGACCCCCATTAGTCCCAGAAATGAAGGTCCTTTCCGGTAGGAGAGGAGATTGTAAAAACCTCCCTCAATGTTACTGTGTCAGAATGCCTGGCTCTTTCTCAGCGTTTCTGCACAGCACACTTTCAGACCATTCTTTAGACACCAGAGGATACTTCATCTCTTGCTGTAGATGTGCTTGCCATCACTGCCTTCTCCTTGTAGCCAACAACACGCCGCGCTCGTAAGATGGGTGGGATACGATACACGTCCTGTGCAAGGCCGAGTCGTTCGAGCGTCCAGATAAGGTAGCCGGACAAATCAAACTGCCACCAGTGCAGACCATGAAAGGCGGAGCGAGGGAACGCATGATGATTGTTATGCCACCCTTCACCAAAACCGAGCAGCCCGACAATCCATTCGTTGTGGCTCTGATCGTTGGTCTCGAACTCGCGCTTACCAAAGGTATGACAGACTGAATTGACGCTCCAGGTCACGTGATGGGTAAGGAAGATGCGCACCAACCCACCCCACAATAGCCCCGACCATCCACCAATGGCAAACGGGATCAGCAGGGAGAGGAATGACCAGAGCAAGAAGGTACGACTAACGAAAACCACCATTCCATCGCGTGTCAGATGGCGGCAGTACACAGTGGGATCAGCCATGCCACTGAAGAGCCAGCCGATATGCGCATGAAAGAAGCCCTCCACGGGACTATGCGGATCACCGGGGCGGTCGGCCTGCGCATGATGTTTGATGTGGGTCGCTGTCCAGTCCAGTGCCGGTCCCTCAATGGACATGGAGCCAAGCACCAGCAAGAGAAACTTGACCACAGGATGAGGCCGAAAGCTGCGGTGGGTCAGCATGCGGTGAAAACCGACGGTCACCCCTAAGCCCACCAGGATGTACATGATTGCCAACAACACGAGATCGGACCAGTGGACCGCTCGCTCCCAGAGCAATGTTATCGCCAGAAGAGTTGCAAGCAAGGGGACTATAACAACTACGAGGACAATCAATTTATTGAAGAAGGAATTGGGTCGCATTAAGCCTCCGCTCATTTAAGCTCCATCGCTAAAGTGGAACATAAGTTTAGAGCTATTTGCAAGAGCTTTTGTTTCACGGCGTTTCTAATGATCGCATATCCTTGCGAGCGCCATGCCAATACTGATTCCAGGAGCTCTATGCTATAATGGGAATGCCCTCTATAGGGCGACCACAGAAATACCTGTGTGATTTCCCAGGGAAGAGATAAGAGTATCTCATTCATCGAGCTTGAGGGAGACCGAACTTGTCACTACAACGCGAAACGGTAGCACATGCCGCACTGCATTTATTGGATGAGGTTGGGTTAGATGGTTTGACCATGCGTCGCCTTGCCGCGTACCTGGATATTCAGAACCCATCGTTGTACTGGCACTTTACGAACAAGCAAGAACTACTCAACTATATGGCCGAGTTGATGATCGCCGATGCCTTTGCCGAACTCCGACATCCAGGGCCTGAGCAGGACTGGGCCGATTGGCTGGCAGCTTTTGCCCGCCGGTTTCGCAGGACGATGCTTGCTCATCGCGATGGGGCGCGAGTCCTGGCGGAAGCGGACGTGTCTATCAGCAATTTTTTTGAAGGCCTGGAATTGGCACTGGATGTGCTTCAGAATGCTGGCTTCGACGGGAACACGGCTGCCGCTGGAGTGATAACGGTCATTCACTTTATCCTGGGCAATGTCTTTGAAGCACAGGCTGATCCCTCTTCTCTCTGGGATGGAGTGGATGAGAAAAGTCCTCGCCCCCTGAGGCTGCCTATCGATAGAGAACGTTTTCCCAGGATTGCTGCCTTTTTTCACAGCACTGATGTTCTCTCGCCTGCAGAGGCGGACGAATGGTTTGAAGCCGGATTGTCCTTAATACTGGAGGGCCTGCGTGCCCATCTCGCAAAAGAGCGCCCAAACGGCACAAGCAGATAGAATACCTGCAGGGTGTTCCTTCGTGGACGCCCTGGTTGAGGCTGTCTCGTAACAAGGGTGCTCCCTCTGCCCCACATTGCCCTCCACGAACTTCGACATTTTGAAAGCCCATATCGATACAGCAGTGCGTTTGTTAAAGCTGCCTCTTGACAATCTTGCATTGCTAGGTTACACTTGGTTCCAGGCACACCTAGCAATGCTAGCCGAAAGGACTTTCAGCTTTCAGCCACCTCGGCAGGGAGAAGGTGATATGGGCGCTGAGCCGCCGGGGTTGAGCGAGCGGCAGGTGGCGGAGATGATCTGCCGCGAGTTGGGAATCCACGGTGTGTCGGTGAGCCACAGGTAGTCACTTTAGCATGAACTGCGCGACAGTATTTCCATCACCATGGAGGACACATGACCACTACATCGAATCACACGGAGACCGGGAGCGTCTCCCCAGCAGCAGAGGGCCAGAACGTCACAGCAGCCATTGCGGACATCGTCCGGCGGTCGGAGAAAGCGCGCGAAGAGCTCACCAAGATCGCTCCCGCACTGGACATCAATGAGGACCCGAAAGCCGGCATACAGATCGCCTGGCAGGCAGAGATCCACCGGTTGAGCCTTCCCGTCGAGTATGGTGGACTCAGCGACGGCTCGTTTACCTTCGCCCTCGAACCGCTGATGGAATGCTTAATCAACATCTGCGCAGGCGAGAGCAGCGTCGGGCAAATGATTCTCACGCAGGCATTGCACATCCGCATTCTGTTTCCCAACTCTGGGCTGTCAAAAGGCGCTCTGAAACAGGTCGCTGCCAGCTTCATGGAAGGCGATACCAGGCTTGTCGGCTCGGCTGCACAACCTGGCATCAAGGAGCCGGTCACCGCGACGCCCGTCGAAGGTGGTATCGTCATCAACGGTGTGAAGCAATTCAACACCCAGAGTGAGGGACGAGGCTGGGCGGAAGTCGCCTGTGTCCTGATCCTGGAGGATGGTACGAAGAAGCCGATGGCGGCGCTCGTCCCGCTCGACGCCCCCGGTGTCATCCAGCATCACGACTGGGACAACATGGGACAGCGGGGGACGGGCAGCCAGACCATCACCTACAAGAACGTCTTCGTCCCCGACGGCTGGCACCATCAGTTGGACCTGGCGGCGCTGGGACCCGTACTGGGAATCGGCATGCTCTACCACGCCGTACTGATCCAGGGCATCGGGGAGGGCGCCTACGACGCCATGCTGGACTACGCGCGCACTCTCAACCGTCCGAGTGTGAGCGCGTTTACGTCCGCCAGGGACGATGTGTTCATGCAACGGCTGATAGGCGTCAACCGTGGCAATCTGTGGGCTGCGCGCGCACTCCTTCTGGAAACTGCCCGAAAGGCTGAGCATGCCACCCCGGAGACGGACATGATGCAACTCTCAGCTCGAGCGATGGCCGCGAAGGCCGCGTCGGTGCGCGCTGCCTTGCAGGTCTGCGACCAGATGTTCGACGTGTGTGGGTCACGCGCGACGGCAAACAAGTACCATCTTGACCGGTTCTGGCGAAACGCTCGCACGTTCGCCTGCCACGATTCCACAGATGCGAAGGACGCCATTGTTGGCGCCATCGAACTCACGGGTCAGATGCCGATGACATTGCTTCCGCGCCTCTAGCGGCGCGAGGGTGTGGCGTCGCGGGCGACCTGCCTCAACTGCCACAGGTATTTCGCCCGCGACGCACATCCTGAACCGGCAGTTGCGTGCCACCCATGGGCCATCTTTTGTACGCGCACGAGGAGGAGATCAATGCAGATTATGATCGAGCGCGACGTCATGGTGACGATGCGCGATGGCGTTCGCCTGGCGACCGACATCTACCGACCAGCCACGGCTGAGCCTGTCCCGGCCCTGGTCGTACGGCTTCCCTATGGGAAGGCTATAGCTGGCATGCTTGCGGACGGGCGCAACCTGCCATCGATCCTGGCGTTGGCGGAGGCTGGCTATGCTGTGGTCTGGCAGGACTCACGTGGGAGCGGCAATTCGGAAGGACAGTTCACAGCCCTGCAAGACGAGACGCGGGATGGCGAGGACCTCTTGCAGTGGTTGGCGAATCAACCCTGGTGCAACGGCAAGTTCGGCACCTATGGCCGCTCTTACCTTGGCTTCACCCAGTGGTCGCTGGCGGCAGGCAAGGTCGATGGCAGGTTGCTGGCAATGATTCCGTCGTACACCAGCGCCGACCATTATGCCGGCGCCTTTCACCACGAGGGCGGGTTGCTCGCATTGAACTGCGCGATTGCCTGGTCGCTCAACATGGCTATGATGCTGGCGGCTCGGCCAGGCGCACGCGAGAACGGCTCCCCGCCAGATGTGCGGGCGCTCCAGCAAGCGGCAGCCGAAGGAATTCGCTACTACCGGCGGCTGCCGCTTGCTGACCGACCGGAGTTGCGGGCGACCGCGCCCTGGTACGCCACCTGGTTCGATCACCCCGATCGCGATGCGTACTGGCGCGAGATCAGCCCATCAGAGCGTTACGACTTAATGACGACGCCGTCGCTCAACGTCGGCGGCTGGTTTGACATCTTCATCAATCAGACGCTGACATCGTACATGGCCCTCCGAAAACGCGGCGCGAGTGAAGCGGCACGCTCCGGGCAGCGCCTCCTGATCGGGCCGTGGAGCCACGGAGTGCTGACCGGCGTGTTTCCCGAGATGCACTTCGGTCCTCTCGGCGACATGATGACACAGGATATTACCGGCAGGCACCTCAAGTTCTACGATCGGTGGATCAACGGAAACGCGCGGGCGCTCGATGACACCAAACCCGTCCGCATCTTCATCATGGGCATCAACCAGTGGCGCGACGAAACTGACTGGCCGCTGCCGGATACTGCATGGACCGACTACTACTTGAGCGGCTCCGGGCGCGCTAACAGTATGCATGGTGACGGCGTCCTATCGACACAGGCTCCCTCTAGCAATGCTGTCGATGCATACCTCTATGACCCACGACGTCCGGTGCCGACGCTCGGTGGTCACCTCTACGGCGGACTGCCCATGGTGAGCGACACATCGCTGGCGGCAGGTCCCGCGGACCAGCGGCCCAACGAAGCGCGGGACGACGTGCTGTGCTATACGACGGACACACTCAATCGACCCGTCGAGGTCACCGGACCAATCACCCTTGTCCTGCATGTCTCGTCGTCCGCGAAGGACACGGACTTCATTGCGAAGCTCATCGACGTGCATCCTGACGGGCGGGCCATGTTTGTCACGGAAGGCGCGCTACGCGGGCGCTACCGTCTATCAACATCGCACCCGCATCTTCTCATCCCCGGGGAGATCTACGAGCTGCGGTTCGAGCTGTGGGGGACATCAAACGTCTTCCTGTCCGGCCACCGCCTCCGCCTCGAGATCACCAGTAGCAACTTTCCACGCTTCGACCGCAACACCAACACGGGAGGAGATATTGGAAGCGAGACCGAAGACGACTTCGTGCTCACTCTCAACCGCGTCTACCACGGGCCGGATTACCCGTCGCGTCTGATCCTGCCGATCATTGACCGTTGACTGTGGTCTGGCTTGTTCAGGAAAGGGCGTCCTTCGCGGACGCCCTGATTCTTCAGATGGTGCCTGGTGAATGGAAAACGGCTCGCTCAGGGCAGCTCCCTCATGGGCACTGCTTCCTCGCGTGTCAATGGCTTCATGCGCGCGAGCAGAAGCGTACAAATCAGCGCGAGGAGGCAGAGAGCGGCAATACCATACAGGCCAACATCGAATGAACCCGTTGCATCCTTCAATGCCCCAAGAGTATAAGTAAACGTCAATGCACCCAGGTTGGCGAAGAAGTTCCCAAATCCGCTCGCGAGTCCTGCAACCTCTGGCCCCAACATCTCAATCGGCACGTTGAAGAGCGGTCCGAAGTACAGCTGGACAAAGACCCCGTTGAGCGCGCACACAAACAGGAGGAACACGAGGTTCTCGACACGTACCAGCAGGACGGTCGTGAGCGCGAGCATGGCCAGGGCGGTCCCGATGATCAGCAGGGGATTGCGCAGGCGGTCCGAGAGATAGCCGCCAAGGAAATTCGAGGGGACCGTCAGTGCTGCCCCCAACGCCACCACCAGACCGGCGACCTGAAGGGAATATCCCTTTTCGACGACCACAAACGTGGGCAGCCAGAATTGCAACCCCAGTGCGACCGCAAGGCGCACATACTGAATCGAGCCGATCAACCACATGGCACGATACCTGAAGAGCGACAGCAGGTCGCGCAGTGGCCGTGGTTTTCCAGTAACAGTGCCGGCGCCCTGGTATCCAAAACGCCAGTAGAGCAATGTGACGAGAAGCCCGGTCAGGGAGAACAGGACAAACAGGAGCCGCCAGCCTAAGGGACCAACAAGGTAAGGACCAAAAATATTGAGCAAGACATTCGAAGAGGAGCCACCGGCAACGTAGAGTCCCATCGCCATCGCACGCCGGTTCGGCGGGAAAAGCGCGTTGATCAGCAGTAACCCTGGAGCGAACATCAAGGCACGAAAGAAGCCGGAGATGGCCTGATTGAGCACCAGGAGCCAGTAGACATGCAGCAGCGCGAAGCTCAATGATAGCACGCTTGAGCCGATGAGTCCCATCAGGAACAACCGCCTGGCACCAAAGCGGTCGGCCAGATAGCCAGCCGGAATCTGCATGAGCGCATAGGTCAGGGTCGAGGCTGCCGCCAGGGTGCCGCCTTGCGTGAAGTCGAGGCCGACATTCTGACGGATCAGGGGGAGAAACAGCGAGATGCCGCCCGTCGCGAGTATCTGCTGGCTCTGACACAGCACAAGCAGAAGAACGGTCAACGCGATGATCTGCTTCCCTGGTTTGCGTTCGGTACCAGGAAGCGTAAGCTCGTCTGATTTAGCCATCAGATGCGCACCTGATAGGGATTGAGCGCAGGAATCGTCCCGGTCAACTCATACGTACCCACCATGAGCAGCTTGAGGTCGGTCGCGTCATGTACTGAGAAGGTGCGCGCATTGCGCCAGAAGCGATCAAGCCGGTAGGTATTGGAGGTACTGCGAGCACCAGTGAGTTCATGCATGCCGCCAGTCGTCGTGAGCGCAGCATCCACACTTGCGACCTTGGAACGCATCGCATGAGCCAGCAGTCCGCTGATGTCCTGGCCCGCTTCAAACGTTTCGACCAGGTGAGCCACTTCGCGTTGGAGGGCATGGGCCGCAGCCAGCTTCGTCGAGAATTCACCCACATGCAGTCGCATGAGCGGGTCTTCGGCAGCCCCCCTCACGCCTGGAAGAATGGTGCGATTGACCGTGCGCACGTAATCGAGCATGGCGTCAAAGCCTCCCATGCCAATGCCCAGTTCCAGCGCTCCATGCAGGAGAAAGACAGCCGGGATTAGCAGTGGGTCGAGGTCAGCCCGGTGGTAATGCCAGCCATCAGGCACAAACACATCCTCATACGTGATGCTCTGGCTGACGGTCGCACGCTGGCCCATATTATCCCAATCATGATGCAGCTTGACGCCGGGGGCATTGAGAGGGACGAGGGCGTGATGCATCCCCTCTACTCCTTCCAGGATCAGTCCAACACTGGCATAGCGCGCTCCCCCACTGCCGGTGTTGAACGTTTTGGTGCCGTTGACTACAATCCCACCGGGAACTTTGCGAGCTATGACCCGACCGCTGGTTCCGGTCTCGGCATTTGAGGCAACGAAGCGGGCGTCCTCTTCTAAAACTTCGTGAGCGAGTTGCCTGAGCGTCGACTCAGGGAGGTCCGCATGAGAAGCGAAGAGTTCCCGCAGAACCACCGTTTGCACGGTATAGATCATACCGGTGCTGCCTTCCCCGGCAGAGAGCTGGGTGATTGTTTCCGCGACCGCTCCGAAGCCAAATGGGAACGTGCCGTTGCTCAGGCCACCATATGCCTGGGGAATATGGATGCGGTATATTCCTGCTTCTGCGATCTGGCGCAGGTTTTCGCCAGGATCTTCTCCCTCTGCATCAACCTGGGCCGAGGTCTGAGCAAAGACTTTCCGCAGCTCCTCCGAGCGGCGAATCAACTCCTGGAGTTCATCGGTCACAGTCGTGTCGCTGATCGACATCGCTCTGTCTCCTTTTCTGACAAGGGTTATTCAAATGAAAAGACAAACGGCAGTGGAAATATCTCTATAAGACGGTTGGCAGGGATCTCTTCTCCTTTTCCTTCCTCTTTTTGCACAGCAGCAGGTTGTACGGTTGAAACTGGTAGCTTGCTCGCTGCCCGCTCCTGCGGATTCACCCAGAAGGTCGAGCGATAGTAGAGCAGCGGCTCATACGATAGAGAATCGTCGCGGAAAGCCACGCTCACGACTTCACCGAGCATCAGCGCGTGATCGCCACCGGGGTACTCGTGTGCCACGCGGCACTCAATGCAGGCCAGCGCTTCAGCAAAAAGTGGCACTCCGGTCGTCTCACCAATGCGGATGGCAATGTCATCGAACCTTTTACTCGACAGGTCCTTGCTGGCGAAGCGCAGGGCAAGAGGTTCCTGCTCCTGTGTGAGCACATTGACGGCAAAGACACCGCTCCGGCGAATCGATGCGTAGGTCTGTGACCGCAGATCCAGGCTGACGAGGATCAAGGGCGGATTGAGCGAAACGGAACTGAAGGCATTGACCGTCAGGCCAAAGTAGGTGTGATCGAGGGCAGTAGTGACGATCGTCACCCCTGTTGCGAAACGAGCCATGGTTGTACGAAAGTCAGATGGGGTAAAAGACATAGACTGCTACCTCCAGTCAGGTCATCGAGCCGGACTGCTCTCTACGGGTTACTCTACGTATGAACGACGACATCAAGTCTCAACTCCTTGACAAACTAGCAAAGCTAGGTTATTATTAAGAACAAGGATAACCTAGCTTTGCTAGTTTGTCAAGAGGGTACAGGAACAGCGGACCTACTGCTCTGCCAGGCACAGAGGCTCTACAATGCAGGAACATGCAGCACGAGCGGTTTCCTCTCCATCGTGAGAGTGATATGCCGCATGGGCGCATCGTCAATGATTGAGCGCTCAGTGCAACAAGCAAGGAGAAACACATGATCGAGACCTGGGGCTTTTATTTCCTCCCACCGCAAAGGTATGTGCCATTGACCGAGCTTACACCAGATGACATTCAGGGTGCGTATGACCGCTACGTCGATCTCTGGGTGAATTGCGAGCGCTGGGGTTTCGACGGCCTGGCCTGGCCCGAACACCACTTCGGCATGATCATGTCACCCTCACCGCACCTGTTCGTCGCAACGGTCGCGGCACGAACCCAGCGACTCCGGTTCACGACGCTGGGAAGTGTGCTGTCGATACACGACGGCAGGCGGTATGCCGAGGAGTGTGGCATGCTCAACTACCTCACGCACGGTCGCTTTGAGCCTGGGGTTTCGCCAGGTGCTGGCCCAATCGAGGCCGTTATGGCCGGTATTCCAGAGGAGCAGGTTCGCCCGCGCTACTACAGCGCCGTCGAGGTGCTCGCAAAGGCTCTCGCGCAGCCGCTCGTCACGCATCATGACACCTTCTACAACCTTGAGCAGGTTCCGATCGTCCCTCGCCCGTGCCTGCATCCAGGACAATCGGTGTGGGTGACGGTGACGTCGCAGAATTCGGCGGCCTGGTGTGCTGAACGCGGCTACAAGATGTGTACCGCGTGGTCGCCCACACCGGTTGCTGCTGCCCTCGCCGCCAGTTACCACGAGGCGGCTGAGGCGGCAGGCACGTCTAGCAGTCCCTTGATGCTGGGCCTGCGGCGCAGGGTCTTCGTGGCAGACTCCGACGCAGAGGCCCAGGAGAAGTACGAAGCATCACTCGACCTGATCCGCGCCACGATGGCACCAGCAGGCTCGAACGGCGAGGGTGCGGCGGGATTCGAGATGGCCGACCCGAACATTCTGCGCATGATGATGCACCCGGACGACTTTGCCATTGGCTCGCCCCAAACCGTGGCCGAAAAGTTGATTGAGCAGTGCCGCGCTGGTGGCTACGGCGTTGTTATGGCCTTCGCCGATTTCGCGCTATTCCCTCACGAGGACCTTGTCCGCTCTCATGAGCTAATTGGCACCCGTGTTGCACCCATCCTGCGCGCCGCAGAGGTTGGCTCGGCAGCCGTCTAATAAAGCTCGCCGCATTTCGAGCATGTACAACAAAGGAGGATGTATGAGCATTCAATTTGACGCTGTGTACGGGACGCGCAAAGACCGCGAGATGCACCTCGATATCTACCAGCCATCAAGCTCCATCAATCACCGTACCGCCGTTCTCATCCTTCACGGTGGGGGATGGGCAGCCGGTGACAGAAAGTTGATGCAGTCTCGCTGCGAAGCCCTTGCCAGTCGCGGGTTTACCACCCTGGCCGTCGAGTACCGCTTTCTGGGCGAGATCCCGTGGCCAGGTCAGCTCCATGATGTCAAAACCGCCATTCGCTGGACCCGCACACATGCCAGCGAACTCGACATCGATCCAAATAAGCTCGTACTGCAAGGCCACAGTGCTGGCGCTCACCTCTCCCTGATGGCCGCGGGCACCTTTGGCAAGCCAGATTTCGATCCAGATTTTGCTTCTGCACCTCCAGCCGGTCCGATCTCCGCCGTCGTCGCCTATTACCCACCAACGCGTCTCACTGCTGACCGGGCAATGCCCGACATCAGTGCCGGGCCTCCAGACCCGGAGGCGTTTCGGGCGATTCGAGGTGCCGATGGTTCGATCCCCGCGGCGATGCTCTTAGGGCCAGCGGGGACCGCTGAAGAGGCCGCGTCGGCAAGCCCCATCAATTATGTCACGGGGGTGTTTCCTCCCACGATTATCCTCCACGGTACCGCTGATATGCTAGTTGCGCACGCTGGCTCTCTCAGCTTCTTCGAGAAGCTCCAGGCGGCGCAGGTGCCCTCCGAACTGCACCTCTTCTCAGGGGTCAACCACGAATTCGATATCACGCCGAGTTTGACCGAGGTCAGCACGACAGTTGTCGCGTCTTTCCTCAACCGATACGTCGTGGACCCAGGGGGATTCGCAGAGGAGGTTGCACGGACTAATCCGCTGGCTGCTATGACGGCCTAAGATTGCTTGTTTCACCCCCACACGCTGACGTACGGTTCTGCAAGTGAGTGGGGAGGGGCGACGATTGAGTGGGATCATACTCCTTTTCTGGTCCTTCTCGATATCTTCGTCTCGTTCAATTGAAGTGTGCAAAGGAGCGCTCAAGATGACACAAACGCCAACGCCAAACATGACGGATTACGAGGCGGAACGGCAGCATTTCCACCTGGATGTTCCCGCAGAATTCAACTTTGCTATCGATGTGATCGGTAAATGGGCCAGTGACCCCGACAAGCTCGCCATGCTCTGGGTGGGCCAGAACGGGGAGGAGCGGCGCATTTCCTTCGCCCAGTTTGCCGAACGTTCCAGCCGCGCCGCTAACGCCTTCGTCACGCTAGACATGCAAAAAGGCGATCGCGTGCTGGTGATGTTGCCGCGTATTCCCGAATGGTGGGAAGCCGTGCTGGGTCTGATGAAGATGGGAGCCATCCCCATTCCCTGTACCACGCTGCTGACGCCCAAAGACATCCAGTTCCGCGCCGAGATCGCCGAAGCTGTCGCCATCATCACCGATCACGAGGGTGCGGCCAAATTCGACCAGGTGCGTACCGACTGTCCCACCGTCAAGTACGCCATCCTGGCCGACGAGGCCAATGCTGGCACAGCAGGCCACGAAGGCTGGATCGATTTCCAACAGATCCTCAGTGAGGCTTCGCCCGAGTACAGGGGCCCCAAGACACGCAGCGATGATGCCTGCCTGGTCTACTTCACCTCCGGCACGGTGGGCTATCCCAAGATGGTGCTGCACACGCAGGCCAGCTATCCCATCGGCCACACCATTACCGGCAAATACTGGCTCGACTTGCACGAGAACGATCTTGTCTGGAATTTATCTGAAATGGGATGGGCAAAGGCTGCGTGGAGCAATCTTTTTGGCCCCTGGATTCAGGGCGCGGCCATATTCATCCAGGATGCTCGCGGCAAATTTGACCCCATCGAGACCCTGGAGATGCTCAACAAATACCCGATCAGCACGCTCTGCGCCCCGCCCACTGCTTACCGCATGATGGTGCTCGACGAACCGATGGCCTATATGAAAGCCCATCCTCCAAAAGCACTGCGCCACTGCGTGGGAGCGGGCGAACCGCTCAACCCGGAGGTCATCAAGGTCTGGGAAGAGGCGACGGACATGACCATTCGCGATGGCTACGGGCAGACCGAGACCGTGCTGCTGTGCGCCAACTTCCCGCCCATCCCCGTCAAACCCGGCTCGATGGGCAAACCCTCTCCCGGTTTCGAGGTCAGCGTCATCGATCACGATGGCAGCGAACTGCCGCCCAACAAAGAGGGGGATATTGCAGTGCGCGTGAAGCCGAACCGCCCGACGTGGATGTTCAAAGAGTACTGGCGCAATCCTGAAGCCACCAACGCCTGCATTCGCGGCGACTGGTACATCACCGGCGATCGCGCCTACAAGGACGAGGACTGCTACTTCTGGTTCGTGGGACGCGCCGACGATGTCATCATCAGCGCCGGCTACCGCATTGGCCCCTTCGAGGTCGAAAGCGCGCTCAAAGAACATCCCGCGGTCGCCGAGTCCGCTGTCGTTGCCAGCCCCGACGAGATGCGTGGCGAGATCGTCAAAGCCTTCGTCATCCTGGCTCCCGGCTACACCGCCTCGCCCGAGCTGGCAAGCGAACTGCAAGAGCATGTGAAGCGCGTCACCGCCCCCTACAAGTATCCACGCGAGATCGAGTTTGTGGACAGTCTGCCCAAGACGATCTCCGGCAAGATCCGTAGAGTAGAACTGCGCGAGCGCGAACGCGCCCGCAAGGCTGAAAAATAAGAGCATGGTTCACCCTTGCGGACCGGGCGAAGACAACATGGTCACACAAGAAGACTGCCAGCATAAATAGGGGACTTCACGAGAAATCGTACCCGTGCGACGACCAGGAACACTCCTTTCCTGTTGCCCGAAACGCACAAAAAGCAACGGCGAACGATATTCGGGACCCGTTATGTACGGAGAAAATAGGGGATTTACCCGACCGGGGGTACGATTTCTCGCGACATAATGCGCACCCCAAAATGAGGCAGGATGTCGCTGTACACCTTTTGACACAACATAAAACCGCTTGCTTGCTGGCTCTCACGCCGCTCGCTTGCCACGAAGCGGCCTGTGGTGAGCCAGTAAAGAGACGGTTCATCGAAGAGAGCGGGAGACGGGACTCGAACCCGCGACAGCCTGCTTGGAAGGCAGGGTGTTACGGCTTCGCCGCCAGCTTCCTATAAAATGGCTCTGGGAGAGCGATCATACGGTTTCGCTGTGACCCACGCTCATCTGTGGCAGATGGTCATGGATCAGATGTACTGGAAAGAGTATACGCGTCACCTTCTCGAAAGGCAAGAGAGGCAGATGGTCAACCACCCAGGAACGAGGTGCTGCCCTTCGCTCTTATGCTCATTAACAGCCTTTGGAACATTTTCAAATTCCCGCTGATTAGCAACGAAATCGTCCCTGCAAAACTTAAAAACGAAAGTCCTCAAAACCTTCTTCCTCTTGGCAAAGCTGCATTGAACGGAGAACCGCACCACCTCTCCTGAGGAGAGTTCTGCCTTCACACGTGCGACAATATCCGGAGCAGAGAAATGATGAGGGACATAGCTAAGATGACCAGAAAAACAGGCAACATCCTCCGCAGGAGGAGCCGAGGCTTCGGCAGGTTCGCTATATTGTCACCACCGCCCCGCAGACCGGCGATCCAGTTGATGGTTACTACGCCGCCTTCCGAGATGGCTATTTCTTTTGTACTGGGAAAGGGGCCAGTAGGGAAGAGGCTCTTGCCGACCTGCTCCCCAAACTCGAGGCGTATCTTTTGAGGGAATGGCAAGAGAGCAAACGCAAGCTCCTTCCCACCCCGCTCTCTTCCGAGGAAGAGGTGAACACCGTGGTCATCTCCATCCCTGATCTTTTTGGAGAGAGATACGCCCTACCCGACGAGCAGCGGCACAAACGACTGCAAGAGCGGCCACGGGTCGCCATCTACATCCAGAAGGTACCCGATCGACTGCCAGAAAGTATCAAACGGCACTATGCCTCCCGACTGAGTGAATGCCGAACATATGCAACAGAGCAGGGGTGGCAGGTTGTTGCCATCTACGATGAGGCCGAGCACCCAGAGAAGACACCCCTCCTCGAGGATATCCGGGCGGGACGAGTGGATCTCGTGCTGGTTCATTCGCTCCATGATCTCAGCCATGAGAAGCGCGAGGTACTCACACTCTACGCGGAGATGCGGGCTACAGGTGTCCATCTTCACGAGCACAGGGCAGGCGACTTCGAGTCCATCTTGCAAGAAGATGAGCGCTTCACCCATTTTCTCTACCAGCTTGAACCCGCATGGATTGATTACCTATACAGCAGCAGGGCACCTCGGCAAGGAGAATCACTCCCTCTCAGCCACACCACCACAAGAACAGGAGCATCCCATGAGCTATATCGAGCAGAGAAATGCGCGCCTGGCTCTCTCCCGCGAACTTAAGCATGACATCGAGACCGCCGTCTATCTTCATGCTACTACAGAAACCGAACTTGCCGAGCGGGAAGCCCGCTGTATGGCGCTGGCAAAGCAACAGGGATTGAAGGTCTTGACCATCTGCCAGGATCTGATCACCTCTGAGGAAAAGGACTACCGTCGCGCGCTCGCACGCCTCTATCTTCCCCCGATCCCGTTTGACATCATCGTCGTAGACGATCTCACCCAATTTGCCGAGACGCAAGAGCAGGTGGATGAGATTATTGAACGATTCTACGAGCAGCATTGCTATGTCCTTCCTGTCGGAGCGTCCTCCCATCTCAAACCACTCCAGTTTGGTCAAGATGGCATCCTCTGCCGAGGCTACTCTCACCGGTCGCGTTCCTGCCTCCAGGATGTGCGATTGAGCCCGATTCGCTTCTTCTCGCGTAAAGGCGCGCCGTTTTGAGGGGCATAAGATCTATCTTGAGCATTGTGCTCAGATGGATTACACTGTAGGGCAAGTCCCAGCGAACTGCGTCTTGCCAGGCCTGCTCATCGACATAATAGTCGCGCTGGAGGCGTTGCACCAGCAAACGCACCTGGCTTGATCCAATAGCAACAATCACGTCCACATCCTGGGTGCGTCGCACCAGACCATGCAGAGAACTGGAAACTGAGCCGCCGATGTAGTAGGTGATACCAAGCCGCTCGAACGCTTCGATGAGCGGAGTTAGCGCTTCCATGACCTCGTGATACAGCGACATCAGCGACCTCTTCCTTCGTGTCTTCTTTTGCTTGCTGATATTACGCTTAGACGGTAGAGGATCGACAGATTGAAGCAGTTTCCCACGCGCGCACGCAGGGTTCGCAGGTGCGTGATACTCAGGCTTCTTCCAGCCCGGCATCGGCCAGCGCCTGGTGCCAGGTCTCTCTCACGTCGAGCTTGTCGGCCCATTCTGCCAGGAGCGCCAGATCGAGATCTGGACCTTGCACTTTCAGCATGCCCAGGATGTCGTTCCACTCAGCATCATCCTGCATGCCATCGGTACGCGAACGCGCGTCTCGCCGATAGTGCTGGACTTTGAACAGGATCATTTCGGTTGCCGAGGCAAGATGGATGGGAGGATAGCGTTCGTCAAGGGTAGAGCATGCGATGAGTTGGCGCATGAGGGTATCGAATGCCTCGTGTTTCGAGAGAACGACATCGACCTTCATCAGCGAGTCCAGGTGGATTAAAGGAAACAAGCCACATGTTCGCGCAGCCTCTCGAGCCTCACTTTCATTGAAGAGGTAGTGGTGCCTGAGTACGGAGAACAACAAAGGAAGCACCTGTTCGTCCAGGTCGACAACCAGATCGATATCCTGCGCCAACTGCTGCATGCCATATAACGAGCTGGCAATCGAGCCTCCCAGGTAGTATGGCAGATGCAGATCTTCGAGGGCATGCCGAGCAGGGAGCATGACTGCGAGCAGATCAACCGGCTGCAGGTGCCAGTCCTCGCGCCTCTCAAGGGCCACCTGCACCAGCTTCGCCAGGCCGGGTCCATAGGAGCAGGAGAGAACATGTACGGCGGCTTGTTGTTCGCTGGCCCCGCGGTGGCGCTCCTGCCAGGTATGGATAGTTGCCCAGATTCCACTTTGGGTCAAGGATTGCACGAGCCTGAACCGTTTGCCCATGGGGGAGTTGCGGATCAACTCAATCATGATCCGCTCGGCCTCGGGATGGGTATCGACAGACTGCGTTCTCATCTCTTGCTCCTCTTATGCATAGTGTACGAGCATTGCTCGAGCTCGTCAAGGGAGAAGACTAGAAACCCAGGGAGATTTACAAGTTCGCAGGTTGAGCGGACTTCCATTCGTTTGGTTCTCGCTTTTGTGCTCAGTTTCACGACTTTTAAATGGCCCTGGGATGTCTATCTCTGATAGTGGCCCTTTCCGGCTAGTCCATCCCTGGATTTTTTCGTATCGAGCTTGTCACCATAGTCGTGCAAGCTATTGTACTGCTCACAATGCGTTAAAACCGAGATCTCGCCACAGCATTTCGAGTTGCGATCGTTCCCAATCAGCGTATGTTTGCGGGTCGTTTAAGAAGCGCTCCCATGCTTCATTTAGTAAGGAAGGGATATTCCCACCGGTAGAGTTAGAGGCATTAAAGCTCCGCAGGCTCAGCATCCGACACACTTCGATAGTACGCTGTGCCAAAGCTTCAATCAAGGTCTGTGGATAGCACACCTCATAGTCGGGAGGCAGCGTCTCTCCACAAGCGGCGAGGTAGTTGTCCCAGAGTGTTTGGATACGATCGACTGCCTCTAACGCCCCGATTTGCTCCAGCACAGCAATGATACCCCGGAATCGAGCCTCATCCGCTGGATGTTCCGCTATGTCACTCAGGCCCGGGTAATAGACCGTCCGACTATTGCCAGTACAGAGCCGCAGGTGTTGCCATCCGAAGGCTGGACCGACAAGGTACGTAGCGATCATATCCGCAACGAACTCCAAGACCCAGGCGTCTTTCCACTGCATCAGGAGCACCTCGTACAGCGGCCGGTACTGGAGCGGACGCTGCCCCGTATCTACGCGCCGCTGTTCCTCCAGAATGTAGTGTTCGAGTATGTGAAGAAAATCTTCGAGGAACAAGGCTTTGTATGCTAATAGCAAGATATGGCCCAGTTCGTGACAGAGGTCCGGCTGGCTCAACAACAGTATCCCTTCGATACCCGGTGTACAGACGAGATTGAATTCCGCCACCGTCCAGTAATACTGGTGGGAAAAGGTCGCTACCAATGGGGCCGACAGAGGCCATCCGATCTGCTCCGTCAACCGCTGGCAAAACCTGGTAATCCGCCGGTCCGGCTCTGCATAGCGCTCGACGAAGAGAAACGGGAACGATTCGATCACCCTGACACGCTCATTCAAGCGCTTGTACAACTGGAGGTGATTCGACAGCAGCAGAGGGCTGCTCAGGCTGGGATCAGCCAGCAGCTGTGCCACCCTGCGTCGTATGCGTTCTGCCTCCTGGTAGGTGCTCATGGCATACGAGCGAACTTCCTGGTCTACGGGGATTGTTGCCAGACGATCTCGCAAGGTAGAGCAGCGCCGCTCTAAATCCTGCAGGAGTCCATGTAAAAACCGTTCCACGCTACGCGCTCCTCCAATTCCTTACAGACGCATCAGCCGACGGAAGACACTTGATGCTTCTGCATCCGCCAGCATCGCGAGATGATCGAGAAGAGCAAGGTCCTCGTTGCTCAGTTGCAACGGTTCAGAATGTAACTGGGCAGCTACACGCGAGAGGTCATCCAGATAGTAGGCAAGGTCTCCACGCCGCTCGGTTCGTAGCCGGACAATCAGGGCTCCCGGTATCTGGACCGTCGTTATATCCTTTACATGGCGCGCTCTGGAAGCACTCAGCAAGTTGACAAGAGTAGTCAATATCTCTGCTAGAGTACGCACGCTGTCGTTCAGTTGTTCAGCATCGATCGTTTCTCCCCAAGGTAGGTTATACCGGACTTTCTTGAGTATGATGAGTGCATTGCTAATACGCTGCGAGAGGTCAGAAGCGGTTTTATATTCATGCGAAAGGACGCTCATATCGCTCATAGCCTTTCGCCTCCCTCCTTCTCATGTGTTGTTCATGGGACGACTGACGGCCACCCCTAAAGTGTCAGACATGAACGCATCTTCTTCTAGAGAATCAAGTGCCTCGGCAAGCTCTGTTTCGTATAAGACCCCCTCGTCCTCTACCTGACTGGCAATGGGCTCCAGGAAGTCATCGGCCAGCTTCACGGTCAGGGGGAGTCGGGCGCACTTATCGGGCGCTGTAAAGGCTAGCTGCGATAAGGCGAAGATATCCTCCAGCACCCAGGCAACATTGAGATCCCCCTCGGCAATAAACGCAGCCAGGGGTTTGGCAGTACCCGGAAAGCGGAACGGCCACCCTGTCGTGCAGACGACTCCCTCCGTGCGACCAAGGATATAGTAGCTCCCGACGGGACAGTTCTGCGCTCTTTGCAGGGACTCTCCCTCCACAAGGCGCAGCCGGTCGGCAGTCGTTTTGCGAATATCCACCGCCCCTACAAGGACTTCACGCGGAAGGACACCTTTGCTCTTCAGTTCCTGCACCGCTCTGTGCAGACCTTGTAATTCAGAGGGAAAGGTGCGCCCATCACGATGAATGACGATGCTTCGTGGCCGGAGTTGCAAGTCTGCAAGGTCCTCGGAGAGGTGCTTGAGCAAAGTCTCCCGCATCAGGGGCATCGTCAACCGCTCCTTCTGTTTGCATGGACAGTTGCGAAAATAGATGTGCCGACCGTGATTATAGACAAAGGTGAAACCGGCCATGCCGTTCAGGACATCGATGCCGATGTACACCTCGTAATGAAGGGGAGCAGCCAGAGACCAGATCCACTTGCGATTCACTACCATCATCCCAAAAGCGCAGTTCTGCACATAACTCGCAAGTTTGTGCGCTCGGTCCCGTCCCGGACTGTAGATGGACATACGCGCATCCCACTCATAGTAGCTGCGAATTTTGTTGGCCATCGCGCATTGGAACTGCAGATCTGGCCAGAGCTCCCGTTTCATATAATTATGCAGGTCTCGTTTGGCGCGCTCAGGAAGGACTAATAATGCATAGCCGTGATCAATGCGGCTGCTGGAAATCGCGCTCTTGATGGCCTGGACTTGGGCGTACAGCGAATTCGCCTTGCCGTCATCGTAGAGAACGCGCTGTACCGCATAGCCTGGCTTGTGAGCGATCGCCTGCATCGCGCTTTGAAACCGCTTCATAAAGTCGTCGTTGATAGAGCGATGCAGGCTCTGCGGAAGAAAAAGATACTGCACATCGAACGGGGTGGTATCCAGCGGCCCCGCCTGTGGATCGAGGACGAGTTGCAGCCGCCGCTGGCCAAGCTGGGGTAGAGGTACCACGTCGGTAGCTTGAGCCGTGACCCCTCTCTCTACAGCCAGTACGCGGTCTTTGCCGAATCGCTGCGCGGGGACTGGAAAGAAGCGGCGTTCGATTTCCAACGGCTGCTCCGTTATCTGAATCCTGTGGGAGCCGAGCCCCGCGTGTTGAAAATGGCGCGCGACGATTTCGGCGATGCGCCCGAAACGCGCCGCTGGCTCCAGGATGGAAAGGCGGTGCAGATAGGCCGTTTCCTCGTCGGCCGTTGAGAGGAGCAGCTTGCAGAGGGCTAAAGCACCGTAGCGCTCCTTTTCGTTCCCTGGGTAGTGATAAATGATCGCCGGGCTATCGGGGCCAAGATCACGTACCCACGCCGGAGGGTTCATTCGCCATTGCTCTTTGGTGTACGCGAAAACGTTGTGGGCCTGTGTCTCGCCTTCAGCGAAAAACTGTTGCTCAGCAATGGTTCTGCCTGTGAGACCCCAGAGTTGGACAGGATACCACTGGTGACCGAAGTGATAGAGGCAGTGCCTACGGAGATATCTGTTCGGATCGTTCTCATCCCATCGCTCTGGCAGCCAGTAGCGGTCCACATAGCGGGAGGTCGTGTCCACCGCCAGGAAGAGGCGGCCATTCTCCATCACGATCACGTTCCAGGTGAAACCGGGATAGATGTCAACACGATCCCTCGAGTTGTCTCGATTCAGCGCCTGCTTGTAATAGTAGGCACGGCCACTGCCCCAGAGATCCTGGGAACGCTGCAATGGAGAACTCAACGCGAAGTGGAGAAACGCGATAGCAATCTGCGCCGTATCCGCATCGAGGCGGGCAAAATCGAGGATATGGCTTTCCTTGCGCGGGGCCAGAGTGACGACATGGGGCATGAGCTGCCGCTGTAACTGCGGAAGCGTGGCATCGGCCGGGATGGCCAGGAAATGAGCAGACCCGTCCCGCACTAAAGCGACTGGCTGCCGCAGTTCATAACGAACCGCCTTGAGGAGCTGGTTGATGTTCTTCTCATAGTGGTCACCGGGCGGCAGGTTCTGTACCTCGAGCAGCCGGTAAGCAACTTCCAACTCGCGTCGGTTGGTCACCTCAAAGAGGTTTGCCCAGCGATGTCTCCCGCGTCCTGTGCCGCGATACTGTGTATTCGTCACCATAGCCTCTCCTGGATCACCTCTGCTTCACTGGGACACCCCGTGTCCGCGAGTTGCTGCACGCACAGGGAACCGAAGTTACAGTGAAAGCAGGTGCCTGGCCGCTCGGCTACCTCGAACTCGCTCAAGTCCAGGTCCTCGAATCTGCCAGTGCCAATGAGTGTTTCCCGTTCTACCAAGCTTCTGTAAATGAAGTCTTCCGCCTCTTCGAGATGCTGGCTGCTCACCGGATGCACGCGTATCTGGTTCTTGAGCAGATTCGCCTCGAGGAGTTGAACTGATTCCGCCCTTACCCAGGGCCAGCGGCCGCAGCGCGCCACGGCCAGGGCATACACGAGGAGTTGGCGCGAATAATCGCTCGTTTCGCTTTCGGCGATCTTCCAGTCCACCACGGTGAGCCGACGATTCCTCTCGACATATACCAGATCCGGCGTTGCCGTCACGCTCTCCCCATTCAAGGCAAAACCGAGCGTCTGCTCCGCGACATGACCAGAGCCTGCATAGAGACGAGCGAGAAATTCGCGCTGTCCTGCGAGGTGCTCAAAACATCGGGTTATAGTGGTAGAAACCTGCTCCATGCTGGTCGGTGAAATTGCTAGCCCATATTCATGCTCGAAGAGCGCACAGTACTCGTTCGCAGCTGCTTGCTTTGTCTGGCCAGGCTCGCGGTATCGCTTCGCAGCTGAGAAAGCAAGCTGCCTTCGGGCAAGGGCCTGAGCCGCAACCGCGAGAGCTGTTGGATCGAAGGGGCGCTTCGCACGCAGATCGGCAAGAAAGTTGGTAGCCAGTATCCGATGCACAAGACTGCCCTGCCATGCCGAGAGGTGTTGAAGCTGCTTAAGGACGTAGGCTTCAGACCGGAGCGGATCATGGGCCTTATGGGAGGCGATGACGTACCCAAAGGCGTAGGCCCGCTGGCATCGCCGCATCACGGTGTGCCCTGAGTATGACCATCTCATAGGTTAACTTTCCTTGCCTCTTCTGCCATAAGTCATTCTCCCTCTTGTTCGGTCCAACATCTTTTACCGGTCATCAGGTTACTCTTCATCTTCGGCCTGCCTATCGAGATAGGCCAAGAGATCACGCCAGCCTTCGGGGCTCTTAATCGTTTCGGTAGCGCGTCGGAAGAAGCGCATCGCATCCTTGTCCCGCGCGATAGCCTCCAACACCGGCGGCACCTTGTTGGCAAGCTCCATCAACTCCAGTTCATCGACCTCTAGAATCCGCGCCAGGTCCTGAAGAGTCTTGATGGAGGGTGTATGCTCAAGACGATTATTCTCGATCTTGGAGAGATAGCTGAAATCGACGCCAGCCTGCTCAGCGAGTTGACGTTGTGTGAGGTGGTGCTGGCGTCGCAACTCCTTAATATATTCTCCCAGTGTCATAGCGCACCCCTTTCTCCTATCCACAAGTATACCAAAATGTTGACTTGAAGTCAACATCAACTTCGTTGATTCTGCGGATAAGCTTTTTTCACCGAAAGACATGCTCAGTCAATCTTCTCAGAACCTCATTTTCGTCCAAATTAATGACACGAAATGAGATGGCCTGAGAGCCAGGAGAAATGGTTGAGCTACGACAATACCCGTTGTTGTCGAGCTAATGCTGCCCACCCTCTCAAGGCTGTACAGAACTCGCTTCTCACTTTTTTTACGCTATTTTGGACGAAAATTAGGCAGAAAGATGGGTTGAGATGCTCGAAACGACACAGGAACGATGGGACGCTTCATGTGAATGAGTTGGCGGCCAGGTGCTAAATCTATGTTTAACAAGATTCACGAGAATTGCGCTGGTTGGCTGCCATACGTCCCCTTTTTATGCCCCTGTCATCTCCACTTCGTCTTTAAGATTGATGAAAGGAGCATCAGGTCTCAGGCGATAGCATCCTCTTTTTTGCCGAATCTCTCAGTGTTTGAAACGATGTCTGACAGCCGAGTCCACCTTGTCAGACAACACGGCGATTTCCCCGGCGATGTCTAACATCTTGCTGCGGCGAGCAGGGGCGTGCATTGACGAACACGCACGTCCTCTGTGAAAGAGGAAAAATCGTCCTTAAGACTATCTTCACTCAGGCGTGAGAAAATAGAACACAGAAAAAATTTGCCATGTTTGCTCTCGATTCCCACAGCCAATGCGGTTATGCTTGTCTCATCTGTAAACGCTCTCATAAGAGAGGAAAAGGAGGGAGAAGAGATGGAGCCCTATGTGAACTCTCCGCAGTTTACTGCCCGTCCAGTTCAACCCTGGTATGCAAAGCAGGAGATGGTAGAGGCCGCCAGGGCCTATGGCTATGAGGCAACCGAGGCGCTTTTGGACGATTGGATCAAGAAAGGGTTGATGGGGCACGCTGAACGAGCCGGACTTGGGCGCGGGCGCGGCTCTGTTGCCTGGTGGTCCGCTTCACAATTTACGCTGTTTGTAGAATGTCTCAAAGCGCGACAGCTTGGAAATCTCCGGATTGGCCAATTGTGCGCGTTTCCGGTATGGAGATGGGTCTACTTGAGAGAGCTAGGAGGGGTGAAGCTTCCTCAAGTCAAGCGTGCTATGGAGACCTGGGTTGCTTCCGTCAAGAGCACAATCACTGAGCGTGAGCGCAAAGAGGTGCGCAAAGGAATGAAGAAGCTGCAGGGGCGCGGCGCTTCTGGAAAACTGGCCTTAATTCAGGAACTCACCGCCATCGGGTCCTTTCAGAAGGACCCAGATCCAGACCTGCTCCGCTACCTGCTCGAGCCCGTGGTGACCGACTCTCCTCTCCAGGTCACTCTGGAGAACGGAGAAACACGCTCATCCGACATCGAAATGCTTGCGACGCTCTACCCTCTGCGCATGAGGGCCTTCCGGCAGTATGAGCAAAAGATCGCTGGTCTACCCGATACCGTGTGGGAGTGGGCGCGGACCTTCCTACTCTTCCTGCAGTACCAGGGGCAGCGGGCGCAGCCGGTACTCGCGCGCAGCCGACGGTTGGCCGAACGCTATCACCGCCTTACCATCTATGATGTCCTCTGGGGCTGCTGCTATGACCTGCTCACACCCCTCTCACTGGCAGCCCTGGAAGCGGTCCCAGATCAGTCCAGCCGCGATCCCCTGCCGTTTCTTTCCTACCGGGCGTGGCAGGCAGGGGAAGCGACCGCGCGAGTCACCACGACCCTGGTTCCATCTCAACTCCTGCTGCCCGGTGGGGACCCGCTCATCTATCTGCGCAATGAGGTGGGCATTGCCTACCAGGAACACCTCTATAGCTTTACGCTTAATCTGCCGTTTCTCTGAATCGCCCGTTCGCCGGACGGTCTTCCAGCAGAGCAGGCGGAGATGCGAGGCTTCGACGAGGCCAGCAAGCTGTGGTGGGAATGGGCGTGGTGCTCGACGCGCAAGAGAAGCAAGCATATTGGGAGAAATGGGATGACATTTGTAAGCTCTTACACGATCAGGCCCGTGCAGGTAGGTTCCGGACAGGCTCCCTGCCGCCTGGACCTTTCGGACCTCTCACTGGTAGTGCCTGTCTACAACAACCGACATGGGGTCCAGCGGCTATTGGTGGCGTGTCTGGATATGTTTTCGCCAGGTCGCTGCCCCCGAGAGATTATTATCGTTGATAATCTCTCCACTCCCCCGCTCACCGTTCCCCGGTTCGCCTCCTGGGGCCTTCCGCTGCAGGTACTCTCGTGCCGTCGGCCAGGTACTGCTGCGGCGCGCAACCTTGGCGCCCGGACCGCGACAGGCGAGTGGGTGCTCTTTCTGGATAGCGACTGTCTGCCGACGCCCAACCTGATTGAGGGCTACCAACGCGCCATCAACGGCGCAGTTGCCTATGCTGGGGTAGTGCGTGCGGCACATGGTGATCCGCTGTCACGGTACTATGACACCCAGGGGATCTTCTCTCCTCCGCCTGTGCGGCACCAGGGAAGAGAGCATCCGGCATACCTGATTACCGCCAATGCGCTCGTATGGCGGCAGGCCCTTGCTCGGGTGGGCGGCTTCGACGAGCGGTTTCCTAACGCCGGAGGAGAGGACGTTGATCTCGGTCTGCGCCTGTGGCGTATCGGGCCGCTAGCCTATGCGCCACAGGCGCAGGTGCTCCATGCTACCGAGCCTCGTCTGGGTGCCTTTATACGCCGGTTCGTCCGCTATGGACGCGCGAATCGCTTGCTCAGCGTCCGCTATCAAGTCGATCTAACGCCGCAGCGGTTTGTCCCGCAGCGGGATACCGCGCTGAATCATGTGCTGGCTGACCTGCAGTTCGCCGCGCTGTGGTGGGGATACGTAACGACAAGACCTGGGAGATCCTGGTCAGTCCCTTCACTGGAAATCCCATGGCGCCTTGACCTTGAATAAGAGGCTGACATTAGAACGGTTCTGCGCCGACCAGCCTCACTTCACACGTCTTTTGATCCAGCGACCAATTGCGGGGAACATCGAATCGGCGTGGAAACAGAGCGAAAGGAAAGACACGCTCAGCCCAGCTATCCACACTGTGCTCATCGATGAGACCAAGGACAGTTTCAAGTGCGACGGTCAGCATTTCGCCTGTTTCACGCAGCAAGAGCCGTTCTTGTTGCGGTGAAAGGCGCCTCTGGAGAAGAGGATGCGGAGCGTATGCCCCTGCGTGGAGATTTTCAACGCTTGAGCCGTTCCGCCAGCACATGTTGATGATTCCATTGGCAAGGACGCGGGTCGGATAGGCGAGAACAGTGCTGCGTATCTGTTCCACCCATTCTGCTTCTCCTCTGGACGCCACAAGCTGCTCCCGTTCTTGTGGAGGAGCGAGTGAGCGTATACATTCGGCGAAAAAAGCCCATTCGAGGAGACGCTCCCTCTTACGAGGAGGAACGCTGATACGCTTGAGGGGTAGTGGAAGCTGTTTGGCCGCCTGCACCAGGGCAAAATAGCGCTCCCTATCAGAGCGGACCATTTCAAGCCATTGCTCGAGCGCTGCCGACGTTTCGATATTGATCCGAGCCATTTCTGCATCTTCAATAAGACTGATGCTTTGCTGGTTTGTCATTGGCCACAGCGGTTTTGATTCGTCTGCCAGGACAGCAAAATAGGACCCCCAACGAAGGCAGACGGACAGCATGGCTCTGACTTGTTCGCTGAGGGTACTCCGTGTGAGCGAGGGTTTGGGCAACTGAGCGGCAATCGTCTCCAAATAGAGCAGGACTTGTTCAAACAGCGTTTGCTCTGGGGGAGAGACCATCCGATAGCGTGTTCCATCAGCTTCCGTCAACTCTTCCCACCGTCCGGCGTGGAGAGCCAGGTGATTGTTTGCATAGATGACTAATTCGTGCTTGCGCTTTTCCATCTCATACGCTCCATGATGGTAAGAGAAGTATGAGTTTGACCTTGAAAAGAATGGACAGGCTCACCATTCTGTTGCTCCAGCCCCTGCTCATGAGGAATAATCCCCGACCAGCATTTTCAGATCAGCGAGTTGGCACTGAGGGTTGAGCGCAATCAGTTCAGCAAGCACCTCTTGCTTCTGTTCAGGCGGTGTCCACTGGATATTCGCCCGCCGGCAAACAATCCGCACGAGATCGTTGTCCTGTGGCTGCTCTCCCAAAAATGCTCGTAACTGTTGGCGAGTTGCTGGCAGACCTCGTTTCTGCAATTCAGAGAGCGTCACCTCGACGAGGATCTCATTCTGGTTCTCCCCGTATGGCCGCGAGGTCATACTGTACCCTTTGCCAACGTCCCAGCGCCAGACGGCATCACTGTGAAGGAGAGCGACTAACAGAGCCGTTTGCAGGTCTGTCAGATCTTGTCTCCTCCAGGTTTTGGTGGGGCTGCTCTCCTTCGCATCAAACGCAAGAGTAATCAGGAGGTCTGCCAGTTCTCCAGCAATCATACCATTGAGCTTGAACTCTCCGCGCTCCTCCCGTTGATCCAGAGACGAGAGTACCTGGATCAACCTGGGGATTAGATGAGAGGCAAAGGAAGAGGAAGGCGCGTACAAAGAGCGGATGACATCAAAGACCAGACGACTCTCGGCCCAGGGAAGCTCGGTGTAGAGATCGTCGAGCGGGTCAGGATACTGGATTCGTTCGAGCAGGAAATCATATGCCCTTGCAGGGACCTCTGGCTTGCGCGTCCACACCAGCGCCATCGCGGCGGCCAGGCGCACCAGGTCTGTCTGGCCATCGTCTAGCCCCTTTGCTAACAGATGCCAGCCAGCGGGGGACGCTTCCTCCTGCCTGGCAAGAAGCGTTCCCAGCGTGAAGAGCAAGCAAGCCTGCACGCGCTGATCGCGCTCAGTGGAAAACCGCTCGGCGAGTAGAGAGACGATCTGAGCAGCCTAGCGGGATAACGATCCCAGCAAACGGAGCGCAGCCATACGGAGCTTCGGGGACGGGTCATCAAGCAAGGAGCAATACAGTGGCAGGCCCGCAGACACCGCCTCATAGGTTTGCTCGACCCAGAAGACCCCTTCCTCTAATTCTGCAAGAAGAGCCGGGTCTTGTTTGCGCTCTTCGCTGTAAAAATGCCAGTGCTGGCGATGATACGTATTCCCCCGAGCCAGATGGGCTAACAAGACTAGAATCTCCTCTCGCTCGGGCATCGTTTCTCCTCGCAGCAGTTCTAACAGGAACGGAACGGCGTAAGCAGACGCCTGATACACGGTTCCCTGGTGATAAATATTGGTGTACAGCGTTCCCAGCGCTCTGCTCCGAAGCTGCTCATCGGTCGAAGCCAGATCGCGAAGCAGTTGGGGGACATCCGCTGCTGAACCATATGCATGAGAAAGGTCACTCCAGGTGATGGATGAAAGCTGTTCCAGCATCGTTTTTCCTCCACAGACATAGGGCAAAAAAAGGATCCAAACAGAGAAAACGACATTTACCACCGTTGGAGATGTATTGTGATCGTATGTGAGCTTGCTGTGTATAGTTATCCTGTGCCGAATATACATACACAAACGATCCAGGAGGGAGGCTACGTCCATCAGGCCACGATATCCTAATAATCAAGGTAGGATTTCTTTTCGGCGAGACAAACTGATCAAGTAGCTTGTCATCGTCAGTACCGATTCTTCCATACCCGACTGCCCCGATCACAGCTCTAGACTCATGTAGAGAAGGAAAGGCATCCGTTTTCAAATATCCCTCTAACAGGTCTAGTGTTTCATTGGGAAGACACACATGCCATTGAAAATCCTGGAGATCATGTCTTTGAGCATCTTTGTAGCTATAGAGCAGGAGCGATAAGTAGCTCATCCTCTCCGGTAAGAGCTTCATCTGCCTTTTCGTAAAGCTCCCCCATGCACCCGTTTCCCCTTTCAGCTTGGCCTGGCAAAGAATTCCTCGTCGGTAGTCCCCAATCTTGAGTAAATTATCGATACGTGTGACCTGGGGGCGGATAATCATCAAGCCGAAGTCCCCTCCAGTAATTTTTTCTGTTGCTCGCTTATGCAAGGTAATATCAGCCACTAATCCCTCGGCAATTTTCCACAACTCCGGCGAATCTTTCAAATCTGGGAAATTCTTTCCCAAATCGCCGAGAAAAGCTTGCGCAAAGAGCCCAGCATGACTGCGTTGACGCAATTGCTCAGCAAATTGAAGATAGAACAAAAGCGTGATCGTTTCTTCATCTGCCCCTGGAAGGTCGCAGCGAATGGTCTTCTGCAGTGCCTTCTCAGCAAGCTTCCAGCAGAGCGAAAGGTTCTCAAGTGTTGCCGGTATTTGCATAATCGTGCGGGGAAGAGCGTAGTTCATGTCACATTTCTCGTTCTATAGCCAAAACACAAGAGGCCAATCCTCAAGTGCGTCTTAGATATGCCGTAGATTGATTCTCCTTTGCTACCAAGGAGCAATGCAGTCCATACCTCTCTCCTGCCATTCTTTTTCACCATCGAAAAATGGAATTATGCTTCATGATCATTGCATTGAACGTAGTAGGAATTCTGAGACGGAAGTTGATTTTGCTTCGGCACAAAAGGTGAGAATACTTTCTGCAAGAGCTTCACTTGAGTGTCTCCCAGTCGGAAGAGTGCTCTCAGCGATTCTGGCCCGGAGCTTCTCAGGCCGCCAACTTATTCCTAGTTGCTTGAGTCACTATCGCGCCCCTCGTACTGGTGGCTCCAGTGACTGGAAACCCGTTGGATCACCCGCTCATGAACCAAACGTCGGGCGATCTGCTGCTGTTCTTCTGTCCACTCGCCAACATAGCGCAGCACACTGGTTCGCGGCCCAGCAGGTGGATCAAAAAACGGAAACGGCGCGACCTGAAAGGGCAGTGGCAAGACGCGCGTGACTTCTGCTATGCGCTCGGTCTCGACGTAGATGGCTACCTCTTTGACAGTCTTGTCCATCATATCTCTTCCTCTTCTTTACCTGCACCAGGATCAGTTTCTATAAGGTGTTTCCTGCCATCCCTACGGTAGCACTACCTGCCACGTCGGTTGCCGGCCTGGGTGCCGTGTGAGAGTTAGTAGCCGCGAAGCAGCACTGGGCTGTCAGGGGGCAGGTGAAGTCAGCGCTCCAGCATGTCCTGCAAGGAAGTGGCCTGCAACGAGATCAAGTGAGCTTCCTCTTGGGTGACTCCTACCTAGTAGACCCCACCTCTTCTGCAATCCAGGCCGAAGCCGCCATTGGCCACCTCGGCGTAGTGGGCACGCAGCAGAGGCGGCAGCAGGAACCCAAGGGCCGTTTCCGTAGCGCATAATTGCTCCTCGCTAGCCGGAGGGTAAGCAAAACCGTGGTGCTGGGGATGATCGGGCCCGGCATGGCGCAGGTCCGGCGTTCCTCCATACCAGCCATCTCGCCGGCATTTCTCCTGGATACGGCTACATAGTTCGGTGAAATCCCGATCCATTAATTCTGCCTTTCTCGGCGAAGGAGGTGCTGTCGAACCCCCTGTATGGGTCGTTCATGAAAAAAGACTCTCCCCATTGTAGCACACGTGTTCGTGAACGGCTAGCGAGGTCTGACATGTGAAGACGGAATCATCCTGGTGTCTGACAACTGCCTCCAGCATGTCAGACACCATTTCAGGTAAAAAAACACAAGATAGCGGAGGCCATTGCGCCGATGATGCTCTCCCCCTCTTCGGTTGGCACAACTGAGAGATGACCAAGCGATCTCCCGACCCACGAAGGCAAGCAGGTGCTCGTTCAGCCGTGAAATGCTGTGGAACGAGCGAAACAGGAGACACGCTTACAGCTTTCAAAGATCGAGAGAAGGAGACCGAACGACTGCCCACAGCCTATCCAGACCAACTGGGTTGTGATAGCCTCCGAGGAGCATGGGATAGCCTACGGCTGCATGGCCTGCTCAGTCACGACCTGCAAGAACGGTAGGAGCATGAGCAGGGTCAGGACGGCGCAGAGCGCGAAGGCTGCGCGGAGTCCGCAGAGTTGCGCCAGCACGCCCCCAAGCAGCGGCCCAACTGCAGCCAGCCCATTGCCCAGGAAGCGATAAGCCGCATTGACTCGTCCCTGTAAGTGATGAGAAACCGTGCGGCCCAGCAGAGACGCCGCGGCGATGGTCCATAACGGTCCGGTCATGCCACCCAACACCGCTGCCCCACCGATGATCCAGGCGTTGGTCGAGAGTGCAGGAGCGGCAAACATCATTGCATTGCCCAGAATGTTGAGGCCAATTGCCCAGCGCCGTCCCAGCCAGCGTTGCACCGGCAGCATCAGAAGCGTGCCGAGTACTCCTCCGGCACTGCCACACATCACGAGGAGGCCGTAGCCAGGAGCCGAGAGTCCGACTGGTCCGGGAGCGACCGCATAGAGCACCAGTAGCGCCAGATAGGCCCCCCAGCAGGCATTGATCACCCCTGCCATGAGACCAAGGGCGCGCAACACTGACCGGTGCCACAGGAAGCGTATCCCCTCGCGAAGTTCCGCTAGCAGATGGCGCTTGCTGCTGCGTGGCGGACGGAACGTTCCATGCAGCAAGAGCAGCGCGGCACATGCGGCCAGAGCACATCCCTCGCCGACACCCAACGCGAGAACGCTGCTGACACTAGCAAAGAGGCCACCCAGTGGCAAAGCGAGCAGTTCAATGAGATTCTGCGCACCGGTCAGCCAGGTATTGGCTCGCTCAAGCAAGGCTGCTGGCACAACCATGGGTACCGCAGCGGCCAGAGCAGGCTCCTCCAACGTCTGGGTCATCCCCAGGACGAACGCCGTTCCGTAGAGTAAGGGCAAGCTAACCGATCCGAACAGCGCAGCCAGGAGAGGCAAGACAAACGTCAGCAAGCGGAGGAGGGCGATGCCAAGCAGCATCTGCCGGCGATCGTAGCGATCCACCAGCGCCCCGACAAACAGACCAAACCCGAGGGAAGGAACTGTCAGAGCGAAGGTGATCCCAGACACCAGCAGTGGCGAGCGGGTCAGGGACGTGGCAAGGATCGCCAGCGCTACCTGCATCGCCCAGGAGCCGAAGTAGCTCGCTCCAGAGGCGGCCCAGAGCGCAAAGAAGCTCCACGCCTCTCGCGCTGCACTCCTGCTCGAGCTGGTCTCAGAGAGAGCAGACTGATCACAGTGGTTCTGTTGTTTCATTGCTGATGTTCTCCGTTTCTTTAAAAGCACAGCCATGAGGAAAATGCCTCATATCTGTGGACTACTTCACTCTGATGAGCAGCCAGGCAGAAAGCCTTCCAGAGGACAGGCATCATTGGGGTTGGAGGCTGCCATCAACGGAGAACCAGATGAGAACTCACCGCATAGCGAATATCTTTCCTTTCTTGCTTGCTTTACTCTCGTGACAGTACACAGTATACTTGAAAGAGGAACGAGGAACTTATCAAGCACTTAACATGTCTTCTCACGTTTTCTCTCCGTTCCTCTGCCTGGGTGCGGAGGAAGCGGCCGCGTTTTGATGGCATAGGTGGGAGACCAGACGAATGAGTAACATACAGCAGGCATCTGAGCAGAACAGAGTCAAGGCAGAACGCGTCCCGAATACGCATTTGAAATCGCAGCAGCTCAAGAAGAACTGGACGCAGGTCTACGTGGCGACCCTGATTGGCTCAAGCGACGTGGAGGTCTCCCACAGTACGAGGCCCAGGCGTATCAGAAGTTGGATCGATTCGAACGGGCCTAGATGTTGCAGCAAGCCCTCTCAGTAGAGGAGTGAACGAGCGGGACGCATTTCTGCCTACACATGTTAAATGTCAATAAGAAATTCGGGTGAGCGCGTATTACTGCTGCCGCTGGTGCTTACTCCGCCAGTTCACCTCCTTCTCCTTGCAGCCGAAGCTGTGCCGTTCTGGCTCGGTAGCTCTCCAACTC